>Ga0187867_10000003_pt1 | contig 383284 bp, 349 predicted proteins | sample June2016WEW_13_1_FD_132976 | JGI IMG/M metagenome (GOLD analysis project Ga0187867, IMG submission 132976) | Peatland microbial communities from SPRUCE experiment site at the Marcell Experimental Forest, Minnesota, USA - June2016WEW_13_10 | ecosystem: Environmental > Terrestrial > Soil >...
AATCCGCCGCAGAAAGGCCTGATATTTTTCGGGGGTAAATGCCGCGTTAAATTGCTTTCGGAAGGTGGGAATCATGGCCGGGAAGCCACAGGGCTTGAGCGTCTACTCACGAATTTCCATAGTGCGAATGAGTCCGCCTTCGATCGTATAAACATGCTCGACCATCCGGTCCACCAAGATTTCTCCGGAAAGATCGCGAGCCACCTGATGAACCTCCACGACCACCCGGCCCGCTTCATCCAGATCGAAGTTCACTGGATCTACATGTGGGTCGATTACGCCCCACTGCCGGGTCCAGTACTCACGAATGCCAGTGTGCCCATGAACGATACCGCCCTCCATTCCATTCGGCCACGCTACGTCGGGTTGCATCGTTGCCAAGGCTGAGTCAATGTCGCGGGCGTTGAATGCCGCATACGCCTTCCGGAGCAACGACACGTTAGACTCTTCGACCATTACTTCTCGGGGTGCGATCGTCTATACCTCGATCAGGAACTTCCCATCGCGCATGATCTGCTCGTCGTCCACCCAGACATTGAACTTCCGTCCCACGACATCAATATGAGTCGATGAATCCCATTCTGCACCCGTGTGCGCTCCATAAGGATTTCCGAATGCAATGTGGACTCCAGGATATTTTTCATCCTGCAGAATCTGCCCAATCACATCTTTCAAATCGATGTTGGTTCCGATGGCGAACTCGCCCACGCGGTCGCTGTTCTCGTCGGTGTGGGTGTACTTCCAGAAATCATCCTCCAGTTCGCGGTTTTCCGAGTGGGCTTCGGTCAGCCGGTTTTTCTTCATGTGAATCGTCAGCGGGTTTTTTTGCAGACTTCCAAATTTCGTGCACAGATAATCGCCCACCACGCCGTCGATCACAAACGTTCCATTCACCTCACCCGGCGTCGTAAAAATTTCTCCTCCGGGCAGATTCCCCCACTTTTCCGGGGAGATAATCCCGCTGGTCTTCAACCAGCGGTAGCTGGGATTCAAGTCCGCCGTCAGATCCGTGCCGGCGGCGGTCTTCGCCCGAATCCGCGTCGCCTTCCGCACCATCTCCACAACTTTTGTGCTGAGCCGGTCTACCTTTTTAAAATCCGCACGCATGCCTTCCAACATGATCTGACGGTTGATGTTGACCATGTGCGCGTGCCGGATTTTTCGCCGGTTCACTACATCCGTCATCTGCATACGCGACCGCAGTTCGTTTCTTTGCGCCCACACGGCAAAAATCGAAACCTGACTGGTCTCCAAATCCGCGATAATTTCCGCCGGCAAATTCTCGAGCGGCCGCTCCGCCAGATCCTCCAGCACCCAGACGCAGTAGCGCGAACCAAGGCTCTCCAGTTCGGCCACGATCGCCGCTGCAATCTCCAGCGTGGTCTCATCAGTGATCACGCATACCTTCTCTTCCGGTTGTACGCGCAAACAAACTCCCACAGCGTTGCGGGCGCCGGGGCTATATTCCGGATCGAAGGAAACATTGCGGCTGCCCCATCCTGGTCGCGTTTTGTGCGACAGAGCCTGCCCTGAGCCTGCCGAAGGGGTGGGGATTTTTACTTGCTCTGCAGGAATCGTCATTACCCTACTTTTCTAACGGAAGCTGGCTCATCTTCCGCCAAACCTGCTTCCGTCTCTTCGATGATGTAATCAACAACTTTCTTTAAATCGCCAGTTTCCTGATACACGCGCAACTGTCGGTCGGCTCCACTGCCCTCTTCCAGCATGGTGTGGATGTACTCCAGTTCCTGGCGCGAGTCCAGTTCATCCACCACATCGTCCACAAAGTCGAGGTACTCGCGGATTAAGTCCCGTGCTGGCACTTCGATCTGCTTGCCGAAATCAATCAGCTTTCCATCCATTCCGTACCGCGCCGCCCGCCACTTGTTTTCCATGAGCAGCGCCCGCCGGTACAAGCGAAACCCCTGGTTCGCTGTATGCAGTTTGTACAGTTTCGCCACCGTGGCCTGAATCAGCGCGGCCAGTGCGATCGTCTCATCGGCGCGCATCGGAATGTCGCAGACTCGAAACTCGATCGTGTTGAAGAACGGATGTGGCCGGATGTCCCACCAGATTTTCTTGGCGTTATCGATGCAATTGGTCTTGATCAGCAGCTTGATGAAGTTTTCGTACTCGCCCCAACTCGGAAAATAATCAGGAATGTTGGTGCGCGGAAACTTGTCAAATACTTTGCAACGGTAGGATTTTAGCCCGGTGTTCATCCCGAGCCAAAAGGGAGAATTGGTCGAGAGCGCGAGTAGATGCGGCAGAAAATACCGTGCGTGATTCATCATGTGGATCGCCGTTTCGCGATCCTCAATCCCGATGTGCACGTGCAACCCAAAAATCAAGTTGGCCCGCGCCACCAACTGCATGTCCTCAACAAGATTCTTATAACGATCGTCGGGATTGATGTCCTGCGTCCGCCAATCCGAAAACGGATGCGTGGCCACCGACGCCAGCCGCAGCCCGTTCTCCTTGGCCAGTCGGATAATATCGCGCCGCAGCATTTTCACTTCCGCCTTGGCTTCCTTGATGTTCCGGCAAATCCCGGTGCCCACCTCCACCACCGACTGGTGCATCTCCGCCTTCACCCGCTCCTGCAGCAGCAACTTGCCCTTTTCCAGGATTTCCGCGTGAATGTGCGACCGCAGATCCCGCGTCTCCGGATCGATCGTCTGATATTCCTCTTCAATCCCGATGGTGAAAGTAGGTGTCATCTGTTTCTTCTGTTCTTGTCATTCCGAGCCAGGCGTGGAATCTGTTTCTCCCGGCAGCGCCGCTGGCCCCGCCGGTCCCCATCCCTTCGCGTTCCGTGCGAAGAGTATGCAAAACAAGTCCTAACAGTATAACAATGGCGCGATGAATATTTGGTTAGAAGCTGTGGTGAGCCTGGAACCACGAGAGCCACAGAAAAAGGCCCAACAGAATGAGCATCAAGCCGCTCAGGCAAATGCTTAGTACGGAGAGCAAGCTGCGCATCCAATGCCCAGGCGAGAATGCCCGGGATAATAAGACGATCGCGGCTACTTGACCAATGAGCATCGCCGCAATACCCCACACGACGAACAGTTCGGTCACACCGCCGGCTACCGCGCCGATCCCAGTTGCCTTCTGTCTTGAAAGCGTGTGACCAAGGCCGATCAGAATGGGAAGCCACGGTGCCCACGCCAGCGCAACACCCCATAGAAAACGCCTTTTCTTTAGCTCGTCCTCCACCTACTTTGCCGCTTTCCCGCGCTTTCGCTCCGCGACCCACTTCGGCTCACCCTTGCGCGCGGATTTCTCTGCCGGAGGCTTACCCGCGAGGAACGCCGACCATCGCAGTTCACGCGCAGGATCCTCCCCGGTCACCGCCATCTTCAGCGCCATCTCCGCCACGGCATTCACAATCCAATTAAAATTCTCCTGTCCCACGGACGTAATCTCGGCGTCCGGCGCAGGATTCAGGAAGTCGATCGCATAGGGAACGCCGCCTTCTACCGCAAACTCCACCGTGTTCAAGTCGTACCCCAGCACTCGGCACAATGTCAGCGCGTCTTTCTCGATCCGCTCCTTCAGCGCGGCCGACGATGGCGGCGGATTCCCCTTCACATACCGCTCATGATGCGGCGCTCGCGGATCGTATTTCATGATATGTACCTTTTCCTGACCCACCACATAGCACCGGTAATACTCCTCAAACACCACGCCGTGCTGCAGCGTCATGCATAAATCGCCCGTCTGGTTGTAATGCTGAAAAAATTCTTCCGGAGAGTGCACGTGGTACACATGCTTCCATCCGCCTCCTGAATACGGCTTCAGGAAAGCAGGGAGGCCGACATAATCAAACAACTCCTGCCAGTTCAAGGGATACATCAAGTTCCGCATCGACCGGTCCGTCGTCCCCTCGGGATGCTTATTGTGCGGCAGAATCACCGTCGGCGGAATCGCCACGCCCAGCTTGTGCGCCAACGCGTAATTAAAGAACTTGTCGTCCGCCGTCCACCAGAAAGGATTGTTCACCACAATCGTCCCGTGCAGCGCCGCATTTTTCAGATAAGCCCGGTAGAACGGGATATCCTGCGAGATCCGGTCGATGATGACGTCATACTTCTTCGGTTCATCCATTCGAATCCCGCCGATCTTCACAAATTCCGCCGTGACGCCCTCGACCTTCATGGAGTTGATCTTTTCGACAACCGCCGGCGGAAACGTGTTTTCCATCCCAAACAAAATGCCAATCTTTTTCACAGATTCATCTCCCAACAAAATTTGTCATCCTGAGCGAAGTGCCTGGTTCGCGAAGCGAAACAGGCGCGCAGTCGAAGGACCCTGCACTCGTTACTGTGCGCGGATGCCTGCCCGCCCTCACCACTGCCTCAGAAATACTTCTCCGCCATCCTCAGCCACAGCGGCCAGTCATGCTTCGAATTATCCCCAAAAACATCCAGCCAGTGCGGCACGGCCTTTCCATTCAAAATCGCCGAAAACTTCACATTCTGGTCCAGACAAATATCCCAATCGGCCGATCCCAGCACAATCTTCATCTGCCGGTAGCGGCTCAAGAACCAATCATCATTCTGATTCGGCAGATAATCCGGCGGGCAATTGAAGTAGCAGTCATCGTCGTAATATCCGTCCAGAAACTGATGGATATCAAATGCTCCGCTCATGCTCACGCAGTGCGTCACCACATCTGGATGCTTCAGAGCAAAATTCACGGCGTGATACGCGCCGAAACTGCACCCGGTCATTGCCAGCCGGGGCGTCTGGTTCTTCCAGCGGATAAACGGCAAAAATTCATGCAGAATATAGCGCTCGTACTGCAAATGCCGCAACAATCGCACCTTCGGATGCACGCCCTTGTTGTACCAACTCTCGGTATCGACGGCGTCCGGGCAAAATACCTGCAACTCGCCGCGCTCGATTTTCGCCGCGAGCACACCGATCATCCCCCGATCTTCATACTCGAAAAACTTTCCCATGGACGTCGGAAACACGACAAGCGGAGTGCCGGCATGCCCGAAAACCAGCGCATCCATCTCTCGATTCAGTTCCTGACTGTATCCCTTGTGGTATTCGCGATTCATTTTTCGAAGGTCCCGCGGACACGTATCTTACCTGAACCGAAGGTGGGAAGGACCAACTTTGTGCTGAACCATCAGCCTCTCGAAGCCATCCAAATGATATCGTGATACGAGATATGTTGCGGCGTTTCCCCAAACTGGTTCCGCGTTCGGCGCCCGTCATCCTTGTTCTGCTCACTCTCGCTGCAGCCACTGGATTCGCGGCAGTGAGCCACCTCGTCGCCCGTTACACGGCGAATCAACAGGCACGGGGCCGCAAGTTGTACGAGCTAGGTCTGGCCGACGCCAAAGCCGCCCGTTACGACGATGCCATCGCTGCATTTCGCGCCGCGCTCACTTGCGATCCCACCAACTCCCAGTATCAGCTCAGTCTGGCTCGCGCCTTGCGCGACAGCAATGACCCGCGCCGCCTCGACGAGGCCGAGTCCTACCTTCTCGCCCTGTGGCAGCGTGCTCCGCAGGATGCGGCGGTCAATCTGGCTCTCGCCCGGGTTGCCGCTCACCGAGGGTCCATTGAGGACGCTACCCGTTACTACCACAATGCCATGTACGGCGTCTGGACCTCCGACTCTGACGCGAATCGCAACAAAGCTCGGCTCGAACTCATACAGTTCCTGCTTTCAAAGAATGCTCGCGCCCAGGCTGACTCAGAACTCATTGCTCTGTCGGCCGCATTGCCCGCCGATCCCGCAGCGCATCTTCAGGCCGCACAACTCTTCGAGCTGGCCCAGGACTTCTCCGGGGCACAGGCGCAGTATGAAGAAGTGCTGCGAGTCGATCCCAATAACTCGGCTGCCTTGGCCGGAGCTGGCGAAACCGCCTACCGTTCCGGGAACTACATCGTGGCTGAGCGTTATCTCCGGCTGGCGGTGAACGCCGATCCCAACGATGCCAACTCCCGTCAGCTTCTCGCCTCCACGAATATGGTTCTTGCGGCCAATCCTTTTCATAGTCACATCTCTGACGCAGAACGCAATCGGAGGATCACCGCCGCCTTTAGCCAAGCCGAAGACCGCCTCACCCAGTGCGCAGAGAAGCTGCACGTCGATCTAAAGGTCGCTGCCAATCTCCCAGCATCCGCACTTCCCGCATTGCAAGGTCGCTGGCTCCTCGCCAAACCCGAACTGGCGCTGCTCCGCTCTCCTGCCGAGACGGATCTCCCAGACGCGATCATGGACGTCGTCTTTCAAATCGAGCAACAGACTGCCGCTACGTGCGGTCCGCCGCAGGGGCTCGACTTGGCGCTTTTGCTGATTTCGAGGAAACGAGAGGCTGCCAGCCAATGAGCAACCCTGGTTCTCCTGGCGTGGATTCTTCTACGCCTTCGGAATCCGCAACCGCGGCGCGGGTCGGGCCTTCCCGACGCCTGTTTTCGACGCTCGACGGGGTCTTTCATGAGGAAGTATTCTTCCTCATTCTCTCGGTCTTCATCGGAATTTTCTCGGGTCTTGCGGTGGTTTGCTTCCGTCTTGCAATTGACTGGATCCATCTCGCTCTACTCGGTCCGCTTCCGCAAACCCACAGTTGGCGTCTGTTCGCCGTCCCGTCCATCGCCGGGCTGGTGGTCGCTATCCTCGTGCTGCACGTTTTTCCAGGGATCCGCGGCAGCGGAGTCAATCAGACGAAATCGGCGCTCTACATCTTCAATGGATTCATCCCGTTTCGCACCGCCGTTGGAAAGTTCATCTGTTCCGGCATCGCCATCGGCTCGGGACAATCCCTTGGCCCGGAAGACCCTTCGCTGCAAATCGGAGCGAGCATCGCATCCGCTCTTGGAAGACAGCTGGAAATCTCCCGCGAAAAACACCGGCTCATGGCTCCCGTCGGAGCCGCTGCCGGCCTTGCGGCCGCCTTCAACGCGCCCATTTCTGCCGTGCTCTTCGTCATCGAAGAAGTCATCGGACGCTGGAGCGCCGGCATTCTCGGCTCAGTCGTGCTTTCTGCGGTCGCCAGCGTTGTGATCGTGCGCTCATTTCTGGGCAGTGAGCCGCTGTTCCGAATTCCGGTCACTACCTTCAAGCGCCCCAGTGAACTCCTCGCCTACGCGGTCCTCGGAATTGTCGGCGGGCTGGCCTCGGTTGCATTCGCTAAATCGGTGGGTTACCTGCGTCCCCGCCTCAAAGCTCTGCCGCGCTGGACGCAATATTTTCAACCGGCAGTTGCCGGGCTGCTCATCGGCTTGATCGCCTTCCTGGGCTTTCCGCAGGTAATGGGCGCTGGCTACGACTCCATGGACCAGGCCATGCACGGCCAATACGCCTGGAAAGTCCTGGCCATCCTCGCGGTCCTTAAGATTCTTGCCACGACGGTCTCTTTCGTCAGCGGAACTCCCGGTGGAATGTTCGCGCCTACACTCTTTGTCGGCGCCATGCTGGGAGGCGCGGTGGGCGATATCGAGCGCCTCTTCTTCCCACAGCTCACCGGATCCACGGGCACATATGTCCTCGTCGGCATGGGCGTTCTCTTCGCCGGATTTCTCCGCGTTCCCATGACTTCGGTCTTCATGGTCCTCGAGGTCAGCGGAAACTACGAAATCATCGTCCCCGTCATTGTGGCCAATACCTTTTCCTACCTCGTCTCGCGAAGCCTGCAGACCATCCCAATTTTCGATATGCTCACCCGCCAGGACGGACTCATTTTGCCCTCGCTCGAAGAAGATCGGGAAGAAGCCATCCTGCGGGTCGAAGATGCGATGCTGGCCGTTCCCGCAACCATCCTGAGCGCGCAAGATTATGTGGATGCCAACTTCCACCGCGTGGAAAATTCGCCGGACTCCTCGTTCCTCGTGCGCATGCACCCCAGTGGCTGGAGTGCCATCAGCCGTGATCAGCTCCAGCGCCTGTATCGGGAAGGCAAAGGAGAACTCACGCTGGCCTCTGTGCTCCCCGCCGGCCAATCGCTACCCAGCCTCTACCCGGATCTTCCACTCGATTCCGCGCTGCGCTACGTAAACGACTACCCGCTCATTCCCGTGGTCAATCGCGCGGATTCCCGACGTCTGGAAGGCGTCATCTCACGCGATTCGGTCTTCAAGAAATATGGGAGCGGGCGTGCGATCGAAGTCTCCAGCGTAGTCTGACGTAACTCATTTCCCGTCGACGCGCTTGTAGCTTGTGTACTTTATGATCTCTCGGATGTGAACCCCTCCCGACCGAAACTGCAGCGTGTCATCCGATCGCGTGTACGCGGGAAACCAGTAATGGTCGTCCACCTGTTGGCGATAGGTCACGAACATCGGATGGAGCTCCGGCCGCTCGTGTTTCTTCACTTGCACTTTCTCCGGACCGCTCTTGCCACACACTTTCACGATCTGAAAATCCCGCGCATCCACCCAGATTCTTCCCTGAAAATATCGCCGGTCCTTTTCTTCCTTCTTCGGCTCCGCATGGAATACATACGTGTCAAGGTCGTCCACATGCTGCTGCCCGGAGTAGGTCAGGTTATACAGAGCTACATCGTCGGTTGCCAGCATGAGTGGCATGATGGAACGAATATCTTCCATGTCTTCCTGTGTAAGCTGAATCCCCCGCAAAGAAGGCTGTGCTGCGAACGTTACTTCCTCTTGCCGTCTTCCTTTGGCGTCATAAGAAATGTTGGTCACTTCGTGAAACTCGCCGGTCACGCTGGTGCCCACCAGAGTCTGCATCAGCACATCCTGCCTGTAGGCGTAGTGAAGGCGGGCTTCCTTCGTAGCCGCTTCGGCCGCACCAAACTTCTGGATCACGTCCTGCGAGCTCATGGTTTTTGGCGGAGCTGAATCCAGCTCGCCGTTGCCTGCTTCGCAGTTTGTCTGCCCCCGCGCCGTCACCTGCAGCAAGAGAACAAGAATAAGCAAGGCCGGGATGGCGGTTCTGGAACCCGATACGCGCGTTGCCCACTGGATCAAGTCAACCGCTTTCATACCTTTGTGACCTCTGGCGCCGAAACCATACACCTGCGCCCGAAAGCGTGCAAATCCTCCCCGGATATGCTCCGGCAGCTCGTTTTCCCAGCCTTTTCCATATTTTCCACATATATGCAAACCCTTGCTCTTCCGCGTGCTCTCAACCGTCCTAAGTTGAATCCCAGCCCCTCCGGTTTGGTATGGCGATTGCCCCTACCAACTCCGGAAGCCTTGCCATTCGCGGAGTTCCGCATCTTCCCCCGCGAGAGGACCAACTTATGAAGACCCTAATCATCGCATTTTGTTTGCTTTGCGCTACCGCTGCGGTCGGGCAGACTGCGACCGTTCTCAGCAACAATCCACAGCCCACGATCCTGCCGGACCATCCCCAGCACGCCGCCGAGCATGCCATGGCTACGGAAACCAGCCTCTTCGGAGCTAACTCTGCCTACACCTATGCCCAGGGAGAGCGTCCGCTCTGGGAGTTCGGATCATCCGACAAGCACGAAGTTCCTCTCGGCGATGTCGCCCGCGCCTACCGCCAGGGCCACATCATCGACCGGAAGGCCGTGAAAACCTTGAACAGCGACTAATCCACCGATTTGCAATTGTGTGGTGCGAGTCTGGCTTTGGTTTGTTGAAAAGCGCGCGAGCCGCGAGAGAGAAAAGATTATTCGCCGGCGCCCATCATCAGCACGGGCGTCGTTGGCGCTGGCGAACCTGCTTCATCCTCCACCGTAATCGCAAACGCCTTGGCCTCGGCTCCCGCAGGCAGTGGAGGATTCACCACCGTCGCGCTCCCGTGAGCGTCCGGCTTGAATACTCCAGCGGGAATTGGCGCTCCGCTGGTCGGAATCAACCACAACTCATAAGCCTTCTGCGGCGGCAGCGCTGGCATGTTGTTGGCGAGAAACACCAGGCTGTTCCGCTTCCTCAAATAAAAAGCTTTGCCCTGCGGCTGTGGCGGAGTTTTCGCCGCCACCAGCGTCACGCGCTGCGCCTCCGGCTCGATAATCGGAGCCGCAATTTTACGTAACTCTTCCAACTGCCTTGCGTTCTCAGCGGCCGTGGAGCTCGCTGAGGCCAGCGTCTCCTTTAACGCAAAATTCTCGCGCCACAACGACAGCGCGAAGACGAGCACCGCCGCCGTCGCGGCCCATCCTAACCATCCCCACCACGTGCGGCGCGCTCCGGACGGTGTCGCGACGATTCGCGGTTCCCGAGCGATTGCTTCCAGCAACCTCTTTCGCGCTCGTTGTGGCGGCCTCGGTCCCGCCGCCGATAAGGCCAGCAGAGCCGTATCGCCGCGCAGTTGTTCGAGTTCCAGCCGGCACGAGGCACAGTTGGCCAGATGCTGCTCGAGCTTCTCCCGATCCGCTCCCGTCAACGCGTGCAGCGCGTACAGGGCGAGGTCTTCGGCGTATTGTTCGTGCTCACTCATCCAGTTTGAAATGCCTTGCGCAGGGCGATTAATCCCGCGCGAATCCGTGTCTTGATCGTACCCAGAGGCTCTCCGGTTTTATTTGCGATCTCGGAATGGCTCATGCCCTCCCAGTACGCCATCTCCAAAGCGCTGCGCTGCGCCGGTACCATCGCGCCCATCACTCCGCGCACCTTCTCCGCAGCTCGCGCGCGTTCAGCCTCACCAGCCAAGTCCGGCGCTACCGACAGCACTACATTTTCGATATCAGTTTCTGGACGACGCTTTCTGAGGGAGTCGATGGCACGGTTGCGCGTGACCACTGCCAGCCAGCTTCCTAAATTTCCGCGAGCCGCATCGAACGCGCTGGGGTTGCGCCACAATTGCAGGAAGACTTCTTGCAGCACGTCTTCCGCGGCTCCCGTATCACCAAGCACTCGCAGAGCAACTGCATAGACCACGGAAGAGTAGCGGTCATAAAGCTCCGCCATCGCTCCCTGATCGCCGGTCTTCAGGCCGGTAACAATGGCCAGATCCGCCGGAGTACCTTGTCGTTGCTGGCTCGACAAACGCTATCGCTCTTCCTTGATAGATATACGTATCGGCAGCCCGGACGGATTGCCATCCCCGTAAGCATCTTCGGGACAATCGGATGAATCACCGTCGCAAAGGCTGTGGCCGAAAACATAGCAGCCCAACACTGCCTTGGGCAAGTTCGTGGCGAAGGGCCGGAATGGCGATGTGATTTCGCTACTCGTTTTCGCTACTGGCTGAGCTTGATGGCGAGCTGGCGCTCGGGCTGCGTCATCTGGCCCCAGAGTTTCTGCAGATCGTCCTGCAGCCCTTGATTGTCGGGCTGCTTGTGCAGGGCCCGCGCGAACCATAGATAGGCGGTCGGCAAATCGCGCGGGGTGCAGGTACCGGTGGAGTAGAGAACTCCCATCGAGATCATCGCTTTCAAATTGGATCCCGCCGCCGTCTTCAAAAGCCGCACTCCCCGCTCGCAGTCCTGGCGCACGCCGCGCGCATAGATATAGCGTTCCGCCTCGGCCGTAGCATCAACCGGCGTAGCCGGCGTCGGCTTGGGCTCGCGCACTCTTGGTTTACCGGGTACGGCGGGCGCGGGAATGTTCGCCGGAGCCTCGGCGTCCGGAGCTGGCGCCTGGGAGTTTTCCGTCGACCCCGAATCGCTCGGCTTTCCCGCGCTCGCATCTGGAGGGGGATTGACCGGAGCAGCGCTCTGCGCCGACGTCGTCGTCGCCGGAGTGCTAACCGGAGCAGTGCTTGACGGATCAGCATTCGGAGAAGCTGCACTCGGCGCAGTCGTTGGCTGCGTGCTCGCGTCCGTTCCGCTTGCAGGCGCCACACCCGCCGCCGGTGCGGCCCCCGCCCCGCTACTTGCGCTATCCGGCGTCGTAGCCGTGGGAGTCGCTCCAGTCGGCGTCGCGGGCGCACCGGAATCCGTGGCGCCCTGAGAAGGCTGCGCCGCTGCCGGCTTCCTATCGTTCGTCAGCCAATCGAATCCTCCCTGTTTCCAGCGCAGGTATCCGAATCCTCCCGCCAGTGCCAGGGCGATGACCACCGCAGCCAGCTTCCCCCAACCCCGCTTCGGCTCGTCTTCGTCATCATCGAGCAGATAGTCCACGTTGCGCGAGGATCGTCCCCAAGAATCGTTCCCACCACCGCGCCCGTGCGATCCTTGCTGGTCCTCGCGTCGCCCATCTGCCGGCTTGTTCAAGCCAAGAAAAGAAGGCCCAGTAATCACCGGGCTTGTGACGTGCGCCTCATGGCGCTCCGCCGGCGCGGGAGCCGCTTCGGTTGCAGGCCGCACTGCATTACTCGGAATGCGCGTCTCTGCGGATCGGCGAACCGGGGCTGCCTCTGCCTTTGTTTCCGCAGGTGTCGCCGGCGCCGCCGCACCAGAAGCCTGCGTGTTTGCCGCCAGCAGCGCTCCGCACATCCCGCAAAAGCGATTGTCCTTGGAATTCTCGTTCCCGCATCGTCCGCAGCGCACTTACCCTCCTTGACCTACTCCTTTAGATTAACTCCACACCCGCTGGTCTCGCGAGTACGATGCGAATTCCGGCCTTACCGTCTAGGATTCACTCCGACGCCCCTATCAAGTTCGGTTCGTCGCAAACCGGCAAATGACAACCGGTAACCGGCGGCCGATTTTCATGCTATGCTGCGCAAAACTTCACATCGCTATTCTAGGACGCTCCGTGCTGGTTGAACTGCGGTTGGAAAATTACGCGGTCATTGACAATGCCGCGATAGAGTTCGCCTCCGGGTTGAATCTTCTGACCGGAGAAACCGGCGCCGGCAAATCGATTCTGATCGATGCTCTCGCGTTGCTGCTGGGCGAGAAAGCTTCCGCAGAAGTTATCCGCACTGGTACCGAGCGAGCGGTAGTGTCGGCGGTGTTCGAGTCCCGGGACGGCAGTGAAGACTCGATCGCAAATGTTCTCGAACGCAACGGATTGGACGAATCCGAAGATGGTTCCCTTATTGTCCGACGCGAGATTGCCCCCGGCGGAAAAGGCCGCGTGTTCGTCAACAATCAAGCTGCCACCGTCGCCGTACTCCGGCAGCTTGCCCCGCGTTTGGCCATCATTCACGCGCAAAATGTATCGATCCTATCCTTCGATCCGCCTGCCCGGCTGGAATTGCTCGATGGATTTGCTGTTAGCCAGGTTGAGCCGGTGGCGGCGGCCTACGCGGTGTGGCATCAAATTCGCGCCCGCATCGCAGAATTGGAGCAGGGCGAACAAGACCGCTTGCGTTTGGTCGATCTCTGGCAATTTCAGAAGCGCGAGATCGAGGAAGCCAAGCCGCAAACTGGCGAGGACGAGCAACTGGAAACCGAGAAGCGCGTCCTCGCGAACGCCGAAAAAATCTATAACGCCGCTATGCAAGCCTTTGATCTGCTTTATGAGGGCGATGGTTCCACATCTGCATCCTTGCGCTCGGCCCAGAAGCAAATTGAAGAGCTAGCTCGCTACGAGCCCAAGTTTCAGGAAGCGCTTGCGGCTCTCGAAACGGCGCGCATCAGCGTGGAAGATGTCGGCGCAACGGTAAGGGATTACGCTGGCGGAATCCATGCCTCCCCGGAACATCTGGTAGAGGTAGAAGACCGCCTGGCCCTTCTCGACCGGCTGAAGCGCAAGTACGGTCCGGCGCTCGACGATGTGATCAATTTCGGCGCCGATGTAGCCCGCAAGCTTTCCGAGCTCGAAAACAAAGATGAAATTCTGCGCGACCTGCGCGCTGAACTCTCGAAGGCAGCCACCGAATACTTGCGCACCGCTCGGGCGCTATCGAAGAAACGCCAGGACGCAGCCCGCAAACTGGAGAAACTGGTCGAAGCCGAAATCAACGATCTGGCCATGAAGTCGACTTTTCGCATCGACCTCGCCACGTCCGACGAAGAAGGGAACTGGTCTGCAACCGGAACCGATCAAGTCATCTACATGATCGCGACCAACCCCGGCGAGCCCATGCGCCAGTTGGAACATATTGCGTCGGGAGGTGAACTCTCCCGCGTGATGCTCGCGTTGAAAGTGAGCGTGGAAGAAGGTGTGGCGAAGGGGCCCTCGTCCGCGAAACCGAAGAGCACCCGCGTCACCGCCCAACGCACCATGGTCTTCGACGAAATCGATACTGGCATCGGTGGCCGCGCCGCTGAAGCCGTCGGCAAGAAACTGAAGTTCCTGGCGAAATCGAATCAGGTTCTCTGCGTGACCCACCTGCCTCAAATCGCCACCTTCGCCGACCACCATTACGTCATCGAAAAGAGGGAGCGCAACGGACGTACCCGCACCACGATCCGCGCCGTTTCCGGCGAAGAGCGCACTGAGGAAGTCGCACGTATGCTCAGCGGCGCCAAACTCACCGATACCTCCCGCAAGCACGCCGAGCAGATGATTAAAGCCAACGGCTAGAACCCGAGCCTGCTTGCCGCACCGTTCGCTGCGCCCAATCCCCACCCGCTGCTAATCCCCGCTGTTTCTGTGGCTTACGTTGACCAGAAGGATGCTTTCCAGTATTTTATAAGTACCGGGAGAGTACGAATCGTGTAACCTGACCATTCCTGTCGCGCCCTATTTTGCATCGCAAAAGGTCTGGGGAAGATCATAGTTAGTGGGAGTGAAAGAGTGCCAAATAGCCAGGGAAAGACGTTGCTTTTATTGAAGCCGCGAGGCTTCTGCGCCGGCGTGGTCCGCGCCATTGATGTCGTCCGCATCGCGCTCGAGGCCTTCGGGCCGCCGATCTATGTCCGCAAGGAGATCGTCCACAACAGCTTTGTGGTGGACGAACTTCGCGGCAAAGGCGCCATCTTCGTCGATAGCGAGGACGAAGTTCCTAACGGCGAACGAGTCATCTATAGTGCGCACGGTGTCTCCCCCGAAGTGCGCGAGCACAGCGCCCGTCGCGGTCTCCGCGTCATCGATGCTACCTGCCCACTCGTCACCAAAGTCCACGTCGAAGCCGTAAAGTTCGCCAAAGAAGGCTATTCGCTCATCTTGATCGGACATCACGACCACGATGAAGTGATCGGAACTCTCGGCGAAGCTCCGCTCGTAACCCAGGTTGTCGGCAATCCTGAGCAGGTCAAGTCGCTGACCGTCCCCGATCCCGATCGCGTGGCCTATCTCACGCAGACCACTCTCAGCCTCGACGAAACCAAAGACATTATCGCCGCGCTCAAGAAAAAGTTCCCCAACATCAAGGGCCCCGCCGCACAGGATATTTGCTATGCCACGGAAAACCGGCAGGTCGCGGTTAAGCAGGTCGCGTCGGAATCCGATCTGCTACTGGTCGTCGGCTCGGAGAACAGTTCAAACTCCAATCGTCTGGTCGAGGTAGCGCGGAACTTGGGTACGAACGCTCATCTCATTGACAGCTATCGGGATATCGAGTCCCAGTGGCTGCATGACGTGAAAACGATCGCGCTGACGGCGGGTGCGTCCGCGCCTGAATGCTTGGTGGAGGAAACCATGAACTTTCTCGCCACCAAGGGTTTCGACAACGTGCAGGAACTCGAAGTGATGCCGGAAAACGTCCGCTTCGGGCTGCCGCCGGAGATTGTTGAAGCTATTGCCGCCGCTCCGGCGAGTGCCACCGCGGATTAACGGAGCCGCACATTCATGGATACAAACTCCCCCGACGCAAACTTAGCCTCCGCTCCACAACTGCGCTTTGGCAAAATTGACGGCTTGTTCAGCCGTGTCTCCGGCGCCGTCAATAATGCCCGCAAGTTTCTTTTCTCTCAGCAGCACGACGAGGGATACTGGTGCGGCGAACTCGAAGCCGACACCACCCTCGAGTCCGATTACATTCTGCTCCACACTCTGCTCGGCACAGGCGACGCTGACCGCTTCCAGCGTGCTGCGAACTGGATCGTCCGCCATCAAAATGAAGACGGGGGATGGAGTATTTATGCCGCCGGTCCATCGAACATCAGCGCCTCGGTGAAAGCCTACTTTGGACTGAAGTTGGCGGGATACTCCGCCGATCATCCAGTGCTGCAGCGCGCCCGTAAGAAAATCCTCGAACTCGGCGGAGTCACCGAGGTCAACACATTTACCAAGATCTATCTGTGCTTCTTCGGCCAATACGATTATGATGCGGTTCCTGCCATTCCGCCCGAGATCGTCCTGTTTCCCAACTGGTTCTGGTTCAATATCTACGAGATTTCCTCGTGGTCGCGCGCCATCCTGGTACCCCTTTCCATCTGCTATGCCAAGAAGCCATTCAAGAAGATTCCCCGCGAGATGGGCGTCGAAGAGTTATTCGTCGGCGGCATGCAGAAATCCCGCATGCACTTGCGGTGGTCGAAGAAGTTGGTCTCCTGGCGCAATTTCTTCCTCTTCCTCGACCGCATGACCCACTGGCTGGAGCGAGTCCATATTCGCCCGCTACGCTCAATCGCCCTGAAGGTTGCCGAAAAGTGGGTTCTCGAGCGCTTCGAGATGAGCGATGGCCTCGGCGCCATTTATCCCTCGATGATGAATGCCATCATTGCCCTGCGCTGCCAGGGATATTCTCTCGACGATCCGCAGGTGATCCGGGCTCTCGACGAGTTCGAGAAACTCGGCATCGAGGAAGGCGACACTTTCCGCATGCAGCCCTGTATGTCTCCCGTCTGGGATACGGCCTATGCCATGTTCGCGCTTGGCGACGCTGGAGTGCCCGCCAACGATCCGCGCATGGTGAAGTGCGCCGACTGGATTCTGCAGAAGCAAGTACGCAATCCCGGCGACTGGCAGGTGAAAAACAAGAAGGGCAAACCAGGCGGATGGTACTTTGAGTTTAACAATGAGTTTTATCCGGATGTCGATGATAGCGCAATGGTTTGCCTGGCACTAAGCCGTGTGGAGCATCCCAACGGGCGCTACCAGCGTGAGTCTGTGCAGCGCGCCATCGACTGGATTCTCTCCATGCAGTGCAAGAACGGCGGCTGGGCGTCGTTCGACAAAGACAACGATCGCATGGTCTTTCAATACGTCCCCTTCGCCGACCACAACGCCATGCTCGATCCTCCGACAGTCGATATCACGGGCCGCATTCTCGAAATGATGGCGACCTACGGTTACGATCAAACTCATCCCGCCGTGAAGCGGGCGCTTCAATTCATTCGCAAGGAACAAGAGCCCGACGGCAGTTGGTTCGGACGCTGGGGCGTGAACTATATTTACGGCACCGCTCTGGTTCTGCGCGGCCTCGAAGCCATCGGCATGGATAACCACGAACCCTGCGTCCAGCAGGGTGCCGAGTGGCTCCGCATGGTACAGAATCCGGATGGCGGCTGGGGTGAGAGCGTCGGATCATATGATGACCCGACCCAGCGCGGCGTGGGCGCGAGTACGCCCTCGCAAACTGCCTGGGCAATTCTGGGACTGCTTGCCGTTGGCGATACGCGCAGTGACTCGGTGGCCCGCGGAATTGCTTACCTCTTGGCTAGCCAGAAAGAAGACGGTTCCTGGGATGAGGAATATTTCACCGGCACAGGTTTTCCGCGCGTCTTTTATCTGAAGTATCACCTCTACCGGGAGTATTTTCCGCTGCTCGCGCTAACCACATATGCCAAGGTGATGGAGAAGAACGGCAATTAGCAGCAGACAACTAGCATTAGGCCGCCGATGGTTGCCTGTGGCAGGAGGAGGCCTGAGCGGCATCCGTTAATCGCCAACGGCCAGTTGCGAATTGCTACCGCATGAGAGCTTTCATCACAGGCGCAACCGGATTCCTCGGCTCCCATGTGGCCCGCGTCTTAGCTGGCCAAGGAGCAGACTTGCGCCTGCTCGTTCGCCCCACCAGCAATCTCAAGAATCTCGAAGGCTTGAATGCGGAGACCGCGACCGGCGACCTGCGCGAACCCGCATCTCTGGAGAAAGCCATGTCCGGATGTGAGGTTGTATTTCACGTTGCCGCCGACTACCGCCTCTGGGTGCGAGACCCGACGGAAATGTATCGGTCCAATGTGGAAGGTACGCGAGCCATTCTCGATGCTGCCCGTAAGAACGGCGTCCGCTGCGTCGTGTATACCTCGAGCGTCGCTACAGTCGGCTTTACTGGAAATGGTCGTCCCGCCGACGAAGATTCTCCCGTCTCTCTCGACGACATGATCGGCCACTACAAGCGCTCCAAGTTCATGGCCGAGCAGCTCGCTGTGGAGGCGGGCCGTAGCGGCCTGCGTGTCGTTACCGTCAATCCGACCACTCCGGTGGGCGAACAAGATATCAAGCCCACACCCACTGGACGAATCGTAGTCGACTTTCTGAAAGGGAAGTTTCCCGCCTACGTGGATACCGGCTTAAATCTGGTCGACGTCCACGAATGCGCGCGTGGGCACGTTTCGGCACTCGAAAAAGGCAAGACCGGCGAGCGCTACATTCTCGGGGGTGAGAACCTCACATTAAAGCAGATTCTCGATAAGCTCGGTGCGATCTCTGGCCTGCCCTCGCCGAAGGTGAAACTCCCATACTTCTTTGCCTTCGCTGCAGGATTCGTAGACCAGACCGTCTCCGGCCGCTTGCTCGGCCGCGAGCCGCGCGCTACCGTCGAAGCCGTTCGCATGGGAAAGAAAAAGATGTGGGCCAGTTCGGATAAAGCCACGCGCGAGTTAGGTTGGAAAATCATTCCGGCTCAGGACGCCCTGCGCCGTGCGGTAGAGTGGTTTCGGGCCAATGGCTATGTCTAGATTCGCCATCGTCGCCGCCCTGGAGCGCGAAGTTCACGCTCTGGTCAAGAAGTGGGCCAGCATCCAGCGCGAGCACCAAGGCCGTGACTTTACTTTTTTCGAGAAGGACGAGCTCATCGTCGTTTGTGGTGGCATCGGCGTGGAGTCCGCCCGCCGCGCCGCGGAAGCCGTCATCGCGTTGTACCAGCCCGCGCTCGTGCACTCCGTGGGTTTCGCCGGAGCGCTCGACTCTACCCTCCGCGTCGGCGATATCTTTGCACCATCGGTGGTCGTCGATGCCCGCGACGGAAGCCGCACCCAACTCGATTTTGGAGACGGAACGCTGGTAACCTTCATGGCGGTGGCCGCTCCCGGCCAGAAAGCGAAGCTCGCCCAAGCCTACGGAGCGCGCGCCGTGGATATGGAAGCCGCCGCCGTCGCGGCCGCCGCGCATGCTCACGGCATCGGTTTCGGCGTGACCAAAGTGATTTCAGATGAGTTAGATTTTGAAATGCCCGAGATGGCTCGCTTTATCGGTATGGACGGCCAGTTCAAGTCGGCAAGCTTTATCCGCTTCGCAGCCGTGCGTCCATGGCTCTGGAAGCGCGTGGCCATTCTGGCGCGCAACAGCAACCATGCCGCCCGCATGCTGGGTCAGCGGCTTGAACATTTTTCGATGGATCTAAGAAAATCGGAAACCTCGGCCGCAACGCGCCCCGCAGCCCCCATGGCTGCAGTGAACGGTTTACCTGCCGAGGGGCGGAAATGAAATCGTCACTCCTGCTTCCGATTGTCCTTTTCCTGACCTTCCGCCTACTCGCTCAGTCCGCGCCTACTACTCTCTATGCGGAAAGTTTTCGCCAGGGACCTACGCACATCATCGAAGAGAAATTTGACGTCAAGCTCACGCCACAAGATCGAACCTATCGCGAGCGGATCAAAGACCTGCACGGTGACGACCGCTATCTGCTCTCGTTCGTTCCCCAAGGACCCGAGGGCGATACGGAGATCACATCCTGGCAGGTCAAGCTGGCGGACCTACACCATAGCATGTACGAAAACGTGCTGATGTCCTCGCAGGGTCCTTCTTCGAATCCGAAAGACGCGTTGTGGCGCCTGGAGCCCTCAACCTTTGCGCGAGTGCCATTGACCGCAAAGCGGATTATCAAAGTGGATAGCTTCTACGTGGTATTGCAGGTCAAGGCTCATCACTTCACCCCGCCGGACTCGCCGTATCTGGATTCGATGACGGTTTCCGTGGAGTTCAGCGATACCGATCCGAGAACCTCCGGAGGTACCCAGAAGTAAAGCTTCCGACTTACACTGTTATGAAGCGAAGCGCCCAGGATTTCATCTAAAGAACGCCGATGGCAATTGTCGAACAATTCGCAATAGATCACCAAAAACAATCCATCCCTACAACCATGTTGGCCGCCGTTTACCGGGCAGTCAACGATGTCCGCCTGGAGACGGTTCCGGTGCCGCAAATTGGCGCCGGTGAACTCCTGCTCCGGGTCCATACCTGCGGGGTCTGCGGCACCGATCTCAAGAAAATCGCCACCGGATCCCACTCCGCCCCTCGGATCTTCGGCCACGAAACCTCCGGAGTGGTCGCGGCTGTTGGCCCGGGAGTCCGCCAATTCGCCCCGGGCGATCGCGTGGTCGTCTTCCACCACATCCCGTGCCGTCAGTGTTACTACTGTCTTCACCAAACCTTCGCCCAGTGCGCCACTTACAAAAAGGTCGGATGCACGGCCGGCTTTGAGCCCTCCGGCGGCGGATTCGCGGAATATGTCCGCGTCATGGATTGGATCGTCGAATACGGCACAGTCCGCATCCCGCAGGGCATCTCGTTCGAGCAAGCCTGCTTCGTCGAACCTGTCAACACCTGCATGAAGGGTATCGAAACTCTCCGCCTGCGGGCTGGCGAAACCGTTCTCGTGATCGGTCAGGGTCCCATCGGCATCATACTGAGCGTCCTGGCCCGCCGGGGAGGGGCCTCCGTTATTACTTCCGATTTGTACCCCGAGAGGCTTAAAATAGCTAAAAGCCTTGGATTGCAGAATACTGTCGACGCGTCGAAAGATGACGTGGTGAATGTAATTCGCGCACAAACCGAGGGACGCGGCGCCGACGCCGTTATCTTGGCTGTGGGTAGCAACAGTTTGATTCGCTCTGCCATGGAAGCAGCTCGCCCGGGAGGGCGGGTATTATTATTTGCGCAAACTCAGCGCGGAGAGGTCGTTATCGATCCGGCTGCGATTTGCGTAGACGAGAAGGCGCTGGTGGGGTCGTATAGTGCGTCTGTGGATTTACAGGATGATTCAGTTCAATTTGTGATGAACCGGGAGATGGAGCTGGAGCGTTTGATCAGCCACCGGTTCCCGCTGCAGGAAAGCGCGCAGGCCCTGGAACTCGCCGCTCATCCGCAGCCTTCGTCGATGAAAATCGTGATTCAGCCTGGGAATACCTGGAAACGCGAAACCTGGGAAGGAAACAAGCAGTGAACGGAAAAATGACGGCCGCCGTCTTGTACGGCAAAGAAGATCTCAAAATTGAAAGAGTTCCGATTCCCCGCGTCGAAAAGGGGGAAGTGTTGGTCAAAGTGCAGGTGGCTCTCACCTGCGGTACCGATCTCAAGGTCTATCAGCGCGGCTACCACGCGCGCATGATCGTTCCTCCTGCCCTCTTTGGCCATGAGTTGGCCGGCGTTATCGAAGAGGTCGGTGAAGGCGTCCACAGCTTCAAGAAGGGCATGCGCGTTGTGGCGCTCAATTCCGCGCCCTGCCAGATGTGCTTCTACTGCTCCAAGCACCAGGAAAATCTCTGCGAAGACTTGCTCTTCAACAATGGGGCCTACGCCGAATACATCCGTGTGCCTCGCCGCATTGTCGAAGCCAACATGCTGGTCATCCCGCCCAACGTCAGCTTTGAAGACGCGGCCATGACCGAGCCTTTGGCCTGCGTACTGCGCGGCCTGCACGAGACCGGCGTCGAAATCGGCGATACCGTCACCATCATCGGTGGCGGCCCGATCGGGCTCATGTTCGTTCAGGTCGCCCGAGCTATTGGGTGCAACGTGATCTCCGTGGTCAAGCGCGACGAACAGGTGGTCGCCGCCAAGCACATGGGCGCGCACGAAATTGTGCAGACCACGAAAGCTCAAAACGTCGTTGAGGCCGTACGCGCGCTGACTCCGCAGAAGCGTGGCTGTGATGTAGTCATCGAAGCCGTAGGCCGCCCCGAAGCCTGGGAGTGGACCGTTGAGATGGTCCGCAAAGGCGGCACAGTGAATTTCTTTGGCGGATGTGCCAGCGGATCCAAAGTACAGCTCGATACCAATCGTCTGCACTACTCCGAAATCACTCTGAAGGCAACGTTCCATCACACACCGGAAACCGTGCGGCGGGCCTTCGGTCTGATCGCGGCCAAGAAGATTCGCCCCACCGACTACATTACCGGCGAAGCTCCGCTCTCCAGTTTGCAGAAGGTACTGCGCCACATGCTAAACCGCGGAGGCGACATCAAGACCGCCATCATCCCTGGTCATTGAGAGTGGCGCTCCTGTATCGCGTCAGGGATCGAGCGCCGTCTGGAGTGTATCCCGTGCACGCGTGCGTACGTGGGCCAGCAAGGAGTTCTTATCCGACTCAGGATTTTGTTCGAACTTAAGGATGTTCTAGACGTATGAGTCCGATGGTCAGCAGTTCTCAACTTGCGCCGCATGCTTCCGCGGGCTGGTCTCGTCTGCCCGCCGCTTACGCGATTCCTGAGTTTGCCCCTTCCATCGAAGAAGCCCGGGACTACTGCCGCCAACTCGCGCGATCTCATTACGAAAATTTTTCCGTCGCCACCTGGTTCCTCCCGGAAAAGCTCCGCCAGGACTTCCTGAACATTTACGCTTATTGCCGCATCTCCGATGATCTCGGTGATGAAGTCGGCGACCCTGCGGCATCGCTTGCTCTCCTCGACGAGTGGCAGGCGCAGCTCGATGCCTGTTATGCCGGTACTCCCCGCCATCCGGTTTTTGTCGCTCTAGCCGAAACTGTCCGAAGGTTTCAAATCCCGAAGTACGAGTTTTCCGATCTCCTCATAGCCTTCCGCCAGGACCAGACGATCACTCGTTTCGAAACCTTCAACGACGTCCTCGCCTATTGCCGGTATTCCGCGAATCCCGTTGGACATCTCGTCCTCTACCTCTGTGGTTATCGCGATGCCGAGCGTCAACAGCTTTCCGACTACACTTGCACTGCTCTGCAGTTGGCGAACTTCTGGCAGGATGTCACGGTGGATTACTCCAAGGGACGCATCTATCTTCCCCTGGAGGATTTGCAGCGTTATTCCGTGACCGAGAAAGATCTTGCTCAAAACTGCAACACCGTCGCCTTTTGCGACATGATGAAATTCGAAGTCCGGCGCGCACGCGAATGGTTTGATCGCGGCTTGCCGCTGGTGAAAAAAGTAGATGCCGAACTAGCCGTCGACATCGCACTGTTCACCCGCGGCGGTCAAGAGATTCTCAATGCCATCGAGCGCCAGCGCTTCGCCGTTCTAGGAAAACGTCCGGTAATCTCCAAGCCACGCAAGCTCGGTCTGGTCGCGCGCGCAGCGCTCGGAAAACTAATGGGGAGCTTATCTTGAGCGCAGGAACTCAGCCTGTGCTGGCTCCATGGACTCCGGCTCCCGCGCAGCTCACCATGGCGTATTCCGTTTGTCGTGGGATCACGCGCGCGAACGCCCGGAATTTCTATTACGCATTTTTCGTGCTGCCCAAGCACAAACGCCAAGCGCTGAGCGCCGTGTATGCCTTCATGCGTCGCTGCGATGATATCGCCGACGACCCCGGTCTCAGCGTTCCGGAACGTCATTTCAGGTTGGATACCTGGTTGGATGCGTTGCACGGCGCTCAGCAAGGCCAGCCGACCGACGATCCCATCCTTCTGGCCCTTACCGATGCTCAACGCCGCTACACGATTCCCGCGGGGCTTCTCGACGATCTCGCCACCGGTACTGCGATGGATGTGGTCGATCCGGTTTTCGACAATTCAGGAACACCGCCTTCGTCGGAGGGATCGGCCGCCCAACTCACCGTTCAGTACAAGACGTTCGAAGATCTTAAGGTTTACTGTTACCGGGTCGCATCGGTCGTGGGATTGGTCTGCATTCACATTTTCGGCTATCGCGATCCCGCCGCCGAGCCGCTCGCCGAGCAGTGCGGCCTGGCTTTCCAGCTCACCAACATTATTCGCGATGTCAAGGAAGACGCCGCGATGGGCCGCGTTTACCTGCCAGAAGAGGACCTGGCAACATTCGGACTCTCTGCTGCGGATTTGCGCGCCACACCCGATGTCGCGCGCTTCCGACCCTTATTGGCTCTTGTAGCGGATCGCGCCCGTGAGGGCTACCAGGCCGGTGACGAACTCATTCCTTATGTTTCAGAAGACAGCCAGCCTGCGCTGTGGGTCCTGATCAACATCTATCGTAAGCTGCTGGAAAAAATCGCCGAACGCCAGTACGACGTCTTCAGCGGCAAGGTGAGTCTCACCGTCACCGAAAAGCTGCGCATCCTCGCGAAAGGTTTCCTGCAACGGATCACCTGATGATCCGCCGCGAAACCATCTCGCCAGCATGACTCAGACCCCCACCCAACCCACCGTGGCCGTCGCCGGAGGCGGCCTCGCCGGACTCGCTGCCGCCTGCGCTCTTGCCGACTCTGGTCTTCGCGTCACCCTCTTCGAGCGCCGCCCTTATCTCGGTGGACGCGCTTCTTCTTACGAGCATCCCGGCACTGGCGAAGTCGTCGACAACTGCCAGCATGTGCTGTTTCGCGTCTGCACCAATTTGGTCGAGTTCTACAGCCGCATCGGCGTTGAAGACAAGATTCGCTGGTACGACGAGATGACCTTCATCGAGCCCGGCGGCCGCTCCAGCGTGATGCGTGCCTCCTCGCTCCCCGCGCCGCTGCACACGGCCCCGTCGTTCCTACACCTTCCTTTTCTCTCAGTAACAGACAAGCTCTCGATTTCGCGCGCCATTGCCGCCCTCACCCTCACCATCCAACCCGACACCGGAAAGTCGTTTCTGCAATGGTGTCACGAGCACGGCCAAACCAAAACCGCCATTGACCGCTTCTGGAAACCCATCCTCGTCAGTGCCCTCAGCGAAGATCTCGACCTCATCTCGGTTTCCTACGCCGCGCAAGTCGTCCGCGAATCCATGAAGTCGCCCGCGGCCCGTCACATGGGCGTCCCCAGCATTCCTCTCACCGATCTCTACAACCGGGCCGGTGAATACATTCGCGCCCGCGGCGGCGAAATCCTGTTCCGCACTTCGCTAGAAGCTTTTGATCCGACCGCATCGCAGATCCAGATTCGCATCACCGATTCAGGGAAGAAAGAAAGAGAAGAGTCGTTCGACTATCTCATCCTCGCTCTCCCTTTCAACACGGTGGACCGAGTCCTGCCCGAAACTCCCGATGCCGCACCCCTGCGCGAGCAACTAGCGCACTTCGAATCCTGTCCCATCACCGGCATTCATCTGTGGTTCGATCGCCAAATTACTGACCTCGACCACGCCGTCCTTCTCGACCGCACCGTGCAGTGGATGTTCCACAAATCCCGCTTGCTTGTCACTCGCGCAGCGGCTGATCATTCGGAATGCTCCAGCGAAAGAGATCGGGAGGGGCATGACTTCAGTCGTGCCATCATCACGCCCCACAAAGCGCGGGCTTCAGCCCCTGAAATCCCGAGCTATATCGAACTAGTAGTCAGCGCTTCGAAGTCTCTTATCGACAAGTCACGCGCCGAAATCGTCGACCTCGCTCTGAAAGAGGTCCGCGAATTTTTCCCCGCGGCGCGCGAAGCGGCCCTGGTAAAGTCCACCGTTATCAAAGAAGTCCATGCCACGTATTCACCGCGCCCGGGCATCGACGCCTACCGTCCGCCGCAGTCCACCCTGTGGCCGCGCGTTTTTCTCGCTGGCGATTGGACTGCTACCGGCTGGCCCGCCACCATGGAAGGCGCCGTCCGCAGCGGATATCTCGCCGCCGAGGCGCTGCTTCACGCCGCAGGAATAGGAATGAAAGACAAGAAGTTTCTCGCTCCCGATCTCCCACCCTCTGGCCTCATGCGCCCGTTCTATCGCTGAGTTGCTTAGCACTTGGGCAGTTCCAACTCCTGACTTTCCTCACTCTGAGGCGTGTTCCGGCGCACAGACATTCGCCCTCGCGGATGGGAACATACACACTGGATCACTCCGCCGTCCGTCCCGATGGAGGTCTCCATGCTCCCCAACTCGCTTCTTACCGTCTTCTTGTTGCTTTCCCTGCTTCCAGTCTCGCCTGCCCAGAAGCCTCCGAGCAGTCCGTCTCATCGTCCTTCAGCGCATATCCCGCTCGACGGAGCCAGGATCTTTCAGACTCGCTGCGCCAGCTGTCACGGAGCCGACGGGCGCGGCCACGGCCCAGCCTCTGTCGCGCTTAAGGAATCACTCCAAGACTTGACGCTGATCTCGCAAAGAAATGGTCGGAGGTTTCCTGAGCAGCACGTCAAGGACATCATCGAAGGCAAACAATCTGCCCCACCCGCCCATGGCAGTCGCGAGATGCCCATCTGGGGACCAATTTTTCATGAGGTTGAAGCCGATCAGGACTGGGGAGAAGTCCGGCTCGACGCCGTCACAAAGTACTTGGAATCCATCCAACAGAAATAACTGAGGGGCTGGGTTCTGCGCTATTTCTGACCGATGCGCGCTTCGATTCTGGATACAAACTTCGGCGCGTGACTTTTCATCAGCTGTTCGATCCCGGGCCGGAATTCATGCCACACGTTCATGCCCGCGTCATTGCCCACGGTCGAACCAAAATCGCTGACCGAACCGGTCGGGGATCGTCTCCAATAGGGACGCGAGGCCGTGTCCGCAGCCACCGAAGTCAGCGCCCGCAGCAGATAGGAAGTGTTCAGCCTGCCCTTTCCAGATTCATCCCGCGTGACAAAAATACGCGAGGCTGCATAGGTGGCCCGGCCCATCAAGCTCCCACCGCTCGTAGAGCGATAACCCGATAGCCGCTTCGCCGACGGCGAGCTCAGGTATTTGTCAAAGATAGTCTTCGATTCTTTTTGACCGGATACCATCCGATCGGAAAAGGCGACGAGTGCCCCTTGCCGCATCATGCCCGTATTGCCGCCCATCATGCCCAATTTCAATGAGCGGTTTTCCTCAACGAACGCGTTGAATTTCTGCGTCTCAGTCGAACCCTGTACCGACGGGGTATCGGGGAGAGACTGGCCCGATGTCTGGCACACGGCGCCGCAAGCCACGAGCACAGCGAACGAAACGATTCCGACAGATTTAACAATCGGTTTCGCCATACCCCACTCCCGAAAGCGCCAAGCTCATGCCGTTCGCCTGGCGACTCGCCCGTAGTCTCACTCCGAAGCTAGCACTCCGCTTGCCATACGTCTGAGCAACAATGCTCACCTGAGAAGCAGGGATATGATTGAAGGAACCGCATTTGAGGTTGCTTTCCTGAACCAACCTTCCGACGCCGTTTTTGCGGTATCCCCCGATCTTCCATAGCCTTATCTAGGACTTGTCCGGAAAACTCTGGTTTTTTGCAAACTGCCCAAACCCCCATCGACGAACCTGTGCCACTTTTTGCAGCTGCTATCTCGGTTTTCGAGATGTCCTCCGACCGACGCACCGAGTGCACTTTCCCACGCGCTATGCACAAACTTTCATCCACGATTACACCATGAGCCGTTGGGAGGCGGTTTGGGTTCTTGGTGAGTTTTGCTGAGACGTACGCCCGAGGCCATCTTCGTTCCGAGCCTGGCGCGAATTCGGTGAGGAACCAGTTCTACCCTGCCAGCAGCGCCACTCCGGCGGCCACGAGCGAAGCCGCGATCCAGCGCCGCCGATCCACGCGTTCGTGCAAAAAGATTTTCGCCGCCACGGCGTTGCCAATGTAGGTGAGGGAAGCGGCGGCCGGACCGACCAGGCTCACGTCTCCCCAGGAGAGCGCAAACAGCAGGCTGAAGAAAGCCACCGCCATCGCCGTGACTCCAAAGAAAAAGTGAGGATTACCGAGCGTACGGCGAATGACGGCGATCAGGCCAGACTTCCGCCACAGCGCGCCCACATCCCCAACTTGCTTCATCGCGCGAGCTAAAAGCACATCGCCCACCACGGAAGCGAAGGTGATCGCCAGAATGCCGCCCCAGGTATACAAGCCCTTCATGACTTCACCTCGGTGGGTGCGCCATCTCTGGCGCTTTTCGCGAGAAGCCTGTCCTGAGCGGAGTCAAAGGATGAGGATGTCGCCCCGCGGCATTCCACATGTGGGTGTTCCGTCAGCGCTGGTCCTCCGGCAATAAATCCCACGCCTCCCGTGATCAACGCAATCCCCATCCAGCGCAGCGGACTCACATGCTCGTGCAACAAGAATCGCGCAACGAAGGCGAGCAGCACGTACCCCAGCGAAGTCGCCGGCAGCACGTAAGTGAGATCCGCCCAGGAGAGCGCAGTCATGTAGGTGGTGAAAAATGCGAGCAAGAGAAGAATTCCAATCGCGACCCAAGGATTAAGAATGGCGAAGATCACGCTTTGCAGATGATGGATTGAGATGTTGCCGGTTTGCTTCATCCCATGCGAGAGCATGGCGTCTCCGGCCGCGGCGAACACCGTGACCCCAGCCAGCACAAGATACTTGCGAAAGTTCACGGGAAGATTAGAAGTGGGTGCACGTATAGCATTTCACCACAGAGGCACGGAGCCAAGAAGAAAACAGAAGAACGAACAGTTAAGATTTTCTCTGCGTCTCTGTGCCTCTGTGGCGAAGGTTCTTTAGGCCTTAGCCAGCTCCGCAGCCGCGTCGTCGCTGTGTTTTTTCACCATCTTGTTGCGCGCCGAACGCAGCTTGAGGAAAGTCTTCGCCTCTTTGTAAAGCCGCTTGCGGTCGTTACTATCGAACGCGGCTTTTTTCAGAATGCGGAACACAGCCTTGGGCCGGAAATAATACTCATCGTAGAAACGATGCACCGCCGAAAGAATGTCATCCGCCGGCAGTCCGGGATACTGGATGTGCGCCAGTTGGTGCCCGCCTTCATCCACCATCTTGTTATCGCCGACCATGAAGCCGTTCTTCACCGCGTAGTCATAAAGCTCGGTGCCGGGATAAGCGTGGGCCACCGAAACCTGAATGGTTTCCACATCCAACTCTTTCGCGAAGGCGATAGTGTTGTTGATGGTCTCGTGCGTTTCGCCCGGAAGTCCCATGATGAAGTCGCCGTGAATCACCAGCCCCAACTTATGGCAGTCCTTGGTGAACTGCCTCGCCCGCTCGATGGTCGCGCCCTTCTTGATGTTCTTCAGAATCTGCTGATCGCCGGACTCGTAGCCGACGATGAGCAGGCGGCATCCCGCTTCCTTCATCGCCTTCAGCGTCTCGTAGTCAGTCGTTACGCGCGAAGTGCATGACCACGTAAGGCCGAGCGGCTTCAGCTTGGCGCACAACTCAATCGTGCGCGCCTTCTGAATGTTGAAGGTATCATCGTCAAAGAAGAATTCCTTCACTTCCGGCCAGTACGCTTTGACCTTCGCCATCTCAGCCGCAACGTCGTCGGTCGAGCGCTTGCGCCAGGGATGCCCGCTCAACGTCTGCGGCCACAAACAGAAGGTGCACTGCGCCGGACACCCGCGCGTGGAGTAAAGAGAAACATACGGGTTCAACAGGAAGGGCACGTTGTAACGGGTCACGTCGAGGTCGCGCTTGTAAACGTCCGTGACATGCGGTAGCGCATCCAGATCCTGAATCTGCGGCGCGTCGGGAGTGTGAACAATCTCCCCATCTTTCAAAAAGGAAATGCCGGCAATCTCTTCCAGCGGCTTGCCTTTCGCGTAGTCGACCACGGCGTAATCAAATTCCTTGCGCGCCACAAAATCGATCGCCGGACAATCGCGCAAAGACTTCTCCGGCAGCACGCTGACGTGCGGTCCCACAAAACAAATCTTGATCTTCGGGTTCGCCGCCTTGATCGCTTTCGCGAGCCCAATATCCCCCGGAAAGCCCGGCGTACTGGTGAACAGAACCAGAAACTCGTAATCCTTCGCAATTTCAATGGTCTGCTCCGCCGAAACATAATGCGGCGGCGCATCCAGCAGCCGTGCTCCCTCCAGCATCCCCGCCGGATAAGCCAGCCACACCGGATACCAGTATGACTCGATTTCGCGGGTCGCGGGCCAACGGGATCCGGCGCCGCCATCAAAGTTTTCAAACGAGGGTGGGTTCAGAAATAGTGTTTTAAGAGGCATAGTAGGTGAGTGTCTAGTTTACCATTCGCCTGCGGCCGATGCTGTCGAAAAGCAGTGTTTATGCAGGTTCGTCGCTGAATACCACCTTTGATGCAGCGAACTGCGGAAAAGGAGCATCGGCAAACGATTTAGTTTCTGCTACTTGGTTGCCTCTACTGTTCATTATTTCGTCCCCAGAGCCCAAGCCTCGAGATCCCCGGTAGCGCGGAGGAGCGCAACTTGAGAGCGTTCGAGTTCGAAGGAGACATCCTGTAGCGAAATCAATCTCTCGCTGGCTTGGGTGCGGGCATCATCGAGATCGTGCAAGGTAGCTGAGGAAGATTCCATGCGAGTTTGGACGGCTTCGACATTTTTCTGTGCGATCTCGTACTCGAGTTCGGCCACATCGCGGGCAGCTTGCATCTGCGTGACGGAGCGCTGCAGGCGCATGGTTTCTTCCGAGGCCTGATTGCGAGCCGCATCGGCCTGCTTCCTGGCCTTGAGAGCGTCCGCCTCGGCTTCCTGAATTCGAGAGTGCTGGGCGTAGTTGAAAAAAGGAAAGTGGAGGGCCACGCCAATGGTCACGTTGTTGGGCTGAAAGCTGTGAGGCTGATAAAACTTTTGATAGTTGTTGTAGGTAGCGAGGTTGGCATATTGCGCGGCGAAGTCCATGCTGGGCCACAAGGACCTTTTCTCGCCCTTTTCCCGCAAGTATTGTGCGCGCGCGTGTTCCACGGCGGCCTGCACCGCTGGATTGGCCTCTGTAGTTTTGCTCGACAAGTCAGCGTCTTCATTGACGGCTGGAGGAACGGGCACGGAGTCGGGATCGACTTGCATGGACAGGGCGGGCAGTCCCGTTAACTTGGAAAGACGCTCGCGAAGAACCTGCGCCGCGCCGCTGGCTTCCGTGAAGCGCAGATGGACGCGCGCCACCGACAGGCGAGCCTTGGTGTCTTCGACCGCGCTGTCGATGCCCTCCTGCACGCGCTGGGCAACGGCTGCCGCCATCTTCTCTTCGGCGGATTCGGCCTCGTGCAGTTGAGTCAGGCGGTGCTCCCATTTCACTAACTCGGCATAGCTCAACACGACATCTTGAATGACCTGATTGCGTTGGTCCTTGGCACGGAAGGCGCTGACCGCCGCGTCTGATTGCGCGGCGTGAATGAAATTCCCCAGCGCGGGATTGAGGAGCGCCGATTGCGCGGTTACATTGAATAACGAGGGAGCAGCTCCTTCAAGGCTGAGGGGGAAACCATCAGTCCAGCCGATGCCGGCTCCGGCAGTAAGCTGGGGGACGTAGCTATTGCGCAGTTCGCGGTAAGCGGCAGAGGCATGCTGCTCGTCGGCGGCAGAGATGGCGATGCCGTTAGCATGTTTCAGCGCGAGTTCAACGGCGTGACGGAGCGTGAGCGGCTCGGCCAGCGACGAGGCGGGCAGAAATAGAAGCATCGCCAATAAAAGCATAGGAATGCCAGAGCCACTCCGTAATCTGGTTCTCATTATTCTCACCTTTGTGAACGTTAAGAAGATTCTACGGACAATCTGATGCGAGAGAAATGATAAGGATGGGTCCCAGCCGGAGTCGAGGCGGAAGGTCGCAAGGAAACGGCGTGTTTAGTGTGTGCGCTTACTGGTTTCCTTCGCGCAGGAGAACGACATCGGCGACATCGTGCTCGCGGACCACGGCCAAGCTCTTTCCGTCCGGCGACCAGTGGAAGTCGGTAATTCTTTCGGACGGGAAGTGCGTTAACTGGTGTCCAGGCGAGCCGTCGAGGGGTTGGATCCAGAGATTATCCGCACCGTTTTCGCTGATCTTGTATGCCAAGGCGTTCGCATTGGGAACGAGTTGCGTGGAAGGGGCTAAAACCTGACTTCCAGCGAAGCGGGGATCGAGTTCGAGAAGACGTGGTCGAGAAGCACCATCCAGACCCGCGATGGCGAAACTGGCGCGAGCGTCATGCGTGACCGGATCGGCGACATCTACGACATAGCCGAGAGATTTTCCGTCCGCGGAAACAAAGCTAATGGCCTCGATGCCGAACTGGTCTGGGACAGCGGTACCGGGGACTGGCTCGGCTGTGCCTCCGTCCACGGGAACGCGCATCAGGCGGGAAGTTCCGGGGCGATCGATGTAGTACGCCCACTTGCCATCGGGGGAACAGACGGGATTGGTATCGAAGCCTCCGGTGGTCAATTGCTTGGGCGCGGCGCCGTCGGCGCTGGCACGCCAGATGGTGATTTTTGTGGAACCAGTGTGAAACCACCAGGCAAGGAGCAAGTAGCGGCTGGCGCAGGAGGAAAAGCCAAGAATAAAGGCATTCGGGTCGGCGATCAGCGCGGCGGCGTTATGCCCATCTGGATCCATGCGCGTGATGCTTGCCGCATCGGCAACGAGCAATTTCTCATCGAGAGTCCAGTCGAGTTCGCGGGGATCGGTGACCTGCGAAAGCGACTGCGGTTCCGGCGTACTCTTGGCGGAGACGCTGCCGTCGAGAATGGTTAGCGCGTGCGTGGTCTTCAGTTGCACGCTGGAGGCGCTCTTGCCGTCGGCGGAGACCGTCAAGGTGGAATAGCGGTTGGTGTCGCGGGTGACCGGCTGCATCACACCTTTGTCCGACACTACTCCGATCTGCGAGCGTTCGTAATTCGGTCCCTTGGCGCCAAAGACTGAAAGCAAGGAATGCCCGCTGGGCAGCCACTTCACTTCGAAGAGTTGTTCATTGGGGAGGGCGGCCAGAGTGGCGACCTGTTTCCTTCCGAGGTCGAAGTTCTCGATGTAGCTGAGTGCCTCGCCTGAAGATTGGAAGGAGTACGCGATCTGCTTGCCGTCGGGAGACCAACTGATGTGCTGAGGATCACCGCCGCGAGTAGATTGCGAAATACGCAGGATAGTCTCATCTCCGCCGTCGTCGTTGGCGGTAAGCAGGCGGTACTTCCCGGGCTCGGGGTCGTTGGCGCGAATGTAGGCGATGCGTTTTCCGTCGGGAGAGAAGGTGAGATCGCTGTCAACATCGTGGGCAACGATTTTCGGAGCGCCGCCCGAGAACTGGCGCGCGGAAGAAATCGAACTCGGTGCCCTGATGATTGACCGCCTTTTCAAAGTACACGTAGTTGCCGTCGGGAGAAAAGGCGAGGTTGCGATAAATGCCAGCTGCAGGCGGAACGGTCTGCGTGTCGCTGCCGGTGGGGATGTTGCGCAGCCAGAGGCTCTGCATCCCATTGTCATTCTGAACGTGGAGGATAAACTTGCCGTCTGGTGAAATCGCCGCTAACTCGGCTTTGCCAGTGTTGGTGACCTGGATGATCGTGAAGTTCTGAAAAGCGGCGGAGTGCGAACGGCCGAGAAAAGAATAGACTCCGAAGCCTGCGGCACCGAGAAGAGCGAGAACGATGACAACCGTGACTATAGTTCCGACACGATGATCACGGGCAACCGCAGTCACGCTCGAGCTGCTGGTGCTGGCTGGCGATGCTGGAACAGCCGGATTGCTGGCGGCCTTCGGAGTACCTGAACCAGTCACTGGCGGCGGCTCAGTCTCGCTGGCGGGGACGGATTCAGAGACAGCAGCGCTACGTCCGGAGCCACTGTCGCGCTGTAGCCGCTTCAGATCGCTGCGCATCTCGGAAGCGTGCTGATAACGCAGATCGCGATCTTTTTCAAGCGCTTTGCCGATGATCTCTTCCAGCCGCGCCGGGACGTGCGGATTAAGACGAACGACCGGAATCGGAGTTCGCCCCAAAATCCCTTCAAAAATTGTCGCTGAGGTATCACCGCGAAACGGAACCGAGCCGCTAGCCATTTCGTAGAGCACGGCGCCGAAGGAGAATAGGTCCGTGCGGGTATCCAACTCCTTGCCGCGAGCTTGTTCGGGCGACATGTAGGCGATGGTGCCAACAGCCGTGCCGGGGCTGGTGAGAAAAGCATCGCTGACGGCAGTAGGCCGGTTCATGGCGCCTTCGGGATCGGCGGTGGCGCGCGCGGGGACGAGCTTGGCAAGACCAAAGTCAAGGATCTTGGCGTGGCCCCGCCGGGTGATGAAGATGTTGGCGGGTTTGATATCGCGATGAATGATGCCCTCTACGTGGGCAGCATCGAGGGCATCGGCGATTTCGATGGCGAGTTGCAGCAAGAAGTCTGTCTCGAGCGGTTCGCCGGCAATACGGTGCTTGAGGGTCAGGCCATCGAGGTATTCCATCACGATAAAGGCCTGGCCGTTTTGCTCGTCGATTTCGTGGATGGTACAGATGTTGGGGTGGTTCAGTGCCGAAGCGGCCCGGGCTTCGCGCTGAAATCGCTCCAGAGCCTGGGCGTTCGAGGCAACTTCTTCAGGCAGGAACTTGAGAGCGACGAAACGTCCAAGCTTGATGTCTTCCGCTTTGTAGACGACGCCCATGCCGCCGCCGCCAAGCTTCTCGACGATGCGATAGTGAGAGATGACCTGATCGATCATTCGGCGGACGCCTGCCAGTAGAGTCGCTCCATATTACGGATGCAGCATGCGTGCGTCAACGGAAGGGCATACCGGCTCTTCCGCATAGTTCAAGGGCTCAGGCTCTGCCGCGGAACTGGATGATCCTGCGGCGATCGCGCTTGGATGGCCGGGCTGCGGGCAACTGCTCGAACTCTCTCATTGCCCTGCGCTCAGCGGCGACTTTCTCGCGGAGATCACGGCTGGCGTCGGATTCGCGGTAGAGGGTTTGCGCAACCGAAGCCGGGCCGCGTGTATCGCCAAGCAGCAGCACTTCGATCTCGAAGTCGCCGCCGTCGTTGGTCACGCGCAGCATGTCGCCGATATGAACTTCGCGTGCAGCTTTGGCGGGCTGGCGATTGGATTGAATTCTCCCGAGTTCACAGGCGCGTGCCGCGAGAGATCGAGTCTTAAAGAATCTGGCGGCCCAGAGCCATTTGTCGATGCGAACCGAGGTCATGATCTATTTTCTGCAGCTATTGGCGGAAGACTGGGTTGTTCATGCATTCGGAAGCAAAACTCATTCACTCGCGGCGACGCGATCCAAGCCCTTCTGCGCGCTGGTAAAGGTGCGGGCCATCGAAAGGGAAGTGCGATATTCCACGGCCGCAGATTGCGGGTCGCCTTGTTTCTCGAGCAACTCGCCGAGCAAATTATGTGCCTTGAAGGCGGGCCACTCCTCGACCGTACCGGAAGCGAGATAGCGCCGCACCAGGCGGATGGCCATGGGATAGGAGCGGCCTGAGCGAAACAACATATTGGCACCGTCCATCAACGCGGCCGGATGATCGAGCGGACGAGTTTCCATGGTGCGCAAAGCCTGCTCCATTTCGTCAAGACGATTGGCGCGGCGATAAAATCCGGCGAGATTGAGCCAGGCACGAGCACCGCCCTGAGAGGCGTCAATGGCTGCGCGATATTCCTGCTCTGCAGCGGCGCTGTCTTTATTTTTCTGCGCGATGCGAGCTCTCACCCAATGCGCCATGCAGGGATTCAGTGGCAGGAGAAGGTTGGCCTGATCGCGGGCCTTGTCTTCTCCACCTCCGACGATGCCGGGAGCTTCGAGATAAAACTCGGCGAGATCAGTACGGGCCTCCCAACTATTGGGCGCGAACTCAACGGCCCGCTCGAATTCCACACGGACCTTCTTGGCGAGGCCTGCGGCTTTCAGGAAGTTGGAGTGATCCGCCTTTTCGCCGTAGATTCGTCCCAGCCAGAGATGATAGAGGCCGTTGTCAGGCGCAAGCGAGACTGCTTTTTCGCAAGCGGGGATGCCGGCGTCCCAATCGTCAAGTTCGAATTGGGCGCGGCAAAGGAGATTGTAGGCCTGTGCGGTGGGGGAACTCTGGATTTGTTGCTCGAGGGTTTGGACGGCCTGGTCCACGCGGCCCGCGGCAAGAAGTTGCTGCGGCGCGTCGGCAGCGGCGGCGAGAGAGCAAGACAGCAGGGACAGGAAAACGACAAGGAAGCTAGCGAAGCGAGTGGTCATTCTATCGCCGCTGCGCTGTGCGGAGCCGACCCGCTTCTTGCAAACGATGCGAGAAACGGGGCATCCGACTTCACATTGTTCCATCCGCTTCATGGGCTACTGAACCACTTTCACGGGAGCGCCATCGGTCAAAGGCTTGGAGTCGGTCGAGGAAAGGGCTACGAGAGAATGCTCCGGAAGGCCGGAGGTGACCTCGACTTGGGTGAGGTTTTGCAGCGATATTTCCACGTCGCGGCGCTGGAGAAGCCCGTTTACCACTTGATAGACGTACGGCTTGGTGTCGTCCATGCGCACAGCTTCCCGAAGGAGGGTGAGCACGTTGCTATGTTCGGCGGTGATAACTGTGACGCCGACATTCACGTTCGGGAGCAGCCGAAGATCATGGTTGTCGACGGAGCACGTGACCTCACCCACATTGCGCGCGCCGTGAAGTTTCACGGTGGAGGGAATCGTGCTGACGGTGCCATTCCATATGCGCCCGGGCAAAGCGTCCCACGTGACTTCGATTTTTTGGCCGTTGGCGAGGCGACCGATGTCAGGCTCGTCGACGAAAGTACGGACGAGCATCTTGGAGAGATCGCCTTCCTGCAACAACAGGTCGCCGGTTTGCACGTAGGCACCCTGCTTGACGGGAAGGGTATAGACAATGCCGTCAAACGGCGCCCGCACACTAGATTTCCTGAGGGCATCTTCCGCCGCTTCATAGGCGGCTTGAGCCTCTGTACCCTGGGCTTGTACTCGTGCGACCTCCGGCTGTGAGTAGCGATCTTTTTTCTTCTGCTCGAGCAGAGTGGCATCGGCCTGCGCGCGCTGCAGAGCTTCTTGCGCTTGCTGCACTTCGCCGGCCGAGGCCGCGCCTTGCTGCTGCAGACGCCGGAAAGCGTCCAGATTGCGCTGCGCAGCATCGCGTGCGGCGCGGGCCTTGGTCAGCTGCGTATCGAGCGTGAGGAGCTCTTCGCGAGTACCTCCGGTGGTCAAGTCGGATTCGTCGGCCTGCGCTGCTTTTATCTGCGCTTGCGCGCGCGCGGCCTGGCTGCGCAAATCGTTGTCGTCGAGTTGCAACAGAAGCTGTCCTCTACGGACGTGATCCCCTTCTTTCACGAACAGGCGCTTCACGGTGGTGGCGATGGGTGCGTGAGCTTCGAAATTCTGGATCGGCTCAACTTTGCCATTGGTGGAAATGAGGCTGCGGATGGATCCGCGTTCCACCTCGGTGGCGCGAACCTTCAATGGGGGATGTCGAGTGAAAATCGGGATTGTCGCCAATGCCGCGAGTACTCCTATGGTAAGCCAGGTGCGGGTCTTGCGCGTGGCGGGCCGTCCATTCGAATTGTGGGTTGCTGCCAACCGGTTATCTTTCAGCGTGCGGCGGGGACAACTGTAAGCACTAATTTACCACTCTGGCGGCCGCGAAAAAACGTACGCCATCCCAAGCCGTTGCGTGTTTAGATGCGGGCTAAGGACGGTGGATGCTTAAGTGAGGGCGAGGCAATCCGCATTTCGAGAGGTGCGGCGACGGACCCTGGCCTCGGGGATCGCTTTCCAACCGTTACAATGACCTCATGCCAAAACCACGCCGCTATACGCCCGAGCACGCCGCCGCTGGGCTGGACGCCATGTTTCCGGAGATCGAAACCTGGCCGAATCAGTTTCCCGGATACGAGATTGTGATTGACGATCCCGAATTTACTTCGGTTTGTCCGAAGACGGGGCTGCCGGATTTTGGCGTGATCACGCTGCGTTACCAGCCCGATAAAGTGTGCCTGGAATTGAAGTCGTACAAGGAATATTTGCAGTCGTACCGCAACCTGGGGATTTTTCAGGAGAACGTTGTGAACCAGGTGCTGGAAGATGTAGTGCGATGGGCCAAGCCAGTGTGGGCTGAGGTGAAGGGCGACTTCCGGCCGCGGGGCGGGATCTCGACCACGGTGGTGGCGAAGTGGCCGAGGGCGAAAAGCTAGGGACGTGGCAATCGGCTAGACGTGGGCAGCGTGCTATATTCGCTCGACTGTGGCTAAGGCGAAACTCTATCCGCGCACGGCGCTGATTCTGTTGACCGCGCTGAACCTGCTGAATTATGTGGACCGCTCGGTGCTGTTCGCGGTGCAGCCGCTGGTGCAGAGCGAATTCCGGCTGAGCAATATCCAGGTCGGTTATCTTACCAGCGCGTTTCTGCTCTTCTACATGTGCGCGGCACCGTTCGTGGGGCCGCTCGCAGACCGCTACTCGCGCAAGAGAATTATCGTGGGAGGCGCGATCTTCTGGAGCGGGCTCACCCTGCTCACCGCGGTGACGCACACTTACACCGAATTGCTGATTCGGCACACGCTGGTCGGAATTGGCGAGGCGACGTTTGTCACCATTGCGCCGACATTTGTTGCCGATCTGTTTCCGGAAGAAAAGCGCGGGCGGGTTCTGGGGGTGTTCTATCTGGCAATCCCGGTGGGAACGGCTGCGGGATATTTGCTCGGGGGCAAACTGAGTCCGCACTATGGATGGAGATTTCCTTTCTACATTGCAGCGGTTCCCGGATTTCTATTGGCGATCGCGGTTCTGTTCCTTAACGAGCCGGAGCGGGGACAGTTCGACAGGGAGAAAGAAACGCCGGAGCGTGGAACTTTACTCGGGTTGGCACGCAACCCGGCGTTCTGGACTGCGACTCTAGGCATGGCGACGATGACGTTTGCTTTGGGCGGAATACAAGTATGGATGCCGACATTTTTGTCGCGGGCGCGTGGATACTCGCTGGAGTCGGCGAACTTTATGTTTGGAATCATCATTGTGGCCGACGGAATTCTGGCGTCCCTCGCGGGCGGATGGCTGGGAGATTATCTGCTGCCACGCATGAAAGGCTCTTACTACTTTGTTTCCGCGGTGAGCATGGCTTTGGGTGTGCCGTTCATGATTGCGGCATTGTTCATGCGCGGTCCGGTAATGCTGCCGGCTATCGCGATTGCAGCATTTTTCTTGCTGCTCAATACTTCGCCCTTGAACGCGGCGTTGATCAATTCTGTGGGCGCCCACATTCGCGCCACTGCATTGGCAGTGAATATTTTCGTTTTCCATCTGCTGGGCGATGTTCCTTCGCCGACTCTTATGGGTTATGTAGCCGATAAACGTACCCTGCAGGCTGCGTTCATTCTGCCGGTGCTCGCCATGATCGCTTCCTCTGCCATACTCTTCTATGGGATGAGATTTGCGCCCGCCCAGACCGCAGTTGGGCAAGCAGGGAAGACCTAGGCAGATGCATTACTTTCATTGGATCGCCGGCACCATCCTGGCGCTGGCGTGGCTCTCGCGCATCGTGGATGCTGCAATTGGGATGCCGAGTGTGGCTGATGTCTCCGAGCCCGAATGGGATCGCAATCCGGTCACAGCCTCCGGCAATCCGCGAGTTTCGATCATCGTACCGGCACGGAATGAAGAACGTGACATCGAGCAATCGCTGAACCGGTTGTTGGAGCTCGACTATGACAACTATGAAGTGATCGCGGTGAATGATCGATCGACGGATCGGACCGGGCAGGTGATCGAAAGGGTGGCGGCGAACGTTCGTTTACCAAATCCCCACTTCTCGCAAAAGACCCGAGAAATGGGGCCCCCGGTTTTGCGAGTGATTCACCATCAAGAGTTGCCGTCGGGGTGGTTGGGGAAAACTCATGCCATGTGGACTGCCACGAATGAGGCGAGTGGTGAGTGGCTACTGTTTACCGACGCTGATGTGCTATTCAAGGCGGATTCGGTGCGGCGCGCGCTGGCATATGCCGAGGCGGAGAAGGCGGACCACGTTGTCTTGTTTCCACGAATGATCATGAAGACGCCGGGCGAATACATGATGATTGCGTTCTTTCAAACCATGTTTGTGTTTGGCCACCGGCCGTGGAAGGTGGCGGATCCGAAGTCGAGGGATCACATGGGCGTCGGGGCTTTCAACTTGATCCGGCGCACGGTGTACGAATCGGTGGGCACTTACGAAGCGCTACGTATGGAGGTGCTGGACGACATGAAGCTCGGCAAAGTGGTGAAGAACGCTGGCTTCGCGCAGCGGAATGTTTTTGGCGGTGATCTGATTTCGATTCGCTGGGCGAATGGCGCGATCGGCGTGGTCAATAATCTGACGAAGAATTTTTTTGCAGTGTTGTCTTTTCAATGGCTGCGCACTTTGATCTCGGCCTTTGGACTGGCCTTCTTGAATCTCATGCCGTTTCTGGGGGTGTGGTTGGCGCATGGGTGGGAGCGCCTGCCTTACGGGATCGCGCTTGGGGCGATGTTTCTGATTTATTTCGGAATCTCGCGGCGATCGGGAGTTCCGGCTTATTACTTCCTGCTGCATCCCTTGAGCACCGCGCTGTTTATCTATACGTTGATGCGATCGATGTTTCATACACTGTGGAATGACGGGATCGTATGGCGTGGGACGAGGTATCCCCTGGAGGAGTTGAGGAAGGGAATGGTGTGAGCAGGCGGTTAAGTTTAGCCTTCACTGCGGCGGTTCGCCCTCCACGTCTGCTTCGTTGCCATAGGTTGCGCTGGGATTTGGCGTGGCCTTGGTTTTTGCTGGCTTCTTGGTAGGACGCATGCGGCCGGCGCTGTAGTGGCCTTGTTTTTCCACGTCGTAATTCTTCGGCATGGGCGGGATCAAGGTTGAGCCGCCGGTGAGTTGGCTGACGCGGTTCAGGATGATTTCGGCGCGGCCGTCGTAGAGCTTCACCGGGCCATGAATTTCGATCACGCGTCCCTGGAGGCGGCGCACGTCGCCTACATCTTTCAGGTCAGAGGCGAAGACCACCACCGAAAACGGGCAGGCTGCTTGCTCTTCGCAGAAACCGATGAAGTGAACTCCTTTGGAACCGACTTTCACATGGGTCACTCTGCCGGTGATGCATTTGGTCTCTCCAACATGCTGGCTGGCTTCGCCGATGGGCAGGCAGTCGGATGCGACCGCGAATGCTGCCGAAAGCACAAGAAAAAGTGATGCAACCACTCGCGCTACTGGACCAGACCTCGGCTGGCTTTGCCAGGCTGGACAGCTGAGGGCGGCTGTCCCTACGTGAGATGTCATGGACCGCATGTCACGATTCTACGAGGGGAAAATCTGCGCGACGGCATTGCAGCGAGAAAAAAGCGAGGCAGTTCCCGGAACGAAACAGCACACGCCAAGACTCTGGGCGGCACGGCGTGAGCCGTGCCCTTCCCATCCTTTTGGATACAGTTTCCCGGTCCGGAAGTTTACTTGAAGCCCTTGACGGCGGCGGTTTCGTCGTCCTTCACATCGAAGACAGTGTAGAGCTTGGTGATCTGGAGCAGGTCGTGCACCTTCTTGGTGAGGTGGAGCAGCTTGAGTTCGCCGCCCTGATTCTTGGTGGTGGTGAAGGCGCTGACCAGCTCGCCGATGCCGGAGCTATCGATGTAGTTCACTTCAGCCAGATTCAAGATGATCTTCTTGTTGCCCTTGGAAAGCAGATCGCGTACCGTGTCGCGCAGGGTGACACTGCCCTCGCCCAGAGTGATCCGCCCACTGCAATCCACAATGGTGACTCCGTCCACCTGCCGAGTGCTAAGTTTCATGCTCACTGAGACGCCTCCTTGTTGCCCACGGATGATCCGTGGACGTGCTTAATCAATTTCACTTCCGTGCCTGTCTGGGACGGGCGGATTTCCACCACGTCCATAAAAGAACGCATAAGAAAAATGCCACGACCTGAAGTCTTGAGCAGATTCTCCGGGGCCAGAGGATTAGGAATTCCGCTCAAATCAATGCCTTTGCCCTGGTCGCGAATGGTGATGACGAGGTCGTCACCGGTCCGCTCGAAGGCCAAGACTACTTTTTTGTCAGGCGCATATTTGTTTCCGTGCAGCACGGCGTTGACCGCGCCCTCGCGAACCGCCATGGAAATCTGCATAACTTCTTCCTCTCCAAAGCCCAACTCCGTGGCAATGCGGCTGGCGCTTTCTTCCGCATGGTCCACCGTTTCCAACGTGGAATCGAGCGTATAGGAGACCAGTTGCTCCATGGCTATAGATTACGGCTTAGGTCCGCACCCGTCCTGTTGAATTGGCCCGTAGGGGCTCGCCACTCGCCGCATGTAGCGAATGCGGTAGTTTGCCTGTGGAAAGCAGAATTGTCAACGAGAGCGTCGAACTGTGGGCGACCAACATTCAGATGTACCCCGGGATGAGCCGGCCAAAGCGGCATAGGCGGATATAATTGTACGCCGTGAGCCCAGTGCTGAGCCCGAGAATCCGCCGTTTTCTGCAGCGCTTGGCGGGCGTGACCATCTTATTAGCGACGGGATTGACGCTGATCGCTTATACCGTGGATTACGCCGTGTTCCGCTATCGTCTGGGCGCCAATCAAGCCTACGGACAAGTCACCGTCACCACCTATGATGCGGTGCAACAAAAAAACGGCAGGACCGAGTTTCTTTTCAACCCGCCGCAGCCGCAGACTTGCGTAAACTCACTGTTCCCGCGTGCCGGTTATCTTCCGTGCTGGTATCTGCAGCGGCACAGCGAGCAACGCACCGACATCTGATCTACTGGTTCATTTCAACCTCCCTGGTTCATTTCAACCATTCCTAACTCATGCGCGCTCAATAGCATGAACAGGCATCGTGAGCGTTTCTCTCATCATCTAATGGGTTAAGAGCAACAAGGAATTGGTAAGGAGAGTGAGTAACTTTATGAGGCTGTTACAGGGATTCGCAAGCTTATTCCTGGCAACGCTTCTATCTGTGCCCGCATGGGCAAGTAATAATGCGAGCTCAAATTCAGCAGTGCCGGGAACTCTAAATTATGTCGAGGGACAGGCGTATGTCGCAAACCAGCCCCTTGACCACAATTCAATTGGCAAAACAACACTCGAAGTTGGACAGTCCATCAATACCGATACGGGGAAAGCCGAAATTCTGCTGACTCCGGGAGTGTTTCTACGCGTCGGTGACAATTCTTCGGTGAAGATGGTTGCGGCCGGTTTGGCGGATACCGAGGTGAGAGTCGACCAGGGCCACGCTATCGTGGAAGTGGACCAGATTTATCCTCAGAACGATCTGCGGGTAACCATGGGTCAAGCAACGGCAAGACTCCTGAAGCCAGGGCTGTACGATTTTGATTTGCAGCAGAACCAACTGCGCGTATTCGATGGCAAGGCCATGGTGCAGGAAGGTGGCCGGCAGATCAGAATTAAAGGCGGACACGATCTTGCGGTTGCAGGCAATGCGCTCTACAAGGAAGCGAAGTTCGACAAGCAGGCGATGAACGGTGACGATCTGTATCGCTGGAGCAGCTTGAGATCGGACTACGTTGCCGAGGCGAACGTGGATGCCGCGCGGATCGTGGTCGCGGACGGTTGGGGTCCGGGATATTGGGGCGCCGGCTTCTGGGGTCCAGGCTGGGGCGGATGGTACTGGGATCCGTGGTTCTCGGCCTATACCTATATGCCTTGGGATGGAATTTTCTACAGCCCGTTTGGCTGGGGATTCTATTCGCCAGGGTTCGTGTACCGGGCTCCGTTCTACGGCGGACATTTCTACCACACATTTAATGCGGCCAATGTTCACGCGTGGGGACCGGGACCGCATTACGCAACCAGCAGCGCTTACTCTCATGGCGTCTACACGGGAGCTGGAGCTGAGCGCGGAGCTTTCCACTCCGGGCCGGCAATGGCTTCAGGAGGCGCGCGCGGTGGCTTAGCAGAAGGTGGATTCCACGGCGGTGAAGGCGGTGGATTCCATGGCGGTGAAGGCGGTGGATTCCATGGCGGAGGCGGTGGAGGCCACGGCGGAGGTCGCTAAGGCTAATCGCTGAAGTGAGATTACTACTGAAGCGGGGCGCGAAAGCGCTCCGCTTTCTTGTCTCTGGATTCGGATACAATGGCGATCTTGTGGAAGTCCGAAGCGGGAACCAGAGGGACGTCAATGTTCACGGATCGCACCGTTTTTTCTCTGCGCTATTTCGTCATCGTGTTTTTCATCGTGGCCGCAATACTTCCACTGCACGGGTTGGCGGCTGCGGCGAAAACTCCCGCGGCTGCGACTTCTGAAGCGCGTCTCGAAAAGAGTTATCGTTTCCAGCAGGGTGGTTGGACTTTCGTTCATCTGGAAGGATCTCCGTCCGAAATCGGCTATCAGCACGGCTATCTTTTGGCACCCGAGATTGCCGATGCTCTCGAAGCGATCAAGCTGATTGATACCCACCAGACCCAGCGTGATTGGGAGTTCTTTCGCAAGACCGCGCGTGAGATGCTCTGGCCGCACATTGACGCTGAATATCAGCAGGAACTGCAAGGCATTGCGGATGGTGTGAAAGCCCATGGCGTCGACCTGGACGTGTATGACATTGTCGCGCTCAACGCGTTTGAGGAAGTCCCCGACTACTACGTGCCGTGGCTGAACAAGCGGGAGAAGCAGGCTCGAGCGCCGAAGTTGAAAGCTCCGGGAAATTGCAGCGCCTTCATCGCGACCGGCGCTAACACCAAGGACCATCAGATCGTCATCGCGCACAATAACTGGACGAGTTATCTGGCGGGTGAGCGCTGGGTGGTGATCTTCGATATTCTGCCGCAACACGGCCAGCGCATTCTGATGGATGGTTTTCCCGGGGTGATTACCAGCGACGACGATTTTGGCGTGAATGCTGCCGGGATCATGATCACTGAAACGACCATCACGCAATTCGAAGGCTGGGATCCGCACGGCAAGCCGGAGTTCATGCGCTCCCGCAAGGCGTTGCAATATGCCGAGAGCATCGACGACTACGTTCGGATTATTAAGGAAGGAAACAACGGCGGATACGCCAACGATTGGCTGATCGGCGACCGGAAGACCGGAGAAATTGCTTATCTCGAACTCGGTTTGAAAAATACTCCGATATGGAGAACGAAGGATGGATACTTCGTCAGTTCGAACTTTGCGCGTGATCCCAAGTTGATTCGCGAGGAGACTGACGGATTTGATCCGAAGGATATGTCTTCGTCGATGAATGCGCGGCATGCGCGGGCGGACGACTTGGTACAGCATGCCAAAGGAACGATTGACGTGGAGATGGCGGAGGATTTTCTAGCCGATCACTTCGACAGCTTCGACAAAAGAAAGCAACCCAATGAGCGCTCGCTATGCGGGCATGTGGACGCGTCCTCGCGCGGCGTAAAGGAGTGGGGCTGGGAAGCGTACAACCCCGGAGGTGCCGTGCAGGGGAAAGCGACCGACAGCAAGATGGCGGCGAATATGAGTTTTGTGGCGCGGGCGGGGCATCCTTGTGGAGCGGATTTTGTAGCGACCGATTTTCTGCAGCAGCATCCAGAATATGCGTGGCAGAAACCCCTGCTGCACGATATGAAAGCAGGACCTTGGACGAAATTTCAGGCGGGGCAGAAACAATGAAAGAGACGGTGGAGCAGTACATTCAGGGGATGACTGGCTACACAGAAGGGAAGCAGCCGTTGGTGGTGCAAGCGGCTACGGCAAAGAAACTGGAGCGCCTGATCAAGGGCAAGTCTACAGCCAAACTGCGCAAGCGTCCGGCGCCCGATAAATGGTCAGTGAGCGAGATTCTGGCGCACCTTGCCGATGCGGAGACGGTCGGCAGTTTTCGGATGCGGCTGATTCTGGGCGCGCCGGGAACGCCTATCGCCGCGTTCGATCAGGATGCGTGGGTGATCAGCGGGCATTACGAGAAGCGCGACCCGCGCAAATCGCTCGAATTGTTTCGCGCGCTGCGGGAAGCCAATCTCACCTTGCTCAAATCGCTGACACCGGAGCAGTGGAAACATTATGGCATGCACGCCGAACGAGGACAGGAATCGGTTGAGAACATCGTTCGCATGTTTGCCGGGCATGACATCAACCACCTGCAGCAAATCGAGAGGATTCTAAAATAAATGAGCTGTGATTTGAGTCACCAAGAGTGATGCGGGCGGTCACGGTCACGTTAACCTGTTCGGCGTAACTCTCCTCTAGGGAAGTGATTATGGACACGGCAAAGCTCGATGCCATTGCGCGTGGGCTTTGCGAACTCCTTCAGGAGCAAATGGAAGCCATCGTAGGCCGAAAGTTCAATGATTTTAAACAGGAAGAACTGGAAGCTTACGAGACACGAAAGCACCGAATTTTCGAATTGCGTTCCGAGCTGGACGAGTTTGCGAGACCTACGTAGTCGACAGGCGTTCAACGCTATGGCTTAGAACGCTTGCGTCTGGAGCGCGGGGTTGGACTTTCTTCGCGCGCGGCGGCCTTCTCGTGTTCGCTCAGTAGCTGGTTCATCTCATCGATGAGCTTGGCGAGTTTCTCCGGGTCTTTTTCCCGTTGTGCCCGTTCCCACAGCAACCGCCACCCCTCGGGTTCCTCCAACGACACGGCACCATCCATATGTACGAGTCACTATACGCTTGATCGCCTTCCGGAGATCATTCCGAGTTTCTCGCCAGATGGAAGTTTCCCAAGCTGGGAACTGGAAGCGCGCCGCTGTGAATCAGGATGAGTTTCTGCCGAAAGGCCTTGAGAATTGTCCAGGGCCAACAGAGTTTTCTCCACAGCGCGCTCGCGACCGCAGAAACAAATTCGATAATCCAGTGCTGAAAATGCGCGTCCGGCGCGTGATCGAGCGTGCTACCGTCAAGCTAGACAGGAATTCGGTTGGGTAGCTGAGATGCCGGATTCACGAGGCGGTTAGAAATGATGACCAAGGCATGCACGAACAGCAAGTGCCCAGCCTACGCACACTTCGTTTATACCGTGGCCATGCGCTGCGTTCTTTGCCGGTGCGATCTGAAGGGGGCACAAAGGAATATCGACGATGTTGGATTAGGGCGCGCAACCACCTCTGACGCTGAATTGTCGAGGAAGCCGGGACGAGCGCACGCTGCCAGATAGGCGAGAGAACACCCACCGTCCGCACATTTGAACTCAGGTTGTGGCCCTTGAGAGATAGAACATCCTCAGCGGTTCTGAGTCACGCTCGCGATCCAAATTTGGTTACGCGCCGCCGTTGATTCAACGGTCTCTTACTTCCTCTACTTCTGCCACGGCCGCGTGCGCGGGAGCCACCGTCTTACATTGCGGCAGTATTCCTGGTACTCCTCCCCGAACATTTTGCGCAAAGTCGGCTCCTCATACAGCTGCACAAACAGAGCTACTCCAAGGACCACAGCAGCCGCGACTGCGATCGCCTGCCAACTTGCCCGCCCGAAGACCACCCACAGACCGATCCATCCAACGAAAAACCCGACATACATGGGGTTGCGCACGTAGCGATAGAAGCCGACGACCACCAGTTTCTTCGGAGGAACAATCGGTGCGGGCGTTCCGTGCCCGGTCTGTCCGAAATCCCATACGCAGCGCAGAGCGACTGCGAACCCAAGCACCGATGGCAGGGCAGCAATCCATCGCCACGGTGACGTATGCACCGGGTCCACCCGAAAGCCGAGCCAGGGCGGCAACAACCAGAACCACAGGGCAAAGAATGCGGTACCCACCGTTAACGATGCGATGGTGGTTGGCCACTGTGCGTCGCGATGCTCTGGCTGTAAGCTAGCGCTGGCTCTTGTCATAACCTCTGCACCATCAGGTCTAGAAGTGTCAGCTCGAGGGGAAATCTTTGCCAGTCATCTTACAACCCTGCCAGGGCTGGCGCATGCTCGTGCACAAACTTGTGAATCTTCATGTTTTTCTCTTCGCTCAGGGTGATTTTTGGCATTCATCGAGCACTACGAGACAGGGATACAATGCATCGCTCTTTGTGATTGCAAATCACCGAGTTCACTATCGCTATCCGATTTCACTCGCTCTCGTTCGCGACAGGCTGCCTCGCCGATCTGTCCTGATTTTTCACGATCTCATCCAGCAGAAACAAGTCGGTGAGCAACGCGCGCAGATGGATGGAAGCGTTCAGATTGTCGATCAACTGAGAGCTGATGCCAGGCTGGCTGAGCACCAGTTCAATGGCGGCGAGAGAATCGCGAGCGTCGCGGTCGAGCACGGCGAAGAAGGCGAGATATTTGTCGGTGGGTTGAATATCTTCTTCCTTGATCGCCGCCGCACAAGCCTCCGCCAGCCCGGTGAGGGCTTTTACCGCGCGCTGCAGGAACTCACGCACCTGTCCGCCGGATTTGCTTCCCTGATCGCTCGGCAAACCCTGGGCCGCGTAGGCCAACATAAACTCGTAGCATTCCTCCACGGCCGCGCAACGATCGGAGATGTCATCCAGCATCGGTGAGTCCTCGGCCTTCCGCTCTAGCGGATGTTGGCGCGGAAGAAGATGGCTCGACCACCCAGCGCGCCGGATCATGCTCCATCAAGACAAAGTCGCGATCCATCCAGCCGAAGATCATGGACTTCGTGATGGGAAGCTTTTCCGGCCGAAGGCCCATATACACGTGCATCATGACGAGCGCAATCAATCCCACGCCGGCCAAGCCGTGCAGAACATACATCAAGCCCCACGTCATGTCACTGAAGAGGTACGGATTCCGCGGGAAAAAGATGGTGCGCACGCGAAACATCATGAAGACGCCAGTAAGGATCGCGGCCAGGCCGCTCAACATAATGACCGCGTGGTAAAGCTTATTCTCCAGAGGATATTTTCCGAACTTTCGCGGCGGGGGCGCGGGCATTCCGAAGAATCGACGGACTCTCTTCCATGCATCTTCCAGATCCGTTCTGTCGGGCCAGATCGACCAGAAATCCAGCCAGAAGGAAGCGTGAAAGATGTGAAAAATGATTGAAACCGTCAACACCGTACCGGCGATCCAGTGATAGGTGACCCAGGGAAACTGAACCCCAACCTTCGGCAGAAAGGCCGTGAACAGAAGCGTGAACATGGACGCTGCCATGATCCAGTGAAACAGCCGTGCCACTAGCGAATGGCGGGGAACGCGCTTGGGAATTGCGGCCACTGCCGCGGGGGCAGCATCGCCGGCAAACTTTTTTTCCCTGGCGAAATACATCACATAAAGCGCGTGGACAATCAGGAAGAGCAATCCTGCAATCGCTGCCACCCAAATCAGGAACCACGCAATGTGAATCGGAACTTTCTGTCCCCAAGGACTGATCGCCCATTCTAGGAAGTCCACGTCGCCTCCTCTACTCCGCCGATGGAGCGCTTTACTAGATTTCTCATGAGCGGGATCTTGTAGGCATTGAATTGCAACGGGATCGCACCTTGCACAGCCAGTTTTCCTGCCATCTCACCCGTTGCTGCGTTGCGCGGCTTACCACGAACGGCATCTTCCACTGCTTTCAGGCGTAGTGGACGTGCCGCGGCGCCGTTCACCGCGATTCGGATGCGGTCGATGTTATCGCCCGAGGTCACCGTGGCTGAGGCGACGTTCATCAGAGGGAAGTCCCAAACATTACGATCGCGTATTTTCTCGAAGTAGAATTGCGCGCCCGCCCACGTGGAAGGAATACGGATGGCGGTGAGCAGATCACCGGGCTGTAAGATGTGCAGCCGCGTGATGTCGATGGCAGGACCGATGAAATAATCTTCCGCATCCACCACGCGCTCACCCTTGGGCGTGCGCAGGACAAACTTGGCGTCCAGTGCTATGAGGGCCGGGGCCGTATCGGAAGGGTTCACCGCGACGCAGCGATCGGCTTGCAAAATGGCATGCTCGCGATTGCGGCCCTCGGGCGTATCGGCATAACAAATGTTGCCGCCAGCGCGGTAGCAGGGCCAACCGCCGCGGTAATACCAGCAGCGCGTATCTTGCGAAACATTTCCGCCGATCGTTCCCTGGTTCCGGATTTGCGGCGACGCCACCAGCTCCGCGGCCTGCGCCAGCAGATCGTACTTCTGCTTGATAATGGGATGATTGACCACTTCGGTGAGCGTAGTCATGGCGCCGATCTCGATGCCATCCGCAGTGGTGCGAACTTCCCGCAATTCGTCGATCCCGCTCAGATCGACAACGACCTTCGGCTTTCTGATCCGATCCTTGAGCCAGTCGAAGCTGTCGAGGCCTCCGGCCAGCACCCAGGCGTCATTGCCATGCTGGGCGAGAAGCTTCTGCGCATCGGCCACCGAACTCGGCTGGTAGAGCTCGAAGGCGGGCATTACGTCTCGTATGACAGCCATACCTCTCCTTCCAATTTCGTTCCCCAATCTCAAATATGGGCCATCAAGGGATGCTGCATCGGGCGGCCCGCTTCGAGCGAAGTGAGAATCGTGTCGGCGTTAACCGGGGCGCGCTGGAAAACTTCGTCGCCAAGCGCATCCGATAAAGCATTCAAAATGGCGCCGCAACCGCCGGCAACCGGCGGCTCACCCACGCCGCGCGCGCCCACCGGCGTCTCCGGATCGGGAATGTCGAGCGCCGTCCATTGCATATCAACGGGTACATCCAGAATCGTCGGCGGCTTGCTCTGGTAGAAGCGCTTGGAAACCATTTGGCCGTAGTGCGGATCGAAAACCCACTTCTGGCCAATCGCGTGGCCAATGCCCAGCGTCGAACGGCCGAGCATTTGACCACCCAGCGCGCGGGGATGAATCACCGTCCCAACGTCACCAGAGGCGAGGAAATCCACGACGTCGTACTTACCGGTTTCGACGTCGACTTCGATTTCGGCGAAGCTGGCCACGTAGGAAAACGTCGAGCCGTCGCGAGGATAATTATCTTTGGCCGCCGCTACCAGGCCCTGCCCAGCCAATGCTGCGACCGACGCCTTGGTTAGTTTGTGGACATCGGCTGGCGCCTCGTGGCCATCGTAGATTCCACCGAGTTGAATCGCGTACTTCGCGGCCTGCGCCAAAGTCATGCTGGCGCCTCCGCCTTTGCGAAAGACGCGCTCGTTCGCGACCTCGTATTGCTCCGGTTTGCCACCGAGTTTCTTGGCCGCTATTTCCTGGAGTTTCTTCTTGGCATCCATCGCCGTCGCATACGCGGCTCGCGTCATCGCGTGCGTAGTCTGGCTGCCGCCGGAGACACAGGTGAAGGGAAGATTCTTGGTCGTGTTCCCCCAAACCACTTCGCATTTCTCCCACGGAATGCCGAGAACTTCCGCGCCCGCGCGGTGAACATCGATCACCGATTCAGTTCCCAGGTTGCCGATTCCGGATTGGAAGGTGACGTGGCCATCTGGCTTGATGACGAGCAGTCCATCGAATCCAATGGTGCCGCCGACGTAACAGCTCAGCGACACGCCGACTCCGCGAACTTTCGTGCCTATTCTTTTCGGAGTGCGCGCCACCCGCTCGTTCCATTTGAATTGCTCGGCGCCGCGATCAAGTGCCTCTTTGAGAAACGCGCTGGTGGCGTACTGCCGTTTCCCCTGCACCAGCGGTCCGAATGGAGCCTTACCCTCGGGGCAGTTGATGCGGCGAATCGCCACCTGGTCCAGCCCCAGCCTTCGCGCGGCTTTCGCGATGATCGGCTCCATGATCACGATGCCCTGCAGTCCACCCGGAGAACTCTGCGCGCTGCGCGGAGGCGTATTCGTCAGCACGGTCAGGCCGCGCCAGCGCATGGCTTGCGGCTGGTACAAGAGCGACACGATGCGGCCCGAGGAAGGTGCGTCGCCCACAGCGTCGTAGGGACCGTTGTCGCAAACCACGAACATGTCGAGGGCCGAGATTCGCCCGTCTTTTCCGAAGCCGACTTTCATCCGCCCTTGAAAACCGGGACGCGCGCGTCCGATGAAGGTCTCTTCTTCGCGGCTGATGCGCATCATGACCGGCGTGTTCGTTTTCTTGGAGAGCAGAGCGGCGATGATCATCGACACGCCCCCGGTGATCTTGCTGCCGAAACCGCCGCCGGTGTATTCACTAATGAAAACAACATTATCCGGACTAATATTCAACCAACGCGCGATGGCAGGAAGGGTTTGCGCGGTGCTTTGCGTGCCGGTGTGAATGTAGACTTTGCCGTTTTGCCAGTAAGCCATCGCGCTGCGAGTCTCCAGAGTTTGATGGCTGGTGTCGGGCGTGACAAAAGTCTCATCGAGAACCAGTGCGGCATTCTTGAAGCCGGAATCGAGATCGCCGTACGTCCATTCGTCGGGCGTTTTGCCCATGGGAAGTCGGCCATGTTTTTCTTCCGCGAAGTCGGCGTGCGTCCACTTCAACTCCGTGACCACCGGCGTTCCCGGACCTTGTGAGCCCTGTGCCGGTGGCCTGGTCCAAATATTGCCATCCGTTCTCGGGTTCGGACCGCCGGGCCGGAGCGTATCGAGCGGATCGATGACGAAGGGAAGCGGTTCGAAATCGATTTCAATTTTCTCGATCGCCTCCGCTGCCGTGAGTTCGTCAACTGCAGCCACCGCAAGAATCGGTTCGCCTTGATAGACCGGCTCATTAGTGAGGCCGCGCTCGCCCCACTTGCTGGCCTTGATCACGGTGCCGTTGTCGGTGAGAGTGTCGGCCGGGGCGGGAAGATCGTTGGCCGTGAGAATGGCTTTCACGCCGGGCATGGCAAGCGCTGCTTTCGCGTCGATGTGCTTTACCCGCGCATGCGGCATGGGACTGAGCAGCAGCTTGCAGAACAACATTCCCTCGGCGCGAAAGTCTTCCGCATATTTCGCCTGGCCGGTTACCTTCGCATAAAGATCGGGCGTAGCATAGTTTTTCCCGATCAGCTTGTAACCGGCGCCATACTGGCGCTCGGCAGGCTTCGTGGTTTCACTGACCTTTTTGTTATCCAAGTTTCGTCCCCCGCATATTCTCGGCGCCGCGCATGAGCGCGGTCAGAATCTTGTCGTAGTCCTGGCAGCGGCAGAGGCACCCGGAAACTCCTTGTGCCATTTCCTGGCGGGTGGGGTTGGGATTGGTCTTCAGGTATCCCACCGCAGTCATAAGGAAGCCGGACATACAGAACGCGCACTGAAAGCCCTGCTCGTCGATCACGCCTTGCTGCACAGGATGCAGGGTTCCATCCGCGTTCGCCAAGCCTTCGATGGTTCGAACCTTCCGGCCACGCACGGTGTGGGTGAGGACGGAGCAAGAGTAGTGCGGAATGTCATCGATCAGGACGGTGCATGATCCGCATTCCGCGCGGTCACATCCTAGCTTGGTCCCGGTCAGGCCCAGCTTGTACCGCAAGGTCCAGGCCAACGTCTCCTGCTTCATGACGTCGACACGCCGTTGCTGGCCGTTGACGTTGAGAGTAAGCAGCCGCTCGCCTACGCCAGCCGCCACCTGTTGACCGTGGAGAAGAGTGGAGGCGCGAAACAGATACCCGACCGAGGATACTGCCACACCGCTGGTGATGACACCTTTAATGAAGTTCCGTCGGGAAACGGCATTGTCTGAGGCTTCAAGTGCGCTGGGAACTGGCTTCTCAGTCATGGGGGTGACCTCTTGCTGCGTTCAGCGACTTCCAGAGTGTGGCAGAAAGTCTATGGATTCTATTTATACGCTTTATAGGCTGTTCGATTACCGCAAAGAATGTCTAGATTCGTAAATTCCCGACTTCTTGAATTGACTAGACGCGCCTAGCGAAATATCTTGCTGCGTCCGGTCTACACAGGCCAGATGGAGCCGATCAGGCTGTACGCCAGGATGATCAGCACGATGGACGCCACGATTACATACATGCGGTCCTTCTCTTCCGCAAATCCAAAGATAGAGAACGCAACCCGCGCGACCGGAGTCGCGATGAGGAAGAGCAATCCGAGCTGAATGATGCCTCGGCCGCGCAGCGCGAGCGCTTCACGAAAGATAGCGCCCACGTGACGAAGGTTCGAAGGCTCGCTACGGAAAACACTGTAGTCAGCAGGGGAACGACCATGTCTTATCAGGTAAATAGCCGCACCCAATACCACGATGAAGGCCGAGAAGAACACTCCTGCGCGAAGGAGATTCCCGATCAGTGATTCCATTCGCCTGTCGGTCCAGCTTTGGTGATTAGCCATCAAATCCTTCCAGAAATCCCCTTGTAGAGCATCTCGGCTCCGAGGGCCACGATCACGATGCTGAATACGCGCCGCAACCACTTGGGATGTGCTTTGACGAGGACCTTTGTGCCCAGCAACGATCCGGCGAGAACTCCCAGCATCACTGGCATCGAAAGACCGGGATCAATGTATCCGCGCGAGAGATAGATTCCCGCACTAGCCGCGGCCGTGACCCCGATCATGAAGTTGCTGGTGGTGGTCGAGACCTTGAAAGGGATCTTCATGGCCTGGTCCATCGCCAGTACCTTCATCGCGCCGGAACCGATGCCGAGCAATCCTGAGAGTGTTCCTGCGCCGAACATCAGAGTCCATCCCAGCGGAACACGCTGCACGTTGTAGCTGCGAACGCCATCGCCCTCGGGATAGCTTCCGTTCAATCGCAATTTGGTGGCTAGTGAATCGGGCGCTGCGTTGCGATCATTTTTCGTTTGCGGCCTCCACGACAGAAAAGCGGACACGATCAGCACTAATCCAAAAACGATGGAGATTTTGCTGGAGGAGATGTGCGTCGCCAAGGTCGCCCCGGCGAGTGCGCCCAGGGTTGTCGCGACCTCCAGAAACATTCCAACCCTGATGTTGGAGATGCCCTCTTTCACGTAGGCCGCCGCCGCTCCCGAAGAAGTGGCGATCACCGATACCAACGACGCCCCAATCGCATAGCGGATATCTACTCCGAGGAGCAAGGTGAGCATCGGCACAAGAACCACGCCGCCACCCAGTCCAGTTAGCGCTCCCAGGAATCCAGCGACGAGAGAACCGGCCCCGACTATCAAACTGAATTCGAGGATCGTCATTCACTTTCCTTTGATCTTCTAGCAAATATGACAGTATCGGCTTATCGTTGCGTCAGCGAACCGTTGGAGCCACGTTACTCCCAGAACGTGTGGATTATTTCACAACGTTCGATCGTTCCAGCTGCGACAGAACTTGTTTTCGGCAACCTGGACTCATTGATCCCACTCTACCTTCCGAAAGGTAGGGCCGCTTTCTTATGGAGGTTCGTTCCTATGAAAACGACGGAGCCAGCAGGAGGAAATTCGCCGTGGTTGGGGATTGCTAGATTGCTTTTCGTGGTTGTCCTGGTGGTCCTATTTTTCCTGCTCGGCCAAAGCATGGTGCGTCACCGCTTCTTTCAAGGAGGGCAGTACCATCGAAATGGCTCGGTCGGACAGTAGGCAGAAAAGAGGGATGCAAAGCCACTAAGGCGCAGTAGCCCAATCACAACGTTGCTAATTTGCTGTTTCTGAAGTTCCTTTATATCTGCTATATCTGCTCGCCAAAGCAGGAGTTCTGCTAGGTTAGGAGCCATGCGCCCGCAGCCTCTCATCTTTGTCACGGATGTCGAAGCCAGCAGTCGGTGGTATCAACGCCTGCTGAGCTGCCGGGGGGCTCACGGCGGCACGCAATATGAGCAACTGGTGAAGGATGGCTGCCTCATCCTGCAATTGCACAGCTTTGAAGTCGAACATCATCACGGCCCCATCGGCAATCGCGCTGACAGACCCTACGGGAATGGTGTGCTGCTCTGGTTCGAGGTGGATGACTTCGACGCGGTAATGCAGCGCGCTGCCGAAATGGGCGTCGAGATCGTGCTGCCCCGCCATCGCAACCCTCCCGATGGCGAAGGCGGTCCCAACCACTGGGAATGTTGGATGCGCGACCCGGATGGCTACACCGTTGTGGTCGCCAGCCCTTATGGAACCGCCGACGGTGCCTGGCGCCCCGGCCCTGATCTAATCAGCTAGACCGCGGGTTCCAAGGTTTGTTTACATTTGTTCACCTTTCGAATGATACGGCTGGCGCTGGCGAACCCATTGAAGCGACGGCGGGCTACGATTGTATTGGCGGACGTAGCTGTGGATGGCGTGAGTCAGATCACGCACGCTGCAGAAGTATCCGCGCCGGACGAGCCTGGCGGGAAAATTCTGCCCCTGCGCACAACCTACGTTTACGCATGGTTATCTAAGTAAGTGCCGCGTAACTTCTCGCTTTGCTTGCGGTGAGCGATTTTTGTATGGTAAAAACGACCAGAGTTACTGACCGCTCCTGAGATGTTACGGCCAACACATTTCGGAGAACGACGGGGTGGGCCTTGGTGCGCCCTGATTGTGCTGGCGCTGGTGTGCTCACTCACAATCAGCGTAGCGACACGGTATAGCTCCTTCTGGAGCATTTCGTCGCACGGCGTAAGGGTCAGTCAGATCCATGCATCGTCGGATGCGAAAAGACAGCGGCTCACCAAGAATGCCGCCAACTGGACGCCTCCAGTTTTAAGTTTTGCGGTCTTACAGGCTCCTAGTTTCTGTCCGCGAATCGGACCTGTAGGTTCCCCCGTTCCCAATCTCCTTTTCGAAGAAAATCTTTTCTCTCGGCCGCCTCCCCTCATCTAACATCCCTGTCCAAATTGCGCGCGCAGGTAATTCACGCGTAGTCGTCCGCATCGATCTCGCAACCTCATCGCCCCATGCCGGCATCATTGGCTAAGGGCGAGACGATAGGTCCACTCTAAAAGCCCTGGGAGTAACGACTGCGTAGCTCAGTTCGATGAAAGGAAACGAACGTGGCCACTGAGTCTTTGCTGACCGAAGAAGATCTCGATGCTCTTCGCCGGTTTGACACCTGCATGGTCGCCAATGCGATCGAATCGTTTCGCGTGCGGCTATTTAATACCGGATTTGCCGATGCCAGCATTCGCTGCATGTTTCCCGACGCGCCTCCGATGGTGGGTTATGCCGTTACTGCCCGCCTTCGCAGCGGTGAGCCACCCATAGTCGGCAGATTTCGGGACCATGCGGAGTTCTGGAACAGCATTCTTGATCTCCCGGCCCCGCGAATCCTCGTGCTCGAAGACATCGATGATCCTCCAGGACGCGGAGCTTTTGTCGGCGACATGCAAGCCGCAATTCTGAAAGCTCTGGGCTGCATCGGCTATTTGACGAACGGCGCCGTGCGGGAATTGCCCTCCGTGCGCACCATGGGGGTTCAGCTGTTCGCCGGGAACATCGCTGTTTCTCACGCGTACGCCCACATTTTCGAAATCGGAGCCAAAGTCAACGTGGGTGGACTGGAAGTGCGTCCGGGAGATCTGTTACACGGGGACCGCCATGGGATTCTCACGGTTCCGCTAGAGGTTGCCGCTCGCATCCCCGCCGCTGCCGAAAGACTGCAGCAGGCGGAACAACAGGTAATCAATTTTTGCCGATCACCCGACTTCTCCGTGGAGAAGTTGCGTGAAGTACTGAATACGCTCAGATAGGAGGCAGCCGGGAAACTCTGCCAAGGTAAATTCGATGACTCGAGATTGCAATCGGCACAGTGAGACGCGCGCGTGGCAGCCAGGAAGGTTGCTCTACTGTATGCTCACCGCTCTCGCGGCAGTGCTGGCTCTTGGATTGTCAGCCTGTTCAGGAAAAAGTAACCAACCGGTAGAAGCCAGTGGACCTGCGGCCACCGTCGGCGTAACCAAGGTCGTGAAGAAATCGCTGGGCCGGCAAATCACTCTGTCTTCTGAGCTGGTGCCTTTCCAGGAGATTGATGTCTATGCCAAAGAAGCAGGCTATGTGAAGAAGCTGGACGTTGATTACGGAACCCACGTAAAAGCTGGCGAGGTGATGGCGATCCTGGAGATCCCGGAGCTTGAGGCGCAACTGGAGGAAGACCAGGCGGAGATCAAAAATGCAGCCAACCAAGTAAACCGGGAGCAACATGAGTTGAGTCGCTATCAAGCCCAGTACAACGCGCTTCACCTGCAATACACCCGCCTGAACGGAGTCTTTGAAAGCCAGCCGGGAATTGTCGCCCAGCAGGAAGTCGACGACGCACAGGGAAAAGATTTGGCGGCGTCATCTCAGGTGGACGCCGGGCAGGCGGCTCTCGAGGCGGCCCAGAGCCAGTTATCTGCCATGCGGGCAAAGCTAGCCCACGACCAGAGCCTCTTCGATTATTCGAGGATCACAGCGCCTTTTCCCGGAGTGGTGACGGAGCGATACGCAAACCTCGGCACACTGGTACAGGCGGGAACAGGCTCAAGTACGCAGGCGATGCCCATCGTCCGACTGTCGGAAGACGATCTGTTTCGGCTGGTGATTCCGGTTCCAGAGTCCTATGTTCGATACATCCATGTCGGCGATCACGTGGATGTTCGCGTGCCGTCGCTGGGCCGAACCTTCCCGGGAAAAGTCGCGCGCTTCTCCGTCGACGTGCGCGAAGACACGCGCACCATGCACACCGAAGTGGATGTTTCCAATCCGCAGCGAATATTGCTGCCGGGCCTCTATGCGGACGCAGAGCTTCACCTCGACCAAAAAGAAGATGTTCCGACAGTGCCGATCCAGGCTCTGAATCATGAAGGCGACAAGACTACCGTTCTAGTAGTCGGCGGGAACGGCGTAGTTCAAGAACGAACCGTGCAGGTTGGACTCCAGACCGCAAGTGATGCCGAAATTGCTTCGGGATTGAATGAAGGCGAAGAGGTCGTGGTCAGCGATCGCAGCGCCTTAAGGGCTGGCGAGAAGGTTCATGCCCAGGAAGTTCCCATGATGCAGTACCACGAGGAGAGCACGCAGTAAGACGGCAGATCGCATTGCCTGACAGGCCTGCGACGCCATCGGACAAATTTTATGCCAGGGTTTTCAATTCGCAATCCGTACTTCATCAGCGTGATCTGCTTGACGCTTCTGGTCATCGGAGTGACTAGTCTGGCGCGAATGCCGGTGGATTTATTCCCGCCGATCAATTTGCCCGAAGTTGTGGTGGCGACGTTCTACTCCGGGATGCCGCCGGAAGATATTGAAACCGACATCACCGATCCGCTCGAGAGATTCTTCACGCTGGCCTCCGGCGTGGACCATATGGAATCGCGGTCCATGTTGGGAGTCAGCATCATCCGCGTCTATTTTCAACCCGGAACCAATGCCGATGCTGACGTAAGCCAGTTGTCCAACTTAGCGCTCGCCGACCTGAAGCGGCTGCCCCCCGGAACCCTGCCTCCCGTGGTTCTGAAGTTCGACGCCTCCAGCCTGCCTGTGGCGTTGGTTACGGTAGAAGGCAAGGGACTCAGCGAAACGCAGCTGCACGACTACGCCCAGTTCCAGATTCGCAATCAGATCGCGGTGGTGCCGGGAGCGGAAATTCCCGGCGTCTTCGGTGGAATCTACCGCCAGATCATGGTGTACGTCGATCCCTACAAACTTGCTTCCCGGCAATTGAGCGTGATGGATGTGGTCGGCGCGGTCAATGATTCCAATCTCATCTTGCCCGCCGGCGATGTGAAGATGGGACCGTACGACTACTTCGTGTACTCCAACAGCCTGGTTGACAACATGAAGCAGTTGGGCGAGGTTCCTCTTAAAGTTAAGGGAAACTCATGGGTCACCGTGAATGACGTCGGGAAAGCCGAGGACGCGCACGGGATCCAAACCAACATCGTAAGAATTGACGGGCAGAAATCCGCCTACATTCCCATCATGAAGCAGGGCGGCGACACCAACACCATCGCGGTCGTCGATGGAGTTCGCCAACTCATCAAGCACCTCTACGACATTCCGCAGCAGATGAAGACCAGCATCGTCTTCGATCAGTCAGTGTATGTGAAGGAAGCTATTCACACGGTATTGCACGAAGGCGCGCTGGGATTGATTCTCACCAGCCTGATGATTCTTATTTTTCTCGGAAGTTTCCGCGCCACGTCGGCCGTGCTGCTTTCCATTCCGATCTCTGCGCTGGCCGCGTTTGTAGTTCTGGCAATGATGGGCGGCACGATCAACACCATGATCCTGGGCGGGATGGCGCTGGCGTTCTCGCGCGTGATTGATAATTCCGTCATATCGCTCGAGAACATTTACCGCCATCTGGAGATGGGAGCCGCGCCCATGATCGCCGCCGAGGTGGGCGGATCAGAAGTCAGCCTCGCCGTCTTGGCGGCAACTTTGGTGGACGTGGTCGATTTTTTCCCCGTGGTTTTTCTTTATGGAGTTGCCAAGTTTCTGTTCTCAGCGTTGGCGCTGGCATTCTGCTTGTCGCTGCTGGCTTCGTTCGTAGTGGCGATGACGGTCATCCCGTTATTCTGCTCGCGCTTCCTGAAAGCCGTGCACCACACTTCGGAGCCAAAAAAGGGAGACGGGTACGAGATTGCACCAACTTCGGCGGCAGGGCGCTCTTGGATGGATCGCTTCAATGCCCGCTTCAACCGGATGTTTAATAACGTCCTTGATTTCTATGAGCGCTCGGTTCGACGGGCGCTGCAACGTCCCGGGCTCACCGTGGTGCTGTTGAGCGGTTTGTTTTTTGTGAGTCTCGCGATTTATCCGCTCCTGGGGCTGGCGTTCTTTCCCAAGACCGACGCCGGGCAGTTCACCATCAACCTTAAGGTTCCCACCGGCACTCGCATCGAGATGACGGATCAGTATATGGCGAAAGTGGAAGACCTGATCCGGCATCAGGTAGAAGCGAAGGATCTCAAGCGCATCGTTACCAACATTGGCGTGGTGCCGGATTTTTCCTCGCTCTACACCACCAACTCCGGTCCTTATACCGCGACGCTGCAAGTTGCGCTGAATGAACCGCACGACCTCAGCAGTTTCGAATACATGGACCGGGTGCAGAAGGCGATGGCCAAGCAGTTTCCAGATATCCGAACATTTTTTTCGAGCGGTTCGATGGTCGATGCCATTCTCAACACGGGCATGCCGGCCCCCATTGACGTGCAGGTGAGCAGCCCTGATCTGGACCAGATCTATAGCATCGCGCAAAACCTGGCCAATCGCTTTAAGGAAGTCCACGGCGTCGGCCAGATTTATATTCCGCAAGATATGAACTACCCCGCCTTGCGTCTCGACGTAGACCGCGTGCACGCCGGCGAGTTGGGCCTGTCACAAAAAGATGTGGTCGATAACGTCATCACCGCGCTCAATTCCAACTACATGATCGCCCCGAATTACTGGGTCGACCGCAAGAGCGGCAACGACTATTACCTGACGGTGCAGTATTTCGAGCATGGCGACGCCTCTATTCACAACATGATGGACTTGGGACAGATTCCCCTGCGCGATCCTGGCAACGGCGCAGGAATGGCCTGTGGCCCCTCAGGCCCGCCGCAACCGGGCACAGGTCACGCTTCGTGGGCGTGCCTGGGAGGGGGCCGGCCGACTACGGTACTTAACAATGTAGTGGATGTAAAGCAGGTCCTGACCCCGACCGAAGTGGACCACTACCAGATTCAGCGCGCCGTCGATATTTATGTCACGCCTGCTTCGGAGGATCTGGGACGAGTGACCGACGCGGTGCGGAACATTCTTGCGAAGGAAAAGATTCCCGGCAACGTTCGCGTGAACTTGCGCGGAATGGTCCAGGGCATGGAAGCCTCATTCAAAAGCTTTGGTTTGGGCTTTCTGATTTCATTTATCTTGCTTTTCCTCATTCTGACGGCACAGTTCAAGTCATTCGTCGATCCGTTCCTCATCATGCTGGCGATCCCGATGGGATTTATCGGCGTGCTGATTATCCTGCCGCTCACCCATACCACGCTGAATGTGATGTCGCTGATGGGCGTGTTGATGCTGGTCGGCATCGCAGACTCGAACAGCATTCTGATCGTGGATTTTGCGCACAACCTGGAGAGGCAGGGATTGTCACCAGAGGACGCAGTGATCACTGCCTGCCGGGTACGTCTGCGGCCGATCCTGATGACTTCACTTGCCACCATCATTGGCATGATCCCCATGGCGCTGAGACTGGGAGCGGGAGCCGAGCAATATACGCCCATGGCGCGCGCCATCATTGGTGGTCTCACTTCGTCGGTTCTGTTGACCATCTTCATCGTTCCGGCTGCTTATCTGCTGGTATATGGCAAGCGCGGGGCAAAGAACGGAGCGATCGCGAAGCCGGAGGCAGCAGAATGACGCGGAAACAATTTGCGGCCTGGAATCGCACAAAGAGGCACACGGCACCTCATGAAGGAGATCGAGAGGCAGTTCGATGACGAGGGCCCAAACGTTGCTACTCAGCACGCTGCTTTCAGGCTTGTGTGGAATGCTGTCCCAACCCGGCTTGGCACAAAACGCCGAGACGTCGGGATCAGCCGAAGCGTTACCTTCCGCCCCGCAACCCCAATTTGCGCTTAGCTCGATGCCTGCGGCAAGGTCTCCGACCGCTCAAGTAGCTCTGACCGCTAGCTTCCCGCGCGGGACTGGATCTCCGGCAACTCCTTCGCTTGACCCACAAACGCCGCAGGCGGATCAAGCTCCTAACGGCACTCTCCGTCTAACCCGGACCCAGGCGGAACAGTTGGCCCTCAAGAATAATCCCCGGATCAGCGTGGGCCATCTGCTTGGACTGGCACAGCACCAGATCTATCGCGAGACCCGGGCGGCGGAACTCCCGAACTTGAATGGTGCAATCACGGCAGTCGACGCCAATGAAGGCAGCCGCATCGGCGCGGGCTCGCTTACCGCGTCTCGCCTGCTGGAACATGCGGGCGCAGGAGTAACACTCAGTCAACTCATTACTGACTTTGGACGGACCATCAACCTCGTATCCTCTTCGAAGCTTCTGGAGAAAGCTCAAAACGCCAATGCGCTGGCTACGGCCGAAGACGTCGTTCTGGCGACGGACCAGGCTTTCTACAACGCCCTGCAAGCCCAGGCGCTGCTCAAAGTAGCGCAGCAAACCGTAACCACTCGAGGGTCGGTGGAGCATCAAGTCGACGAACTGGCCAAGAACAAGCTGAAATCAAATCTGGATCTGGCCTTTGCCCAGGTCAATCTCTCACAGGCCAAACTGCTGCAACTCGACGCCCAGAATAACGTCGATTCGACCCTCGCCGCGCTCACAGCAGTCCTCGGCTTCGACAAGCAGGTCAACTACGAGTTGAGCGACGAGGAGACGGAACTTCCGCCTCCGCCACCGGATGTGGACGTGCTGATTAGTACCGCGATCCAGGAACGTCCCGATCTGCAATCGCTCACCTTCAATCAACAGGCGGCGGAAAAATTCCGCCGCGCCCAGCGTGACCAGCTCCTGCCTACCATCAGCGCGCTCGGCATCGCCGGAGCGACGCCCGTACGTCCGGACTGCTTCGGCGGCTGCTTTCCGAACTACTTCGTTTCCAGCTGGTATGGCGCGATTGGCGTGAATATGAATGTCCCGATCTTCAATGGCTTTCTTTTCGCTGCCGAAGCTTCCGAGGCGAATTACCGGGCAAAAGCGGCAACCGAAAATACTCGGGATCTGCGGGATCGGGTAGTGCGCGATGTTCGCACAGCGTGGCTGGCCGCCAATACAGCCTTTCAGCGAGTCGACGTTGAAGCGGAACTCGCCAAGGAAGCCGACCTTGGTTTGACTCTCGCCCAGGGCCGCTACCAGCTCGGCTTGGGCTCCATCGTTGAACTGAGTCAGGCACAGTTGCAACAAACCGACGCCGCCATCGGCTATGTCAACGCGCAATACCAGTATCGGCTGTCTCTCTCAACCTTGAATTTTGAGATCGGCACGCAGCCCTGACTGCCGGATGTGCCTGTGATGGTTCTGCCGATGGCGGCATTCATGAAGCGAAGGAAGAAGAAGCAGTCGTCATTTACTACCCTTCACGGAATCATTCTTTCGATCGCGATAGCAGCATTGGTTGGAACTATTTTTGTTCTGACCGCCCTCTTCTGGCACCCTCCCGTCGAGTAGGGAATGATCTTTGATGCGAGCATTGAGCCCGCAGGCCCTATTCGCGAGCGTTAGGCACTTCCCGCGGTATAATACCGGCCACGCGGGATAGTCTCCAGCAGCCGAAAAGAGGCCACATGGACGAGCGGGACACCTATCTACCTGAAATGATGCGAATGATGGGCTGGAAGAGTGTTTTCGACATGTTTGAAACCCGCGCCCTCGAAACAGAGGCTACTATTCTCCAGAACAGGGCGAAGCAGAAAAGGGTAACTCTTTCCGGGGACGTGGCGCTGTACCTCGCGCGGAATTTCCAGTCCAATGCGGACGCATTGGAAGATGCGCTCCGCCAGCTCATCGCCTTCTCCTTGCTGACTGGCACGGAAATGACCCTCCCGTATACGCAGCAACTGCTAAAGAGTTTCGTCGACTCGCAGGAGCACAGGGTTTCCATCGATTCTCTCCCAAGACTGTTCTCTGAATGCACTGGCAGGAAGGAAACCAAAACCAGAAGCCAGGCTTGGACCACCGCGGCTCGCGACACCATTCTCTGCGTGCTCAAAACAACCGACGGGAGAAAAATCAGGCACCAATTGGAAGTAAATCTTCGCAAGAGCGAACGTGAGCGCCTGGCACGCCGGGATGCATACGAGCGGGCGTCGGAAGTCCACGCTAAGAAGCGAAAATACAGCGTGTAAGTGCTGAAGTATGGCCGAGCGGGTGGGGATTTGAGAACGGATCTGCTGCGATTCAACGGCGCTGTCGAGCGGGATCCAGCCATCGATGCGTGGATGAAAGAGCGTGCAGGTGGATTGGGAGCCATCGCGCATCAGTGGTTTAAGGTGATGCGAAAATGCGGCGACGAAGTCCGGGAGCTTTTACATGACGGCTGTCCGGTTGCATGTTTGGGAGATGCGCCCTTCGGCTACGTCAATGTATTCACTTCGCATGTAAACGTGGGGTTCTTTCACGGCGCAGAGCTGCGGGACCCGGAACGCTTGCTGCAAGGCACCGGCAAGTTTATGCGCCATGTGAAGTTGAGACCGGGAACGGCCACAAACGCCGCAGAGCTCAACAGGCTCATCGAAGCGGCATACGCGGACATAAAGGCGCGCGTCGAAAACGGCTCGTTCAGAGAAAATGCCCAGAGAAACGCTTTGCGAGCCCCGACGCGGATGTGAACCGCCCGCGATGCTCGCGCTCCCTCGCAGGTACCAGGCACTGATTAGTACAGATCACGCGAGAAAAAAGCCCCACTTCTCGCCAAACGCTCGAGAAGTGAGGCTCCGTATGTGCCCCGCATCACGGGTGCACTCGCCCTGGGATAACCCATCCTCGTCCCCCCGGCCGAGGTATGGGCCGCCCGCAGCTACTTGAACCACTGAATCCCATTCTGCTCGTGGTCACGGCTTAAGAGTGGCCACGGTGTCGTACCAGATTGTATTGTTGGTCGCCTTTTTCCACGCGACAAAGTAACCAGGCCCGGAGAGTGGAAACACCACAGCCGGTGCAGCGTTAGTGGCAGCACTAGGGACGGTTGCAGGCTGAGACCATCCACAGGAAGTTTCAGTCTCGTAGGAATAGAAGATGGATGTACTCGAGCTGCTCGTCCAAAACACGGCATAGGGCGCTCCGTCGGGTGTGTTGTTGTAAGCTGCTGCGGGAGCGAAGCTGGTTTCGAAAATCCAACTTGGGTTCGTACTGCAGGTGACCTGTTTCTGCGTTTCCCAACCGGAGCCAGCGTTATATTCGCTCATCCAAATATCCGTTGATCCCCCCTTCCAAAACAGCACGTAGGGATCCCCGTTAATGTACGGCGAAATCCAGGATGGTGTGGTACTCGTTCCAGCGGTCCAACTGGAGCCCTTCACCGTTGCCTGGGGCCCCCATCCTGTTCCGTCCCACGCCGTGTTCCAGATATCGTCGTCTCCGCCCCCCTTCCACGCCAAGGTCATTCCCTCGCCTCCGCCCAGGGCCGGCGCCTCGCCGGTCTCTGGTGTCCCGTTCGTGCAAGACACCACTTGCTGGGCCTCCCACGAGGTTCCATTCCACACAGAAAACCAGATCCTGTCTGTTGGGGTTGATTGTCCCTTATAGGCAACCCATATTTGGTTGGATTGGGAATCAAAGGCCAATGCGGGAGAGGCGTTGGTCCCCGCCGTCCAATCCGTACCGCCCACAACCCCCGCACCCCCTTCGGATGTTCCAAGGAGCGTCCATGTGTTGCTGTTCGCAGGCGACGTGGCGACGATGATTTGGTTGCTGGCGTTTTGCCATGCTACGTACCTAATTCCGTTTTGATCTATCGCCACGGCCGGCGCTGTCGCTGTTATTGCCTTCCAGGTCTTGCCCGCTGCTGCGCCCTTCACTTGGTTTGCCGCCAGTCCTTGATTGGCGAAGCTGGTCAGCAACAAGGCCAACCCCACACCGAAACGTCTGATCGATTGCCTCATAGAATGCTCCTTATCTTGAAACTGTTCGTCGTGCGAGAAGATTTTGAGCGGCTGGACGCTTCTTGCCCGCCCGCGTTGGTTTTCAACTACGTTTCCTGCCTCCTTCGTGAACAGACGAAGTAGGTACCTGCGAAGTCGAAGCCTTCTGAAGACAAGCGATTAGCTGTTCCGCCTGTACAGGAGCTAGGTTTGTTCCGCAGAGCGGGCAGACGTCGAAGATCTCCGTGGCGCCCCCTACCACCACGGTCACGCCTTGCCGCTCCACGGTTACTTCCGTCCGAACGGTTCGACAGGTGTCGCGAACAGACGTGGCGGAACGGAAAAACCTTGCTCGCTCCGATAGCCACTGATAAATTCTGTCCACGTGCCCTCGTTCTTCAGGCTGCGAATGTTGTCGCAGTCGCCCCAAAAACGCCAGTGACGAGTTCTGACAGCTTCTGACAAGTTTTGAATTGCCGCTAACTCAATGAAACCAGAAGGTATATTTCAGTTCGGGAAGTTTCAGCTCGATACCTTGGCCCGCACCCTGCGGCGGGAAGAGGAAATTGTCGTACTGAATCGCCGGGCTTTTGACGTGCTGCTGTACCTGGTGCAAAACCCGGGAAAGGTTCTCACGCGGAAAGAACTGTTAAACAATGTCTGGGCGGACACCTTTGTGGACGAGAACAGCCTGGCGCAAAGTATCTCCGCCCTGCGGCGCGCACTCGAGGAGAAGCCTGGCGACAACAGCTACATCGCCACTTTGCCGGGACGGGGGTATCAGTTTATTGTGCCGGTGCAGGTCCCTGCCCCCGCGAGCGTAGCTGTCGTCAAGGATGCAGCACCCGTTGCCAGCCACAGCCCCAGCGGGCTGATTGTTCAGCAGCACACGATCCGGACCAGCATCATCACGGAAGAGAAAGCAAGCTCCGGCACGGCGGCGCTGCCTGAGTCTCCTGTGGCTCGTGTTCCGAAGCTCTGGAAGATCACGGTTGGCGTCCTTTCGGTCGCCCTGCTCACGGCGGGCGGGCTCTACTCTCGTTCCCATCAAGGTAAGCGCCTGACCGAGAAGGACACCGTCGTTCTCACCGATTTTGCCAACACCACGGGCGACGCAATCTTCGACGACACACTGAAGACGGCGCTGAACATTTCCCTGCGGCAATCGCCCTTTCTGAATGTGCTCCCCGACGGCCAAGTTTCGAAGACCTTGAAATTGATGATGCGCCCCGCGGACGCGAAAATCACGCCCGGGCTAGCTCGAGAGCTCTGCCAGCGGGCGGGCAGCAAGGCCTATGTTGCCGGTTTGATCGGTAGTTTGGGTACCGAATATGTGCTGGGGCTCAAGGCGGTAAATTGCCAAAGCGGAGATACCCTGGCCGAGGAGCAGGTGACGGCTGCATCCAAGGAGCAGGTGCTGGATGCACTGGGTAAAGCAGCATCCAAGCTGCGCGGGGAACTGGGCGAATCGCTGGCTACGTTGCAAAAGTTCGACGTTCCTTTCTACCAGGCCACCACATCTTCGCTCGAAGCTCTGCAAGCGTTCAATTTTGGCGTAAGAGCCACAAACGAGAAAGGCAGTGCGGCCGCCGTTCCTCATTTTCAACGTGCCATCGAGCTGGATCCGGATTTTGCCATGGCGTATTGGGCAATCGGCCTGGACTATTTCGGACTCAACGAGTTTGGGCGGGCAAGGGAGAACCTTACCAAGGCCTTCCAGCTACGGGAACATGTCAGCGAGTCGGAAAAGATGGAAATCGCTGCTGCCTACTACCTGGATGTAACTGGGGAAGTCGAAAAAGCCGCCCGGACTTATGAAGAGGAGATTGAGATCTACCCGCGAAGGTCGATCGCCTACCTGCATTTGGCGTTAGCGAATGGCATGCAGGGGAAGTACGAAAAGGCGGCAGAGTTCACCCGCCAGGGCGTGCGTCTCATGCCGGATCCTTCGCGTATTGCGAACGACAACCTCGTCAACGACGTCATCGGCCTGCAGCGCTTCGACGAAGCCCGACAGATCATTCGCGAGGCACAGGCACAAAATATGGATGACTACCAGCTCCACGAGGTTCTCTACACTCTTGCCTTTTTCGGCGCGGATTCCGCCGCAATGACAGAGCAGCAACAGTGGTTCGCGGCTCGGCCACAGTACGAAAACTTTGGGCTGGCGCTCGCCTCCGACACGGAAGCGTATAGCGGTCATCTTGCCAAAGCGCGGGAACTGACCAAGCGTGCACTGGACTCCGCCGTACGCGCGGACGCCAAGGAATCTGGCGCGATATGGCAGGCCATCTCTGCTCAGTGGGAAGCCGCTTACGGCAATCCCGGAGAAGCCCGGAAGTCGGCCGCAGAAACTCTGAAGCTGGCTCCCGCGAATCAGGGCGTCGAGTCCGAAGCCGCGCTGGCATTGGCCATGGCGGGCGATACCGCACGCGCCGAATCTCTGGCCCAGGACCTGGGGAAGCGCTTCCCGCTGGACACGCAAATGCAGTCGCTCTGGTTGCCTGCAATTCAGGCGCAATTGGCCCTCGACAAAGGGAATCCGGCTCAGGCCCTGAATTCCCTGCAAGCTGCTTCACCGATTGAGTTAGGCAACATTCAATTCGTCAACAATCTTTCCTGCCTCTATCATGTGTACATACGCGGAGAGGCATATCTTGCGGGCGGACAGGCCAACGCCGCCGCCGCCGAGTTTCAAAAGATTCTCGACCACGGCGGCATCGTCTGGAACTGCTGGACCGGAGCGTTGGCGCATTTGGAAGTGGCTCGCGCCAGGGCCTTGCAGTCAAGAACCTCGCAGGGACCGGATGGCGAGGCCGCCCGCGTCCAGGCGCTCGCGGCCTACCAGGATTTCCTCACGCTCTGGAAAGACGCCGATGCCGACACTCCCATCCTGAAGCAAGCCAAAGCGGAGTACGCGAAGCTGCAGCAGTAGTACGCTGTGATTCAATAGCATATCTCGACCTGGAGCCTCGCACTCATGATCGCACTCAGACCTTCGATCACCTTGCTCGTTTTCCTATCCACCGCATTCAACATGTCCGCCCAGGACCGCTCCTATGGACGCTCTGTTGTCGCCACGCAGTACGGTATGGTTGCCACCAGTCAGGTTTCGGCCTCACAAGCCGGGACGCTCATCCTTGAACGGGGTGGCTCCGCCATCGATGCGGCGATTGCAGCCAACGCTGTACTCAACGTCACTGAACCCACGTCCAACGGCATGGGCGGCGATCTCTTTGCCATTTATTGGGAGGCCAAGACCGGCAAAATCTATGGTCTGAACGCCAGCGGCTGGGCACCGAAGAATCTCACAGTTGAGCATCTCCACGAAAAAGGCGTCACGGCGATGCCCCAATTCGGTATCGATTCCGTCACCGTTCCGGGCGTGGTCGAGGGATGGACCAAGCTGCATGATCGCTGGGGAAAACTGCCATGGCGCGACCTATTCCAACCTGCAATCTTTTACGCCGGCCATGGTTTCCCAGTGGCAGAGATCATTCACGACTGGTGGGATGGCGATCACGATGGCTTGCTGACGAATGCAGAAAGCCGCCGCGTGTTCCTCCCCGGTGGCAAGGTCCCCGAGACTGGCGAGATGTATCGCAACCCCGATGTCGCCCACGCGCTTACGCTGGTTGCCGACCAGGGCGAGGCAGCGTTCTACAAGGGAGAAATCGCCAAGGCAATCCTCAAAACCTCCGACGAACTCGGAGGAACCATGACTGCCGACGATCTCGCATCTTATTCCGCGGAATGGGTCGAGCCGATTTCGACGAAATACCGCGATTGGGCCGTCTACGAGCTCCCGCCCAACGGCGACGGCATCGCAGCGCTTGAAATGCTCAATATTATGGAGCAGTTCAAGCCCGATCCTGCCGGTCCGCACAGTCCGGGTGAATTGCACACCCGAATTGAAGCCATGAAACTCGCCTATGCGGACGTGAAAGTCTACGACGGCGATCCGCGCTTCAGCAAGATTCCCGTTGATCAGCTTCTGTCAAAAGACTACGCGGCCAAACGCGCCTCACTCATCGACCCAGCAAAAGCCAACTGCACGGTTGCGCCCGGAGCGCTTGGCACCAGCGATACCACCTACTTCACCGTCATCGATCGTGAAGGCAATATCCTCTCCGTCATCCAAAGCAACTACAACAACTTTGGATCGAACGTAACCGTATTGGGGATGGGATTCGCCCTGCAGGATCGCGGAGGCCTTTTCTCGCTCGACCCCGCGTCTCCCAATGCGCTTGCCGGCCGCAAACGCCCCTTCCATACCATCATTCCAGCCTTCATGCAGCGAGGGGACGAACACATCGGCTTCGGCATTATGGGCGGGCTGAATCAACCGTTGGCTCACGCACAATTCGTGTCTAACGTGGTCGACTACCATATGAATATCCAGGCTGCGATGGAGGAACCGCGCTTTACCGATCGCCAGCAGCTTGGCTGCAGAATCGTGATCGAGTCACGCGTTATGCCTGCCACCCTCGACGCATTAAGCAAGATGGGACATGTGCTGCAAGTGCACAGCGGCTACACATCCCTGATGGGGCGCGGCCAGGCAATCCTTCACGACAGCAAAACCGGCATCAATTTCGGTGCCTCCGATCCACGCGCTGACGGCGCCGCGATCCCGGAGCAGCCGAACTTCTTTGACGCATCGGCCAAGCGCTAGCCGGCATTACCACGGGCCTATTTTGATTGGTAGGAGCCGAGGTCTATGTTTCCGGATTTGAGTCGAGGTGAGCCGTCAAGATCCAGTTCTCCCACCGGCACTCCGTCGGTCGTGCCAGCAGCAATCGCAGGCGAATCCGATCGCAGATGAAAATCCTTGGTGGCGTCTACAAAATACGGATCGAGAAATCGGGAATGACGATCATTCCCCGTTGACTGAACATAGTTGTCGAATCCTGTCACCGTGGCGGACGCTTCTCCCCAGGTGCTTGTCTTTGATCCGGACGCACAGTAATAAAGGTTGTGGTCGATCATGACGGGCGGGCGTTGTTTGTCGACCTGCGATTTGTTCACCGCGATAAGACAGCGAGGCCCCGCGTAAACGATGTTGTTCGCAAAAATATTGTCTGCCATGTTCCACTGCATCTGGAACTCACCAGACCCTGTTGCCGACGTATCGTCGTTGTAGAGCGTGTTGTTGACCACGATGCAATGCTCGGTGTGTCCCCGCTCAGGCGCATACCCCCCGATAGAAACACCCGCGGTGTGAGAGTGATAGATAAGGTTATTTCGTGCAGTGATGTAACTGGTCGCGCGGTCCTTGTGCTCGCTGGCCAGCTCGATTCCAAAGTCTACGTCGTGCATGACGTTTTGCTCGATCAGGATCCTGCTGCCGCCGTCCACGTAAATACCATCGGAATTTTCATCGTTGCCGTATGCCGGATTGCCGCGCGAAGTAATGTTGTAAACCAGATTGCCGCTTACCACTCCATCGCGCGCCTGGTCAACGGCAGGGTCGGGAGCCGTGCGCTCGAAACCGATGACGTCGATTCCAATGTTGTTGTTGTCGTGGACAATATTGTGCGTGATGCGGAAATTCGTGACGTTCCCGTTCACCACCAGCGACTCGCTCGAACCGGTTTGGAGGTGATGCACCTCATTGCCGTCAATCACTAGTTCGCTGATCGGAGTCTTGGCATCGGTGCCGTATACGGCAATGCCAAACCCGTTCCCGCCGCTTCCAGGTGCATCCCGGCCTTCAAAAGTTTGCTCGATATGATGAACGTTGTTCTTCAGCAGTTCTATATGGGAGCCGGCCCCCATAACGCTGATGCCCAATGGAGCGAGCCGATGTTCGGCGGTGTGGAAGTTGCGAATTTCAAAGCCCTCGATTCGCACGTAGCTCTGGTTGTGAATCGTCAGTACACCCTGTCTCCCAGAGGGAGTGAAATGCGCTGCGTCGATCACTGCCGTTTCGCCCGGATAGCTTCGAAAAGTGATGAATCCGTCCGTGGCGTTGCCGGATCTGCTGATGCTCACCAGTTCTTCGTAGATTCCACCCCGAACGTAGACCGTACTGCCCGCCCGCGCGGTGTCTGCAGCCTGTTGAACGGTGCGCCAGGGCGCCGCTTGCGTACCGGGATTCGCATCATTCCCAGTCGTCGCAACGTAGAAGGAGGAGTTTGTCTGGGCAACGGCTGCCGAGACGCAAGTAAGCCATATAAAGAGGATTGAAAACTTCATGCTCATAACTCCCAGGCCGCTCCGCGGTCCCTCACATTGGTAGAGCGCGACACCGGAGATAGTACATCAGAATCGAAATAACACGAAAGAGGAAGAAATCATTCGTAAATTGCCTCACCCCGGGGTCAAGGGCGTTCTAGCGGCGATCAAGGAGCACGCGGAGTTGAAGAATCATTCTGGCGGTGGACGAATTCCTGGTTTTCGCCAGTCGAGCTACTGCAGTGGAGGCAGGCAGAAGGCGGCGCACGTTCTTGTTAACTGGCGGAGAGGGTGGGATTTGAACCCACGATACCCGTTAAGGTATGTCCGCTTTCGAGGCGGATCGTTTCAACCGCTCACGCACCTCTCCGCATAAAAAGCTATTGGCCGTCAGCTCTCAGAGAAACCAATTTCCTTGCCTCGCCCGGAATGACCGGGCTCATTGGCAAGATCACGGCTAACGACGATTCTTAAAGAACGCTTGCAGCAATTCCGCGCAGCGGCCAGCCAGAACTCCGCTGCGAACTTCCACGTTATGGTTCAATTGCGGATGGTTCAGCACTCTCACCACGGACTGCACCGCGCCCGCCTTTGGATCGTCCGCGCCATAGACCAGGCGCTTGATCCGCGAATGCACCACAGCACCGGCGCACATCGCGCACGGCTCAATTGTAACAAACAGCTCGCAGTCCGATAGACGATGGTTACCAACGGTAGCACCAGCTTCGCGCAACGCGACGATCTCGGCGTGCGCCGTAGGATCGAAGTCACCAATGTTGCGATTCCATCCCCGGCCGACAATGCGCCCCTCGCACACGACCACGGCACCGACCGGGACTTCGCCCGCTTCCAGCGCACGCTGCGCCGAGCGCAGAGCCTCCTCCATCCACAGTTCGTCGTCGCTTGTCGTCACGGAAAATCCCACGCCGCAGGGTATCACTAACACGGACCGGTTCGGCGGGAGCACACGCAGCAGGACGGCCACCTCTCTCAGATCAGACTCAGCACCGACCGCACTACGTCAGGAACAATGGCTCGAATAATCGCCGGCACCAGAATCATCACCACCGGATACGCAATGGCGATGAGTGGAATGGCCAGTAGTATTTGCGCTTTCGGCGGCAACTTGGCGAGATAGGCTCGCATAGCATCCTCTTGGATTCAGATACGAAACCAGGGCCGCAAAAGTTCCCCATCGTGCATCGCAACGGGTCACTGGCAACCGCCCACTGCCGGGTGATATGCTTACCCCGATATGGGCATGCCGAGCCTGCTCCGCAAAGTTTTTCTCGTCGACCTTCTGCAGGGATTGAAGGTCACCTTCCGCTACCAGGATCCCAAGGAGATTTGCACTGAGCAATATCCCATGGAACGGCCGCAAGTGGCCGAGCGCTACCGCGGCGCACCCCGGCTCAACGTGAATCCGGATACCGACGAGACCATGTGCATTGCCTGCGACCTGTGCGCGCTGGCTTGCCCGGAGAATCTGATCGTCGTCTCGAGCGCGCGCAACGAGCAGACCCGCCGCAAGGAACTCACCAATTTCACCTATGACTTGAGCCGCTGTATGTTCTGCGGCCTCTGCGAGGACGCCTGTCCCGTGGACGCGCTCGAACTCACGCAGGATTTCGAACTCGCTGCCTACACGCGCGAGGGCGCCATCTGGGATCGCGAGATGCTCGAAAAAGGTCCGCAGCCTACGCAATACCGGAAATAGTTTTCTCCCAATCGATCCAGTTGCTTGAGCCATCGACCGCAAAACTATGGGTATTTTCGATTCTTTCCGCAAAGAAGAAGTGGCCGGCACCAGGGTTCTGGTCGGGCAGCTCTTGCCGAAATTCGAAGAGCACTTCAAGTCCGATCTCCGCGTCTACAAGCGCTTTTATCCGGCTGCAGGCGGCGCGACGTTTATGTCAGTGGCCGAACTGCGCGGTGCGGCTGGCCACAACTATGACGTCCTCCATTTGTTCTGCGATGTGGATGCGAGCGGCGTTATCACCGACGCTTCCGGAGACCGCATTACCGGCACCGAACTGCTCAAAGCGGCGGTTGATTCCGGGGTAAAGCTGTTGTGGATCGGCAATGACAATCCGCAGGAAGCTTATGACGCCGGCTTCAAGACCAAAGGGCCGAAGATCAACGTCGTGTTGACGCTGCGCCGCCTGGGCTCAAACACTTCGCTCTTCCTCGATAGTCTGTTGGCCAAGATGCAGGCTGGCGAGACCTTTGCGAAGGCGTGGAGTGTGGCGTCGCAACCTAAAGGCAAATCCGTACAACCCGACGTTCCTCATACCATTTCTTCACTCGGCAGGGGCTCGGTGGTTCTGAAGTAATCTTGTGCTGGCGGTACTCAGGCGATTTTCCCAAGCCCGGTAACAACCCGCACTTCCGCGCTCGCCACTCCTGCTACAGACTCCCTCGCCGCAACTTACGGCGTTCGCCGGATATTCGTCGGGCGGTTCTTCGCCCAGACTCGGCCTATGACTTCCGTACGCCGGCGCGTTCTTCGGCCACTGATCGGGATGCGCGGAAAATTCCAAGCTGGAGGACTCATCATGTCAGGCAGAAGACTTATGTTGTTGTCCGTACTTCTATTCTGCACCACCTGGGTGGTGGCGCAGCATGCGCCGGCCGGAGGAACCGCGCCGTCGGGCTCCGCAACGCCGGGTCAAACCTCGCCATCGGCGCCGCCGACCGGAAACACCGGTCAGCCACCAACCGGCAGCACGACCCCGCCGCCGACCGGCTCAACCGCGCCTTCCACTGCGCCCGGATCGAATCCGACCAATCCGAACGCGCCAGGCAAGCAACCTTCTACGACGGATCCGAATAATCCGAACGCGAACCCCGATAACCCGAGCACAAATCCAAATACTCCGGGGTCGCCCTCGAATCCGGGCTCGACAAATCCCGGTACTTCCAACCCAGGCTCCAATCCCGGCACTTCGAATCCGGGTTCCAATCCAGGTTCGAGCAACCCAGGTTCGAATAACCCAGGTTCGAATAACCCAGGTTCTACGAACCCAACTTCTCCGAATCCGCCGGCAGGGAATCCGCCTCCCAGCACGCCGCCGCCGAGTGGGAGTGGCACATCGCCGCAGTAAAAGACAAGGTGCACCTTTACAGAGGTTCCAAATCGCGGGCCCACGGGGCCCGCATTTTTTGTCTCTTCTACTACTAGGACTCCAATGCTGACGGCTGCTGTTGGGTCATGCAATGCATGGTGCCGAGTCCCCAGACGAGATCGCCGGAATAAATAGGGACGACTTCGCGGGTGGGGAACAGCGTAGCCAGCGTGTTCAGCGCTACGCGATCGTTGGGATCGTTGAAGACGGGCACCAGCACGATTCCGTTCGCGATATAGAAATTCGCGTAGCTGGCGGGCAGGCGTCGCTGCTCAAAGACGACCGGACCGGGCATGGGAAGCTCGACAACGTTCAGCTCTTTGCCGTCCTGATCACGCGCTGCATGGAGACGCCTGAGATTATCGCGCAGTGGTTTGTGATTCACGTCTTTGGGATTATTTTCGACCATGGTAACGACGGTGTCGCGAGCCACGAAGCGTGTGAGATCGTCGACATGGCCGTGGGTGTCGTCGCCGAAGATGCCGTAGCCAAGCCAGATCGTGTGTGGCGCGCCGAGATGGTCGGCGAAAACTTTCTCGTAATCTTTCCGCGACATGCCGGGATTGCGCTGTTGCACCTTGCTGAGCAGGCATTCCTCAGTGGTGAGAAGCGTGCCCTGGCCGTTGACGTCGAGGGAGCCACCTTCGAGGACGACTCGAGCATTGTGAGATAGCGGACGGATTTCTTGAGTGCCGGCGGTTTGCGCCATGAGGCTGCCGATCTTCTCGTCGTGGCACCAGTTGGAATACTTGGCCCATGCGTTGAACCGGAAGTTGATGGCGAGGCTGGCGCATGCCTCGGTCTCCCGCGGCTCATGTGGGAACAGCCGCCCTCGGCTGTCCTGCCCGGCGAAGCCCGGCGGGTGGCCCATCCTAGCCGCGTTCTTTGCGGCTAGGGTGGGGAACTTTGCCGCAGTCACGAAGATACATCCCGAATCACGCAGCCAGACGCGGTTTGTGGCCCAGCGGTGGAAGCGGACATTCGTCGTCAGCGCATTCGCTTTATCGAGCAGCTTGCGGACTTTGCGTTCGGCTGCAACGTCGTTGACGATCAGTTCCACCCGTTCGTGGCGCGCGAGATTTCGGACGATTTCCGTATAGGCCCACGGAATGGGTTCGAACTTCCCGGGCCAATCGCCGTGATGGTGCGGCCACGCGAGCCAGGTGGCGGCGTGCGGCTCCCACTCGGCGGGCATGCGGTAGGGGAAGGTTGCCGCTGAAACCATTAAAGTGTTACTTGAAGTATTGGATCGGAGCATGGAGTTAGTTTATTGCACGGGATGGTAAATTGCGCGATGTTGACGGACGGATCCTCGCTCAATGAGTTCTATAGCGATTTTGCAACAGTCGGCCAAATCCCTCGGTCCGCCGGGTGTTATCCTTCTTCGATTATGGAAGCCAAAGGTTTGACTCCGATATTGAATGTGTCCGACATCGCCGGCACGGTCGCATGGTTTGAGAAGTGGGGATGGAAGAAATTGTGGGACTGGGGAACGCCTCCGACGTTTGGCGCGGTCGGATCAGGTAAGGAAGCTTGCATCTTTCTTTGTCAGGGTGCGCAGGGAGGCCGCGGCCGCGGCGGAAACACCACCACGTTTCAGGAGGACGGAGACGAAGCGGGCGACAAGGGCGTCTGGATGTCGGTATGGGTGGACGACGTGGACGAGATGCACAAACACTGCGTCGCCGCCGGGCTGGAGGTCACATTTCCGCCCACCGATATGCCCTGGAACGTTCGCGAGATGCACCTTCGCCATCCCGATGGCCACGTGTTCCGGGTCGGCCGCGGATTCGAGCCCAAAAAGTAGGACTGATTTCCCCGAGCCGGGTTTTGAGCGTAATCGCGATGCGACGCCAGCTTATCGCTGCTTGTGGCACTATGAGAAACCATGTTGTTCAACGTACGTAAATTCATCCACGTCGAAATGATTCGCGATGGCGGCTCTTTTGATCTTAAGTTCAAAAGTAGCGATGCCAACCAATATATTTTGTTCACAAGGATTCGCTTTACCGACGTTAGTCCGCCGACTAAGGATCAGCATGGCTATCATCAAGAAAAAGAGATAGCAGGCTACGATGAGCCGCTCATCATTGACTGTGACCCAGCCAAGCGACCTCAGGATACAAAGACCCGTATTTATAGCGAATTGTCTGGACCTGCGAGCCGGGTTCCTTGGCCTCAAGCCCGCCAGATCATTAGCGAAGCAGGAACCCTTGCACAGGACCTAAGTCCCCTACATGCAGATTGGCTCAAGCGCATGACTGCCATTCTAGAGGGGGACGGCCATCCACCGTCCGGTTGGCCAACGCGCTCGACATGGCATAGACGGGACTAAAAAACTCCACGAAGCCGACGAGTGTGAAGATGACTGACGTAAACCGGCGCTTACACTCATTGCCTCGATTTCACCGTCCGTCAAGCAGACGGCTGGAGATCGGCGCATAGGCGTCAATTCTCCGGTCGCGAAGGAAAGGCCAGTTGCGGCGTATATCTTCGAGAGCCTTCAAATCAACGTCGCCCATCAGGATTTCTTCGCGATCATGCGAGGCTTCGGCGATGACGCGGCCAAAGGGATCACAGAAAAACGATGCGCCCCAGAATTCAAGCCCCTGGCCGGGCGTGGATTTGCCGCGGATGTTGCCGGTCTCGAACCCGACCCGATTGACGACCGCAACGTAGACGCCGTTGGCGATGGCGTGGGCACGCTGAATGGTGCGCCAGGCATCGTGCTGAACGACGCCGAACTCGGCTTTCTCAGCAGGATGCCAGCCGATGGCGGTGGGATAAAAGAGCACAGTCGCGCCCTGCAGCGCCGTGAGGCGCGCCCCTTCCGGAAACCACTGATCCCAGCAAACCAGCGTGCCCAGTCGGCCGGCACTGGTGTCCAAGGCACGAAATCCAAGATCGCCGGGCGTGAAATAAAACTTCTCGTAGTAAAGCGGGTCGTCCGGGATGTGCATCTTGCGGTAGAGACCGCTGAGGGAACCATCGGAATCAAAGATGGCGGCGGTGTTGTGATAAATGCCGGGAGCGCGTTTCTCAAACAACGATGCGACTATCACCACATGGTGCTGTCGCGCCGCGGCGGCGAGTTTTTCGCTGGCCGGCCCGGGAATTGGCTCGGCCAGGTCGAAGAGCGCATGATCTTCGCGCTGGCAGAAATATTGCGTCTGGAAGAGTTCGGGCAGACATACCACTTCGGCGCCGCGCCCAGCTGCGTCGGCAATGCGTTCGAGAGCTTTGGCGAGATTTCGTTCGGGCTCCGGTCCACAAGACATCTGCACCAGGGCTACGCGAAATTTGTCAGGGGGCACGCGGTTCATTCCTCTGTCGATCAATATAGCATTCGTGAAAAAGGAGTCCCACCAGGTCGTTCATGACCTCCGCCAACTGGTGCTTCGAGCGCGAGCCACGCAACTCTCAGTAATGCAACCCGAACCCAAAAGGAAAAAGCGGAGAGTCCGAATCGTGTGGCAGATCGCTCTTCTGTTTTTGCACTGCTTCGGACGAAGAGGGAAGTTCGAAAGGGAGGCGTCCCTCAGGAGATACCTTGCCGGTGACCAGAGCCATCAAAGCTTCGTCGGAGATACCGAAATCCCCAAGCAACGCCGTGGCGTGCGGGCGTACATTGGTCAGGATCAAGGGACGTTCGAGCGTTGTCACGAACAAAGTCGGAACAGTTGCGCTCACGCGAAGAAGTTCTGCATAGGCTGCATCGGTTTCGAGAAACGCAAGCCTTCCTTCATGCTGCCTCAATCCGAAGAAGTAGTTAGGATGTTCGCTCTGGTAGGGAGATGGCGCGCGAATAATCGCGAGGTCCGCTCGCGCCGGGTCGGTCACTACGTTAAATCCGGCGGCCTCCGCGGTTTTGGCCGCTATGCCATACAAGTAGATCTTCTTATTCTTTGGAGCAATTGGAAGCAGAGGCTTTCCGGTGGAAGCAGCCTGCTTGTTCTCTAGCAAGACAACTGCCCTGGCTTGCGCAGCTTCTCCCTCGCTGACAAACTCTTCGCTGCCGGCGACCGCGGCAGCTTGGCTCTCGTCTACATAGGGTTGTTCAAAAAGGCCTAGCTGAAACTTCTGCAGAAGAATCCGGCTTGCAGCCTCGCGGACGCGCGTTTCCGAAACGGAGCCGTTATGTACAGCCTCAACAATGGCGTCCGACCGTTCCGTGCCGCCCACCTGATCCACTCCCGCATTGATCGCCTTGGCAAAGCGCTGCGCAACCGTTAACTCCTCCACTCCCCAGGGCATGCCAATATCGTCAGGCGTGGGCTTCTTCCCATCGCTTGCGCCGTCGCGGCATGCAACGGGGCAATCGTTCGTAATTGCCCAGTCGCTGAGAATGACACCGCTAAATCCGTATTTTCCTCGCAGCAAATCGCTCAACAGCTGACGATTGAATCCTGCGCCAACCTGCTCGACCGGATTTCCATCGAGCACGAGATTTTGCAGAATCGAATAAGTTGGCATCACGGCTCCGACATGAGCTTCGAAAGCTCCGGTGAAGGGAATCAGATGTTGCTCAAAGCCGTGTTCAGAAAACTCGGCATAGCGGCCGTAGTAGTTATGGCTGTCCCAACCGTCTTTTGCCGCGCCATAGCCCGCCCAGTGCTTCACGACCGCCGCGACGCTGCCTGCGTTCAGACCATCGGGCCCTTTTTGTATGCCAGCGACATAGGCTTCGACCATGCGTTTTGCAATCTCGGAATCTTCTCCAAAGGTTCCGTTGATGCGAGCCCATCTCGGTTCTGTAGCCAGATCGGCCTGCGGTGCGAGGGACTCGCGAATGCCAACCGCTTCGTACTCCCGGCGCACAACATCGCCGAAACGACGCGTGAGCTTAGCATCGTTCAAGGCTGCAAAACCCAAAAGCTCCGGCCACTTGGAGAATGCCTTGTCCTGGGTGCCGGCTCCCAGGACTTGATTAAAGTGGTTGCGGGGATCCGAGGAAATGGTGATTGGAATGCCCCACCGTGAGGACTCCGCAATGGCCTGCACTTCGTTGTTCTGTTTGGCAAAGCCCGCAGCGCTTCCATTGAGTCGTGTGATGAAGGTGTTGACGCGATCTTCGTTGACGAACTCGCGCACTTTCACGAGGTCATATTCTGCCCCCACACCAAGCTGCGCCATCGATCCAACGCTGGGCAGAGTACCGTGGACCATGAGTCCCGCCAACTCCTCCAGGCTCATCCTTCGCACCAGGTCGGCGGTGCGCACCTCGGACGGCAATCGCCAGTCCTCGTAAGGATCCAGTTTTCCGTTTCGGTTGAGGTCTTTGAACGTGAGTCCGTCCACTTTTAGCAAAGGCGCGGAACGATGGCCGAGGATCGGTTGCTTTGGTGAATCTGCGCCAGAGGTTAAACCGACGAGCAGGATTAACAAGAGGATTTTCGAGGTATTAGGAAGCACCCGTTCATTCTCCTCAGGCCGCCACCGACCGTCAATACGCAGTGCATAGTATGCAAGAGGAGCAAGGGGAATCGATAGCCTCTGCATCGAGATGCGTGGCGTCCATTAACATTGATCCTGTAAAGTAATGGATTGCGAAGGTTGCGAAATTCGTGGGGAGGCGGTCATCTTGAAAAACGGCAATCATCACAATAAGGTCGGACATTCGGCGGAGAAGTCGCCTGCCACTGCGGGACATCAGGGCGAGGGGAAGGATCGTCGCCTGCACAATCCGATCGAGGACCGGTTGATTCCGCTGGAGCCGCTCGATCTGGCGAAGGTGAAGTCCATCGACGATCTGGTGCGTGCCATGTCGAAAACGGCGTTTACCGGCCGCCAGCTGGGCGAGGCTGCCGACGTGCTCGAAGCAATGGCGCGCGACGAAGATTGCTTCGTGGTGATGACCCTCTCAGGCGCGATGACCGTGGCCAAGCAGGGGCTGATCGTGACCGAGTTGATCGATCGCGGCATCGTGAACGCCGTAGTCTCGACCGGGGCGCTGATGGCGCACGGGCTGGTGGAGGCCACGGGCCGAGCACACTTCCGGGCCAATCCCGAGGTCTCTGATGAGGAACTCTACGAGCAGGGCTATAACCGCGTCTATGACACGCTCGAGCCTGAGCAGAATCTGGATGACGTGGAAGAAGTGATGTCGGCGGTGCTGGAGGGCTGGGATCACAACGAGGTGATGTGCTCCTACAAGCTGAATCATGCGATTGGAGCTTATCTCGCAAAGCACTCTGGGGATCAGCGTGGGATTTTGAAATCGGCGCACGGAAATGGCGTGCCGGTATTTGTGCCGGCATTCAGCGATTCGGAGATGGGCCTGGATACGGCGCTGAACAATCGTCTGCGAGAGTCGACGGGAAGGCACAAGATTCGCTTTGATCCCTTCCTGGACCTCGAGCACTTCGCGGCGACTCTGCTGCGCCAGAAGAAGCTGGGCATTTTGACCATCGGCGGCGGAGTCCCGCGGAACTGGTCGCAGCAGTTTGGTCCGTTCTGCGAACTGCGGCACCGGCGATTGGGCGAGAATGTTCCCCTCAAGCGTTATCACTATGGCTTGCGGATTTGTCCTGAGCCGGTCTATTGGGGCGGACTGTCGGGCAGTCCTTACAGCGAGGCAGTTTCTTGGGGCAAGTTCGTGCCTCCGGCGGAAGGCGGCAGGTTTGGGGAAGTGTTTGTCGACGCCACGGTTGGATTGCCGCTGATTGTAGCTGCCGTGCTCGAGCGGCTGGATAAGAAGGGTGGGAAGGCGAGCAAAGCGAAGACCGCGACGGCGAAGAAGTGAGGTTGATATAAGCCTGCAGAGGCCGGGCTTAGTTGGCTCCGGCCTCTGAGGCGGACGAATCGGGTGTTGCAAACTGCGCGTCGCTCGAATTCTTGAGTTCTTCGGCGGAGATTTCCGCGCGGCTTCTGCGATAGAGCGGCGCCAGAATGCTGCTTCCGAGCACTCGCGACTCTGCTTCCACCCAGTCTTGCAGGGCAAGGCCTTCCGTCTGACCGCGCTGATCGTAAAGATGCTGCGCGTGCAGCCGAATCTTCCTTTCCAGCAACTCAGTCATGAGTGCTTGCTGCTTTTTTCTGCGGGTATCGTTATCCACAACTACTCCTCTTGCCTGAATCAGTATTTGTTTACAAGTCCTATGATACGGGAAGACTGTTAACGGAAGATTACATCGGGGAGGGCTGAGGGGTTACTAAAGTGTTATTATAGCACGGCCTTCGAAGGATGAATCGAGAGCGGCCCGGGCCCTGGTTTTCGGCTAAAGTTGCGGCACGCTTAAAGCCTTCGTCCTCTTGAACTTAGGCGAGCTGTTATTCCCCTTTTAATCAAAAATCAGCACCGCCGAAGCAATCACGGTGGTCCATAACCCGCGCTTGTCCCCCACGGCGGACTGCGTCACATTGGCGGTGCGCACGATCTTGTTGGACAGGCGGTATATCTGCTTCTTCTCATCCCACGAGCGGTCGGGATCGAACTCCACGTTCAGCGTGGTGGCCAGCATTTCGGCGGCGAGCTCTTCGGCGTATTCCCCAGCAGCGTCTTCGGTCTCGCCAAAGGAGTGATGCTCACTTAGATACCCGTAAGTATTCTTGTCGGCAGGAATGGCCACACCGATGGACGAAGCCAGGAGGCGATGGGCTTCGTGAGTAGAGTTTTCTGCCACCACGGCGAAGACGACTTCGCCAGGACTGAGATATTTCACACCTTCTTTCCGAGCCAGCATTTTGCAGTTCGGGGGAAAGATGGAGGAGACGCGGACCAGGTTTTGAGCCGCGATGCCGGCGTCGCGTAAAGCCAACTCGAAGGATGTTAACCGCTCGCGGTGCTTCCCGACTCCCTTGGTGAAAAACATCCGCTTGGGAACCATGTCTTTGCCCAACTCTGTAGCCTCCGGCAACGCAAAATTATGAGAGTGAGAATGCACAATTTAACACAATGGTTTGTAAAGAAAGTGTGAATTTAGAGGGGGAACCAAAAAAAGCGGGACGCGCTGGCGCGCTCCCGCTCTTAAGCCCGGTCGCATTCGGGGGGAGGGCCCCGGGCAAAACGCGACCCAATGTATCACAAGTGTGGCGAAATTATGCAAGAGAGTTTGTTGTTTTCGGTTTTCCGAACAAGAACTCCCGGTCATAGAGCCGACCGGTTCGTCAGCAGGTTCGTCAAAAACACCGGCCTTACTTCGCAGCAACCGAGCTCACTTCGATGGTATCGCCGTCCAGAGTACCGCTGACCGTGGCAGTCTTGCCGGCCTGCTTGTCCAAGCTGGCCAGAGCGGTTTTGTCGCTGGTGTCCAGGGTATAGATTTTCTCGCCCACAACCAGCGCAAACTTGGAGCCATGCGCCACGCATGCCCGGGTACATTCCGCTGCCGTGGAGCCTTCCATGTGCTTTCTGCCGCACATGGCGTCCCCGACTTCGCCGGTGAAGGTGCGCTGTTTGCCGCCAGCCAGCGCGTAGACGTTAACCAGTGCAGTTGTCGAGAAGATGACTGCTGCCACTGCCGCGAACCACCTCGAACCACGATTCATTCAGATTCTCCTAATTTATTTTCTCGTTCGGTACTCACACCAGCCGCCGAGATGGCGCTCTACCATTCTAGTTTATGCCCAGAGGGGATGGGGCCCTCGAAGGACCACGGGGTGGCGACATTTCGGATTTTTCTCTACTTCGGCGCCTTGGCGGTATATTCCAGATCCACGTCGACCGTCTTGTCTTTTGCAATCGCGGTAACGTGCGGAGCAACATCCCAGTCGATCGTAGGAGGCAACAGCCTCCGGGCTTGCGGCAGGAATTCCTTGAGATACGTGGCATCGTAGACATCGCCGGGACGAATCTTCCAGGCCGCCCGCAATTTGGCGGTCAGGCTGTTATCGATGCCGCGAAATTCCAGTTCTCCCATGTGGTAGACGGAACCTTCGGTGACAACCAGCTCATACCTTACCGTGCTGGCACCTTCATCAAATTCAGCGTTGGCCTTAATGGTAGCCGTGACGTAGCCGCGCGAACTATACAACTGCTGCACCGCGCGCAAATCGTCCTCGAGTTGAACTGTATTGGCGCCCTCTCCGGACTTGACATGCAGGAGCGGCTGCAGATCCCCCGTCGGAACATTCTCATTCCCGGACCAGTTCCATCCTGTGGCCTTGAACTGAGCGCCAGGAGTGATGGCGATCGTCACATCCAAAAGCGTTACTGCCTGCTTATCGTCGGCGCTCTCCTGAATGGTTTCCGGGGCGGCGTCCTTGACTACCTTTGGTTGCTGCGGAGCGCATGACGCTTTCAGGTAGCCTCGCTCGTGATAGAGCGGCAGCACCACATGCTCGTCAAATCCATTCAGGAGCGCGCGGTAATAATCCCGCCCGGAGAGCTTCTCAGCGGCGGCCTCAAGCAGCGGCAACTCGCCGGCTCCGGCGCCGGTGAAACCGACGTGATGGATCCGGATCACAACGTTGTAGACGCCATACTCCACCGACGCGAGTTTGCCATTCGGACCTGGGCTCCGCAAATATTCCACGTGCCCGGGAATGCCGTTTTCCACCAGCAGCGCCTGAAGAATGTCAGAGACCTGATCGGGCAGGCGTCCGTTGATTGGCAACTCTCCCTTGAAAAGCGGAGCGTGTTCGTGCACCTTCTGGGTCAATTCCATGTCGGTGAACCATACGAAATCCAGAAAGTGCGCCGGAACAAACTTATCGGCATCGGTGACTTTGAAAACCAGTTTGGTGCCCGCCGACGAGTAGGAGTAGCTGTAGGAGATGTCATTGAACACGCCACTCTCACCCAGTTGGCGCGCCGCTTTGCGGAAGGCTTCGTCGTCCACGGTCGTTCCCAGGGGGAGCCCGCTGGCCGCGGCTACTTCTTCGGAGGTGAAGCGCTTGCTTCCCGTTATTTTCACCTCGACGAGCTTGGAATCGGAAGGTGGGATCGGCCGGGCGGCGCTACCGCCGGAGGACCGAACCTGCATCGCTGCAGCCGTGTAAGGCGATCCGAAGAAGAGAACTAGCAGGAGCAGCGTGAACAGAAATCCATCGAGCGGGAGTCTCGTCGGAAAAATCGGACGGAGCGTTTTCGTCTGCCGGGCGGAATGCATCGCTGCCTGTTATGTTACGGCAGTTGGCGGCGGGCAACCAGAGGCGACGCGCAGTCTACGGCTTCAACTGCTTTTCGATCGCTGCGACCACTTCTTTCGAATCCGGAGTAACTGCCGGCTCGAAGCGCTGCACGACGTTGCCGTTGCGGTCAATCAGAAACTTGGTGAAATTCCATTTAATGTCTCCGCGGATACCCGGCTCCGTATCCTTCGTCAGATATGCGTAGAGCGGAGCCTCGTCGGAGCCTTTCACCGAAATCTTGGCGTAGATAGGGAACGTCACGCTGTACTTGCGGGTGCAGAAGGTCTTGATCTCCTCGTTCGTTCCCGGTTCCTGCTGACCGAAATTGTTAGCAGGGAAGCCGAGGATGACGAACCCCTGGTCCTTGTACTTCTCGTAGATCGATTCCAATGCGCTGTATTGCGGAGTGTAGCCGCACTGGCTGGCCACATTGACCACCAGAATTACTTTGCCCTTGTAGTCAGCGAGAGGAGCGGGTCTACCGTCGATGGCGTTGAGCGTAAAGGTATAGAATCCCGACGCCGCCGCAAATATCGATCCGGCCATCACCAGCAAAGCTCCGGCCATGAGATAAGCGCGAACCGTGAAAAGAGATTGAAGATATGAAAATTGCATGGGCGTACACTCCTGTTTTGTGGCTGTCGTCGGGGCTCAGAATACCGGCATGGACGACGATAAGGCAATCGTACAATTGTAAAATCTATGTCTTTTGTCGGCGAAACAACGGAAAGGTCAAGATTGGCTTACATCGAACTGCTGAAAGCGGCAGACTTGCTGGATTGTTTGACTACTCTCTCGACAAGTTTGAATGCCTTGGCCGACTCCGGCCGGAACGCATCGTGGTTCGTGGCGTCGGTCAGGCCTTCTTCAATCGCATCCAGTGCCTGACACGATCGCCCCAGAACGAGAAGCAGGTACTTCTGGGCGATCGGACGATCCGCCGGGTGAATGAGTTCCCACCACCGCCGAATTGATTCCTGAACCTCGACTTCCGACTTTTCTCCTACCACGAGGGTGTCGATCAGCCGATATACCTTGCTCTTGATGGCTTGATAGGAAACCGATACTTCCTGTGGCATGGGGCTCCAGGGTTTCTAGTACTTAAACACTAGCAATCGGCCATCCAAACCCTAGATGGCTGAGATTGCAAGCTCTTGCAACGTTTGGGTCTCCAATCAATTCTATGAATGGAATAAATCCGAATACCGAATATGGATTCTGGAAGCGCTATGCGCCCAAACTCGCCCCAGCGCGCACCTCTTGCCAGCTGACTTACGGTCAGGGACAAATCTGCAAACTCCACACGGGCAACAGGTTACAATGTTCCGCTCCCGGTGGACCTGATTTGCTTGATCCATAGAAGTGTGACCGAGCTAGTCGTGGCGTCGATGAGAGCGATCAATTTCTTAAGGATGTACACACTTTTGGAGGTGGGATGAAAACGTTGACGTGGGTTCTTGTGTTTCCGCTACTGGCTTGCGCGTTTAGCCTGGCGCAGAGTTCGCCGTCCCCAACCGCTACTCAGGACTCCGGGATCAGTAGCTCCTCCCCCGAGGAAAGGATGTTCTTCCCGCGCGATATGTTCTGGGGATGGGCCCAGTTTGATCTGGCACCGCCGCACAATGAAATCGACCCGAACATTTGCGCTGGAAACGCCGGACAATACGGCGGGGTGAACGCGCCTTGCAGCATGTTTGCCCGCTATATGTTGTCAGGAATGCTGGAGGTCCGACCCTTCGGTCGCGGACAGTTGCGACGCTTCATGGTTTTTGGCGCGCCGTCCTTCCTCTTCGGCAAAACGATTCCCCAGACACTCTACACCTGGTCGCCGGATGCCATCGGCATCGAGCACTCCTGGGGAGTGGGGATCTTTATCGCCAGAGGATTCGAGTTTCGCGTGACCCAGCACTTCCTCTTCGACCGCCTGGGCGCGCGTGACACATACCTGGGCGTGGCCGATCTCGGCAATAACGGCCCCTGGGGACGATACGCGACGGTAGGTGTGCGCAAGTCGTTCGGCACGAGACGGTGGTGACGCAAATCACACAAGACTGTGACGCAAGAATTCGTTCCAGTGAACGCCAAAGAGGTATTCTGTATAAATTGACGATTTTGTTGCCGCGAAACTCTATGGGAGGCAGGAATGGCAGGTTCTTATAACGGTGTGAATGTTCCGTCGAATGGAAAGAAGATTGGCTACGCGAACGGCAAGTACGATGTGCCGGACAATCCGGTCGTTCCATTTATCGAAGGCGACGGTACGGGACGCGATATATGGAAAGCATCGCTGCGCGTATTCGATGCGGCGGTCGAGAAAGCCTACAAGGGCAAGCGTCGCGTCGCTTGGTACGAAGTCTTCGCCGGCGAAAAAGCCAAGGCTAAGTTCGATACCTGGCTGCCTGATGACACCGTGGACGCGATCCGCGAGTTCCGCGTCGCGATCAAGGGTCCACTGACCACCCCGGTCGGCGGCGGCATCCGTTCTCTCAACGTGGCGCTGCGCCAAACGCTCGATCTCTTTGGCTGCGTCCGCCCTGTGAAGTACTACAAAGGCGTGCCCTCGCCGGTGAAGCATCCCGAGCGCATGGACTTGGTCATCTTCCGCGAGAACACGGAGGACGTCTACATCGGCATCGAGTGGGAAGAGGGAACTGCAGAGTGCAAGAAGCTGATCGAGTTCCTCAACAAAGACATGCTGAAAGGTGGCAAGAAACAGATTCGTCTGGACTCCGGTGTTGGCATCAAACCGATTTCTATCACTGGAACCAGGCGCCTGGTGCGCATGGCAATTCAGCACGCGCTCGAGACCGGCCGCAAGAGTGTGACGCTGGTACACAAGGGAAATATTCAAAAGTTTACCGAGGGCGCCTTCCGCAAGTGGGGATACGAAGTGGCGACCGAAGAATTTCGTGACAAGGTTGTGACTGAGCGCGAGAGCTGGATCCTCGACAACAAAGACAGGAATCCAAATCTTACCGTGGCCCAAAACGCGGAGTTGGTTGAGCCGGGGATGGAGTTTGCTCAACCCGAGTTTCGTCAGGCTGTGGAGCAGGAAGTGAAAGAGGTGCTGGACCGCATTTACGCTACCCATGGCAAGGGCCAGTGGAAGAAGAAGATCATGATCAACGACCGCATCGCCGACTCAATTTTCCAGCAGGTGGTGACGCGCGCGGATGAATATTCGGTGCTGGCCACACCGAACTTGAACGGCGACTACATTTCCGACGCTTGCGCGGCCCAGGTGGGCGGACTCGGCATCGCTCCCGGAGCCAACATCGGGGACGGCTACGCAATTTTTGAGGCGACGCACGGCACCGCTCCGAAGTATGCGGATAAAGACGTGATCAATCCGGTTCGGTCATGCTTTCTGGCGTAATGATGTTCCGCTTCCTGGGCTGGAACGAGGCTGCCGACCTCATCGAGCACAGCATCGAACACACTATCCTTCAGAAAAAAGTCACCTATGACTTTGAGCGGCTGATGGAAGGCGCGACCAAAGTGAAGACGAGTCAGTTCGCGGACTGCATCATTGAGAACATGGGCGCAGCCGTGCTGGTGTAGGACAGCGGCAGTTGGCAATCGGCACTCGGAGTCATTGCCCAACTGTTTGTCGTGCCGACTGTTTGTCATTCCGAGCGAAGCGAGGAACCTGGCTTTCTCTGACGCGCAGCAAGCTGCTGCGGAGCTAATTGCCAACTGCAAACTGCTCGTTGCTTAATTTCGAAAGGACTCATTCATGCGCAAGAAGGTAACCATCGTAGGTTCAGGAAACGTAGGCGCAACCGCCGCCCACTGGATTGCTTCAAAAGAGCTCGCCGATGTGGTGCTGATCGACATCATCGAAGGCGTCCCACAAGGCAAGGGCCTGGATCTGCTCGAAGCCATGCCCATCGAGAAGCGCGACTCCTACATCACCGGCACCAACGACTACAAAGACACGGCGAATTCCGACATCGTCGTCATTACCGCTGGCATTCCGCGCAAGCCCGGAATGAGCCGCGACGATCTGCTCAACACCAACTACGGCATCATGAAGGCCGTCGTGGGCGAAGTGGTTAAGTATTCGCCGAACTGCATCCTCATTATCGTTTCGAATCCGCTGGATGCCATGGCCCAGGCGGCGTACAAGCTCAGCGGATTTCCGCGCGAGCGCGTCGTGGGCATGGCTGGCGTGCTCGATTCGGCCCGCTTCCGCGCCTTCATTGCCGACGAATTAAAAGTCAGCGTGGAGAACGTCACCGCATTCGTTCTCGGCGGCCACGGCGACACCATGGTTCCGCTGCCTCGCTATTCGACCGTCGCCGGTATCCCGATTACGGAACTGATTGAGAAGTCCCGGCTTGAAGCCATCGTGCAGCGCACGCGCGACGGCGGCGCGGAAATTGTGAAATATCTGAAGACCGGTTCCGCCTATTACGCGCCGTCAGCCGCAGCTACCGAAATGGTCGAGGCGATCCTCAAGGACAAGAAAAAGATCCTGCCCTGCGCCGCGTACTTGCAAGGTGAGTACGGCATCAACGGCCTCTACGTCGGCGTGCCGGTAAAGTTGGGTGCGAAGGGAATCGAGCAGATCATCGAGATCAAACTGACGCCCGAAGAGAAAGCCGGCCTCGACAAGAGCGCGGCGGCGGTGAAGGAGTTGGTGGGAGTGATTGGAGTGTAGGCTCCTGGCCACGGCGAAGCCAACCGGTCAACTACGGGCGCGCAGAAAGCCGAAGAGAGTGCCGCTCGTAGCCTACTTCTAACCAGCAGCCGTCTACATTGCCCTTGGGAATCGTCGTCACATGGTCGTATGTGAGGTCGACACCGGCATCCTGCAGCGCCTTGAACAGGAAATCGGCGCCAGCAGGACGAGAAAGGTCGGACACGCCAACCCAGACTCCCACATCCCCGACTTCGCTGCACTCACCCATAGCTTCCCAGTTCGATTCTTTCAAAACTTCTACGAACTCATCGGCGTACACCCAAGTCTCCGGGGTGTCCTTCATACACACAACGGTTGCTTTGAACGAGCCCCTTCCGCTCAAACCTTTGAAAATGGCCTCTCTCTGGCAGGTGGTGAGATGACGCTCGTGCATTCGGCCGTCTTCGCCGGCGGATTCAATGGGAACCAAGGGTTTCACTCGGTCAGCTTATTGCAGCGCACGTGCGGCGTCTGTGATGTTTGTCACGCTACGCGAGCGGATCGCAACCAGCACCGACCCAATGACTCCCCTGTAACTTTGAGCCGCTTCTTCCTCATGATAGAAATAGAGTCTGAATAAAAGAAATTGGCATTTCCGAATTTAGGGCTAGATACTCCGCGATCGTTCAGCAGGTGAGCAAAACGCGCCAGCCGATTCGAGTGACCCACTTGGGCGAGGCCCTGGCTGAAATCGTTCCGCTGTCACCAGCGAAGAATGCCCCGAGGCAGCTGGGAAGTTTGGTCGGAACGGCCACCATTCTCGGCGATATAGTCGGTCCAACCGGCAGCCTTAGCGATTGGAATGCAGCGGCTGAAGACAGCGAGAAAGAACTCGGCGAGAAAGGGTCGCGGAGAAGCTCGCCGCGCAAATCAAAGGCTTACCTCAGGCGCTAAAGCGCGGATTCATCTTCAAAAATAAACGGCACGACTGAAGCCGTGCCCTTCCCGAAACCGCCCGAGTTGGACGATTCACTGCCCTACCGATCTCTCTCCGCCATAAAATCATCCCGGCACTTCTTCGCCGCCGAAAGCAGCTCCGCGAACTCTGGTGTCCCCCGCAGCTTCGTCCAGACGGAATCGTTTTGCAAGCCTGTGTAAGCACAAAAGTGATTGTCGACCGAACTCCTGAGCATCCGCAGAGCGAGGTCTTTCTGCCCGCAGAACAGGACATCCTCCGCAACCACGTAGCGGACCTCCGGGTCCGGATCGGCTATTACCGCAGTTGCCATTCCGTGGACGAGGTTTACTGTGTTCGGGGATGACGGGTCGGCCAGGCACCCTAGCATTGCCTGGTTATTCAATTTCTGCGCGGTTTCCTTCGCTTGCGCTAATTTTCCGTCGCGAATCTGATGCCGCATAAGGTTGTCGAGTGACCACTGCGATCCGGCATCCAGTTGGAGAAATTCCACGGCGCGCCCGTAGTTGCCCAGTTGGTCAAAAGTAAAAACGCACGAGCGGAACCCATAACTTCCCGGGTCCGTCGACAAGGCGGTGTCGCACTCGTGGGCAGATTCCTCGAGGGCGCCGCCGTACCGCAGTACATAAGAAAGCGCGAAGTGGACGTTGGCATTCTCCGGATGCCGCGCCAGCAGAGCTTTCCCGCTTTGATAGGCCTTGACCGTTTCCCCGCGTTCCACTTGCATGAGGATGAGTTCACCAGCGGGGCTGATGTAGTTCGGATCGAGGGTCAAGGCCCTGGAAAAAGCTGCCAGGGCCCGCTGAAACGCAGCAGCGCCACCGTCCGAATAGGCGGAATCGTAATGGTAGCGAACTCCCAGCGCGTCCCACGCCGGGGCGTAAGCTGAGTCGAGTCCCACAGCACGCTCCAGCATGGCAATCGCGTCTTTGTTGGGAAGCGGATCATGCGGCAGAGACAGGCTGCGAAGATAAAGATCGTAGGCTTCCTCGTTCTTGGGGCGAGTCGCGCCCTCCCCGGAATCCGCTCCGACACCCAGCGCCGGGACGAGTCCTTGGCGGACTTTCGCCGTGATCTGTTCGCGCATGGCGATCATGTCGAGCGCGGCGACGGTCATCGTGGCCCGCCACAGGGTGCGATAGTTCTCAACATCAATGGCTTCCAGCGTGATCTGAAGTTGCGAGCCTTCCTTCAGATAGTGTCCGGTGACGACGTCGGTCACGTGCATCGCCCGCCCGGCAACCTGCAAATCGAGTGTAGGAGAGTCGTATTTTCTGGTTGTCGCAAACGGACGGATAGTCAGCGAGCGAACATAACTGAGCGAAGTCGCGATTTCGTCGGCTAAAGCGAGCCGCAGAAAATCCAGGTCTTTATCTCCTCCCAGATTCTCCAGTGGAAGAACAGCGAGGGTCCTTGGCCCGCTGGAACTAGCCGCTGGTGCGGTCGGACGCCGTGTTTGCCAGAAAAGAATTCCGGCTACGAGGAGGGCAACAGCACCAACGGCAGCCGCGATCTTTCCGTAGGGACGCTTCGACGCAGCGATTACCGCAGCGCTACTCCCGCCCTGTGCGCCGCGCTGGCCGGAATTCGATGGGGCTGCCGCGCCACTGGCTGAGTTCCCAACCGCTGAATCCTGAGCCGACGACACGGGCAGTGGCATTCGCCCCGAGTCGGTGTCGCGCTTCAGACGCTGCAAGTCGCCACGCATCTCCGAGGCGTGCTGGTACCGCAGGTTGATGTCTTTCTCCAGAGCTTTGTTGATGATGTCTTCCAGCTTGGCCGGAACTTCGTGATTCAGCCGCACCGCAGGCACCGGCGCGCGATTCATGATGGCTTCGCAGATCACCGCCGAACTCTCTCCGTGGAAAGGAACGTCGCCGGTTGCCATCTCATAAAGAACAGCGCCAAACGAGAACAAATCGCTGCGTGCGTCCAGGTCGCGGCCGCGCACCTGTTCTGGCGACATATAGGCCACCGTGCCCAACATCGTGCCAGGACTGGTCAGGTGCGCCTCGTCCAACGTTTGCGCGTTGTCGGCTAACGTTTTGCGTGCTCCTCTCGCATCCCCCACTTTTGCCAGCCCAAAGTCGAGAATCTTGGCGTGGCCGCGTTTGGTCACAAAGATGTTCGCGGGCTTGATGTCGCGGTGCACAATGCCCTCGGCGTGGGCAGCATCGAGCGCGTCCGCAATCTCAATTGCCAAATTCACGAGGGTGTCATTCTCCATCGGCTTCGATCCGATGGCGTGCTTCAGTGTGAGGCCGTCCAGGAACTCCATGGCAATGAAGGCCTGGCCGTCGTGCTCGTCAATTTCGTAGATGGTGCAGATGTTGGGATGGTTCAACGCCGAAGCAGCCTGGGCCTCGCGTTGGAAACGAGCCAGAGCCTGCGGGTCTTTGGCAACTTCGTCGGGCAGAAATTTAAGGGCCACGAAGCGGCGCAGCTTGAGGTCCTCAGCCTTATAGACCACCCCCATGCCGCCGCCGCCGAGCTTTTCCACTGTGCGGTAATGCGAGATAGTTTGCCCAATCACTGGAAAAGAATCCTACGTGGGCGAGTTGGGCAAGTCAACGAAACCGGCGCCTTCGCGGCCCGATCATACCTTCTCAATCGTTACCTTCTTCACCATCACATCTTTGGCTGGACGATCCTGCCGGTTGCGTGGGACTTCGGAAATCTTCGTGACAATATCCTGGCCTTCGACAACCTCGCCGAAGATCGTGTGCTTGCCCGTCAGCCACGTCGTCGGCGCAACCGTGATAAAGAACTGCGAACCGTTAGTGTTGGGACCAGCATTGGCCATCGCCAGGATTCCCGGCTTGTCGAGCTTGTGCGGCGAACCTTTGGTTTCGTCCTCAAACTGGTAGCCGGGGCCTCCCATGCCAGTGCCCTGCGGATCGCCGCCCTGAATCATGAAATCCGGAATGACGCGATGAAAGATCGTCCCGTCGTAGAGCCGATCTTTCGATTTTTTGTGGGTCGAGGGATGCGTCCACTCGCGCTTGCCTTCGGCAAGTTCCATAAAGTTGGCTACAGTTTTCGGCGCGTCTTTTTCGAAGAGACGGCAGACGATACTGCCTTCACTGGTTTCAAATGTGGCGTAGAGTCCGGGTTGGCGAGTCATGAGATCCTTTCAGGTCGTTTGGTTGTTGCTCGTAATGGGTCGATGAGTATTGCTAGTTCGAACCAGCTGGCGGCTTGACGGCAGTGGATGCCGGCTTCTTCGCTGGAGCCGCAGCCGCATCGCCGTGAACAATCTTGATATGGATGATCTTCACCGGGCGAAATGGACGGTTGTTGCTGGGGTCGGTGGCCATGCGCGCAATCTGCTTGACCAGCACAACCGTTGCCTCGTCACACTGGCCGAAGATGGTATAGCCGCCGTTGAGGTGCGGTGTGGCCACCTCCGTAATAAAGAACTGCGAGCCGTTGGTATTTGGGCCGGCATTGGCATAAGCCATACGTCCAGGTTTATCGAACGTCAGGTCGGAAGAAACTTCGTTCTTGAATTTGTACCCAGGATCGCCCGTCCCATCGCCTGCCGGGTCGCCGCCCTGGATCATAAAATCAGGAATCACACGGTGAAAAATGGTTCCGTCGTAGAGCGGCACGCCATGCTTGGTAACCCCTTTGACCGTCTTCCAATCTTTTGTGCCCGTCGCGAGGCCAATAAAATTCTGCACACCAATCGGCGCTTTATCGGGAAATAGCGTGCAAGTCATATTCCCGACGCTGGTTTCAATGATGGCCGTCGCGTCACCCGTTGCCGGAGCATGGGCAGCAGGATGAGTTGCGGGCTTGACCGCAGGTTTGGCGGGAGCGGCTTGCTGGCTGGACGAATCCTGCGCCCAGCTCGCCATCGCTGCGAAGAAACACAAGGCCACAACCGCAAATATCTTACGCATAAGAACTCCTTACCCGGAAATCAAACTAGTTTGAATGCGACCCGATATTGTACGACAGGTGAAACTCAATTTGGGTGAGCCTGCAGTTCGCGGCTCACTGCCTCGACCTGGCGAAAAACTCGGAGCAGATTGCCGCCGAGAATTTTCTTGATATCGTCAGCGCTATAGCCGCGATCGAGCAGAGCCTGCGTGATCTTCGGCAGATCGGCGGCGGAGTCCATGCCTTGAGGCGTGGCGCCGCTTACGCCGTCGAAATCCGAGCCCAGGCCCACATGATCCACTCCCGCGACTTTGGCGATATGGTCGATGTGGTCGATCAGCGAGTTGAACGGCGGACGTGGAATTTTCGCCGTCCACTCACGCTCCATGCGATCAATTTCAATGTAGCTGACCGGCTTGCCCTGCGCCTTCAACGAGTCGACATACTTCTGAATCGCGGCCGCCTGCTCTTTTTCCTGAGCGAGCATCGCTTTGCGATAATCCTGATCCACAAAGCCCGAGAAGAAGTTTACCTGCACCACGCCGCCATTCTTCGCGATTGCGTGCAACATGTCGTCCGTCATATTTCTCGGCGCATCGACCAGAGCGCGGGCTGAGGAATGCGAAGCAATCACGGGAGCTTTCGTGTTGGCGATCGTGTCCCAGAAAGTCTTGTCGGCGACGTGGGAAATATCAACAATCATGCCGAGGCGGTTCATTTCCAGCACAACCTGCTTGCCGAAATCGGTGAGGCCGTTGTGATGCTGAATCTTGGGATCGTTGATATCGCCGGAGGAATCAGCCCACTCGTTCGTATTCGACCAGGAGAGCGTCATGTAGCGCACACCCAGGCGGTAGTAATCGCGCAGCAGATGCATGTCGTTTTCGATCGAGTGGCCGCCTTCGATGCCCATCAGCGCGGCCAGTTTGTGTTCATGGTGCGCGCGCTCGATATCCGCCACCGAAAAAGCCATCATCATCCGGTCCGGATGATGCGCCGCCTGCTCATACACGGAGTCGATCAGATCGAACGTATGCTGCGCAAAATGGCCCTGATTGGTTTCCGGATCCACCCAGATGGAAAAAAACTCCGCGCCAAGATTCCCGCGCCGGACTTTGTCGAGGCTGATGTGGCCAACGTCATTGGGGTCGGTTGAGCCAATGTCGAAGCCTTCGTCCAGAAATCGCTGCGGCGTGTCGGCATGCGTATCGACGACGATGGCCGATTCCTGAATCGCACGAGCCCGGGCGCTCACGGTAGGGCCGGATGGGCTCGACGACTGGGCGGTCGCCGAAACAGCGGCAAGTAATAAACAAGGGAGCAGGGAACGGCGGAAGCGAGTCATAGTTTCGTGTGTTGGAACAAGATCGATCGGATGCGAGCACGATTGTATAGGCGCGAGCGCCATGAAACCAAGCGACTCAACGAAGACCCGCAACCGCCTGCTCGACACAGGCTTCCAGCGGCTGGCTGGTGTCGATCACGGTCTTCAGCGAAGTAATGGCTTCAAATCGTGATTTCACCTCGAGATAAAGCCGGAAGTCGCGATTTCCTGCCGGATGCGAGCCCGAGACCGATTGATCCTCCAAACGCTGTCTGCAGATTTCTTCCGGGCAGACGCACTCGAAGATGCGCCAGCCTTGACGCAGGGTAGCCGCGGCGCTCAATACGCTCTCGATCTGGTACCGCCGCGAAAACGGTCTGCCGTCCAGAAAGATAATCCGATTGTGATTCCGTTCGAGCAACTGGCCCGCAGTTTGCAACATGACCCGCAAGCAAAAATCATCTTGCCGCGACGAGTACTCAATCTCGTCCGGCGTGAAGAGCGCATGGCGGATCTCGTCTTTGCTAAGCACGCGCCCGCCGGTGCGCGCCGCCAGTTCGCGGGCGAGTGTAGTTTTGCCGGTGCCGGGAAGGCCCGCCATGAGGACGATCATCCGCCTATTAAAACACTTCCAGCGTGAATCGCACTAAGCCAGAGATTCATCCATTCGGTAGAGACGCTTGACGTCTCAATCCCACGGAGGCAGGAATGCCGCTGGTTCGAATTTCTTTACGCGAAGGCAAGTCCGAAGAATACAAGAAGGCTCTGGCAGATGGAGTGCACCGCGCGATCGTGGAAGGTGCAGACGTGCCGGCCCAGGATCGCTTCCAGATTATTACCGAGCACCCCTCCGGTGGCCTAATCTACGATCCCACTTATCTCGGAATACAACGCTCGGACGACATTGTCATGGTTCAAATTACTTTATCGACCGGACGCAAGCTGGCGCAGAAGCGCAAGCTCATGAAGCGCATGGCGGAGATTCTGCAAGAAAATCCCGGGCTGCGGCCGCAAGACTTGATGATCAACCTGGTGGAAGTGGCGTGGGAGAACTGGTCGTTCGGCAACGGCGAAGCGCAATATACGGTGTGATTGATTACTCGGTGCTGCTAGCGGTGAGGGTGGCGGGCTCTGGCCGCTCCATGGGAACGATATCCTGTGTCTCGCGCCAATCCGCATAACGGCCCGAAACCATGATGTGGAAGACCCACTGCCGTCGCTCTTCCTCGGGTTCAACCAGACCGAGAGCCTTCATGTAGAAGAGATAGTGCTCCATCCAGTGAATCTGTTCCTGAGTCATGCCGCGGCGTTGCAAGTCCACGGTGAGGCCAGCCAGATGAGAAGAGGCGGTATCGCCCTCAGCCGGAGCCGCATTGCGATTGTGCCGGCGAAGTTTCTTCTGAACCTTCACCGTGCGCACCGCTGAGTTCACCTGAATCTGTTGGTGAAAACGGTTGTAATAAGCCTGGGCAACATCCTGCACAAAGTCGCGAGTCCAAGGGCGGCAATACCTACGCGAAGGATCAAGCCGGGGATCGAAGCGCAGCGAATCACCTGCGATGATGGGCTGCAGCGCTCCGCTGGACTTCAGGGCTTCCAGTTCGTCGTCGTCCTGGATGCGCGGCAATTCCAGCCGGTCGACTTCCGCATTCTGCAGCAAAAGAGATTCGTGCGACGGACGGAACATCGGGTTCCACAGCGTCCAGTGCAGCCGATGCCGGCGCGCATGATGAACCGGCTTGTGCAGCGTCGTGGCAGTCGCCGCATAGAGCGGGCTGCACGCGCTGGCCAGAAACAAAATCACAATCAGGTGGCGCTGTAGTCTTGATCTCAAGAATCAGTCTCGTAGCCGGCCGCAGGAGTTCTCCTGCAACTGTCCCGACATTCTAAGCCATGCTGTCAAGTCGTCCAATCATCGACCGCGAAGTAACTGTTACCAGGGTTACAGGAGCTGCATTCCGGTGCGGTTACCTCTGGTTACTCTGCTCCGGTTGCGCAACGCTCCCTCATAAATAGGAGCACGCGGAACGCCATCTCCGGCGGCCCATTGCGGCCGGCTCATGTGCTCTGGCAGCAGCCAGTTAGCTCTAGTTAGATACAGAACGGCTATGCTCTGTTGTGGCAGGAGTGACAAAAATCAGCGCCGGAAAAGGTCACCGATGGCCTGTTTCATGACCGCGCCGCCTACCTCGGAAATCGAGCGGGTCAGCGGGATGTCCTTGGGGCAAACTTCCACGCAATTCTGCGCGTAGCCGCATTCCTGTATCCCGCCGTCGCCCATCAGCGCCGCCAGTCGCTCGTGCTCCAGCGCCTTCCCCGTGGGATGGGTGTTGAACAGCCGCACTTGCGCGATAGTGGCCGCTCCCACGAAGCCGGTATCTTCGTTGAACTGCGGGCAAGCCTCCATGCAGCAGGTACAGGAGATGCATCGCGAAATCGGATAGGCGATCTCTTGCTCTTCCGCAGTCATGCGCGGTCCGGGACCCAGGTCGTACGTACCGTCGATGGGGACCCATGCTTTCACGGCCTTGAGATTCTCGAAAATTACACTGCGATCGGTGGCCAGATCACGCACGATGGGAAACTTGGAAAATGGTTCGAGCTTGACCGGTTGTTTGAGATTGTCGATCAGAGCCGAGCACGCCATGCGTGCGCGTCCGTTGATCAGCATCGCGCAGGAGCCACAGACTTCCTCTAAACAATTGGAATCGTAGGTGATCGGCGTGGTCGCTTTGCCGTCGCGCGTGACGGGGTTGGCGGCGATCTCCATCAGCGAGGAGATCACGTTCATCCCCGGATGCCAGGCGAGTTCGAACTCCTCCCAATACGACTTGGAAGTCGGGTTGTTCTGCCGCTTGATCTTGAGGATGACGGATTTATTGGACATTCGGTTCTAGCTCTTAATTTCTACTTTTCGGCCTGCGGATCATTAGGTCCTAAATCTTTCCCAAAACGAAAACACTCAGACAAATAAATACCGGGAAGGGCACGAGTTCCACTCGTGCCAGTTTAAAGCCTGGAGAGATGTGCGGCTTTCAGCCGCTGAGGTCTCGCCATTCAATTCACTTCCTCACTTCGCGGCGTCATACTTCCTCGGCCGCGGCGGAATCAGCGACACATCCACCGCCTCGAACTCAAACTTCGGCTCGTCCGCATCCGGCGCAAAATATGCCTTCGTCGTCTTCAGGAAATTCTTGTCATCGCGATCGGGGAAGTCCGGCTTGTAATGCGCCCCGCGCGATTCGTCACGCAGCCGCGCTCCCTGCGCCACAACTCTCGCCAACTGCAGCATGTTGTAAAGCTGGCGTGTGAAAACCACGCTGGTGTTTGCCCACTGCGTGCGGTCGCTCAGGTTTACCTTGCGGAAACGCTCCAGCAGTTCCACCAGTTTCGCATCCGTCTGCTGCAAATTCTTGTTATACCGGATGACGGTGCAATCCTTGGTCATCAGCTCCCCGAGCTCTTGCCATAGCCGGAATGGATTCTCCGTGCCCGTATTGTTCATGAGCAGGGAATTGCTGTCTTCCTGCTTCTTCTTCTCGGCATCGAAAAATGCGTTGCCATCGGAGAGCGGCTGCAACCCGCGCGCGTACTTCACCGCATTGGGCCCGGCGATCCCTCCACCGTAAATGCAGGAGACGAGAGAGTTCGCACCCAGCCGGTTCGCGCCGTGATATTGATATTCGCACTCGCCCGCGGCGAAAACGCCCGGGATATTAGTCGCTTGCTTGAAGTCAACCCACAGTCCGCCCATGGTGTAATGCATACCGGGAAAAATCTTCATGGGCGTGTCCCGCGGATCGTCACCCACAAACTTCTCGTAGATTTCGAGAATGCCTTCCAGCTTGCGGTCGAGAATCTTGCGGTCGATGTGCGTCAGGTCGAGATAGACCATCGGCTTGCCATCGATGCCAAGGTTGTACTCAAAGACGACCTTAAAAATAGCCCGCGTCGCGATGTCCCGCGGAACCAGGTTGCCGTACTTGGGATACCACTCTTCGAGGAAGTACCAGCGCTCGCTCTCGGGAATCGATTTCGGATCGCGCTTGTCTCCGGCGGTCTTTGGAACCCACACGCGTCCGCCTTCGCCGCGCGCCGATTCCGACATGAGACGCAGCTTGTCATTGCCGGGGATGCAGGTGGGATGCACCTGTATGAATTCGCCGTTGGCGTAGTAGCAGCCTTGCTGGTAGAGCGCGGATTGCGCCGACCCGGTACAGACCACCGAGTTCGTCGACTTGCCAAAAATCGCGCCGTTGCCCCCGGTGGCAATCACAATTGCGTCGGCGGGGAAGGTGCGAACTTCCATGCTGCGCAAGTCCATGGCGCAAACGCCGCGGCAGACGCGGTTTCCATCAAGCACCGCCGAAAGAAATTCCCAGTGCTCGTACTTCTTGACCTTGCCCTCGGATTCGTATCGCCGCACCTGCTCATCCAGCGCGTAGAGTAGTTGCTGCCCCGTGGTCGCTCCTGCGAACGCAGTGCGGTTATATAAAGTGCCACCGAACCGGCGAAAGTCGAGCAATCCCTCGGGCGTGCGGTTAAACGGAACCCCCATGCGATCGAGCAGGTCGATGATGCCGGGCGCGGCATCGCACATATCCTTGACCGGCGGCTGGTTTGCCAGAAAATCGCCGCCATACACCGTGTCGTCAAAATGCTTCCACGTCGAATCGCCTTCGCCCTTCAAATTTTTCGCCGCGTTGATGCCGCCCTGCGCGCATACCGAGTGCGAACGCTTTACCGGCACGATCGAGAACAGATCGACGCTCGCGCCCATCTCCGCAATCTTGATGACTGCGGAGAGACCGGCGAGGCCGCCGCCTATAACAATAATTTTCGGAGCTGCCATCTTCACTCCACCGGCTTTCCGTCAGTTGCTTTATCGCTGGACCGAGTCGCAGGGATGGATTGCATCGCTGTCGTGCCGGGTTCCGCAATTTGCAGCGGCCGCGACCGGAATGCGATTAAGCTGGCCAATCCCGCAACGGTCAGGACAAAGAAGAACGCAATGCAGATCGCCAGAAACCGCTTCCTTGCCTTTTCTCCGGAAACGATGCCCCACTTCGCCGAGAACAGCCATATGCCGTAGGCAAAGTGCCACGACGCCGCGATCAGCCCCACCACATAGAACAGTAAGAACGGCGTCTGAAAAACTTCCCCCTGCACCTTCCCAAACGAAGCGTTGGGATAGGCGTGCAGATCGACTCCGGTAAAGCGCATCGTCCAGGTGTGCCACAGGATGTAGACGAAAGCGATGCCGCCGGTCCAGCGCTGCGCCGTGTACATCCAGTTTCCGGTCCAGGGATACTCGATCGTATTTCCTTCGCCCCGGTACCATATGTAAAAGCCATACAGCGCGTGGAAGGCAATCGGCAGCCATATCCCGAAGAACTCCAGCAGCGTAACCAGCGGAAGATTGGCGAGAAAGCTTACCTGTCGCGCGTAAGCGTCGGGACCGCTGATCGCGGTGGAGTTCGAAATCAGAATGTGCTCAAAAAGAAATGCACCCACGGGAATGATGCCCGTGAGCGAATGCAGCCGCCGCAAAAGAAACGACGTACCCTGCCCGGCGCGTAATGGAGCCACGCCGTGCACTGCGCCCTTCGCGATAACTGGAGCACTGGAACTGGCCGCTGAAGCCACGAATCGCTCCTTATGATTCCTTATTAGTCTACCGGTTGTGTACTGGTTCGGTCGGTGACGACAAAATAACTTTTCATTATCGGGCCGGGGAAGAAGCGAAGTCAAGAATGTAGGAGCCGGTGGTGGTGGCCAAGTCCGATTTCCGCAAGTTAAGAGATTCGTGCTCCCTAACTAAATCAGGAGATATTTCTCCATGAGGAGGGGTGGCGATGGAAAGGGCTTTGGATAAAGAATGCGTAAATTGCCACGGGACTGGAACGGACCCAGTGTCGCGCAGAACTTGTGCCGGATGCAGTGGATCAGGTAAGCAATTGGTTAATTATGAATCTGGACCAATGCCTTCCAAAACAGAGGATGATCCCGAAGTTTGAAACGGGTCACAGCCACGGCCCGGACTGGCATCCGGGCCCTTCTTATTTGTGATTAAATCAGGGCTGTCAAGAAAGGCGGAAATAAGAATGGCTGATGATGATGTTCTGCCGGGACTAGATAGATTACCAACCGCAATGATGGACCAATCGTGTCACCATTGTGGCCTGCGAATGAGGTGGGACGACGATGATAAGTGCTGGAAATGTTTTGGGCACGATCAGTCTGGACCACACCGAGAGTTTGAGAGAGGGACTAAGGAGATTTGCTACTGCCCACTTTGTTATCGTGAGAGGCAATCGAAAGACCAATTGCATTAGCAATCTGGATCAAATCAGTAACTACCGGTGCCGGTTATCAGTCCGCGATCCCGTCATACCAATTTAGAAACTGCCGGAACGCCGCGCCCCGATGGCTGTACTTTGATTTCTCTTCCGCCGTCAGCTCCGCGAATGTTTTCCCAATCTGCGGAAAATAAAACAGTGGATCGTAGCCGAACCCATTCGTGCCACGTGCCGCATCAAGAATGCTTCCCTCCGCCGTCCCGCAAAAAGTCGCCAGTGTTTTGCCGTCACGGGCTGCGGCCAGCACGCATACGAATCTGCCAGTGCGTTCGGCGGAAGAAACATTCTTCAGCTCTCGCAGAACGCGCGCATTATTGGCTTCGTCGTCGGTATTAGCGTCGGCCTCGTGCGGCTCTTTATTTTGCAGATCAGGTGCCGCATAGCGCGCGGAGTGCACGCCAGGCGCACCACTCAGCGCGTCAATCTCCAGTCCCGAGTCGTCGGCAACCACGATCTCTCCCGGAACATGTCGGCTATATTCTTCCGCCTTCTTCCGCGCATTCGCTTCGAACGTCTCGCCATCTTCCACCACCGTGGGCAGGGAAGAGAAGCCAGGCACTCCAGCGATCTCAACTCGATGTCGCACGGCCGCGCCCGCGAAGTCGCGCAGCTTGCCCCGATTCGAAGTTGCAATGAGTATTCTTCGCATTCTGAATTCAACAGCTCGATCAGGCGATCGGTGAAACTCCAGGTTTTCGCAACAGTAGCAAGACCGCCAGAATAATCGCCAGCAGCGAGATCCACGCACCAACCGTGCGATCCCAGGTACGCACGAAAACGATCTGCACCCGATTCTCCCCCATTTCCACCGGGATCAGCATCTGCCCCGTTCCCTCGCGCGAACCGGCCTGCACTTCTCGTCCATTCACCTCCACTCGCCACGCCGGATAATTAAATAAATGCAATGCCAGTTGATCCGGCGCGGACATCTCTGCGGTGAATTGCTTGCGTTCCGCTCCCCACTCCGAGACGCGAATTGCCGCGTGAGCAGGTCCATCCACGGTCACGCGGCGTGCGTCCTTATCCACCACGGAAGGATCGGCTCCGGCGGGCGTATATTCGTCGACGCCCTCGTACCCCGCGCCGTCTGTAGCCATGTTGTCCTGCATCTCGCGCAGATCGGCCTTGTTGTCCCACCAGGGCGCCTGAAAATGTTGCCAGCCGACCGCGATCACGGCCAGCATTGCGAAATAGAGCGCCGCGCGCGCCCACCATCGGCGCACTCCCATTGCCGTGAGCATGGTGAACGGAATCCCCAGGCAAAGCATCCAGCGCCAGGGAAACTGCATAAAGCGCAGCTTGGGCAGAACGTTCCATAGCGGATTGGAGATCGACAGCATCAGCAGCGCACACAGTCCGGCCCAGCCCGCCAGCAAATACCAGAGCTCTGAACTACGGCTTCGCCAGCGTCGCGCCGCCCACGCTGCCGCAATCGTCAGGGCAATCTCGGCAACCGCAACCCAGGAAATTAAGCGGTTGAAGGCGTCGTGATCCGCGTCGGTCGTGTGTATAAAAAGAAAGTTATCCAGCGGCCGCGATCCGGCGGAAACCGCCTGCGCAATGTTGACCCACTTCTGTTCGTAGACGGCCGGTAGCAAATAAAATGCCGCGAGCGCCGTGCCGAGAACCGCCGCGACCAATCCTTCCAATACAACCCTCGGTGAGCGCCGCAGCCACGCGATCACCACGATCAACAGAGCCAGAGAATAATGAACCATCACCGCGGCAGGCGCGTTGATCAGCCATGAGCCAGCCAGGAGAAAAGCCAGGAAGATGGTCGCGCGCCGGCCCTTTTCCTCAGTCCGCAACAGCAGTAACAGCAGCAGCGGCAACAGCGAACTGGCCAGCAATTCCGCGAAGGCGCTGCGCCAGTACACGATCACCAGATGATAAGGATTAACGGCATACAACACGGCGGCAAAAGTTGCGTCGCGCCGATCGAGCCACTGCCGCGCCAGCAGAAACATCGATGCGCCCGCAGCCACCAGCACGAGCCAGATATAAATGTCAGAAACCACAATCCAGGGAAAGATCGCGCTAAGCGCCGCTCCTAAAGTCCACGACGCCGGTGGATAGAAAATAAAGCGAGGCTCCCCGTAAGCGAAGTGCGCCAACGCTGCCCAGCGCGGATAGACGATCCCATGCTTCCACTGCGAGAGAACTTCCAGCCACGAGTACAAATGGAATTCCACATCGTGTCCAGAAGGCGTCCCGAGAAAAAAGAAGGGGAACTCAACCGCAAACGCCGCCGCCGCAATCGATGCTAACGGGCCCCACATCAGGCTCCCGCTCGCCACGCGGACCCTGCCAGTCTGCCCCGATTTCGTGATTGCCGACAGTTTCGTTCCCACCCGCCTCCGCGTCGCAACTTCCTTGTAACGATGTACATGTTCGCACAAAGACTATAACCACGCACGGCCGCGCGAGATCCCGATCCCGATGCCCGTCGCTCCGGGCAATCCTTAATTCATCCAGATTTAATATTCCTGAAACCACCGTGCAACAGCGATCGGCTACGGTAACTGCCATAGGGGTGGAACAGACCACGGAGAATTGAAGGATCCGTACCAGAGACGGGGTGTCGGATCCTTCGCCTCCGGAAAACGTTCCATCGCAGGCCTCTCGCGCACTCCGCTGTCCTCGCTGCCTGCTTCTGTCCTGCCTTCGCGTATTTCCTGCAACTCTGCCAGTCAATAGCCGCGAGAGGCTGTTGTTCGTTGAATGAATGGATTTCGGGAGGGACGGGATCAGGGAACTGGGAAACTACGCAACTAAAGGCCGCGACCGTAGCTAGGTGGCAACGCTCTCCCCGGAGCGCTGGCGGCGAAGTTCTTCGAGAAAGTCATCCTGCTGCATCGTGGTGGCGTGAAGCAACAGTTCGAGCAGGGGATCGTCCAGTTCTTCGTCCTGCGCAGCCTCGCCCGCCGCGTCTGGAGCGCACTCAAATTGGCTCAAATCCGCGGTCAGAGCCCGCGGAGAAACACTCATCTCCAACATCGATTCCGGACACCCGCGCAGGAAGCTAATGAGATTGCCCACCTGCGCCCGCTGCTCCGGCGTGCGGGAAGGGAACTCTACGCCCATGCCGTGACCCGGATGCGCAACTCGCACCATTCCTTCCGTATGCACCGCCATCTCATCGGTTTTGAGGCAAAGGTCCACCAGGGAATGTTCGGGAAACGGCGAGTCGGTTTCAATGTAGCATCCGCCCAGGCTTAAGTCGGTGAGCTTGCAATGAGGAACCGTTTCTTCCGGACCTGCACCCTGCCCGGCCGCGGCTGCCTGCAGCCAGGCTCGCATCTGCGTCTTAATCGACTCATCTAAATCGAGAAAGTGAACTCCGGTTTGTCCGTTCGGCTTCGCCCATGCCACCTGCCCGTGAGCTCGTATCTCAAGAGCGCCGTCCGGCAATTCGAAACGGAAATTGATCAGGGCTCCCGGAACCTGTGGCTCAGCCGTCAGAACATCCATTCCCGTCTCGCTGAGATCCAGAAGAATCCCCTCTGCCTTACGAGTATCGGGCAGACTAAGTTCAACTGGAGCTTGCACGGGCACGCGGTAAGCGCGGCGCCGTTCGCGATTCAACAGAGCGCTCACCGCGCGCAGACCGGCTCTGGCGCTTTCTTCGGAGAGCGGCTTATAGAGAACGAAGTGCGCTCCGCCACTCAGAACATTGCGGGCTTTGGCGCGCTCTGCCACCAAGGCCACGGTGACCGGAGCGCTTCCGGAATTCAGCCTGCGGCCCTCTTCGAAAATCTCCGCTGCTGCCGGTGCGTTCTCGTAGTCAAGCACCAGCGCGTCGAAGCGCTGCTGCTGAAGCCGGGCCATGGCAGTCGCAAGATCGCTGAAACGCTCCACCGCGATGCCTGAGGCCGGAAGCACCCGGCCCAGGATCTCGGCTGCGGAATCGTCTGTAGAAATCAGCAATGCCAGAAGGGTCATAACTGGAATCCCCGCCTAGTAGGCCAGACTATGGCCACCGCGGCGCCGAGGGTCGAGCTGCTTTGGAGCCCGCTCCCGAGCCTGCGGCGGCTGCCTTCGAGCTCGCAGCCTCAGTGCTGGACAAGGCTTCGTCGACCTCCATCAAGACCGCGTTATCGTCATCATCATTTTCTGCCAGCAAGGGAGCCACCTCGCGGAGTTTCTCCGCCGCCTGCTGGAGCATCTCAATCTGTTTCCCCAGTTGGGCATACTTGGTCTGCTTCTGCCGCAACACTTCATGGATATCTTTCATACGACCCCCTGTGGCGAATGTAAGGATGGGGTACGGTAGGCGTCAACGGTAATCCCCTCGGGCAGGTTACTGGGGTAATTTGAAAGATCCGCGAACGAATCACAAAAGCAAAAGCCCCGCAGCATGCGAGGCTTTCGAGAGGCGGATTCAGAAATGGCTCAGACTCTCAGTTTTCGGTGCAACGCTCCAGCCAGTCCAATTAAACCAGTCCCAAGCAAACCCAAAGTGCCAGGCTCAGGAACGGTGGTCACAATGTTGGAGTCGCCGCTGGAGATTCTCTTCCGTCCATTGAAGAAACCCTTGCCCGTGTTGATGGTCAATTGAACGGTGGCGCCATTCGCCGTCTTCCCGTTATACCAGGTGCCTGAGACAGATCCAGTCAAGGTGTAGTCGTGAGTACCATTGGCCAAGGTAATCATGGTCCAAGTCACCGGGCCGGTAAACGAACCCGTGAAAAGCGCGCCGCTCGGAAGACCAAAGCTGCCGTTGCTGCTGATATCAAAGGTGCCTCCGCCACTGAAGACAGCGCCCATTGCCAAGCTGCCGCTTGCCATGCTGCCTGTCGAAAAGCTCATGGTGCCCAAAGCACCGGTGACCAACCCCCCTCCACCGAAGCCATTAACCGCGATCAGCTCAGAACTGCCTAGCGTCAAACCTGCAGAACTGCCAGTAAGCATGCCACCGCTATTGGTGAAGTCCACCGAATTATCTGCAAACGCCGCTAAGGGCAAAGCCAGAGCAAGGAGAGCCATCAACACCATCCGCTTCATAACCATCCTCCTGAACCTGTTAAGAGACCCTGTGTTGAACTTAGAGGCCCGCGCCTCTGTTTGGGGGAGAGACCTAACTCTCCGGCCTCAAACAGTGCAACCCGTTTGCCAAACCCAGGCTAACTTTAAGCAATTGATTACGAAAGACTTGTTACCAACGCGCGTTTCAAGTTTCCATCTGAAGTTGCAAAGCACTGCACACTAAGTACTTCCTCTTGCGCGCTCGTCCTTGTACGACCAATCGGCCAGGACGGATGTCGATCGCTCAGGAATCAGCATGGTGCAGCCGAAACCTTAGGCGGATCGTGCCATTTCAATGGCGCTGCGGTGGAATTCACGATCGGACTTTACGCAGATATCGTGGCTGTGAGCAGCTCTTGGGGGAGGGCTGTTCGGGCGCTCCGCAACCCCAAACAGGTGCGGAGCGCTCTTAGTTGTTTTCTTGGGATCGAAGCGTCTTAGCGGATCGGGCTGGGCTCGATCATCTCCCGCAGACGGCGGGAAAGATTGGTCGCCAACGACCGGTAAAAGCGGGACGCAAGATGGGGAAAAAGTTCGAAAAGACTTTCGAGCGCTGGACGGTCCAGATGGTAGGCCTCTACATCCTCATGCGCGATTACGTTCGCGCTGGCGGGCATGTCTTCCAGAAACGACATCTCGCCGCATATCTCGCCTGGCCTGATTTCCGGAGACGTCGTACGCGGCGGAATCTGCACTCGGGCTGTTCCCTTGAGCAGCAGGTACACGCCATTTGATCTCTTACCCTTCTGAATCAGCGTCTGTCCTTTGCGGAAGCTGACCCGGGTAGCCTTGTCGGCTACCAGCGTCCAATCGTTGGGAGTGAGGTAAACCAGTCCGTTCTTCGACGCGGAAAGTACAGAGACTTCCTGTTCGATAACCTTGGGCATCGTTCGCTTGAACCCGAGCTCCGGAGATTCGCTCCGGCGGATGACTAAAACAGCTTCGACAGAAACAACAGGGTAGGATTCAGACTAGCAGAAAACGCGGTTCATAGAAATCCGTCCGGTTCTCCCCTGCACACCGAAGTACCCTAACCTGCGGCGGGTGCGGCTTCCGCGACGGAGCAGTAAGCGGGCCCGAGAGAACTAAATCTCAGCCCATACGAGCGACATAAACCCGGCCACCGCTTCAACTGGCACATGCCAGAATCCGCAGTGGCTGGGGTAGCAAAATTTCTTATCCACTATGCCGCCAAACGGGGAGCGTCGGAAAGCTCTTCATACTCCCCTTTTGTTAAACGCAACGACGCTCCCCCGATATTTTCCTCCAGATGCTCAACCGAGGACGTTCCCGGAATCGGCAACATGATGGGCGAGCGTTGCAGCAGCCAGGCGAGTGCAACTTGCAGCGGCTTTTTCTGTTCTGCTTTCGCCACCCGATTCAGAACCTCGCCGGCCGCTTTGCCCGCTCCCAGCGGAAACCATGGGATGAACACAATTCCGTTTCGCTCACAATAATCCACCACATAATCCCATTCGCGATCGGCAAAGCTGTAGCGGTTCTGCACCGAGACAATCGGCACAATCTTGCGCGCGCGCTCGATGTGTTCCTGCGTAACGTTCGAGAGCCCCACCAAATGAATCTTCCCCTCTCTCTGCAACTCAGCCAGCGTCTCCACCGACGCTTCGAAAGGCGTCACCGGGTCGGGCGCGTGCAGTTGGTAGACCCCGATGCGATCCACGCGCAGCCGCTTCAGACTGCCTTCAATCGCCTCACGCAGATGAGCCGGAGAGGCGTCGTGCGTCCATTGATTGGGCCCCGGACGGTTCCATCCACCTTTGGTGGCAATCACCAGATCCTTGGGATACGGAGACAACGCCTCCGCAATCAGTTCTTCGCTGACCGCGGGCCCGTACGAATCGGCCGTATCGATGAAGTTGACGCCGAGCTCAACCGCCCGCCGCAGCACCGCCAAGGCTGCCTTCTTATCTTTTGGTGGACCCCAGATTCCTTCGCCGGTGAGGCGCATGGCTCCAAAACCGAGGCGATGCACCGAAACCTTTCCGCCCAACGAAACATTTCCCGCTAAACTCGCAGAAACTTCTTGCTTGCTGCTCATAACGGACCTCCAGATTCCTCTCTTGGTTTGAGTTCAGTGTTTGAATTCATTTTGCGCCGATATTTATGGTGCTAAGCCCTCAATCGCCAACGCGCGCATTCCGTCGGCATTGACCACTTTGCCCCGGACGATTATGCCCGGGACTCCGATACGATCGAGAATATTTTCGGGAAGCCGTATGCCATTTCGTTCACTGATCACCAGGTAAATTCCCCCGCCCTGGTCGGGAATAAATACGATTGGCCCTCCGGCCGCAGCGCACACTTTCGCGCAAAAGGCATGGTCATAGGCGTGAATGTGACTGCCCAGAAAACAGTTTGCGTCGGTGATTTCGCCGCGCAGGCTCACCGTCTCTCCCGGCTCGTCTTGTCCGGCAAACAAATCAATATTCCCCTGCTTGGCCAACTTCCGCGCCTTTGTCAGATCGAGCGCCAAGGGTCGCACGTCGGTAAACGGCATTCTGTTCAACTCGTTCCGATCTCCGAATTGATACGCACACAATACCTAAGCCGCGATCGCGCTGAGCGCCGCTAACAGCCACTTCTTACTTGGATGTTCTCTTTCCGCCTTGCCCTCCATCGTTTTGCTCGCGCTCACGGTGACGGCTCTCGCTGCCCGTATAGCGAATCCGCCAGATGGAATTCGAACCATCATCGCTCACCAGCAGGGATCCATCTTCAGCCACCGTGATGCCCACCGGCCTTCCCCATACGTGTCCGTTATCGATCACAAAACCGGTCAGAAAATCCTCGTATTCCCCGGTGGCTCGCGTCGTCTGGCGCAAAGGCACACGAATCACTTCATATCCGGCGCGCACCGACCGGTTCCACGAACCGTGCTCCGACGCAAAAATGTCTCCCGAGTATTCGGCAGGGAATTGCGTGCCCTGGTAGAACGTCATCTCGAGCGAAGCGTCGTGCGGCTGCAATAGCACATCAGGAACCACCGCCTTCTCCCGCAACTCAGGATGCTTTCCCTCATGGCGCGGGTCTTGATGTCCGCCAATGTACCACCACGGCCAACCGTAGAAACCGCCTTCCTCAACGTGCGTAATGTAATCGGGCACCAGGTTGTCTCCCAATCCGTCACGTTCGTTCACCGAGCACCATAGCTCGCCGGTCTTCGGTTGGATCGCCAGCCCTCCGCCGGCATTGCGGATTCCATACGCATACACTCGCATCTCGGAACCATCGGGATTGAACTCCAGAATGTCGGCTCGATTCTTTTCATCCGGCGTCGTGTCAGGATCATCCACATTCGACGCTGACCCCACGGCGACGAACATCTTCTTGCCCTCGTTAGTGAATTGCACGTCGCGCGTCCAGTGTCCCGCGCCATGCGGTAAATCGACTACGTGCTGCGCCTCCGCGCTCGCCTTTAAGTCTCCGCTTCGGTAAGGAAACCGGACGACGGCATCCGTGTCTCCGATGTACAGCCATTGAGGATTATTTCCGGGTGGATAGAACGCGATGCCGTAAGGCTGATTAAGCCCCGTCGCAAAAATCTCCGCCTGCTGCGGCTTGCCATCGGCGGTGATCCCGCGGAACACTCGGATCTTTCCGCTGCTGCTTTCTGCCAGGAAAATATCGCCGTTCGGAGCGGTCCGGAGCAATCTCGGATTGTCGAGCCCCGTGGCATATTGCTGCACACTGAATCCAGTGGGAGCCTGCGGCCATGCACCCCGGGGACGAGCCGCCAGTTCCGGTCCATTGCTGGCGGATTCCGTGCGGTAAGGTGCCGGAAGATCCTGCACCGTGATCTGGCGAACCTTTCCCGGCTGTTCAAAACGAAAATCCGTGAACGGCGCCCGCGGAGGCGGCGCGTTGGTCTTAACTGGCTTCACGCTCTCCAGCGGAGCACTCGCCGTCCCAGCGCTCGACGCGCCCTTCAGCGACTTCAAGTAAGTCACGATCTGCCATCGATTCTGCTCCGGCATACTTGCCCAGGACGGCATCCCGTTATCCACCGATCCCGTCGTGACAAACCAGAACACCGCTCCGTCCGAAGCAACTTGCGTGGCCCCGTGCGCCAGGGCAGGAATATTCCCGGTTCCTAGTCCCTTGATCCCATGGCAGGAGCCGCAGTTCGTCGCATATAACTTTGCGCCGGCTGCAACGGCTGCTGCTTCGCCCGCGTACGGGTTCTTCAACTGACTGCTGGAGACAGGCGCGTTATGAAAGTGAGCATCTTGCGCTTTTAGCTCCGGAACTGAATCGATCAACGGAATGATGCCGATTACCAACGCAAGAAAATACCACTGGGAACTAAGCTTCAAGATTCTCCTCCCGCCCATGGCTGCCAATTTTTCTAAAATTGGTAGATGCACGATAGGGGTGAAAGGAGATCACCATTTTCCTTCGCCCTGCTGCGAACGGGCGGAACCCGCCGGAGGTCCAGACCGACAAAAATAGCTTGCAACCCCATGAAACGGTCCACGGAGTTACGACACCATCCATTGTGGATTCGCCCGACAAAGCGGGCACAAGGAGGACCACAGGATATGTCGAAAACTCAATTGCATTTGAAAGAAGTACCGTCGGTTCCTGGTCTCAAAACAGGAGAAATTACAACAGGGTCAGGCCACAAGTTCCATGTCTTCTCTGCCGATTCAAACAGCGTCCAGTTCGTTCCTGCCAACGGCAATCTGAAGACTCTCGGGGGCATCACGGTTGGCGGCCCTGGCGCCGTTGTGATGGACATTGACTGGGATAAGGTAATCGGCATAGGAATCGCCGTCGGAAAGGCCATCTTCGGCGGCGGCGGTGAAGTCGGAGGGGGCGGTCAGACGTGCAAGACCACTACGACGGTAACAACGGATGGCAAAGGGAACGTAACGTCTGTGAGCACAAGTATGAGCTGCACCCCAAATTAAGAAAGATGCTTGCTCCTGAAAGCCCCGATGAACGATTCGGGGCTTTCTTTGCTTGAGGGAGAACGCTAGAAAACACATCGCCAGTTGCCCCGCCGCAACCGGCGCAAACTCATCATGGGAACGGATTCTAGAATACTGCGCCCGGAGAGATTCGAACTTGAGGCGCTTTGCGGGCGTGAGCGAAGCGGGAGCCCGCAGCCGAAATCCTGAGCCGGTTTTGGGCGAAGGATCGGGAAGAATGGTGCGCCCTGAGAGATTCGAACTCCCGACCTTCTGGTTCGTAGCCAGACGCTCTATCCAGCTGAGCTAAGGGCGCAGATTTTCAACGATAAGAAAAATCAGGGAGACCGAACGAACTGGCGAACGCCCATCCCCCTCGCTCCGGCTAACTATGCGTATTCTAAGCGTGAATTCATCGCCAACCGAAAAATCATTGTAGCAAACTTCTTCTTGTCCGCGGACACCGGGGTCGATGAGTGAAATCGCGATTTATCGACAACTACCTGAACTTCCGCCTTCAGACGCTAGTTGTTGCTGAGCGATAGCCAAGTGGTGTCGGACCAATCTCCAGGTGAGGTTCTGGTTCAGCTCGCTGCCCGAGGGTAACTCTTTGAAATGTTGAGCTGACCACGTCAAACGTCTTAACGTAAGGACCCCCGTCCAAGAGTCTTCCCAGAATTTCCTCCACTTCTGGGCAGCCGCCTGTATTGCAAGCCTCAGCACTCGCTTGGTGATCCCAGAAGCTGATGGTCGCGACCTCTCTGCTATCCGTGACAGCCAGGGTAATTAAATCCAGGAACCCCTCTTGCTTTCGTAGCCAGGGAAGGATTTCGCGCTCCATAAGATTCGTGAATTCCGGAAGTGTGTCCGGCTTTAGGAGAACAGCAACCTTTCGGGCAAACATGTCAACCTCATCGATTCGTGCTGGTCTCCTTGCCTGCGATGGATATGGCCCGCACGACCCCGTCTATATAGGTAGTGCGTTTCAGCGCCCAAACGTTACATTTTGGAAGAGGCTGCTTGGTTTGAGGGAATCAGCCTTTTACTCCAGGGCACGGCTGGATGGGTTCAGTCAGGGACATGGGATTTTTCGCCAACTGACAGGAGTGTTTACTTCACCACGAAAGGGTCTTCTGATCAGTCCAGCCCGCCGACCCTTTTATGGAGTGAGCTGGTGACTCTGCAAATCGAGCAGGCGACTCATTGGCCGCCCTCACTGAACCCGTTCCGTAGCCGGCGCAACAGCCAGGCAGTTCTCTTGCTGCTGGTGGTGATCCGCGTTTCGCTTAGCCACATCGCCTCGCGAATGTCAGAATCCGAGTCCATGTTGGCCCTATTTTTCGACTCACCTAAGGTGTTTGCTGTACCGGAGGCCCGTTCACCGGCCCTTTTCAGCACGCCTTCGGGCGCACCGTCGCGCTTCATTCCCGCGCAAAAGTAAATCTTTCCACGCCCAGAGCAATTCCTACAATCCCTCCGCAGCGCGGCGCTTGTATTTTGAGTAGCTTACGGAACGGTACGAGATGTGCATATAACCGTAACAGACGAAGTGGCGCGCAACGGGGCGTTCCAAGGATGACTTCGGCCAGAGGTTCTCTTGGGCGCCCCTTGCATTACCAAGTAACAAAGAAGCGTTGGCCCTCCCCCCAATTTCTTAGGCTAGCGCCAGTTGTTCTCTCACGTCGACCCCGGCTTGGCGCAGCAGTCGCGCCACCCCGTCTGCCTTCAGTCGCGAGGCATCGTAACCCACCCGCACCGTGCGATCCGCTTGGTTGAAGCTCACCCCGCGAATTCCATACACCTCGCGCATCCCGTCGATCGCCCGCAATGCACTTTCGCCCGGCACCGCGCCGTAGCGGAAAACAACGTCCAGATACGTCATGAAAAGTCCTCTTCAGCGTAGGATAGTGACACCCAAGTCGTTAGGGCTGAATCCAATATAAAGCATCGCCCATCGAACAGCCTTACGTAGAACTATGTCAACCACCCCGTCAGATCAACCCTCAACCTTGGAGCGCGACCCCGTGTGTGGGATGAATGTAGATCCCACCAAGGCCAAGCATGTCTCTGACCACGGCGGAAAAAAATATTATTTTTGCTGCGCGCCTTGCGTGGAAAAATTCCAGACCGATCCAAAAAAATATCTGCGCGCCCTTCCGCCGGCAAAAGCAGCAGGATTAGTGATGCTGGGCGCAGCCAGATCCGCGCCTCCCGCCCCCTTGCATTTGATGAAACCTCAGTCCGGCGCTGCTCGAGTCCCCGTCTCTACGGCTTACGTCTGCCCCATGTGCCCGGAGGTTCGCGAGACTAAGCCCGGAGCCTGCCCGTCGTGCGGCATGGCCCTCGAGCCCGACGTCCCCCTCGCCTCCACGCGCACTGAATATACCTGTCCCATGCATCCGGAAATCGTTCGCCCGGGCCCCGGATCCTGTCCCATCTGTGGCATGGCGCTCGAGCCCCGCACGGTCACGGCGGCAACCGAAGACAATTCCGAGCTTCGCAATATGACCCGCCGCTTCTGGCTCAGCCTCGCCCTGACCGCGCCTTTGCTTACAGTCGCGATGGGAGCGATGTTCGGGTATCGCCTTCACCTCGATCTGAACCTGGATGGCGCGCCGCTGAATCTGCCCTGGCTCGAACTGGTCTTGGCCACGCCCGTAGTGCTCTGGGGCGGCTGGCCGTTCTTCCAACGCTTCTGGACATCCCTGATCAACCGCAGTCCAAACATGTTCACGCTGATCGGCATGGGCACCGGTGTCGCCTACGGATACAGCGTGATCGCCACTCTCGCACCGCAGATTTTTCCCGACTCTCTCCGCAGCATGGGCGGATATCCCGACGTTTACTTCGAAGCCGCTGCCGCCATCACAACGCTTGTCCTTCTCGGCCAGGTCATGGAACTGCGCGCCCGCAGCCGCACCAGCGCCGCCATTCGCGCCCTCCTCGATCTCAGTCCCCGCACCGCGCGCCTGCTCAAAGCCGATGGCAGCGAACAAGATATTCCGCTCGCACAAGTGCAACCCGGCGATCGCCTCCGCGTGCGCCCGGGAGAAAAAATTCCGGTAGACGGCGTGCTCCTCGAAGGCCGCAGTTCCATCGACGAATCGATGATCACCGGCGAATCCATGCCCGTGGAGAAATCGCCGGAAAGCAAAGTGATCGGCGCCACGATCAACGGCGGCGGCTCTTTCATCATGCGAGCCGAACGCGTAGGCACTGAAACTTTGCTGGCGCGCATCGTGAAGCTCGTCGGTCAGGCGCAGCGCAGCCGCGCTCCCATCCAGCGTCTCGCCGACCGCGTCGCCAAATGGTTTGTCCCCATCGTCGTCGTTGTTGCCGTGCTCACGTTTATCGCGTGGCTCCTCTTCGGTCCGCAACCCCGCTTCGCGCACGCGCTCGTGAACTCCGTCGCCGTCCTCATCATCGCCTGCCCCTGCGCTCTGGGACTCGCCACGCCCATGGCGATCATGGTCGGCGTCGGCCGCGGCGCTCGAGCCGGTGTGCTCATCAAGAATGCCGAAGCCTTAGAGATTCTGGAAAAGGTCGACACCCTGGTTGTCGACAAAACTGGAACCCTCACCGAAGGCAAGCCGCAACTGCTCGGGGTTTCTTTGTCACCAAATGACAGTGAGGAAGCGCTTCGCCTTGCCGCCAGTCTAGAGCGCGCCAGTGAGCATCCTCTAGCCAGCGCAATCGTCACCGCTGCGGAAAGACAGGGCCTCTCGCTTTCACAGCCGCAAGATTTCAAAAATATCCCCGGAAAGGGAATCACTGGAACCGTTGCTGGCAGACAAGTTGCCGTCGGTAACGCTGCACTCATGACCGAGTTGGGAGCGTTTGCCCGTGCGAACGCGGACTTCCGGGATGCTAACCCCGGTGTTGGCACCACGCTCTGTGTTGCCATTGACGGCAAGTTCGTTCGCACGCTCTCCGTCGCCGATCCCCTGAAGCCCACCACTCTCAATGCCATTCGCGATCTGAAGAATCAGGGCATCCGCGTGGTCATGCTCACCGGCGACAATCGCGCCACTGCAGCGAATCTCGCGCAGGCGCTTGGCATCGAAGAATTTGAAGCCGAAGTACTGCCAGAAGGCAAGCTGGAAATCATCCGCAAACTGCAAGGGCAGGGAAGAGTGGTGGCGATGGCGGGCGACGGCGTCAACGACGCCCCCGCACTCGCGCAAGCCGATGTCGGCATCGCCATGGGCACCGGTACCGACGTTGCCATGGAAAGCGGCGGCATCACGCTGGTCAAAGGCGATCTCACCGCAATCCTGCGCGCCCGCAATCTAAGCCGCGCCACCATGCGCAACATTCGCCAGAATCTTTTCTCCGCCTTCGTTTACAACGCCATCGGCGTGCCCATCGCAGCCGGCGTCCTCTATCCCTTTTTCGGTCTGCTTCTCAGCCCCATCTTCGCCGCCGCCGCCATGAGCTTCAGTTCCGTCTCCGTAATCACCAACGCCCTCCGCCTCCGCCACACAAAGCTATAACCGCCCGTGTGGGACGGACACTTCCTTCGGCAAGCTCAGGGCAGGCTCTGTCCGTCGCCTTTGACTTTGTTCTTGAAGTTGATTTTGATTTTGACGAAGGCCGACTAGGGGAAACCTTTTGCAGTACCGTGGAAGAGCGGCGCTTCAGCGCCGCGTAAGGTTTGCTAAATACCGGGCTTTAGCCCCTGAAACTCTCTACAGCTTCCCCAAATACTCCATCACATCCGGCTGCGTCCAGTCCACCGCGCCAATGAACTTGCGCCGCACCACCCCATTCCGATCGATCACGTAGGTCTCCGGAAACTTGAACGTCCCATACAGCGCATTACTCTTCTGATCGGCATCCCGCACCGAAAGCAAATTCACATTGTGATCCTTCAGGAATCGCCGGTAGTTGTCCTGATCCACATCCACGCTAACCGCCAGCACGGTCACGCCTTTGGTCTTCATCCGCTGTTGCATCTGCACCAGTGACGGCATTTCCTCAATACACGGCGGGCACCACGTCGCCCAGAAATTCAATACGACAACTTGCCCCTTAAGTTGGCTGAGAGTTACCGTCTGCCCGGCATCGTGAACCGTGAAATCCGGTGCCGCTGAGCCAATTCGTGGCGGCCGCGTACCGCTATAGCAGCCGGAAAGCGAAAGCAGAATGAACCCCAGGGTAGCAATGCTGGAAAAACGAAGGATGCGTCGCACCCCGCTATAATAATAGATTCGGCGTATGCCCGCGACAGACACCGCAACCCGTCAACCCGCCGTGTCGGTGATCATCCCGGCCCGCAACGAAGAAGCCTGCCTCGGCGCGTGTCTCGAATCCCTGGTCATGCAAGCTGGAGTCGCCTTCGAAATCATCGTGGTCAACGACCATTCCACGGACCGCACCCGCGAAATCGCCTCCTCTTTTTCGAGTTCGCCCCATCAATCCGAAGTCCTCGTCATCAGCCCCGGACCGCTCCCTACAGGCTGGTCCGGCAAAAACAACGCCGTCATCGCCGGCTCCAGAACAGCTCGCGGCGATTGGCTGCTCTTCACGGATGCCGATACCATCCATCTGCCCGGATCGCTGATGCGAAGTATCGCAGAGGCCCAGCGCCACGGCGCAGCCATGCTCTCCTACTCTCCGGAACAAATTGTGAAAAGCTTCTGCGAGAAAGCTGTGATGCCTGTGATCTTCGCCGAACTAGCCGCGACCTTTCGCCCGTCACAGGTCAGCGACCCCAACTCTCCCGCCGCGGCTGCCAACGGCCAGTACATTTTGATCACGCGCGAGGCCTATGACGCCGTCGGTGGACACGCCTCGATTGCCGGCCACCTGCTCGAAGACGTCGCTCTGGCTCGCGCCGTGAAACGCTCTGGCAGGAAAATATTCTTCCGCTTCGGCGGCGATGCCGTCCGCACTCGCATGTATCGCACCTTCGCCCAACTCCGCGAAGGCTGGACCAAGAACCTCGCGCTCCTATTCCCCTCGCCGCTCCGCCTGGCTGCGCTTCGTGCAATCGAGTTTGTCCTGATCCTCGCCAGCTTCGCGATCGCCCTCGCCGCCGCTCTTCGCGGACATCGGCGGCCCGCCCTCGTGGCCTGCATTCTAGGCTTGACCTTGTACACGTTTCTTCTGGCGCGAATCCGCCGCGCCCATTTCTCCTGGGACGCAAACCTTCTCGCTGTCTTCGGCCTTCCTCTGTTCTCCTATCTCTTGCTGCACTCGGCCAGGGCGCACGCCAAGGGTAGTGTTCTCTGGAAGGGCCGTAACTATTCTGAAAAATCTGCCGTACTGGCAACTGGCCACTGACAACTGGCAACTGTTTTTATGGTCTATCTCACGCGCAAAGCTGAATTCGCCGCCTCGCACTATTACCACAACCCGGAGTTCACTCCGGAAGAGAATCGACGTGTCTTCGGCAAGTGCAATAACCCCAACGGTCACGGCCACAACTACACACTGGAGGTCACAGTCAAAGGCGAAGTCGACCCCCGCTCCGGCTTCGTCGTCGACCTCAAGCAGCTCAAAGAAGTGATGCACCGCGAGGTCCTCGACGCCATGGACCACCGCTTTCTCAACAAAGAAGTCCCCGAATTCCTGCACCAGATCCCTACTACCGAAAACATCGCCATCGCCATCTGGCAGCGCCTGGTAACCAAGCTCGAACACGCCAAGCTGCACCGGGTGCGGGTTTACGAAACGCCAGATCTCTTCGTCGATTTCTACGGAGAAGAATGAGACTTAAGCTAGAAGCTAGAAGCCGATTATGAAAGCTCACCTCTCCCGCCGCTACCTGTTCTCCGCGTCGCACCGTCTGCACAGCGAAGCCATGTCCGACGCTGAGAATCAGATGACGTACGGAAAGTGCAACAATCCCTATGGTCACGGACACAACTACATTGTCGAAGTAACCGTCAGCGGCCAGGTCGATCAAGGAACCGGAATGGTCTGCAACCTCACCGATCTCGACGGCTTCATGGAAAGGGAAGTGCTCTCTCGCTTCGATCACGAGAATTTGAATACACTGAAAGAGTTCGCTCAGAAAGTGCCCACCACGGAAAATCTCTGCCTGCAGATTTATGAAATAGTGCAGCGTGGCTTCCCTCGCGCTCATCTTGAAAGAGTACGCTTAGAAGAAACGATGATGAATTCGTTCGAATATCGTGGCCAGAACACAGCCGACTGAACTTGGTTTTGAAGTTGAATTACAAATTACAAAATTACAAATTACAAAATTACTGAATCGACCTCACCATGAAACCCTCAACTGAAATTTCCCTCACCGGCGCCACCTTCGAAGACCTCGTCCAGGAAATGCTCGTTCGCCTCGGCGAAGACCCGCACCGCGAAGGTCTTCTGCAAACTCCCGAGCGCGTTCGCAAGTCCATGCAGTTCCTCACCCGCGGCTATACCGAAGATGCCGAAGCCCTGCTGAAAGGCGCGCTCTTCACCGTCTCTTATGACGAGATGGTCATCGTCAAGGACGTCGAAATGTTCAGCCTCTGCGAGCACCACTTGCTGCCGTTCTTCGGCAAAGTGCACGTGGCCTACATTCCCAACGGCAAAGTCATCGGCCTCAGCAAAGTTCCGCGCCTCATCGAACTCTTCTCCCGCCGCCTGCAGATACAGGAGCGCCTCACCACCCAGATCGCCGAAACCATTCAAAAAGTTATCGAGCCGCAAGGCGTTGGCGTCGTCATTGAAGCCCGCCACTTGTGCATGATGATGCGCGGCGTCGAGAAGCAACATTCGGAAGCCGTCACTTCCTCCATGCTCGGTTGCTTCCGCGATTCGAACGAAACGCGCTCCGAGTTCCTGTCGCTCATCCGTCAGCGCTCCAACGGAATCTGATTGTGGCGCCTGTGGAACGGACACTCCTGTCCGTTGCCTTTGACTTTGCCCTTGATCTTGACTTCCGACTCAATCCTGAAGTCGGCCCGTGTGGAACGGACACTCCTGTCCGTTGCCTTTGACTTTGCGCTTGATCTTGACTTCCGACTAATCCTGAAGTCGGCCCTTGTGGTACGGACACTCCGTCGCCTTTGACTTTGCCTGTGATCCCGACTCGGGTTTTACATGCACTGAATTTCCAGCTAAGATACGCGCGTCCAAATTCTCCGGAGGATCCAGCCATGAGAAAGGCAGCGTTTCTGATCGCAGTCATGTTCTCCCTATCGATTCTTGCTTTCCCTGCTCACGCACAAGACGCTAAAAAGGAAGTCAAGCCGCCCGACAGTCCTTCGAAAGTTGTGCTCGACTCCTGGAACGATATTGGCCGCAAGCTCATCGCCATGGCCGAAGATTTTCCCGAGGACAAATACGATTTCAAGCCGACGCCCGCCCAGCGCAGCTTCGCCGAGCAACTGCTCCACGCTGCTGGCGCAAATTATTTCTTTACCGATCCTGCCATGGGAAAGAAGGCGCCTGCTGGAGAGGACCCCAAGCGGTCCGATTACAAGACCAAAGCTGACATCGTCGCCTTCGTGAAAAAATCCTTTGCCGATGGCGCGGCCGCCATCAAGGCCAAGGGCGACAAAGGAATGTCCGATCTGCTCGTCGACCCCTTCGCCAACCAGCAAATGCGGGTCCTCGACATGGCTTACGGCTTCATCGAGCATTCCGGCGAACACTACGGCCAGCTTGTCGTCTACTATCGCCTCTCCGGCCTCGTGCCCCCTGAGTCGCGGCCGAAAAAGTAACCGCACATGTGGGACGGACACTCTTGTCCGTCGCCTTTGACTCTGTTTCTTATTGCGAGCCGGAACCGCGTCATCCTAGCGCGTACGGATGCCTCAACTTCCGTTCGCCGAAAACCTTTACCACGAGCGCTCCGGAGACAAATCCGCCCACGTGCGCCCAGAAGGCGACTCCACCCATATTTTGCCTATGTATAGAGAGCGCGGTCTCTGTCCCACTCAGGAAATTCAGAACAAACCAATATCCCAGGATGATCCACGCCGGCAACCACACCACCAAAAACAGAAGCTCAAAGACCCAGGTCAGCACCCGCGCTCTGGGGTACAAAACGAAATAAGCTCCCAGCACTCCAGCGATTGCTCCGCTGGCTCCGACCGCAGGTGCGGTCGAATGCAAATTCATGGCGACATGCGTGCCCATCGCGATCACACCCGTGAGGATGTAAAAGACCAGGTACTTGAAGTGTCCCAGGTAGTCTTCAACATTGTCGCCAAAAATATAGAGAAACCACATATTGCCGATCACATGCATCCACGATCCGTGCAAGAAAAGGGATGTGAAGAGGGGAACCACGATCGCCGCCAGCGGATACCGGTGCGAGCCTCCCAGAAATACGGCCAGATGATACGGCACCACCCCGAACTGATGAATCAGCGAGTTCAGACTCTGTTGATCCAGCGACCATTCGAAGAAAAAAATCACTACATTGAGCCCAATCAAAAACCACGTCACGAAGGGCGTGCTATACCGAGGCTGGTCGTCGCGAATAGGAAGCATAAGAAATCTGGTAGTTTAGACTTGGCTTTGAAAGGGCGCCGCTTCAAGCCCCGCCGCCAGAGCAGTTACGAATGCGGGCTTTAGCCCCTGAGGGACTGCCCAGAGTTTTGACTGCTCGTAATTGCTCAATTACCCGACTACCAAATTACCAAATTCCTCATGAATGGCGTCATCGTCATCGACAAGCCCGCCGGTTGGACCTCCCACGACGTAGTCAACCGCATGCGCCGTATTCTCCAGCAGCGCTCCGTCGGCCATCTTGGCACGCTCGATCCTCTTGCCACCGGCGTGCTCCCCCTCGTCACCGGATCTCTCACCCGCTTGGCGCAGTTTTATATTGCCTCCGAAAAGACCTACGAAGGCGTGATCCGTTTCGGCTTTGCCACCAATACTTACGACGCCGATGGTGAACCCTTGGGTGAACTGTCTCCCGTAGGGTCTCGTGTGGCTCTGGATGATCTCCAGAAACTCGCTGCCGAATTCCACGGCCTCATCGACCAGATCCCTCCGCCCTTTTCCGCCAAGAAAATCCACGGCGTCCCCGCGTACAAATTGGCTCGAAAACAGAAAGAGGTCATCCTCCAGTCGGTTCATGTCGAGATCAAGGACTTCACCATCACCGCGGTCGAAGCCGATCGCGCCCACTTCCGCGCCCGCGTCTCCTCGGGAACCTACATGCGCTCCATCGCCCATGAAATGGGCCAGCGCCTCGGCTGCGGAGCCCATCTCGCATCCCTCCGCCGCACCTCCGTCGCCGAGTTCGACATCACCCAGGCCCACACCCTCGAACAGATCGAATTCCAGGGAAAGGGAATTGACGTAGAGCAACCCGTGGCCGTGTGGGGCGGGCATTCCTGCCCGCCAATCTCGCCACGCCCCATGCCTTCAACAGAACCCCAGCGCTTACCAGGAATAGACACCTTCTTCGTCCACCCTCGCGAACTCCTCCCCCAATTTCCCGCAGTCACCGCCGACGAAGCCACAGCCGCCCGCATCCGCAGTGGTCGCTCCGTCAATCTTCCCGAACTTTCGCGCGCGCGCCAAGTCAAAGTCTTCGCCGGACAAACTGAACTCCTCGCCATCGCCACGCGCGTCGCCGGCACCTTGTTCCATCCCAAGATCGTCTTCCCATCCGAATAGGGGCTAGGTCATAAACAGTTTTGGGAAGGGCAGTCGTGCCGTTGCTCATAGTGGGGACAGCCGCCCTCGGCTGTCCGTCGGGCCAAGGGCCCGAACTCTCTGCGCTTTCTCACGGCACCGAATAGGCAGGAATAAATCGGGAGGGATGTAATGTCCGATAACAGGTATTATGTAAAGTAGATCATCTGAGCCACAGAACCGGCCTCGCCACGCTTAGATTCTTCAGGAGATTACACCGTGCCTCGACCGAGCCTGCCCGCGAGGCTACTCCCTACATCTTGTACTTACCCAGGTCTTCGTCGTTCAGCCCTTCCAGATATTTCCGCAATTCCTCGGCGCTGACCCGGTCCGACATGTTCGCCGCCTGCTTCGAATTCTTCAACACGATCTCGTCGACGAAGATCGGACAGTCCACGCGCAACGCCAGCGCCAGCGCATCCGACGGCCGCGAATCGATGCTCACCACCTCGCCTCCGCGCTCCAGCCAGATCACCGCATAGAACGTATCTTCGCGGAGTTCCGTCACCACAACTTTGTGAACCTGCGTCTCCAGTCCCGTCAGCACATTCTTGATCAGATCGTGCGTCATCGGACGCGGCGTGTTCACTTTCTCCATCTCCAGTGCGATCGCGTTCGCCTCATAAACTCCCACCCAGATCGGCAACACCGATTCTCCCGCCACATCCTTCAAAATCACAATAGGCGTATTCGTCACCGGATCCATTAAAAGGCCGCGGATTGTCATTTCTACTTCCATCGGGAACTCCTGCAACGCTGCGTTTCAGAACAGCTGCTGCTTGGGCTTTTATACCACCAATTCTCCCAGCAGACTGTTGGGAAAGCTCTGGGTGGCCCTTACGTTTACATACGATCCCGGTTGAAGAGCGGATGTTTCGGGGGCGCTGAAGTTCAGGGTCTTGTTGTGGCTGGTGCGGCCGATCCACTGTTTGCGTGCTTCGTTCCTACCTTCAACCATTACCTCCAGGGTTTCTCCTATGTATTTCTTGTAGCGTGTGATCTGTATTTCTCTCTGACGCGCCATCAGAACTTCCAGCCGGCGGGATTTTTCCTGATCAGGAATCGCATCCTCCAGGGCCAGCGACGGCGTGTTCGGGCGCGGCGAATACTTGAAGGTAAAAACCGCGTCGTAGCCCACTTCGTCCAGCAATGCTAGAGTCTGGGCGAAGTCTTCTTCGGTCTCTCCGGGAAAGCCGACGATGACGTCGCTGGTGATGCTGATCGGCCGCCTGGCGGCCTTCATCCAGGAGATGCGTTCGAGATATTGCTCGCGGGTGTAAAGCCGCTGCATCGCGTTCAGCACGCGGTCCGAGCCGCTTTGCACCGGTAGATGCACATGGTCGCAGAGCGTAGGAACAGCGTCGATGGCGTCGATAATGTCGCGTCCGAAGTCACGCGGGTGCGAAGTAGTGAAGCGCACTCGCCGAATCCCCGGCACTACGCCTACGGCAGCCAGCAATTCGGCGAACGTTCTCTTTTTTCCGGAAGATCCGCAATCCGGATCTTTATAGGAATTCACGTTCTGGCCCAGCAACTGGATTTCGGTATAGCCGAGATCGGCCATCTGGCGAGCTTCGGCGAGCACTGACTCGGACGTGCGGCTTCGTTCTTTTCCTCGCGTGAACGGCACCACGCAGTAGGCGCAGAATTTGTCGCAGCCTTCGATGATGGTGATGTATCCGCGATGGGGATTGGTGCGGGCGGTGAATTCGGTCTCGAAGCATTCGTCGGTCTCGCGATCGTCGAGTCCGGTGACGCGCTGCTTCCCTGCTTCAATTTGAATCAGCATCTGCGGCAGATTGCGGTAGGAGGCCGATCCGCACACCATCGACACATGCGGCGCGCGCTCGAAAATCTTTTCGCCTTCCTGTTGCGCCACGCAGCCCAGCACGCCAAACTTCTTGCCCTGCTTGAGTAGCTTCTTGTAGTCCGCCAGGCGATGGAAGACTTTCTGCTCCGCCTTGTCGCGGATGGAGCAGGTGTTGTAGAGAATCAAGTCGGCCTGCTCGACCGTTTGCACCTGCTGGTATCCCTCGTGGACGAGCGTGCCAATGACCTTTTCGGAGTCATGCACGTTCATCTGGCAGCCGAAGGTTTCGAGGTAAAAGGTCTTCTGTGAATCCCCAGACATATGTGGAGACAGTATAAGCGATGCCCGTGTGGGACGGACACTCTTGTCCGTCGCTTTCGGCGTTGGGGTTGGTCTCGTGTCCTCAAAGACCGAGGTTCTCAGTCTCCGTCCTGTATGGACGACCCAGGGTCAACACCAAAGTCAAAAGCGACGGACAAGAGTGTCCGTCCCACACGACTGTTGCTCGAGCCAGAGCCACTTATAGTCTTCGGGTTTCCTTACCAAGCCTCGGCGGACAGGATTTTGGCGGATGTACTCCAGTTTCTCTTCGAAGCTCTCCTGCGAGCGGAGGACATGGTCGAACGATTCCTCCTGCCAGACTGGGCCGCTGGAGTTCAGGAGTTTGTTGACGCTTCGTGCCGAGGTGCCTTTGAGCATCTTCAATATGAGCGGTAGTGCGTAGGGCCAGGCTTTGTCATCACGTAGCGGTGTGAGTAGAAGATGGGCGTGGTCCGGCATTACTACGACGGCGTGGAGTTCGTAACGTTTCTCGTGATCGTGCAGGCAATGTTGGAGTATTGCGTCTCGGGCTTCTGGAGGAAATAGGATCCGATTCCCATTGCGGAAAGTCACGAATATGGCTCGGCCCGGTTTCTGATAGTGAGGCAGATAGCGACGGTATGCGTATTTCCTTTCCAGCGTGCGGTTAGGCATGCGGATCACTCGATATCAAGATCTAAAGTCAACATCAAAGGCAAACGGACAAGAGTGTCCGTTCCACATGAGCATTGCAGAGCCTCCGGCCTTTGTCTGTGACGAATGAACTCAGCCGCGTTGAGGGCAGACGGCGCAGCGGACTTCCAGATTCTTGCTGCGGCAAACAGCGGGAATGTCCTTCCAACCACGCGCTTTACGCGAACAATCGAGGAGGCACCAGGCTTCGCGGTATTTTTCGAACATGGCGCGGGATTGACGGCGTGTGTGGGGATAGAAGCGGACGCCTTTGCGGTGTGCGATGGCCTGGATGGGAATGACGTACCAGAGGTTTTCAGGGACGATGTAGGCGACGAAGAAATCGATTTCGGCGGAGGTGTAGACCTGGCCGTTGGCTCCGGTGGTTTTGACGCGGTAGCGGGTTTCCGCGTAGCGGGTGGCGGATTTGACTTGCACGCGGAGGAATCCGCGGTCGAGTTCGACGACAGAATCGTAGCGGTCGCTGTCTCCCCAAGGAAGGCAGACGCTGAATCCGAGGTGGGTGGCGCGCGCGAGAAAGGCGGCCTCGGCGGCTTCTCCACGACGTTTGCGGGTGGGGACTGCGACGGCGTGGATGGTGATGACTTTTTGAGGATGAGGTTGGGGGCGCGGGCGATGGATGATGTTCGACATAACTAAAAAAGCGCAGCGGGCGGCTGCGCGGGATGAAGACTCCTTAGACTTAAGAGTGAAAAAGTTTTAAGGGTGAAAACGAAAACGGCGCTGCCCGATGTGGGCTGCGCCGTGGTTTTTACTCTATATATTCAGAATAGCAGGTTGGAGAGGGTGATTGGGACATTTTTGGAAACTTATATCTGGCAGCGAATCAGCAGGTTGAAGGAAATTGCTGAGGTTTGGGGTCTTGACAAGGATTGGACGCCCGTCGTCGTGGTCGATGTTGGAACTCAAGATCCTAAAGGGTGAGAGGTGTGGAATCCCACCCTTCGACTACCGCTCAAGGCAGGCTCTTTGGCAAAGGACGCCAAAGATGGGGCACCCATAAGCGGAACATTTCCCCCGCATTCGTCGTATCCAAAGACGTACGGGAGGCACAAATATGTACTGCAATGCTTGTGGTAAGGCCATCGCTGAGGACGACCGAGTGTGTTCCGGGTGCGGCAAGATAGTGGGTGTGTTGTCCGCGCCGAAGAAACTGCTGCGCTCCCGCAGCGACAAAAAGATCGCGGGCGTTTGCGCCGGGCTCGCTCATTATTTCGATGTCGACGTAATCCTGGTGCGCATCGTATGCCTCTTTATCACACTCGCGTCGGGAGTGTGCCCGGGCATCATCACGTACCTGCTTGCCTGGATCATCGTTCCGTCGGAGCCGGAGCTGAAGTCGATGGTCGGGGTACAACAGACGGTGGCCGGCTAGCGCGCACGTACCGCGGGCGTTTCGCGGCTCCCCTCAGGGGCTAAAGCCCGCATTGAAAAAACAAATTCATATCGCAGCGCTGAAGCGCTGCGCCACCCAAAGGCAATGTTTGCGGCACGAGGGAAGTCGCGCCCTTCCCAAAAACATTTATGAGATAACTTCTAGTCCGGGGTCATCCCCAACATATCTTCGTGGCCTTCGAAGACGGAAGCCAGCTTGGTGAGGCGAAACAGTTGCTTCAAGCGCTGGTTCAGATTGATCAGCCGCAGCTCGCAATGCTGCCTCTTGGCGGAGACATACAAACCGACCAGGGCACCGAGGCCGGAGCTGTCCAGATAGCTGACATCGGTTAAATCCAGCACGATGCGGTTCGATTCCGGGATAAGGCCGCGAACCGTGGTCTGCAGCGTGCCGGTGGTGCTTGATGTAATTCTGCCGATGCAGCGCACGAGAATTTCTTCCGGGCCTTTTACGGTTTCGAGGCTCAATTCTGAAAGTGGAATGGAATTTGCGACCATCGCAGGTCCTCCTTGGGCTGAAAACTCGAACAGAATCCGAGACGCACAGGGTTCGATCAATGGGGCCGAAAAGCAATGCAGCCGGGCGCTTGGGACGGGAGAGGCTCGGCTGAACGCACCTACAATACTCCCGGCATCGCCAAAGTCAAGCCACAACTTTCCGCCAGGAATGGCGGAAACCTTCATTCACTCATGCGGCTAAGGGGTCTCGGGCAACGTGTATTCGAAGTCGTAGGAGTGCTTTCCGTCGGCGATGTGGATGTCCAGCTTGCCAGTGAGGCCGACGAGTTGGCCACTTCCGGAATCCGGGACGACGGTGACGCTGAGTTCCGGCGTGCCACGAGTGAGCGTGCCGATGTGCTGAAGGGCGAAAGTGCCGGCGCGCGGGCCGGCGGAAGTATGAAGCGTTCCGGTGACGCGTTCGATGGCGACATAGCCGGCAGAACCTTTGACGTCGGTGGAGGCCGTGAGCATCTGGCCTTTGCTGGAGCCTTCGAGATCGCCGTGGAAAGTTTTCTCGATAGTCATGCGACCGAGGGTGGGATCGATTTTGTCGTCCTGCGGCGTGAGTTTGACTTCGAATGGGCCGGTGGCGTGGGCGGGCATGGGAGTTCCCTTCTGAGCTGGGGTGGTCTGGGCGGAGGCGAGGCCCACGATTAACAACAGCGCAACAATGCAGGCGTTCCTGCGGGATCGATGCTTCGACGATCGCGGGTTCACGCTTGCATTGTCGCGTGAGGTTGTGCGCGCGGTCAATGGCGCGTGTCGATCGTCTGTCCTTTCTCGACGAAGAGCTGGGCCCAGGCGAGAACACGTACCCAGCCCTGGGCGTGGCTCTTGGCCTGCTCGGGATTGCCGGCGAAGCCGCTGTGGTGAATTTTCACCAGCGTGCCGGTGCCGGCACGTTGCGGTCCGCCCGGGTGCAGGCCGTGCACACTTTGGGGCTCGAGCTCCCAGCGAACCGTGGTTTTGAGATCGCCTGCGTAACTGGAGGTCCAGGTTTGCACCAGGAGACGCGGCGGATCGACTTCGAGATACTCGCCGCTGACCTGGAAGCTGTCACCGTTGGCGCCGACGCCGGTGCTTTTCCATTTGCCGTGGACGCGCACGTCGGATTCGAAGTTCGTGACGCGATACATTTCTGTTTGTCCCCACCATTGCGGGAGTTGGCGAGGGTCGGTGATGGCTTCAAAGACACGGGCCGGAGGCGCGGCAATGAAGATCTCGCAGGTAACGACATCTTGATCGGGGGTGATTGCAGCGTTTGCCATGGTACTCTCCTACTTTTCTCAGATCGAAAATCAAAGCAAATGCAAGGTCAAAGGCAACGGACAGAGCCTGCCCTGAGCTTGCCGAAGGGAGTGTCCGTTCCACACGTCAGCTCTCGGTGAACTTTTTCAGATTCTCGAGCACACCGAGCCAGCCACCGCTGTAATCCTTGCGGGCAGCCGCTTCTTTCGCCAGACCGCTATGCGTGACTTTCACGTGAGTGCCGGCGGCGGCGCGAGTCAATTCCCAGCGGACGACGGTGCGGAGCGATTTATTTTCGTGCCAGTTGCCATACCAGGTGTAGACGAGCAGACGCGGAGGATCGAATTCGAGGATCTCGCCGTGGCACTCGAACTCGCTCACTCCATTGACCACCACAGTTCCCTTCTGCGTGGCGTAGCCGTATTGGCCGCCCAGGCGCGCGTCCATCTTCCAGAACTTGTCGGGACAGCTGGGGTTGTTGAACCAGCGGATCAGCTCGCGCTCATCCGTTAATGCCTGGAAGACTCGCTCGGGAGGCGCGGCGATCTGGATTTCGGTAACGACAGCATCGTTGTCAGCGGTGATTACGGATTTGGCAGCGGTCATGATGTTCCTTTGGAGTACTTCGGGGGTCCCCACTTCTCGCAGAAGACGCGAGAAATGGGGCACCCGGTCCACGTAACACGGATTATTTTTGGGCGACTTCGTTTCGGCGCAGGTCAAAGAATTGCTTCATCTCTTTGCCTGCACCAGCGTTGAAGGTCCAGTCTTCGGTGTGATGGTTGGCGTCGATTATGGTGAAGACGACGCGCTGCATATGGCCACCATCGGGAAAGACAAGATTGGTGCCGTCGAAGAAATTAAAGGTGAAGGCTTTGCCGTCGGGCGAAACAGTGGCTTCCATGCGAGGCTGGTTGCCGGCTCCGCAGTAGTGGGTCAACAGCAGGCGGTTGGGACCGTCGAGATGGATCATGGAAATCATATCCTCGTGCCCCTCGCCGATAATCTCGCTCATCAGAGCGGAGCCGCCGGCGGTGTCCCGAAAGACGACTTGCAACGGTTTGCCTTGAGCATTCTTCCCTGCCCAAGAACCGGTAAGCGTCTTGAGCTGGTCGAACGATTTCTGGGTAGCGGTCTGTGAGAACGCAGCAGTTGCCGTGAGGAGCAGCACGAGTGAAAGGCCGAAGCGAAGTGATTTCATATTAGAGATCTCCTTTTAAGTTTTTGTTAGTCGGTTTTGGTGCAGCGTGTTGCCTGGTTTCTTTGGCGTACTCGGATTCGACAAATGTCTTCAGATTGCTCAGGTTCATGTTCCAGAAGGTGCGGTATTGATCGAGCCAGGAATCGACGGCGCGCAGCGGCTCCGGATTGAGATGGTAGACGCGGTGACGGCCTTCGCGGTGCTCCCGCACCAGGTGCGCCCGGCGCAGAAGACGAAGGTGCTTGGAGATGGCCGGACGTGAGACGGGGAAAGCTCCGGCAATCTCTCCCGCGGGCTGGCTGCCGCGACGCAGTAAATCGAGGACGGCGCGGCGGGTGGGATCAGCCAGGGCCTGAAAGGTGGCCTCCGCAGAATATGTAACCGAACGGTTCCGCATAATGCGTAACCCTACAGTTACACGAATGACATGTCAAGAGTTAAATTGGATCAACTTTAAGTCTTACATTGGCGTAGAATGTAAGCATGAATCGACAGATTACAACAGTAAGCACAAAGGGACAGTTTGTGATTCCGTCTGAGATGAGGGCTTCTTTGGGGATTCAGCCTGGTACGCGCATTTCTGTTACTCAGGAGGGATCTAGAATTGTGCTGGAGCCGGTGTCGGAAGAACTGGTTGATAAGACTCGCGGGATGTTGGCTGGGGGGGCTTCGCTGACCAAGAGTCTCCTGCGCGAGCGGCGGCGCGCGAAAGACCGATGGTAGAAGAGCCATGGTAAGGTACGTTCTGGATTCGAGCGCGGTACTGCGCTATCTCGATGGCGAGGCGGGAGCGGATCGCGTCTCGGAAATCATCAAGGGCCACCTGGCTGGAGGATGCGAGGCGATCATTTCTTCCGCGCATTGGGGCGAGATCGCCGGGCAGGTTTGCAAGAGACGCGGCAGAGCAGCCTTGGACATGGTTCTATCGCGCCTGGCTGCATTCGGCATTCCGGTGGCTCCCGTGGATGCCGACCGCGCGGTGCGGGCAGCCTTGATCCGGCTCAAAACATCAATTCCTTACGGGGATGCCTTCGGAGTGGAACTCGCAGCGGACTCCCGGGAGCGCGTTTTCGTGACGGCAGACTTCGATTTCAAGGTTGCGAGCCGGGAGGTTAAGATTGAGTTCTTGCCGGTGAAGTGATCGTTATAGAGTCAACATCAAAAGCGAGATCAAGGTCAAGTTCAACGGCGACGGACAGGAGTGTCCGTCCCACACAGGTCGAGGAAGGCCTGGTGGACGCGGGGGTCGTCGGAGAGTTCGGGATGGAAAGTGGCGGCCATCACTCTTCCCTGCCGAACCGCTACCGGATCTTTGCCTTCGGTGGCGAGGACTTCCACGCTGGGGCCGACGCGCTCAATCTTTGGCGCACGGATGAAGACCATTTCGAGCGGCGAGCTTCCCAGCTTTCCCTGAATGAATTTGCCTTGACGGATGGAGCTGTCGAGCTGGCGTCCGTAGGCGTTGCGACGGATGCCGATGTCGATCGCGCCGAGGCCGGCCTGTTTGGGATTTTCGACTTCCGCCGCCAGCAGGATTGCGCCCGCGCAGGTACCAAAGGTTGGTTTCACTCGGACGAACTGTTTGAGTTTTTCGAAGCCTTCTTCTCCCAGCAACTTCAGAAATGTGCCCGATTCACCTCCGGGGATCACGAGGCCCTCGATTTCGTCGAGTTGTTCGGGTTTCTTTACGAGCACAACCTCAGCCCCCAGCTCTTCGAGCCGGCGGCGGTGGGCATCGAAATCTCCTTGCAGCGCGAGGACACCAATCTTCATGATGAGTTGATTTTACTGGATCGCGGTTTGCTGGGTTAGCTTGCAGCCACCCGCCATACGACGGTGACCAGCAGGGCTACGGCGATGCCCAAGGATACTTCGATAAAGCGGTGCAGAGCGACGATCCAGGGGGACCGGATATGCGCGACGAGCAAGACGATGCTCAGTGTAATGGCGGCGAAACGATAGGCGCTTGCGATCCGCAAGAGCGCGGAGAGAATCCCGCAAAGCACAATCCCCAAACCATAGACGATCCATGTCGGATGAAAATACGTTGCAATCAGCGCTCCCAGCGCCGCTCCCAAGGCCGTGCCGGCAAAACGCTGCCACGCGACCGTCATGGGGTCCACGGTGGAGAGAAGAACGACGATGGTGGAAATGGGAGCCCAGTAAGACTCCGGCAGGTTGAGCGCGCGCGCCAATAGCATCGAGACGACAGAAGCCACAGCCGTGCGCGCGGAATGGATAAGAACGTCGCGGGGGATTCCGAACTGCTCCGCCCAGTGTGGCATAGAGGAGGATTGTATCGTGGGCGGAAAAGTCGCTTGACAGGAAAGGGCGTGTTTTATATATTACCCTTAGGTTATGGAACATTATGGTTATGCACGTTCGACAGCTCGCCTGGACTCAACCTTTGCGGCCCTGGCCGATCCCACGCGGCGCGCCATCCTGGCTCGGCTGGCGAAGGGCGAGGCCTCGGTAACGGATCTGGCAGAGCCCTTTGCGATGAGCCAGCCGGCGATTTCCAAGCACCTGAAAGTACTCGAACGGGCAGGGCTGATTTCCCGGGGACGCGATGCGCAACGGCGTCCGCGGCGATTGGAAGCGCGCCCTTTGCGCGAGGCCACGCAATGGCTAGAAAACTACCGCCGGTTCTGGGAGGCGCAGTTCCAGCGGCTGGACGCCCTTCTGCATGACTTGCAAACCAGTGGTGTAAGGAAGCGAGCCAAACGCACGAGTATCAGAGCAGGTTACTCACCGGGCTAGACGCCCGGTGAGGAATGACAAGCCCATACTAAGGAGACGGCGATGAAAAACAGTGGAACGTTCAACATTAGAGCCCATGGTGACCGCGAGATCGTGGTCACCCGTGTCTTCGATGCGCCGCGCCGACTGGTGTTTGATGCTTACACACAGCCCGAACTGCTGAAGAAGTGGTTACTGGGACCGGATGGCTGGTCGATGCCGGTGTGCGAGATTGACTTGAAGGCTGGCGGCAAATATCGCTACGTATGGCGAAACGACAGCAACGGACGCGAGATGGGGATGGGTGGCATTTATCGCGAGGTGGTGGCGCCGGAGCGGATTGTGGCTACCGAGGTCTTCGACGAGGCATGGTATCCGGGCGAGGCCGTGGACACGATCGTGCTAACGGAGCGCGATGGCAAGACTACGCTGACGCAAACGATTCTGTATAACTCGAGCGAGACGCGCAATGCGGTGCTGAAATCGCCGATGCAGTATGGCATGGCAATGAGCTACGACAGGCTGGAGAAATTCTTGCCGTCGGTAGGGCAGGAAGCGATCAGTGCTTAACTCCCTGGTGATGCGCGAGTCCGTGCTGGTGGAGAACTAGAGCGGGTCCGCCAGTCAGTCCGATTTTGCCCGGCTGGCTGGCGGCACGATTCCGTTCATCCGCAAGTACTCCACCATTTGCCCGTAGTGATCATAGGCGTGGGCCACGCCGAATGTGGCCAAGTGCAGGCGAGAGGACTTGCTGTGCTCCGGGGTCTGCAACACATTCTCACTGGTCAACGTAGCTGCGGCTCGGTGACCCAGGGCAAAAGAATCCTTCAAAAACTGAATGATCTCGGCTTTGGTTTTCAAATCCGCGGGGCCGTTCCCGTCCTTGATGTTTTCCGGAATCTTCTCGCCGGTAAGCGAGGACCACAGGAAATAGTTGGAAGAGGCGACGTGCTTGACCTGCACAGCAAACGTGCGCACACCTTTGTAGTCGCTGCCCGGCAGGTTCAAGCTTTCAGGAGAGAAGTTGTACTTATCTTCCGGCATAGCCTCGGCGACGTCCACAAGTTGTTTTTCGATGGCGCTGATCTCGCGGTCCATCGCTGCAGCCAGGGTTGGCGGCTGCTACTCTGGTTGCGCCTGCGGTACAGCGGCAGCGGCGCTCGGCGCGCCGTGGACTGCGGCGGTCCCAGTAGAGACGAGTGCAGCCATCAGGAGAAGGATCCTTATAGGTTTCATGGGAGCGACCGTCCTTATCTTTAATCTTTATCGTCGTATCTTTATTGTCGTTAACGTCATCATCATCAATCAGCGACGCGAATCCGGCGGAACCAGGTTGTTGGCGCGGTAGTAGACCACAAGCTGGCCATAGTGCTCCGCGCTATGCTCAATGGCAAACATCCAGAGGTCGGAGTTATGGTGCAGCTTCTTTCCAAGCTTCGTGGTTTTGTCCAGCCCGGCGTCGCCTTGCTGTTGGATCACTTGCGCCCCGTCCGCGACGGCCTCCTGAACGAATTTCACCACGTCGGCTTTGGTCTTGAAACCATCCCGCGACGGATTGTCGCCCTCGCCGAAGTCGGGCCCGATGTTGGAACCGGCAACCGCCCGGATGAGGACGAAATCGAGTCCGGCAGTATGCAGAAGATTTAGCGCGAAAGTGCGCTCATCTTTCTGCAGCTTGTAGTCGTACTTGTCCTCGGGAAAATCCTGAGCCATGGCGACGAGCTTGTTGCCGATGGCGTTCCATCGATCCAGCGTCTCGTCGGCCCGGGAGCGAGCAGGAAGCGGAGCTTGAGCTTGAGTCTGGGATTGAGCACAGACGCTGGTTGCGACGACAGTCAGCAGAGTGAGCACAAGAAGATGCTTCATCGAGATTGCTCCTGATGTTCGCGGTAAGGACTACTGTGGAAAGTAGACGTAGCGTATGCGTCTTTGTTAGCACGAACACAAGTTCCTCAGCGGCTGAAGCCGGTTCGTTTATGGGTGCATGATCGCTGCGCTGGAAGGGCTGCGCCACCCAAAAAGACCTGCACCTGCCGTATATACTTTTCCCATGTCGTTCGCCAAACAATTGCTCATCGCCGAGGTGCGCCAATCCGCGTGGGCCAATCAGGGCTTGCTGGAGGGATGCGCGGATCTTAGCGCCGAGGAACTTGGGCGCGACTTGCGCCTTTCGCACCATAGTATTCTTTCCACACTCTGCCATATCTACGACGGCGAAAGGGTGTGGCTCGATTGCTTGCGCACAACGGCAGATATGGGAACGTGGCGGCTGCCGCCCGGTCCGGCGCCTAAGCTGTCGCTCGACGAGCTTCGGCAGAAGTGGCCGAAACTCTGGGACGGGTATGATGGTTGGCTGGCAGAGCAGTCTGAGAGCAGCTTAACCGCCGATTTGAACCTGCAGCTTCCGGGCGCGGTCGAGGCGCGCCTGCCCCGCTGGAAAATTCTGCGGCATGTGCTTCATCATTCCACGCTACATCGTGGACAGGTTATCGGCATGATGCGCATGCTGGGCCACCGGCCACCTCCGAACAGTCCCATGGATTACTATCTCGCGGGCGAAGGCGTCAGGAGTGCTTGAGAACGCAGCGCGATCGCAGCCTCGTACGTTCGGCCTGGTCGCGGGGCTCGGCGTAGGCGCCGGTATCTTCTATTACAGGGAACTGGTGGAGGCGCATCTCGCGCTCGGTCTCTCGCCGCGCATCGTCATGGTGCATGCGGATGTGCGCCGCGTGATGAACCACGCCGCCGCGCGCGAGGCTGACCAACTAGCGAACTATCTTGCGGCATTACTCGGACAACTCGCTCGCGGCGGAGCGGAACTAGCCACGATCCCCGCGTTTTCTCCGCAAGTGTGTGCCGCCGAACTGGCAGCCATTACGCCCCTTCCACTGGTTAGCGTTCTCGATGCCATTTCTGCCGAGGTAAAGCGGCGGGGACTTCGCCGCGTAGGCTTGTTCGGGGCGCAGGTCACAATGGAAACGCAGCTGTTTGGCAGGCTGCAGGATGTGAACGTGATCCCGGCGAGGCCGGAAGAAGTGGATCAGATCGCCGCGATCTACGTTCGCGTGGTGGAAGAGGCGCGCGCCTCGGCGGAGGATTACGACAGGTTGCGTGCGCTCGCGCACAGGCTGATCGAGCGCGAGAAGCTGGATGCGATCATCTTCGCCGGAACCGATCTTGCTTTCGTCTTCAATCCGGAGAACACGGACTTTCCCCACGTGGACGGCGCTCGCGTTCACCTCAAGGCCATCATGGCCGAACTGGTTCGGTAAGGCACCCGGCTACTTCACACCTTTCTCTGGACTCCACGGCGGGGTGCCCCATGTCCCGCTTCTCTTGCGAGAAGTGGGAATCAGACCATGCCCGCTCCTCTCACCTCTTCGGACACACCGCGCAGCGCACCGGCATCTCCTCGCATCGGCATCGCTTGGGAATATCGCCCCTGCCCCGCGCCTTCGCCGAACAAGTGAGCAGGCACCACGTCTCCCGATATTTTTCAAACATTCCCTGGCTGTGCGGGCCATAATTAAAGTTAATCGTCGCCCGCGGAACAAACGCATCCGCCGGGACCACGTACCACAAATCTTTTCTGATCACGTACGCCGCCAGAAAATCGAGATCGTCCAGTGTGTAGAGTGGTCCGCTGCCGGCAGCCCTTGCATTGCAGCGCGTGCCTCGATAGCTGGTCGCGCACTTCACCTGCACCCGCCACAGCCGCCGCCCACTCTCCACCGCAAAGTCATAAGGACGGCTGTCTCCCCACGGCTTCAGCACCGGAAAACCCAGCATGGTCGCCTTCGCCAGGAACGCAGCCTCTACCGCTTCTCCCAGCCGTTTGCGCGTCGGCACCGCAACCGCCTGTATCTCAAGTTGGGGATGCCCCATAACCTGCCCTGAGCCTGCCGAAGGGTCTCGCTTCTTCTGCGAGACACGGGATGGACCACTCTGACCCTCCACCTTCACCATGATCTCCTGCGATCTCTCCGGATTCGATTTTTGAGCATAAAAAAGCGCAGACCGGAAGGCCTGCGCTGATTTATTTACCCTATACCTCTAGTATATCAATTTGCATAGGGCCGCTGGGACATGTTAGCCCTATTTATTTTACCCATCGAATCAACAACTTGATTCCAAAACCTCGCCTCGGGGGTCTTGACAAGATTTCCCTGATTTCAAAGCGCGCCCTTCAGACTTCCCAAACCGTCGACGAGGAGACTTTCTCAATCACAGGACATTGTCATTCCGACCATCCGAACGGTTGTCATTCCGAGTCGGGCGTCAGCCCGGCGAGAGCTGCCCTGAGCTTGGCGAAGGGAACCTGCTTTTCCGTCTCCGGCGCACGCCGAAGCCACTAGCACTCACTTCCCTAAATAGTCGATGAACCTTGCGTCCAATGCAGTGTCTTCCGCTGACTGCTTGCTTTTGCCCGTGGGCCGCAGAGCAAACCAGACCACTACGGAAATCATTCCGCACCAGCCTAGCAGGCGAACCACAGCAGCGATTTTCGTGTCGTAGTTGAGAACGCCGAGATCGCTGAAGATTCGAAAGAAATCGTGCTCGGCAAATTCCGGGTCGCCGGTGGTCACCAGAGGCAGCACCTGGGCCCGCGCATCGGCCATGTAGGTTGCGGTGTAGAGCCAGTTCTCGAAGAAAAAGAACAAGGAGAAAACAAAGCCGGTAGTCTTGCGGTGAGTAAAAAAGTACGCCGCGAGAAGGAAAGGCACGAGCCACTGCAGCAGAGTTCCTCCCCACAGCTCAAGCGTCGGGCCGAACCATCGAAAAAGATTGTGACCGCCCTCGTGGATGACCAGATTGGCCAAATCGATGAGGAGCATTCCGCCGTTGGCGTGCCAGGCATAAACGAGGAATCCGGCATAGAAAATAAGCCAGCCCACGAGCGCGGAACGGGAGACCCGCTCCCAAGCCTTGTCGAGCCCCAGGTCGAGTCCGACTTGGTCGAAAATCGATTGCAGCGCTTCGATCATATGCTCATTGCAGCGATTCGATCATGTGCTCGCTGCGATTCTACGTAGCCAGCGCGGCGCATAAAAGTTACGAATGATTCGGCCGGGTGCCCCATAGCGAAGCGCAGGACCTCCGCGACCGTGACAGGGTGCGCATGTGCCAGATTGGGAAGCTGTAAAACATATTCTGCTTTGGGGTGGCGCAGCGCTTCCAGCGCTGCGATAAGGTTGGGGGTTAGAGCAACTTTAGCCGCTGAGGTACGTTGTGGCCGCTCCCCACCGTGACAATACCGGATACAGTTGCTATTTCATCACTGCTTCCACTTTTCAGAAACAGAACCTGCTTCAGTCACAGCGCATGGCGGAGCTCCTCCTCGACGTTTTATTCCACTATCGCGCCCAGGGTAAGTATCTCCTCCATGAATTTGTGTTGATGCCGGATCACTTCCATGTGCTGATAACTCCTACCGAAACCTTGGAGAGAGCTTTGCAATTGATCAAAGGCGGTTTCTCTTTTCGGGCTCGGAAGGAATTAGGATTTGGCGGTGAGATTTGGCAGAAGAGCTTCTATGACCGGCGGGTGCGGGATGTTGAGGAGTACTACGCTTTCCGGGAGTACATTCGCCGCAATCCTGTAAAGAGAGGATTGGTTCGTGTCGCGAAAGAGTATCTGTACAGTTCGGGGCGCCTGGGATTTGAGTTGGATGCCTTCCCTCAGCGACTAAAGCCGATCGGCATAGGCGCATGAGTTGGGCGGGACACGAAGGCTTTGCTTTTGGGTGGCGCAGCGCCTTTTAGCGCTGCGATAAAGCTTCCTAAGAATTCAGCCGGGCTTCAGCCCCTGAGGTTCCCACCGTTGCATGAGAGCGCTGCTGAATTAGGAGTGCTTACCTCAGCGTTTAAAGCCGCTCAGCGTGGGCACTTGATTCGCAGCGGGACAGGAATGGATTGCTTTTGGGTGGCGCAGCGCTTCCTAGCGCTGCGATAAGGCTTCCTGAAAATTCAGCTGGGCTTCAGGCCCTGAGGTTCCGACTCTTGCATACAGAGAACTGCTGAATGTAGGACTCGCACCTCAGCGGCTAAAGCCGGCTAGCTTATGGGTGCTTGAATCGCAGCGCTGGAAGCGCTGCGCCACCCAAAGGCCTATGGCTTCGGGCACCTGAATGGTCCCACCCTTCGAAAAGCGCGAAGGGTGGGCCACCCGCCTGTCGCAAAAAACGCGACAAGGATGGGGCACCCGCGTGGTTTAGTTCTAGGCTGCCACGCTTTCACTAACGGAGGCGGCGGCCTCGATCACGAAAGCGGCGACATTTTCCGGTTGCGCAAGCATCGCCAGGTGAGGGGCTGGCCCAGCTTTGCATTTTTCTTTGCGCCGCACAACCACGATAGAGGGTGCCTCACGCTTCGCGGTTTTCGAAGCGTGGACGCCACGGACGGTGAGTATCAGGGGCTTGGCTGAAAGCGCCTCGGCTTTCACGCGGGCTGAGCGGCCGTGCCGAATGAACAAGAAGTCGAGACCCCGTGCCCACCTTCCGAAAATAGCGGAAGGTGGGGCAGCCTCAGTCGTGATAGGACAAGCAACCAGAATCAAGGATGGGCCAGCCCCCAAGGTCAAAATCGACGGACAGGAGTGTCCGTCCCGCACGTTCACCAGCCCCTGGTCTGCAGCATGTGCGCTTCGTCCAAGCCTGCGATTGCCAGGCCTTTCATCGCTCCTGTCAAATCTTCGCTGACTTCAAGTAATACTTTAGGGTCGTTGAAGTGGGTAGCGGCTTTGACGATGGCGCGGGCGCGCTTTTCGGCTTCGGCGGGATCGGCGAAGGTGGTGGAATCTTTCATGAAGATGCCGCTGCCGACGAAGACGGCTTCGGCTCCGAGTTGCATGACGAGGCTCGCGTCGGCGGGCGTGGCGATGCCTCCGGCGGAGAAGTTGGGGACGGGGAGCTTGCCGGTTTTGGCGACCATCTTGACCAGTTCGTAGGGTGCGCCGTGCTCCTTGGCTTTGGCGTAGAGTTCTTCTTCGCCGAGGACGGTGAGGATTCTCATCTCCTGCACGATCTGGCGGATGTGCTTGACGGCGTGGACGACGTCGCCAGTGCCGGCCTCACCCTTGGTCCGGATCATGGCTGCGCCTTCGGCGATGCGGCGGAGGGCTTCGCCGAGATTGCGCGCACCGCAGACGAACGGAACCTTGAAGGCGTGCTTGTCGACGTGGTGAGCTTCGTCGGCGGGAGTGAGGACTTCGGATTCGTCGATGTAGTCGACGCCGAGTTCCTGCAGAATTTGCGCTTCGGCAAAATGTCCGATGCGGCACTTGGCCATCACGGGGATGGAAACGGTGGCCATGATCTCGCGGATTTTTTTAGGCGAGGCCATGCGCGCAACGCCGCCTTCGGCGCGGATCTGCGCTGGGACGCGCTCGAGCGCCATGACGGCGACGGCTCCCGCCCTTTCGGCGATGGCGGCCTGCTCGGCGGTGGTGACGTCCATGATGACGCCGCCCTTGAGCATTTCGGCAAGGCCGGTCTTGAGGCGGAGGGAGGTGGAGCTACCGTTGGTCGTTTTTCCGTTGTTCTGGGACATGTGTGGATACCGTGGGTACCTTTTCGCAAGCGCGAAGGATTGGCGCGTAGCGCCGTCAACAGTTCATTTTACAACGGAGAGGGGAGGATCGACGGTATATCCGCTTTTGCCTTTGAAGTGTCGGCAGCTTGCCGTCCCCTGCGGGGACGATCGGTTCCCTCTTAATCTGCTTACCCAGGACTTACGTCCTGGGCTATCATATCCCGCCGCTACGCGGCTCGCATGTGCCGACTTCAACTTCATATCTTTTCTTCGAGCAGTCAATCAGCATTGGCAAAGGAGCCGGGCTCTGCCCCGGCTGGACAGCCGAGGGCGGCTGTCCCCACATGGGCTGAGTTAGCTCCGAGAAGATCAAAGTCAAAGGCGTCGGACAGGAGTGTCCGACCCACACGAGCTATCTTTCTACATATTTGGCGAACATTTTTTGGGGGTCGATGGCGATGAAGGTGCCGCGGCTGCGGGCCAGGACTTCGTTTTTTTCGTTGAGAATTTCGGCGGTGTTGATGTGCTGGCGGCCGTGGACGCTGACTTCCCTGCCCTCGACGCGCAGCGGTTTGCGTAGCGGGACGGGCTTGAGGTATTCGATGGTCATTTCTTTGGTGAGGGCGACGACGTGGTGGAGCTTGTTGACCTTGCCCATGGCATCGTCGAGGATGCAGGCGATGACGCCGCCGTGACAGTGGCCGGGCGGTCCGGTGTAGCGCTTGCTGAGACGGAAGCGGCAGACGAAGGTTTGGCGGGCTTCGTCGAGGATGAATTTGAGGCGCATGCCGTCGGGATTGTTCTGGCCGCAGACGAAGCAGTTGTTCTTTTGGAGTTTGAGGTAGCGCGTTTCGTGGCCGTGGATTTCGGGCTGGCGGGGCATGCGGATGATTTTAACGTGATTCTGGGAGGTAGGTTAAAGGTCAAAATCCCCACCCTGCGCAAAGAGCGCGCAAGGGTGGGGCACCCGCATGATTCTGTAACACTTGTCGAAAGTCAAAATCCCCACCCTGCGCAAAGAGCGCGCAAGCGTGGGGCACCCGCATGATTCTGTAACGCTCGTTAAAAGTCAAAATCCCCATCCTGCGCGAAGAGCGCGCAAGGGTGGGGCACCCGGCTTCTCAGTTGGGGCGGAATCCTGTATACATATCGGTTTTGGAAATCTTTCGATTGGAGCGCTTCGTGAAATCGAATCGACTGAATATTGAGAGTCATGCACTGAGTACCTCTGGGGCTAAAGGCCACTTCTGCAAAAATGCTTTAATCGCAGCGCTGAAGCGCTGCGCCACCCCAAAGCATTTTTTCATCGCAAGCTGCTTGATGTTCGTGCTTGCTTTCCTGCTGATCGGTTCCGCTACTTTCGCTCAGGATAAGGATGCGGACAAGACGGTTGTGCCTGCGCCGTCGGGGAAGAAGAATCAGAAGAAGGATCAAAAGAAGGAAGCTCCAGACTCAGAGAAAAAAGACGAGGAGAAGAAGGGCGGGATGACGGCCGATACTTTTTCGGGGCTGAAGTTTCGCTCGATCGGGCCGGCGGTGGCTTCGGGGAGGGTGATGTCGATTGCGGTGAATCCGAAGGATAAGTTTGAGTATTACGTGGGCGTGGCGTCAGGCGGAGTGTGGAAGACGGTGAATGATGGGACGACCTGGACTCCGGTGTTTGATAAGGAAGCGTCGTATTCGATTGGTTGGGTGACGCTTGATCCGAATGATGCGGCGGTGGTGTGGGTGGGAACGGGCGAGAGCAATTCGCAGCGCAGCGTGGCGTATGGGGATGGAATTTACCGGTCGGACGATGGGGGCAAGGATTGGCAGAATTTGGGACTGAAAAAGTCGGAGCATATTGGGCGGGTGGTGATTGATCCGCGGGATTCGAAGGTGGTGTATGTAGCGGCGGAGGGGCCGCTGTGGGGGCCGGGCGGGGATCGCGGCTTATATAAGTCGGCGGACGGAGGAAAGAATTGGAAGGCGGTGCTGACCATCAGCGAGAACACGGGCGTGGTGGATGTAGCGCTGGACCCGTCGAATCCGGACATTGTTTATGCGGCGGCTTACCAGCGGCGGCGGCATGTATTTACTTTGATCGATGGGGGGCCGGAGAGTGCGATTTATAAATCGACCGATGCGGGAGCGAGCTGGAACAAATTGAAATCGGGATTGCCGACGGTGGATCTGGGAAGGATTGGGCTGGCGGTTTCGCCAGTGGATCCGAACGTGGTGTATGCCACGATTGAGGCGGCGGATGGGAAGGGCGGAATTTTCCGGTCGAGTGATCGCGGGGCGACCTGGGAGCGAAAGAATGAATTCGACGTGGGCGCGATGTATTACGCGAGAGTGGTTTGCGATCCGAAGAATGTGGACCGCATTTTTGTGATGAATGTACAGCTGCGCGAGTCTCTCGACGGCGGCAAAACATTGCATAAAGTTCAGGAGACGAATCATCACGGGGACAATCACGCGATCTGGATTGATCCGGACGATACGAAGCACTGGCTGCTGGGGTCGGATGGCGGGATGTATGAGACCTGGGATGACGCGAAGAACTGGGAGTTCAAGGCGAACCTGCCGACGGTGCAGTTCTACGATGTTGCGGTGGACAACGCGCTGCCCTTCTATAACGTGTGCGGCGGAACGCAGGATAATTTTTCGTGGTGCGGGCCGGCGCGGACGCGAAATATCAACGGAATTATGAATTCGGATTGGTTCGTGACCACGGGAGGGGATGGGTTCCGGTCGGTGGTGGATCCGGTGGATCCGAACACGATTTATTCGGAGTCGCAGTATGGAGTGCTGGTGCGGCATGACAAGCCGACGGGGCAGGAGCTGGTGCTGCAGCCGCAGGAGGGTAAGAGAGAGCCTCCGCTGCGGTGGAATTGGGATTCGCCGGTGATTATCTCGCCGCACTCGCATACGCGGTTGTACTTTGCGGCGAATCAATTGTTTCGCAGCGATGATCGTGGAGATACATGGAAGGCGATCAGCGGAGATCTTACAAGGCAGATTGATCGAAACAAGTTGCCGGTGATGGGGAAAGTGTGGGAGCCGGATGCGGTGGCGAAGAATGCATCGACGTCGTTCTACGGGAATATTGTGGCGCTGGCGGAGTCGCCGAAAAAAGAAGGGCTGATTTATGTGGGGACGGATGATGGGTTGATTCAGGTGACGAGCGACGGCGGACAGACGTGGACGAAATATGAAAAGTTTGCGGGCGTGCCGGACATGACGTATGTGAGCCGGCTGGCGGCCTCGCAGCACGATGTGAACACGGTGTACGCGGCGTTCGACAATCATAAGAATGAGGACTTCAAACCTTATTTGTTGAAGTCGACGGACGCGGGAAAGACTTGGACATCGATTGCGGGAAATTTGCCGCAGAACGGGACGGTGCTGGCGTTCGCGGAAGATGCGGTGAATGCGAACTTGCTGTTTGCGGGAACGGAGTTTGGAGCGTTCTTTACCGTCGACAGCGGGGCGCACTGGGTGCAGATGAAAGGCGGACTGCCGACGATTGCGGTGCGCGATATGGTATTGCAGGCGCGGGAGAGTGATCTGGTGATTGCGACGTTTGGGCGCGGGTTCTATGTGCTCGACGATATTTCGGCGCTGCGGCAGACGAAGTCGGAATCGTTGGAACAAACGGCGGCCACGTTTCCGGTGAAGGATGCTTTGCTGTATATCGAGCGCCATCCGCTGGGCGAACCGAAGAAGGGGTTTCAAGGGGAGGCGTTTTATACGGCGGAGAATCCGCCGTACGGCGCGGTGTTCACGGCCTACTTGAAAGAAAAGTTGAAGACGAAGAAAGAGAAGCGGCAAGAGGCCGAGAAAGAAGCGGCGAAGAAAAGTCAGACGCTGCCCTATCCCTCGAACGATGAATTGCGGGCGGAGGCTGAGGAGAAGAAGCCTGAAGTTTACTTTATGGTTTACGACGAATCGGGGACGGCGATTCGGCGGATGGACGGGAGCATCGAGGCGGGATTTCAGCGGGCGGCGTGGGATTTGAGGTATCCCGTGGCGGCGCTTCCGAAGCATGAGGATGACGAAGAAGACTTTCTTCCGGCTTCGACGAATGGAACGCTGGTGCTGCCGGGATCGTATTCGGTGAAGTGTTTCCAGGATGTGGATGGAATTGTGACGGAGCTGGGGGCGGCGCAGAATTTCAAAGTAGTGACGGATGGGCAGAGTTCGATGAACGCGGGGGATCTGGCGGGGCGGGAAGAATTTCATCGCAAGGTGGCGCGGCTTTACCGGGCGGTGTCCGGAGCTACACATACGGCGCACGAGGTGGAAGACCGGCTGAAGTCGATTCGCGAAGCACTGAAGGATACTCCGGCGGCGGAAAAACAATTGGACGCGGAGGCGGATGCGGTCGAGCGGAATAATCGGGTGATCCTGCGCGCGCTGAGTGGGGATTCGGAAATGCAGAAGCGGAATGAACCGGTGGCGTCGTCGATCAACGACCGGATCGAGGCCATCATGGAGGGCGAGAGATTTTCGCTGGCGAAGCCGACGCAGAGCCATGTTGAGGATTACAACATTGCGGCGGCTGAGTTTACTGCACAACTTGCGAAACTTCATACTCTGGTTGAGGTTGATTTGGCCAAGCTGGAAAAAGATATGGAGGCTGCGGGCGCACCCTGGACGCCGGGAAGGGTGCCGGAGTGGAGCGAGAAATAGAAAGTGGCCACGGATTCGCACGGATCCGTCGAAAACCTTTCACCGCAGAGGACGCAGAGAGCGCAGAGAATTCAATAGATAGGAGTTTTCATTTTGCTGAGATCTGTTTAGTTCGGGGAAATCCGTGGCGAGTTTTCTATTTCTTCCACAAGTCGCTTGCTTTTTTCGTGAGCACCTGTGGTAAACTCGCCGCCGACTGTTGCTTAGCGCTGTGGGGCGCGGCAACGGCCGTGGGGAGATTGTCTCACTTCGTCTTTCTTTTCCGGAGGACTGGGGAATGGGCCTCGCGTTAATGGCGGTGATCTGGGTGATCACACTTGCCAGCACTTACTTCTTCGTCGCCAAGACATGGTGGCTGCCGGTAGGGGCTGCCGAAGCCGCACATTTCATTGACGGACAATTAGCCCTCACCTTTGTATTGATGGGAATTGTTTTTCTGGCGGCGCAACTCTCTCTGGGTTATATCGTCTGGAGATATCAGCAGAAACCTTCCTCGCCGCCGGTGCTCTATTCGCACGGCAATACCAAGCTCGAAATCATTTGGACCGTGCTCACCACGATTTTGTTCGTCGGATTAAACCTGATGGGCAGCAGTGTGTGGGCGAGCCAACGGTTTGATCCGGCGGGAGCGGGCGCGGTGCAGGTGGAAGTGACCGGGATGCAGTTTGCCTGGTATTTTCGCTACCCGGGGCCAGATGGAAAGTACGGGGCGACGAGTCCGAAGCTGATGGATCCTTCGGCGGGGGGCGAGGCGGCGGTGGGATTGAACACTTCCGATCCAGCGGCGAAAGATGATGTGGTCACCGGAACGATGTATTTGCCGGTGGACCGCGAAGTGGATGTGAGCTTGCGCGCGGTGGACGTGATTCATTCCTTCTTTGTGCCGTCGCTGCGATTCAAGCAGGACGCGGTGCCGGGACTGAATATTCACATGCACTTCAAGCCGACAGCGATTGGCGATTATGAAATCGCATGCGCCGAGTTGTGCGGCCTGGGACATTACAAGATGCACGGGATGGTGCACGTGGTCAGCCAGGAAGATTTCGATAAGTGGCTGGCGGCACGGGAGGCGGAGAAACAATAACATGGCGACCCCGGTTACGGTTCATGCGCACGCGGCTCCTCAGGGCTTCATTCGAAAATATATTTTCAGCCTGGATCACAAAGTCATTGGCATTCAATATTTCTTTTTGGCGCTCACGGCGGTGTGGGTGGGGATGTTCTTGTCGCTGCTGATGCGACTGCACTTGGTTTGGCCAAATGCGGTGCTGCCGCTGGTGGGAGAGATCAAGCCGGAGACTTATCTCAGCCTGCTGACCATGCATGGCACGATCATGGTGTTTTTCGTGCTGACGACGGCGCCGCAGGGCGGGTTCGGAAATTATTTTCTGCCGATTCAGATTGGAGCGCCGGACATGGCGTTTCCGGTGCTGAATATGCTTTCGTTCTGGACGACCTTTGTGGCGTTCGTGACCATCATCGCGGCATTTTTTGTGACCGGCGGCGCTCCGCTGCATGGATGGACGGGATATGCGCCGCTGAGCGCGTTGCCTTCAGCCGGACCGGGGGAACAACTCGGGGCGGATTTGTGGATCACGAGCATCGCGATTTTTTGCATTGCGTCGCTGATGGGTGCGTTGAATTTTATTACCACGACGCTCGATCTACGGGCGAAGGGCATGACTTTGATGCGCATGCCGCTGACGGTGTGGTCGTGGTTCATTACGGCGATTCTGGGACTGCTGGCATTTGGGGTTCTGCTCTCGGCGGGGATTCTGCTGCTGATGGATCGGAATCTGGGTACGAGTTTTTATGTGCCGCTGGTAGTGGTGAACGGACAGATCATGGGGCACAAGGGCGGATCGCCACTGCTGTGGCAGCATCTGTTCTGGTTCTTCGGGCATCCGGAGGTCTACATTGCGATCCTGCCGGGGATGGGCGTGGCGTCGCAGGTTCTGTCGACGTTCTCGCGGAAGCCGATCTTTGGATATAAGGCGATGGTTTATGCCATGCTGGCCATTGGATTTTTCGGATTCATGGTGTGGGGCCATCACATGTTCATGAGCGGCATGAGTCCGTATTCGGCATTTGCGTTTTCCATTCTGACGATGTGTATCGGCGTGCCGTCGGCGATCAAGACATTTAACTGGTTGGGGACGATGTGGAAGGGGCATATTCGGTTTCAGACGCCGATGCTGTATGCGATTGGATTCGTTTCGCTTTTCGTTTCCGGCGGACTGAGCGGGCCGTTCCTGGCGCAGCCGGTGCTCGATATTCAGCTGCACGACACTTATTTCGTGGTCGGCCACTTTCATTTGATCATGGGCGTGGCGGCGATCTTTGGAATGTTTGCGGCGACCTATTACTGGTTTCCGAAAATGTTCGGGCGGATGATGAATGAAACCTGGGGACGAGTGCACTTCTTCATCACGCTGACGGGGACTTACGCCATCTTCATGCCGATGCATTATCTCGGCATCGCAGGCGGGACGCGGCGCTACTCGCAATATACGGAAGTGGCGTATTTGCAGAAGCTGATGCCGATTCACCAGTTCATGACGTACGCGGCGATCATCACGATCGCGGCGCAGTTTATTTTTCTGATTAATCTTTTCTGGAGCATGTTCAAGGGGCCGAAGGCGAGCGACAATCCGTGGGAGGCGACGACTCTGGAGTGGACGACGACAACGCCTCCACCACACGACAACTTTGGCGGGAAGACTCCGGTGGTGAATCACGGGCCGTATGAGTATGGAGTTCCGGGAGCGCCACGGGATTATGTGATGCAGACGGATCCGGCAACGACGCCGGCGCACTGATGCATGAGGATAGTGGAGTTGATGAGGATGCGAGCCAGACGCGCAGTTGTTGCGTTGCAAAGAACGCGCCGCTTGGCGCGGCTCGCCCAGATCCCCTTCGGCTTCGCTCAGGGCAGGCTTTCGCTTTGCAAAGAACGCGCGCTCAGGATGACAAATGGCGACGTATAGCCCAACTACTCCGGTAAATAAGCTAGGGCGCGGCGGGGATGTTCCCGTGCCGCCGAGCGGCGGGGACGGCGGCGATAACTCGCAGGGGTCAAATTTTCCAAATTATGGCGCGCGGTTGCGGCGGGCGCGGCTGGGGCTGATTTGCGGGATTGCGACAGTCAGCATGGTTTTTATTTCGCTGACCAGCGCGTATGTGGTGCGGCAAGGCCTGCCGACGTTTGATGGCGCGACGAATTCCTATGTCCGCGACTGGGGGCAGGTGCAGTTGCCCTGGCTGCTGCTGGGGATCAATACGGTGTTGTTGCTAATCAGCAGCGTGACCATGGAATTGGCGCGGCGGGAGATCAAGCGGAGGGCGGCGCTGGCTCCGCTGCAATCGATGCCGGGGATTTCGCTGGGCGAAGAGAAAAGTTTTCCGTGGCTGGGCGTGACGGTGCTGCTGGGCTTTGGATTTCTGGTGGGGCAGTGGATGGCGTGGGGAGAGTTGAAGGCCCGCGGATTTTTCGTCGACACGAACCCGAACAGTTCGTTTGTTTACCTGTTGACGGCGGCGCATGCGGTGCATCTGGCGGGCGGGATTGTGGCATTGATTTGGGCCTCGGTCACTTCCCTGCTCCACCGGCCGATTGAGGGTCGGAGGATTGTGGTCGATGTGACAGCATGGTATTGGCATTTCATGGCGGTGCTGTGGATTTATGTTTTTGGGCTGTTGGGGTTAGCAAGGTAGCGAGGCGGCCATCTTGCGAATGCAGTTGTATGCACGCGAGATCCTTCGCTCCGCCAGAAGAACGGCTGCGCTCAGGATGACGCAGCGAAAAGGAAAGGGGAAACTGGGGAATGGCTGACGCCACGCTGCAACATGAAGCTGTCGCGGTGCACGGAGTTGCGGGCGAATATGAAGAGCCGCTGTTTGGGGCTTACTCAAAGAAAGTTGGCATGTGGCTGTTTCTGGCGTCGGACTCGCTGACGTTCGGAGCGCTGCTGTTTGCCTTCAGCTACAACCGCATTTATACAGCGTGGCCCACACCGTTTGGCAAAGACAGCATCATCAATGCGACGGTGATGACGGCTTGCCTGCTTTCGAGTTCACTGACCATGGTGATGGCGGTGTTTGCGGCGCAGCGGCATGACCGGTCGTGGACGCGGAATTGGCTGCTGGCGACCATGGCGTTCGGCACGGCGTTTATTGTGTTGCACGGGATGGAGTGGACGAAACTGATCCACGAAGGGTTGACCTTGCCGGGATTTCCCAAGCCCGCGGGACAGAGTGAGGGCGAGTTCGCGAAAATCTCAACGGGAGTGCCGCAATTTGCGGCGACATTTTTTGGATTGACGGCGATGCACATGCTCCATGTGACGATCGGGGTGATCTATTTAGGTGTGGTGGCGCTGCGGAAGTGGTTCCTGCCGATTTTGGGAGCGCTGTGGCTGGCAGGATTTTTTCTGATTCCGTCGGACAACGTTTTTCATTACGGAGTGCATGCGCTGCTGATCGGGCTGGTTGTGGCGAGCATCATTCTTTTTTTGAAACCGAAAGATTATGACGCGCACGATGTCGAGGTATCGGGATTGTATTGGCACTTTGTGGATCTGGTGTGGATGTTTATCTTTCCGCTGGTGTATTTGATGTCGACCAAGGTGTAGCTGGGTACACCCTCAGGGGTTAAAACCCAATTTTTTTGGACGGTGAGCGGCGCGGCTAGAAGCGGCGCCCTTTCAAAGCGAGCAGATGCAGAGGAGGTTGCATAGGTCCTTTGCTTCGCTCAGATGACAGGGGAGTTGAGGGGAAAAGACGATGCACGACGTGGCGACGCATGACGATAGCAAGGGGCAATATTTCTGGGTGTGGGGCGCGCTGCTGTTCTTGACAGCCATTGAGGTCTGGCTCGGCTATCGACAGATCTTTGAGCCGGTGCGAATGCTGGAAGCGCTGCTGGTGCTCTCGGTAATCAAGTCAGCTTTGATCATTGCCTACTTCATGCACCTGAAGTTTGAAAAGCCGCTGATGCGGTGGTTGCTGGTGATCTCGGTGACCACGTGCTTTGTCATTATGTATTTCTTCTTCTTCCCGGATGCGGGGCGGATTTTGCGGTTGGGGGTGAAGTAGGGAGTGATGCAGGACATACGGGCGAAAATCCGAGCGGTGGGGTTGACGGCGATGGTTGGGCTACTGACTTTGCCCGCGCTGGCGCAGGGATGCGCGATGTGCAATGCGGTAGCGAGGAGCACGCCCAAGGAAGGTCAGCGAGCGCTAAACCGGGCGATTCTGGTGATGCTGGTGCCACCGATCAGCATCATGGTATTTGGAGTCGGTTTTGCGTTCCGCTACGGAAAACGGCGGGACGAAGAGCAGGATCGCGGCGAAGAGTAGTAGTAGTACAGACGCGAGAATCTCGTCCTGCCTAGAAACAATCTCAGGGGCTGAAGCACATCTACAAATGGAGCTCTAGCTAGCCGCCGGAAGAGCTGCTCTTCCTCGGTGCGCCAGGCTAACGGCAGGTTCCCTTCGACTTCGCTCAGGCAAGCTCTCCACTTCGCCGTCGTGGCGCTCCGGCTCAGGTCGGAATGACATAATGCCTTCAAGGCATACCCCAGCGGCTGAAGCCGCGTTCCTAGTTGGACGCTGCGGTGGCACGAGTGAACTCGTGCCCCTCCCGAACCTGGTGTCCCGACCATGCGGGGGAACTCCCAAGGCAACCGGAACGCGGATGAGGGTGCAGGAATCTTTCGACTGCGCATGTTGAACGAATCAAAATCAAAGGCGACGGACAAGAGTGTCCGTCCCACATGAGCTTTAGGCTGCGGCGGTGGTGCTCAGGCTGTTGGTCTCGCGCAAGGTGGAGGCTTCGCGCGCGCCGGTGTGGCGGAGCACTTCGCAGGCCCAAGATATTCTTGCGCTTTCCGAGCAAGAGACGTAGACCAGAACCCCCAAGTGGCGCAACTCGCCCTCGAAGCGATCCGCTTCGTCATCGGAAAAACCAAGGCCGACAAGAGTATTGGAGTTTCCGCAGAAGGCGGCAGTGTCGCGGGCAACCATGAGAGCGTGGAAAAAAGCTTGCGAGCGGATGAAGAAGCCGACCGTGGGAATCATGACGGCGCCAAATTCGGAGAGCCATCCGATGAGCCCGGCGGTCGAGGCATTGGCCTCGCGCTCAGAGTTGAAGAGGCTGGCGTCGCGAATGAGTTGTGCGATGGGATGGGTGGGCGACAACATCATGCAGATATCTTCGTTCTCGAATCCAGCTTGATTCAGGGTGTGCACGACATCATTCAGGGGGACATTCTGCGAATACATTCCGTAGGCGGCGGGGTTTAGTGCCATATCGAACTCTCCACATCGAGTATTAATCGGTGAATACTAATAGTGCTGACAGCAATGACCGGGAAGATGGAACCCTGGGACTCCAGCGAGTTTTGAAGTGAAGTAAGGTGCGAACCGAAGGTACTGACGGCCTCCACTCGACCCGAGCTACTGGATTGACTGAAAACTACGCTTCGGCGGCGAAATTGAAACTCGGGTAAACCATGTAGGGAGCGATTTTTCCATTGAATTGTTAATCGCTGATGAATTCGGGGCGCCGGGGCGAAGCCGAGAGCGGTAAGAGATTCCGATGCAGTGGCGGAAATTTCATGGTGGAGCGCGAGGCGGGTACGAAAGGGCGTTTGTTTGCATGGGATGGGGATTGGCAAGGACTTTGCAACTGGAACAGGTAAAGCCTTTGCCTAGGAGTTTGGCCATGAAACAGTTGCTGATGCGCCTGATGTTTGCGACCGTAATTACGGTGGTGGCGGTGGTACTGGCTCCGGCGGCTCGCGCACAACAGGCGGATCAGGACTCCGCGCCGACAGCGCCGCAGAAGGCGGATCCGGCGGCGGTTGCGAGTCAACATGCCAACGAAGGCCAGATGCCGGCCTCTGGCGAGGCCACGACAGAAGAGGCCAAGTCCTTTACCGGCAGGATCGTGAAAGAAAATGGAGAGATGGTACTGCAAGACACCGTCACAAAAGTCACCTATCGGCTGGATGACGCGGCGAAGGCAAAACAATATATGGGCAAGCGGGTGAAGGTTACCGGCAAACTGGACATGGACAGCAACACGATCCGGATCGAGAGCATCGGACTGATCCCGTAGCGTTGAGGGAGATCAACCCATATGGCTGGCGACATTCCGAACCATCCTCAGTACGAGTACGACATTCCGACTGCAGTTACGTTCCTTATTGCGGGATTGGGGCTCGGGTCGATCCTGACTTTGCCGTTCGCGTCGCGCTTCGAAAAAGCGATGCTGATTCCCTCCGGCGCGACGCAACGCGCCACGCAGTAAGCCTGCTTTATAATAAAAGGTTCGACACCGCCTGCTGAGGCCGCTGGGGAGCATCCCGCCGGGCCGGGGGGGCGATTGCCGGCCAACTTACCCGATGTCTCCTACGACAGCTACGGACAGCATAGTGGTGCGCGGAGCCCGCGTGCACAACCTCAAGAATATCGACTTTGAGGTGCCGCACAACACCCTGACGGTGGTGACGGGGGTTTCGGGATCGGGTAAATCGTCGCTCGCGTTCGACACGATTTATGCGGAGGGGCAGCGACGGTATGTGGAGTCGCTCTCGGCGTATGCGCGGCAGTTTCTGGAGCGGATTGAGAAGCCGGATGCGGATTCGATTGATGGAATCGCGCCGGCGGTGGCGATCCGGCAAAAGAATACGACGCGCAATCCGCGGTCGACCGTGGGAACGGCGACCGAGATTTATGACTATCTGCGGCTGCTGTTTGCGCGGGTGGGGCGAACTTACTGTGTGAACTGCGGGCGCGAGGTGAAGAAAGATACGGTTGACGAGATCGCGGATACGATTCTTGGGCTGGATGCGGGAACGAGAGTACAGGTAGTGTTTCCGTTGCGAGCGGCCGCGCCGGCGCAGGCGGAACCTGTGGCGAAGAAGAGTGCGCGTGGGCGCAAAGGTGGAAAGAAGGGCGCGACCGCGGATTCAGGCTTGACGGAGCAGGTGAAAGCTCGGTTGTTTGATTTGCGGAAGGCGGGATTCAACCGTTTGTATCAGGCTGGGCAGGTGTTTGAGTTTTCCACCCCGGAATCATTGCTGGATGTCGACTTCAACCAACCGGTGTCTATTTTGGTGGACCGGCTGGCGGTCTCGGCGGAGGCGCGGTCGCGCATTGTGGATGCGGTGGAGACGGCGTACCGGGAATCCGGGGAAGTGATTTTCGACGTGACGCAATCTGCGGACTCGGAGAAGGATGCTCAGGCAAAAACGACGGACAGGAGTGTCCGTCCCACACAATTACGCTTCTCGCAGCGCTTCGAATGCAAACAGTGCAACCTGCGTTACGAGGAGCCGGAGCCGCGGCTGTTCTCTTTTAACAATCCATATGGAGCGTGCCCGCGCTGCCAGGGATTCGGAAACACCATCGACTTCGATTTGGATCTGGTGATTCCGGATAAAGGGAAATCGCTGGGGGAAGGCGCGATCGATCCGTGGAACAAGCCGAAGTACAAGCCGCTGTTTGCGGAGATGAAGCGCTTTGCCAAGCAGGCGGAGATTCCGCTCGATGTGCCGTGGGGTGAACTGGAAGCGGAGCAGCAAGAGCTCATCCTGAATGGGGATGGCGATTTTCTGGGAGTGCGGGGATTTTTTCAATACCTGGAGCGGAAAAAGTACAAGCTGCACATACGAGTTTTTCTGAGCCGGTATCGCGGGTATTCGATTTGTCCGGAGTGTCATGGAAACCGGCTACGGCTGGAGGCGAGGCAAGTCAAAATCAGCGGGCGGAATATTTGCGACGTGTGCGCGATGACAGTGGAGGATGCGGCGACATTCTTCGCCGGGGTGCAGTTGAGTGCGGAAGAGGCGGAGATTGCGGAGAGGCTTCTGGAAGAGATCCGGGAGCGGCTGCGTTTTCTGAACGACGTGGGGCTGGAATATTTGACGCTGGACCGGCTGGCGTCGACGCTCTCGGGAGGGGAGGCGCAGCGGATTCAGCTGGCAACGTCGCTGGGGTCACGGCTGGTGGGAACTTTGTATGTGCTGGACGAACCTTCGATTGGGCTGCATAGCCGCGATACCCACCGGCTGATCAAGATCCTGCTTGATCTGCGGGATCTGGGAAATACGATTCTGGTGGTAGAGCACGATCCTGACATTATGCGGACGGCGGACCGGATTCTCGATCTGGGTCCGGGAGCGGGCGAGAACGGGGGCAAGCTGGTGGCGGCGGGAAGCTACGAAGAGATTCTGAAGAATCCGGCATCGCTGACGGGGCGATATCTTGCGGACGACTTGCGCATTCAGGTTCCGGCGGTGCGGCGGCAACCAGGTACGCAGCAGATCAGGATCAAGAACGTGCGGGCCAACAATCTGAAAGGGATCGACGTCTGCATTCCGCTGGGGATGCTGGTGGCGATCACGGGAGTTTCGGGCTCGGGAAAATCGACGTTGCTGCATCAGGTTCTTTATCAGGCGCTGGCAGAGGCTAAGCAGCAGCCGATCTCGGGCGGGGCGCGGGGAGCGGCGACCTGGGAGAGCCTGGAGGGCGACCAGTTTATTGATGAAGTGGTGCTGGTGGATCAGTCGCCGATCGGGCGGACGCCGCGCTCGAATCCAGTGACTTATATCAAGGCGTTCGATGCGATCCGGGAGTTGTTTGCTTCCCTGCCTGAGGCCAAGAAGCGCGGCTTCGGAGCGGGACATTTTTCTTTTAACATCCCGGGCGGACGGTGCGAGACTTGTCAGGGCGACGGCACGGTCACCGTGGAGATGCAGTTTCTCGCAGATGTGGAATTGATTTGCGAGGAGTGCAAGGGGACACGATACAAGGCGCAGGTGCTTGAGGTTCGCTACCGTGGCAAAAACATTCACGAAGTGTTGAACCTCACGGTGAAGGAGGCGCTGAAGTTTCTGGCGGAGGTGCCCAAGATTACCGAGAAGCTGCGCGTGCTGGAGGAAGTTGGGCTGGGATATTTGCGGCTGGGGCAATCGGCGACTACGTTGTCGGGAGGAGAGGCTCAGCGCATGAAGCTGGCGGCGCATTTGCAACCGGCCGGGCGCGAGATTGGACGGCCCAGCGCGGGGCGGCAGGACGAAGGCCGGCGGAGGCGGCGGGTACTTTATATTTTCGACGAGCCTACGACGGGATTGCATTTTGACGACGTAAGCAAACTTCTGGCGGCATTCCGCCGTCTTATCGATGCAGGTGGCTCGATTCTGGTGATCGAGCATAATCTGGAAGTGATCAAGACCGCGGACTGGGTGATTGACCTGGGACCGGAGGGCGGAGCGAGAGGCGGCAGAATTGTGGGAGCGGGCGCGCCGGAGATGATTGCGAATCTGCCGGGCTCCTACACGGGGAAGTATCTGGCTCGCCTGCTGAATGGCCATGGCAACGGAGCGACGACTCCCGATGGCAGCAATTAAATTTCTCGCGAGCGTGCTGCTGGCTTTTTCGGTGGGCGCGTGCGCGACGGCGCAGGATGCAAGCCAGGCTCCGGGACAATCTTCCGCGCCTGCTTCTTCTGCACCACCCTCTTCTTCTGCACCATCGTCTAGTACGCCATCGACGTCCACGCCAGCCGCGGGGACGTCATCGTCATCTTCACAATCTTCGAGTACGCATCGCACCGGTCATCACATTCGGGTTCCGGATGATGATTCTCCGGCGCAACCGGCGGAGCTCACCGAGGCGGAGGAGGCGATCGAAAAACAGAATTATGCGGCCGCTGAACCTCTTCTGCAAAAGTTGGTGGAGCGGGATGCCACGAGCTACGTGGGGTGGTTCGATTTGGGCTTTGTGGAAAATGCGTTAGGAAACGTGGAAGGTTCGATTGCGGCGTATCGCAAGTCGGTAGCGGCGAAGCCGGATGTTTTCGAATCGAACCTGAACCTTGGATTGCAACTGGCCAAGAGCGGGCAGCCCGGAGCGGAGGACTTTCTGCGGGCTGCAACCCATCTGAAGCCGACAAGCCACGTTGCCGAAGGGCAATACCGGGCGTGGCTCGCGCTGGGGCACACGCTGGAAAAGTCGGGGCCGGAGGAGGCGGTTGCAGCTTTCCAACATGCCGCTTCCCTGCAACCGAAAGAGGCCGAGCCGCACTTCGCCGCGGGAATGCTTCTGGAGCGAAACAATAAATTCGCCGATGCCGAACAAGAATACAAGCGGGCGCTTGCGTTGGATCCGGGGTCCACAGATGCGGCGATCGCACTGGCGAATCTTTCGATGCGCGGACGACGGTTTCCAGAGGCGGAAGACTATCTGTGCAAACTACTTGCCGAACACGCTTACCCCGGCTCGGAGTCAGCGGCGGTCGAGATCCAATTGGGGCGAGTGCTGGCTGCCGAAGGCAAGAATGACGAGGCGATTGCCGCGATGGAGGCAGGAATCAAGCTGGCCCAAGGAGATGAGGCGGCGAGGCGCGATCTGGCAGACGTATACGCGACTGCCGGGAAGAATGATCTGGCCGAGTCGAGCTACCGCGCGCTGGTTGCGGCCCACCCGAATGAAGCGGAGCTGCGCCGCAGCCTGGGGCAGGCGTTGCTGCGGCAGAAGAAATTTCCCGAGGCGCAGAAGGAATTTCTGACCACGGTGAAGCTTAAGCCGGATTTTGGAGAGGCATACGGCGATCTGGCATTCGCGGCGGGTGAAACTCAGAATTATGCGCTGGTGATTCGAGCGCTAGATGTTCGGGTCAAGCTGCTGCCGGAAACTCCGATCACTTATTTTCTGCGAGCCTCGGCGTGCGATCATCTGCGCGACTTTAAGACTGCGGCGGTCAATTATCACCTCTTTCTCAACACGGCCAAGGGGAAGTATCCTGATTATGAGTGGAAGGCAGAGCATCGCCTGATTGCCATTGAGCCCAAGAAATGAGTTTGGCGGAAGTCAATGAAACTGGGGATGGGAGATTTGCGATGGTGGCGGGCGGCAGTGGCTTTCGCACTTCTGGTGACGACCGGGCTGGGCGCGCGCGGCCGGGCCAAGGAACTGACGCTTGAAGAATTGAAGGAACGCGTGGCTGGGACTTCGGTTGCGGATCGGCCTGCCTTGTGCATTGAGATTGCGGAGCGGCAAGAAGAAGCGGCCGGTAGGCTGTATGTAGCGGGCGACGTCGACAAAGCGGAAGCGGCGCTGGGGGATGTAGCGTCATTCTCTGAATTGGCCCGCGACTACGCGATTCAGTCCCACAAGCACGAGAAGCAAAGCGAAATTGCGATCCGCAAGATGGCGCGGAAGCTGGGGAGCCTTAAGCATAGTTTCGTGCACGAGGACCAAAAGCAGATTCAAGACACCATCGACCGGCTGGAAAAGATTCGCGACGATTTGTTGGCGGCCATGTTTCCGAATGGAGTTAAGAAATGAAGTGTCACTGGCGGGCAACGAGCAGTGGTGTATGCCTGATATTGCTGATTGGCGCGGGGACGGCGTTCGCGCAGCACCGGCGTGATCCATTCACGCCGCTGGAAATCGACCAGATCCGCGATACCAGCTGGGAACCTCAACTGCGGCTCGGTCTGTATGTGAAATTTGCACGGGCCCGGCTGGTCGGCATGGAGCAGATGCGCAACGATCCGAAAACAAAGGATCGTGCGCAGCAGACGCATGACCGGCTGGATGACTTTCTGCTGATTTATGACGAATTGAACGACAACATCGATACCTATATCGATCGCAAGAACGACATTCGCAAGCCGCTGAAGGTGATCATCGACGCCGATACGGAGTTCCAGGCGAAACTCTTGGCGCTGCGAGATGCGGCGAATGTTCTGCCGGAAGAGGCCAAACAATACGAGTTTATTCTGAGCAACGCGCTGCATACGGTCGATAGTTCGGCAGAAGATCATCGCAGTCTTCTCGCGGATCAAGAAGAAGCGGCGAAACATAGAAAAAAAACGACGGCCGGACCATCGAGTAGCCGATCGGAATGAGGGGTTGGTGCGTATCGGGTGGGATTGGGGAAAGACGATCACAGGGGCTAAAGCCCACAGTGATTTTGCGGGACTGACGCGGCCCTGAAGGGCCGCTCTTCCACGGTTGTCCGGACGGTTGTGATCATGGTTGGTGGAAAGTTCGCGCGTGACCGTAATGCGTACGGTTGTGATGATGGTTGGTGGGATGTTAGACAGTGACGGTGATTTGCGTAATCGTGCGTGACCGTCATCCGTGCGATCGTGAGTCGACCGCGCGGCTGAGTCATTGGTCAAGGGTAGGTCGTGAGGGATGCGCATCTCATCTCGTCATCCTCTCTTCATTGATTTCGTTTACTTCGGCGTGTGCTAATCTGGGCTCACTGTGCGTGAGGGATTGCTCGATATCTTCCATGAGGAACACCGGCAGCTGCGTCCCAGCGCTGCGCTCCCTGAATTAAAGATTGAGTTCTTTGCGTTTGCGAATGTGAATAATACGATTCGCTTGCGCCAAGGGAGGCTTCTGGTAAGGCTTTCCGATTTACTGGAAGGCGCGCCGGAGGCCGTGGTTCGCGCCATTGCGCACATTCTGCTGGCCAAGATGTATCGCAAGCCGATTGATCGCGGGCATGCAGCGCGGTATCGAAAATATATAGGCAGTCATGAGGTGGTGAATAAAGCACACCTGGTGCGCCAAATGAGGGGGCGCAAGCGGCTGCATTCTCCGCAGGGGCACGTTTACGATCTTGACGCTATTTTTGAGGATCTGAACTGGCGTTTTTTTCATGGACTGCTGGGGCGTCCGCGGATGAGTTGGAGCCCAAGCAAGACCAGGCGCATCCTCGGGCACTACGACCCGGCGCATAATGCGATTGTGATCAGCCGCATCTTCGATCATGCGTCGATTCCGCGCTATGCCGTGGAATACATTGTGTACCACGAGATGCTGCACCTGAAGCATCCGGTGAGGCTGCGCGGGAGCCGGAGGTGCGTGCACTCGGCGGAATTCCATGCGGAAGAACAACTGTTTCCGCAGTTGGAGCAGGCGAATGCGTTTCTAAAACAACTGTGAGTGAAATCGAAGTGCAGCTCTCTTCTTAGAGCGCTCCGGGGACCAATCTGATGCCGAGTTCGGTCGTTCGCTTCGAATCGATTGCGGATTCGTTGACCGAGCGATTCGTGCGATTGTACGGGACACGTCCTAAGATTTTCCGGGCGCCGGGCCGGGTGAATATGATTGGCGAACACACCGACTATAACGATGGATTCGTGATGCCGGCCGCCATCGATTTGTATACGTGGGTCGCGGTGAGCCGGCGAAGCGACCGCATCGTGCAGGTGCAATCAGACCAGTTTGCAGAAACGGTTGATTTGTCGCTGGATGCGCTTGCTGGTCCGCCGCGAAAACATTGGAGCGACTTCATGCGCGGCGTGGCGGCGACGATACAGGCGGCCGGGCACACTTTGAAGGGCGCGAATCTTATTGTCGATGGGCATGTGCCGATCGGTGCGGGATTGAGTTCGTCTGCTTCGCTCGAGGTCTCAGCCGCGCTGGGGCTTCTATGGGCCGCAAGCCTCGAATTGCCTCCGCTGGAAGTGGTAAACCTCTGCCAGCGCGCCGAGCATGAGTACGCGGGCACGCGCTGCGGCATCATGGACCAGTTCATCGCCATGTTTGGCCGCTCCGAGCACGCCCTGATGCTCGATTGTCGTTCGCTCGAACACAAGCTGCTACCGATTCCCGCCGAGGTTCGCCTGGTGATGTGCAACAGCATGGTGAAGCACGAGCTCGCGGCGGGCGAATACAACCGTCGCCGCGCGGACTGCGAGAGTGGCGTGAGGACAATGCGACAGAATCTGCCGAACGTTGTTGCGCTACGCGATATCACACTCGCCGATCTCGAGAGGTACAGGAGCGGATTGCCGGAGGTCGTTTATCGGCGGTGCCGTCATGTGATTCGCGAGAACCAGCGTGTACTCGCGGCGTCGGATGCGCTCCAGGTTGGCGATCTGGCACGGTTTGGGCAGTTGATGTACGAGTCTCACGCCAGCCTGCGTGACGATTACGAAGTCAGTTGCAGGGAGCTCGATTTGCTGGTCGAACTGGCGTCGACGTGTGAAGGAGTCTATGGTGCGCGCATGACGGGCGGAGGGTTCGGGGGGTGCACCGTTAACCTGGTCCGGTCTGACGCAGTCGATCGCTTCGAGAATCGGATTACAGACGCGTACGCGAGAGCGACGGGAAAGACGCCGGATCTGTTCGTGTGCTCGGCGGCGCAGGGAGCAGGCGCCTGGTGAGGATCGATTAGAAAGTGAAAGCTTCCCGTGACGCGGGGCTGCTTAGCGATCGGAAGGAAAAATTAGACGAATGGCGATCGACGATCTGAATCAGATGCCGCACCGGCGCTTCAACCCGCTCAATCGGGAATGGGTACTGGTTTCGCCACATCGCGCGGAGCGGCCGTGGCAAGGCCATGTTGAGAAAAACAGCATCGCGAAACCTCCGCAATACGACCCAGGTTGTTATCTGTGCCCCGGCAACGAACGCGCGGGCGGCGTGCGGAATCCCGCATATCACTCGACGTTCGTCTTCACCAACGATTTTGCGGCACTGCGGGCCGATGCGCCAGACGCGAGACTTGACCAGGGCGGGTGCGGATTGCTGGTTTCTGAAAGCGAAGCAGGCACGTGCAAGGTGGTGTGTCTTTCACCGCGCCACGACTTGACTCTGTCGCGTATGAGTTTGGAGGAGATTGCGGCGGTCGTTGATGTCTGGACGGAGGAGTACAAGCAGCTGGGATCGCTGCCTTACATCGACTATGTCCAGATATTTGAGAACCGCGGCGAGGTTATGGGATGCAGCAATGCGCATCCGCATTGCCAGATATGGGCGAATCAAACGATTCCCAACGAACCTCGCAAAGAGCAAGATTCGCAGGCCGCGTATGCCGAGAAACATGGCTCCTGTTTGCTTTGCGATTACCTGGCACTGGAACGAAAAGCGGGGAGCCGCATTGTGTGCGAGAACGATTTCTTCGTGGCGCTGGTTCCCTTCTGGGCAGTGTGGCCTTTTGAAATCCTTCTGATCTCGAAGAGCCACGCGCGCGACCTTGTGGCTCTGGATGGCCCCATGCGAAATGGTTTGGCCGACCTCCTCAAGCGAATGACCACTCGCTACGACAATCTGTTCGAGATCCCCTTCCCTTATTCCATGGGCTTCCACCAGGCACCTACCGATGGGGAGCCTCACCGGGAGTGGCATCTTCATGCTCACTTCTACCCACCGCTGCTACGCTCGGCAACCGTGCGCAAATTTATGGTGGGATATGAAATGCTGGCTGCTCCGCAGCGTGACTTCACGCCGGAAGCGGCGGCCGACAGGCTGAGAGAGGCGAGTGAGAAGCATTACGCAGATCGGGAGCAGCAAGGGCGCTAAATGGGCGGAACCTTCCAGCATCCTGCTGGGAGTGGAAAGAGGATCTTGCGCAGGGCGGTGCACACATCACAGAAGTAACCCCAGCATCCTAGTCTGCGCCGTTGATGCTAGGTACTTCTGCATATAATTGCTTCAAAAATGCGAGGGACGAATATTGTTTTCAGGCGCACCAGCGGCCGCGCAACAGCCCGGAGCGGTTTCCCGCCCAACGCACTTGCTCACATCCAGTGAGAAGCGAAGCACGGTTTTGTGCGTTTTGTTGATGTTGCTGACGCTGGCCTTCTACCATCCCATCGTCCATAACCGATTCACGAACCTCGATGACGACGCTTACATCGTCCGTAATCCTCATGTGTCCAGCGGTCTGAGCTGGGACAACGTGAAATGGGCGTTCACGAGCTATAAGACCGGAAACTGGCATCCGCTGACCTGGCTATCCCATGCTCTCGACTGCCAACTGTTCAAGCTGAATCCGGCGGATCACCACTATGTAAACGTTCTACTGCATGCGGGGAATGCGATCTTGTTGTATCTGCTGCTGGAGGGGGCGACGGGATTCACCTGGTCCAGCCTGATGGTAGCGGCGCTGTTCGCGCTGCATCCGGTGAATGTGGAGTCGGTGGCATGGGCGGCGGAACGGAAGAACGTGCTTAGCATGTTCTTCTTCTTGCTCACACTGCATGCCTATGGATGGTATGTGCGATGCGAGAGCGTGAGACGGTACGCCGTGGTGGCCGCTCTGTTTGCGCTGGGATTAATGACAAAGGCTGAGATTATTACGCTGCCTTTTGTGCTGTTGCTGTGGGACTACTGGGCATTGCAGCGGATGGGTGGTGGAACGGCAGTTCCCAGTTCTCAGTTGTCAGTTCTCAGAGAAAGCGCAACACAAGAAACTTCAGACGCAGCAGTACCGGCGGCGCGATCGTTTTCCTATTTACTAATTGAAAAAATACCGCTGTTGTTGCTTGCCGCGGGCAGCGGCGTGATTACGATGGTTGCGCAACGCGCAGCTCATACGGTGCGCGACGCGCCTGACGGAATGCGTTTCGGAAACGTGCTGGTCGCCTATGTGCGCTATTTGGGAAAGGCATTCTGGCCGGTGCGACTGGCGGCAGTGTATCCGCACCCTGAGGGCTCTCTTCCGGCCTGGGAGATTATTGGGTCGGCGTTGGCGCTGCTCTTAGTGACTGCCCTCGTTCTTCGCTGCCGAGGTCGTCGTTATCTGGTGGTGGGTTGGTTCTGGTTTCTGGGTACGCTGGTCCCGGTGATTGGCGTTGTACAGGTTGGAGTGCAGGCAATGGCCGATCGTTATGCATACATACCCTACATTGGCCTGTTTGTGTGCGTGGTTTGGGGCGTGGGGGAGACCGCACGGGAGCGGAGGATTTCGACGGTATGGCTGGTGGTGCCTGCGGCTATGGTGCTGGTGACCTTTGGAATGCTTAGCCGACGTCAGATCGCTTACTGGCATGATAGTGAGATTCTGTGGAGACACACGCTGAGCGTCACCGAACGGAACTTTATGGCGCACGACGGCCTTGCCCATGCCCTGGCCACGCAGGGTAGAACGGAAGAAGCGATTGCTGAATTTAACGCCTCCGAAAAGTTAGCCGCGTATTCCGCATCGGCGATGGTGGAGTTCGGGGTCTATGAGCAAACGCACGGGCACGTGCAAGACGCAATCGGACAATACCAGCAGTCGCTGGAAGCTGCGACGGATTCGAAGTCGCGTTCCGTTGCCTTGGGCTATCTCGGTTCAGCCTTCATGCAGCTGGGCGACGTCGACCGCGCATCGGCGAGCTTCACGGACGCGCTTCGGCAGAACCCTGACAACAGCTTCGCTCTGGTGAGCAGCGGATTATTGGCCGAGCGGAATGGCGATTTTGCTGATGCTGCGGAGAAAATCTCTCGTGCCATGAAGGTAGAACCGACGGACGTGGGTTATCTGCTGCTGAGCATGACCCTCCGGCGAGCAGGTCGCGTGGTAGAGGCGGACGAAGCGCGAGTGCAGGCGCAGCGGATTTCGCAGGATTTAGCCCAAGCCGAGCAGTCGGCCGAGCAGGTATTGGCTTCGGCTGGGATCCATCCCAACTAGAACGCGGGCGCAAACGCGTGCGCCAGATGACCGCCAGTTGAACGGGCGAAAAGCCGTTTAATCCCGTATTTCTCCGTGTGATGCGACTCACAGCCGCTTGTGAGATCGCACATTGACGGGCCCGCGGCGAACAGAATATCCTTGAATTTGAAATTGAAATTCATTTTCAAGATCATACGGACTATCTAAATGCTTCAGGCTTTTATTATCACGCTGCGCGAAGGGGTTGAGGCCGCCCTTATTGTTGGGATTACGCTGGCCTATCTCGCGAAGATTGGGCGCAATGACTTGCGGAAAGCGGTGTATGCGGCGCTGGTCGCCGCTTTCGTTGGAAGCATCGGAGTCGCGGTATTAATGTCGCGCCTGAATCTCAACGAAGACGCATTTGAAGGCTGGGTCATGCTGGTGGCCGCCTTCTTCGTCATCACCATGGTGATTTTCATGATGAAGACGGGACGCAAGCTGAAGGGCCAGATCGAGGGCAAGGTTGGGTTGCTGGCGGGCAATGACGCGTGGATCGGATTGTTCTTTTTTGTGTTCCTGATGGTGCTGCGCGAAGGCGCGGAGACGGTGCTGATTCTTTCCGCGGTATCGTTGAATTCCACCGAACTGATGAGCTTTCTGGGAACGCTGCTGGGAGTGCTGTGCGCGATCGCCTTTGGCGTGATGTTTGTGAAGGGCAGCGTGCGGATCAACCTGCAGAAATTCTTCCGGGTAACAACGGCCATTCTTTTCCTGGTGGCGGCACAGTTGGTGATTGCCGGGTTGCACGAGCTTTCGGAGAGCGGGGTCATTCCGTCGTCGAAGACGGAGATGGCGATTATTGGGCCGATTGTGCGCAATGATCTGTTCTTCTTTGTGACGATTTTTGCGCTGGCGGCGCTGATGGTGTTGTTTGATGCCAAGCGGCGCGAACCGGTGCTGGACTCTCCCTCAGCGGCAGAGCGGCGCAAGGCGCTGTGGACGGCGCGCAAAGAACGCTTGTGGATGGCCTCGGTGTATGGCTTCTCGTTCGTGTTCATCGCACTGGTGACGGCGGAGTTTATATACACCAAGAGCGTGAGCGCGCTCTCACCGGCGGCGGAGGTAAGCTTCTCGAATGGTCAGGTAAAGATTCCCTTGGCGCAGGTTTCCGATGGCGATTTGCATCGCTTCCAGGCGAAAGAAAACGGGGTCGAGGTGCGGTTCTGGCTCTATCAAAAGCCGGATGGGAAAATATCGACCGTGCTGGATGCATGCGAAATCTGCGGCGCGGTAGGGTTCTATAAGACGGCGAACGGAGTAGTTTGCAAGAACTGCGCCGCGCCGATTAATCCACAGTCGGTGGGAACGGCGGGCGGATGCAATCCGATTCCGCTGAAGGCCACGCAAACGGCGGACTCGGTGATTATTCAGGAGGCGGACATCGCGGCGGGTAGCCGCACGTTCGAGAAACAGTAAGGAATGTTCGTCCGCCTCGTTTACGAATCGTTCCGGCGCCAGAAGCGGCGCAAATTGCTGGCCGGCGCGGCTATTACTTTAGGCGTGACGGTTGCCACGGCGATGATTGCGGTCGCCACCGATATTGGCGACAAGATGAATCGCGAGCTGCGCACGATTGGCGCGAACCTGCTGATCACCCCGCAAGAAGATACGCTGGACGTGGAAATTGGCGGCGTCAACCTGAAGCCGCCGAGCGATGGCGCTTTTCTGAACGAAGCCGACCTGCCCAAGATCAAGGGAACTTTCTGGCACAACAACATCACGGGATTTGCGCCTGTGCTGCCGGTGAATGTAACGCTCGAGCGGGACGGGAAGACGGAGAATCTGACTCTGCTGGGGACGTACTTCGCCAAAGAAATTTCGTTTGGAAAAGAGGAGTTCACAACGGGCGTGCGATCGACGCATCCGTGGTGGAAGGTTTCGGGGGCGTGGCCGGGGGATAGCTCGCAAGATGTTCTGGTGGGAGAGAGGCTGGCGGCGAGGCTTTCCGCGAAGACGGGCGATGAAGTTACTCTTTCTGGCCGGCGTTTGCATGTGAGCGGAATCCTTTCCACGGGCGGCGCGGAAGATGATGAGGTGGTCGGGCCAATTGCGCTGGCGCAGGAAATTCTCGGAAAACCGGGCGCGGTGCGGCGAGTTTATGTAAGTGCGCTGACCAAGCCGGAAGATGCGCTGGGGCGGCGCGATCCGAAGAGCATGTCCGGGCCGGTGTATGACCGGTGGTACTGCTCGCCGTATCCGCAGTCGATTGCGTACCAGTTGCAGGAAGCGATTCCCCACTCGCATGCGGAGCAAATTCGGCAGGTGGCGCAGAATGAAGGCGCGGTGCTGACGCGGATTGAAGGGCTCATTTTCTTGGTTACGCTGGCGGCGCTGTTTGCTTCGGCACTGGCGGTTTCGGCCGCGATGGCTACCGCGATTTTCGAACGGCGGGCCGAAGTGGGACTGATGAAGGCTCTGGGAGCGGGGCGGTTTGCGGTGGCTTCGATCTTCTTTGCGGAAGCGACTCTACTGGCTTTGTTCGGTGGACTCGTGGGCTTTGCCGCGGGCGGGATACTGGCGCAGCAGATCGGGCGGTCGATTTTCAATTCGGCGATTTCGATTCCGCCGGTGCTTTTGCCGGTGATTCTGGCGATTGCGGTAATCGTCACGTTTGCGGGGAGCGCGGCCGCAATTCGGAAAGCGGTGGGACTGGATCCGGTGTTTGCGCTGCGAGGTGAACTGTGAGCGGATTCACCCCAGAGCAGCGGAGTTCCGCAAGAGACGTGGCAGCCGGGCGCGCGAACGCTCCGCATACTTCCATGTTTGTGCGAATGCTGGTGAGGGCAGCGGTGCTGCGGCGTGGACGGGCGGCGTCGGCATTGTTTGCGATGGTGGTGGCTGCGGCGGTGGCGACGGCGATGCTGAATCTCTATGTGGATGTGCAGGCCAAGCTGCGGCGCGAGTTCCGCAACTATGGGGCGAACATCATCGTGGTGGGAAAAGACGGCGCTTCCCTTCCCGCGGATGCGCTGAGGCAGGCGGAGACTGTGGTTGCGGGGCGCGGCGTGGTGGCACCGTTCGCGCTGGTGGTCGCGCGAACCAGCGATGGTCAGTCGATTGTTGTGGCCGGCGCTGATTTTGATCGAGTGCGGCAGCTGGACCGGTGGTGGTCGGTGAGCAACTGGCCTTCGGCAGTTCCCACCCTTCGGCAAGCTCAGGGCAGGCTTTCTCGCGCGCGAGAAATGGAGCACCCGCAGGCGCTGGTTGGAGTGCGGGCGCTTTCGGTGGTGTCGCCGAAGAATCTGCCGTTTGATTTGGAATTTCAGGGACACACGATTCATCTCACGGCGGCAGGAACGGTGCAGACGGGAGCGGCCGAAGATAGCCGGGTTTATCTTTCGTTGCCGGATTTTGTTTCGTGGGCAGGAGTTCAACCTTCGACCATCGAGGTCGCGGCAAGTGGATCGCCGGAAGAGATTGCAGGCATCATGAATCAGATGCAGCAGGCGATTCCGGAGGCGGATGTGCGGCCGGTGCGGCAAATTATGGAAGGGGAAGCGCGGGTGCTGGGCAAGACGCGGGCGACGCTGCTGGCGGCGGCGGCGCTGATCATTTTGACGGCGGCGTTGTGCGTGCTGTCTACTCTGATGGGATGGGTGTTTGACCGGCGGCGGGACTTTGCCATCATGAAAGCGCTGGGCGCGTCCGATCGGCTGCTGAACGGTTTTTTCGCAGCGGAGGCGGCGGCACTGGGAGCGATTGGCGCGGTGATCGGATTTGTGCTGGGCATAGGGATTGCGGCGTGGATTGGACGGGCGAATTTTCATGCGCCGGTGGTGCCCCGGTTCAGTGTTCTGCCTTTTGTGCTGGCTGGTAGCATAGTGGTAACGCTGCTTTCGGCAATTTTGCCGATTTCACTGTTGCGGCGGGTGCAGCCGGCCGTCATCCTGAGGGGAGAGTGAAATGATCCAGATCAAAGACGTAACCAAGCTCTACCCGGCGAAGGCTGCGGGAAATCCCACTTCTCCCAAAGGAGGGGAGAAATGGGGCACCCCAGGCGGGGAGAATGGCGCCATTCACGCGCTTGACCATATCTCGTTGCACGTGGCGCAGGGCGAATGGCTGTCGATCATGGGGCCTTCGGGGTCGGGCAAATCGACGCTGGTGAATTTGATTGGGTGCCTGGATCGACCGACTTCAGGAGAGATCTGGCTGGATGGGCAGAATGTTGCGGGGATTTCTGCCAGCGAGTTGAACCGGGTGCGGGCGGAAAAGATCGGATTTATTTTCCAGCAGTTTCACCTGATTCCGTTTCTCACGGCGGTGGAGAACGTCATGCTGGCGCAGTACTTCCACAGCATGACGGACGAGAAAGAAGCGGTTGAGGCGCTGACTCGGGTTGGGCTGGGTGACCGGGCGCAGCATTTGCCTTCACAACTTTCTGGAGGCGAGCAGCAGCGGGTGTGCATCGCGCGGGCCCTGATTAATGATCCGAAGATTATTTTGGCCGATGAGCCTACGGGGAATCTTGACGGACAGAACGAAGAGATTGTCCTGCGGCTTCTGCGGGAGTTTCACCAGCAGGGGCGGACGATTGTGATGGTCACGCACGATCCAGTGGTGGCGCGGCTTGCGGACCGGCGGATTGAGTTCCATCACGGCAAGATTGCGTCGCAGGAAGTTTTTGCGATGGCTGACGAGGAGCAGTTTGACGAGGTGCTGGAAGAGCTGTGGGTGCTGGCGGAGCACGGCGAGATTGCCGAGGTTGAGCGAATGGAGGTTCATGGGGCGCTGCCGGTGAGCCTGGCGATTGAGAAGATGATGCAGATGGGGCTGGTGGTTTCGGCGCCGCATCCGCCGCTGGCGCATGGGCACAAGCCGTTTGTGAATCCTTGCCATGATGCGCTGAAACCTGTGTCGGCGTCGGTGGGCGACGGGACGCTGATTGTGGAACTCACGCCTCGGGGCCACGAACGGGCGGGCAGCATCATCCGGCGCCACCGGCTGGCGGAGCGGCTGTTTACGGACAGCCTAGCCATGGATAGCGAATCGGAGATTGAGCAGCAGGCTTGCAAGTTCGAGCACATTCTTTCGCCGGAAGCGACGGATAAGATTTGCGCGTTTCTGGGGCATCCGCGGACTTGCCCGCATGGAGCAGCGATCCCGCCGGGGGCTTGCTGCGGCAATGGCTCGGAGCCTGAGGGACAAGTCGCGAATGCCGTTTCCGGTAAGCATCCTTAGCGGAGCGCCCGTTAGCCGGCGGACCTCAGGGGCTAAAGCCCCATCGTATTTTCGCTCTTGTGCGGCACGGCTGAAGCCGTGCCCTTCCCGATTCGTTTCGGCCTTCCTGACCGATCGCGGCTTTCCTGGCGGGGTGAAACCGGCTCGAGCGGTCGTGGTCTCCTTCAACCCGGCAATTCTTTTTCGAATGGGCGCAACGGCCTGATGGAATGACTCTGGTGTGACCCCGAACAAATCTGGTCATCGGTGCTGGCCGGTTTGCGCTGCTATTATCGATTAGCAAGTTCCGCCACGATGACCACGGGACGTCCCACGATCGGCGTATTCGACTCGGGCTTTGGAGGACTGACGGTCCTTAAAGCGTTACTTGAACTCATTCCCGGCGCTGATTACATCTATTTCGGCGATACCGCACGACTCCCTTACGGATCCAAGTCGGTGGAAACGGTGGCGCGCTATGCGGTGGAGGCTGCCCATTACCTGGAAGATCGCGGAGCGGAGGTGCTGGTGATCGCGTGCAACACGGCGACGGCGCTGGCACTCGACCGGATAACGGCGGCGGCTCACGTTCCTGTGGTGGGCGTGGTCGAGCCTGGGGCTGAGGCTGCGGCGGCGGTCAGCCTGAATAAGAAAGTTGTCGTCATTGGGACGGAAGCCACGGTAAGCAGCCACGCCTACCGGACGGCGCTTGAGGCACGCGGGTTGGAGACGCGGGAGAAGGCGTGTCCGCTGCTGGTGCCGCTGGTGGAAGAGGGATGGGTCGATCATCGTGTCACCGAAGAGGTGGCGCAGATTTATCTGGGTGAGGCTTTTGGGGATGGGTTCCACGACGCAGATGCGCTGGTGCTAGGCTGCACGCACTATCCTCTGCTGAAGCCCCTGCTGCGTCGCGTGGCGCCGGCGCACGTGAGCATTGTGGACTCGGCGGAGTCGACGGCACGCGTTGTAGCAAACCGGTTGGAGAAGCTGTTGCCGGCCACGGCGGCAATTCATGAGGAACGGCGGGCGCGGCCGCGACTCAAGTTCTTTGCCACGGATTCGGTGGAGAAATTCCGGCGGTTGGGCCAGCGATTTTTGGGACATACGATTGAAGATGTGCAGCATGTGGATTTGAAGGAATAGCGTCGACCCTCAGGGGCTAAAGCCCGCATTGATTGGAAAGCTTTACGCGGCGCTGAAGCGCCGCTCTTCCACGGTACAACGAGGCCATCTCTAGTTTTTGACGTCATGCGGAGCTGTGACTTCCAGAGCCCTGGTTGACGTGGGCTTTGCGCGCAAGGTTCGGATAGCGTCGTCTGACCTCACACAATTACTGTGTCCAAGCAGTCGTTCCATCACTCCAATCAGAAAGCTAAACAAAATGCATCCGCTCGACAATGTCATATGGGAGGCGCTGAGCACGCGGCAAACTGGGTTTGCCGAATCGTTTGGGCAGTCTTGCAGATTTACACCGGAGGTGAGTTCTCTCGGAGGCTTTCGAGAGGCCTCGCCGGAAGGTTATCAATCTTTGGAGGGATTGGTGGGGGCGCGGGGAACGATCAGGATATTTCTGGACTCTCCGTATGAGGACAGGATGGGATGGACTCTCGTCGCCCGCGCGCCGCTGGTGCAGATGGTTTGGGAAAACGGTCATGCCGTGAACGATTCGACGGTTGCGTCCACGGCGGAGATCGTCGAACTCAATGCCACGCATTCGCCTGAGATGCTCGAACTGACGGCCCTCACCAAGCCCGGACCGTTCGACAAGCGCACGCATGAGTTGGGGAGATACATCGGAATCTTTCGTCAGGGGAAACTCGTGGCGATGGCGGGCGAGCGGCTGAAGGTTCCAGGCTGTACGGAAGTGAGCGCGGTCTGCACGCATCCGGAGCACGCAGGGCATGGCTATGCACGATTGCTTATGGCCGATGTGATGCAGGGCATCCGGCGGCGCGGGGAGATTCCGTTTCTACATGTCCGGGAAGATAACGCGCGCGCTATTAAGCTGTACGAGAGGCTGGGGTTCCGGCGGCGCGTGCTGCGGCATTTGGCGGTGATCAGAAAGGATTAGAAATCGTCTCGTAAGAGTGGGCTAGATAGAGGAGCCCGCAGGGGCTAAAGCCGCATTGATTTCGGGGCTTTACGCGGCGCTGAAGCGCCGCTCTTCCACGGTACTGCAGGCGCTCGCATCGCCACTTTAACGCAGGTATCGTCGGGGACTCACCGCGACTTCCGCAGCGGCGTGGTGACAACTCGACAGGACGGTGGAATCTCCATCCTCTCGCAAAAAGCGCGAGAAGGATGGGGCACCCTCGTTGTGATGGTGACCACACAAGAGGTAAAGCCCACATTGATTTCGGAGGCTTTACGCGGCGCTGAAGCGCCGCTCTTCCACGGTACTGCAAGCAGGATTGGAAGTAGTCCTGCTCCCTTCACCAACGATTAGGGACGAACGATTGTCTCAGTACAGGTGGAAGTCGACTTCGACGGCCATTTCGACTTTGACGGGGTGGCCATCTTTTTGTCCGGGTTCAAAGCGCCAGGTGCGGACGGTCTCGAGGGCTTTTTCGTCCAGGCCCATACCGAGGGAGCTCACCACGCGAAGGTTGATGGGCTTGCCGTCGGTATCCACAACGATCATGAGGGTGCAGGTGCCCTGATACTTGGCTTTGCGAGCTTCTTCGGAAAACTCGGGCTCGGGAGAATAGATCGGACGCGGCGGAGTAACTCCACGGCCGGGGCGGAAAACGCCGCCGCCGATGCCACCACCTTCACCTGGGCCGACGCCTGGTCCAGTACCTGGGCCGACGCCACCACCGCTGCCTGAACCGATACCACTGCCAGAGCCCGTGCCGTTGGACGGGATGATGGCGGAGGATTTGGGATCACCAAGGTTGGGCAGATTATTCATGGCCACCTTGATGTCAGGCGGCACAACCACCGTGGGCTCAACCGCAAGCTTGGGATTGAAATTTCGTATGACCGCGGTTGGGGGCGTGATCTGCTGCATGGAGAACTTCGGCAGCCGTCCCTTGGAAGCTTGCAGCACATCGCGGTCGCCACCACCGCCTCCGCCGCCGGCTTGCGTCTTGGCGGGCTTCAGCGAGTAATCGCCGGGATCGATCAACTCAGTGGTGCTCTGCGGTTTGGCTTCGACCTTGGTGACGATGCGGCGTCCCATGATGGTGCCGCCGATGATCAGCGCGATTACGACGACGTGCGCGGCTGTGGAACCGAGAGCGCCGTTCTTTTTGTAGTTATAGAAGCCCCAGATATCCTTGACCGGGACGGGCTTCGATTCCAGCTTGAGGGGCGGAAGTTTCTTGGGAAAAAAGAATTCATCCAAGCCGCGAAAAAGAGATTTCCACAGCGGCTCGAAGGTATCGGGAGCTAGCAGGAGATGGAGTTCCGGTTCTTGGCCGGATGGCGGATTCACTTCTACAGATGACATGTTCCCCGATTCGGCTTTCCCGGGTCGGATAGCGAATGGAGCAATCCTCGCCCGACGCCCTGCTCTACACAGATGAATAGTCTTTGCAACGAGTTGCCTATTTTGCGTTGTCTAATTTTGAGCATAACCCAAGTCGCTACCCGGCGGCCGGATCACTCGTCTATGTCGACTATTCATAAAATTGTACCCCTTCTTGGCTTGGTTTACGAAGTGTATTTCCGAGTGCTGAGGCTGGGGTTTACCTTGTTAGTGTCGGGCTGGTAAATAGTTGGCTCCGCAGTCCTTATCTCGCACCTTAGTCCTTGTGCTTCGGGTCGCATGGACGTCCCCGGCGGGGCTCCCTATAATGAAAAGATTCAATCCATTGGGAGAAGCCAACCGAGTGCCGCTCGAACTGAAAGCGACCATTAATCTGCCTAAAACCGCCTTCCCGATGAAGGCTAACCTGCCGCAGAATGAGCCCAAAATGCTGGCCCGCTGGGAGCAGGCGGGGATCTACGAGCGCATCCGGGAGGCGCGCAAGGGGGCGCCGACTTATATTCTGCACGATGGCCCGCCCTACACAAGTGGGCCGATCCACATGGGAACGGCGCTGAATAAGTGTCTAAAAGATTTCATTGTGAAATCAAAGACCATGGCGGGATTCGACGCGCCTTATGTGCCGGGGTGGGACTGCCACGGGCTTCCCATTGAAATCAAGGTGGACAAGGAGCTGGGCGGCAAGAAGCTGCAGATGCGGCCGACGGACGTGCGGGCGGAATGCCGTAAGTATGCGCAGAAGTTTCTTGATTTGCAGCGGCAGCAGTTCAAGCGCATCGGCGTGTTCGGGCGCTTTGATCGTCCGTATGCCACGATGAATCCGCAGTACGAGTCGGTGGTGCTGTCGACATTTTTCTCGTTTTATGAAAATGGATTTGTCTACAAAGGGCTGCGCGCGGTGTATTGGTGCATGCACGATGAGACGGCTTTGGCCGAGGCGGAGGTGGAGTACGAGAACCATACCAGCTCGACGGTGTGGGTGAAGTACGGGTTGCTCGACGATCCGGCGAAGGTCTTTCCTGCGGAGATCAGTGCGGCTTTGGCGGGAAAGAAAGTTTCAACGATTATCTGGACGACGACTCCGTGGACGCTGCCGGCGTCCATGGCTGTGGCGTTTCATCCGGATGAGGAATATGTTGCGCTGGAATCCGGCGGCGAAGTTTACGTGGTGGCGGCGAAGCTGGCGAAGGATGTGGAAGAAAAGTGCAAGCTTTCGAATCCGCGCGAACTGGCGCACTTCCCGGGACGAACGCTGGAGCGGCTCAACTTCCAGCATCCATTTCTCGATCGTAAGATTCTTGGCGTGCTGGCGGACTACGTCACCATGGACACGGGAACGGGCGTGGTTCATACGGCACCCTCGCATGGCGCGGAGGACTTTCTGACGGGCATGAAGTATGGGTTGGATGCCACCAGTAATGTGGATGAGAAAGGGATCCTGCGCAACGGGCTGCCGGAATATAGGGGCAAGCGGGTTTGGGAGGCGAACCAGCCGATCATCGATTTGGTTAAGAGCCGCGGGGCACTGCTGCATACGGAGAAGACGGAGCACTCGTACCCGCACTGCTGGCGGTGCCACAATCCGATAATTTTCCGGGCGACGGAGCAGTGGTTCATCTCGATGGAGGCGCCGATGCCGGGCGGGAAGTCGAAGGATGACACGCTGCGCACGCGGACGCTGGAAGAGATCAAGCATGTGAAGTGGGATCCAGCGTGGGGCGAGGAACGGCTCTCAAACATGATCGCAACGCGGCCCGATTGGTGCATTTCACGGCAGAGGGTTTGGGGCGTGCCGATTGCAGTTTTTCTATGCGAGAGTTGCGGCAAGCCGCTCAACGATCATGCGGTGAATCGTAAGGTCGTTGAGTTATTTGCGCGATCGGGAGCGGATGCGTGGTTTACGCCGGAGTCGGACACGATTCTTGCCGCGGGTGTGAAGTGCCCGCATTGCGGCGGCGGCAAGTTCGAAAAGGAAACCGACATCTTTGATGTGTGGCTGGAATCGGGGGCAAGCTATCTGGCGCTGATTGATGACGAGCCGACGTATCCCTGGCCCGCTGATCTTTATCTGGAAGGCGGAGATCAATACCGCGGGTGGTTTCAATCTTCGCTGTTGTGCGCCATGGGCACGCATGGGACGCCGCCGTACAAAGGCGTGGTGACGCCGGGATGGACGCTGGATGAAAAGGGCCAGGCCATGTCGAAGTCGCGGGGGAACGATGTGGATCCCGTGGATATATCGAGCCGGCTGGGCGCGGAAGTGGTGCGGCTGTGGGTGGCATCGGTCGACTTCCGGGAAGATGTGGTGGGGTCGGAGCAGCTGATGCTGCGCATCGCAGAAAATTACCGCAAGATTCGCAATACGTTTCGCTACATTCTGGGGAATCTCGGGGACTTTGATCCGCAGACGGACGCAGTAGCGATCGACAAGATGGATGCGCTGGATCAATATATGCTGCGCCAGACGGTTGAGTTCGCGGCCGATGTGCGGACTTCCTATGAGGAGTTCGCGTTCCACAAGATCTATCACCGGCTGAATCATTTCTGCATTGTCGATCTGAGTGCTTTCTATTTCGATGTGCTCAAGGACCGGCTGTATATTTCTGCACCCAAGTCGCAAGGCCGGCGCAGCGCGCAGACTGCGGTCTGGCGTATTGGCGAGGCGCTGGTGCGGCTGCTGGCGCCGATTATGAGCTTTACTGCGGAAGAGGTCTGGGATTATTTGCCGAAGGTCAGTTACCGGGAAGAGAGCGTGCATCTGGCGAAGTTCCACGAAAAGGAAGACATCGTCGGCATCCTCTCAACTGACCGAGAATCAAACCTGCGTGGAGACGCGCAAAAACGCGATTGGAACGAACTGCGTGCTGTCCGCGAGATAGTTTTGAAGGCGCTTGAGGAAGCCCGCAATAATAAGCTAATCGGCACCGGGCTCGAGGCGCAGGTTACGGTGGCGGCCTCGGAGCCGGTTTATTCCGTGCTGTCGCGGCACGCCTGCGAATTGCGCTACCTGTTCATTGTTTCCGCGGTCAACCTGGTGCAGGGATCGGGTAACGGCACGGGAGGCGTGCACGTCGAGGTGAAGAAGGCGGACGGGGCGAAGTGCGAGCGCTGCTGGAATTATTCGATCCATGTGGGCGAGGACAAGGAGTATCTGACGGTGTGCGAGCGCTGCAGCGCCGTGCTGAAAGAGATCGGAGCAGCGAGTTAAGGCAAGTGAGACCTTCATAGAGTGATAGACAGGAAAGGAAGTCAAACTTCCCACGGTTGCGCAAACAACGCGCAAGAGTGGGGCACCCGCTAAAGCATCAAGATTGAGAACTGCATGCCCGATCGATCTTCCCCTAAATTGGCGAAAGCTTGTTGCCGTGCACCGATTCTGTGCATCATTATGACGACGGTATAAATTGCCTCGATCGAGCCACCTGTGAACTGGCGAAAGCTGCGAACGTTTGTGCTGACGGTGCTGGTCCTCTGTCTGATTCCGGCCATGCGCTACAACCAGATTGACGTGCCCTTGCTGCATTATTTTGCGGGCTCGCGCGAAGTGGATCCCTTGTCGCTGCATCTGGCGGGCGAGTTTGTCGAGAATAATCTTGGAACCCAGCAGGATGCGGATGGCTCGGTGACGGTGCGCATGATCGCGCAGCAATATTTATTTGTTCCGCACTGCATTCTGGTTCCAGCGGGAGTTCCGATCCATCTTCGGATCACCAGTGCCGACGCTGTGCATGCGCTTGCCGTGAATGGCACAGGCTACAACGTGAAGGTTTTGCCGGGGACGATCAGCGAGACGCAGCTTCAGTTTTCCACTCCGGGTGAATACAAAACGATGTGCCGCGAATTTTGCGGGGCGGGACATTATGCCATGCGATCCGAGGTGAAAGTTGTGCCACGCGAGCAGTTCCCTGCTTTGCAGCCGGGAGAAAGGGGAAACTGTGCGGCGGAATAGGGCAGCGTGGGGGCACGGCGCGGAGGCGGTTTGGCGCGCGGCCTGCATTTTGATGGCAAGCTCACTGGTCTTGCTGGCGAGCGACAACGCGCCGGAGCGCATCCCCTCGGATGTGTCGTGGACAGCGGAGACGGTCGCCATGGCTTCCTCGGGAGATGCTTTTCGGGGAATGCTGCTGGCGAAGCGCTGCGAGCATTGCCATGGTTCGGAGGGATTTAGCGCGGAGGCTGCCACACCCAACCTGGCGGGGTTAGACAAGCTGGCAATCTGGAAAGAGCTGCAAGATTTCCGCAGTCACAAACGGATGTCGCGGGCGATGGGGCCGATTGCGGATTCGCTCTTGGTTCGGGATGTGACGGATGTGGTGGCCTATTACTCGAAGCTACCCGTCTTCGCCGACCCGCAGGACAACCGAAGCTTTCCGCAGACCATGCCGAATCCTGCGCACGCAGCGATTGCCTCGCATCTGATTGCGTTTGGCGACGGCGAGCGCGGAATTCCGCCGTGTCAAGCCTGTCACGGCCCGGTTGCGTATCGGCCCGGAGTGCCTCCGCTGGCAAATCAGAATGCGGATTATGTTCTGAGTCAACTGGAAGCGTTCGCGAGGGGGAGCCGTGAAAACGACATCAACATGGCGATGCGCACGATTTCTACTTTGCTGACGGACGATGAAAGACACGCGCTGGCGGAGTATTACGGGGCCGGGCTCGGGCTGCAGCCGGGGAGTTCAAAGTAGGACGCAAGTTTTCCTTCAAAGCACAAGAATCAGCAGACCGACCTCAGGGGCTAAAGCCCCGTCTTCTTAAGCTACAGGTGGCACTGCTGAAGCCGTGCCCTTCCCAAAACTTCTAGCGTAATTCTTCCATCGCGGCTTCTAGCGCTTCCCGGCCCGGACGCGTCATCGATTCCGGTAGAGTGGCCAGCGGCTGATCGACCATATTCAGCATTTCGAGGAAGCTGGGCGCTTTTGTGTTCACGTAAAAAACTCCGGTCAACACTTCACCCTTGTCGTGAGCCTCGCTGAGGCGGGTCATGGCGGCGATCCGGTTGGTCGGATCGTAGTCTTCTTCGAGTTTGCGCAGACGCAGGCTGGAACCGTCGTGCATAGTGACGTTGGCGGTGGTTCCGGGATCGTATTCTACGTCGATCTCTTCGAAGTGAGGAACGAAACTCAGCTCCTGCAAGGCTTCGTCGTGATCTTTTACATACTTATAGGACTTGGTTGAGCCTTCGTGATCGTTGAAGGTGACGCAGGGCGAGACGACGTCGAGCATCACGGTGCCGTGGTGAGCGATGGCGGCTTTCAGCATGGTGCTCAGCTGGCGCTTGTCGCCGGAGAACGAGCGGCCGACAAATGTTGCGCCGAGTTCGATGGCAAGTCCGCAGGTGTCGATTGGCGGAAGATCGTTGATCACACCTGACTTCAATTTCGATCCGAGATCTGCCGTTGCGGAAAACTGGCCCTTGGTCAGGCCATAGACGCCGTTATCTTCGATGATGTAGATGAGGGGAAGATTGCGGCGCATGAGGTGAACGAACTGGCCGATGCCGATGGAAGCGGTGTCGCCGTCGCCGCTGACGCCGAGGGCAATCAGATTGCGGTTGGCCAGCAGCGCGCCGGAGGCCACGGAAGGCATGCGTCCGTGCACGGAATTGAAGCTGTGCGAGCGGTTCATGAAGTAGGCGGGGCTCTTCGAGGAGCATCCGATTCCACTTAATTTCACGACGCGCTCGGGCTTCACACCCATGTCATACATGGCTTCGATAATGCGCTCGGAGATGGCGTTGTGGCCGCAACCGGCGCACAGCGTGGTTTTGCCTCCCTTATAGTCGAGGACACTCAGGCCAATGTGGTTGGTTTTCGGTTCTGCGCTGGGCGTGGTCGCCATTTACTTACCCTCCATGGTGCTGAGTTCGTCTGTGACAGAGCGGGCATCGAGCGGCAGGCCGTCGAGATGGCTGATGCTGCGCAGCCGCGTAGTGAGCTCCGGTTTGAGATCGAGTTTGAGTAGGCTGAGCATCTGGGCGTCGCGGTTTTGCTCGACAACGTAGACGCGATCGTGCTGCTCGATGAATTCGTGCACCTCGCGGGTGAACGGATACGCCCGCAGGCGGAGATAATCGGTTTCGATGGCGTACTCGGTGCGGAGCTGATCGCGGCTCTCGATGATGCCCCAATGGGAAGTTCCATAGGCGATGATCCCAATTTTCGCGTTCGCGCCTTTCAGAATTTCGGGGCGAGGAACGAAGGAGCGCGCGGTCTCGAATTTGCGGTTGAGGCGCTCCATGTTGTTTTCGTAATCGTCAGGGCGCTCACTGTAGTTGGATTTATCATTGTGCCCGCTGCCGCGCGTGAAGTAGGCCGCGGCAGGATGATCGGTTCCCGGCAGAGTGCGGTAGCCCACGCCGTCGCCATCCAGGTCCTTATAGCGGGCAAAGCCCCCCAGCTTATCCAATTCTTCCTTGGCGAGCACTTTGCCGCGCTTGATCGGAGCGGTGGGATATTCGAAGGGATCGGACATCCAGTTGTTCATGCCGAGATCAAGATCGGACATGACGAAGACCAGCGTTTGGAACTGCTCGGCCAGATTGAAAGCGTCCGAAGCCATGCTGAAGCACTCTGCAGCCGAACAAGGAATCAGCATGATGTGCTTGGTATCGCCGTGGGAAAGAAATGCGGTGGAAAGAATATCGCCCTGCGAAGTGCGCGTGGGCAGGCCGGTGGAAGGGCCGACGCGCTGGATGTCCCAGATGACTCCGGGAATTTCCGCGTAGTAGGCCAAGCCGGAAAATTCTGACATCAGCGAAATCCCGGGGCCGGCGGTCGCGGTCATGCTGCGGGCGCCCGCCCAGCCAGCGCCGATGACCATGCCGATGGCGGCCAGCTCATCTTCGGCCTGAACGATGGCGAACGTAGCTTTGCCGTCGGGGCCGATGCGGTACTCCTTCATGTACTCGATCATCGTCTCGACCAGCGAAGACGAAGGCGTGATCGGGTACCACGTAACCACTGTGCATCCGGCGAACATGCAGCCGAGCGCCGCAGCCGAGTTGCCGTCGATGATGATCTTGCCGGCGGTCTTGTCCATGCGCTCGATGTAAAAAGCGCCGCGCTTCTGCAGGCTGGCCTTAGCGTAATCGAATCCCGCCTGGGCGGCGGCTAGATTCAGATTGGCTGCTTTTACTTTTTTCGCGAATTGCTTGCGGATCGCTTTTTCCACTTCGCCCATGTCAATTTCGAGCAGGCTAGCGACCACGCCGACGTAGACCATGTTCTTAACCAACTTGCGCAGCTTGGCTTCCGGGCAAACTGTGGCCACAATTTTGTCGTAGGGAACCGAGTAGAAAATCAGATCGTTGCGCAGCTTGTCCAAGGCGAGCGGCTCGTCGTAGAGCACAGAGGCGCCGGGGTCCAGGGACATAACGTCGTCCTGGGCGGTTTCGGCGTTCATCGCGACCAGAAAATCGATTTCCTTCTTGCGGCCAATATAGCCATCTTTATTGGCGCGAATGGTGTACCAGGTAGGCAGACCGGCGATGTTCGAGGGAAAAAGATTCTTGCCTGAAATCGGCACGCCCATCTGGAAGACGGCCCGCAACAGGACTGTATTCGAACTCTGCGAACCAGAGCCATTCACGGTCGCGACCTGAATGCTCATGTCGTTTACGATACGCTTGCGCCCTAACTGTCCGCCCATACCCTGGGGCGCAACATCCGTAGTGGCCATCCCAACACCTTCCTTATTGTTAAGGGGCGGAGTGGTCCGCCCGAGTTCTAGTTGAGGGGAACAGATGATTATACGGCGACGGCGCTCTCCCGGCACGTCAAATCGCCTGCCCGGAGCCGTGGGAATCTGGTTGAGAACGAGCGAAATGATAACTGATAGAGAAGCGAGCCAAACACGCGATTAATTGCGCCGCAAAGAACGCGCCGCTTCGCGCGGCTCGCACGAGTCCTTCGCTGCGCAAAAACCGCATGCTCCGGATGACAACCAGACCGGCCACTATGCGGTTTTGAAGAACTGAGCCATGTTGCGGAACTTATTATATCGTGACACGAGTAATTCGTCCGGAGAGAGTTTCTTCAGTTCGGAGAAGTGTTTCTGCAGGCTGACATCGAGCAGGTTGGCGGCGGCTTCATAGTCGCGGTGCGCGCCGCCTTCGGGTTCGGGAACGATATCATCGATGCAGCCGAGTTCGCTGAGATCGGTGGCGGTGATGCGCATGGCTTCGGCGGCCAATTCTTTCTTGGTGGCATCGCGCCACATGATGGCGGCGCAGCCTTCGGGAGAAATCACCGAGTAGACGGAGTTCTCCATCATGAGCACGCGGTCAGCGACGGCAATAGCCAAGGCTCCGCCACTGCCGCCAACTCCAATGACGGTAGCGATGATGGGAACTTCGAGACGAGCCATCTCGCGCAAGTTGTGAGCGATGGCCTCGGCCTGTCCGCGCTCTTCGGCGTGAATGCCGGGGTAGGCGCCGTCGGTATCAACGAGGGTGAAAATGGGCCGGCGATATTTTTCAGCGACCTGCATCACGCGCAGCGCCTTGCGGTAACCTTCGGGATGGGGCGTGCCGAAGTTGCGGTACACGCGCTGCTTCATGTCACGGCCCTTTTGGGTGCCGACGATCAGAATCTCTTCGCCGTGGAAGCGAGCCATCCCGCAAATGATCGCCGCATCGTCACCAAAGGTGCGGTCGCCGTGGATTTCGCTGAAGTCAGTGAACACGCGCTCGATATAGTCGAGGGTCTGGGGACGCTGCGGATGGCGGGCCAGTTCCGTTTTCTGCCAAGCGGTCTGCGAAGACTTCATCTCTTCCCTCAGGGTATGGAAGCGCTCCTGCAGCTGGGCCAACTGGCGGTGAGTTTCATCGTTTTGTCCGGTGCTGGCCTCCAGAAGCGCCACCTCGCGCTCGATCTGATCCAGTTCTTGCTGCGCTTTATCGTTTGCTTCCATGGAAGTCAGCCGATCGTCGTCAAGGAGGCCAAGTTCAGGAAATCACCCGCACGCTACCGCGCCCGCACAATTGTTCCACGCGCGCGATGAAGTTGCGATCTGGCAGGACATTATAGCCTTCCGCTTCCATGACCACCATAAAATCTCCAACGCGTTCCACGTCAAACAATACCCGTGCGTCGCCTTTGCGCTCGCGGAAAAGGGCGTGGAGATCGTCAACCGTGGATTCGGCGGCGGTTTCGAGCGGGATGCGAACGCGAAGAGCGCGCGGCAGAGGAACCTTGGCGTCTTCCAGCGGCATGATTTCGGCGGCGGTTATTTTAGGATTCGCGCCTTCTTCGATTCGGACGCCGGCCCGCACCAGCACGGGGACTTCGAGCTTCACTTTGTCGCCCAGGCGTTTATAGGCTTCGGGGAAGACAATCATATCGATGGAGCCTGACATATCCTCGAGGGTGGCTTGGGCGTAAAAGTCTCCGCGCTTGGACTTAAGCACGCGGACATTGCCGATGATGCCGGCTGTCGCAATAGTCTCATCCTTGCCGGTGGATTTGGTCATCGCGCCAATTTCGAGAATGGTCAGGGCTTGCAGATCTTGCAGCTTGTCTTTGTATTTTTCCAGGGGATGACCGCTGATGAAAAATCCCAGGATTTCCTTTTCCGCGGCGAGGCGCGCCTGTTCGTCCCAATCGGGGATGTTGGGGAGTTTGTCGTTGTCGGCGGCGGACTCCTCCTGCTCGAAGACGCCGAACAGGCCGTGCTGGCCGGATTCCACGTCGCGCTGCGCTTTCTGGGCGCGCTCCATCGCGCGGTCGAGCACAGTCATCAATTGTGCGCGGCGGCCGAGAGAGTCCATGGCGCCGCTCTTGATGAGCGATTCCAATACGCGCTTGTTGAGCAGACGAAGATCCACGTTTTCGCAGAATTCATAGATCGATTTGAAGCGGCCAAGTTTTTTGCGCGCGGCGACGATCGATTCGATGGCGTTGCCGCCGACGTTCTTCACGGCTGCTAAACCGAAACGGATGGCTTCTCCGTGCGGCGTGAAGTTCGCGTCGGAAACGTTGATATCCGGCGCCTCGACCGAAATCCCCATCTCGCGGCATTCGTTGATGTACTTCACCACGTCATCGGTGCTGCCGGTGACGGAAGTCAGCAAAGCCGCCATGAACTCGACGGGATAGTGCGTCTTTAAATATGCGGTGTGATAGGCGAGCAGGGCGTAGGCGGCGGAGTGCGATTTGTTGAAGCCGTATCCGGCGAACTGGGCCATGAGATCGAAAATCTTTTCGATCTTCTTCGGCGGAAACTTGCGTTGGGCCGCGCCTTCGACAAAGCGTTCGCGCTGCTGCGCCATCTCCTCGGCTTTTTTCTTGCCCATGGCGCGGCGCAGCAAGTCCGCTTCGCCCAAGGAGTAGCCGGCGAGACGGTTGGCGATCTGCATCACCTGTTCCTGGTAGACGATGACGCCCAGGGTCTCCTGGAGAATTTCTTTCAGCTCCGGAAGTTCATATTCAACTTTCTTACGGCCATGCTTGCGATCGACAAAGTCGTCGATCATTCCACCCTGGATGGGACCGGGCCGGTAGAGCGCATTCAGGGCCGTGAGATCTTCGATGGAATTGGGCTGGTACTTGCGCAGCACATCGCGCATGCCGTGCGATTCAAATTGAAAGACACCGGAAGTTAATCCCTTGTGGAAGACTTTTTCGTAGGTTTCCGCGTCGTCCAGCGGGACGGCTTCGAGTGTGATCGGCGTACCGCGCGTCTGCACGATGAGCTTCAGGGCATCGGTGAGAATGGTCAGCGTGGTCAGGCCGAGGAAGTCCATCTTCAGCAGGCCCATCTTTTCGATGGCGACCATGTCGAAGGCGGTGACAATTTCGTCGTTCTTGGTCTTGTGCAGCGGAACTAACTCAGTGAGAGGTTTTGGCGAAATTACTACGCCGGCCGCGTGGACGCCGGAGTTCCGCACCATGCCTTCGAGCTTCTTGGCAGTCTGCATCAACTCGCGAATCTGGCCATCTTTTTCCATGGCCTCGCGGAGTTGCGGGGAATCTTCGATCGCCTGATCGAGGGTGATGTTGAGCTGCGTGGGCACCATCTTGGCGATGCGATCGACATCGGCGTAGGGGATGTCCATGGCGCGGCCGACGTCTTTGATGGCGGCCTTGGCGGCCATGGTGCCGAAGGTGATGATCTGGGCGACGTTGTCACGGCCGTACTTTTGGGTGACGTAGTTGATAACCTCGCCGCGGCGGTTCATGCAGAAATCGATATCGATATCGGGCATGGAGACGCGCTCGGGATTCAGGAAGCGCTCGAAGAGCAACTCGTGCTGCAGGGGATCGATATCGGTGATGCCGAGGGCGTAGGAAACGAGCGATCCGGCGGCTGAGCCCCGGCCGGGACCGACGGGAATGTCGTGCTCCTTGGCGTAGCGGATGAAGTCCCAGACGATCAGGAAATAGCCGGAGAACTTCATTTGCTGGATGATGGCGAGCTCGCGATCGAGGCGCTGTTCGTAATCGGTGATCGAGTGCTTGAGCTTGCCTTGCTCGTGCAGGGGTCGCAGAGCGGCCAAGCGGCGGGCGAAGCCTTCGCGGGATACATGGACGAAGTAGCTGTCGATGGTGTAGCCGGGCGGGACATCGAATTGCGGGAATGGCGTCGCGACTTTTTCGAGGCGGAGGCTGCAGCGCTCGGCGATATCGAGCGTGCGCGAGAGGACCTCGGGCGAGTCTTTGAAGACGCGGTACATCTCGTCGTGATTCTTGACGAAGAACTGCGTGCCATCGAACTTCATGCGCGCGGTGTCGTGAATCGACTTGCCGGTCTGGATGCATAGCATCACATCCTGCGCGTGAGCATCGTCTTCGCAAAGATAGTGGCTGTCGTTGGTGGCGACGAGAGGCAGGCCGAGATCTTTTTCCAGCTGGAAGAGGCCGGGATGGATTTTGTGCTCCATCGCCAGGCCCTGGTCCTGAATCTCGAGATAGAAGTTTTCTTTGCCGAAAATGTCGCGGTAGGTTCCGGCTGCGGCGAGCGCGGCATCGTACTTGCCTTCTGTGAGGCGCTCGGCGACTTCGCCCTTCAGGCATCCCGAGAGGCCGATCAGGCCGCGGGAATGCTCGGCCAAAAAATTCTTGCTCACGCGCGGCTTGTAGTAGAAGCCATGCAGCGAGGCTTCGGAGGTGATCTTTACCAGGTTGCGATAGCCCTCTTCGTTCTGAGCCAGGACCAGAAGATGGTTGTAGGTATCGCCATCGGGGGGCGTGCGCTCGATGTTGTGATCGTCCTTTTTGCAGATGTAGAGTTCGCAGCCGATGATGGGTTTGACGCCGTACTTATGCGCGGCGTTAACGAAATGCACCGCACCAAAGATGTTTCCATGGTCGGTCATGGCAACGGCGGGCATTCCGAGTTCGCTTACCCGCTGGCAGAGTTTATCGACGTCGCAGGCGCCATCGAGCAGTGAATAATCGGTATGGAGATGCAGGTGAACGAATTGGGACATGGGGCTCAATATGATTTTACGTTGGGCTCATTCTAATGGGAAACGAGCGCGGGCAAGCGGATAGTTATCCACAGAGAGAAAACGCGCGGTGGAAGAACAGTGCTAAGGTGTGAATGAACAGAGATGCGAGCGAACTATTGACCTTCGTTCGCGCTGGGTACACGGAAATCGACACCGCGTTCGTCGTTGATTCTTGTTGTGGCGGGGATGTCGAGGTCTGAGAGCGGAATTTTTTGGGTATGTTGCGGAGCAAATACCCACACCGTTTGGCCGACGATGGCGTAGTTCTGAATTTCCTGCTGGTGCTGATCGCGGAAAATTAAAACCGTGGGCTCGACCGCTTCCGAACGCTCTGATTGGCGCGGCCGTGGAGGCGCTGAGCGGGCATATACATCTTGATCGGCTTGCTGGCGCATTCTCTGTTCGTACAAGCTCTGCTGGTTCATCTCATTCGCCAAACCAGTCTGTTCTTCCTGATCCTGGTCGTAGGACGAACCATCCCACCACCAGTAAGGGTCGACTCCCCAACCGACGTAGGGAGATCCGTGCCCATAGCCATAGCCGCAGCCGTATCCGTAGCAATTATTTCTGAAGCCGTAGTTGCGGAACCGCTGACCGTTGAAACGATTGAAGCCGCGTGGGCCGAACCCACGGGAAGAGAGAGGTGAGCGGAAAGAGGAAGATCCGCGCGGCGCGAAGCCCGAACCAGAGTGTACGCCGCTGAAGGAGTGTCCGCCGCCAAAGCCGCCGTGTGAGGAGAATCCGCCGTGACCTCCGGCAGATGCATGGCCGCCACCGCCGTGCTGGGCTGCGAGCGGCACTGACGCAGCCAATACCAAGAACGCCGCAACCGCCATGAGGCGCCGCATGGGCACATTATATGCCTGATTTGAGATCGCCAGAGCGACAAATTGCGACGCGCGGAACTCCTAACGTTTCTTGCTTTTAGGCTTCTTTGCCGGCGCTTTCTTGCCGGCATGCCTGGCAACAGGAGGCTTGCTGGAGTGCTTCGCGGGTTTGTGGGCGGGCCTCGCAGGCTTTGCCTTGGGCGCGGGCTTAGGCGGTTCTGATTTCGCTTTGGGCACTACAGGCGGAGCGACCGGGGCAACAGCCGTTGCCACCACTGCTGTTTTCTTACCCTTGCCTTTTTGCAGCTTACCCGGAATTTCTACTACAGGCGCGGCTGCCGCAGCGGCTTTCGGTCCGCGACCTCGCCTGGGCGGAGGCGGCGGTGGGGGTGGTGGGGGAGCGAAGGGCTTGAGGAATTTGAGGGTCTCGGTGCGCGAACGGAGCTTGCCATCGAGCAGGAGCATGAATACGTCGCGGGCAATCTTGGGATATTCCGGCAACTGCGGCGTGATCAGCAACTCCGTCATCTCGAGCAGAGGAATTCGCTTTTGAACGTCGCGCCACTTGGTGAAGAAATTCTTGATCTTCTGCGCCACCGCTTGCTGCCTCGCAGTGACGGCGAGAAACAGAACCATCTCGGGACGAGCGGAGGAGAGCAGATTCCAGGTCCGCGAGGGGGTCGCCGCTTCTTTTCCCATCAGGCGTTTTGCCAGGTCCTTGGCGTGGTCTTCGATATCGCGCCACGCTTCAACTAGATCCTTGCGGGGAATCTGACGGCGCAGATCGGAAACATCCTTTTCCGAGAGGTGCGCTGTCAGGAAATGCATCACCGCGGCCGAGGGGTCGACGGTGTAACCCAGATCCACAATTTGCTGACGGGTCTTCATCAACTGGCTGAGGCCGTTGGTATCGACCTTGGCGACCGTCCAGTGCGGGTGCAGCACCTTCAGGAATTCTTCTTTCTCCAGAGCGCGCACCACGGCCAGCGGGTCGTCTTCGTGGGCCAATTGAGCGATCTCGTGTCCTATTGCGCTTTTGGAAATGTGCTCGATGTACTTGTTTTCTTTGGCGGAGTCATAGCGCTGCTGGGTACGCTCCTCAAGCGGCCAGTGGAAGCGCGCGGCAAAGCGGGTAGCGCGGATCAGCCGCGAAGGATCCTCGACAAAGGAATAGTTATGAAGGATGCGCAGGACTTTCGCTTCGATATCGGCCACGCCGTTGAAGGGATCGAGCAGGAGGCCGCGTGATCCGTCATTCAGCGAGAGAGCCATGGCGTTCACGGTGAAGTCGCGGCGGCGCAGGTCTTCCTGAATGCTGGCGGGAGTGATGAGCGGGGGCCTGCCGACTTTCTCGTAGTGCTCGGTGCGGGCCATGCCAATTTCGGCACGGACGTTGCCGGGCAACACTAGAAAAAGGGTGCGGACATCTTCTTCGTGGCCGGCGATTTGCGCGCCCGCCCGTTCGAAATCCTTTTGCAATTTGAGGGGATTGCCCTGGACGGTGAAATCGAGGTCGCGGATGGTGAAGCCGCTGATAATGTCGCGGATTGCGCCCCCGGTAAGATAAAGGGTGATTCCCGCCGTGCGGGCTACTTCTTGCACCAGATTGACGCCTTTCATTTGATCCGGCGTCAACCGGATTTCCATGGTGTAAATGTAATCAGCCATTCGTCTTCGAACGATCTACTACAAACGAGTGAGGCGACTCTCGGCGCTAATTCCGAGGCATGATCGCGCCTCCGGCACTTTTTCCACACGATTTCCACAGCTTGCCGAGGCCAAAGCCCGACAGTTGAACCCTTGGCCATGCACAAGCCGCTCAATACAAAACACTTATGAAGACTTGGGTCGCACTAAGGCAACTTAAAGGAATAACACAACGTTTACAATTTGGCTACTGCCAACGTCGATTCCCGCGATTCCTCGCGAAATAGTGCGAGAATCACGAGGCGGACTTCAAGCTTTTGCCAGCGCATTCGTAGGAGTCTTCTGGCCGAGGTCCGCAGCCTGACCGTAGAAGCCCGATACCCCATGCCCTCAACTCATAAGAAAGTCATCGTCCGGAAGATGGACCGGGATTCGGTTTCCGGCTACGTGTCGCCCGAGCAATTCGTCCATGAAGGCAAACTCGAGTTGCTGAATACTGCAGGGAATGTGGTAGCGATGGATCTGCGGGAGATCAAGGGTGTGTATTTCGTGCGGGAGTTCGGCGATTCGGAATCTCTCACCCGCAAGACTTTTACGTCGCGCCCGCGCTCCGAGGGGCTGTGGGTACGACTGCGCTTCAAGGATAATGAATTTCTCGAAGGCCTCATGCCCACCGATCTTACGCAGACGACGCCCGAAGGTTTTCTGATTAATCCTCCCGACCAGCGTTCGAACACGCAACGCATTTTCGTGCCACGCACCGCTCTGGAGTCGCTCACAGTGCTGGCCGTAATCGGGGCCGCGCGCCGGCCGAGGCGCGGCGCGGTACAGGATCAACGACAGGTGACGTTGTTTGAGGAGTAAGAATCTGGGCTTGCGCCGCGATGAGCCGTCCGCGCAGGTGGTGTACGATTTACTGGCTTATTCCATCCACCATGAAACTTGCAAAGATTGCATCCGCCCTCAAAGCGCGGCTCGAGAATGGCTCTCCTGATACCGAGATCAGCGGCCTTAACGGCGTCGAGCAGGCGGGACCTGGCGAACTAACGTTTGTCTCCAATCCAAAATACGCGGCAGCGGCACGCTCAACCAAGGCTTCCGCCGTGATCGTCGCCGAGGACTTCCCTGCTATCGCCGCGCCGATGCTGCGGGCCAAGAATCCCTATCTCGCGTTCGCGCTGGCGCTTGAACTCTTTCATCGGCCGCTACGATACGCGCCAGGAGTGCATCCGACGGCGGTTGTGCATGCCTCCGCGAAGATCGGTCGGAAAGCGCATCTGGGGCCGTACGTGGTGGTCGACGAGAATGCGGAAATTGGCGACGATGCGGTGCTGCTGGCGCATGTGGTGATTTACCGGGGAGTGAGGATTGGCGACAATTTCTTCGCGCACGCTCATGCGGTGGTGCGGGAGAATTGTCGCATCGGCAACAACGTGCTGTTGCAGAACGGAGTCGTGATCGGATCCGACGGCTTCGGTTTTGCCAAGGCTCCCGACGCGCATTGGCACAAGATTCCGCAACCAGCGCCGGTGGTAATTGAAGATGATGTGGAAGTGCAGGCGAATTCCTGCATCGATCGCGCCAGCGTGGGAGAAACTCACGTCGGACGCGGGGTCAAGATTGACAATCTGGTTCAGGTCGGCCATGGGTCGCAGGTCGGCGAAGATGCGCTGTTGTGCTCGCAGGTGGGTCTTGCTGGTTCGACGGAAATTGGTAAGCGGGTGATTTTAACGGGACAGGTTGGGGTAGTCGGACACTGTAAAGTCGGCGACGACGCGATTGTGACTCCACAGAGCGGTGTGGCTCACGATGTAGCCGCCGGCGCGCTGGTGAGCGGCGCTCCTGCGGTCGATCACAAATTGTGGCTGAAGTATTCTGCGCTGCTCTCAAAGTTGCCGGAGATGGCGCGGGCGCTGCGGGCAAAGACACAGAGGGAATGATCGGAGGCAATCCACGGACATAGCTGCTATTTTTCGTGAGATGCAGTGAGTTTCGTGGCTACAGCGTTTTCGCGGCATTCTTCCGGCAATCCGCTATCGATTACCGCCCGTACCTTCCCCATCAAACATTCGCGACTGCCGAAATCTTCGGGTTCAATTGGTGGGTGAAAGTTCACGGTTACCATACCGGGCTTGATGGCGAACCTTCCTTTCGGCATGACCGCGTGCGTGCCCGTGATGGTGATGGGAACTACGGGCACTCCGCACTCCATCGCGAGATAGAACGGTCCTTTCTTAAAAGGCAGCAGCTTGCCGTCAAACGAGCGCTTTCCCTCGACGTAGATCGTCATGTTGAGGCCTTGCTGCACGACTTGCTTGGCTGCGCGCACGGACTCGATGCCGGCGTCACGATTGCCGCGATCGACGGGAACGAGCGACCCCATCCGCATGGCCTGCCCGAGAATGGGAAAGGCGAACAGTTCTTTCTTCACCATCACCGACGTGCGCTTGGGAATCAGGGGAATGGTGATGGGCGGATCTAAGTTCGAAACATGGTTCGACATGAAGATGTAGGTTCGGGCAGGATCGAGAGTGTCGAGTCCGACGGTTTGGACTCGAACACCGGTGAGGCGCACGCCATTCCACGCACCGATCATGAACATGCGATACAGGAGGCGAATATCGCCGCTGATAAACGTCCAAGGGAAACCGATCAAAGCCGCCACGGGTGCGGCCAGTCCCCAGAAGACGAGCATCGCGATGGTGCGGATCATGAGTCGATATTGCCTTTCGAGCGTGAACCGGGGCTTAGTGCGAGGCTGGCGCTGACACAGCCTGCGCCTCTCCGTGAAGCCAAGCAGTGCGACGTGCCTGCTGTTCCGCGCTCACTTTGTCCATGTCTTTGAGTTCGTATGTGATCTCCTCGCGAGCGCCCACTTTCCATTTCAATTCGCGCTCACTTCCTCGGCTGCGCACTTTAACCGTGATCGTATCTCCGGCGGCTAGCCCGGTTGCCTCCTCGGAGAATTCCTGTCCCGGCGGGTTGCCGTTGATGGCGAGGATAGTGTCACCGGGTTGCAAACCGGCTCGCTCGGCGTCGCTGCCAGCAGTGACCGCTCCGACGGTCATAGGACCATCGAAGTTGCGCGATGCCGCGAAGCCGGCATCCGCTGTCGTGTTCTTTCCCTCGACCAGATGCAGGCCGACTCCGCGGAAAAAATCGTTCCACGGAATCTCCTCCGTGCCCGAGACATATCTTGCGAAGAACCAGCCTAAACCCGAGTCGCTCACTGCCTCGGCCGCTTCGCGGACGCCCTCGGAATCGGGGAAGAATCGTCCCTTCTTCGCGTAATTTTGATTCATCCATTGAAAAACTTCGCGAAGCGAAGACTGCCCATGACTGGCCTCGCGCACGGCAAGATCCAAGAGAATGCCGAGCAGTTCGCCCTTGTTGTAATAAGAAATACTGCGCTCCGGGCGGCGGTAGTAGGCATAGCCTTCGAGCCAAGCGTCCAGGCTTGAATCTTCGGCCGATTGCGTCAGATGGGCCGGACGACGCTCTAGTTCTGCGATCCCGGAAGCAATCGCTCGCTCGAACTGATGCTCATCCATGAGTCCGCTGCGCAATTGGATAATATCCGCTGCCGTGCTGGTGCAGCCTTCGCTGAACCAGAGGGCCCGGGTGTAGTTTTCTTTTGTGTAGTCGACCGGCTCAAGCGCTTGCGGACGAATCCGTTTCACATTCCACAGATGAAAAAACTCATGCGCCGTCACCGAGGCCAACGCTTCTGGAGAGCGCGAGAGCACGTCCGCGTTCACATCAATCGCGGTGGAGTAGGAATGCTCCATGCCTCCTCCCGCGGGGCCGCGTGGAAAATGGTAGAGGAACATGTAGGTGTCGAAGGGCCGATCAGCCATCCAACTGGTCGCCGCTGCGACAATTTTGCGCAGCATGGCGTCGATTTTTCCCATATCGTAGTCGCCGGATTCCGCATCCACCAGCACACGATAGTGTCCGCCGTCCTCGTCGAAATCCGATTCTTTGAAGTTGCCGATCTCAATGGGCGAGTCGACGAGTCGATCATAATCTTCGGCGCTGAATCTGCCGTCCGGCGAGGACAGCAGGGGCGTAGCGATGTGCCATCCCTCCGGAATATGGCTGAAACGCACGATCATTGGACTGTTTCGAGCGTCGACGGGATACATGAGAAGCTGCGCGAGATTGAAGAAGGCATGATACGAGCTGAGTTGCGCTCCGAATGGACCGAAGGAATCGACATAGATTTGATACTCGACTACCGCTCCAGCATCGGCTCCGGAAAGCTGCCAGCGGCTTTTGTCCAGTTTGCGAACATTGAGGGCTCGGCCGGCACGGTCTCTTGCGCGCACCCAGTTAATGTATTGCGCGAAGTCACGAACCTGATATAGCGCGTTCCATACTGGAAGCTGAAGCTCCCGCTGCGCGGGCCCTTCTGAAAGTTCCACTTGTACTTCGACCAGATGCTGCTCGGGATTCGCCAGAGAAATCGTGTAGCCGGTAGCGGCGTAGGAGGGGGCGAGGGCCGTGACTAAAATTAGCGCGAGACGAAAAAGGGGACGCAGCGTGTTCCGTCTCGGATCGAACTCGATCATCGCTTCCCTGCCGCATTCGCCGAATTCGTGGTAGCCGCTTCTCCCGCAAGTATTTTCAAGCGCGCGGGTAATTTTTCGTAGATTCCGCCGAAACCACCGTTGGAAAGAATTGCGACCACATCCCCGCTGCGCATTTCCGGGGCGATGCTGGCGACGATTTCATCAGCGTCTTTGATCAAGCGAGCGCGCCTGCCATGCTCCTGAATGTCAGCAGCCAGTTCGGGCAGTTCCAGTCGCTCATTCTCCGGCACCGCCTCGGAACGGAAGACTCCCGCGACAATTATTTCGTCGGCCACGGCGAGACTGCGCGCCAAATCGGCTTGCAGGACGCGGCGGCGGAGCGTGTTCGAGCGCGGCTCGAGAATCGCCCATAGACGCGCGCCCGCATAACGAGCGCGCAATGCTTTCAGCGTTCCGGCAATTGCCGTGGGATGATGCGCGAAATCATCAATAATCGTGATGCCGTTCACCTGGGCCTTCACTTCCAGCCGCCGCTTCACGCTCTTGAAGGTTTTCAGCGCCGCGGAAATTTCGTTCTTCGAGATGCCGTAGGCTGCGGCCAGAGCTGCCGCCGCGGTTGCGTTCCACACGTTGTATTCGCCGGCCAGCGGGAATTCGAGATCTGCCCAGGGGCGGCCTTCATGAGTTACGGTCCAGGAAGTTTTGCCGGCTCCCAGGGTGAGATTCGAGATCTTCCAGCCCGCATTCGCGCTGGATCCATATCGTTCCACTGGACTGAATGCCTTGCTCAGGCAGCGTTCGAGGCTCGCGCTCTCGGCCGCCTCGGCCGCACTTCCATCGAAAGCGATGACCCGGCCGCGACGTGGAATCAGATTCACCAGACGCCTGAACGCAGTTTCCACGGCATCGAGATCTTTGTAAATATCGGCGTGATCAAACTCCACCGACGTGAGAATCACGGCATCGGGAAAATAATGCAGAAACTTAGGACCCTTGTCGAAAAATGCGGTGTCGTACTCGTCGCCTTCCAGAATGAAATGTTTGCCCTGACCCAGATGAAAACTGGAACCAAAGTTTTCCGCGATGCCTCCAATCAGAAATGAAGGTTGCATTCCAGCGGTATGGAAGATCCAGGCCAACATGGAGGTGGTGGTGGTCTTGCCATGGGTCCCCGCCACGACGAGAACTTCCTTACCACGCAGGAATTCGTCATGCAGTAGTTGAGGCAGCGAGCAGAACGGGATGCGTTGATCGAGGATATGTTCCAGTTCAACGTTGCCTCGCGAGATCGCGTTGCCTACAACCACGAGATCGGGAGCAGGCTGCAAGTTGCGTGCGTCAAACGGCTGCGCTACGGGAATCCCGAGTTCCGACAGAAAATCAGACATGGGCGGATATGGCGCCGCGTCCGAGCCAGTCACGCGAAACCCGCGCTGCTTCAGCATTCCCGCCAGCGAGGCCATGGCGGTTCCGCAGATGCCAATCAGATGTATGTGTTTGGTGTCTTCCATGTTTTCCTGGTCTAACTGTTTCCGGCGATGGTCACGCTGGCTTCCAGAATTTTCAAACTTACGTGATGGTCGCGCACTGTCAAACGAGCCCGAACACCGATCGGTAGCGTAATATTTCCTGCCGTCACATGTCCGGAACGCACTCCGTAGGCCACGGGAATTCCCAATGGTCCAACGATCCGCTGAATTACATCTTGCAGAGAGTAGTCTTGATTCGCAGTTTGAAGGCAGTCACGCATTTCGCCGAAAACAATACCGCGCACGCCCTCGAATTTCCCTGCGAGTTTCAACTGCATCAGCATACGGTCGATCTGGTAAGGCTTGGCCGCCACATCTTCCATAAAGAGGATCGTACCTGACGTCTTGATCTCGTAGGGAGTGCCGAGAGACGCCACCAGAATCGACAGGCAGCCGCCGTAAAGAATGCCTTCGGCTTCGCCCTCCACTAATCCAGTCGCACCGGAACCAGTGCCCAGATTGGGTTCCCATGGTGATGCGCCGGCGAGTGCGGCCTGCCAGGAAGGGATATCGACGCCGTCGTCATGCGCCCAATCTTTCGCCGCCATGGGTCCGTGAAAAGTTATCAAGCCCCCAGCATCGCAAAAATACGTGAGCAGGGCTGTGACGTCGCTGTAGCCCACGAAAATCTTCGCCCGCGCTTTGATTTTTTCAAGGTCCAAGGCTTCGAGCAGATAGTTCGCGCCGTAGCCTCCGCGCGCGCAAATGACGGCCTTCACATCCTCACGAACAAACATCGCTTCGAGCTCACGCGCCCGACGATCGACGGATCCGGCGAAGTAGAGATCCTGATCCAAGATAGAGTCGAAATAAAACGGCCGGTAGCCTGCCCGGCGGAGGGCATCGCATCCGGCTTCCAGATCGGCGCGCTTGATATTACTGGCCGGCGCCACAATGCCGACGGTGTCTCCCGCGACAAGGGCGGTCGGCTTGACACGCGAAATTGGCGATGAAGACATGCAATCAGAAGCAGCTTGCGGATACCGCGCCGTTCAACGCAGAGCGATATAAGAACTGAGCCCCCGCGTTCGTCTGCAAGGGTAGTCAATCAATTCAGAAAGAATTCGCCGCGACACACTAACCGCGCGGTGCCGCGAAGAAACACTGTGGCGCCTTCCTGGCGTACTGTCTGCGTACCACCGGGAGCGTGAACGCGAACCGGAGATTCGGCCCTTCCCGCAGCGATCGCCGCCACGGCCGACGCGCAGGATCCGGTTCCGGACGATTGCGTCTCTCCCACTCCGCGCTCGAAAAAGCGTACGGTCACATCGTGCTTTCCATCGACCACAACGATTTCGACATTCACGCCGCGCGGGAAGCCGTTACTGCACTGAATTTCCGCCGCCCTCGATTGCCAGTGTTCTTCAAACGCAGGAACGAAGACAACGTAGTGAGGATTGCCCATCGAAACCGGGATGCCGCTCACTTTGCCGGCGTGAAGCTTTAGGGTCATTTCCTCCGCGACCGCGGCCTTTCCCATCTCGACCTCAAACTCGTATTCGGATTCGCTTCGCCCCGTCAGCTTGCAGATCTTCAGCCCTGCCCCAGTCAAGATTGTAATTCTCTCTTTCTGTTGCGAAGCATAAACGTATGCCGCCACGCACCGGGTACCGTTGCCGGAGATCTCGGCCTCGGAGCCGTCTGCGTTGATCAGGCGAATCTCCAAGTCGGCCGACGCGTGCGGATACATCCATTCGACTCCGTCCGCACCCACACCGTCGTGCCGGTTACAGATTCGCCGGGTGAGCGCCGCAATATCTGCCGGAGTCAGATCGTCTTTGAGGATTCCGGAATCGATCAACAGGAAATCATTTCCACAGGCGCTGGCTTTCACAAAAGGAATCACCACAGGCGACAAGCTCACTCCAATTCCACCGGGCCGAGCGACGTGGCGCTTCCCAACACGGTCGAGGCCTTAAGATCGCGAAGCAGCTCTTTCTGGTCACGATTGCACCCCGACACATCAAACTGCAAACGAACATGCTGGGCAGTGTTGCCACTCAAAACATTTTGCATCATGCGATGCCGATGCTCAAGAATGCGATTCACCTCCAGCGTGATCTCTTCCACGCTGCCGCCGGTTACTTCATAGCTGGTTAACAAGGTCTTAAGGTTAAAGGTCAGCTCCAGGTGGCCCAAGGAAAATAGGGCGGCCAGAACCAAGCCCGTAGCAAAAATTGCCGTCAGATAAAGTCCGCCGCCCGTGGCCATGCCCACCGACGCCACCACGAACAAAGTGGAAGCGGTGGTTAAGCCCGTGGTCAGGCCGCGGGTATGGAGGATCGAGCCGGCGCCGATAAAGCCGATGCCGGGAATAATCTGGGCAGAAATGCGGGTGTGGTCGCCGAGATGTTCAACCGCGAGCGCGTCGGAGAGAATTGTGAACAGAGCCGCGCCGAAACAGATGAACATGTTGGTGCGAAGTCCAGCGGGCCGGTGTCTCAGTTCCCGCTCGAGGCCGATGACACCACCCAGCACCGCCGCCAGCACGAGCCGCGCCAGAGACGTGGCGACAATTCCGCTCGCCATCTCTCGGTGTAGCAAGTCGACAATATGTTGCCAGTCCATGGATACTCTCTTTAAAACGGGAAGGGTTGCGATGGCCGGATTTTATCACCGCGCGGTGAGGCCTCCGACGCGGGTAACGTTAACCGGCCTGATTACCGTGTGCTCTCGGGCGATGGCGGGGTTTCAGCTGGAGTTCGACCTTGATTTCGACCCTGGAAGATAACCGCTGGAGGTTGCCCTGTGGTATGAATTTCGACGAGCGCAGTCAGATGCTGATCCCGCGTGGCAATCCAAACCGGGTCGCCCTGGAAGCCGATGACGTAATCTGCGTAGGCGGCGGGATCAGCGAGGGCATGCTCCCACAAGCCTTCTGGATCGGAGGGGCGTTTCCATACGCGATGATTGCCTTCATTAATGGTACGCCGCAGTGGAATCCCGGCCTGCTCCAGCGCGCCGACGTGCTCGCCCAGATACATGAGCAGCGTGGAATTCGGGGGAAAGTTCTTGATCCAGTCGCCGAGTTGGCGATCGAGCGCGAAGCGTGTTTTCATGTTGACCTCAGCTTCGCGATAGCAGATGGGATCGCCGCTCCAGATTGCGGCATAGCTCGATACCGCCAACAATAAGATTCCCAGCGCGGTTGCAGCAATTGGCCAGCGGAGCCGCGAATTTTTGAACCTGGGAAGCTTCATTGCGGATTGGACCAGAAAAGAGATTCCCATGGGGACGAATACAGCGAACGCAGGAAGCAGCTGCAATCCGTAACGGATGTTGTAGATGGAAAATGGCCACCACGGCGGCACAAAGATCGGCACACTGCCATAGGCCAAGGAGAGCGCGTAGAACGGCAGCGGAATCCAGAGCAGCAAAGCTGTCCGGCGACGCCGGCTCAACCATGTTGACAGACTTCCCAGCAAAGCCAGAGCGAGCCACACCCGTCCCATCCAGCTTGATTCACCGACATTCAGTTCGGCGGCCTTAAGGAAATACGAGCCCGCTGCGACAAGATCGCCCTTCGCCGGATTCACGGTTGCGGTTTTCTGTTCGATGGCTTTCGCCGAGTATGGGCCGTTGGCGAACTCGAAAGGATTCCGGTAAACGGCTGCGTTGTAGGCCAGCCAGAGAGCCGGTGCCGCGGCTGCGATCAAGATAAACTTCAGAATTGCGGCTCGTGAGGACGATGACGCGGCTTCGGCGGCGGGATCGTCCGTGAATTCCTTGAAAAGGTGGAAAGCGATTGCGGCGAGCACCAAGACTCCCGCCAGAAACCATCCGTCATAGCGGGTTAAACACGCGGCCGTGAGACACAGCCCGCATCGGGTGAGCGCTTTCGGGTTTCCGCGAACAAATTCCGCGAAAAACGCTACCGCCCAAATAAAGAAGGCCAGATACAACGCTTCGCCCATCGCCGTCGCTTGCATGAAAATCAAGTTCGGATTTGCGACGTACAGAATTGCCGCGGCCCATGCACCCAACTTCGCCGCGTACTGTCCTTCTGGGTCAGGGCCGAGGATCGTGCGGACAAGACGGAATATCCCGATCACGCTCAAGGCAAACGCGGCCATGGACGGCATCGAACCGCCCGCGCCGCTCTGCCACATCTGATTCGACACGATGAAGGGGAGGATCAGCAGATGCGGAAGGGGCAGCCAGACGGTGCCCAATTGCAACAGGCCGGGAGTTCTGGAATCAAAAACGCGGCGCGCTATGTTGATGTGAGCTACAGCATCGCCGTAGAGGAGCAGATCTCCGTTCCGGTAGTAGAAGAGAAAGGAAAATACGGAGATGAAAATGGCGAGCCACAGCAACCGGACGATCTCGATTTCGGAGTGGGCCTTCGCGGGCGGAGATTTCGGCTTCATTCGAGGTGGGTAAGCTCGCGAAAAATCTGAAAGCGGGCGTCGATTTCTTCGCGGGTAAGAGATTGGAGACGCTCGGTGCCAAAACTTTCCACGGCGAACGACCCCATTACCCCTCCGTAGAACAGCGCACGCTTCAGCACTTCGCGATTCAATTCGGGTTGCGATGCTACGTAGCCCATGAATCCTCCGGCAAAGGAATCGCCTGCACCCGTTGGATCCTTCACTTCATCGAGAGGCAGGGTGGGCGCACGAAATGGATGACGACCGATGCCGAATGCGCCCTCCCGAAAGAAAATTGTTGCGCCGTATTCGCCGTGCTTGATCACTAAGGCCTGCGGGCCCATGGACAGGACTTTCTGAGCGGCGCGCGGCAGATTTGGTTCCTGCGCCAGCATCTTGGTTTCGGTATCGTTGATCAGCAGCACGTTCACCAGTTTCAAAGTCTCGGCCAGTTCCTGACGCGCACCCTTAATCCAGTAATTCATGGTGTCGCATCCGGTGAGCCGCACACCGTTCATTCGTCGCCGGACATTAGCCTGCAAGGTGGGCTGAATGTTAGCCAGAAAAAGAAACTCCGTGTCCTCATACTCTTTCGGAATCTGGGGATGAAATTTCTCAAACACGTTCAGGTCGGTGAAGGTCGTCTTGGCTTCGTTGAGGTTGTCGGCATAGGATCCGCCCCAGCGAAACGTTTTTCCAGCGGCGCGCTCGATGCCGCGCGTGTCTACGCCACGCTTCTTCAGAACATTCTCATGCTCCGCAGCAAAATCATCGCCCACCACCGCAACCATGCGCACTTGCGTGAAGTAGCTGGCGGCAAGCGAGAAATAAGTTGCCGCGCCGCCTAGAATGCCTTTCACGCTGCCCGAAGGCGAGGCAATGTCATCAAACGCCACCGATCCCACAACGACAATGCTCATTCGCGAACCTCGTCTTCCTGCTCCCTCAGTCAGCTACATTACTTTGCTTTTACATACTTCCCCAGAATGAGCTTCAACTTCTTCCGCGCCGCTGCTGGAATCTTTTTGTGATCCGTCAGAATCGCGTGAGCCAGCGCGGAACCGCACTTGCATGATCGTTCTTTCGGCATTGCCGCTACGGTTTCGCGCACGACTTTGGCCGCGTTCTCCGCGTTCTTGACCAGCACCGCAAGGATCTGATCGACAGTGACGGAATCGTGATGCGGATGCCAGCAGTCGTAGTCCGTGACCATGGCTACGGTGACGTAACAAATCTCGGCTTCGCGCGCCAGTTTCGCCTCCTGCAGGTTGGTCATGCCAATCACGTCCACGCCCAGGCCACGATATACGTTGGACTCAGCTTTGGTGGAGAACTGAGGACCTTCCATGCATAGATATGTGCCACCGTGCCGGCCAGTCACGCCGACCTTCTCGCATGCATTCTCGACCACCGCCGCGAGTTGTCCGCATACGGGATCGGCGAAAGCGATGTGCGCTACCACTCCGCCGCCGAAAAAAGTATCCACGCGATGCCGGGTGCGATCGAAGAACTGGTCGGGAATTACAAAGTCCAGCGGCTTGTGTTCTTCCTTCAACGAGCCGACGGCGGAAACGGAGACGATTCTCTCGACTCCCAGCTGTTTGAAGCCGTGGATATTGGCGCGGAAATTGAGTTCGCTTGGAGAGATACGGTGGCCGCGACCGTGCCGCGCCAGGAACGCGACTTTGCGGCCCTCCAGCATGCCGCAGATATAAACGTCGGAAGGCGCGCCAAATGGCGTCTTCAGCCGCACCTCTTTCACTTTGCTCAGCCCCGGCATGGAATACAGACCGCTGCCGCCAATGATTCCAATCTCCGCCTGTGCCACCCAGCCTCCCAAGGTCCGCGCGTCCACAGAAATCCTCGCGCGCACGGACCAAACTCGTGATTATACCAAGTCGAGGCGCGCCTACTGCTCCGGGCGATCCCGACCCGTTACAATCTTTTTCATGTTCATGCGATTTCCTAACATCCTTCTTATCGTGCTGGCCGCGCTAACGTCCGTCGCTGCGGCGCAAGCAGTCGCGAAGAATGAGGCCGCGCCAAAATTCGTTACTGTTCCCATCACGCTTGACCAGAACCGCGTCATCATCGATGTCTATTTACCTTTGCCCGATGGAACGACAAAGCGGGTACGCGGGTGGGTTGATACGGGCGACTCCGAATTACAGATCTCCCGGCGTGCGGCCAGACTGATGGGGCTTGCCGTTACGTGTGGCGCGACCGACTGCTCCGCCGCACCGCCTGGCGAAGTCATGATCGGGACCATGAAAATCTCGCTCGGGGCATTGAAGGAAATCAAAATCCCGCTCAGACCGGAAACTGCCGCGACTGTTATGGTTCCGGGCATGAGCGCCGAGATCAAGATTCCATCCTCCATTCTTCGCAATTACGACGTGCTCATTAATTTTCCGGACCGAGAGTTCAGCATTGGCCTGCCTGGGAGCCTGGACTTCAAAGGTGTCAAGAGCAAGATGCTGGTGAACGCGAACACCGGTTTTATCCAGATTCCAAGCAAGATTGAAAATAAAAGCTACAACCTCGGCTTCGACGTGGGCTCGTCCATCAGCTTTCTCTCGGAAGAATTATTCGAAAAGCTCGCGGCTGCTCATCCGGGCTGGCCGCATATGACCGGAGCGGTGGGCCCCGCGAACATGGGAGAAGCCAGCGACGACGAGCCGAAGTGGAAATTGATGCGTCTGGACCGCTTGCAGTACGGGCCGCTTTATTTCACTGAAGTGGCTGTAGCTGAATTCGACAAGAGCTTTAGCGCGTTCTTTGGAAAGGATGCGGGCGGCGCCATCGCCGGACTGATCGGGGCGAATGCGCTGATGAACTACCGCATCGGCCTCGACTACGCCCACTCGACGGCCTATTTCGATCTAGGCAACACGTTCAAGTTTCCTGAATTCGATGTCGTCGGTCTAATCCTACGCCCGGAAGAGGACACGCAGTTCACGATCCTCGGCGTCGCCGATTTCGATGGCAAGCCTAGCGTACCGGAGGTTCTTGCGGGCGACCATCTGATCGCCGTGGATGGCATTCCGGTGCCCGATTCCACTATGGGGCAAGTCTGGTCTCTACTCGAAGGAACGCCCGGTCAGGAACGTAAGCTGACCATCGAGCGCAACGGCAAACAATTTACTGTCACTGCCCAGGTGCAGCATTTCTTGGGAGAGGCGGAAGAAAGTGAATCGCAGAAAAAGTCTGGCAGAAAATAAACTGGAATCGAGAGCGGTCGATTACTGCTTGAACACTTCTTTCTCCAGCGCGTCGGTGGTAGCCGCGTCCAGGCTCTCGCTGACCAACACGGTATCGCCGTGCTGGTCAATCACGACCGTACCGTCTTCGGTGGTCCAGGCGTGGCGGCCCTGCAGAAGTTCGATTTTATATTTGGAATGCTGGGCAGCAGCTTGGCCAGATGATGGACTCCCCACTTCTTCGGCCTTCTGATATCTCTTGGGTAGCGACCGCGCATAAATGTCGGCAAACTCCGCGGCTTTCTCCGCGTCCGACCAGCGAGACACGTAAAAGAGTCCAAGCGGCGCGGCCGAGTCACCTTTGGGGTGCGCGGCGTAATAGTAGCCACCGCGCCACTCAGGATACAGCCGCTCCGATAACTTCTTTCCCGCGTATTGCTCGATCAGTACAGCGACATCGAATTCGCCCATGGCTCCGATATCGAACTTCACGTAATCCTTGAAGTCATGTTTGAATTCCACCACGGGCATGGGTGGAATCTCCTCACCCGACAGGTAAGTTTCGGGCTGCATGATCTGCCGCGTGGTATGCGGAGGATTCGCCAGTACTCCCTCGAACGCCTTCTCCTTGCCACCCTTTTCCAGCAACTGCACCTCGAACTTTAATCCATAGCTGTAAGGGAAGGTGAGCGATTCCCGCAGGAAAATGGGAGCGTCCTTAAACACGGTCGAATCGTCGGTGCCATTGGCCATTTGCGATTCCATCGAGTCCACCAGATCTGGGGAGTCGAGAATCGACCGGCCGACCGGCGCGAGTTCGTATTGCAACATCACGGTTTCTGCCTGTCCTTCGACGACGGCCTCGCGCGCGTCGTCGATCTCATCGTTCTCAATGTCGGCGGGAGTGGGATCCTTCCTGATTTCGCCCAGGTCTTTGTCGCCTCGCTTCATCCACTTATCGAGACCGACGGCCTGATCCTGGAGCGCGTGCGTCAACTCATGTGCCATGACTGGCTCCTGCTCTTCCATCGGCACCCAGTCCAGAAGATTTACGGTCTTCGTCTTCGGATCGTAATAGCCAGCCACCTGCTCGCGCAGTAACGAGACCAGAAGTTTTTCCAGGTCGAAGTCGCGCGGCAGAAGGCCGAATTTTTTCAGCACGAGTTCCGACCGCTGCAGGCGCTTCACGTCTTCGTCCTTCATATGCTTGGTCAGGTACGATTCCACTTCATCGCGGCTGGTCAGTCGGCGCTTGACCTGTTTCTTGATCGACAGTCCGGTCTGTTTGCTATCGAACGCCAGAATCTCATCGACGGAGTGGAACAGTTCCTCCGCTTCGCGTGGCGTGATCTTGACCTCGGGCTTTTGTGCGGCGGGCGACTGCGCGGGAGGAGCTTGGGCGGGGGGAGTTGGCGAGGGGCGGGCGCTCTTATCCGACTGGCTTTGATTTTGATCTTGCGACCCCGGTGCGGCCTGATCCTGTGCCAGGGCTGCGGACGCACCGCTCAACCTCACCACCAGCACAACCGCAAAAAATAACCTCAGAAGCCTCGCGTCCAACAGCTTGACGGTATTCATTAGGAACGAGTCTACCCTGTTTGCCTATACTTTCTCCAAGGACAAAACATGCCCGCAAATGCTTCCGTCAATCTATGGAGTTCCACCGGCCACGCCAGCGACTACCTGGAGCGTGCCGATTGCATTCCGCACCGCAGCGAAGGCGAAGCGACGCTTCTTGAATTCATCCCTGCGAACATACGGCGCGTACTTGATCTCGGCACGGGCGATGGCAGGCTGCTCGCCCGGGTGAAATCTGCATTGGCCCACGGCAGCGCGCGCGATGGCGTCTCCAAAGTGGAGGCCGTTGCCGTCGATTTTTCTCCGGCTATGCTGGAGGCCGCGGGCAAGCGCTTCGCGGGAGATTCCTCCGTTACGATCGTGACCCACAACCTCGACCGCCCGCTGCCTGCCCTGGGCAAATTCGATGCGGTCGTTTCCAGCTTCGCGATTCATCATCTCGTGCACGAGCGCAAACGCGAGCTTTATAACGAAATCTACAGGATGCTTAATCCGGGCGGAGTCTTCTGCAATCTGGAGCATGTCGCGTCGCCGACCCCGCGCCTGCACGAAGAATTCCTGCACGCTATCGGCTACACGGTAGAAAGCGAAGATCCGTCAAATAAATTGTTGGATCTGGAAACGCAGTTGCAATGGTTGCGTGAGATTGGGTTTGTGGATGTGGATTGCAACTGGAAGTGGCGGGAGTTGGCGCTGCTGGTGGGACGGAAGGCGTGAGTCTGGAGGTTACAGAGATCCTTGGACTACGCGAGACGATTCGCGAATGCGAATCGCCTCACTTCGCTCAGGATGACAAAGGGTAACAGTTATCCTCGGCCCACTTTCTCCGCTACCCACGCGCCCGCTTCCCGCGTCCCGAGCACGCCGCCGATGTCTTGCGTAGTTTTTTTCTGGCGCACGGCTTCGAGGACTGCGGCTTCGATCTTCCCGGCTTCACGGGCAAATCCTAAATGCGCGAGCATCATCGCAGCGGTAAGAATTGCGCCAAACGGGTTCGCGATATTTTTCCCGGCGATCGGCGGGGCGGAGCCGTGGACCGGCTCGAACATCGACGTCTGCCCGGGATGAATATTGCCGCTCGCTGCCATGCCGAGACCGCCCTGCAGTCCGGCCGCGAGGTCGGTGATGATGTCGCCAAACATGTTGTTAGTCACAATCACGTCGAAGGGGCGCGGATCGCGCACCAGTTGCATGCAGAGCGCGTCGACGTACATGTGCTGCGCCGTGATTTGCGGATGCTCGCCGCTTACTTCCTTGAAGACGCGCTGCCAGAGTCCTCCAGCGTGGGTCATGGCATTGGATTTGTCGACCATGAGCACGCGGCCGCGCGGCGAGCCGTCGAGTTTGGGATGTTCTTCGCAATATTCAAACGCGTAGCGGATGATGCGCTCGACGCCCTTGCGCGTGTTGATGTCTTCCTGAATGGCAATTTCATCTGGCGTGCCTTCTTTGAAAACGCCGCCGGCATCGGTGTAGACGCCTTCGGTATTTTCGCGGATGACGACAAAATCCACATCCTTCGGCTCGACGCCTTTCAGTGGACAAAACGCCGTGTCCAGCAGCCGCACCGGGCGTACGTTGGCGTAGAGATCCATCTTGAAGCGCATGCCGAGCAGAATTTCCTTGGCGTGGATATTGGTCTTAACACGCGGATCGCCGAAGGCGCCGGCGAGGATGGCATCGAAGTCACGGGCCAGCATGGTGAAGCCGTCGGGAGGGACGGTCATCTCGTCGCGGAGATAGCGATCGGCACCCCAGTCGAATTCGCTGATCTCGACGTTCGCCCCGGAGGCCCGGATCACTTTAAGAGCTTGCGGAATCACTTCCTGGCCGATGCCGTCCCCGGGAATGACGGCGATGCGCTTTTTGGGAGGCTTTTGCGGGTCCACGGCAGAGAACTTAACACAAGGCAGGTCGAATGAGTAGATTGGCGTGCGCCGGAAAGGCGAGGTCCTAACGAGGAGGGGGCGTGAAGCCGCTGGGCGCTGAATCACGAAGGCGTTCGCTATAATCAATATTCCATGTTTTCTACACCAATCCAAGAGGCTCTTCGCGCGGCAGCGGCGAATCGGGCGGTAGCAATGCGCTCAGGCGAATACCGGGGAGCGGAGACTGCGGCTGGGTTTTCCGATCCGCAGATGGAATTCGAGGCACTGCGGAATGCCTGCGGAGTTTATGATCTCGGATTTCGCGGCAGGATTTCGCTGACTGGCGGCGATCGAGCGCGCTGGGCAAACGGCATGGTCACGAACAACATTCGCGATCTGGCTGCGGGACGAGGCGTCTACGCTTTCCTGCTGAATCCGCAGGGACGAATCCTCGGCGACATGGTGGTTTACAACGAGGGCGAGATGCTGACGGTCGAGACGGATCGCAGCCAGATCGAGAAGATCGTCGCGACCTTCGATCACTTCATCATCATGGACGACGTGGAAGTGAAGAATATCAGCGAGAGCTGGACTGCTCTGGGGTTGGCAGGACCGAAGTCGCGAGCCATCCTGAATGCGGCGGGCATTGAAGTTCCGGAACTGGAGCCACTGCAGACGCATATTGCCCGATGCAACTGCGACTGCGGATGCGTGAATTGCACGGTAGTGCGTGGCGAGGATGCGTCGCAGGAATCGTATGAAGTCTGGCTTGCGCCCAAGGATGTTTACGCTACGTGGCAAGCTCTGGTTGGCGCTGGCGCGACGCCGGCAGGGAGCGAAGCGCTTGAGATGCAGCGCATTGTTACGGGCGTCCCGCTTTACGGCGTGGATATTCGGGAGCGCGACCTGCCGCAGGAAACGGAACAGATGCGTGCGCTCAACTCTAACAAGGGCTGTTATGTGGGCCAGGAGATTGTGGAGCGCATTCGGTCGCGGGGCAATGTACATCGGAAGTTCACCGGTTTTCGGATAGAAGGCGTGGCAGCGATCGCGGCTGGTGAGAAGATTAGTTCCGGCGACAAGGAAGTAGGCGAGATCACGAGCGTAGCGGTTCTGCGCGGTGCATCGACCGAACGCACGGTCGCGCTGGGATACATACGGCGCGAAGTAGGAGTACCGGGACGCGAGGTCATGATTGGCGAAGCCAAGGCGACTGTGGCCCAATTGCCGCTGGAGAGCTTTGCGTTGGAGAAGGCGCAAGATGCGGTACTGCACAAAGTTTAGCGAAGAACGCGGCGGAAGACTTCATCACAATTTTAGCCACACAATTTTGAACGACGCAGATTTTGAAGCACGCAGATAAGGACATACGTTATGGCTGAGAAGAGACCGGAATCAGGTTTCACAGTAACCGACCGTCGTTTGTTCACGGAGGATGGAGAGTTGCGGCAGGAGGTTCGCGAGGAAGCAGAGCCGCGCAAAGCCGCAGCACCGGTGGCGCCTGCTCCCGAGGCAGCGCCCACGGGGAGCGCAGCCGCGGGCGAAACTGAGGTGCCTCCGATGCCGACGGCGGACGAGCAACAGGCGCAGGCGGAGGCTTACCGGAAATCCTCCGATGCGCTGAACTCGCGCGTGGAACTCAGCGGACACTCCGCTAAAGAATTCGAGATGACGTTCGAGCGCTTTATGGCGTCGCTGTATATGACAGCCATGCTGCAAATGGGATTGATGCATCAGCAGGGCGAGGAGCCGCGCATGGACATTATCGGAGCCCGGCAGACCATTGATACGCTGGCGCTGCTCGCGGAAAAAACCAAAGGCAATCTCACTCCCACGGAAGAAAACTTTCTGCAGAACAGCCTTTACGAAGTGCGCATGGCTTATGTTGAAGTGACCAACGCGCTGTCCCGCCCTCCGCAGCCCGGAGCAGCCACGGGAACCACGGGGCGCTGATCGTGCCAGCATGACGGTTCCAACCAGTTGCAGAATGAAGGTGAAAAGATGAAGGCCACGCTGACCGTGCTGGGCAGCGGCACGTCTATGGGCGTGCCGACGCTGGGCTGCGACTGTGCGGTCTGTCACTCGAGCGATCCACACGACCGGCGCACACGACCTTCGATCATGCTGGAATTTGCCGGCAAAGTAGTACTGATCGACACGACTCCAGATTTTTATACGCAAGCCATTCGCGAGCGCATCACGCGCGTGGACGCGGTTTTTTACACGCACACACACGCCGACCACATCCTGGGCATCGACGATCTGCGGCCGCTAAGTTATTGCCACAAGCCAGACAGGCTACCGCTCTACGCGCGTCCGGACGCGGCCGCTTTCCTGCGCAGAATGTTCAGCTACATCTTCGACGGCGGTTACAAATTTGGCGGGTTGCCGCGACTCGAACTTCGGCCGATCGATGGGCCGGTCGAACTTTTTGGCGCATGCTTCGAGCCAGTGCGATTGATTCATGGAGAGACGGAGATCTACGGATTTCGCTTTGGCAGGGCGGCCTATCTCACGGACCACAGTGAAATTCCGGAAGCGTCGTTTCGACAGCTGGAAGGATTGGACGTTCTCTTTCTGGATGCGCTGCGGCACAAGCCCCATCCCACGCACTCAACGGTGGAGAATTCCCTGCGCGTCGTGGAGCGGGTAAAAGCGAAGCGGGGCTTTTTCACACACATTTGCCATGATCTGGCGCACGAGGCGACCAATGCAACGCTGCCGGCGCATGTGCGGCTGGCCTATGACGGGATGAAGTTGGAATTTGAGATCTGAAGTGCAGTGGCCAGTGGCCAGTGATCAGTGGTCCGTAAGCTCTCGCGGCATGCTGATTTCCTAATCACTGGCCACTCGCCACTAACCACTGCTTATGCAGGTTTTTCATAAACTCGAAGACGTTCCGGCGGGATTTGGGCCGTCCCTGGTGAGTGTGGGGAATTTTGACGGCGTACATCGTGCACACGCGCATGTGTTGGGAGAGATTGTGCGGCGAGGGCGGAGCAGAGGGGCGAAGGCCATGGCGGTAACGTTTGAGCCGCATCCGGCGCGCATTCTGCGACCGGACTCAGGATTAAAGCTGTTGACTCCAGTACCGGAAAAACTGCGCCTGCTCGAAGCCACGGGGATTGATGCGGTACTGATGCTGCCTTTTGCGCGTGATCTCTCGCTGATGACACCGCGGCAGTTTGCCGAACGCATCCTGAAAAAGAAGCTGCATGCCGTAGAAGTGCATGAAGGCTACAACTTCCACTTCGGACACAAGGCGGCGGGTGACACGAATATGCTGGCGCAGTTCGGACAGGAGATGGGCTTTGAGGTGAAGGTCTACCCGGAGCAGAAGTTGCGCGGCGAGCCGGTTTCGAGCAGTCACATTCGAAGGCTGCTGGGCGAGGGACGGGTAAGCAGGGCGCGGCATCTGCTGGCGCGTCCGTTTTGCATTTTGGGCGCGCCGGGCCGCGGGCGCGGTTATGGGTCTAAGTACACCGTGCCCACCATTAACCTGGCGCGGTATGAAGAACTCGTGCCGAAGGATGGCGTTTACATTACGTGGACGCGCGTGGGCGCCGAGCGCTTTGATTCGGTCACGAATGTGGGCAATCGTCCGACGTTTGGTGCGGATTCGTTTGCCATTGAGACGCACTTGCTGAACTTTCATCCGATAGAACTGACGCCGGAGAGTGAAGTGGAGATCTGCTTCCTAGACCGGCTGCGAGATGAAATCAAATTTCCGTCAGTCGACGACTTGCGGGAGCAGATCGCGAGAGATGTCAAGAAGGCGAGAAGATATTTTCATTTGCTGCGGTTGTGTGCCTCCGATCACTGAACATTTCCACGAAGCGCGTTCTCCTGGATTCGAGGGTGGTAAATCATGAGCCCCGACAAGAGCGGACGTCTGGTAATTCTCAGCGGGCCTTCGTGCGTGGGTAAGAGTCCTCTCTGCAAGTCCCTAGGCAAGTTCCATCCTGAACTGAACGCCCAGCTTCAGAAACTGGTGCTGGTCAACAGCCGTGCTCCACGGCCCGGCGAGGTTGACGGAGTGGACTTTCACTTCCGGACGCGGGGCCAGGTGGATGCGCTGCGAACCGACCAGCGGTACGCCGTGCTGGAGGCGCGGGATGATCTGCATGCATTGGACATGAAGGAACTCGAGACTTCACTTCAAAGAGGCGATGTCTTGTTCGAGGGGAATCCCTATGTTGGGCGGGCGTTGCAGACGCACCTTCGCCTGGCGGAGGTGGAGCGGCTGAGTATTTTTCTCTCGCCGCTTTCGAAGGACGAAATCACGTATTTGAAAGCACCGGAGCGGAATGTGTTCCTTCATGAGTTTCTAACTGATGTCATGCGGCGGAAACTCTTGCGGCGAACGCGGCGACAGAAGGGGGAGCTCTCGCTAAAAGACCTGGAAAACATCGAGACTCGCGCCTCCAGCGCTTACCGCGAACTGCGAGAAGCGTGGAACTTTCAATATGTGATTCCGAATCACGACGGCGAGGATAGCGACAACTGGGAGGCGTTTTATTACTTGATCGGCGACGCGCGCAAAAGCCTCGACGCGTTTGTCGCCTTGCTTAAAGGCTCGGTTCCTCCGGGCGTGGAGCAATGGGAAGAGAACCTTGTGCCGTGAAAGCGCAAAATCGCTAATGCGGCAGATAGCCCGATTCCATAGGCAATTTGCCGTCCACGCGAATCACGTTGATGGTGTTGTCGACGGAGCGGACGTCCACCAAGCCGATGGCGCCGGGGGTGGACTGCACAATCTTGAGCACCTCGGCATCGGAGTCGACCAACTGGATGGAATCTTTATGAGCGGCGATGAGCGCCTTCAATTCGGCAGGACTCATCTTGATCAGGCGCTCCAGCGTTTCGCTTTCGCCGGCGGAATCCTTGTGCAATACGAGAACGATGGTCTTGCCGTCCGGCCACTTCTTAACCTCTTCGCGCAAGATTTTTGACAGATGGACGGCGGTGACATTGCCCACGTTGTTGTCCTTATCGACCACGACCGCCATGTGGTGGGCGAAACAAGGGGTAAGGAATATCACGAGAAAAACGGCAAGTGCAGCAACTCGGTGCAATCTCATAAGCACATCCAGATCGAACGATTACCGCAGGGCCCTACGATGAGGCTAACTGAGAATCTCGTCCCGAGTAGTAAAAACATTGTCAAATCACGGTGAGGGTATCCAAGAAGAAAACAGGGAGAAAACAGGGAGATCCGTGTGGGAATCTCGGCTGGACCGGCTCGAAAATCGGAAATTGACAATTCGTCGCTGCGCCGTACAATCCGCACTTCATGGCCATTAGTCCAATCGAACTGATTCAGCGGGCGACGCCGGGACAGCGGCGGACTCTGCTGGCGGCGGCGCTGGGCTGGGCGCTCGATGCCTTCGACACGATGCTTTATGCGCTGGTTGTGGCGCTGCTCATGCGCGATCTAGCCATGAGCAAGACCACGGCGGGGTTGCTCGGCACATTGACCTTGCTGGCTTCCGGCATGGGCGGGGTGCTGTTTGGGTTTGTCGCGGACCGCATTGGGCGCAAGCGGGCGCTGATGGCGAGCATTCTGACCTATTCGGTATGCTCGTTCGCGTCGGGGCTGGCGACCAGCATCGCGATGCTGGCGGCAGCACGATTTGTGCTCGGGCTCGGCATGGGCGGTGAATGGAATACGGGCGCAACGCTTGTCGCCGAAACTTGGCCTGCGGAACTTCGCGCCAAGGCAATCTCGATAGTGCAGAGTTCGTGGGCAATCGGTTTTGCGGCAGCGGCGCTGGTCGCGGGACCGGTGGCACGATACTTCGGATGGCGAGCGGTGTTCTTCGTGGGCATTCTGCCGGCACTGCTGACGTTGTGGATTCAGCGTGGAGTGCCGGAATCGGAGATGTGGGAGCAGAGCAGAACTTCAGGGGCCACCGCCCCGCCTCTCAAGGAAGACTCGCGCGACGCTGGAGAGTCGAGCTTCCACGACAGTTTTTGGGCAATCTTTCAGGCCCCGTATTTGAAGCCCACCATTGCGCTGCTGCTGTTTAACTCTTTCTGCATGTTTGCCTGGTGGGGACTTTTCACGTGGATGCCGCCGTACCTCTCGCTTCCCGTAGCGCAAGGCGGGCGCGGTTTTGGAGTGATGGGAACGACGGCGCTGCTGGTGGGGTTGAATCTGTTCGGGATGCTTCCCGGCTATGCCAGCTTCGGCTGGGTAGCGGATCATTTCGGACGAAGGAAGGCATTCATCCTCTATAGCTTAGCGGCGGCTCTTCTGATTCCACTTTATGCCGCCGTGCAGTCGCCGGTAGCGCTCATGATCCTAGGGACGATCGTGGCGTTCTTCGGCACCGGGTTATTTTCCGGTTCGGGAATCATGGGCAGCGAGATATTTCCTACCAGCCTGCGGGCGCGCGGGCTGGGCTTTACTTACAACGGGGCGCGCACGATGAGCTCGGTTGCGCCGCTGGTGATTGGGAGAGTCGGCCAGTCCAGAGGCTTGGGCTGGGCTTTTTGTTTGTGCGCCGTAGGATATCTGCTCGCAGCCTTGATGACCACGCAGTTGCCCGAGACCAAGGGGAAGAAATTGGAGTAAGCCCGGAAGCTCATCCTCAAACGAGCGAGTGGGTCCTTGTTACTCCATCGGCTCGACTACGACTTGTTCATCAGCAATGCTGCGACCGGGGCGCTGCACGATCACGATGGCGGAGAGTACCAGCACAATTCCGAGAGTCTGAACCGGACGGAGAACTTCGCCGAGCAACAGTGCAGCTAGAAGAATAGAGAAAACCGGCTCCAGGCAACTGGCGATGATGGCGCGCGTAGGCTCCAGATGTTGCAGGCCGAGGAAGTAGAGAGAAAACGCTCCCAGCACTGAGATCATCGAGAACATAAACAGAAACGCCCATTGGGCAGGTGCGTAGTGGGCGGCAACAATTTTCCAGGGAGGGTTGACGACGAGCCAAAAAGCGGCGGCGGCGGTGAGCGTCCAGACCAGGACACGCCAGCGGTCGTGACGCGCGAGGATGCGGTGCCCGGCGATGTTATAGAACGCGAAAGAGAATGAGGCAAGCAAGGCCGCGATGATGCCATAGGGATCGAGGTGAAGCGCCGTGCCAGATGTGGCTCCGAAGAGATCAATGACCAGAGCGATTCCGGTAACGGCGAGGGCAACAGCGACGAGTTTTTGTGCGGTCAGTTTTTGCTGGCCGCGAGCCACCACATAAAGCAGAACCCAGACGGGAGCGGTGTATTGCACGATGATGGCGGTGGCCACGTTGGTTCGTTGGATGGCGACGTAATAGAAATAGTTCGAGACGGCGACACCGAGCATTCCGAGCACCAAGCAGTAGGCGAGATCGCGTGCGGGAAGCTTAACGCGCTGCCAGCCCTGCGATGCAATGAGAATCGGAAGCAAGACGAGAAGCGAGAATGTTGTGCGGGTCTGCGAAAGAATCAGCGGATCGATTGGACGCAGGGCCAACGCACCCAGCGGCAGCCTTCCAGTGAACACGGCCCGGCCCAAAGCTGCGGAGACGCCCCATAGAAAAGCGGCGGAGGCAATAAAGAAATATCCGCGCAAAGGATGCGGGGGCGAGCTTGGCTGACTTTGGTTTGGGATGGCGGCCTCGTGAATCGATTTGATGATCAGGCAGCCGAAAGGAAGCGGTCAAGGCGGTCGGGATCAAAACCTTCGATGACCTCGGCGCCGGATGCGCTGAGAATCACCAGGGTTGGCGCAGTGTTGCTGTGGTAAGTCTCGAGCAATTCGACGCGAGCCGCAGCATCGAGGTTCATATCGCGTTCTTCAAAGACGATTTCTTTCGCTTCGAGAAAAATCTTCATCATCTCGCAGGAGAGGCAGCCGGGCTGGGTGAAGAGAAAGATTTTATGCTGCATAGTCTCTCTCATTCTACGCGTCTGCGTATTCAATCACGGTTGTGATCTTCGCAGTCTTCTCAAGCATGGCTGAGACCGAGCAGTATTTCTCTTCCGAGAGCCGGACTGCATCCTCGACGGCCTTGCGCGACACTTTCCCGCCGACCCGGTAAATGAGCTTGATCTCTGTGTATACGGACGGAGGATTGGGGGCGCGTTCGGCTTCAGCGCGGACTTCGAGGCTGGTGAAGGGCTCGCGCTTCTTCTGCAGAATCGAAACGACATCGTAGCCGGTACAACCGCACAAGCCGATGAGAACAAGTTCCATAGGACTGTTGCCAGCGGCCTTGTCTCCGTCGACGATAATGGAATGGCCACTGTCGGACACTGCGTTGAAACGGTGCTTCTCGATCCATGTGGCGCGCGCGTTCGTCATACGATCTCCACTGTGTTTAATTCTACCTACGATTATCGGTGCTGGGCTCGGGATGAATCAACACGCGGAACAACTCGGGCGCGGCTTGCTTGAAGCGTATTTCGAGTTCGGTCTGGATCTCGTGGACGCGCACCAGAGAGAGATGATCGGCGATGGTGCAGTGGCAGGAAACGTAGAGTCGTCCGCGAACGCGCGTGATGATGAACTCGTGAACATCCAGGATATCGGGGAATTCCGTGGCGACAACTTTGAGGCGACGCTCTAGTTCTGCATCGTGCACCTGTTCTTCCGGCTTTTCGATGGTGGCGGGCTCGCTCTCGATGTGGGTGAGGATGGCTGCGATTTCCGGCACATCATGTCGTATGTCGGCTTCGAGTTCGGTGACCTGATCGTGGGCAGCCTTGAGGGTCATGCGTTCGTCGAGTTCGACATGTTGCTCGACGTGAAGCTGGCCATCGAAATCCTGCACTGTGATGTCGTGGACGTTGAGATTGTGGCGAGTGGCGACGGCGCGAATGCGGTCGAATGTATTTTCCGAACGCTGCGGGCGGGGGAGCGGTTGAACCGTGACATCCGCGTCGGGAAGAACACCGTGGACCGCTGCGGTGACGGCTTCCACCAGCTGTTCGGATCGTTGGAAGGTGACGGTGCGGGCGAAGCCGACGGCGAGATCGGCAAAGTAACGATTGCCGGCGCGCCGGATGCGGACGCGGCCGATTTCGAGTACGCCATCCACGCGCGAAACTTCACCGATAATCTGGGCACGAACCCCGGCGGGAGCGGCATCGAGCAAAGCATCGATGGTGCGCCGTGCCAGCCTCCAGCTCACGGAAACGATCACTCCCGCGACGAAAAGAGCCGCGATAGGATCGGCCATGCGGAGCCACTCCAGACGATAGGTGCGTCCCGCGAGAATAAGAACCAGACCGAGGACAACGACACCAGCGGACCAGACGTCGGTGGAAAAGTGGAGTGCATCGGCTTCCAGCGCCTGGCTATTGTATTTTGTGGCGATCCGGCCCAGGGCGCGGGAGCGCCAGTAGTCCACCGCCATCGAGATCAGCATAACGACAAAGGCCCAGACCGACGGCTCGACATCAACGCGGCGGAAAAACAGGCGCACAATCGCTTCGTAGATGACCCAGACGCAGGTCAGCAACAGCAGGCCGGTTTCGACGAAGGCAGAAAAGTTTTCCACTTTGCCGTGACCGTACTGATGGTCGGCATCGGCGGGCTTGTCGGAGACTCCGACGGAGAAATAGGTCAGCGAGGCGGCGATGAGATCCAGCGCGGAGTGCGCGGCCTCGGAGAGAATGCCCAGGCTGCCGGTGGTAACGCCTACCACGATTTTTCCGCCGGTGATCAGCAGGGCGGCGAGAACCGAGTTTCCGGCCACCGCGCGTTTCTCGGCGCGCATGGCATTGGGTGAGTAGAGGGCCGGCGTCCCGGACATGAGGGGATTATCAGCGATAAGTCGGAATTGCGCCAAGGGAATCGGCGCGGAGAAATTCAAAACAAGAACTGATCGAAGCTTCACTGCTACTGCGCATCGCGGCTCCTATGCTAGGATGCTAAGTTCAAGTTGTTCCAACTTCCCGATGTACCAATCCTGGAGGATTTCTCGTATGCGTAAGAGTTGGCTGCTGTGTGTGTTGTTGGGGGCAATGGCTTGGGGGCAAGCGCCCTCCGGAAGCGCGCCGTCGCCGAGTCCGGCTCAGACTCCGAATAGTGCTGCGCCCGCAAGCACGCCGCCTGCCGCGGAAGTGTCGGAGAACGCGGTCGTGCTGACTGTTTTTGGTGTTTGCCCATCTACCTCGACAACCGCAGCAAGTAAGAGCGTCGCGGGCAGCAAGACAGCCACTGCTGCGGCAAAGCCGGCTGCGGCGAAGAAGCCAGCCGATTGTAAGATTGAGATTACCCGGAAAGAATTTGAGAAGATCGCCAGCGGGCTTGCGCCTACGGTGACGCCGCAGTTGAAACGTCAACTGGCGGCTGCCCTCCCCAAGTTCATGGCAATGTCAGAAGCGGCGAAAGCCAAAGGTCTGGATAAGACTCCGCAATATGAAGAGACGCTGAAAGTTGTGAAAATGCAAATTCTGACTCAGCAACTGCAGCGCTCGGTGCAGGAGGAAGCGGAAAAGGTATCCCCTGAAGATATTGAGACCTATTACAAGAAGTATCCTGAGGCTTACGAGCAATTTTCTTTGGACCGGCTCTTCGTTCCGCGTTTCAAGCAAGCGGAGGTCGCGGAGAAGAACAATGAGGAGAAGCTGACCGAGGAACAGCAGAAAGGCAAGGAAGCGACGGACAAGGCAAAGCAAGAAGCTGGAGAACAAGAGCTGACCAAATTGGCCGAGAGCCTGCGAGCGCGGGCTGCGGCTGGGGAGGACTTCGCCAGGCTACAGAAAGAGGCGTTCGAAGCCGCAGGAATGAAAATGGATTCGCCGACAGTCACCATGCCGAAAGTGCGGCGCACCGGATTGCCTCCGGCGCACGCTGCGGTGTTCGATTTAAAAGTGGGGGAAATTTCCGCGGTGATCACCGACAACGGCGGGCACTACATCTACAAAGTGGAGAGCAAGGAGGTCGTTCCGCTCGATCAGGTTAAGGACGAAATTCGCAATACCCTGAAGAATCAAAAGATGAAGGACACAATGGAGGCATACACGAACTCCTATCACGCGGAGACCAACGAGGCATATTTTGGTCCCGCGGGACCGAGTACACAGATGGGACGGCCGATGCCACCCCGCATGCGTCCCAACACGCCGCCATCTGGCTCGCAACCACAGCCCCAAGCGGCTCCACCAGCGCAGCCTCCGGCGCAACAGGCGCCTCCGTCTAATCCGAACTGATGGTAAGCGATAAACCTGTCGTCGTAGTGACCGGCATAGCGGGCAACCTGGGATCCCGGTTGCTCCCGCTGCTGGGCGAGTTTGCAGTGATTGGGGTGGACGTGAGTTCACCCCAAACTGATTTGCCGCTGCAATTCGAGCGTCTGGATCTGGGCGAGGAATCCTCGACCCGCGTCCTCTACGAATTGCTGCGTGACACACGACCGGTTTCGGTAGTACATCTCGCGTTTGTCATTGACCCGGTGCGCTCGGGGGTGCTCGACGCGGAGCGCATGTGGCAGATCAATGTCGCCGGCACCGCCAGGGTGATGGAGGCCATCACCGAGGCCAACCGCACCGCCGATTCCGGAATCAAGCAATTTATCTTCCCCAGCAGCGTTTCCGTGTATGGTCCCAGCCTTACTGCGCCAGCGACGGAAGAATCTCCGATGGCGGCGCACACGCTGCCTTACGCGATCCACAAGAAACAGTGTGACGAGGTGGTGCAGCAGCGATCGTCGGCGCTGCGTGGGTGCAGCGTTTATATATTGCGTCCACACATTTTTGCCGGAGCGAGCGTAAGCAACTATTTGCTGGGAGCATTTCGTGGCACTCCGAACGGCAAGAGCGCGCGGGCGGAGAAGATGCGCAAGGAAGGCAAGCGGCTGCCCTGCATGCTTCCGCGCGGCCAACAATATTTGGACAACAAGATCCAGTTCATCCACGTGGATGACATGGCGCGGCTGGTCACGCACATCCTGCATCGGGATCCGGAGCCACAGCGGCTGACCATTCTGAATGTCGCGGGACGCGGAGAGGCGCTGACTTTCGGCCGATGCATCGAGATGGCGCAGGCGAAGCTGGTGCGCGTTCCTGGAAGGTGGGCCATGCGGCTGGTGCTGGAGTTCCTCTGGAAGCGGCAGATCTCCGCGATTCCGCCGGAGGCGCTGCCCTACATGAGCGGCGAGTACATTATGAATACCGATCGGCTGCGCAAGTTTCTGGGTACGGAATACGAAAGCGTGATGCAATACAAGATCGCGGACGCGTTCGCCGACAGCTTCAAGAGCGTAGCTGCTAGTCCGCGCGAGGCGAGCGCGAGTTAGAGGCTCGCCACAACAATGCCTGCAAGGTCACGAACGAGGGGTTCTGGCCGCTGGTTGTTCTCTGCCGCAGCGACGCTCGATTCCACGAAATATTTTCAAGGGCACATGGAATAAATCCAAGGGTGGCTGGTTTACTCTATGCGGGTGTCTGAAGAGCGGCTCAGCGCCGCGTCGTTTGAGGATCTCGCACTGCCCCTGTTCGATCAGCTTTATAACTTTGCACACTGGTTGACGCAGGACAAAGCTGAGGCCGAGGATCTGGTTCAGGAGACGTACGCCAAGGCGCTGCGCGGATTCTCGTCATTTCAGGCCGGTACAAATTTTCGCGCATGGATGTACCGCATCCTGCGAAATTCCTTTCTCAGCTCGCGGACGGGATTGAAAACCATGGTTGTTTTGGATGAGGAGAGCGGCGAGAATCTGCCGACAGAAAAGGTGACGCCCGAAGTGCTGTTCCTCGAACGAGCCAATCGCGAAATGGTGCAGGAGGCTTTGGAAGGATTGCCCGTGCAATTCCGGGAGATCTTGTTGCTCTGTGAAGTGGAGGAGATGTCATACCAGGAGATTTCGGAAACCCTGGCGGTTCCGATGGGCACGGTGATGTCCCGACTGTATCGCGCCCGCCAGGCACTGCGCACCGCTCTGCGAGCCAAGATCGGAGGACGGCATGGCATGTGAGCAGTGGCGGGGAGATCTCGACCGTTACCTCGATGGTGAACTCGCGGCGGCAGAGTCGGCAGCATTAGCGGCGCACCTGCGAACGTGTGCGGCCTGTGCGGCCGAAGTTTTGGAGCGGGTGCAACTGAAACGATCGATACAGATGGCGGGGACGCGATACAAGGCGAGCGCGGAACTGAGGAACAAGATCACAAAGAGCGTTACGGCGAAGTCGAAGAGTGGAATTGCGCGGCAGTGGAGACTTGTTTTTGTTCCCGCGCTGGCCCTGGTGGTTGCAGCACTCGTGCTGACCGCTTACGTGGGTCAACAGCGGACGGCGCGGCAGCGCATTTATGGAGAGTTGGCCGACTTGCATGTATCCACCCTGGCCAGCAGCACTCCTGTGGACGTGCTTTCATCGGATCGCCATACGGTGAAGCCGTGGTTCCAAGGACGAATTCCGTTCACGTTCAATTTGCCGGAGTTGGCGGGATCGGAGTTCACTTTAGTCGGAGGGCGGGTCGCCTATCTCGAACAGATTCCGAGCGCTCATTTGATTTATCAGATTCGGAAGCACTTCATCTCCGTTTTCATTTTGCCGGATCGTGCGGCGGAGATTAAGAGCCTTCCGTCGGGAACAGCCGATCGACTCTCGTTCCGAATGGAAAGCTGGACACAGAACGGACTACGGTATTTTGTAGTCGGAGATACAAGCGAACAGGACATGCGGGCCTTGAGTAAGCTGCTGCGAGACGCCGGGTAGCGAGTCACGAGCGAGATTCACTTCTTCCCGCGGTACAAGCCAGCAATTGCAAAAGTGTAGGGCGTCCAACTGGCATCGCGGAATCCCGCGGCGCGCATGCGGTCGAGCATCTGTTGTGGTTCGGGAAATCGTTCAACCGAATTCGGCAGATACGCGTACGGGCCGCGGACGCCCGAAAGGATCGTGCCCACGCGAGGAAGCACTTGCTTGAAATAAATACGATAAAGGCGGCCCATCAGTCCTTTGGGCTCGCTGAAGTCGAGAATGCCGCACTCGCCTCCAGTCTTGAGGACGCGGACGATCTCGCGGAGGCCGGCATCATAATCCACGAGATTGCGAAAACCGAAGGCGGAAGTGACCAAGTTGAAGTGCTGCTCGGGAAATGGAAGGCTGAGAGCATCGGCTTCGATCCAGCGCGGCATGGCTGACGCGCCTGTCTGGGTGTTGTTGCCGAGAGACTTCGACCGTGCGCGCTGCAGCATGGCATGGGAGAAATCGGCACCTAGAATTTGCGGACCGAGCTTCCCTTCCCTCTTCCCTGCCTGCTTGCGTAAAGCGAAAGTCATGTCGCCAGTGCCGCAGCACAGGTCAAGAATACGGCAGTCGGGCTGGGCGAAAATGTGCGCGAAGGTGCGAGCGGTACGACGCCACCAAAGGCGATCCACGTTGCAGGACAACACGTGATTGAGCAGATCGTAACGCGGGGCTATTGAGGTGAACATCTCACGCACGGCTCGCGCTGCGGAATGCGCGTCAGTGGCGCCCTCCGGCGCGGCACCGATAACCGTGGGCCTCTCAGCCTCAGCCATGCGACTCATTTCTTCCAAACTTCACTTCTTCCATACCCAGCCGCCGTGGGATAAGCGGCGCAATTCTTCCACCGAATCGAGGACGACTTTGTCCGGCACATCCGAGGCGATTTCGACTTTCCCAATTTCTCGAGGCAAAACAAAATGGACTGCGCCGTTCTGTGTCTTCTTGTCGGCCTGCAGGCGAGCGAGAATCTTGCGTGCGCTCACTTTCAGTTCCGGCAAGCGACCCAGGCTCAACACAGCATCGGCAATGCGGCCCGCGGTAACGCTGTCGGTGCGCCCGACAGTAAGGGAAATATTGGTTGCGGCGATCATCCCCCACGCGACGGCCTCGCCGTGAAGCAGGCTGCGGTAGCCCGTTTCCGTCTCGAGCGCGTGTCCGATGGTATGACCCAGGTTCAGGACGCGCCGTAAGCCGCCCTCTTGTTCATCCGCGGAAACGATTTCCGCCTTCAGCTTGACGCTTTGGGCAATCAGGCCTTCCACCTCGATGGGATCGCGCTTCAGGATCTGTGCGCGCTTCTGCTCGAAGCGCAGGAAAAGATCGAGATCGCCGATGATGCCGCACTTGAGTGCTTCATAAAGGCCCGCGCGATAAGCGCGATCCGAGAGTGTGTGCAGAACCTCCGGATCAATCAGTACGACGCGGGGATGGTGATAAGTCCCCAGCAGATTCTTCCCCGCCCCGAGGTTCACGCCGGTCTTGCCGCCGACCGACGCATCTACTTGCGCCAGAACGGTGGTTGGAATCTGAACGAAATCCACGCCGCGCATGTAGAGAGAGGCCAATAGTCCCGTGACGTCGCCGACGACGCCTCCGCCCAGCGCGATGAGAACGGCTTTGCGATCTGCGCCCAGCCGAACCAATCTCTCAGCCATGGTCTCGATGGTGGCCAGCTTCTTGACCGGCTCGCCATCGGGAATCTGCAGGACTTGTGGTTTGAAACCCGCAGCATTCAGCGAGGTCATGAGCTTCGCGCCCCAACGTCGGCGGATGGGAGGAGCAGTGACTACAAATAATTTGCTCGATTGCGGCAACAATTCTGCCAGCAAGGCTCCGGCCCGCGATAGTAAGCCGTTCTCGATGCGAGCCTGATAGGGCCGCGGCGGGACATGGATGGTAACTTGCGCCATGGACTCCCATAATAGCCTATGGGCCATCGTGGTTTGGAGAGGCTAGATTGGGAAGAAATGAAGTTCCCTAGCTCCGCTCCGGGGACGGAATGAGGATCGAGGCTAGGATCGAAATCGTCAATATAGCCGCCACTACGCCTAGCATCGCCAGGGTCGGTACCTTCAAGTAATCGGCTGCGATCATCTTCACGCCGACCAGGACGAGGATCAACGCCAGGCCGGCATGAAGAAAACGGAAAGCCTTCATCAATCCGGAAACCGCGAAGAACAGCGAGCGCAGTCCCATGATTGCGAATACATTCGAGGCGTAGACGATGAAAGCATTGAGCGTGATCGCTAAGACCGCTGGAATGGAATCGATGGCGAACAGCAAATCCGTGGTTTCGATGACTGCAAGAACGACCAGTAGCGGCGTGGCGTAGGGGCCCGCCTTCCCTTGCCAGCTGCGCACAAAGAAGTTGCTTCCCTGGTAACTATCCGTTACGGGCATCAAGCGCCGCAAGGCCTTCACCGCCGGATTTTTGGACGGATCCACTTGATGTTCCCCGGCGAAACCGAGCCGGAGGCCGCTGTAAATAAGCAAGCCTCCGAGGATATAGAAAATCCAGTGGAAGCGCTGGATGAGGCCGACCCCGGCAAGAATGAAGCAGCCGCGCATGAGCATCGCGCCGAGAATTCCCCAAAGCAAAACGCGGTGCTGGTGCTCCTCGGGTACGGCGAAGTAGCGGAAAATTACGAGGAAGATGAAAAGATTGTCGACACTGAGAGAAAGCTCAAGAACGTAACCGGTGATGAATTCGATGGCGACCTGGCGGCCTTGCCAGAAAAAGACCAGGCCGGCAAATGCTGCTGCGAGGCCGATCCACATGGCGCTTCGAGCCAGCGCCTCGCGCGAGCGGACGCGGCCATGGCGATGAAAGACACGAAGATCCAGCACCAGCATGCCGAGCGCGAAAAGATTGAAGATGATCCAGAAATAGAGCAAGTCTGATTGCCGATTGTCGATCGCCAACTTTCCATTGGAAATCGGGAATTGCGAAGTCGATTACTTCTGGCGGCCAATGCTTCCGCTCTCCCAGGCATCCCACATACCTGCCGCTTTGAACATCTGGTCCGAGCCCGTTTCCCGCATCGACTGTTCAATCTGCGCGCGGGTAAAGCGCGGGCCGATCTTCTCGGGGAGATTCGCCAGGGCAAAGGAAAATTCCGCCGCTTCGGCTACATGCTTTTTGAGTTGCGCGAAATCAACTTTGTCATACGTGTCGGAGACGGCGTGGTAGTTTTCCAGATAGTTCGCCTCCTCTTGGTCCGCAACGAACGTCGGCACGCCTTCTAACATGAAATCAAAATGGTCGGTGCCCCATTCCATGTCGGTCTTCAGATCGGTGACGCCAAACTGCTGGAGCGGGGCGACGATGCGTTTGGCGGTGTCCAATACATCCTTGCGTCCCCCGGTGGCAAATCCGGTAGTTTTGCCCGTGCCTGAATCGTAGATGATGACTCCGGCAGCTTTATCGAGTTCGGGCCGGTGCGCCCTGGAGTAGGCGCGCGAGCCGAGCAGGCCTTCTTCTTCGCCAGAAAATAATATGAAGCGGATGGATCGGCGCGGCCGCAATCCCGAGGCTTTGATCGCGCGCAGGGCATCGATCACGAGCGCCGCGTTACAGCCGTTATCGAGCGCACCGGTGCCGAGTTCCCAGGAATCGAGGTGCGCGCCGAGAATCACGAATTCGTCGGGCTTCTCGCTTCCTTTAATTTCGCCAACTACGTTTGCGGTTTTGATTGGACCGCCAAGTTGGCTCGGAATGCTGAGATCAGCCCACACCGGATGCCCCGAGGCTAGCAGGCGTCCTATGCGCTCACCATCCTCGCGGGCCACCAAAACCTGCGGGATGCGATCAATTTCGCCCGCGAAGGAATTGGTGTGCCGGTAGAGAATGTCGTGCTCGCGTGTGGCGATAAAGGCCACAGCTTTCGCCTTGCCCTTCAGGGCAGCGGTGATCACGGGAGGAGCATTCGTATATTCGGCGAAGAGATCATCCCAAGTCTTTAGAACAGTTGAATGGACGAGGACAATTTTCCCGGAGATATCCCCGGCCTTCTTGAATTCGTCTGCAGTGCCGTTGCCCACATCGACGACCGGAACATGTCTCACTGGAGAGAGTGCAGGAGCCCATGCAATGGAGACGCACCGTACACGGAATTCAACTCTAGGAATCTGCTTGAGAGTGGGATCGAGAGCAGTCCCCGTGGCGCTAACCGTCATCTCGGTTGCGCCTTCGGCCCAGGAATGCGGAATGATAAAGGCTTCGGTGTGCACACTATCGGCGCCAGCAGCCTTGAACATCTGCACTCCCCACTCCACCGCGCGTTGCATTGCAGGCGTGCCGGGCACGCGGCCGCCAATTTCGTCGGTGAGCTGGCGCAGGTTGCTCTCGATCGGAGAGGGCTGGAGCGCAGCCTGAATAATGCGGGCCGCATCGTCGTTCTCAGTTGGAGCAGTTGCAGCAAGGCAAATCGTGGAGAAGATAAAACAAAGGCAAAAGGCTTTCCGGGTTCCCATATCCGGTGAATTAGAAACGAATTTCTGGAAAAGAGCAAAAGATGTCAATCACTTCGGCGGCAGCGGGTCCATGCGATCGAGAATATTGACGGTCTCGAGAATCGTGCTGCCCACAATCTCCAGACTCTTGGGGCTGAGCTTGTCTACCGTGTCCTGCGGCGTATGCCAGAAAACGTTGTCATATCCGTAGTCAAAATCGATCAGGTCCGCGCAGGGGACACCTCGCTGCATAAACGGAAGATGGTCGTCGGAAACCTGATTCTCGCGCGCAAAGAAATGAGATTGATAGCCCAAGCGAGTGGCTGCCTGGTACACGACCTCTTCCAGCCATGGGGTTGAGTTCTGGTCATGATCGATATTCAGGTCAGCGTCGCCGATCATATCGGCCAACAAAAAAGCTTTCATCTTCTTCAAGGTGCCATCGTCCTGCCATTTCTGCGCCAGATGGCGGATCCCGTATAAACTGTCGGCGTCGGTCCACGACTTCATGGCCTCCTCGGCATCGTCCCATACCAGCCAGATGCTGTAGCCCTCACGTTTTTTGCCGCGCAGTTGATTCGCGATTTCGAGGAGCAGTGCACTGGAGGAAGCACCGTCATTGGCGCCGATGTAGGAAGTGTTGCGCAACGGATAATTTGTGTCGTAGTGGCTGGCGATGACGATGATGCCGTCGCGCGTTCCGGGAAACTTGGCGATGATATTCCGCACCGGAAACTTCCCTTCCGTTGTGTCGGCCGTGAACGCATCGTCTTCAACTGTGTCGCCCTTCAGGTGAGAGGTGATGTATTCCTCGACTTTCTTGTGATTCGCACTGCCGATGGGGCGGGGGCCCAGCTTCACGATCTCTTTCACATACTGCATGGCGCGTGCGGAATCGATGGTTGGCGCGGGGCCGGTGTCCGGAGGAAGCGAAAGTTTAGGGACGGATGCTTCCGTGGCTGGAGGCGGCGCCTGAGCTTTTACCGAATTGGCATTTTGATCTCGGTCGCAGGCGAGCAACCCGGCGATCGAAAGGACAAAGACCAGGATTGGAATCGCGATTCTTTTGCTGATCATTGGACAAGCCTAAACAAGGGAGCAGACGCCGCAAACAATTATGCCGCCTTTTTTTCCTTGCGGGCCCGGCGCTGCTTGGGATGCACGGCCCAGGCGATTCCGATGCTGAAAACGTACAAGGCAATCATGGGCGCGGCGAAGATGCACATATTCAAGACGTCGGGAGTCGGAGTGACGATGGCCGCGATAATAAAAATGACCAGAATGGAATAGCGGAAATTCTTCCACATGAACCCGGCGCTGACGATGCCCATCAGAGCCAGGAAAAAGATAAGAATGGGCATTTCGAAAATCAGGCCCATGCCCAGGATGATGCTTAGAAAAAGCGACGTATATTCCCCGATCGTGATCATCGGCTGGAATTGTCTTCCGAAGTGAATCAGGAAGCCGAGCGCCTGCGGATAAACAACCTTGTAGCCGAAGTATCCACCGGTGGTGAACAAGGCGATCGTGGACACCATGAACGGGACCACGTAGCGCTTTTCATTGCGATATAAGCCGGGAGAGATAAACATCCAGACTTGGTACAGCACAAATGGTGAGGTCAGGAAGAGTCCAGCAAGCGCGGCGATCTTCAGATACAGGTTGAAAGGCTCGGTGGGATTTAGATAGACGAGCCGTTCCGACATGCCATTATCCTTGAGCGCCTTCATGATTGGGCGCTGCATGATTTCGTAGATGGCCTCCACTTTCCACCAACAGGCGAAGAATCCCACGGCAACGGCTGCGATGGAGTAAACAAGGCGGGTGCGCAATTCCTCAAGGTGATCGAGGAAGCCCATGGTGGGCATGGCGTCGCGCTTGCGGTCGTCGCCGGTGGCCGCGGTCTGGCTTTCAAACATGCGAGTCCTGCGGCGTGGAAACAGTCTCTGCTTCGGTGACTGCCGGGGAAGAGACGATTGGTGCGGTGTCTGGATTCTCTGCGACCGAAGTCGCGATTGCCGAATGCAAATCAGCGGACGCGGTATCTGCGGGAGCGGCCAGAGTTCCGCGGGTCTCATTTGCAACTGCTTCGCTGGACGCGGGATTCAAACTCAAACTGGACACCGCGCCCGGCGGCGGCCCGCTGGGAGGGAGAATCGTCTGCTTCTTCTCCACTTCCAGATGTGCAATTTCGGTTTCAATCTGCGACCGAAACTCATTCGAAGCGCGACGAAGTTCCGCGAGCAGACGTCCGGCTTGCTTGGCGATCTCCGGCAACTTTTTCGGCCCAAAAATAATAAGGGCCAGAAAGAACAGGAAGATCGTCTCGGAAAAACTCATGCTTTCATCATAATGCGGAGTTGGGCAGGCGGCAATGCTGGCTAATCGCACGAGCCGCGAATTCCTGTGCGCTGACCGCCCGTGCGATGGCTAAGGGGAAGGCTTGAGGACAACAGTATTGCGCTCATCGCTCGCGATGATACGGTAGAACCTTCTGAGCTCTTCCGCCCGGCTGACCGGCACACTCAATTCTTTGACCTCGAAGGTTCGCGTGTAGTCGACGACGTTGCCGTTCACTACGGTCTTTGAGTGATAACTGGCAAAGCCATAGTCTGCGTCCACCGGGGGAGGAATGTCATCGACGACATATCCGGAGGGAATTGTAATTTCAAAAGTGTCGGTATCGCGCGTCGGTTCTTCGAACTCGATGGGAAACCTGCGCGGTTCTTTGGTTTCCAGCAATCCCGAAGCTTTGTTTCCAATCACGCGAGGCCGCACCAGGAGCAGGTTCCCCGCAGTCTTGGCATAGTTCGGCGACTCAAACGAATAGTTGAAACCGAAAGGCAGATCGGTCTGCTGAAAGTTGATCAGGCTGGCGCGCGTCAGATGGAAGCTGGCCAGCGAGTTGCCTAGAAGCTCTTCGATGGGCTTGATGCGATCGGCATCTTTGGTTACCGTCCGCAATCGCCACCGCTCGGAAGATGCCCGCTCACCCAGCCGCACCTCTTTGACGTCACCCCTTAAAGTACCGGTCGGGTCGAGAGTGAGTTTGGCGGTACGCTGGATGCTGTTCATCATTGATGGTTGTTGCGGGAGTTCAACCAACTCGCCACCAGTTGGCGTTACCAGCAATCCATAGTTGGCTTGCAGGTAACCAGGAAGTTGACCAAACGGTATCAATTCATTGGTCGGATCAAAGAAGAGAATTCTGCCCTCTTTAGGATGCTGGATGGTCGCGATCAAAGAGGGATCATTCAGCCCGTCCGGGAGCTTGATGGCGAGGATTGCATGGTTGAATCCATGATGAGCAGGGGTCTGTGGAGTGACCGCTCCACGCTCGGTATAGATAATCACGTGATAAGTGTCGATTCCGATTTCCTGCAACATGGAACGGAGAAGGGTTGCTTTGTCTTTACAGTCTCCGAAACGATGCGAGAATACGTCAGGAGCCGAGTGAGGCTGCCAGCCCCCAATACCGAGTTCAATCGCGACATAACGAATGTCACGCTGAACAAATTCCGCAAGCACCTGCATCTTTTGCAACAGGGTGCTTTTTGAAGCGGTCAGAGCGAGCACCTCCTGTTTTATTGTGGGCGAGGCCTCCAGCCGCCCACCGAGCAGGCTGCCATACCACTTCCCCATGTCGTCCCAGTTCGCGAATCCGTTTAGAGCCCGCCCGCCGGGCGGAAAAAAAGAAACGATCATAGATCCGGCTACGCCATCGCGAGGCGGCATTTCTGGCTCTCTTCGGATTTCCTTCACATCGGTGACGGCCCATTGCGATAAGCCCCTAGCCTCCGTAGGCCTAATTTCCGGGTAGTTCAGCCAAGAAGCCCTATACTCCCATCCCGCCGGGAGCTGGAGTGAATAATGGCTTTCTCGTACCGGGTCCGTCTCCTGAAACTGCCAAGTGTCCTGTAGAAAGAACGGCTGGTCCTCTACTTCATACTCGTAACCGACGATATTTCCTGGATCTGGCGCGGGGATGCGCAACACTTTATATTTCACATCGGAGATCAGTTCCGCACCCATAAAACTGGGCGACACCTCGATCGCGTCCTTGTCTTGCACTTCGTAGTCTTTGCCTTGCGCAGGAATGCACCAGCCATGGAGCGTCTTTATCTTTCGTTGAGGATTAAAGTAAACCTCTACATTCCCGTGATGACGGCCGTTGGGGCGCAGAATTTTATAGGCTTCGCGAACCTGCGTCCTGATCTTATCGGTCGAGATGACGGTGACGTTCGTTTCGGAATATAGAAGTACGGCGTCGGTCTTCTCGTCGTAGGCCGGGAGCGGAGCATTGACGACAGCGTGCATCCACGCGGGCGCGTCGCCGCCCGCATGAGCATGGGGCGCGCAGGCCAAGATGCAAGCGATCACCCAGACCCGAGCCAGCAGCTCTTTCCAGTTAATTGCTCGCGCTGGCCGATCCGGGTTGCAACACAATTTGTTCTTCATCGCCAGTCCTTACCGCCTGGAAAAAGTTGCGTAAAGCGCCATAGTATTTTGTCTCCAGGATCAGAAAGTCCACCGTCAAGTTCCGGGTGAGGTGCAAGGTGTCCTTGCCGTTCTCGACTTTCATGCTGTAGGTCACGATGTGGCCATCTTGGGTTCGGGGTGCGGGTACGCTGCTCACGGCCCATCCTGGAGGTAATTCGACGGTTATGTCGTCGGTCTTTTCGTAGGGATACTCAAAATAGATGGGGTGGACGCGGTTGGCGTGTTCGAAAATGTGCTTCTCAACCTGCGTAAAAATGGCGGCAGGCACAACCACGCGCCTCCCCGCGTTGGAAGCCCAGCCGGGGATTTTCACATCAAACTCCGCCACCAGAGGAGTTTCCGAGCCCGTCCAGTCAGGCTGGTTCACCAACTCTGCTTCCGCCGCAGCGGGAATCTGAGTCTTGACGCGCTCCTCGAGGAATTTCTTCCGCGCAACCTCATCGGAGTGCCGCACGTCGAGCCGGTGATACATCGCTTCCAATCCGGTGTAGGTAACCGTAACCTTGCCTTCCAGATCGCCGTTGTCAGTGAGCCGCAATTTGGCTCTTCGCTCCATGCGAGACTCCGAAGCGGCCGGAAGCGTGGTCTGGATCCAGGTTCCACCGTCTTTATCCAAACGCAAGCCGAAGACTGAGGTCTCCGACCAGGTTAATAAACCGAAGGGAGTATATTCTGCTCCGGGGTCGAAATAGAGATCCTTGCCATTCAGTTTTACCAGGACTACGTTGGAATTCAGCCTGCCAGACTCCATCGTCTTCGGATTGAAGAAATACTGGCTGCGGTTTGAAACCCAGCATCCATAGGCTTCGAAACCGGCGGCACGCACCAAAGCGAGATAGAGCCACGTCAACTGCACGCCATTGCCGTAGCCCCGCTTCCAAAGTTCCTCAACATTTTCGACGGGTTTCTCCTTGTCGCGTTTTTCCTCCTGCTCGGTCTTTTTCAACTCGTACGATTTGTTTCGAATCTGCTGCACACGATCGTAAATTTTTCTCAATTTTACTTCGGGAGCGTCGCTAGGCGAAACGATCTGCGCCACCACCTCTTCCATGGACTTGCGCTTCCCGACAAAGCTCTCCAATTGCGCGTTCCGCTTCCTGCCTACGCTCTTCCAAAACTTGTCCGGATCATTTTCGGGAGCGTCGTCCGTGTAGATAAAATCCACGCGCGACTTCAGTTCGTTGATCGGGGGCATAAAGTCCTCCGACTGGAAGCCAGGAATGTTGCTCGCATCCATATGAACAACACTGTCCGGGCCTTGCCTCGGATCGGCCCCCACCGGTAAGTCGTGCCAAGTCCAACGGAGATGCATCGGCGCGTAGGTCTTGTACGGTCTTAGCGAGAAGCGGGCACTCTTGGTAAAGAGATCGGAACTGAGTAACCACTGTGAACCATAAAGCATGACGCTGTGCTGGTATACGAAGTCCTCTCGGAAATCGTAGGTAAAGTAGTACTCAATGATGCTTCCCACCTGGACATCGGAAAGCGTAAAGCTTTTCGCCATAAACCGCGATCCCCGCTCCTTTGCCAAGGATTTCTCGAAGACATTGCCGTCAAATTCCGCGATGGACCCATCGGGCTTGATGGTTCGTGCATGAATAGCGTGAATGTCTTCCCTCTCCTTGAAAAACGGAATCTCTACGTTTCCGTACTTTCGCCCTTCCTCGGTCAGAATCTTGATCCGGATATAGTCATCTTCGTGAGGAGTCTGACCGTTATCGTCGCGGTCAACCTGGCGATAGAGGATGATGGCTGGCGCACCCGGAGCGAGGGGTTCGCTCGTCATCTTGAGTTCGTCAGGATTGGGCGGCTGAAAGCCGGCAGATGCAAAAACTGGAACGGGAACAAAATTAGCTGCGGCCAGAATCAGGGACACAGCACAGCAACCAGTGGAAAATACTCGACGAAGTGACACGGTCCGACTCCCGAGCGTTCGGTTTCACCGGAGCAGGCCCCCGCGCGTTCGGTGACTGCACACGATATAGCGGTATTTCCCGCTCGTCAATAGCCTTTTTCGGCCGACGTTGTTGCGGAAGGAGCACCAGAATTGCCTTCGCCCGCATCCCATAGATAGAGATTGACCGGGTCAGTTACCCTGGTGACTATCCCGGTCCGGGTCAGTCCAATGTGGTGATATACTGCGTATATTCAGCGCGGTAGGTGGGGAAGCTCGAGATCCCTCAACCGAAGGAAATGTTCAAAATGGCACGTAGTTCTCGCCGATCACTCTTTCTGGTGGTTTTTTTTCTTCTGGTGTGCGGCTTTCTGGGAATTCTGTTTGCCCAGCGCACCGGCCAGCAGGCCTCCTCGACCTCCAGCGACTCTGATGTCAAAGACAGCCTGAAGCAGTTCACGGATGTCTATGCCGTTATCGAGGATAATTACGCGGAGCCGGTCAACCCCGACAAGGCGATCTATAACGGTGCCATTCCGGGGATGCTGCACGCGCTCGATCCGCATTCGAATTTCTTTGATCCGAAGTCTTACGCGCTGATGCGCGAGGACCAGCGCGGCAAATACTACGGCGTCGGAATGACGGTAGGGCCGCGCAACAATAAAGTCATCGTCATCTTTCCGTTCACCGGCACGCCCGCCTACAAAGCCGGCATTCATCCGGGTGACGTGATCATTGCGGTCGACGGCAAGTCCACCGAGAATATGAGCACAGGGGACGTGGCCGATCTGCTCAAAGGGCCAAAAGGGACGACCGTACACATCAGCATCTCGCGCGAAGGCGTGGAGAAGCCGATGGAGTTCACGCTGATTCGCGACGAGATTCCGCGCTACAGCGTAGATGTGCACTTCCTCATCCGGCCCGGCATTGGATATCTGCACGTGACCGGGTTCAATGAGACCACGGAAGAAGAAGTCTCAAAAGCTCTGGACGAGTTTGGCGATCTCAAGGGTTTGATCTTGGATCTGCGGGGAAACCCCGGCGGCCTGCTCAGCGAAGGCGTTGGCGTGGCCGACAAGTTCCTAAAGAAGGGTCAACTCATCGTCTCGCATCACGGACGCGCTTCCGCGGAGAAGCGCTACGTGGCGCAGCATGGCAACGGCGGGAAGGATTATCCACTGGTCGTTCTGGTAAACCGGCTCACCGCTTCGGCGGCGGAGATTGTTTCGGGAGCGATTCAGGATCACGACCGTGGATTGATCGCAGGCGAAGTCACGTTCGGCAAGGGGTTGGTTCAGACCGTGTATCCGCTCTCGGAAAACACCGGGCTGGCGCTCACCACGGCGCACTACTACACGCCGAGCGGACGGCTGATCCAACGCGACTACAGCAACATTTCACTCTACGATTACTATTACAACCGCGATGCCGAATCGGGCAGCAACGCCAATCGTGAGGTGAAGCTCACTGACAGCGGCCGCACCGTCTATGGTGGCGGCGGAATCTCGCCGGATGTAGTGATTCCACCGGTCAAGGGCAACCACTTTCAGGACACTCTGCTGCAGCACTATGCGTTCTTCAACTACGCCAAGCGCTACGTTGTAAGCCATCATCCGACCAAGAGCTTTGAAGTGGATGATGCCATTCTGCAGGAATTCCGCAAATCGCTGGACGAAGCAAATATTCCATACACCCAGGCCGATCTGGTGGATAACAACGACTGGATCAAATCCAACATCAAGGCCGAAATATTCGTGGACGCGTTCGGTCAGGATGAAGGCCTGAAAGTGCGGGCGGAATCAGATCCGGAAGTGGTTAAGGCTCTGGAGCTTCTGCCGCAAGCCAAGGCGCTGGCTGATAACGCCAAGCATATTGTGGCCGAGCACAACAGCGTGGGAGCGTTCAACCGCTAAACTCCTAGTTACGAATAATGGCCCGGAGATAATCCGGGCCTTTTTTTTTGGCGCGATGCTCGACCGTCTTTACTGCCCGGTCGCATCTTTGCCGCCGCAACGACGTTGACGGCCTTTCATCCAAACTGCCGCGAGGTTGAGGGTAATCGAGAAGCCGAGCAGCATTCCACACAAGGCATGGCTTAAGTTCTTGCCGAGTTGAGTGGCCGGATGAAAGAGGTACGGCCACATAATGCCGGCGATCATGCACGAGGTTGCGATCGGCATCAACATTTTCGATTCATACAGCCGTTTTCTGAAGCTCATGATCCGCAGTCCTTCCAGGTCAGTCGGTTAAGCGGTACCATGCCAACACCGTCAACTTGACCGTCACAATGGTGATGGCGACGGTGAAGAGATCCCAACTCCACACATGATTCACGTAATAGTGGTAGCCAAACAGAAGGATGGCCACAATGCCTCCAATGATTCCCGCGAGACTTGTGGCGCGCAGCCGGTGGTCCAGGAAGCGTTCATCGATCGCACTGCCGAGAATAGGAAGATTCATGGTTCGTTCTCCAAGGTAAAGATCTGATCGGTGGAACAGCCGAAGATTCGCGCGAAGGTGAGGGCCAGCAGCAAGCTCGGAACATAACGGTCGCGCTCGATGGAATTGATGCTCTGACGAGACACGCCTGCGGCTGCCGCAAGCTGCTCCTGGGTCCATCCCCGAGCGTTGCGCAGCTCTTTGATCCGGTTTAGTACCTGGCTTGCCATGTCAAGTTAGCTTTCCACTGAATAGTAAGGCCCGGGAACCTCCGATGTCAAGCTAACTTGTCATCGCGGACTCAGCAGTTTAGGTGATGATCGTCATCCCCATCATCATCCTGTTCATTGACTTCGCTACCGGGCTATGTGAGAATCCGCGACAGCAGGGGCTTGTCGGCTTGAGTGGCAGCGAAGCTTCCCTCCTCGCAAGTCGCCGCCGTCAGAAGATGGAATACATTCAAAAACGTCCGGAGGCCGTGTCGGTTGTCGGGCGGTTTCCAACGCAGGCGGAGTTGGCTTGAAGCCGGTTGTACTGGGATTGGCGCTCGCGCTGGCGATAGTTGCTGGTTATACGGATTGGCGAAGCCGGAGAATTCCTAATTGGCTGACGGTCTCAGGATTTCTCCTCGGGGTGGCGGCCAACGCAGTGCTCGGCGGATGGGGCGGACTGAAGACTTCCCTGCTGGGCGCTGGTTTGGGACTGCTGGTGTTGTTGCCATTCGTGATTGTGCGCGCCCTGGGTGCGGGAGACTGGAAGCTGGCAGGGGCGCTGGGCGCGATCGTGGGGCCGGGAGTGCTGGTCGACCTGTTGATGGTATCGGTTTTTGTGGCGGGGATTATGGCCCTGGGGCTGGTGATTTACAAGCGGCGATTCAAGGAAACGCTGCGCAACATGGGACGGCTGTTGGCATCGATGGGAACGTTTCGTATGCCCGGGCCCGAAGTTTCGCTGGATAATCCGCAGTCGCTGAAGATTCCCTACGGAGTGGCCCTGGCTTTGACGACTGTGCTTTACGGGATTCTGAACTTGAAAATGGGGAGAGCCGGGTAGCTATGCAGAAATCGGTGCGGACAATTTGGCGCCTGGCGGGCGGCACGGGCGGTACGGAAATTGCCGAAGCCGCTATGATTCTGCCTTTGCTCTTCGTGGTGCTGATGGCGATCTTCTGGTTCGGACAGGCGTTTCGCATCTATGGCACGCTCACGCGCGCCGCCCGGGAAGGGGCACGGGCCGCGGTGGCTCCGGCTTGTACGACGTGCACCGCGACCACTCCTACGCAAAATGCCATTACGGCGGTCACCAGCGCCATGGCCGCGGCACATATGAGCACCGCGCAGCTGCAGCCTTGGGGTTCGACCTGGAATCCGCCCACGCTGTGCTCCTGCGGAAGCTCGAGTTCTTCCTGTGGCGGCGGCAGTGCAGTCGCGTGCGACGGGAGCGTCAGCGGCAACAACGTTTGCGTTCAACCCAACGTGCAGTTGTCCTACAACTCGGTCCTGGGCGCGGCAGGCACATGCGGTACCTCGGTCAGCATGGGCTATAAATATTCGATTCCCTTCACCCTGCCGTGCTTCCCGGCGCCGTGCACATCGATGGACCTCAGCAAGATGACGCTTACCGGACAAGCGGAGATGCGGCTGGAGACGCAATGAGGCGACCTCTCCATCTTCTGCTTCGCGTCGCCAAGTCCTATCGGATTTTCCGAGACGACCAAGCCGCGCAGATTGTAGAGTTCGCGCTTTCCATGCCGTTGCTGATGCTGTTCGTGGTAGGAATTTTTGACTTCAGCGGAGCCCTCTCCCTGAAGCAGAAGCTGACGAATGCCGCGCGCGACGGCGCCCGCGTGGCTGCGGCCGATCCGGCGAGTGATTTGTCGGCTACCGTGCCCGCCTCGGTGAGCGATGCCTTCCAAACAGTTGATCTCGGCCTGATATCGGCAAAGGTGAACGACTGCGGCCTGGGAAAGTTTCCGCCGAGCGCCAGCTCGGGTCTTACATGGACCGCCAGTTCCACCGGTTTCGGTTGTCCGGGCACAGGAATCAAGGTCACCATTAACCGGGGCTGCGTAACGCCGCAAACCACGGGCACGACGACCATCAATCTTGTGGATACATGTGTCACTGTCCTCTACGCCTATAGCTGGAAATTCGGCGGTGTGGAAAGCTTGCTGGGTGGAACGTTTACCCTTCCGAGCACCATCACCACAACGGCTGTAGCCTTTAACGAGAATTGAGGGACCGACCTTGCTGCCACCGCTAATTCGCCGTCCACGACAGAGAGCCACTCCCCGCTCCCGTGAGCGTGGCGTGACCATGGCGTTGGTCGCTTTGGCGATGGTTTCCATCATCGCCATGGCCGCGCTCTCAATCGACATCGGCACGTTGTATCAGGCAAAGGACGAAGCCCAGCGCGCCGCGGATGCGGCTGCCCTGACGGCGGCGAGAGTGATTTCGATTTCCGGTATCACGGGCGACCCTACGAATGCGACGTCTTCGTGGCAACCGACCTGCGGCGGCGCCAGCAGCGCTGCAACACTTGCGGCTACCAGCGTAGCTCAACAGAACTTGATCAGCGGTGTCGCAGTCTTGACTGCTAACGTGACCGTGAACTACGGCGCGGGCAAGGCGGGCGGAGCCAGCTTGGACTGCTCGGCCTTGGGAACGGATTTCGGCGTCAACCCGACCGTTACGGTAACCCTGAAGAGCGCGAAGCTGCCGATCTTCTTCTCGCGCGTGTTTTCGCTGTTCGGAAGCAACTACTCCGCGACCACCGTGAGCGCAATCGCCAGCGCCGAGGTCTTTAATTCGTCAAAATCAGGAAGTGTGGCTTCGACGATTATCCCCGTCCAGCCGCGCTGCGTGAAGCCTTGGATCATCCCGAACATCGATCCTGTAAATACCGGGAAAGCCTTCGTGAACAACACGGATGGATCGATCGTTAGTCCTGGAGTCAATCAACTTGGAACAGGGGTGATCGGTGAGACTTTCAACCTGGAGGCCGATTGTAAGGCACGCGCGGGTAACTGCAGCGCGACGAACATGAGCAACAATCCCCCCATTCTTGTTGGAGGACTTGGGGGCTATTTGGAGTACGTCCCCGCGTCGGTTCAAGGCACACCTGTCGCCGTCCCATCCTGCTCGAACGCCGACGCCTTCCAGCAGGCTACCGCAGGATGCGATGAAAATACGGTCTACACATGCGGAACGCCGGGCACAAATGCGTCCGCAACGCAAGCCGACTTGAACGAGAATCCAACCGGTCGGAGGGGCGATGCTGCCACCTCAATCGAGTGTCTGATCAATCAGACCGTGGGACCCGACACTCTTGACACCACTCCTTTCCCTTTCCAGATCAGGGCGGGCCTTGGCAACCCGCTCGTGCAAGCAGGGGTTGTCAACTCCAGTAATGTTGTCACCACCAGCGACAACATCGTGACGCTGCCGATCTATGACGGCACTGCTTTGGGGGCGGGAAATAATCCGCCGGTCACCATCGTCGGGTTCCTCCAGGTCTTCATCAACAGCGTAAGCAACGTCGGACGCCCGAACGTGACCGTACTGAACGTTTCCGGATGCGGCAACGGGCTGACCACGACTGTCAGTTCGACCCCTGTCTACGGCACGTCTCCCGTGCCGATCCGCTTGATCACGGCGCCGTAATCAAACTGCAATTCAAGAAATGTGGAAGGCTAGTCTGGGACGTTATCCGGCTGAGGATTTGCTTGCGCGCCTGGAATGGGCGCGGGCGGTGGAGGAGCCTGAATTCTGGCGGGGACTTCGGGTTCGGGATCGTCGTTGGCTTGAACTACCTGCGGCAAAGGCTGGTAAGCAGGCGCCGGACCGTCCGGACGCGCGCTCAGAATGACGCGGTCCAGAGTTGCGGGATTACTGGCTGAACTTAGAATCAGGAAATTAAATCTCGATCCGTTCAGCAGGTGAGACAAAACTTCCGGAGCGGATGCTGGACCAAGCTGCGCGACCACTTGCTCCTGCTCGGCCCCAGCGGGTATGGCGATCTCAGCCCCGGTGTGCTGGTGCACCGCGAAGAGCACTTCCGACAGACTGGCCTTGTTCGCCGTGATGGTAAGCATTCCTGCCTGGAAGGAAACGATCAAGGGAGGCGGAGGCGGAGGCGGCGTGATCTTTGCCGACTGCGCGGGATAATTCGTATTCACCAGCCTTGGTCCGGACGAGGAACTGGCTACGGCTTTCGCTCCAACGCTGCCGACCTTGATGATTACAGTTCGGCCGGAAGGAAAAACTTGATAAGCCTGCGGACCATTTAAATCGAAAACTACGCGCGTTACCGGCGGCTTCGCCGCGAACAGGCCCACGCGCACGCTCTTCACGTCGGCGCGATTCAGGGTCTGATTGTGCAATTGGGCGGCGGGAACCGCGTTGGCGAAATCGACCACCAGCCGGTCGGGGCCGGTCAAGACTTGGGCCTCAGGAACCAGGGGTTCGCTGCCTTCAATCTCGATCTCGATTGGATTCCGGTTCCCGAGCACCTGCACACGCCGCACTGTGGGCGCGTTCTGCGCTCGCCCCGGAAGTGTCGCGGAAGCCAATATCGCTGCCCACACCAATACCCCGGCGGCAGCTCTGGCAGAGCGATTCATAAACATCCTTGATTTGTATGCGGCGCGCTAGCCCGATTCTAGCAGGGATTGTGGACCATCCCCCTTACCAAAGGATTAAAACCTTGGGTCGTTCGCACGTTCCAGTGTCAATTTGGTCCTACTTGATGAGCGGGGTCAGCATCACGCCCAGAAGATCGGGTTGGCCGGAGGCTCGCTCCAGATGCGGGTTCTTGTCACCGTCATGGTACGGGACCGAATAAGTCTGGAAGAACTGGCCATTTTCGACGATAAGCTGGATCGGCGCAGAGGTTCCTTGCGCCGCTTTGATTGCGGCATGCAGTACCTCGGGCGTCCACTTCCGGCCGTTCGCCGCGATCAGCTTCATCCCCGGACCGATGCCGGATTGATAAGCGGGAGAACCCACGATCACATCATTCAGTTTGCCGTCCTCAGCAATGGTGAAGCCGAGAGAGTAGGAGAAGTCTGCGAACTTGAAGAGTTTTTCCGCCGCCTGGGTGAAGGCGTTGGGCCGGTCGTTGTAGACCAACTTCCAGCCCTCCCCTTCAATGCCGCCCAGCGGGGCGTGAGTGCTGGTCGCAGCGACGCGCTCCCGCAGCAGGCTCGCCCAGTCGTAAGGAGCAACATCGTTCAGCGTGCGAACCACGTCGTCGAAGGCCTACGGCACGACCATCGGAGGTCCGCTCTGTCCGCCGTGAAAGCGGCGGCAAAAATCGTCGAGAGACCGCTGCCCGTGGGTCTGCTGGCGAATGATCGAGTCGACTTCGAGCCAGATCAGCTCCCCTTCGGGATAGTAATCCAATCCGCGACGCCAGCTTGACCATGGTTGCCCGAGCATCCGCAGGGTCTGCACGGAGCGCGCCGTATCTTCCAGCGGACGCCATGTACGGCCCGGACGGTGGTCAAGGTTTGCGGCGGTTAAGGCCAAGCCTTCCCGATATTGCTCCGCTGATCGCAATCCACTGCGCTCCGCCAGCAGATTGCCCAGATATTCTGTGAGTCCTTCATAAACCCAAAGCAGATCGCCGACCATGGGCTCCTGATAATTTCTCGTGGCCAGCCCCGCGGGCCGACGATACTTGCCGTTCCAGGAGTGCGCGAATTCGTGCGGAATCAGGTCCGCGTAAAGCAGATGAAGGTCGGGATCGAGCAGCGTGCGCTCGGCTGCAGCGCTGTCGTTGGACTCGTGATGCTCCAGTCCATGCTGGCCGACGTCACCGCTGAGGGTATATAGAAAGTGATACTGGCGATAGTGTCGCGCCCCGAACAGCGCTCCGGTCTCGGCGACGAGTTTATGATAGGCGGTTAAATCTTCCGGCTTCATCGCCAGATCCGCTTCGCTGTCGGCCACCAGATCCATCTGATGAGCGGGCGTCTCGGAACCTGCGGTCAGATCAATGCGGCGGTAATATTTCCCCGCGATCAGCGGCGAATCCACGAGCGTGGTGAGTGAGACGGGAGCGAACTCGACCTCGTCGCCGGATGCGTGAGCAGGAATCAGCGCGGTTCCGAACTTCCACCCGGATGGAAGTGTGACGGATGGGACAAATTCGACCGCGTCAGAAGCCGCGCCCTGCGGATAGAGCACGACTGCGTTCCAATTTAAATCGAGCACATTGCTGGAGGCTGCCGGTCCTCCTCCGCCCGCACTGTCGTTGGACGTGATTGCGTCCAGGGAGATGGTTAATTCCTGCGTGTTTTCGGGCACGACCAGATGAAAAGCGTACATATCGACATCGTCGCGCCGCCAGGTTACCGGCTTGCCTGCAGCTTCCATGCGTATTCCCGTGAGACCGGCGATCGGGCCGCTGGGACGATGATTGCCTGGGATCCACTCGGGAAAGACAAGGGTCATGGCACCCGGCTTGACGGGGATGGTCAGCTTCGCGTGATAGATATTTCGCGGGGCATCTGTGAGGTCGACGTGCAAACGGATCGATTGGGCGAAGACAGATGAGCTTAAGACGAGCGATCCTAATACCAGCAGAAAAGACAGACGGCAGTCACGACGACTCGGCAAACGCACCCTCGACCTCCGCAAACTCTGAGCTCTGAAGTTGAAGGAATGAGCCTACCGAAAGAGGAGACTGGTTCGCAAGCGAGGTAAACACTGCGGATGTCTGCGGATCAGGACAGTGCCTCAGATGCGGCTTAACTTGCGCCGAGCCTGCCAGGAGATGGCGCCCAGGCCAGAAACAAACATCACCCAGGTGGAGGGTTCGGGCACGGTTCCAGTCCCACCGCCGCCGCCGCAGGGACCTCCCTTTTTCTTCTTGCCGACACCCTCGTCACCTGCGCAGCAACCGGTGTTCGTACCTTTTTTCCGGTTCGGACCGCAAAGCGGCGACGGTATTGGAGGAGGCGAAATTGGAATCCAATTACCGCCGGGAAAAGGATCGTACAAACTGAGCGGACCCGTTGAACCCAGACCAGGCCCTCTCAGCAAGGCTGACTCGAACGGAACCGGTGGAGTATGCATGGCGGTGCCCACTGGAAAGCGAATCGGCTGATCGAACTTAACCGCTGGAGGCTCGACCGGCGCGGCCGCCTGCTGCGGAACCTCTTCCACACGGTTGGCGCAACGGGTGCGCGCCGTCATTCGTCCATCGGTGAGAAGCTTTTCGCCTTTGTGGAGCGTAACCCTGTGACGGGTCCAATAGACGTGGCTGCCAATGCGAAAAGAAAGATAGACGGTTCGATCCAAGGTGAGCCGCACTATCCTGGCGTGGTCGTAGTCAAAACCGGCATAGTGAGCTGCGACAATCGGATCGTGCTCCGCTACCCATTTTAGTTCCTTTGCATCCTCCACTCCGCCGGGCACAACAGAATATGGGTAAACCGGGCGAGCGCTGGACGGCTCCGTGTGGTTAAGCAACTGATTTAGCGTGATTACGCGTTCACGGCTTAACTCCGCTTGATGGAAGTCGGGAACGGTCGGCCGCTGCGCACGGAACAAGGAGGGACTAAGGTACTTGAGCGCCAGGGTAGAAGCACCCACGCTGATAAAAATTACGATGGCGAACGTTAAGCATCGACGAACGAGACGATTACGACGATGACGACGGCTGCGCCGCCGCCTGACAGCCGGGACGTTTCCCCCTACGGGATCGCTCACAAACCGCTCCTACCTGCGGCATCGTCCTGGGCTCCGGACTGGACGCACACCACCACCGAAAGATTGCGGCAGTTTAAGTGCCATACCGCAGAGTCGCAGACCTAAGATAGTAAAGAAGATCCGCGTCCTTTTGGCGATCATGCTAGCAGAAAGAGAAATGGTTTGCACACATTATGATCCGGATTTCTACAACCGGTTCCCAGATTCGTAAACTCAACGCTCGGCTACCAGGAACTTTGAAACCACATCTGCATCAAGAGGGCACCGATCAGCGAAGCCAGCAAGGCGACGGGCATTGCCACGGCGCCGACCTTGAGGAAATCCCAGAAGCTAACATCGATTTTCTCCTTGCGCAGGGCGATCAACCAAAGAATGGTCGCCAGCGAGCCCGTAATGGAGAGATTCGGTCCTACATCGACACCGATAAGAACCGCTTCGGCAAGCAAACCCTTCGCGTGCGCGGCCTGGAGAGTACTTCCTGCGATGAGGCCGAGCGGCAGATTGTTGACCAGATTGTTCGCGATTCCAACGAACGATCCCGTGATGAACGTAGCCGCGGTAGGCGGGAGATTTTCCGCCCAGACGAGCCACTCCTTCGTCCTATCCATCGCGCCGATACTTTCCATGGCGTCCACCATAACGAAAAGCCCTGCCACCAGAACTAAGGTTGCCCAACTGATCTCGCGAGCAAGACCGAACGGGTTGCTCCGCGCTTGTATGGAAACTATAGCTGTGACCGCGAGAGCCGCCAGGCAAGTCGGCAGGCCCAAATCTTTGCCCATCGATGATGCGGTTAAGAGGAGAACCACCATCACTCCCAGCCCACCCAGCACCAATTTGCCGTCATGTGTGAGCGGCTTGGCTTCTACCTCGCCTTCAATGGTGGCGCGTAATTCATCCCGAAAGAGCCAACGCAGCGCCACAAAAGTCGCAGCAACGGAAAGTAAACAAGGAACGGCGAAGGAAAGCAGCCATTGTCCCAACGGAGGCATTCGGTTGTGGAAGACAACCAAGTTCGCAGGGTTCGAAATCGGCAGAAGAAACGACGCCGCATTCGCGATAAGAGCACAAACGAAGAGGTATGGCAGAGGCTGGACCTTGGCCTTGCGAACTGCCGCGAGGATCGCTGGGGTTAGAACCACCGCGGTGGCATCATTCGACATGAAGATCGTGACCAATGTCCCAGCGGCATACACCAGCGCAAACAGCCTTGAGCAGGAACCTTTCGCATTCCTTACTGTGACCGATGAAAGCCAATCAAAGACTCCATGCTCGCGCGCAAGCTCAGAAAGCAACATCATGCCGACGAGGAAAAGACAAACGTCCGTCGCTTTTGCGACAGCGCGAGCCGCAAGTTGCAGGGGCACCAAGCGGAAGATGAGTAATGCCAGGACTCCTAAACCAATCCAGTAAGCCTCGGGAATATTGCGCGGGCGGATAAGCATCAGCACGATGCTGATAGCCACGATCAGAGAGATCAGCAGGTGCGAAGGCAGCATCAACCAAGGTCTCTCTTTCTATGAACATCGCTTGCGAAAGCGTACATTTCCTCTGCGGTTTTGATTCCAAGGTCCGACCGAGAGTTTTCGCCCGTCCTGGGACGATTCCTGCGAACTGCCGGCAACTTGCACGTTTTCAGAGGTTTGAAATGGTGGAGCTAGTCGGGCTCGAACCGACGGCCTCGTCGTTGCGAACGACGCGCTCTCCCAACTGAGCTATAGCCCCGTACCGGATGGATTTCTAATTTCCTGTCCATTTTAGCAGCGTTCCCTCATCGACACCAACGGTGCTTGACGAATGCCCCCGTGCTGCGTCTAACCTGAACGGAGCCTCGTTGGGGAGTTTCCTTCTTCATGTTCACGCAGCTCAATGCCGGTGAGTCGAAAAGTCAGCCCCGGACTCTGACGGTGTCGCTCGCGCTGCACGGTCTGTTGTTCGCTTGGCTGCTGCATGCGCCCGAGCCTCGATTGTTGAATCCGTCTTCCGTCGCGCTTGGACGAAGCGGCAAGCTGCTCACGCCAATCTACTTTCCTACGGATTCGCCCGACGATAGCGCGACCAGCTCACCAGCCCGCGCCACTGAAGTGTATCGCCACCAGCGGCTGGGCCACGAGAAACTGATTTTGAAACAGAACGTTGCGCTGGCGAAGCTGCCCTTGCCTCAGGCTCCCCTGGCTCCATCGGCGGAGGACAAATCAAAGACAGCAACACTCTCAAAGCTGGGCCACGGCTCCCCCGCCGGACTGCCGTATGGAACTTTACCCGGTGGACCGGTGTTTGGAGACGAGATTCGTCCAGCGCTTCCGGTCGCCACGGTGGATCCCGTGGTCTATCCGTGGGAGCTTCCCGAGTCGGAAGGAAATGTGGTGGTAGAGATTACGATTGACGAGCGCGGAGAAATTGTTCGGAAAACCGTTCTCCACAGCATGGGCGCGAAGCTCGACGAAAAATTCCTTGCCGCGCTGGAGAATTGGCGCTTTCAACCTGCCATGCGCAACGGCGTCGCCATCGCCTCCAAGCAGGACGCCATCTTCCATTTCCGCGCCAGAGGCTGATCCGAATCGATCGAGATTTTCTCCGAGTCTCTGTACCTCCGTGGTGAACGATTCCGTTTCCGGCCACAACCGCTATAATCGAAGTGTGACCGCTAACGACGTTCAACAGCTCGCATCCGCGGATTTTCCCACGCGTTGGGGCAAGTTCCGGATTCACGGCTTTCGGGCTGAATTTGGTTCCGACGGAAACCGCCGGACCGAGGAGGCTGTCGCCCTCGTGATGGGTGACGTACAGTCCACGCCTCCGCTCGTTCGAGTTCACTCGCAATGCCTTACCGGGGACGTTTTTCATTCCTTGCGGTGTGACTGCCGTCAGCAACTGGAGATGGCCCTCTCGATGATTCGCGACCTGGGTGCGGGCATTCTGATTTACGAACAGCAGGAGGGCCGCGGCATCGGCCTTATGGCCAAGCTGCAGGCTTATGAATTACAGGATGCGGGTCTGGACACGGTCGAAGCCAACGAGCGACTGGGCTTCAAAGCCGATCACCGCGACTTCGCCCTGCCCGCACAGGTTCTCAAGGCGCTAGGCGTCACCAAAGTGCGATTGCTGTCTAATAATCCAGACAAGGTGGAAGCGCTCGCGCGCGCCGGTGTTGAGGTGGTTGAGCGCGTGCCCTGCGAAGTCACCCCGAGTCCGCACGCGGCAGAGTATCTCAAGACCAAGAAAGAAAAGCTCGGTCACATTTTTTCTTCGAGCTAGCGCGGCCGATATTCTTTATTACCAGTTTGATTTGTTCATCCCTGGGATTGTGTGCCATGGCTCGGCGGGGGATGTGGCGGCGACAAGGGTGCTAGCTTCTGTTTCTGCTCTGCCGAACTGAGTTCAAAACGTTTTCAAGCGATGGCTTATTCTTCCCTGGCAGGTAAGCCAGCGCTGCGCGAGCGAGCGATGCGTAGACTCCCTTCACGACAGGCATTCTGCGCAAGATGTTGAGGTGGCGCTTCACGGTATCGATGTCGCCACGGATCATGGGTCCGCCAAATGCTCGTGCCGCATCGGATACCTCGTAGTTTGCCAAAGTTTCCTTAAGTATCGGCAGCATCCTTCGTTTGGCTTCTCGTGGTTGCAAACCGGCGGCGGTGGCCACATGCTCGGAGGTCACGAGTAAGGCCGTCAACAAAGGCGACGCAAAGGTGCCCCACGCGTGGTAAGCCGCCTTCTCTTCCTTGCGAATGGAATACGCCCGGCCACCGAGATTCTTTACGACTTGGCGCGCCATACGAACTGCCGCGACATCTCCTTCGATGGCGAATGGTACGCCCACTAGCGGCGGACATGAGCCGTGAACAAAGGTCATCATCGGATGAACCGAAGCCACCACTGCCCCGCGCAGCCTCAATGGGGCAAGTTCGTGACTGGTAAGCGCACCACTGGAATGCAACGCGACTTTGCCGCTCCAATCCGCCGCCGCTTGCAGCGCCGTTGCCGCACCGGCAATCGCTCCATCCGGAACGCACAACCAAACCACCTCTGCCTCAATATGAGCCTTCCCCATCATCGCGGCGGATGCACCTACCTCTAGTGCCAATCGGCGCGCTCGCCGCAAAGACGCTGGCTGGTTGCGCGAGAGGATTTGCTCGACCCTGTATCCCGCTCGGTACAAGGCTACGGCGAGAGCACGGGCCAGATTCCCAGCACCGACGATCGCAACCCGCGGCTTCAGAGGCTTTGCAGATCGCTGTCCCGGCATGCCCGGCAGCATAGCAGACTTGGCCGTGCGTCCCTCGTCCTCATGCTCGGTCCGGACGCACCTGGGATGCCGTGCTTTATATTGTTGTGATGCGAAAGCTCGCTCACTCGGAAAAATCCACGCCGTCCAAATCCGCCAAAAAGTCTCGCGTCAAAGCCCGGATACTCTCGTCGCGTACGGTGTATCGTGGCCCCGTGTTTTGGGTGACGACCGACGAAGTACAGGAACCCGGCGGTATTCGCGCCCGTCGCGACGTGATTCATCACACCGGCTCGGTCGTCATTCTGGCGGTCGACGAATCCACTTCGACGCCCCGGGTCCTGCTCGAGCGTCAGTATCGTCATGCCGCGAATGATTTCCTCTGGGAGCTTCCCGCCGGACGCATCGATCCAGGAGAAAAAGCCTTACCCGCAGCCCAGCGCGAACTGCACGAGGAAACCGGCTACACTGCCGCGCGCTGGCGACTGATCTTTAATTTTTATGCTAGCCCTGGATTCGTGACAGAAACCATGTCTGTGTTTCTGGCCACTGGGCTTAGGGCCGGCAAGGCGCAGCCGGAGGCCGATGAAGTCATCGTCAAGCGCCTGGTCCCATTGACCAGGGCTGTCCGAATGGTCCTGACAGGAAAGATCCGCGACGCCAAGACAATCTCGTCCGTTCTTTGGCTGGATCATCAGATCAGGAACGGTCGAAAGCTGCATGCCAGCAAGCCCACTGCCTAGAAGCAGAGCGCTGGACGACCGGTGTGTTGATAAGTCTTTTGCATTGTAAATTTCTCCGCTGCGGGGCACCGTTTCGCTGCTTGTTTCGCCTTGACACTCCATCCTAATCGCTCCAAAATGCATCCTAAAGCCGGTCACGTCTTTGTTCCCCGACTGGACGTGCAGAAAGCGGGGGTTACGCGTGGAACGTCTGAAAGGCACGGTGAAATGGTTCAATAATGCGAAAGGCTACGGGTTCATCGGACGCGCAGATGGTCCCGACGTTTTCGTTCACTACAGCGCGATTACATCCGAGGGATACAAGAGCCTGCAAGAGGGGGATGAGGTCGAGTTCGAAATCACCGAAGGTCAGAAGGGACCGCAGGCGGCGAACGTAAGCAAGCCTGCTTAACTCTGTCACTGAGGCAGATCCTCGAATCCGCCGTCGCGGCCGGGCGACTAGGTCTTTGTCTACTCCAGCTAATCCTCTACCGGCAGGTTGGCTCTCTACCGTGTCCAAGCGCTGGCGCCGCACTCTATTCTTGTTTATCTTTAACCCGTGGACAATAAATCCATCGCCACGGTTCTCTATGAAACCGCCGATCTGCTGGAAATCGACGGCCAAGATTCTTTCCGCATCCGCTCCTACCGCAATGCAGCCCAGGCAATAGAAAATCACACGGAGCAGATCAAAGACATCATCAGCGAACCCAAGCAAGTTCTGGCCATTTCCGGCATCGGCAAAGGGATGCTGGTCAACCTGCAGGAACTCTTCAAGGACGGCCAACTCAGCGTGCAAGCCGACCTGCTCAAGAAATATCATCCGTCGATGCTCCAGTTGTTGAAGATTCAGGGCCTGGGGCCGAAGACGATTGCACTGATCTGGAGCGCCTATAAGGTCTGCGACGTTGATGGCGTGGAAAAGCTTGCACGCGAAGGCAAGATCCGCGAACTGCCGCGCATGGGCGAGAAGCACGAACAGAAATTGTTGAAGGCCATTGACGATTACCGCCGCATCTCCGGACGGTTTCTGATTGACGCCGCCGAAACCGAGGCGCAAAAACTTACCGCTTATCTCGCGAAGTTTCCCGGCTTCGACAAGATCACTCCTGCCGGCTCGTTGCGCCGCGGCCGCGAGACCGTGGGGGACCTCGACATCCTGGTTACGGGCGCGGCTTGCTGCAGCCCGGAGCAGCGCGAGAAGTCAGTGCAATACGTCGCAAAATATCCGCCGCTCATGAACATCATCGCCCAGGGCGACAACAAAATCAGCTTCCGCCTGCGCAACGATCTGCAGGTGGACGTTCGCCTGCTTCCTCCGGAGTCGTTCGGCGCGGCCATGCAGTACTTCACCGGATCGAAGGCTCACAACGTCGCCCTGCGCCAGCGAGCCCTCAAAATGGGTTACACCCTCAATGAATACAGCCTCGCGGATTTGAAAAGCGAAGCTGCCGTAGCCGGCAAGTCTGAAGAAGAGATTTATGCCAAGCTCAATCTCGACTACATTCCGCCGGAGCTGCGCGAGAATCTGGGCGAGATTGATGCTGCAGAAAAGCACACGTTGCCCACTCTCATCACTCTGGAAGACTTGCAGGGTGACGTGCACATGCACACGGTTGAGACCGATGGGAAAAACACGATTGAGGAAATGGCCGAGGCTGCCAGGGTGCGCGGCTACAAATACATGGCCATCACGGACCATTCCAAGAACCTGGCTTTCGCCAACGGCCTGGATGACACGCGCGCTGTGGCCCACATCCAGCGTATTCGCGAGGTCGGCAAGAAGATCGACGGCATCACGATTTTTGCCGGCATCGAAGTTGATATCCTCGCTGACGGCGATCTCGATCTTTCCGACGATGTACTCGCGCAAATGGATGTCGTCATCGCCAGCGTGCACTCCGTTTTTAATCAGGAGCCGGCGAAAATGACCGAGCGCCTGCTCAAAGCGGTCGAGAATCCGAACACTACCATCATCGGCCATCCCACGGGCCGTCTGCAGCTTCGCCGCGACGCCTACCAATTCGACATGGACGCCATTCTCAATACCGCGGCAAAACACAGAGTGGCCATGGAGTTGAACTCCTATCCCGACCGCCTCGATCTGAACGACGTTCATCTTCGCCAGGCCAAGCTACGCGGTGTGAAAATCGTGATCAACACCGACTCCCACCACACCTCGCACCTGGACAAAATCCGCTACGGCATCCTGCAAGCCCGCCGTGCCTGGCTGACGAAAGACGATGTGCTCAACACTCTGACTGCAGAAAGATTTGCGAAGGCGATGAAACACGGATGGAATTGAGAATTGGGCGGCAAGGAAAAGTGCAGAGTAGAATCGGACGTTGCAAAGGATTCCGCCTCGGGCCTTACCATGCAGAGGAGATCATTCCTGAAGGGCGCGGGAGTTGTTGCCGTCGTAGTTATCGGCGGTGGAGTCTGGCGTGCCTACGATGAGGGTGTATTCAGTGCTGGTGAGGGACCAGCCTACGAACCATGGAAAGACTGGCGCAAAGATTCCAGCGGTGGGCACATTTTGCTGGTACGCGCCGCTATTCTTGCGGCAAGTCCACACAATACTCAGCCCTGGCTCTTCAAGGTAACGAACTCCTCGATTGAGTTGTATATCGACACCCGAAGGAATGTCGGCGCGCTCGATCCTTATCTGCGCGAAGAGCACATTGGTATCGGTTGTGCTCTCGAGAACCTCATGTTAGCGGCGGCTGCGAATGGCTATCAACCCACCGTGACATTTCTTCCCGGCAAGCTGGTTCCAATTTCCGCCGAGCCAGGGCCTAAGCTCCTGGCGCGCGTCGATCTGGCCACGGGCAATCCGGAACAAAGCGAACTCTACGATGCCATCCCGCGCCGCCATACGAATCGCGGACCTTATGCTCCCGATAGATCACTTCCTGCCGAATTCGTCGACACTCTGAGTCACTTAACCACCAACGAACCGGACGTCAAACTTTTTCTTTTCACATCGAAGGCCGAACGAAAACAACTCGTAGAAATAATCTCTACCGCGAACGACATAATCTATGCCGACCCGGAGGTTGACCGTGGAAGCGGGCGATGGATTCGGAGCCACTGGAGAGAGGTTCAGAAATTTCGCGATGGCCTTTCAGTTGATGCCTTCGGGCAGCCCCCAATCGCGACCGCAATATTCAAGATGATGCCTATGTGGATGCAGCGCTGGGTTATGTCGCGAGGACAGAAAGATGGATATTCCAAGCTGATGTTGCGTGCACCTCTGATGGGAATCATTACAGTGCGCGACCGCCATGATCAAGAAAACTGTATGCGTGCCGGACGGATTTGGCAGCACGCACATTTGCTGGCAACCGCTCGCGGCATCGCCGGACGGCCTTGCAATGAAGCCGTGGAAATGATCGACTACGAGAAGGCTCATGATAAACCCCCTCTGCGGGCTAAACTGCTTGGTGAGCTTCTGGGCGACTCGGCGTGGCAGCCAACTTTTGTTTTCTATATGGGCTATCCCATGTTGACCGCCCGAGCCAGCCCGCGCAGGCCGGTCGAGAATGTCCTTCTTTGACGTCTCGAGTGCGTTTCGCGGAAAGTTAAAAGGGAAATACAATATCTTATGAGCAATCCGGCGCCCGACCCTGTTCCCGTTCCTGCCGCACCTTCGAGCACACCCGCCGCCGGCGCCCCACCCGCACAGCGCGGCCCGACGATCCGCATAGGCGACGAGTTCGGCACCGCCAAGCGCAACCTGCCGCCCGTTAAGATCCTCCTGATCGCGCTGGGAGGGGTGCTCGTCATCGCCGGCATCGTATCTTTCCTGCAGCGTGCCAAACCGCAAGGAGCGGGATCACTCGACCTGGTGACGGCTGTTCAGATTCCCCATCAAAATGCCTCCCTCGTAGCTCTGACATTTACTCTGCACAACTCGGGTGAGAAGCCGCTCTGGGTTCATCACATTCAGGGAAAAGTCGTGACCTCAACCGGAGAGCTAACCAGCGACGCGGTCTCCGCCGTTGATTTCGACCGTTATTACCAAGCCTTCCCTGCTCTAAAACAGAATGTGCAGCCCGCCCTCGCTCCCGAAGACAAGTTGCAGCCGGGTCAAGAACTCAAGCGCACCGTGATCGTCGGTTTTCCGGTCACACTGGACGCCTTCAATCAGCGCAAGTCGGTGAGCGTGGTTATCCATCCCTACGACCAGCCAGTGCCCGTTACACTGACCAAATAATCCCCTCCCTTGCGTCATCAGTATCAAATGCGGTTGTATAGAGTGATGAATTCAACTCCGCTTTCTCTTCCTACTCTCGTGGTCCTCTGTTTAATTGCGTGCTTTGCGATGGCCACTCCTGCTGCGGCCAAAGACAAATATTTCGTTTATGTGGGGACCTATACTCAGGAAGGCAGCACGAGCAAAGGCATCTACGGCTACCGATTCGATCCGGATGGTGCGAAGTTGACTCCCGTCGGCCTGGCAGCACAGACGATCAACCCATCCTTTCTCGCGGTGCACCCAAATCACAAATTCCTTTACGCGGTCAACGAGGTCGGAAACTATGAGGGCAAAAAGAGCGGAGCGGTCAGCGTCTTTTCGATTGATCGCACCACCGGTAAGCTAACGCTGTTGAATGAGGTAGCGTCCGGCGGCGCCGATCCTTGCTACATCGTCGTCGACGACACTGGGAAGTATGTTCTCGTCGCAAACTACACTGGCGGAAGCATCGCGGCGTTTCCGATCCTCGCGGATGGCCGTTTGGGCGAGGCGTCGGCCTTCATTCAACACGCCGGCCACGGCACGAATCCGCAGCGCCAGGAAGGTCCCCACGCTCACTCCATCGACCTCTCACCCGACAATCGTTTCGTCATCGTGGACGATCTCGGGCTCGATGAGACGCTCGTCTACAAATTTGACAGCGTGAAGGGATCTCTCACGCCTAACGATCCCGCGTTCGCCAAGGCCGCTCCCGGCGCAGGTCCCCGGCACTTCGCGTTCCGTCCCGATGGCAAGTTTGGTTATGTGATCAACGAAATGGGTTCGACAGTTTCGGTCTATGGATATGAAACAGCGGGCGTCTTGCGTCCGCTGCAGACGATTTCAACGATTCCTAAGAGCTTCACCGTCCTCAACGAAGACGCTGAAATTGCAGTGCATCCTTCCGGCAAATTCCTCTACGCCTCAAACCGTGGGCATGACAGCATTGCGGTGTTTGCCATCGACCCGAACAAAGGAACCCTGACGCTCGTGGAGTATGCTCCCACCAAGGGGCAGAGTCCCCGTAATTTCGCGATCGATCCATCCGGCGCGCTGATCTTTGCCGCCAACGAAAAATCAGACAACATTGTCCTATTTCAAATCAACCAGCAAACAGGCGGCCTGACGCCAACCGGCAAAGTGCTGGATATATCGCAGCCGGTCTGCGTGAAATTCGTGCCGATCGAATAAGCGTTATTATTTTTTCTGGATGAATCTACGGCGGACAAGGTGGGTATTGGCGTCCGGTTTAATCTCGTCGTATTTCATGCAACTGATTGAGCCATCAACTTCCAGCACGGCCAGCGCGACGTCGTGCACGTGAGCGATGCCGTGCTCGCGCAGCGCGCGCTCCAGTTCGTCCATACTGACGTGTTCGCTCGCCATGTGCGATTGGATTGTCTTTCCATCGTGAATGAGAAGGCTGGGCTCGCCCTCAACGGCACGGCGAAAGCCACGGTTGACGCCGGAAAGACTCCCGACTAAATAGTTCAACAGCAACAGAGTGGAAGCGGCGACCACGCCGCCCACAAGTGACGTGTCCGGCCCCGTCATTGCATTCTGCACGGAATTGGAAAGAAGAAGCAGCAGCGTCAAGTCGAACGGAGTCATTTGCCCGACCTCACGCTTGCCGCTGAGACGTACCCCGATCAACACGACAAGATAAATGACCCCGGTGCGCAGAGCGATCTGCAGCGCGACATGCGCACCCGCAGGGAAAAGCACTCCGTTCAATTGGCCGTCACCGGAACCGGCGCATTCTTCGGCGTACTCAAGTAACCCGTAGCTTTATTTTTGTCGACTGTCCAGACCACCAACTCAAACAACAGGTGCTCGCGACCGGAGTAGAACTGAATCGGTTCGGCGACGTTGCGATCTTTTTTCTCGATGGTCTTGTCGTCAGAGCTCACATTCAGCGTGAACTTGCCGTGCTTGGCATCCGTCTTCTTGAGTTGCAGGCTCACCGTTGCGACCGGCTGTGGCTTTGCGCCACGGAGCAAGGTGAATTCGTAGTAGTTCCGATCGCCTCTATGCTTGAGCACTTCCAGATCACTGCGCGTGTTGGCGATCAATCCGCTCTGCACTCCAAGATCACCCACCGCACTTTGCAGTTTGGCCTTGGTGGCTTCCAGATCAGCCTTGGTGGAGGCAACATCCGTCTTGACGCCACCCACATCACTTTTCACGCCGGCCACTTCGCCGCTCACCTGGCCGATCTGTTCCTTCTGTTCTTTTTCAAGGCGGGATTCTGCGGCCCTCTGCTCTCCCTGCAACTGGGCGGCGCGTTGTGCCAATTCTTTTTTCGTCATGCCTACCTGCCGCGCCAGTGTCTCCTCTGATGCTTCGGCGGTCTGCATTCGGTTCTTCAGTTCAGCGACCTGAATTTGGCTGTCGCTCAAATCCTTCGTCAACTTATCCACGTGCTGCTGCGTGGTCACATAGGCATAAACGGACGCCGCGACAAAGGCGAGCGCTAAAATAATCAGAATCCATTTTCCTGCGGTCGATTGATGTTCCACGTGTAGTTCTTCGCCTTCGTCCGGCATCGTTCCTCCAAAAAGTAGACTGCCCTAGGTTGTGGGGTCGCTCCAATTGTTTAGCACAAGAGCAGCGCTGTCAATGTGCGCTGGAGGTCCTTCGGTTTGTGCTAACGGCGTAACGCTAACGCCTCATTCAGACTGAGGCCGGGATTGCGGCGTATAGCGGCGGCTTCAGGCCCAGCCTGTTTTGCCGCCGTCCCGAGAGCATCGCTGCGCGACTGCTGCTGCGATGGGTTTGGAAGAGGATCCTGCAGCATCCCAGATTTGAGCAAGCACGCGTAGGCCACCCGCGCGGGAAATCCAGCGCCCACGAGAAAACGTCCGTAGGCGAACCAGTCCTCGGCGCTTGCCGTCGGATCGCCAATCGATTCATCCAACTGAAGAGCGCGCTGATAAAGCTGCAGAGCTTCGTCCAACTTGCCGGCTTCGCCCTGAAGCGCTGCTTCGTTCACGTCGGCAACGCTCTCCAGTTTGTCCTGCTTGGTTTGGGACGCGATTCTTGCCGCTAGTTCGTAAGACTGAAGAGCTTGCGGCTTTTGAGACGCGCGTACCTGGCAATCGGCCATGCGAAGCAGAACGGCAATCATCTTCTGCGGCTCCGGACGGCTTGACGGCGCCCGCCGCGCAGTTTGTCGAGTGCTGATCTCAAGAAATGCCTTGTAATGCGCTGCTGCCTCCTGTGGCTTGCCCTGGCGATCAAGTTCGTCGGCCAAATAAAGATGCGCTGAAGCGTGACCGGGATCGATGGCGAGCGCCTGGTTCCAACTTTCCACCGCCAGATCGGGATAGCCACGACGCTGCGCCAGAAGACCGCGATCCATTAGGAGATTTACATCTTTGGGCGTGTAACGAAGCGAGGCTTCCGTCAAATGGAATGCCTCATCAAGGCGATTCTGCTCGATCAGGAATCGAAGCAGGGCCTGGCGTGGGCCCGGATCGGCCGGATTCACTTGTATTGCCTTTTGCCAGGCAGCTTCCGCAGGCTGCGCCTGACCTAGGTCTAGTTCCTGGCGAGCCAGTCGCATTTGCAACGAACTGTCGAACGAATCCAATGCCGCGGCGCGCTGCAGGTCTTTGAGATTGTCGGCGTGAAGCGCCAGATAGTAGCGCGCCTGATCGACCGTTGCCCACAAAAGCAGCACGAGAGCAGCGCCGACTCGCAGTTGGCGGGCGCCGGCGGTCCCACCAGTCAGCCAACGCCACGCCGAAGATAACCGGCTGCCGGTTTCCGCGGCGGCATCGGAAATCCGGACTCGCGAGTTCAGCAAGAGCGACGCGATCCTTCCATCGCGCAGCTTCCAGATCGCGCCATCCAGAATAAAGTGGTGAATGTTCACGAGCGAAGTGAAGATCAGGAAGCTACGAGTGAAGTCATGGTGGAACACACGGCTCGCCAGCCACGGTCCAGGAACGAATAAAGCGATGCCACCGGCGATCAGCACTCCGAAGTAGGCCCACGGGCGCCAGTCCCGGCCGCTCTCACCTGAAGCCTCGCGCCGGGCATAGTAGCTTGTAATCCATAAGTACTGCGCCGAATGCATCACCGCCAGCACGCCTGAACTGTAACGGCTCTGCGGAATGTCCAGACCTTTGATCAAGGAAATCGCCGCCGGCAAGAGAAACCATAGGCACTGCGATGAGAACAACGTGAGCGAAGGCAGCAACTTACGCCAACCGGTTTCCCGAGCCAGCCGCGAAAGTCCAAAAGATGCCAGCGCAACAAACGCAACCACGAGCAGGATTTGCTCCCAACGGCTTACGGCCGCGGGAATTCCGATTGAAATGAAAAGAGGATCGGTGGAAGGCCCGGTGTGGAAACCAAGAAAAAGGATCAGGTAAGAAACGATGAAGGCGCCGTAGAGCGCGCGGCGCGTAGAGTCGCTCGGGGTCGCTCCGGCGCGGCGAGCGAACATCATGAACAAACCATAGTTTTGCCCGCTGTAATGCCAGGGACTCCAGGTCAGGTAAATCGTGAAAATCCATGGCAGAATGCGAACCCAGGAATGCGACAAGATCAGCGTCAGCGCGAGCAAGGCGGTAATGTGTACGGTGAAGATGCGGTACTTGTGAAAATCTTCCGCGCGATGGTAGGCGCGATAGATGGTCGCCATAAAGTGCGGGTAGTTGAAGAAAAGAGCCAGCGCGTAGAAAACCACCGACCACGCTCGAACGCTCGACGCCACCGAGAGGTATGAGAACAGCAAAAGCGGCGCCGACCAGGCTCCGCATCCCACGATCAGATCGAGCCACGGATTATAGATCCAGGTTGACGCTGGAACTGCTCCGTTGCTCGGTTTGTTCTTCGATTCCATGATCGCCTTATTCCTTGAAATCTATTTGTCTTCCTTCGCCATTCCCTCCGCCATTCATCGACATGTTCGCTGCCCCACAAACTGGAGGAAGAGGCGGCATTCTGACCTGGGATGCTTGCCGTTTGTCCGGATTATAGGGGCCGGAAAGGTAACTTCACTTACCCAGATGAGCCCCGCGGCGGTAACGAAAGTAATGAACTAGAACAGTCTTCTACAATGCCGAAATGAAGAGTTGGGACGTAATTGTCATTGGCGGGGGCATTATCGGGCTATCGCTCGCGCTGGAACTCAGGAAGAAGGGCGCGAGTGTGTTGGTCGTCGAGCGCGGCGAGCCCGGCCGGGAAGCTTCCTACGCCGCCGGAGGCATGCTGGCCGATTCCGTCATTGAAACTCCGGCTGCCTTGCAACCTCTCGCCTCGGCCAGTGCCGGCATGTATCCAGAGTTCGTGCACGAACTGGAAGTCGCATCCGGAGTTTCCGCGGACCTGCGTGATCAGGGAGCGATCGTGTTTCCTTCACCGGAACATGCCCACGAGCATCCGGCATTCACCTTGCCCGTGCCGCTGGCTGAACTTGAGCCAGTCCTCGCAGACCCCAGTCGCCCGGCATTTTACCTGCAAGAGCGCAGCGTCGACCCTCGATCGCTTACTGGCGCGGTCCTCGCTGCCGCGAAATACCACGGTGTGGATTTTTCATCCGGCGATACGGTTATCTCCGTCAATCTGTCCGATGGCCAGGCGAGCGGAGTCATCACCAAGAAAACCTCGTTTCTCGCGGCGAAAGTCGTCAACTGCGCAGGGGCCTGGTCCGGCCAAATCGCTCCACATAGATTTCCTACCCGTCCTGTGAAGGGACAGATGCTCTGCCTCCTTTCACCTACGCGCGAACTGCTGAAACACGTGATCCGATCGCCCGATGTTTATCTGATCCCGCGCAGCGATGGACGAATCATCGTCGGCACTACCGTGGAAGAAGCTGGCTTTGACAAACGCACTGACATCGCCACGATTCAGCGCTTGCATCGCGCCGCGGTCGATCTGGTCCCGGAATTACGGAATGCGAAGATTCTTGAAGACTGGGCTGGATTGCGTCCGGGAACACCCGACTCTCTGCCGATTCTCGGCGCGACCACCACTCCTGGCAACTATGTAGCGACCGGACACTTTCGCGACGGCATTCTCCTGGCCCCGATCACCGCGCACGTCATGGCGCAAGTCATCGAAGGAAAACGCCCCGATCTTGATCTCGCTCCATTTTCACCCGCCAGGTTTCCGCGATAAGGTTCGAAGCACTGTGGCTGTGGCGCTGCCTTTCACGGATTCCTTCGGGTATACTGGAGCGTTTCCGCAACCGCAGCAGTCCACACTGTTGCGTTCTCGCACGAGAAAGGACCAATCTATGGCTTCCCCGGCAGTCGATTTTGCCCGCAATAATCAGCAGCGTTTCCTCAGCGAACTAAAAGATCTCCTTCGCATCCCCAGCGTTAGCACGCTCGACGAGCATAAGCCAGACGTTCAGAAAGCGGCTGACTTCGTCGCCAATGAACTGCGCCGCATCGGCATGGAGAATGTCGGGGTCATCCCCACCAAAGGCCATCCACTCATTTACGCCGACTGGCTGCACGCGGCCGGCAAGCCCACCGCGCTGTGCTACGCGCACTATGACGTGCAACCGCCTGATCCGCTCGACGAGTGGCACACGCCGCCGTTCGAGCCTACCGAGCGCAACAACAACATTTATGCGCGGGGCGCAGTCGATGACAAAGGGCAGCTCTGGATGGAGGTGAAGGCCCTTGAATCGATGATGAAGTCCGGTAACGGCAAGCTGCCCATCAACGTGAAAGTAATCTTTGAAGGCGAAGAGGAAGTCGGCGGTGAGTCCATTGCCGAGTATGTTCGCAAGCAGAAGGCCAAGCTGAAGGCGAATTTCGCCCTGGTCTGCGACACCGAACTGTTTGCGCCCAATCTTCCCACGCTATGCGTCGGACTGCGCGGCCTGGTTTATACGGAGATCGAAGCCTACGGAGCCAAGACAGACTTGCACTCCGGCGTGTACGGCGGTGCGGCTCCGAATCCCTTCTTCGCGCTGATCGAAATCATCAGCAAGCTGAAGGACGCGAAAGGCCACGTGCTGATCCCTGGCTTCTACAAAAACGTGAAGGCGCCGAGCAAGGACGAACTCAAAGCGTGGAAGCGCCTGCCCTTCAACGAAGAGACCTATCGCAAGACTGAAGTGGGCTCCAAGGTTCTCACCGGCGAACCAGGTTACTCGGTTTTGTATCGCACCTGGGCGCGGCCTACGCTCGAAGTTCACGGGATGCCCGGTGGATTCGTAGCGGCCGGCGCCAAGACGGTGATTCCCGCCAAAGCCGCGGCCAAGGTTTCCATGCGGTTGGTGCCCAACCAGGATCCCGACGACATCCTGAAGCGGTATACCAACTTTGTGAAGAAGCTCACGCCCAAGGGCATCGAGACGAAAATTAAAGTGTGGAGCAAAGGTCCGGCCTCCGTGGTTGGTACTGACAATCCTTACATCAAGGCCGCGACCGAAGCGCTGCACGATACGTTCAAAAAAGAAACGGTGTTCATCCGCAGCGGCGGCTCGATTCCCATCGTCAACGACTTTTACGAAGGATTGAAGATTCCCACTGTGATGATGGGATTCGGCCTTCCCGACGATAACCTGCACGCTCCCAACGAGAAGTTTCACATCCCGAATTTTCACCACGGGATCGAAACCATCTGTTTGTTTTTTGAGAAGCTGGGAGCAAAGTAGCCTCCGGCATTGCGTATCGAGGGACGAGCCGCCTTGCTCGTCCCTTTTTGGATTGGTCGACAAGTCTTTGCTTTCTTGCGGCAATCGCAGTACTTTCCCTATGGGTGGTACGCCTTCGTTTTTTTCTCAAGGCCAATAGTAATAAAGCGAAAGTAAATTCAGCTATAATCGAAAGAAACACTAATCATTGACAATCAATCGTAACTAACCTAAGCTTTGCCGATTCGGTCCCAAGGACTTCGGCAAGCAGCCATTCGCCTCGATCATTCAAACCACACGTTCCGCAGAATCAGGAGATTCCGAGATGACATCCCTTTGGAAACTGTATTTTGTCTTTGTCGTGTTCCTCTCGACCTCACTTCTTGCACAATCTGGAGCAAACTTCTACGTATCCAAGAGCGGGAAGGACACGAGCTCCGGCAGTTACACCGCACCCTGGCTTACCATTCAGCACGCTGCCAACTCGGTTTCGGCCGGAGCAACGGTATACGTTGAAACGGGCGTGTACAACGAGTCGGTGACCCTCCCCGCGTCCGGCACGGCATCGAACCCCATCACCGTTGAAAGCTATCCCGGGGAGACTGCAGTGATCGACGGGACGGGACTCAGCGTGAGCGGAACGCAAGGCCTCATTAACATCGTGAACCAGAGCTACATCACGGTGAACGGATTTGAAATTCGCAACTACACCACCAGCAAGGCAGCCCTCACGCCAGCGGGCATATGGGTCACTGGTTCGGGCAGCGGTGTGCAGTTGCTCAACAATTTGGTGCACAACATTACGACCACATCGGAAAAGAATGGGAACGCCTTTGGCATTGCCGTGTATGGCACGTCCAGCACGCCCATTACGGACCTAATCATCAGCGGTAATCAGGTCTACAGCCTCAAGACCGGCGAGAGCGAATCGGTGAATGTGGACGGGAATGTGACCTATTTCACCATCACCAACAATATCGTGCACGACAACGACAACATCGGCATCGATGCGATCGGATTCGAAGGAGTCGGGCCCACCGGCTACGATCAGGCGAAGTACGGCGAGATCAGCGGCAACACCGTTTACAACATCAGCGCAATTCACAATCCGGGCGAGGGGAATTCGTACGATGCCGACGGCTTGTATTGCGACGGTTGCGCGTACGTCATCTTCGAGCGTAATACAGTCCACAATTGCGATCTGAATATGGAAGCGGCGAGTGAGCACAAAACACACGACAGCAGCTATGTCACCATACGCAACAACCTGTTCTACGACGCCAACACCGTAGGCGTTTCCATCGGAGGCTACGCCAGCGGGGTGGGTGGCAGCGACCACATCGTGATCGTCAACAACAGCCTGTACAACAACAACACGAAAAATCAAGGCACAGAGTTTCAGATTCAACACAATGCCCCGCCCAGCAACGGGAACTTTTTTGAAAACAACATCGTGTACGCCGGCAGTCAGAATGTATGGATCTACAGTTACGTCAGCGGCTCGACCGCGACGGCGAACTGGAACCTGTACTATTCCGCGGCAGGCTATGTGCAGGGAACTTCGATCGACTGGGGTGGAAAATCGAACTACAAGACCTATGCCGCCTATCAATCGGGCAGCGGAGAAGACGCAAACTCGCCGAACACAAATCCGCTTTACATTGATCTCAGCTCCACGCCTCCAAACCTTGACCTTGCTTCCAATTCCCCGGCCGTCAATGCCGGCGGTACCAGCCTCACCTGCAGCGAGGGGTATTGTAACGGCACGACCATTTACGGCAGCACCGATTACGCCGGCAATCCGCGCATCAACGGCAGCGGCCAGATCAACATCGGAGCCTATGAGCAGTAAGCGGAACACAGCGGCGGAGGAGTCATGACGATGCTCGCGGGCACGGCGCCTCACGTCGTCTCGCGAGCAGGAATTCGGCGGGGGAGTTTATCAAGCGAGCATTTCCAGCGTGCCCGCTGCGGGGGGCGCAGCGGCCGAAGGTCAACCCCAGGATTTTCGGGCATCGATCACGAACAAAAACGGCAAGGATGCCTATCCGATCTCTACCTACATGTGGCTGTTACTTCCTGAGGAAATCGCGGACAAAACTCGCAGGGATGCTCTGACAGAGCTGCTTCGCTGGGTGCTGACGTCGGGCCAGCGGGAGTGTTCCGCCCTGGGTTATGCGCCTCTGCCAGCGGAGATCGCAAAGCGCGCGTTAGAGTCATTCGATACGAGCAAGTGATTCCGGAATATCTGCACTCTGCAACTCTGGATTGTTTATCCCTGCCGGCTGCGATACGATAATTGTGCTCTCGCGATTCTCCCCACCTCGTCCTTCCCTCACCCGTAAACTGTTCAATTGCTGCAATGTGTGTGCAACCCAGAGCGCTGATCGATAAGACCATACAATATATAGTGTTATATTACTTGACCCCGCCCCCTTTTGACCGTTACAGTTGCTTAAATTTGTGGTGGCCCTACCAGCCGGGGACGAGACTTAAGCCGAAACTCGCATCTACTTCGGAGCAAGGGTATCCGTCTGGTAAACAGCTCGCGACGCAGCACAACTGGCAACTGGCCACGAACCACCGGCCACTGTTTCTCCCAAGGAGTTCACGTTGCTTAAACTGAAGCGGCTTCAGATTCTCGGCTTCAAATCGTTTTGCGACCGCACCGACCTCAAATTCCACGGGGACGGCATCGCCGCGATCATCGGGCCAAACGGCTGCGGTAAGTCGAATATCGCCGATGCCATCTCCTGGGTGCTGGGCGAGCAATCGGCAAAGACTCTGCGCGGCTCGCGCATGGAAGACGTGATCTTCGCCGGCACGCGTGATCGCAAAGCCACCGGCATGGCGGAGGTTTCGCTGACTCTAATCGATCCGCAGGAATATCCCGGCCCTGACGCCAACGCGCCCACCGAAATCGATATTCAGGACGAATTGCCGGTGAATCCGCTGTCCTCGAAACACGCTGAGGATTGGGACGAAGCTGCCATCCGCGCGCGCGCCGCCGCCGAGACGGAAGCCGCCGTGGAAGAAGCTCAGCCCGGCAGAACCGAAGAAGTAGAAATTCCCCGCTCGAAATTAAGTACCCTGGCCGTCGCCTTCCCTGACGACGAGCCGGTCTTCGCGCTACCAGCCCATAACGTCGCGCCGGTGGCTTCTTCGGCAGCCATTGCAGGCGCGCCACAGGTGGTGCTGAAGATCCGCCGGCGGAAATTTAATCAACAGCAATTCCATGCCGGAGAAATCGTGGTTACGCGGCGGCTGTTCCGCTCCGGAGACAGCGAGTATTTATTGAACGGCAAACTCTGCCGGCTGCGCGACATTCAGGATCTTTTCATGGGCACAGGCCTTGGACCGGAAACCTACGCCCTGATCGAGCAGGGACGCATTGGGCAGATTCTCAGCAGCCGTCCCACGGATCGCCGGGCGATTCTGGAAGAGGCCGCTGGAATCACGAAGTTCAAAACCAAGAAGCGTCTCGCGGAAGCGCGGCTGGAAGATGCCAAGCTCAATCTCGCCCGCGTGAACGATATTTTCGAAGAAGTCACGCGCCAGATGAATTCGCTGAAGCGGCAGGCTTCAAAGGCAGAGCGCTTTGCCAAGTTGCGTGAGGAGATGCGGGCAGAGCTGCGCGTGGTCCTGGCCAGCAAGTTTGCGGCTATCGAGCACGAAAGCACCGAGCTCGACGCGCAACTCAACGCACTCGCCGAGGATATGCAGCACCGTTCTGAAGCCGTACAGCAACTCGAATCCGAGCATGGTGAAGCTACGGAACGCGGCTACTCGATTGAAACCGAGCTGCGCGAGAATCGCGACCGCATCAGCCAGCTTGCCATGGAGATCGATCGCGCTCATGCCCGTCGCCGCCACAACGACGAACGCTCTGCGGAACTGGTGGTTCGCTCCGCTTCGGCGGAAGCTGAACTTGCTCAGGCCCGTCACCGCCTTAGTGCGCTTGAGGCCGAGCGCGATTCCAACCGGCAAGTGCTGGAATCCGCCGCCGCCGATCTGGCCGCTGCGCGGCACGAACTTTCGTTGTCGCAACAGGAAGCCGCGGCTGCGGCAACCGCGCTGGCGGAGATTGAGCGTCGGCAGGAAGAATGGCGCGTTGCGATTTTCGATACGGTATCTTCCGTCTCGCACCTTCGCAACCAGCTGGCGCAAGCGGAAGAACGCCTGGCGGGGGCGGACCGCGAAGAACGGCGTCTGGAAACTGAAATCACCAACGCCAACGAGCAAGTAGAAGCCTTTGGCGGACAGCGCGGACAACTTGCCCTCGAGTTCGAAACGATAACGCAGCGCGTGACCGGAATTACGGAAGAAATCGGCCAGCTCCGACGCCTGATCGAAGCCAAGCGTCTTGAAGAGACGCGGGCCAAGGCTAATCTCGACGTGCTTCGCGCCGAGTTCGCCACAGCCCTCGGGAAAAAAGGATCTCTCGAAGCGGTGATCGCAGAGCATGGCTATTCTACTGAATCGGTTCGCCGCCTCTTCCAGTCAGGAGTGATGCGGAGCGGTCTGGCACCGGTCGGCGTCCTGGCGGATTTTCTTGAAGTCGAGCCACGCTTTGAGCGCGTCGTAGAAGATTTCCTGCGCGACGAGTTGAATTACATCGTGGTCAAGTCCTGGGACGCCGCCGACGAAGGCCTGCGCCTGCTGCGCAGTGACGTCGATGGCCGCGCCACGTTCCTGGTTCATCCCGAGGACTCGCAAGCGAAGTTTTCGTTCGTGCTCGACGAAGCTGCGCATTGCGCGCCACCCACGGCATCCATCGTTCCGCTGAAGAACACGATTCGGGTTCTCGACGGATTCGGAAAGTCGCTGGAAGTCATTCTGCCGAAGCTGCGCGATGGTTACATCGTTCCCGGGTCCGACACCGCGCGTGGTCTGGCGCTCGAAAATCCCGATGCATTCTTCCTGGCGCAGTCCGGAGAATGCTTCCACAACGTCACAGTCACGGGTGGCAAACAGCGCGCCGAAGGCCCGCTTTCCATGAAGCGCGAGCTTCGTGAAGTTCTGCGGCAGCTTGAAGACCTGGAACGCGCTCTGCGCGACGAAGAGATGCGCGTTCTTACCCTGGGCAGAGAAATTAAAGAGTTCGCTTCCCTGCTGGAGCGACTGGAAGGGGAAAAACGCGAGGCCGAGCATCAGTCGATGACCTCCGGCCACCTGCTGCTACAGCTCGATTCCGAAATGTCCCGCGTGACCGAGCGCATCAGCGTTTCGCGTGCGGAGTTGCAACGGCTAGCGTCTGAACGTGCTGAGCAGGAATCGATCATCACCGTGCGGCAAACAGAGATCGCCGCGCTCGAGCAGATTCGTGCCGGACTCGAGCTGCAAATCGCCGCCGCCCAGGAATCGCTTGGCGCCTTGCGCCAACGCCGTGAAGACGCAGCCCAGACCAGTTCGCAGCGCGTGGCACGGGTCGCGGCTTTAGAAGAACGCCATCGCTCCGCTACTGCGGTGCTGGGGAGAATCGATTCCCTGTTCATCGAGATGGGCGAACGCGTCCAAACTCTCGTCTCACAGATTGAAGCCGCTGGGGCCGAAAAGCTGCAGCGCGAAACGGAAAATCTCCAACTCGAGCAACAATCCGCTGACTTTGAAGCCGAGCGAAACGCGGGCCAGGCCCGTGAAGGTTTGCTGCAATTTGAAAAGGACCAACTCCGCGCCCGGCTCTCGGAGATCGACGAATTGCTCCGCAGCGCGCGCCAGCTACTCGACCAGGCTCGCGACCGTCGTGGCGAGCTCCAGGCGGCTGCGGCCAAGCTACAAGCCGACGCCATGTACATGGCAGAAACCTGCCTCAACGAGCTCGGCATCGAGAGGCCCGCGCTGATGGCTGATACCACGCTGGCCCTTGTCACCGGCGATGAACTCGCTGCCCGCGATCAGTCTTATCGCGAGATGCGTGCCAAGCTCGAGGCCATGGGCCCGGTAAACATGATGGCGCTTGAAGAGTATCGCGAGACTGCGGAGCGGCACACCTTCCTCGATGCGCAGCGCAAGGACCTCATCTCCTCTATTGAAAACACCACGGCAACGATCCGCGAGATCGACGAAGTGTCGCGACAGAAGTTCCAGGAAGCCTTCGCCAAAATCAACGAGAACTTCCAGACTACATTCAAGAAACTCTTCGGTGGCGGCAATGCCTTCATGAAGCTCACGGATGAGGAAAATTCCGCCGAAAGCGGCATCGACGTAGTGGCTTCGCCTCCCGGCAAGCGCCTGCAAAGTGTGCTGCTGCTTTCCGGCGGTGAGAAGGCGCTCACCGCGCTCGCCCTGCTGGTCGGCATTTTCCAATTCACGCCCAGCCCATTCTGCATCCTCGACGAGGTGGACGCGCCCCTCGACGAAGCCAACATCGGCCGCTTCACCGAGCTTGTGAAAGAGATGAGCGTCCAAACTCAGTTCGTCCTTATCACCCACAGCAAAAAGACGATGAGCATCGCTCCTGTGCTTTACGGCGTGACCATGCAGGAGCCCGGGGTATCGAAGTTGGTCTCGGTTCGTTTCGGAGCAGCGCAATAAAGTACAAGTGACGATTTGGCAGACCCGAGGTCACCGTAAAGCGCCACGATATCCACTTCGATCCTCAGCTTTTCCACAACCACCCGCCCGCAAACCATCCGATTCGCCTAACCCTCTGTCTGCTCGCGACCACCAACGTTTTCCTGCTCAACAGGATAGGTACTTACCTCCAAGCCGTGATCTCCGTCGTTGACAAAACTTTCTGAGGGGCTAAAATACGGCTCGCTCCTGCCTTAATATTTCAATATGACCTCTGAACTTCTCGATCCCGTCCTTCTGCAAACAGATTTTCCCGACCTCCAACTTCACGCCAGCGGTAAGGTGCGCGACGTTTACCAGCTCGACGCCGACCGGTTGCTCTTCGTCGCCACGGACCGTATTTCCGCCTTCGACTACGTGCTCGCCACCGGCATTCCGCATAAGGGACGAGTGCTGAGTCAGATATCGCTGTTCTGGTTCGACTTCCTGTCGGATATTGTCTCCAACCATTTCATCACTGCGGATGTGGAGCGCTATCCGCAGTCGCTGCAGAAGTATGCCGACCAGTTGCGCGGCCGTTCCATGGTGGTCCGGCGCGCGCAGATGTTTCCCGTCGAGTGCGTCGTCCGCGGCTATATCTCAGGGTCTGCCTGGAAGGAGTACAAGGCGACGGGTAAGGTGTGCGGCATCGAGTTGCCAGCCGGGCTTCGCGAATCGCAAGCATTTCCCGAGCCGATCTTCACGCCATCCACCAAGGCCACCAGCGGCCATGACGAGAACATTTCGTTTGCCCAGATGTGCGATATCGTGGGCACGGAGACGGCCAGCACTCTGCGCGACCTCACTTTGCGCGTTTACAAGAAGGCGGCCGATTACGCGCGTCAGCGTGGCATCCTCATTGCCGACACGAAATTCGAATTTGGCCGCACCGCCAAGGGGATCACGCTGGCCGATGAGGTCCTCACACCGGATTCGTCACGCTTCTGGCCCGCCGATAAATACGAACCGGGCCGGGCGCAAGAGTCCTACGACAAGCAATATGTCCGCGATTACCTGGAGGAGATTCGCTGGAACAAGCAACCCCCTGCGCCCGCTTTACCGGCCGAGGTTGCGCAACACACCAGCGAAAAGTATCTTGATGCCTACCAGCAGATTACGGGAAAGAAACTGGATGTGTGAGCGCAGGGTATTCCGCGGCATCCGGGTTCGCCGGAGCGCGACATGACGCCGGCGGATTGGGCGATTGTTGCGCTGATCGCTCTGAATGTTTTGTTGGCTGCCATGCATGGGTTCTTTGCCGAGGCCTTGAGCATGGCGGGATTGGTTGTAGGCTACGTGGTCGCGGCCTGGCAGTACCAAAGGCTCGCCGACTGGCTGTTGACGTTTCTGAATTCGGAATTGCTGGCAGAGATTTTCGGTTTCCTGATGATATTTTTTGCGATCCTGATCGTGTTCAGCATTGCGGGACGGATCGCGAGAAGGCTCATGAAGGAAGCCGGGCTAAGCGGTTTTGATCGCCTTCTGGGCGCGTTGCTGGGTGTGATGAAGGGCGCGCTGGTGGTGGCTGTCGTCCTGATGGGGATGACAGCATTCACTCCGACCTCTTCGATGTTGGAGAAGTCGGAATTGGCCCCTTATTTCTTGGTGGCCGGGAGAGCGGCGATCTGGGTGGCGCCGTCGGCTTTGCGATCCAGGTTCTACGAGGGACTCGATTTCTTACATCGAGCTCCGAAGGATTTGACGGGGACTCCGGCCGCCTCCAGGAAATAAATGCTGTTGGCTGTTTGAGCGAAGACATCAAAACGACGACTTTAAACGAAGAGAGAGACCTACCGTGAAAGATCAATTGGAAGCACTCATCCTGCAGATGTACAAAAGCAACATTCTCTACTCCGAGGGCGTGCGCGAGTTTAAGAAGCGCTTCATTCTCACCGTCCTTCAGGAAAACAAGGGCAACCAGTGCCGGGCCGCCCGCGAACTCGGCATGCATCGCAATACCCTCAGCCGCACCATCGATGAGCTCAAGATCGATGTACGCCAACTACGGGACGGCGCCAAGCGTCCGCCGCGCAGTGCGCGTCCGGTCACGCTGGAAAAAAAGGCTATTCGCTAGCGCCCTCGTTCGCATCACAAAAAATTAAGGCAGCCCTTGCGGGCTGCCTTTCTTGCCAAATCCCTTACTACTACTGGGAAGACGCTGCTTTGTGGTGAACCGCAGGCTTAGCCGGGGTCGGGGCCGCAGCTTTCAGCAGCTTGCCTTTCTCCATCACCATCATGAACGGACTGGGGGTATAGGAGGCGGGCTCACCCTGGAAGTCCAGACTGGCGCCTTCTTTGGGGATGAGCTTCAGCGGAACCTTGTCTTCGAAGGTGAGCGTGATGTCAGCCTTCTTGGCATCGATGTCATCCGAACTGCCCGCGATGTCGAACTCAGTCGCAGTAGCTTTGATGACGGTGCCGTTCATCTGTACCGGCTTACCCTTGATGGCGTTCCACACGGCATCCTGATCTTCCTGTTTGCCATTGGAGAGAACGAACTCCCAGGTCGCGAAGTCCATCTTATCCGGCGTCGTTGCTACGACCATGTTGTGAGCCTGTTCCGGCGGGGTAGGCGCGGGCTTGATCGTAAATCCAACGGGTTCAGCCGGGTTTGCCTTTGCCTGAGCCAGAAGATCGGTCCAGCCATCGTCTCCACCGTGGTACTTGATGTACTGATTCCTCGCGTATTTCTCGATCTGCTGCTGGTACTGCGGCGTCGGAGCCACAATCGAAGCACGGGCGGCGTACCAGATCGCATTAATCGAATCGGGCGGAATTTTCGGGTCCGGCGGAGTAGGACCGGCATAGGCCAGGGCTAAGGGATAAACAACGCTAAAGTCTGTAGGATTCGCATCAGCCGCGACGCGAAGCGCTTTGCGCGCATCGTCATAGTCCTTGTCGGTGAGATCCGAGATGCCGATGGCCGCGCTGAAAATGGCGGTCATCTGATCTTTCATCTTCTGAAAATCGCCGTCAGAAGTGCCCTCGGGCTTGGCGAACTTCGGCAGCGCGTCCAATCCCATCTGCCCGTATTTCTTGGCGTCCGCCAGGTCCTGCTGAGCAGCGGAGTCGCCGCCCTGTGCCTTCAGGCGATCAAAGTAGGCGAGCAACGCCATCGCCCGTACATTGGTGGGGTCGGCGGCAACCAGCTTCGTGGCCGTATCGATGGTCTTTTGCTGATTCCCCGTCTGCTGGTAGTCCTGCATGAGAGTTTGCAGCGCGGCTACCTTCATCACGCTATTCGGATATTGCGTCATGAATGCTTCCAGCCCGCTGATCTGAGCTGCGGGGTCGGTCTGCTTGATCGCTCCCACGTAGGCGTTGTACTCGGCGGGGTCCTTAATGACCGGCGCTTGCGGGGATGCTGGCGGTTGTCCCTGAGCTGCTTGCGCCGCCGGCTGCGATGGTTGTTGCGCTGGCTGCGCGGCACTCTGAGCGACTGCCGTTGCAGCCACCCCAAGCACAACCGTGACCAGAATCTTTTTCATCAGTGTTGGCTCCTTGCACCTTTGGGAATCGATAATGTCGTGAATAAGCGTTCTTGCTGAATTGTCGGCTCTTTGCCTGGACCGTTTACGCGCTCCGCATCCTGTCTGGAAATCCAAGTCGCGTCCGGGCAGGCCTCGCGAAATCGGGGCGAACTGGGGGTTAAGGCGAATACCCTTCTTTCCCGGTTGGCCGGATTATAAGTACCTCTTCTTCCGAAGGCAAGCAACTTCCCAGTTTCCCCCCGCCATTGTATAAAATGCAGAAGTGCTTCGCCGGGGAAGCCACGGTCGCATCCGCGCGGTTTCGCCGCTGTGGACAACTCAAGACATTGCATATGAATGCACTCTCAAACGATAAGGCCCATTTTCTTGCAGGGCAAGTAGCAGTGATTACCGGCGCCGGGCGGGGCATCGGAGCCGCCATTGCGAGCTCTCTCGCTCGACTGGGCGCGATCGGGGTGCTGTGCGGACGAAATCGCCTCGCTCTCGAATCCACCGCGAAAGCGATCGCCGATACGGGCGGGAAAGCCCAAATTGTTCCTTGCGATGTAACCAGCCTTAAGTCAGTGGAAGCGGCGTCCGGGCAAGTAACCGACTCTTTCGGGCGCGTGGATATTCTGGTCAACAACGCGGGCATAGCAGGATTCGGCGGTCCGCTGCATCAACTTCCCCCTGATACGTGGGAGCAGATTTTGAATACGAATTTGCGCGGCGCTTATTACGCCATCCGCGCGTTCGCTCCCTTGATGATTCGTGCCCGCTCCGGCCACATCATCAACATTTCTTCGCTATCGGGAAAGAACGCGCTGCCGAATGGCGCGGCCTACGCAGCCTCCAAGTGGGGACTGAACGGACTCACGTACTCCGTGGCGGAGGAACTGCGCACTCACAACATCCGCGTGAGTGTGATCTGTCCCGGCTCGACCAATACCGACCTGAGCCCCCACGCTGGCAAAGATCCTGCAAAGATGTTGCAACCGGAAGACGTGGCGCACGCGGTGAAGATGCTGGTGACGCAGAGTGCGCAGTCGTTTGTGAGTGAGATTCTTTTAAGGCCGACGCAGAAGCCGTGAGGCAAGCCGCCAAGGCTTTCGATCGTGAGGGGAACCAGCTGCGCGTCACTTCTTGAACAGATTCTCAAACGCCTGCCGCGCGTCATTCGGGCGCAGCGTTGCCGGCGTTGAAGTTTCTTTTTCGCGACTCACGCGGAGTTCGTAGAACGTGCAATCGTTGCGGGCGTCTTTCTTTTCGATGCGCTTCGGCACCGGTTGCATGCACTCGAACCGGCTGCCGGGATCAAAGTACGCGCACTGTTTGCAAGAATGCAGCTCGAAGCCGCACTTGGGGCAAAGGCCGGTGGGCGGCATCCCTGGCAAGACGGTTCCACACTGCGTGCATCGCGAGACGGCACGGGTTCCGGGCAAATTCAGAGGCTTCGGCCCCATGCTGTAATCGCGTCTTGCGGGAGGGACCGCTGGCGGCTTTTCCACAGACTCCCGGCGCGGCTTTTCCTCGCGATCGCGATCCTGATATCCGTGCTGACGGTATTTGGCTGCCACAAAGCCTCCCCAAGCATGCTGGCGTATTGTCGCGCCAGTCGCGCTTTACGGCAAGTCTGAACCTGATTTTTCTCCGTCTACTCCACTGCTTGCTACTCGGTACGCAGAACTCACTTCGCTACAATGGAAGTATGATCCACGAAATCTTCCCCGTCGGACCGCTGCAATGCAACTGCTCGATCATCGGCGACGAAACCACACGCGAAGCGATGGTCATCGACCCTGGGGATGACATTGAAGACGTTCTCGCGCTTATCCGCAAGCATAACCTGCAGGTCAAGCAGATTGTCATCACCCATGCCCACATCGACCATGTAGGGGGCGCGATGAAGCTTCGCGCCGTGACTGGCGCGCCCATCCTGCTTAACCAGAACGACTACGCCCTGCTCAAGATGCTCGATGCGCAAGCCGCTTGGGTGGGCATGGCCGCGCCTGGTGCAGTTGAGATCGACCAGAGTATAAGCACTGGCGATACCGTGAAAGCTGGAGCCCACAGCGCCAGCATTCTGCACACTCCGGGTCACACCGAAGGCAGTATCTGCCTGTATTTCCCCGCCGAAAAAACTTTGATTGCGGGCGACACGCTATTCGCCGGTTCCATTGGACGCACGGACCTGCCCGGCGGATCGATGCAGAAAATCATGGAATCGCTGCGCGGAACAGTGCTCGCTCTGCCGGACGAGACCGTGGTCGTGCCCGGCCACGGGCCGCTGACTACGATCGGAGAAGAGCGGGAGAGCAACCCATTTCTGGTGAAGAGATAGAGCTTGTTGAGTGTTGACGGGCACCCGAACCCCGCAGGCTCTAATTGGCAACTATTAATTCCAAAAGTCGCCTGATCCCTTCCGCGAATTCATTCTCTACGGCGATCAAGCTCAGCACCAGATAGCCATCGCTCGGGAAGTCATAGAAGTGCCCGGGATGCACCAGCACCGATTTTCTGCGTAGCAGATCAACCGCCAGCTCTTCATCGGTTTGCATTACCGGGACGCGCAAAATTGCGTACCATCCACCTTCCACATTTAAACGTTGGCACATCTTCTGCGCGGCCAACTGGCGGTCGAGTTCAGCGAGGTTCGCGAGCACTCGATCCAGCAGCTGCCGTTGAACACTTTGCCGCTGCTCAAGCAGCGCGGGCGTGGCCCACTGGATGGGGGCATTCATCGAAAGATACGTGTCGGAGATTACCTCAAGCCGTGCCTGTGCCGCCTCTCTCTGCGCCACCGGGCCGCTAGTGACAATCCATGCCAATTTCATTTGCGGCAGCGCGGAGATCTTAGAGATTCCACTCAGGGTAAAGCTGAGGACACCTTGATTCGCGACAAAGCTTTGTTGCGGCACTCCGTTGTGAGCGTAGTCGAGAAAAACCTCATCCGCGATGATGGCCAGCCCGTGTTCCGCACAAAAGGCGTTGAGCAGCTCCTGCTCTTGCGCATGGACATACGAACCTGTGGGATTGTTCGGATGAACCACAACCACGCCCCGCGTCCTTCGCATAACCACTTTCTCCAAGGACGGAAAATCCATCTGCCAGCCGTGGTCATAAATTAAGGGATAGGACACGAGCTTCACATCCTGCAAGTCCGCGAGAAATTCAAACAAAGGATAGCTCGGCTTCGGAACCAGCAACTCGTCCCCTGGATTGCAGAGCAGGCGAAACACAAACGAATAACCTTCACTGGTGCTTGTGGTCAGAATCAGCCGCCCCGGGTCGAGGCCGTCCATTCCGTGTTGCGCCCGGTAGTAGTTCGCAACCGCGCTCCGCGCGCTGGGCAACCCCTTTGGCTGAGGATCGTAATCCATCGCCCGCGGCGAAGCCAGCGATTCAAGAATCCGTGCATCGTCGAAGTGCAGCCCGATTTTTGTCGGATTCGAGATCGTCAGATCCAACACGTGGGCACCGCTCGATTTCACTTCTTCGAGCGTGTCCGTCAGTCGATTGCGCGTGAGCTTCCAGTTGGTGCGGTCGGAAAACATCCTAAGGTGTGCTTCTGCTTCTATGGTTGCAAGTAAAACCCTAGCTCCTGCGGCGGCGCAAGAGTCTTGGTGAGATCGTATTGCCGGCGCACCTGCCGCACCGCGACGATCTTTTTCTGAAACTCGCGAGCCAGGGTGTCGTAGCGTACCAGAACATTATCCAGCCAGAACGGGTGATATTCGCGCAGCCATGCTTCCCGGTACATCTCACTCAGGCGCGTGGTCGCATCGCGCAGATCTTCCAGCCGGGCATTAGCGTCCGTGATTTCCGCCAGGTCATTGTCCACGCGCTCAGCATCGGTCTGGTTCTGGAAAGCGTCCCAGTAAAACCTGCTGATCTCCTGAGTAAACTCAGCCTTCATACCCAGGACGTCCCAACGCCACGCGCCCAGCGTCATGTCGGCTAACGTGGTCTGGTTGGCGCGCGCCTTGTCAGATTTGCGGTAGAGCGATTCCAGCGCGTGCTCCGCGCCCAAACGCATCTCAGCGGCGGCCGGCAAAATCTTCTGCATTAGCGCTGCGCCTTCCTGCGTGAAGGGGTCGGCCCAGAACAACTCATCCGTCTCCAAGACAATGTGATTCTTCGCCAGGGCCTGATGCCCGCTGTCCAGATTCTCCAGCACGTCGCGGAAAGTGGCATCCTCGTTGCGATAGAAGGCCCAATCGTAGTCATTCTTGAAATCGTCGATATTGGATTCGCCCGCTTGCCATCCTGCCGCCGCGCCAAAAACCAGAGCCGGCCATGCCATCCCGTAGATCGACTCGCCATCGTCGTTCCAGGTTGTGTTCAGCATGCCCATCGCTTCCAGCTTTTGTCCGTCGCGTACGAAGTTGCGGATATCCACGAAGGCGACATCCAGGTCCGGCCAGACCTGGCTCCAGTTGTTTGCGCCCGGAGCCACGACCACGCGGAGTCCGGCATCGCGATACGGTTTGATGATGCTCTCGTAGCTGGGCTTCGCATCATAATCCCAGGGAACCGCAATCATGTCCTTGGGCAGAATGGTGAGAAGTTGCGGATACTTTACCGCGATGTCTCCCCAGAACATGAGTTGCTTGTGATAGGGCTGAAGAATGCCGCTCACTTTCTGCATGTGCTCGAGATACACGCGGCCCAGGCCGATTTCGCTGGCACGCGCCGCGGTTTGTCCATGACCAAGTTCAAATGTCTCATCGCCGCCCACATGCAAAAAGGGTCCGGGAAAAAGCGGCACCAGGTCCGCATACATCGCCTTGATCAGGTCATAGGACCGATCCTTGGTCGGCGTGAGCACATGGCCATGCGGTCGCTCCGCCACATCGGCATAGATCTCATACTTCAGCATGTGGTGGAGGTGTCCGAAGGTTTGCTGCTCGGGAAGAATCGTGACGTAAAGATTCTTTGCATAAACCACCAGCGCCTTGATCTCCTGGGGCGTAAGCGCGGCTTCTTTTGGCGCCACCAAAGGCTGGCTGGCAAAATCGAATACGTGCTCCATGTAGAGAGCAAACAGATTTACTTTGTATCCGGCCAGCATGCGAATCTGATACTTCATGAATTCTTCGGTCGGAATCGGACCTCGGCTGATGTCGTCTTGCACGCCGCGCCACTCCATGCTGGGCCAATCGCGGATCGACACCGCCGGACAAACCAGGCTTCCGCCATCTTCGCGAAGTAGTTGGCGCAACGTCTGCACGCCGTAGAAGAGTCCCTGGCCTGTGTTGGCGGCGACGATGAGATGAGCTTTGTCCGAGAACAGAAGGTAGCCCTGGTCGCCAATCGAATCCGCCTTCAGGCCCCTCGCCGCCAGGAACTTTTTGACCCCCTGGTCCTGCAAGCGTGCGAGAACGATAGTGCTGCGCTCCTGCTTTGCGTCTGGTTTTTCACCGGTAATGCTCACCTTCAAACCAGAACGGTCGTGGATCTCTTCCGCCAGCGTTTCCGCCGCGATGCGATCCTCGGCCTGGTGCCCAAACTCAACAAGGATTCGGGTGGTGGGCTTTACGCGAAAGCTGCCAGCATGCAGTTGTACTTCTTTCGGCTGAGGAATCAACTTCAGTGGATTGTGAGGCTCGGGAGTTTCCGCGAAGGCTAGCGCAATGAGAAGCGGAACGACCGGAAAAAACAGAGCGGCTCTTTTCATTCGGGTCCTTGGGAGAAAACGGTCTGGGCTCTATTCTAGCGGCAACCAAAGGCAACAGACGGCAGAATCAACTAAGACTTTCCGAACGCCTCTTTGTTTACCACATAAGGCATCTTCGTGATGTCACCACCGTAGTTCGCTTCGAGGACGTCGATCAATCCCTGCACACACCGTCCGGCCATGCCCTTGTTAGGATCGACGTCGAGCCGCGTGATGCGGGCTGCGCTGGCGAAGTGCGGGAACAGGCGGCAGCGGTCGGCGATCGCAGGGTCGCGAAGCGGTGAGTCCGCCGGCAATGGCTCTTTCTCATAAACATCGAGGGCTGCGCCCGCGATCCAGTTTTCTCGCAGTGCTCTCACCAGAGCCGCCTCATCCACGACCGGGCCGCGAGAGTCGTTCACCAGAAATGCCGTCGGCTTCATCAGCTTCAAGGTCTGCTCGTTGAACAGATGGTAGGTGGGCGTAGAGCTTTCGCCGGGCCGCAACAACGGAACATGGACGCTCACGAAATCGGCCTGGCGCAGCGCGTCTTCAAACGGCACGTACTTGATCCAGTTTTTCTCTTTGGTTATGCCGCGCGCGTGGCGCAAGTCCATCGTCTCTTGAATGGCCTTGATGTAATCGTGATTCTCGTAGGCGGGGTCGTAGCAAAGCATGTTCATATCGAAGCCGGCGCACTTCTTGATCAGCGCCAGCCCGATGCGTCCCGTGCCGATGATCGCAATCGTCTTGCCCGTGACTTCGTCGCCCAGAAACGGCAAGTAAGGATGCCAATATCCCCACTGGTTATCGCGCGTCAGGTGCTCGGCTGGCCACATCTTGCGGGCCAGCACGCCGAGCATGAAGAAGGCAAACTCCGCAGTAGCTTCGGTCAGAACGTCGGCGGTGTGAGTGAAAGGAATCTTGTAGCGATTGGCGTCGGCGCGATTGATATTGTCGAACCCGACCGCAATCTGGGCCACAACTTTTAGCGTGTTCTTGCCGGCTTCGAAGACCTGGGCGTCGATCGGATCGCGAAGCGTGGTGATCAAGCCATCGATGCCGGACTTGACCTTGTCGATGATCAAACTCTTGGGCGGAGCTTCCGGCTGAGGATAGACTTCAACTTCGTATCCCCGGTTACGCAGCAGGTCGAGAGCTTCTCCGATGTCGCAGGTCGAAAAAATACGCAGTTTCTTATCCATGTCACTTTCAGAACGACTGAGATTGAATTTGACTCAGCCCGCTCACACTGCAAGACACCGAAAATATCATACGTGACAAGCCGACGACGTACGGAAGCCGCCCTTCATCGCGGTCATGCTGCAACGCGCTGCCTTGGGCTATAATGGCCGGCACCCATGCCACTCGTCTCTGGCACCAAGCTCGGGCCATATGAAATTCAAGCGCCGCTAGGCGCTGGCGGAATGGGCGAGGTGTACCGTGCGCGCGATGCCCGGCTCAACCGCGACGTCGCCATCAAGATTTTGCCCTCTTCGTTCTCCGCTGATCCCGACCGCCTGCAGCGTTTCGCGCAGGAATCCCGCGCGGCCGCGGCGCTCAACCACCCTAATATTCTTTCGATCTTCGACATCGGCGAGGATCATGGCGCACCCTACGTAGTTTCTGAACTGCTCGAAGGCGAAACTCTCCGCGACCGCCTGCGCGACTCGGCGCTCCCTTCCCGCAAAGCCATCGACTATGCCCAGCAGATCGCAAGCGGCCTCGCCGCCGCCCATGACAGGGGCATCGTCCATCGCGACCTGAAGCCGGAGAACATCTTCCTCACGCACGACGGACGCGCCAAGATTCTGGATTTCGGCCTTGCCAAGTTCACCCGCCCGGAGGCCGATGCGTCCGGCGAAGCACCCACGCAGCAAGTCATCGGCACAGACGCGGGCACCGTCATGGGCACCGTCGGTTATATGTCGCCCGAGCAAGTTCGGGGCAAACCTGCCGACGCACGCGCCGACATCTTTGCCTTCGGCGCCATTCTCTACGAGATGCTTTCCGGCAAGCGCGCCTTCCACGGCGACTCTCCCGTCGACACCATGAGCGCGATCCTTAAAGAGGAGCCTCCCGACCTCAGCGAGACGAATCGCAACGTCTCGCCTGCTCTCGAACGCATCGTCCGGCATTGCCTCGAGAAAAATCCGGCGGAGCGCTTTCAGTCCGCGCGCGATGTGGCCTTCAACCTCGTGGCTCTCACGGATATTTCGACGTCCAGCCGCGGGGGCGTGCGCGCCATCCCGGAAGAACCGGCTTCACGCCCGTGGCTTCTGCCCTTGCTCGGTGGATTGCTCCTGCTCGGATCGTGGGTCGCCATCTATTACTTCGCTCATCGCGCCTCCGCCGCCACGGCGAACCCGACCTTCCACGAAGTCACCTTCCGCAACGGTACCGTCTGGGCCGCACGCTTCGCACCGGATGGACAGACCATCGTCTACGGCGCAGCCTGGGAAGGCCAGCCGCAGGAAATTTTCTCCACCGCTTCGACAGCAGCGACTCCCGCACCGTGGGTTTGCCGTCCGCGCAGATTCTATCGATCTCTTCCAAAGGCGAGATGGCGATCTCCTTACATCCCACGAACACGGGAGCTTTCGTTCAGAACGGAACTCTGGCTCGAGTCCCGCTTGCTGGAGGCGCGCCGCGCGAGGTGCTCGACAAAGTGGCTTGGGCAGACTGGACACCCGACGGCCAGTCCCTTGCTGTTATCCGTCCAAGCATGATCGGAATTCTGCATCTGGAATTTCCGGTCGGGAATGTGATCTACGAGCCTCGCGGCTGGGTCAGCCATGTGCGTTTCTCGCCCAAGGGAGATTTTTTGGCGATCGCCGACCATGTACCAGGCGGCGACGACGGTCGCGTAGTCATCCTCGATGCGCACGGAAATCCCAAAGCGAGTTCTTCTTATTACTCGAGCGTCGAAGGGCTGGCCTGGGCTCCGGGCGGGAAGGAAGTATGGTTCTCCGCTGTCCCCGCCGGATCGGAACGCGCCGTCTATGCGCTGGACTTCTCCGGCAGGGAACGCCTCATCTACCGTGCGCCCGGCGGCCTGACAATTCACGACATCAGCCGCACTGGCCTGGTTCTCCTGACTGCGGATAAATCTCGTATGAGCCTTTCGGCGCTCGCTCCCGGCGAAACGCGAGAACGTAGTCTGACCTGGTTTGACTGGTCTCTACTCGCCGATATGTCCGGCGACGGCAAGACCATCATCTTCTCCGAGACCGGCGAAGCGGAAGGTTCGAACTATAGTATTTTTCTGCGTAAGACTGATGGATCGCCATCGATCCGGCTTGGCGACGGTGGCTTTGGCTCACTTTCTCCCGATGGGCAATGGGTGGTGTCTATCGTAGGAGCGCCCGCAAGGCTGGTACTTCTACCCACCGGCGTCGGAGAGCCGAGGCAGCTTACCGACGACAAACTCGACCACTTCGACACCGGTTGGGCACCGGATAGCAAGTCGATCGTTTTCTCTGCCTCCGAGCCCGGACATGGTGCTCGCACCTATCTATTAGATATTCAGGGTGGCACGCCACGCGCCGTGACTCCTGAGGGCACTTCGGGTCGATTCGTTACACGAGACGGCAAGTACCTTCTTGCTATCGACGTGAAACGCCAGATCTGGCTCTACCCGTTGGCTGGCGGGAGTCCACGGCAACTCGACGTAACTTTGCGCGCCGAAGAACTTGCCGTTGGCCTTTCCGGAGACGGCAAGAGCTTGCTGGTGGCGAGTCGCGGCATCCCACTCAAACTTTTCCGACTGGATCTCGCTTCCGGTCACCGCGAGCCTTGGACGGAGATCGCTCCCGCCGATCCCGCGGGCGCGCAAGGCATCCCAACCATCAGGTTTAGCGCGGATGGAAAGTCGTATGCCTATTCCACATTCCGCGTGCTCTCCGACCTCTACGTCGTCGAGGGTTTGAAATGAGGCGCGATTTTGTGGAAGCAACTCCGATTACCGCATGCCCGCGTAGAACAGATGCTCGCGCTCTTCCCGCTTCTCTTCCGCGCATTTCTTCTTGAAGGCCATTAACTCCGCGGCTTTGAGCGCGATGTGCTCGCCACTTACTTCGAATTCCTTGATCAACTCCCAGGGTGCGCCGGAGTCACCAAAGCGGTCTTTCACCCCGATAGCACCGGTGATTACCGGCAGCCCATAGAGTTTCGGACTCTCCGTCAGAATCGCGCTAACCCGCCAGGCCAGAGCTCCGATCTGATGCTCTTCAGCCGTAATCACTACACCAGTGTCTTGAGCCGCGCGAATGACGGCTTCTGCGTCAATCGGTTTCAGTGTGTGCAGGTTCAGCACGCGAGTTTCGTAGCCGTAATCGCGCTTCAGGATATATGCCGCACGCATGGATTCCGGAACCATCGGCCCGCAGGCAATGATGCTCAGATCCTCCAGCTCAGTTTCATACGACGATTCCAGGCGCGTTTCAAAAGCGTCGGCGAAATTCGATGTCTCGCCGCGCAGGCGAATGACGTTCGCTTTGCCAAACACGAACGGCGTCTTCTCATTCGTGACCACCGGCGTGGCCTCGCGGGCAAAGCGAATGTACTTTGGCCCCACATGCTGGAGTAGCAGGTAATTCGTCGCCTTGCGCGTCTCCTCCACATCGCAGGGCACAACCACTGACATATTGGGCAGGCCTTGCATGGCGAACAGATCTTCCAGCGCCTGATGCGTAGCGCCGTCGGGACCGACCGAAACTCCACCGTGAGCTCCCGCAATCAAGACGTTGAAATTTCCGTAGCATACCGAAGTGCGAATCTGGTCCAGATTGCGCGCCGCGGCGAACGTTGCATAAGTTCCGAGCACGGGCAGCTTGCCTTCTTTCGCCAAGCCCGCAGCCGCCGATGTGGCCGATTGCTCGGCGATCCCCAGGCTGATCCAGCGCTTCTTGCGCTCGGGCTTGTTAGCATAGAAATCGCTGATGGTAATCGATCCGGAAATATCCAGGCCCAGGCAAACTACGCGCTCATCGCCTCCGTTTTCTGCCAGCGATCGGCCAAAGCCTTTCCGCGTCGGCTCCATCTTGACTTTCATCGTGTCCCCGGCATTCCACCAGTAATCCCGCGAGAACTTCGGCAGCTGCGAGTCGAGTTTGCGCTCCGCTTCTGCCTGGTAGCGCTTCGCCTTGTCGAGCAGTTGCTGCACCGGAATGCGTTCGCTGAGGCCGAGTTCACTCAGAGCCTTGGTCAGCTCTTCATAGTTCGGCGCCTTGCCGTGCCATCCTGCCTGATCCTCCATAAAGCTGACGCCCTTACCCTTGACTGTATTGGCCAGGATAACGACCGGCTTCCCTTCTGACGCCTTAGCCTGCTGAAGCGCGTCCACTACATGATTCATGTCGTGTCCGTCGATCCGCACGACGTCCCAGCCGAAGCTGCCGTACTTGGCGCAAAGGGGCTCAACGTCCATCACGTCTTTCACCCAGCCATCAATCTGCAAACGGTTGCAGTCGATGATGCCGATCAGGTTGTCGAGGTGGAAATGTCCGGCCTCCATGGCCGCTTCCCAAATCTGTCCCTCCTGCTGCTCTCCGTCGCCCATCAAACAAAATGTTTTGTGACGCTTACCGTCTAGTTTCGCCGCCAATGCGATGCCTACCGCGATGCTCAAGCCTTGCCCCAAGGAGCCGGTAGAGACCTCAACGCCCGGCAGTTTGAGCCAATGCGGATGTCCCTGATAAGCGGAGCCAAGTTTGCGCAGCGTCATCACGTCCTCGACAGGACAGAAGCCTGCAACGGCCAATCCGAGATACAGGTTGGGAGCCTTATGCCCGGTCGACCAGATGATGCGGTCGCGGCCAGGCCAGGAAGGATTTTTCGGATCGTGATTGGCGACCTTGAGATAGAGCGCGGCAGTAATATCCATTATCGATAGCGTGCCGCCCGCGTGACCCGAACACGCCGCGCACAGCGCGATCAGATCATAACCACGCATCAAGTTGGCAGCGTCCTTCAGCTGTTCGATGGAATAGTCGCGGATGATATTGCCAGTAGTGGAATCTGTGAGGGCCATGGCCTACCCCTTCGCGCCGGAAGAAAGAAAAATGCACGGTGCTACGCCGAGCTTAGTGGGATGCGGTGAGGCCGGCTGTGATGGAAATCACGATGTGAGGTGACGCGAAAGCGCTTCGTTATTCAAATTTCCAGCGTGTGGATTTGCCCACGAACTCCTTCTCCCATAGGCCGAATACCACGCGGGGGCGAACCGCGAAAACTGGCTCCTTCATGGAGAGGATGTCCGGCTCCATTCCCTTCATGTCGAATTTGTACTTGCGCTCGTATTTGGGAAGGAACCTGCGGCGCGCCGGAACATCGGCAATCACGGCGACGCCTTCCACAATGACCGCTTCCTGCGCGTGCTCGGTACACACGACGCACTTTTTGTTCTGCGCCAGGTTGCGGGCCTTCCGCGACTTGCTACCGGTGCTGAACAGAAAGCAACCATCCTGCCACAAGCCCCAAACCACCATGGTGTGAGGCGAAACGCCGTGCGGCGAACCATCTGGCCTGACGGTCGTGATCCAGTAATTATGGGATTTCTTCAGGCGCTGCTCGGCCCAACTCCACGGGAGCAACCCTTTGTTGCCCGTGGGCAGGCCATAACCGGGCGCATGCAGACGGCTGGCCTTCGGCTTTCCAGTTCGCGATGGAATCCTTTTCGCCGACATGAATCAGATCGGTGCAAACGAAGCCGGGATAAACGACTTTACAGATTCTTCCCGGTCCACTGGTCGATGCGATCAAGCGCCTGCTGCAGGTTCTCCAGCGAATTCGCCACGCTGAAGCGCAGGTAGCCTTCTCCGTACTCCCCAAAAGCCGTGCCCGAGAGGGCCGCCACTCCGGCTTGCTCCAGCAGCGCGTCTGCCAGCGGCTTCGACTTCCATCCAGTCTTCGTGATGTTGGGAAAAACGTAGAACGCGCCCTTGGGCATACGGCAGGAAAAACCTTTGATCTTATTCAAGCCGGCGACGAACACGTCGCGACGCCGTTTGAACTCGCCACACATGTGATCGACCGAACTCTGATCTCCGCGCAGCGCCTCAATCCCAGCGATTTGCGTAAAGCTGGCGGTGCAGGAGCTGGAATTCGTCATGAGTCGAGTGATTTGCGCCGCCAGATCAGGCCGCATGACGCCGTAACCCATGCGCCATCCCGTCATCGCGTAGGTCTTCGAAAAACCGTCGAGCAGGATCGTGCGCTCCTGCATCCCAGGCACTGACATGATGGAGAAGTGCTCGCCTTCAAAAAGCAGCCGGCTGTAGATCTCATCCGATAACACCAGAATGTTGCGGTCGCCAATGATCTTCGCGACGTCCTCTACGTCTTTTCGCTCCATCACCCCGCCCGTAGGATTTTGGGGTGAATTAAGAATGATCAGCCTTGTACGGTCGGTGATGAGCGCAGCGAGTTCGTTTACATCCAGCGAAAAGTCATGATCTTCGCGAAGCCGGATCGGGATTGCTTTGCCGCCGACATAATGAATCATCGATTCGTAGATGGGGAAGCCTGGATTGGGATAAATAACCTCATCTCCTTCATCAATCAATGCCAGAATCGTGAAGAAAATGATTGGCTTACCTCCTGGCACGACCACCACTTCTTCGGCTGCAACTTTCACTGCACGAGTGCGGCTTACATAATCGGCGATAGTCTGGCGCAGTTCCGGCAGGCCAGCTGACGGGCCATAGTGCGTCCAACCTTTGTGCAGCGCGTCGACGGCGGCTTCGATCACGTTCGCCGGAGTGTCGAAATCCGGCTCACCGATCTCCAGATGGATGATGCTCTTTCCCTGGCGCTCCAGCGCCCGCGCCTTGTTTAGAACTTCGAAAGCAGTTTCGGTGCCCAGCCGCGACATCCGGCGCGCAAGCTGCAATTCATGTTGTGTGGTTGGCATGATTCTCGAAGACCCTCGCAGTAGCTAAACGGCACATTATACGCCGGGGTTGCAGTGGGGATTCGGAGGATGTCGGTGCATGCGGGGTGACGACAACAATTAGCGAATTGACCTGGCGGCACGACTGCACTACTGGGAAGTTTGGACGTCCATGTTCTCATCAATCGAAAGCTGGGCGGGCGTGCCGGAGTTGTCGTCCCCGGAGCGGGTAGCGACCACACGAAAGCCACTGGAACTGGTCTGGACCTCGTAGCTATAAGGAGGACGCTGCCGGGCGACGGTCACGTAGTGGTTCGAAACCAGTTCATCGAGGGATGCATATTTCGCTTCGCTGGCGTAGTACTGGCGCTCCGCAGTAGCGATGCTGATGAGGTCGGCCCTCACACCGGTGATGTTGATGGCGGCCTTTGGGCTATTGGCTCCGGCGGCGGCAGAAGAGCTCTGCGCCTGCCTGGAATAAATGTACATGCCAACGCCCAATACGATCACGACGCTGAGAAACCCGAACAGGCGGCCCATGTGTTCCCTCCTGATGGCAATTGCACCGCGAATCGCGATCGCTGACAAGTAACCAGAGGGCAGCGACCTGTTTGATGTGGAGTCCTAAGTGTCGGGCCGATAGCGATAATTAGCTCGCAATTGTCGTGATCCTCCCGTAGTCGCTCGAAAGCTTCCTACGAACCGACTTCTCGTTACTAATCCGGTCAACTTCCTCAAAGCCCGTTTCTGAACAGTTTTAGAGTTGGGCTGACAATATGCCGTCTTCCTGGGCTGCCATTTCTTGGATGGGCTGGGGACAATATCAATCTCGGCCTCGAATCGGTCCCGATTTGACCCGCCGTGAGTACCATTGAGATCGCGGCCATTGCAAGCTAAGGTCGTAACGTCGCTCTTGGCTCGAACGCGCTAAGACGCTTCGACTCATTTAGCTGATTCTGCTTTTGTAATGCCGCCTTTCAGTAACTTGGCGAACTGCTGGGGAAGCACTGGCCGGCTGAAATAGTATCCTTGCGCCTCGTCACATTGGTGAGCCTGAAGAAATGCCAGCTGTTCTTGCGTTTCCACGCCCTCAGCAATCACCCGAAGCTTAAGGCTTCGGCCCAAGCCGATCACTGCCTTCACGATGATGGTTTCGTCGGGTACGGTCGTGATCTGACCGACGAACGACTGGTCGATCTTGAGGGCATCAATGGGAAACTTCCTAAGATAGCTCAGGCTGGAGTACCCCGTGCCGAAGTCATCGATCGCCACCTGTACTCCTCTGTCTCGCAGTGCCGTGAGAATGGATGCGGTGGACTCGGCATGCTTCATCAGAACGCTTTCGGTCAACTCCAGTTCAAGAAGTCTCGGATCCAAGCGCGTATCGTGGAGGATGGCGAATACACCTTCAAGAAAGTTCTCGCTTCGCAACTGCATCGCAGAGATGTTCACCGCCATGGTCCCCAGGGGCAGGCCGGCATCCACCCAGGCCCGGGCTTGCTGGCAGGCTTGACGAAGAACCCATGTGCCGATCGGCAGAATCAGGCCGCAGTCTTCCGCAACGGGAATAAATTGTGCGGGAGAAACCGGCCCTCGAATGGGATGGGTCCAACGTAGCAATGCTTCTGCGCCGGTAATCCTCCCTGTCTTCAGGTTGATCTTCGGCTGGTAGTGCACCACAAATTCCTGCCGTTCCAGGGCGCGCCGCAGGCCCTCCTCAATGGATTGCCGCTCCACAGCCCGGACGTTCATGGCCGGCTTAAAATACTGATACGTCTGACGCCCATTCTCCTTCGCCTGGTACATGGCGGTGTCGGCATTCTTGATCAGAGTCTCCGCATTTAGGCCGTCATCGGGATAGAGACTGATGCCAACGCTGCAGGTGACGTGAAGATCGTGCTGGTCAATGAAATGAGCTTCGGCCACCCCCCGCAGCATTCTTCTCGCGGTGATCGAGGCATCTTCCGAATCTTCCTCTTCGGAAAGCAGCACAACGAATTCATCCCCGCCCTGCCGGCTTACCGTGTCCGAACCGCGTACGCAATCCACCAGGCGTTTTCCCACAGATTGAAGAAGCTTGTCGCCGGTGGGATGCCCGAGGGAATCGTTGATGTGTTTGAAACCATCCAAATCCAGGAACAGCACCGCGACTCTTCTCCGGTGACGCAATGCTAAGAGAATCGCTTGATTAACCCGGTCATTCAGGAGCATGCGATTGGGCAAGCCTGTCAAAAAATCGTGCTCGGAGGAATGGATCATCAGCGCTTCCGCTTTTTTCCGCGTGGTGATATCGCGGATCGCCGCCGTCACCAGGATGCCTTCGGCGCCCTCCAGCGGGCTCAGCATGATCTCGATAGGAAACTCACTTCCATCCTTCCGCCGCCCGTTGAGCTCGATCCCCATACCGATCTGCTGCGCCAGCGCGTCTTCCGCGGATCGAAGAGCGTCCGCGATCAGCCGTTCTGCGAAGCCCTCCGGAATGATGTTCTTCACCTTCTGCCCCACGAGTTCATCGCGGCGGTAGCCAAACTGTTTCTCCGCCTGAACGTTCAGCAGAACGATCTCCCCGTCCTGGTTCACCACCACCATCGCGTCCGGAGCCGCTTCCAGCAGCCCGCGGTACCTCGCCTCCGACTCCTCGCTCTCGCTGAGGTCGTGGCTGATCTCAGAAAACCCCCGCAGACTTCCGTCCGCGTCGCGCAACGCTGTGAGGGTGGCACTCGCTAGAAATTGCGAGCCGTCCTTCCGCACGCGTATGCCGTGTTCTTCGTGGCGGCCGCTTGCGGCAGTCATCCCCAGCACCTCCTCCGGCCTGCCCCGCTTGATATCTTCCGGAGAAAAGAAGCAAGAAAAGTTCTGACCGATAATCTCACCGGCGGTGTAACCTTTCATCCGTTCGGCGCCGGCATTCCAACTGACAACCCGGCCCCCCGGGTCTAACAGAAAGATCGCGTAGTCATGGACTCCGTCAAGGAGCGTGCGATATTTTTCTTCGCTGTCCCGGAATGCTCCCTCCGCCCGCCCGCGCGCCGAGTTGTCGCGCTGCGCGCCCCAACCGGCGGCAGCGGCGATCAAGAAGCCGAGAACGGTTCCGAAGATCAGAACCATCTTGGTCTGGCCCAAGTGCCGGGTGGTGTCCGCGTTGCGCAGCGCCAGCAATCGCAGTTCTTCGCCCTGCAACCTGCCAGCTACCGCCAGAAACTCGTCCATGGTTTCCTGGACTGATTCGCTTCGAGCCGCATTCGCCCCCGGACCCCCGGCTTGGTGAAGACTGATAACCATCTCCGCGCGCTGGATCTTCTGAGCAGTCAGGCTTTCGAGCGCGGGAACCTGTCGCTGTTGTTGAGGGTTGTCCGATGTCAAGTAGCGAATCGCTGCCTGGTCCTGCGCGACCTTTAGCAGGCCGGCACGGTAGGACTCGAGATAGGACTCCTTGCCGGTCAGTGCAAATCCACGGGAATTCGATTCGATGCTCTCCACGGCAAAGACTAAATCCTGGACGCTTTCCAGAACCTTGTGAGCGTGGCCCACCCACCGCGCGCTCTCCCCGGACACGACTATGCCTCGATAGGAAATCGCACCAACAACAAGTAAAGTCAACATGGCGGAACCGAACGCGAGTTGCATCTTGCGATTCAAACGGGACTTTGGTCTCATTTCACCTGTTCTTAGCGTTCCACTGACGTTCTCCGTGTCCAAAATGTGGATTGTGCGTATGAAAAGCGGACGAAAACCACCAGCCGGCTGGTCACTAGCCGGACTTCCATCGGCGCTCATGAAACAGAAGTTAAGCCTTTGTCTTCAATGATGTGGCAGGGATCCTACAACTTGCCGAGCGCAGACCCGCGTACAAATGGATGCAAGGGAACGGCCATGATGAGATGTGTCGTTTGTGATCGGCTGGAAGTTCGACTGACCGCCGACAGGACGTTTAAGTACGCAGGGGGGATTGCCACAATCCGCACGCTACTAAGCACAACAGGCATGCCGCGCAGCGCCAAGTGTCAGGCCGGGGAGACACACGGGCTCAACCCGCTGCGCAAGTCGTGACTGCCGTTCAGGGCCCATGAAAGGGCGCGTCGAGACCGAGATTGCCATCTCCCTCGCATGCCGGGCGTTCGCCGTATTCGCGAATTGTGGCCAGTTGACGGGCAAGCGGGAAGTAATCCCAAGGGAAGGTTTGCCGACCAACCCTCCGGAATCAGTACGCATCCTCTGCAATGCTTACGGGCTATAATTGCGCGCATCGATGGCGCTTACCTCGGGCACCAAACTCGGGCCGTACGAGATCGTATCGCCTGTAGGAGCAGGCGGCATGGGCGAGGTGTACCGCGCACGCGACACGCGGCTCGGGCGTGATGTCGCGATCAAAGTGCTGCCAGAGGCGCTGGCTCATGATGCCGACCGACTGCGGCGTTTCGAACAGGAAGCGCGCACGATTGCGGCGCTGAATCATCCGAATATCCTAGGAATCCATGACATTGGCGCGCACGACGGCGCGCCGTTTCTGGTCAGCGAATTTCTTGAGGGACAAACACTGCGCGACAAGCTCGTATCAGGGCCGCTGCCGGCGCGGCGCGCGATCGAATACGCGCTGGGCATCGCGCAGGGACTCGCGGCGGCACACGAGAAAGGAATCGTGCACCGCGATCTGAAACCGGAGAACGTGTTTGTCACTCGTGACGGACGGATTAAAGTGCTGGATTTCGGGCTGGCGAAGCTGGTCAGGCCGGAGGAAAACCACGAAACTGCAGTGACGCTAACGAGCACGCCGACTTTGCCGGGTATGGTGATGGGTACCGTAGGCTACATGTCGCCGGAGCAGGTGCGGGGCGAGCCGATCGGCCCGCGATCGGACATTTTCAGTTTCGGTGCGGTGTTGTACGAGATGCTCACCGGCAAACGCGCTTTCAAACGCGAGACGTCCGCAGAAACGATGACCGCGATTTTGCACGAAGAGCCGCAGGCAATGAGCGACACCGGTGAGCAAGGTCCGCTGACACTGCAGCGGATTCTTGCGCGATGCCTGGAAAAGAATGTCGAGCGACGATTCCAGTCGGCCAGTGATCTGGCGTTTGCTATTGAATCGCTGAGCGGAACCTTCACCGGAACTTCGGCAGGAACTTCGACCGCGAAGAGTGTGTCGCAGCCGAAGTCAGGGCGAGCGTGGCTCCCGTGGGTCATAGCCGCTGCACTGCTGGTGGGAATTGCGGTCTGGGGAATTTCTCGGCCGGCGGCGGCACCGGCCAACCCGCTCGAAAAAGCCCACTTCACTCGCGTGACCGACCTCAAGAGCGTGGAAGCGGCGATCTCGCTGGACGGCAGGTTTGTGGCTTTTGTCTCCGATCATGACGGCCCCTTCGATGTATGGCTCACCCAGGTGGGTACCGGACATGTGACCAATCTGACGCAGGGAAAGGCGGGCCCTTTACCTGGGCCCTTACGAAGTGTGGGTTTTTCGGGCGACGGCTCGGAAATTTGGATCGGCGGTGGTGATGTGGGTATGCGGCTGCGGCTGATGCTCCTGACGGGAGGTACGCCACGTAATTTCCTCAGCGAGGAGGTCGTCAACCTGGCTTGGTCACCGGACGGCGAGCGGATTGTCTACCATACCTTCGCTAAAGGCGACCCTATGTTCGTGGCGGACCGCTCCGGCGCCAATGCTCGGCAGATATTCCAGGACCGGCCGGGAATTCACAACCATTTTCCGGCTTGGTCGCCTGACAGCCGTTGGATCTATTTCTCGCATGGGAAACCGGCGACGGGGGAGATGGATTTATGGCGCATCGACCCGGCCGGCCGGAACCCAGAGCGCCTCACGCAAATTAATAGAGACGTCGCTTATCCCACGCCGGTGGGCGACCGCACAGTGTTCTACGTGGCGCGGGACGAGGACGGCTCAGGACCGTGGCTGTGGGCGTTTGATCTGAAACGCAGGGAATCGCGGCGCGCCAGCGTCGGTCTCGAGCAATATACGTCGGTGCAGGCCAGCGCGGACGGCCGTAAGCTGGTGGCCACCATCAGCAATCCCATCGCGGGACTTTGGACGGTTCCGATTCTTGATCGTGTCGCTGAAGAAGGCGACGTGAAACCGTTTACAGTGCCGACTGTGCGCGCGCTGGCACCTCGTTTTAACGGCTCGTCGCTGTTTTATTTGTCTTCCCTGGGGACGGGCGATGGACTGTGGCGCCTTCGGGACGGACAGGTGACTGAGGTCTGGAAGGGTGTCGATGGTGCGCTGCTGGAGACGCCCGCTGTTTCGCCGGATGGAGGTCGCGTGGCCATTGTGTTGCGGCGGAACGGGAAACGACAACTACATGTCCTGTCTTCGGACGGCGCCGAACTCCAGCCGATTGCGGAGGGAATTGTCGCCCAGGGTTCGAGCTGCTGGTCGCCGGATGGCATATGGATCGTCACCGGTGGCAGCGATGCCACCGGTCCCGGGCTTTTCAAGATCCCGCTGGATGGCGGATCGCCGGTCCGCTTGGTCGCCGGGGAAGCACTCAATCCAATCTGGTCGCCGGATGGAAGCCTGATCGTATATGCGGGTACGAATGTGCGCACCTTCGCTCCGCTTCTGGCCGTACGCCCGGACGGAACCAGCGTCAAACTGCCCGAGATCATCTTGCGGCGCTTGGGTGAGCGCGTCCGCTTCTTGCCTGATGGCAAGAGCCTGATCTACATGGGGGGATTGCTCGTATCACAGGACTTCTGGCTACTCGATCTCGCATCCATGAAATCGCGCCTACTCACCCGGCTGCAATACAGTGCCGCCATGCGGACCTTCGACGTCACACCCGACGGGAAACAGATCGTCTTCGACCGCTTACGTGAAAACTCGCAGGTCGTCATGATCGATCTTCCCAAGGAATAGCTCTAATCCAATAACGAGCAGTTATCAGTTCCTGACCACTCCATTTAGAGCGAGCAGCTCGTCGCGCCCCGAGAAGCGCGAGGTCTCTTGAAACGCCCGAGTGACGGGCAAAGCAGGAGTTCTCGGTTTTACCGTCGAATGAATACCGATAAACGCACTCGTGTTGATTGAGTCGCGTACAACTTCCGGACTGTTTGAACGTTGACGTCAGATCACCGTCACACAAGGAATACGAAACTGATCTGTCTATGAGGTGGGTTCTACTCGGAGACGCTGTGTTCTTCGTTTTGCGAACGAAGTACGCGGTCTACGGAATACGGAGCCCGGTGGCGGGGTTCGTGATAGTGGCGGACTTGCATCTCGCCGAGGAGGCCGATGGCGAGCAGATTCAAGCCGCCGAGCAGCAAGCCGAGAGCCAGCATCATCAGCGGACCGTGAGAGGCCATGACGGGAACATGGCGCAGGAACTTTTCCACACCAAGCCAGGCTACGACGGCGCTCCCGCCAAATACGCTCAGGAGGCCGAAGGTTCCGAAGAAGTGCAACGGGCGGGAAAGATAGCGGAGCAAGAAACGAATCGTGATGAGATCAAAAAACACCCGGAAGGTGCGCGAAATACCGTAGTGAGAAGCGCCGCGCTCGCGGTTGACATTGCGAATCGGCACTTCGCAAATCGACGCACCATACCACGATGCCAATGCCGGAATGAACCGGTGCAGCTCGCCATAGAGCGGAACCTGTTCGAGAATCTCGCGGCGATAGGCTTTGAAGGTGGTGCCGAAATCGTGAATATCCACGCCGCTTAATTTGGCCATCAGCCAGTTCGCCATGCGTGAGGGGATGCGGCGCATCCAGAAATTATCCACGCGCACCTTGCGCCAGCCGCTCACGATGTCGTAGCCGGCTCCAATTCTCTCCAGAAACACCGGGATGTCCGCCGGATCATGTTGCAGATCGCCATCCATGGCGATAATGTACTCGCCACGGGAGTGGTCGAAACCCGCGGCCAATCCGGCGGTTTGCCCGAAATTCCGGCGGAGCTTGACCACCGTCACGCGGCTATCCACAGCCGCGATCTCGCGCAGCATGGCAAACGTGTGGTCACTGGAACCGTCATCCACCAGCACGATTTCGAAACTTTCGCCAGCCGTCTCCATCACCGCTTTCAGGCGGTCATAGAGGTCGGTGACGTTCTCTTGCTCGTTGTGCAGAGGAACGACGATGGAATATTTGGGCACAGTCTTTTTATTATAGCCTGAACTGTTCCAGGTTCACGATCAATTTCTTCTCGCACTTCCACACTTTGGAAACTCCAACGGAACCGGAATATGACCTCAGCCCTGCTCCTTCAATTTCAATCGCGACTTGTTTTCTTCCATGAAAGCCTTGATGTCGTTGGCCGCTCCCAGTAGCCGGTTCCACTGCTCGTAATACAGCGTGACGGGAAAGCGTCCCAGGCCATAAACGCTGACTCCACCTTTTTCCCCCACTTTGAATATCAGGTCTCCACTGCGCTTCTTGGTCTCCACTTCCTTTTCCAACTGTGACAACCTGGCTTTCAGTTCTTCGTAACTCGGCTCTGTCATGCGTTTCCTCGTCGATGAAGTTTAAAGTCTCCCTATAGTAACTGGCCCACGCTTGCCGCATACAACTTTAAAGCGCGAGTCCGAATCTAGCCCACTATCGGAAATTGTACGAGCTTGTAAAAGAATGTAAAAACGGGACGCCAGCCTGGAAAGTGAGCCGAGACTGTTAGAATAGATGGAACCGCCTTTTGCCTTTGTGGGTTCATTTCTTAGGAGAAATAATTGCTCATTCAGCGCGCCGCAAGGCTTTTTGTGCTCTTTTCACTTACCATTTCCTTCTCGCTGATGGCTGGCGCCCAACAGACGCCGACGGCGGATGCAGCTCCGCAAAATCAAGCCAGTCCTTCCGGCACGGCTGGGCAGCAGACCACCCCGCCGGCAAGTTCTGGTTCTTCCGCGCAAACTCAGCCACAGGGAACGAACCAGCCCACTTCACCGCAACAGAGCTCGCCGCAATCTGCTGCTCCCGGGCAATCTTCTTCCCAGCAATCTCCTTCTCAACAACCCTCGGACAAAAGTAAGGACGCGCCGAACACCAGCGGAAAGGTCGAAGGCACCTCGAACGATCGCCTGTTCTATACGTTACCGAATTTCCTCACACTTCAGGGCAAGGGCCAACTTCCCCCGATGAGCGTTAAGGACAAATACAAGGTTGTGGCCCTGGGAACATTCGATTATGTGGAGTATCCCTGGTGGGCGGTGTTAGCCGCTATATCCCAGGCGCAGAATAGTGAGCCCGCCTTCGGGCAGGGATGGACGGCGTATGCCAAGCGCTACGGGGTCACGGCAGGCGACAGCATGGTTGAGAACTTCATGGTGGGCGCGGTTTTTCCCTCCGCCCTTCACCAGGACCCGCGCTACTACCAATCGGGACAGGGCGGATTTTTGCGGCGCACGGGTTATGCGGTCGGCCGCATTTTTGTGACCCGGGGCGATTCCGGCCACAGGCAATTTAATTATTCCGAGATTTTCGGCGCCGCCACCGCCGCAGCGATCTCGACCTACACCTACCATCCCACCAGCACGTACCTCAGCACACCCACCAACCCGCACCTGTTCGTTGCCTCCGATAAGACATTGTCCAACACGATCGATACTTGGGGAACCCAGCTGGCGCTCGATACGGTAACCCTGGTCGTGAAGGAATTCTGGCCCGATGTCCATCGCAAGTTGTCCCACAAGCAGAAGAGTGAGGTAGCGCCGACCGGCAGCCCCAATCCGTAGTTTGCGCCGAGCGTCGGCAGGTCCGCTCTAATTTGGACCTAAGATTCTTGCCTGTGGCCCCTCAGCTTCCGGCTTGAAAATGACACCCTGGCTGGTTCGACTGTTCATGATCACGCGCATGGGCGTGTCGAAATGCAGATGGCGGACGCATCCGTCTTCCTCCACGGATGGTTGCGAGGTCAGCCACTCCCAATCGACCGATCCTTCTCCGGCATCCGGATTCACCGTAAAATAGCCGATCTGGAATGCGGTGAGATTCTGGAAGAAATGGCTGCCCTGCGAAGGCGTTACGCGAAAATCGCGGAATCCAGCTTCCACAATCACACGCGCCCCGGAAATCTCATCCCACTCCACCGGAATTCCCAACCACGGATCATTCGATCCCCAGCGGCCGACTCCAATCAGTAGATATGGACGATTGTCAGCGCTCAGCAGGCCATTAAAATGTGCGACAGCTTTGGCCACTTCCTGACTGCGGCTGCGCTCGAAACGCTGCGAATCGACGACCACTGCGTCACACAGATTCTCGATGCGCCCGTTGCCCAGCACCTTGTTGCTTTGGCAAAGGAGTTGTTGCGGATCCGCATCGCCGACCGACAAATCCTGGTGGTCGCGCGAAAGGGTCAGTGGACGAATCTGCAGGAAACCGAACTCCGCAGCTTCGCCTGATTGCCGCGGCAACCGAACCGCAAACTCAATCTCCACCGGAATGCCCAGAGCGCTTTCGCCCGCTTTAACCAGGGTCTCAAGAATCGTTGGGAGAGGGAATAGATTGTGTTTGAGCATGGGCGCGAAGCTCACGATGCGTACGCCGGGGCGGCTTACACCGTCATACACCGCCTCATTGTCGTCTGAATAGGTGGACCCGACAGGAGGCAGAGTGCCGTCGGCTTCGGCCGCGTCCAGACCGAAACGCATCTCATGCAGATGGCCGGCGCGTCCCTCGGGGACACCGTTCAAGGAAAGCGCCCAGAACTCCGTCTGCGAGTTCGCGAGGATGTCTTCCACTGACGAAAATTGCACCAGATTCTGCGGATACCGCGGGCAGAAGGTCAGACATTTTCCTCCGTCGACCACCGCCCGGCCCAGACCAAGTGCCACGGCTGCGATACCATCGGCAAACTTCATCGGCGGCACGGGATAGAAATTGTGCGAGCGCACCACGCCCGAGAAATCCGGATAGAAGCGTTGAACGTGCACCGCTCCCACAAGCTGTTGCACAATCACGGCCATCTTTTCTTCTTCGAGCCGATAAGGCGTGGCGCGCACATACGCCTTGGCATGGCGGCTAAAGGTAGAAGCATAGACACGTTTGATGGCGTCGATCAATTCCGCGAGGCGTAGCGCCGGATCGGGTTGCTGGTTGCCCAGCATGAACGTCTCATACACGCCTGTGAAAGGTTGGTACTGCGAGTCTTCAAGCAGGCTGGAAGAGCGCACCGCGAGGGGATAGTTGACTTGTTCGAGGAAGGCCTTCAGGTCTTCCTGCAATTTCTCGGGGAGCGGAGCGGTGAGAAATCTCTGCAGGATCTCATCGTCATCATCGCATCCCAACGCGAAGTCCAGCAGATTATTCTCGGCCATGAATTGGTCAAAAGCGTCTGTTGCAAGCACCAGAGCCGCCGGCACGGCGATGCGGATATTGGGAAAACGGCGCGTGATGCGGTTCTTGCGCAAGAGATGACGCACAAAGGCGAGACCGCGCGCCTTCCCGCCTAACGATCCCGAACCAATGCGCAAGAAGCCTGATTCGGAGGGTTTGAAAGTCTCGGCGTTGAAGTCACCGATCAGCAGTTCACTCTGTTCGCGCCGGTAGTCCTTAATCGATGCGATCACATCGCGCCGCAAGTGTTCCGGACCGTCGAAATCGGACACTTTGCGCGGCCGCAGCTTGGCGGCCAAAGCAAACTCAGTTCGCGCCATCAGCCAGTGGGAAAAGTGATTGCTCTGCGCGTGGTACATCAGGCTCTCGGCGGGCACTGTCCGTAACTGCTCCTCCAGTTCGTTCAGATCCTTCGCGCGGCCCACTTCCCTCAGATCGGGCAGACGGAATACGAAATCGCCAAAGCCAACTTGCTCGGTCAGAATTCGCCGCAAATCTTTCAGCAACGTCGGCGAGCGCTTGCGCAGAAACGAGTACCCGGCAGCCGTCGCCCGGGGACGAAACTCCGTGCGGCTGGTCTGCAGCACAACCGGCACGTCCGGCACCAATGCCTTCATCAATCGAGCGAGCTCAAAACCGGCCTCCGGGCTGAGTTTGCCTTCCCACGGGAACTCGACGTCCGAGACCAAACCAATCAGGTAATCGCGATACTCCTGCACCAGCTGCGCCGCATCTTCGAAATTCGAACTCAGCAGAATTTTCGGGCGAGCCTGCATCCGCACCAGTTTATGAGCAACGTTAATGCCTTCCTGAATCACCCGTCGCGATTGCTTGATCAGCTCGGTGTAAATCACCGGCAAGAACGACGAGTAGTAACGGATGTTGTCTTCCACCACCAGCAACACGGGCACTCCCATCGCTCGCGTGTCGTGTAAAACGTTGCGCTTGTCCTCGATGTACTTGACGATGGCGATAAGAATGCGCGCATTCCCCTGCCATAGAAAAATTCGCTCGATGTCGGTGACTGGATTCCGGCTGATGAAGTTCTTCACTTCACGATAGTCGTAAGCGAGCACGACCACGGGAACATCAAGTCCACTACGCTTCACTTCATGCGCCAACTGCGCCGCCGTCATATCGGCTACCGCCAGGTTGGTCACGATGAGATTGAAGCGCGGCTGAGAGCGCGCCAGTTCCAGCGCCTCGGCGCAACTCGAAACATGCGTGATACCGGGAATCTGCCGCAGGTTCAGTTCGAGCGATTCATCGATCAGCAACTCATTGAGTCGACCGTCTTCGCGCAGGATAAAGGAATCGTAGAGGCTGGAGACCAGCAGAATGTTCTGCACCTTGAAGGGCATCAGGTTGTCGAAGCCTTCGAGGCGCGCTTCGGCGTCGAGAAACGGCTCACTCATGGAGCGGACGGCCATGTGGCAGTATCCTACGCGAAAACTCGGACGACAGAAGATGGGGTGCCCCATCCTTGTCGCGTTCTTGGCGACAGGGTGGGGATTTTGATTTAAAGATCTGACAGCCGACTTTTTCTTTCTCGGGTTAACACTCTGAAACTCAAAATCCCCACCCTGTCCCTGCAAAAAACGCAGGGACAAGAGTGGGGCACCCAGTCATTCCAGCAGCTTGACCGCCTATACCAAGCCCTGATCCAGCATGGCATCGGCGACTTTGAGGAAGCCGGCAATGTTGGCGCCGTTCACCAGGTTGCCGGGCGTGCCGTATTTCTCGGCCGTCTCATAGCAATTGCGGTGGATGGAGATCATGATTTTGTGTAATCTGTCATCCACTTCCTCGCGCGTCCAGTTCAACCGTGCGCTGTTCTGCGCCATTTCCAAACCAGACGTGGCCACGCCACCCGCATTCGCCGCCTTCGCCGGACCGTACAGAATCTTGGCATCCAGGAACAGTTTGGTTGCCTCCAGCGTGCTTGGCATATTGGCGCCTTCCGCCACTACCTTGATCCCATTCTTCAGCAGGTTCGCCGCATCTTTCGCGGTGATTTCATTCTGCGTGGCGCTGGGGAACGCGCAGTCCGCTTTGATGTTCCATAGCGGATTATGCTCCAGCTTCACGTCCGTCGGCATGAAGATCGCTTTCTTGTAGCGATCCGAATAATCGCGAATGCGGCCACGCTTCACATTCTTCAACTCCAGAATGTAAGCCAGCTTCTCGCGGTCGATTCCATCCGGGTCGTAGATCACGCCGTTGGAATCCGACACAGTCAGCGGCTTCGCGCCGAAGTCGAGCAGCTTCTCGATCGTGTACTGGCAGACGTTGCCGCTGCCCGAAACCAGACAGAGCTTCCCTTCCAGCTTGTCCTTGCGGCTCTTCAGCATTTCCTCAGCAAAATATACGCAGCCATAGCCGGTCGCCTCTGGACGAATCAGCGATCCTCCCCAGCCCAGCCCTTTGCCCGTAAGCACGCCGGTGAATTCATTGCGCAGCCGCTTGTATTGGCCAAACAGATAGCCGATTTCGCGTCCACCCACGCCGATGTCGCCAGCCGGAACGTCGGTATCCGGACCAATGTGCCGCTGCAATTCCGTCATAAAGCTCTGGCAGAAGCGCATCACTTCGTTATCACTCTTGCCCTTGGGATCGAAATCCGAACCGCCCTTACCGCCGCCCATCGGCAGCGTGGTAAGCGAATTCTTGAATACCTGCTCGAACGCCAAAAACTTCAGAATGCCGAGGTTCACCGATGGATGGAAGCGCAGGCCGCCTTTGTACGGTCCGATCGCGCTGTTCATCTCAATGCGGAAACCACGGTTGACCTGCACCGCGCCTTGGTCGTCGACCCAGGGCACGCGGAACATCAATACGCGCTCCGGTTCCACCACCCTGTCGAGGATTCGGTTGGATTGATACTCCGGATGTTTGGCCAGCACTAGCCGTAGAGAATCGAACACTTCCCGAACCGCCTGATGGAATTCAGGCTCGGCTGGATTCTTGGCCTTTACGCTAATCATTACATCGTCAATGTAGTCGCCCGGAGCCTTGATTCCGGGCGATGTCAGAGTGCCAGACGTCATGGTCCTACCTCCGTAAGTGTGTGAATTATTAAACCCTTCATTTTGCTCTCATCCACGCCACAAGCAATGACCCGAAGCACCCCCGGGGGTGATCCTTGTCACGATGTTCTTTACTTTTCGAATCATAGGGTTACAGCAAGAGTCGCTTCGCAAATGAGACGCCTCGCGAAGTGCGGCTCACAATTGAGTCGGAACGACTCAAGCCGCCGTTGAAAAGCATACGCCTTCTGCGCAGGGGAGCAACCGATAAAAGGCAATACTCCGCGGCCGTTTCCTCTTCCGGGAAGGTCAAGCTCGTTGCTGTTTTTTCCGGCAGTCTTCACAAACCCCGTAGATCTGAAAGGTATGGCGGGTTGTGGCGTAGTTGTGGCGGCGTCCGATTTCCTGTTCCAGCAAATCCACTTCGCGGGAAAAGAACTCCACTGAACTACCGCACTCGGTGCAGACCATGTGGTGATGGCTGCGCCGGTTGTACTGGTGCTCATAACGGGCAATGCCGTCGTGAAAGGCGACCTCGCTAGCCAGTCCACACTCGGCCAGCAACTTGAGAGTGCGATACACCGTGGTGTAGCCGATGCCCGCGTCTTTTTTCTGCACCAGGCGGTGGAGTTCGTCGGTGGAGAGATGGTCGCGAGTCTCCAGAAATGTGCGCAAAATCGTATCGCGCTGCGCCGTCTGTTTCAGTCCGACCCGCTTGAGATGCTGATGCAGAATGCCCTGCGCTTCGCGCACCATCTCGCGCGAGATCGAAGGCTGGTCATCAATGCGCTTCTGCAGCATGAAAGCTCAGGATAGCATCCGCCCATCTTGCAGATAAAATTCATTTTGAACGACGGGCCCCGAGCGAAATACGGCCTCATTTGTGCCTTATGCCCGTCTCCCCCTAGAATCAAGTTGCTCATGAGTACCTTGACAGCTACTGGCGTCCCTGCATCCCGGCGTTCGACCGGACTACGCATTTTCCTCTGGCTGCTAGCGATCCTGGTGCTGGCGGCTGCTGCCGTGGTCGCCTACGCCTATTTCGTGGCTCGCTCTGCCCTACCCCAGCTTGGGGGGAATCTTCCGGTAAAGGGCTTAGCCGCGCCGGTGAAAGTGACGCGCGACGCCCACGGTGTGCCCGCGATTGAGGCCGCGACCTTGGAGGATTTGTTTTTCGCGCAGGGCTACGTAACGGCGCAGGATCGCCTCTGGCAGATGGACGTGATGCGTCGCTTCGCCGGGGGAGAACTGTCCGAGATTCTGGGCGAAGACACGCTCACCATCGACCGGGAGCAGCGCATCCTCGGACTACGCGCCGCGGCGAAAAAGTCCCTCGCCATGGCTACCCCGCGCGACCGTTCTTACTTTGACGCCTACGCGCGCGGCGTGAACGCCTTCATCGAGGCCCGTGGAACTTCGCTTCCCATCGAATTCCGCATCCTGAAGTACCGGCCGAAGCCCTGGCAAGCGGAAGACTCCATCGTCATCGCGAACCAGATGGTGAAGGACCTCAACTTCTACACCTTTGAGGACTCGCTCACGCGAGAAAAAATCCTGGCGAAGCTGGGGCCTGAGCTGACTGCCGATCTGTACGTGAATCGCTCCTGGCATGATCGCCCTCCCACCGTCATGCGCGAGGACATCAACGATCAGCAGAACCAGGGTGACTCCGATGATGACGACGACGATGACGATTCGGGTCCTGATAATGCCGTAACCCAGCGTAACCGCGCGCTCGAAGTTTGGGCACAACACGCTCCCGAGGCAGTGAACGGATCGAACGACTGGGTAGTCTCCGGAGCGCACACCGTCACAGGAAAGCCGCTGCTCTCAAACGACATGCATCTTGGCCATCAGATGCCGAACCTGTGGTATGAAGCGCATCTGAAATCCGCCAATCTGGATGTCGCTGGCGTGACGCTGCCGGGAATGCCCTACGTGATCGTCGGCCACAACCAGCGCGTCGCCTGGGGATTCACCAACGTCGGCCCCACCGTGACCGACGCTTTCATCGAGACCTTGAACGCGCAGGGTGCATACCAGACTCCGCAAGGTTGGCAGTCGCCGGAGCACCGCCAAGAAGTGATCCACGTCAAAGGAAAACCGGATGTCATGGTGGATGTGAAGATCACGCGGCATGGGCCCATCATCAGCGAACTGATTCCCGGCGAGACGCGGCAAGTGGCACTGCGCTGGACACTTTACGATGGACTTCACATGCCATTCTTCGATGTTGATACTGCGCAAAACTGGGAGGAATTTCGCAAAGCGTTTTCCCAACTCGATGCGCCAGGACAGAATGTCGTCTACGCCGATGTCGACGGCAACATCGGGTACCAGACCACCGGGCACATTCCGATTCGCGCCTCCGGCGATGGCAGCCTCCCAATCAGCGGCGCGGACGACGCGCACGAGTGGACCAGTTACATTCCCTTCGACAAGCTTCCGAACGTCTACAACCCTCCTTCGGGCGTCATCGCCACCGCAAACGGTCGCATCACACCGGATGGCTATCCCTATTCCATCAGCGTGGAGTGGGAGGCACCGTGGCGCACCGCGCGCATTTACCACGTGCTGGAATCTGGAAGAAAGTTCGCGCCCTCCGACATGCTCGCCCTGGAAAATGACGTTCAGTCGGAAAATGATCTGTTCGCCGCGGAACGCTTTGTGTATGCCGTCGACCATGCCGCCAAGCCTTCGGTTCGGGCCAAGCAGGCTGCTGACCTAATGCGCAACTGGGACGGGCGCATGCTCGCCTCTGCCGCCGCTCCGACCCTCGCTGTGCGCTCTGCAGAGCAACTGACGCGGTTGTTGCTCGATCCCCGCTTAGGGTCTGCCCCAGAGGACCCGCAGCAAAAAAAAGCTGGCTTGAACTGGAAGACCTACGCCTGGGAGATGCGAACCGTATGGTTGCAGAATGTCATGCTGCACCAACCCAAGCGCTGGCTGCCGGAAAAATATCCCAACTACGAAGAACTGCTGACGGCCGCTGTAGAAGCTGCGGTAAACGGCGCGGATGCCCCAGAGGACTTGTCATCGTGGCATTGGGGTGGGATCAACGCGGTTGAGATCGAGCACCCGATTCTGAGCAAAATCCCTCTGCTGCAGCGCTGGGCAGCACCGGGCGTAAAGGAGCAATCCGGCAGCGGCTACACGGTCAAGGCTGTGACCCGCCATCACGGGCCCTCCGAGCGGTTTACCGCGAACCTGGCAGACCTTGATCAATCCACCTTGAACACGGTAACCGGCCAGGGAGGAAATTTCCTGAGCCCTTTCTACATGGATCAATGGAATGCCTGGTATGAAGGCTCGACTTTCCCGTTGCCTTTTACTCCGCAAGCCGTGGAGAACTCCGGCGTACACCGCTTGACTCTGCAACCCGCCAAGTAACTCCGGCGGTGCCTCAGAAAAAGTCGATAGCTTTCACGTCGGTGATGTAGCCGGTGATGATGATGGTTCCGGTCTCAATATATTGGTTGGGGGGAAGCAGAACATCGGTGAATAAATCATAGACACGGAGGTTGCCGCCCTCGGCAACATACTCCACGTAGCGGCTGTTGAAGCTCTGCAGGCCGGTAACGTCACCATTGTCCGGAGGAATCACCACGCTCGCGTTCGTCGTGTTGTAAATCGAGAGACAACCGCGCACCTCGCCCGCGACATTATTCACATTTCCAATGTTGGTGCAATTCATCGAGCCAATGAACAGCTGGCCGCCGTTCCCCATGTCGATACGGTCGTGGTAGCCGTCGGTAATGACCGCACTGCCAGTCACGGTCATCGAATTGAGGTTCACAAGATCGAGGCGTCCGCAAGTGGTCGCCGCCGTGGTCTCGCCGGTACACGCGGAATCGGTCGGCGAGTTGCCGGCCACGTAAAGGGTTGATCCGCTCAGAAACGCGATCGTTGCGCCGTCCACGTTAACCGACGCGCCTGGCGTCGGCGGAATGGCGGCCATGTTCAGAATCTGCACGCTGGCTTGCGTGCCCCCACATTCGGCGCCACAATTCAATACGTAGGCGGTGCTCCCATCGCTGCTGAACACTGCATTCACCGGACGGCAACCCGTACACAGCGGCACCGTGAGCGTGACTGGACTGGCGGTGTTCAAGAGCGCCGGTGAAACCACCGTCACTGCATCCGAGTCGTTGCTGAAAACCAGCAGCTGGGTTCCGCTGGGATTTGATACCACGGTTTGCGCGTTCGGCACACCGATGGTTGCCGTGATGCCGCCGGACGTAAGGTTCATCGCCACCAGCGCGCCCGGCGACGTTCCGGTCAGCGGAGCTGAAGGCACAGCTGCGTAAGCGGCGCCGGGCTGCGCTACGACCATGCTCATCGTCGAGCCTGGAAGCTGGATGCCGCCGGTCAGCGTCTCCTTTGTGGTGTTGACGACCTCGACCTTGTTTGTCGCCGAATCAAAGGCCAGTAAGGTCGCCCGGTCGGCAGAAATGGCCATCAGGCCCGGCGAGGTACCGGCGCTGATTTCGCCTCTTCCCAGCGTATCGTATTGGCCGTTGATGATTACCAATCCTCCCGACGCCGTAGCGCTTGTGACGCTCTGCGAGGCGAGAACACGTTCGGTCAAATTACTCGGAGGCGTGGGCCCCGCCGTCGATGCTTTGCCGCAGGAGACAAGAGCGGAAGTGGCGACGGCGAGTACAACCAACAAAAGAGCGGATTTCTTCAAACGTCAGGCTCCTAACTACAGGAAAACCAGAGATTTAAGTGCGAAATAGCGGATTATAGCAGAGCCCGGTTGCACAACACCTCATTCGACCCCGCTCCATTCGTACTCTTCCCTTCAGATGCCAGATTTTGTGTTCATCTTGTATGCTTTCAATATGGCGGAAGACATTCTTGCACGCATCAAGCAATCCCCGGTTCTCTGCGATGGCGCGATGGGGACTCTGCTCTATTCCAAAGGCGTCTTCATCAACCGCTGCTATGACGAGCTGAATCTATCGCAACCTGACCTGATTCGTGCCATTCATCACGAATACCTGCAAGCCGGGGCTGAAATTATTGAAACCAATACTTTTGGCGCGAATTCCTTCCGCCTCGCGCGGCATAGCCTGGCTGACAAAGTACGTGACATGAACCGGATGGGTGCAAAGCTGGCGCGCGAAGCCGCCAAGAGCTTCGATGTGTGGGTCGCGGGATCAGTTGGCCCATTGGGGACAAGAATTGAGCCTTTAGGAAAAACTTCGTTTGAGGAAGCCCGCCAGGCATTCCGCGAGCAGATCGCGGCCCTGGCCGAGAGCGGCGTAGACCTCCTGATCCTGGAAACTTTCGGATACCTCGAGGAACTTCATCAGGCCATGCTGGCCGCGAAAGACGTCGGAGCGAAATTGCCGTTGGTCGTGCAGGTTACGATCGATGAAGACGGCAACTGCCTCGATGGTTCCGATCCGGAAACTTTCACTCCTCGCCTCGAAGAATGGGGAGCGGACGTGATCGGTTGCAACTGCAGCGTGGGTCCGGTGGCCATGCTCGACGCGATCGAGCGCGTGCGAGCCGCCACTTCCCTTCCGCTGGCCGCGCAACCCAACGCCGGCATTCCGCGCTCCGTGGAAGGTAGAAATATCTATTTGTGCTCTCCGGAGTACATGGCCAGTTATGCGCGCAAGTTCGTCGCTGCCGGTGTCCGGATCGTCGGAGGATGCTGCGGAACCACCCCCGATCACATCCGGGTGATGAAGTCCGCGCTTCGAGTCGGTGAAGCCAGAGGGAAGTCAAATCCGGCTCACGCCGCGGGAGGCGCAGCTTCGCCGGTAGCGACTCCGGCGCAATCGTTGGAGGAGCGATCTCTATTAGGGGCCAAGCTTGCCCGCGGCGAGTTCGTAACCATGGTCGAGGTGGTTCCTCCGAAGGGAACGGATATCAGCAAGGAGTTGGAGGGTTCACGTTTTCTGAAATCTGTAGGAGTCGATGCAGTGAACATTCCCGACAGCCCCCGGGCTTCGGCGCGCATGAGCAATCAGGCGCTTTCGTTGCTGGTACAGCGCGAGGCGGGAATCGACGCCATTCTGCACTACACTTGCCGCGACCGCAATGTGCTTTGCATCCAAAGTGATCTTCTGGGAGCGGCTGCCGTGGGGATCAAGAACTTGATCTGTATCACGGGCGACCCTCCGAAGATGGGCAATTATCCCGATGCGACGGCGGTGTTTGATGTCGATGCCATCGGCCTGGTGAACATCGTTCATAACTTGAACCGCGGTCTGGACTTGGGCGGAAACCCCATCGGCACCGGTACTGGATTTGTCATCGGCGTCGGCGCGAATCCCGGGCTCACGGACCTCGACGAAGAAATCCGGCGCTTTGAATACAAAGTAGCAGCCGGCGCCGAGTATGCGGTCACTCAGCCTGTATTCGACATTCGACTGCTGGAAAACTTCTTGCGCCGCATCGAGCAGTGTCGAATTCCGGTCATCGCCGGGATCTGGCCACTGGTCAGCGTCCGCAACGCCGAGTTCATGAAAAACGAGCTGCGCGTTTCGGTGCCGGATTCCATCCTGGAACGCATGGCCAAGGCTCAAACCCCGGAGGCCGCGAGAGCCGAGGGTGTGGCCATTGCCCGGGAGATGCTGCTGGCGGTGCGCCATACCGTGCAAGGGGCCCAGATCAGCGCGCCCCAAGGCCGCTACAGCTCGGCAGTAGATGTTCTGGAGGCTCTGGGGACGAAAACCGCTGCCCCGGCCTAGGTTTCCCTTTATGGTTACACGAAGGTCTATTTTCTCTAAATATTCATAATAAAAACTGGACATCCGCAGCGATTCGGAGCATTACAATAGAGCTGGAGCGAAACCCCGTTGGCCAAGTTTGAAGAATGCCTCCAGCGACTGGAGAAAATTGTCCAGGAGCTGGAAAAGGGAGATGTGCCTCTGGAGACGTCTCTCACCCTCTTTGAAGAGGGTATGAATCTTTCCTCCGCTTGCCGCAAGGAACTGGAGCAAGCGGAAGGCAAGGTTGAGATTTTGCTCAAGAAAAATGGGAAGCTCCAGGCCGAGCCGTTTGAGCCCTTGGCGGAGAAAGCGCCCGCCCGCAGGTAGGCAGCCGATTCGCAGCTGGAGCTTGATTGTAAATGTCTGTGGAGTAGTGGTTTCGAACCCTTCCCCGCAGCCCTAGTCCGCCGTTACTGACGGTGTTAAGTCAGGAGGATCTATGGGCTTTAATGTGGTAATTCTGGAAAGTGATCCTAGGGTCGCGCAGTGTCTGGCGGGTAAACTCTCCTCCCACTTCCACGCTGTTCACCTGACCCACTCCGGAGATGAACTCCGCGAGCGCGTCGCCAAGAACCGTCCGGAAGTGGTCGTCCTCGACATGGAATACTCGCGTCTCACCGACGTACGCAGCCTGCACCATGATTTTCCTGCGCTTCCGATTGTGTGCACTCATCGCATACCGGATGAGCAATTGTGGATCGACGCTCTGGAAGCGGGGGCCAGCGACGTTTGCGGTTCCGACGACGTTCAAAATGTTCTCACGTCGGTCTTGCGAAGCGTGGCGATCGCTCAGACCGCCGCAGCATAAACTTGACCGTAAATCTCAAAATGAGGGCCCCTCACAGCGTCCTCGTTTTTCGTTCGGAATGAAACGTCCCGCCTAGCCTGCGCTTGCTGCGGCAGCCTTACGGCCGGCGCCGGAATCCAATTTGAACTGGCTCACGATGTTCTGCAGATCGAGAGCCATCCCGGAAAGGTCACTGCATGCCTTCGCCGTCTGCCCAGCGGCAACCGATGATTCCTGCGTGGCGCTCGAGATCTGGGCCACGCTGGCGTTGATCTGCTCGGTGGCGCTGGATTGCTCGGTCGCTGCGGTCGCAATCTGTGCAATCATGCCACCCACATCCTCCGACATTTTGATAATCTCTTCGAGCGCTGCGCCCGAAGCCGACGTCTTCTTCACACCGCTTTCCACTTCCCGGTTACCCAATTCCATGGCTTCTACGGCGCTCCTGGTTTCAACCTGTATGGACTCGATCATCCCGGCAATTTCTTTCGTAGCTTGGGCGGTGCGTTCGGCCAGCTTTCGAACTTCATCCGCCACTACGGCAAAGCCGCGACCTTGCTCCCCTGCGCGGGCCGCTTCAATCGCGGCGTTCAAAGCCAGCAGGTTCGTCTGGTCGGCAATGTCATCGATCACAGCAATAATCTTGCCGATCTTCTCCGAACTCTTGCCCAGTTCGGTAATTCGCATCGCTACCTTGCGCGTGGAATCGGCAATGCTACGCATGGTAGCCAGCGTCTCCTGCACCGTCTGACCACCCTGGCGGGCCGCTTGGGCAGCGTTGTGAGACGCATTCGCAGCCTTCAGCGAGTTCTCAGAGACCTCATGAACCGTGGCGGACATTTCCTGCATGGCGGTGGCGACCTGCGTCGTTTGGTCCTTCTGCATATCCGCACCCTGCGCTTGCAACGTAGCCGAGGAAGAAAGTTCCTCGCTTGCGCTGGCTACGTGAGCGGAATTATCCATAATGGCCACGATCATGCGCTTCAGACTGCCACTCATCCCATTAATCGCAGCCGTCAGTTCCCCCAGTTCGTCCTGGCTGGAGACTTTCAGATCGTCATGGGTCAAGTCGCCCGCTGCAATGGTCTCCGCCTGAATCAGCACAGATCGGATCGCTCCAGCAATGCTGTGGCTCAAGAAAATGGCCACGAAAATTCCCAAGCCCAACCCCGCTAATGTAATCAAGCCCATCGTCACGTTGAGGGACTGGTTGTCCGCATTCAATTCGTCCCGGCTCTGGTCTACTAATCTGTCAAACGATTCCGCCATGGTCCCAAGCGATTTCTTCAGCTCGATGTTGATCGGCGTTGCCCCCTCGGCGGAGTCATTACCCGCCTTGACCACAGCTCCATGCTCACGCCCTGCAGCACGCTTGATTGCAGCTTCCTGAACCCCACGAAGCAGGGGAAGCTGCTTCTTCATTTCGTTCAGCCGGTCTCGATTCTCCTGCTCCCACTTCGGAGCCAACTCGTCCATCCCGGCCATGTCCTTTTCGATATCGCTCCAGGTTCCATCGAATAGCTTCTTCGTCTCCGCTAGCCGGGCTGGCTGTGTTCCAGCGAGAATCGCTTGGCGACCTTTGACCTGGGTCTGATTCAAATCCCTCTGTAGCCTGATCGCGGCTTTCAGTGACGGCATCCGCACCTCGAAAGCCGCGTCCTGGCTGCGCTTGATCTTTCCGGCCTTCAGGTAGGCCGCAGTGGCACTAAACACCATCAGGCTGAGGATCACTCCAAAACCCAGCCCCAGCTTCTTTCCGAGTGTAAGTTTCATTTCTTCTCTCGTTGTCCTCTGCCACAAGTCGGCTTGCGGAAATCCCTCACTCAGTCTCGCGAATCGTGATGATAAGTTTATCGGCGAGTTTTATCGGAATCTTTAGAGCTGGCAGTTGCACCTCTTTTCCCTTCCCGTAAGGATGCTTCACCCTCCTGCCGCTTGCTATACTCACTGCTCAATGCTGCAAGAAACTCTCGAGCAAGGACAGGCGCGAACCGATGCCGCGCTGGATCGCCTGATTCCGCTGGAAACTCAACACCCCATTTCCATTCACAAGGCCATGCGCCACAGTGTTTTTGCCGGCGGCAAGCGGCTGCGTCCCGTGCTGTGCATGGAGGCCGGCCGCATGATCGCAGGATCATTGCCGGTGAAAATCGAAGAACTGGGCGCGGCGCTCGAAATGCTACACACTTATTCTCTGATCCACGACGATCTTCCCGCCCTCGACAACGACGATCTTCGGCGCGGGCGTCCCACCTGCCACAAAGTGTTCGGCGATGCCCTCGCCATCCTCGCCGGGGATGCCCTGCAGACCCAGGCCTATGAAGTTCTGGCGCGCCTGCAATGCCCCGCCGAGGCGAGAGTACGGATTATCGAAGAAATCGCGCGCGCCACCGGCACGCTCAACGGCATGATTGGCGGCCAGGTCGTGGATTTGGAGGCTGAGCATACCCGGCCCACAGCGGAGATGCTGGAGTATATCCACCGCGCCAAAACCGCCGCGCTGATTTCGGCCAGCCTGGTAAGCGGGAGTCTTTATGCCGGAGCAAAAAACAGTGAAGTCGAGAAGCTGCGCGCCTTTGGTCAGTCGATTGGCTTAGCTTTTCAGATCGTGGATGATGTGCTCGACGTGACCCAGAGCTCCGAGCAGCTCGGCAAGACTGCCGGCAAAGATACCGCCGCTCAGAAAGTAACCTACCCGGCGCTGTTCGGGGTGGAAGAATCCTTGCGCCGGGCGGATGCTCTGGTGAGCGCAGCATTTGTGGAGTTGGACAGCTTCGGGGAACGAGCCGACACGCTGAAGGAACTGGCGCGTTATTTGGTGGAGCGGAAGAAGTAGCCGTGAGACAGACGTGCTGGCGTCAGTTCTCACGCCGTGAATAAATTCTGTGTTCCACCGTGTCGTCTGTGGTAAAAAACTAGTAAGGCGATGGAGTTCGCCATAACCGCCTGCGACGCCCGTTTGGCCTGCGGCTGATAACTCCTGCAAAATCCAAATTGATTTGTAGGGAGAAACTCCGTCGTGAAAGATTTCCTCGCTATCTCTGTCGCCGCCATCGTCGGCGCCAACCTTCGCTATTTGCTGAGCCGCCTCGCCGCCCGGGAACTCGGGCCCGTCTTCCCTTACGGCACGCTCTTCATCAACATTGTGGGAAGCTTTATTGTCGGCTTCTTCGTCATCTGGACCACGGAACGCGTCCTGGTCGATCCGCGCTGGCGCCTGTTGATAGTCATTGGCTTCTGCGGTTCGTTCACCACCTTCTCGAGCTACGCGTTCGAAACCATGTCTTATTTCGAGCAGGGACAGTGGGCCCTGATGCTCGGCAACATTCTCAGCAACAATGTTCTGTGCCTGGGCGGAGCTTTAGCGGGCATGGCGCTGGCCCGGGTGCTGTAGAATGGCGAACGCGATGGCAGTACAAGTCACGATTTACTTGAACGAAGCCGACCAGTGGCACCACCACCCGATGCATCTGGAGATTCTCAAATACCTGCGCAACGAAAATGTCTACGCCGCGACTACGATCCATGCCGTAGCTGGATTCCTGGGGCGGCATCGCGTGGAAACATCGCACCTCGTCGAGGCTGGCGGGAAGCTCCCCGTGATCATTATTTTCGTGGATACCGATGAGCATGTGAACCGCGTGCTGCCTACGCTAAAGGAAATGGCGTCGCACCGGCTGATCGTGCGGGAAAACGTGGTGCTGGAGCAAGGCAATCTCGATTGACATGTCCGCGACTACGCTCGACATCCTGGCCATTGCCGCGCACCGTGACGACGTAGAGCAAACCTGCGGAGGCACCCTGTTGAAAGCCGTGCAACGCGGCCAGCGCACCGGCATCCTCGATCTGACGCAAGGCGAAATGGGCACCCGCGGCACAGCCGAAGACCGGGCGCGGGAGGCGGCGGATGCGGCGAAGATTCTCGGCGCGGGTTGGCGTCGGGCTCTCGATATCCCGGATGGCCGCGTCGAAAACACCTGGGAGAATCGCTTGAAAGTGGCGAGCGTGATCCGCGAGACTCGCCCGCGTGTGGTGATTCTGCCTTACTGGAAGGGACGCCATCCCGATCACTACACCTGTTCCGTGCTGGGATATGAAGCGTGCTTTCTTGCAGGACTGCGAAAGTTAGCTCTCGGCTCCCAGCCGGTCGCTCCTCATCGTCCCTTCAAAATAATCTACGCCACGCTTTACTATGACGTGCGCCCCACCTTCGTAGTCGATATCACCCAACAATTCGAGCAGAAGTTCGCTTCCATCCTGGCTTATAAGTCGCAGTTCAGCGATCAGGAGGCCGGCAAGGATCTCTTCCCTGCTCACGACGAAATCCATGCACGCGTAGAGTCGATGGCGCGCTACTACGGCGCCCTCGGAGGCGTCACCTATGCCGAGCCGTTCCTGCAGAAGGAAGTCGGACTGGTCGACGATTTGCTGGCGATTCCCGTGAAGTCAATTTGACCTGCCCTAAGAATCACTTCTTCAGCGCGACCGCCAGCCCATCGCGAATGGGCAAAATCGTAGCGTAGAAGTCAGCCGAGCCGTAGAGCAGTCTGTTGAATTCGAGGATCGCTTTAGTCCGAGACTCCTTGGGATTTTTCTCCGCGACCCGTCCGCTCCACAACACATTGTCGGTGATAAACAAGCCTCCCTTGCGCAGACGCGGCGATACCATTTTCAGCACGCGGGGATAATCCTCTTTATCCACATCGTTGAAAATGATGTCGAACTCCTGCTTCTGCTCGGAGAGCACTTCCAGCGCATCCCCAGTGTGCAGCGTGATGCGCTCGGAAACGCCGGCGCGGTCGAAGTAGCCGCGCGCCCGCCCGGCGTTCTTGGCATCGCCATCGGTATAGATGACGCGGCCCTGTCCTCCTACTGCCTGCGCCCACCAAATGGTCGAGTATCCAATGGCAGATCCCAGCTCGAAAACCGTTTTGGCATTGATCGTCAAGGCAAGTTGCTGCAGCACGCGCGCCACTGCGGGGCCAACGATGGGCACGTTATGCTTGCTAGCGTAGTCTTCCATCTCCACCAGCACTTCGTCGCGCTTGGGCAGCATCGAGTACAGATAATCGTCGACTGGGCCCGCGGTAGTCAGGTTGTAGTGTCGCCAGCTGGGTTTGTTTTCCTTCTTCGTTTTAGCTTTGTTTGCAGGCAATTTATGACCTCGGGATTTGTGATCCGTGATTCTGTGATCCGTTACCAGTTTTTCAATCGTGGAGAGCAATGCCCGGCTTCATCGTCAAAATCTCAACGCCCGTCACCAGCTTCTTCAACTCCCCGGGACTTCCAGTCAACACCGGAAAGGTGCCAAAGTGCATGGGAATGACCGTTTTCGGTTTGAGCAGGTTGCAGGCGTAAGCCGCTTCGCGAGGCCCCATGGTGAAATGATCGCCGATGGGCAGCATGACAATCTCAGGCGCGTAAAGCTCGCGAATGATCGCCATGTCTCCGAACACGTTCGTGTCGCCGGCGTGATAAATCTTAACGCCGTTCTCGAACTCGATCACGTACCCGCAAGCTTCGCCGCCGTAAATAATCTGGTCGCCATCCTGTATACCGCAGGAGTGATCCGCATGCACCATGGTGACTTTGATATCGCCAATCTTTTGCGTGCCGCCCTTGTTCATCATGGCGGTTTTCTTGGCGCCCTTTTTCTCCAGCCAGCCGCACATTTCCGGGATGCCCACAACCTGCGGATTGTGTTCCTTGATGACCTCTACGGCATCGCCGATGTGGTCGCCGTGCCCGTGTGTGACCAACAGTGTATCGACCTTCTTCACCTTCTTCTCGGACGGGGGACATGCGGGATTGTTCATGATCCACGGATCGATAATGATGGTCTGCCCCCCTGGCGTTTCAATACGAAATGTCGCGTGGCCGAGCCACGTAAGCTGAATGCCTCTCAAATTCATGGACGATAGCTCCCCCGCAGCCCTCACGCAATTTACTCGTCACTCGCCCCGGCAATGGACTGCGGCCGAAATTAGTTTAATATGAAACGCCATGACTGAACTCAAGGTGCTAATTTCGCGGGAGCAGATCACAAAACGAGTCGCGGAACTGGGCGCGGACATCACGCGCGACTTCGCAGGGCAGCCGGTGATTCTCGTCGGCGTCTTGAAGGGTTCAGCGATTTTTCTGGCCGACCTGGCACGGCAAGTGAATCTGGACGCGACTTTTGATTTCGTCGGCGTCTCCAGTTACGGCAATCGCCCCAGCCCGACTCAGGAACTTAAGAGTGGATGGGACTCCACCGGTGAGGTCAAGCTGACAAAAGATGTCGACCAATCCATGAAAGACAAGAACGTGATCGTCGTGGAGGACATTCTGGATACCGGACTGACCCTCACCGTCCTGAAGAAGCTCTTGCTGGCGCACCAGCCTCGATCGCTGAAGATCGCCGCTCTGCTGGATAAGCCCTCCCGCCGCAAACTGCCGCTTCAGGGCGATTATGTCGGCTTCACCATTCCCGACGAGTTCGTAGTGGGTTATGGCCTCGATTACGCCGAACGCTATCGAAATTTGGCAGACATATGCGTCGTCCCGAGGGAGTAGAAGTCAGTCCCGCGTACTGGGTAACGAGCAAGCGCTACTCAGTACTAGGTACCAGGTACTCGATACCGGCACTCAAAGAAACGGCTGCTATCATAGAAAAAACATGGGATCTCCTCTGAGCAAGCCTGTAGATCATTTACCCGTCGAGCCACTATTGCTGGAAGTCGCGGATGTTCTGGCGACCTCGCTCGACCTCGATACCACGCTGCGCCGCGTCGCCGAGGTGGTGCGCAAAGTCATCGACTACGAAATCTTCGCGATTCTTCTGCTGAACGAGAAGACTCAGGAATTGCGCTTTCGCTTCCAAGTAGGCTACCCACCGGAGTTTGCCGAGCGGGCTCGCGTCAAGGTGGGCGAAGGAGTCACCGGGCAGGCCGCGCAGTTGCGGCAAGCGGTTCTGGTGGATGACGTCACTAAGGATCCAACCTACATCGCCGCCATACCAAACGTGCGCTCGGAATTAGCCGTGCCGCTCATCACCAAGAATCGAGTGATTGGCGTGATCGATCTGGAGGCGCAGAACCCAGGCTATTTCAACGAGGAGCACAGCCGTCTGCTGACTCTGGTCGCGTCTCGAATCGCCGGCGGCATCGAGAATGCCCAGCTCTACACGCGCACCACGCGACAGGCCCGCATTCTGTTATTGCTCAATGAAATTGCCCGGGAGTTGTCCTCCATCCTGAATCTGGATGAACTACTGAGCCGGGTCGCCGAACTGCTCCGGCGGCTGATTGACTACCAGATGTTCAGCATTCTGTTGCTCGATTCCACCGGCGAGAAACTGCAACATCGTTTCTCGCTGCGCTTCCATGAAAACATCCACCTGAAGCACGAAGTGCCGCTGGGTCGAGGTATCGTGGGGCAGGCGGCCGAGACCAAACAGGCGATCCTTGTGCCCGACGTGAGCAAGGACCCCCGCTACATCGAAGCCAACCCGGAAACGCGCTCAGAGCTGGCTGTGCCGCTGATCTACAAAGACAAAGTGATCGGAGTGCTCGATTTGGAGCATACGCGCCGCGGTTTTTTCACTGACGATCACCGCCGCACCATGATGACACTCGCTGCACAGGTGGCGATTGCGATCGAAAACGCCCGCCTCTACGAGGAGATCGCGCGGCAGGAACGCCGTCTGGAGCGGGATTTGGCGCTGGCGCGAGAACTGCAGATGCGCTTGCTGCCGCAGACACTTCCCAAGCTGGCGAACCTGGAGCTAGCGGCGAAATTCGTTCCTGCACGCGCCATCGGCGGCGATCTTTACGATTTCATTCCCTATTCGCTTTCGCGCCTTGGCATCGTGATTGGCGACGTGAGCGGCAAGGGAGCGCCTGCCGCTATTTACGCGGCCCTGGTGAGCGGGATCCTGCGCTCGCACGCCCCCATCGAGCCTGGCCCGGCCGAGATGCTCCGCGCGGTGAACCTGTCCCTGGCCGAGCGCCGCATTGAAGCGCAATTCGTCTCCCTCATCTATGCCGTGTGGGACGATCAGCACCGGACGCTCTTGGTGGCCAACTCCGGCTTGCCCCGGCCGATTCACGTGCACGCCGGCAAAAACCATGTCATCGAAGCAACCGGCTTACCGCTGGGACTTTTCGACGACGCGAACTACGACGAATTCCGATTCAAAATGAAGCCCGGCGACGTGTTTGTTTTCTTCAGCGATGGCATTCTTGATGCGCGCAACCGGAACGGCGAAATGTTTGGTCGGGGACGGGTAGAAAGGCTGATCGCGGAATGCGGAGGTAGCTCGGCGGATTGCGTTGTCGATATTTTGTTCAAAGCCGTGGCCGAGCACTCCGCCGGCGTCGAGACCTTTGACGACCAAACCGTAGTTGCAATCAAAGTGAAGGACGCTTCGCCTTCCAGTTCCTCGAAACGAAAATGAACCGGCGTAACCGAGTATCTGACAGCGAGCGGCCGCCGGGTTTCGTTTTTCGCAAGCACCAGCAACGGTCGCTCGGCGAAGCGTTCGCTCTGCACTGCGAGGATATTCCTCTGACGAAACTCGCAGCGCGCTTCGGAACACCTCTCTATGTTTATTCTGCAAACGCCATCCTCAAGCGCCTGGCCGCTTTCGAGAAGGCGTTCCGCCATTTTTCTCACACAATTTGCTACTCCGTAAAGTCCAATTCCAATCTGAGTATCTTGCGCCTGCTCGCGCGCGAGGGCTGCGGCTTCGACGTGGTTTCCGGCGGAGAACTGGAACGGGTGCAGGCCGCTGATCGTCGAGCAGCAAGAAAGGTCGTGTTCTCCGGAGTAGGAAAATCTCGAAAGGAGTTGACCGCGGCACTGCGGGCCGGCATCCTTCTCTTCAACGTCGAAAGTGAATCGGAACTGCGAGCGCTGGCGGAACGCGCGACGCAGTGCCGGACGGTCGCACAACTGGCTCTGCGCGTGAATCCCGATGTGGCCGCCGACACCCATCCCTACATTTCCACCGGATTGCACAAGCACAAATTTGGAGTGCCCATCCGCAGCGCGCGCGAACTTTACGCCCAAGCGTCCAAGGCAAAGTACCTGAAAGTTGCTGGCGTCAGCGTTCATATCGGCTCCCAGATCACCGACGTTGCGCCATTTGGCGACGCCGTGGGTCGGGTGGCCGATCTGGTTCGCAAGCTGCGCGCCGATGGCCACTCCATCGACTTCGTCGACATTGGCGGCGGACTTGGCATCGAATATCACGAGCCTGGGTTGGAGTTTTCCGATTGCGTTGCGCGGTATGCGCGGTCGGTGACTAATCCACTGCGCGAACTGAATGTCCATTTGCTGCTTGAGCCGGGACGCTCCATCATCGGTCCCGCGGGTGTTCTGCTTACGTCTGTCCTTTACAGGAAGGAAAATGACGGCAAACATTTTCTGGTTGTGGACGCCGCCATGAACGATCTGATTCGGCCCGCGCTCTATGGTGCGTACCACGAGATCGTTCCCGTTATCCGGACCAAGAAGGCTTCTGCCAAGAACGAAACGATCGATATAGTGGGTCCCGTGTGCGAGTCGGGAGACTTCTTCGCTCGCGATCGCGAGTTGCCGCGCGTCGAAGAAGGCCAGTTGCTTGCGATTCTTGACGCCGGGGCCTACGGAATGGCGCTCGCATCAAACTACAACTCGCGTCCGCGTCCCGCCGAAATCCTGGTTCGTGGAAAATCTGCCAAGGTTATCAGGCGTCGAGAAACGATACGCGACCTTTATGCGGCGGAGTTGTAACCGCGAACTGCTCGCGACTTAACCCTATCTTTCTCCCCACTTCAGCTTCGTGCGCAGCACGTGGAAGAAATCATGGTCAGTGCGAAACAGGCTGACGCTATGCTCGGACCGTCGACAGCGAACCCGGTCACCATCGCATAGATCAAGTCCTGGCTGCCCGTCCAGACTGAGATACGCCACCTCTTCGTCACTACGCAACAAAAGTTCAACCACCGCCGAATCCGGCACGACGAGCGGCCGGTGCGTGAGCGAATGCGGCGCTACTGGGGTGATCACGAAAGCGTTAACCGTCGGCATCAGCACCGGGCCGCCGGCCGAAAGCGAATAGGCGGTCGATCCCGTAGGCGTGGCCACAATCATTCCATCTGCTCTGTAGCTCGAGACAAATACCGAGTCGACGAAGAGATCGTAATTATTGAGACGAGCCAAAGCCGTTTTGTTGACCACCGCGTCGTTGAAAACCAGATAGCTTCCCAGAATCTGCTCACCGCGCACCAAGTCGCACTGCATGAGCGAACGCTGCTCCACGGCCGCGCGCCCCTGCGCAATCTTATCGAGCATGGCAAAAAGCGACGACAGTGGCACGTCCGTAAGGAAGCCGAGCGAACCCAGATTCACGCCCAGCAGCGGTACATCAATCGGAGCGGTGGCCCGGGCCGCGGAGAGCAACGTACCATCCCCGCCCAGCACTACCACAAGGTCCAGGGGCCGCGCTGACATTTGCGAGCGCGCCACTTCCTCTTCGCCGTTGGAATACTTGGCAGTCTCCGGATCAACGATCACGCTGTAGCCGTGAGCATGCAGCCATGCCAGGAGTTTTGGGACTATATCAGCCACCTCGGTCCGCGCCGGACGAGAGATGATGGCCGCTACCTTGGATTGGGAAGATGAGGGCGAGATTGCCATGATGAAAGAACGAAAGAAAGATTGTACAGAATCCGGCGGGAAATCTTTAACCGGCCGTCTGGAAGACTAGAACACTCCCCGCAGCAGGAATTCGCGATTCCCTTCCGCGCCAAGAATCGGCGAATCGATCACGTCCAGGCTTGAGCAGCCAAGGCCCTCCAGCGTCCCTTTAACTTTTTCTACGGAACCAAGTTGTGCCGCTTCGTCGCGCACAATCCCTCCCTTCCCAACGAATTCCCTCCCTGCTTCGAATTGCGGTTTCACCAGAACGATCACCTGCCTGCCGCGACGCTCGCTGACCGATTGCGGGAAGGCCGCATTCACCACCGGCGGCACAACCAAGGTCGCGGAAATGAAGGCTACATCGACCGTGATCAAGTCCGCCATTTCTCCGATACTGTCACTCGTCACGTAACGTGCATTCGTCTTTTCCAGCAGTCGAATCCGAGGATCTTGACGGAGCTTAAAATCCATCTGCCCGTAGCCGGTATCGATTGCGATCACGCGCACGGCTCCATGTTGTAGCAGGCAATCGGTGAATCCCCCGGTGGAAGCACCCACATCAAGACAAGTTTTGCCCTGAACGTCAATCTTCCAATGTTCGAGAGCGCGCTCCAGCTTCAGTCCGCCACGGCTCACGTACTTCAGATCTCCGCCGAGCAAACGCACAGCGGCGTCGAACGCAACTTGAGTGCCAGCTTTGTCGAACTTCTGCTCGTTGACCAACACTTTTCCCGCGATAATGAGCGCTTGCGCGCGATCCCGCGAAGCAACGAGCCCACGGTCGACCAGCAATTTGTCGAGTCTGAGTTTCACCATCGCTCCATCCACGATGTGTGGATCGGCATGGCGTGGCACGCTGCACCTACCACGAAAGTGCCAGCACCCGCTCCGGTGCAAAGTGCTGAACCATCTCTCGTTGAATCACTTACAAAGATACTGCTGTGCTTTTCCACAGAATTTTCCACGGTTGTGTTGAAAACTTTTTCTTGAGATCGTCTCTGGGAAAAAATTAAGAGCCGCCCACCCGGGCGGCTCTCAAAACTTCTCGCACACCAATCAGCCAGCAACTTCTTCCAGCAACTTCTGATCGATGTCAAAGTTGGAGTGCACATTCTGCACGTCGTCCTGATCTTCGAGCGCTTCCATCAGCCGGATCATGGTGTTGGCTGCCTGGCCTTCCAGCTTGATGTAGTTCTGCGGAATCATCGCAACGCTCGACGACGCAGGTTCGATTCCCGCCTTCTTTACCGCTTCGAGCACAGCTTCAAAAGCCGAGGGCTCCGTCAGGATTTCCCAATTCTCGCCATCGTCATTCAAGTCTTCGCCGCCCGCTTCGAGGACAATGTTCATCAGGTCGTCCTCTTTCGCCACACTCTTGGGAATGATGATGTCGCCTTTCTTATGAAACATCCAGGAGACGGCGCCAGCCTCGGCCATGTTACCGCCATTCTTACCAAAGCAGTGGCGGATTTCACTCACCGTCCGGTTGCGGTTGTCGGTATTGATATCGAGTAGGATCGCCACGCCACCCGGACCGTAGCCCTCAAGAGAAAACTCTTCGTAGGTAGCGCCCGGCAGTTCGCCAGTACCGCGCTGAATCGCCCGCTTGATGTTATCGGCCGGCATATTCTCCGATTTAGCCGCGAGAATGGCGCCGCGCAGGCGGGGATTGGAATCAGGATCGCCGCCGCCATTCTTCGCGGCGATGCTGATTTCCTTAATGAGACGGGTAAAAATCTTGCCGCGCTTGGCGTCGAGCGCGCCCTTCTTATGCTTGATTGTGGCCCATTTTGAATGGCCAGACATGGCTAGACCTCGTATCTAAGGATCTTGATTGGCGCGGGATTCGCCCGTAGAGGGAATCACAGGCTGCCTCGATAAATCTGCAGGCGAACCGAAATTATACCACGACCCGTTTCTCCGGCCGCCGCACTACTCCGATAATAAACACCACCGCGAACCAGAGCAAGCGCTCGCCCGATACATCACTCACGAATGGGTCATTGACTGCAATGAATATGCACCCTAACATGCCTGCGGGGCGCGTTTTGCACATGATCGGCCGAGTTATAGGTCACTACAGGGTTATCGAAAAAATCGGCGCGGGAGCCATGGGCGAGGTCTACCGGGCACGCGACGAAAGGCTGGGCCGCGACGTCGCTCTGAAACTTATCCGGCAGAGTTCCAGCGGCAACGCCGATCATCTGCGGCGTTTCGAGTTGGAAGCGCGCGCTGCGGCCGCACTCAATCATCCCAACATTGTCGCTGTCTATGACGTCGGCCTCGACGAAGGATCTCCTTACATCGTCTGCGAGTTGCTGGAAGGTAAAACTCTCCGGCAGCAGCTCTCGGAAGGTCCATTGCCCACCCGGCAAGCTATCGACTTTTCCCTGCAGATCGTACAAGGCCTGATCGCGGCTCACGATCGTCGCATCATTCATCGCGACCTCAAGCCCGAAAATCTGTTCGTAACCACCGATGGCCGGATCAAAATTCTTGATTTCGGTGTGGCCAAGCTCCAATCCGCGCCCGAGGAATCCGGCCGAACTGCAGAAGACCTTACCACGGTAACGAAAAGCGGCGCCGTAATCGGCACCGTCGCATATATGTCGCCGGAACAGCTGCGAGCCAAGGGGGTAGATCATCGCAGCGATATCTTCAGCGTGGGCGCGATTCTCTACGAGATGCTTACTGGTCGGCGAGCATTTCGCGGCGAAACCGAGGTCGACACGATCACAGCCGTCCTGCGCGAGGATCCGCCCGAGATCGATTTGAGTCAGCCAGGTGTTCCCCTGCCGCTGCAACAGATCGTCCGCCATTGCCTGGAGAAAGAGCCCGAAAAGCGTTTTCAATCGGCTCGCGATTTAGGCTTCGCCCTGGAAACCTTGGCGATCGCTTCCGGCGGACGAGCAGCCATTTCAAAGCGTCCGAAGTTGCAGACAAAGATGCTCCCCTGGGCGATCGCAGGAGCGCTTCTCATTGTGACGCTGTTGATTGCCGCTCGCCAAACGCCGCCGACCACTTCGTCGCTTGCATACCGGCGCCTGACCTATGACCAGGGCACACTCTATTCGGCCCGGTTTGCGCCCGACTATCGCTCGGTCGTGTACGGCGCCGCCTGGAACGGCAAACCGCTTCAACTCTTCTCCACCGTGGGCGATTCCCTCTTAAGCCAACCACTCAATCTTGCCGATGCAAACTTGCTGGCGATTTCCAAGTCCGGCGAATTAGCGCTGGTGCTTCACGGCGCTCACATGGCGCACCTTCAAATTGAACAAGGCATGTTGGCGCGTGCACCGCTGGCCGGCGGTTCTCCCCGGGAACTTTTAGAGGATGTCCGCTGGGCCGACTGGGGGCCGGACGGTCAGTTGGCCGTTGTACACCATACCGACGGACGTGATCGCATTGAGTATCCTTTGGGCCACGTCTTGTATCAGGGCAACGGCTGGATCAGTCACCTCCGCCTTTCTCCCGAGGCCGATAAAATCGCTTTCATCAACCATCCCTCGATGTGGGACGATCGCGGTTATGTTTTCCTGATGGACCTTAAGGGGAACGCCAAGACACTTACTCAGGAATGGGACTCGGCGGACGGGCTAGCCTGGAATTCCGACGGAAAAGAAATCTGGTTTACGGCCGCCGAAAATGGCTATACGCGCGCCCTGTTCGCGGTAAGCACCTCGGGCAAAGTTCGAACCGTTCTTAAAATCCCGGCAGGAATGACACTCCAGGATGCAGCCCCGGACGGCCGCATAATGGTAAGCCTCGATGCGGAACGAGTCGCCATGGCCACTTTTAACAGCAAGGGCGAGCCCATCAACCTTTCCTGGCATGACTGGGATGTTGCGAAAGATATCTCCAGTGACGGACAGTCCGTTTTGTTCGAGGACGCCAGCGAGGCCGCGCCTCCCAGCTATTCTGTCGCGATTCGTAAAATCGACGGAACACCACCGATACTGCTGGGTGATGGGAGCGCGGGCGGCCTTTCCCCGGACGGAAAATGGGCGATTTCAATTCTCGTCGGCAGCCCGGGCCGAGTTACTCTGTACCCCATTGGCGCCGGCCAACCCCATACCATTCCGGTCACAGGATTGGAACGCATCCACAACGGCTCTTCCCACTTCCTCGCGGATGGGAAACGAATCACCATCAATGGCAACGAACCGGGTCACGCGGTGCGCTGCTACTTCGTCGATCTGGACACCGGAAAACTAACGCCTGTCACGCCGGAAGGAATTACGGGTGGATTGGTCTCTCCCGACGGACAATCCATTATCGCCAATAACGGTCCAACCGCCGCTGTGTACCCGGTTGCCGGTGGCGCTCCGCACCCCATCCCCGGTCTCGAACCAGGCTTCGTTCCTATTCAATGGTCGGAGGATATTTCGGCTATTTATGGCTATCGACCCGGTCAGGTTCCCACCGGGGTTTACAAAGTCAACTTAGTCACCGGCGAAAAAACCCTCGTCCAGGACTTGCAGCCCAAAACGTCTGTCGGCATCGTCTACATCGCTCCAGTGGTTGTGAGTCGCGATGCTTCACGCTTCGCCTACAGCTACTACCAGGTTTTCTCTGTTCTGTATGTGATTTCCGGACTGCACTGAGTCCGCGGTGTCCCTAATCGAGTGATCCCGAAAAATCCGACCCAACGTAGTGGAAGAAAATAGAGGTCGACGTGTATCCTTCGCCAAGCGCATGCCGGTAGTGTGGAACCTTCGTTCCCCGGTAAACCAAGCCATCTCCCAGTGCCTGATAAACCGTAGCTCCACCTTCGGGAGTATCCAGACGAATCGGCCACGAAGTTGCCAGCTGCGGTTCGGGAGAAAAATCCAGGCATAACGTAACACTAAACTCGCACTGCTGGCGGTCCATGTGCTTTTTCAGCTCGGCACCGCTCAAGTAGGACGCCAGATAAACATACGAAGGCTTGACCGGCTCTCCCACGATGGCGCTCACTGCGTTCGTGATCTGGTGGTGAAAGTAGCGAGCGACCGGTTCATTGTGGGCCACGTAGCGCCGGGGACTCTGGTCGTCTCCCAGGCGGATCGCCCCCCTGCGAATTGCATGCCGATAGTAACGGCGCAAAGCAGCAAGATTGAAAGGATGGATCAAGTTGCGAAGAGGCGCATAGTTCCGCTCTCGAAATGCCAACGCACCTCTACTTACAATTTTCGACCACTCGACAGCGTGACGCTCGGCATGATCGGCTGGAGTCAGGATGCCAGCCTGCGCCAGCAAGACCCTTACTTCGCCGGGAAGGGAAAGCGCGGATTCCCCTGCGTGGAGTCGCGAAACTGCAGCTTCGAGTCGCGGTCCCAGCCAGAAGGGATGCAGCGTGCCAATAGCGGCATCACGCACCCACGCCACCGTGCCCTGCAAGTAGAAGCCGTCGAGCAACTCGCGATGGGCTTGCAGTTCCTCGGGAACTTCTCCCGCCGGCAAGATCGCGCACTCTGGGTCCAGGAATAATTCTTGAGGCGCGTCCCTCAGCGAGTCTCGCCGATTGACAGACCACTGCGGAATCAGGTGCAGCGGTAACTCATCCAGCAGACAATGGAACTGGTGTGGCGGCAGCATCGCGGTGTGTCGTTGCCGCGATGCCGCCCCCATGAGGCCTGCGATCCACTCAAGCCATGCCGTTTCTTTTACTGGTGTAGCCATCCGTTTACCGTGAACCGACTGTCGGCGAAAGCCCGCGAGCGACAAAGCACCGGCGTAATTTCGTGCAGTATCGAGCACGGGAAAAAGACGATCTGGTTCTGCTGAGGCACAATGGTCTCGTAGCTCCACGTGCCGAGCGGATAGTCGCCCTTCTTCCTGGAGTCATGTAGCCGCAGCTCTCCACCCTCGAACTGGCTCGGTTCGCGATGGAAAAAATACACGAACGTCATTCGCCGCGATGCAATCCGTTCCTGCGCGTCGTCACAATGCGCATGGAAGAAGTCTCCATCATTGCTCGCGGTGATTTGCACCTCCGTCCGCGTGATAGGAAACTCCTCGATCCCGAGTTGTTCCAACACCTCTGGCAGTACTCCTCGGATTCGATTGAGGATTACTTGCTCGTGCGCTCCCAACTCCATCAGAACGCGCGAGCGACGATGGCCGTAGTCAGTTTCGCCCGACTCCCCGCTGGGCGAAATGACTTCGCTGTTCCTGAACTCCGCTTCGCGCTCCAGGGTATAGCGAATCAGTTCTTCCATCTCCTGCGGAGCCAGGAACTCATCTAGAACTACGCACTGCGCTCGAACCACTGCGGGAGTTTCCAAGACGGCGACGACGCTGTTGGAAGCCGGTTGGCTTCTCACTTCGTGTCGCCCGACTGCGGTCGCGCGCCGCAGATCAATCCCCGGTGGTCCGCTCGGCGGTTGTGGTCCGGGGCCTGGCGGGTGCGGTCCAGGAATATCCTGCGGGCCGGAAGGCGGTTGCGGTCCCCCGGGACCCGGCGGTTTCGGTCCCGCGAACACTGTTGCAGACATTGTTTCTTCGGAGACACCCGAAGCTGCGCCACGGGCCACAATCTGCTCCACGATGCTGCTCCCCAGCAGGGCAAAAGCCCGTTGCGCGACCGTTTCACCTACCGATCGTGCGATGGCAGCAGTTACGGCCGATTGAGTCTCTGGATTGCTGGATGCATCCTTCGCGTTTTGCAGGAGGCTCGTTAGCAACTCCCGCTCGCGCGGGCTCAGGATCCGTTCATCCTGCATCAATGTTTCAGAAAAGGCGTCAAGTATCTGTTTCGACGTCATCAAGCACACTCCTCCCTAGACTTCTTCTAGGCATTTAGTTCCAGTGGGGCGTGAATGGGAAGCGCTTCGCGGCTACACTAGCAGGAGATCAGTGGACTTTCAAACAGAATTTTGTTTTCAGCGCAGAAATTTACATCTCCCTTACTTAAGCGGGAGATTCTAGCGGTTGGCCATCGCGCCCACCATGGACTGAAAGATCTTCATTCCATCGGTGCCGCCAAGTTCGGGTTCAGCGGACCGTTCCGGATGAGGCATCATGCCTACAACGTTGCCTCCCGCGCTGCAGATGGCCGCAATGTTCTCCAGCGAGCCATTGGGATTCGCCGAAGCCGTGATCTCACCACCCGGAGTGCAATAACGAAAGACAATGCGGTTCTTGTGGCGCAGCTCGTCCAGCGTTTCCGCATCGCAGAAGTAGTTCCCTTCCATGTGGCCAATCGGAATGGTCAGCACGTCTCCCTGCGCGCAGGCATTTGTGAATGGAGTAACCGCATTTTCAACCCGCACCTGCACCGGTTTACAAACGTACTTCAGCCCTGTGTTCCGCATGAGAGCCCCCGGCAACAGCCCCGCTTCACACAGAATCTGAAACCCGTTGCAGATCCCCAGCACCAACCCTCCCCAATCGGCAAAGCGGCGCACCGATTCCATCACGGGAGAGAACTTCGCAATCGCTCCGGTCCGCAGGTAATCCCCGAAAGCGAATCCCCCAGGAACAATGATGGCATCGCAATTTTCCAGATCGTGCGATTCGTGCCATAGAAAACATACGGGCTGCTTCGCGACCTGCTGGATGGTCCAGTAAGCGTCGTGGTCACAGTTCGACCCGGGAAAGATGATGACTCCAAATTTCATCTTCAGTTCCTTGATGTGGGATTTGTGGTCAGTTTAACACGCGCGATCCAGTAGGTCGCCTGGAGGGATGGGTTCGCGATTATTTTTGGTGAACAACAACATCCAGATTGGACGAAGGCGGAGGAACCGGCGGGCTTAGTGCACTGGTCTCCGGTTGCATCGCGGGGGGTTGGACGGGCCCTGGGTTCGGCTCCGTCATCGTCGCTCCGGCAGGAGGAGGCGGTGGCACCCCTTTGGCCCTCACGATCGCCCAGTGCCATTCCTGGTCCGGAAAAAGAGCAAAGTTCAGCTGGGTGCGAAACAGCGCCGTCGCAGAAGGCGCAGCCGATCCTTTCACCTTCAACAGCATTGTGACATCCGGCAGCTTCTCCGACGAATCTTGCGCCGGATGAGGAGCGCCAGCAACAGCCGGAACAATCCTCGCCCGCCCGTAGTACGAAGCCGCATCGCCAGGCTCGGGACGCCTCACAATGGTAAGGCCAATCACCACCTCGCGCAGTTCCCATGCGCTTCCGTTGTGTACCGACACCTGCAAAGAGTCCCCGTCGATGGTGGCCGGTCCTTCCAACTTCCCCAGTTCGCTTTGCGGCAGTTCGTTCAATGGGACGGGATCGGCGAGCAGAGAGCTTGTCTTTGCGCTAAAACTAAGACTGCAACTCACGTCCGGTGAAGAGACGTGAAAGTCTTTTCCCCCCGGATCGAAAGAGAACACCATCGTAGAGCCCGCAGCCCGCCGCTTTGCGGCATCGTCCACCACCTTGGAAAGGTTATCGTTATCAATCACCAAGTCGGATGGAGCGGACTTGCTGCGAAAACTCCGCGCTACATCTCCCAGCGGTGTGTCGTCCGGGTCCTCTTGCGCGCGAACCCGCTGCGGCAAGGCCAGCACGAGCACGCCCACGACCAGAAGGGCCATCGTCCAACGCGTTAGTAACGGTGTTCTCACCAGGGTTATCCGGGATCAGCACATCTCGTCCGCACGAAGTGCGGCGGTGCGTGATCCTACTGCGAACTGCGAGCTCGCGGTCTACTACCCCGAACTCAGGCAGTCCTGCCAAGATTGTAGTGAGAGTGGCCTGCGAAACAGAGATAACTTCGGCAAACCGTGGTACTAGACCTTCCGGGTGGACCGGAAAGTTAGTGGGCGCGCGCTAGACGAAATGGAGGCGCAACGGGGCGCGCGCCCAAACTCTAAAACCCCAACCTCTACAGCAAGCCAGAAGACCGTAACCGAACCACTGGATCAGCAACAGGTTGCCGTTTGAAGATCCAACGTGCCACCGCGAAGCCTACCGCCGCATAACACAGATGCATGAACCTCATACACACCCCCGAGACATCCGAGTCGACCACCACATTAGGGGAGGATCAGCATCACTATCGGCAAGTTAGCAGCCCGCAACAGTGTGTACAAGGCACATCGGTGCCATCGAAGTGGCACGGAAGTAATACGTCGGTCACTCGCGAAACACTAGCAAACACTATGGCTAATGAGCGTCGATGTTCTCCACCTCGCCCGCTCGACCCGCAGGTGGTACCACCACCGTGGAGAGACTGCCTTCCACCGTCAGTTTCTGGAAAGCGGCGAGATCGCGGCGTTGCAGGTCATCCCATCGGCTCAGCAATTCGCCACTCTGCCGCTTCAATTTCTCGAACTCAAGCTGTTCGGCCTCGGTGGGCGCCGAGTCCGAGCTGCCCAAGTCCATCGCCAGGAACGCCAACTTGGCATCGAGCTGCGGCGGGTAGGCAAGTGAATCTTCATTGGCGCTGATCGTCAGATTGATCAGGAGATCGCGCACCCCAACCAGTTTCTTCTCCAGATCATCGGCCGAGGATACAATCGCCTTCGTGCTGGCATTCTCCGGCAACCGCCGTTTCAGCCCAGCTACCTGCGCACGCACGTCCTGAATTTGATTCACTGCGTCATATACCTTGTTCAACTCCTCGTGAATCTGCGACAGCAAGCTGAATTGTGTCGCCAGATCCGCCTCACTTACCTTCACCCTCGGATCCAACTTTACTTCCAAAGGCGCAGTCTGGGTCGCACCACCTACCGTCAGCCTCACCTGATACGCACCCGGCGCGGCCACCGCGCCCTTTGCGCCCCCGTTGTACTCCCATAGATAGTAGCCGGGGACCCGATGAGCTTCCTCATACCGCAAATCCCAGACGAAACGATTTAAGCCCGCATCTGGCTTGATTTCCTTTTCCGGCTTCTTGTCGTCCGGTCCCGGAGGTTCATCGGGCAATTGTGCTTCGGCACTCGAATATTTGCGAATCACCTTCCCTGAGGAATCGAGAATCTCCAGCTTCGTCTCCGTCCCCGTTTTCGGAGCATCTTTCAGGTAGTAATAAATCACGGCCCCGGCTGACGGATTCTGCCCGGTCCGCTTCGAGGGATGATGTTCTCCCGACTCTCCCGCCTGAATCCGGTAAGCCGCTCCCGGCGTATAGAGATGAACATCTTGCTTCGCCACGTCGTCGGTAAATTGGCGCAACGGACTGACATCATCCAGAATCCAGAATGCCCGCCCATGCGTCGCCACCACCAGATCGTTATCCTTGATCACCAGGTCATGCACCGGAGTAGTCGGAAGATTTAACTTGAGCGATTTCCACTCCGCACCATCGTTGAACGAAACGTAGACTCCATTTTCCGTGCCCGCGTAAAGCAGGCCGCGTTTCTTCGGATCCTCTCGCACGGCTCGAACGAATGAGCCTTCCGGAATCCCATGCGTCAGCTTCGTCCAGCTTTGGCCGTAATCGCTCGTCTTATAGATGTAAGGCTTCAGATCGTCATTCTGATGTCGATCCACGGCCACGTAGGCCGCGCCCGCGTCGTGTGGGGAAGCATCGATCTGGCTGATCCGGCTCCACTCCGGCAAATCTTTCGGCGTAATGTTCGTCCAACTCTTTCCTTCATCGCGAGTTAACTGGACGAGACCATCGTCGGTTCCCACCCACAGCAAACCTTTTGTGATCGGCGACTCCGCCAACGCAAAGATGGTGTCGTAGTACTCGGTTCCCGAATCATCCAGCGTGATGTCGCCGCCGGAAACACTCTGCTTGCTCTTGTCGTTACGCGTCAGGTCAGGACTGATCGCCTGCCAGTGGACGCCACCGTCGGTAGTTTTGAACAAACGCTCGCCCGCGTGATAAAGCGTGTTCGGATCGTGCGATGAAATCAGCACCGGCGCAGTCCATTGGAATCGGTGTTCAAGGTTCGCCGCACCGTGAGCGTCAGAAAGTTCGGGCTGCTCGGTGATCGATTTCACCTGTCCGATGTGCCGGTCGTAGCGCGTAATGTTCCCTTGATAATCCGCGGCATAAACAACATTCGGATCCGGCGGGTACGGCGCGATGTAGCCAGCTTCGCCTCCGCCTACGTCATACCAATCCGTGCGATCGATCGAACCGTCATCGCTGCGGCTGGTAATGGCCACCGTTCCGCTATCCTGCTGCGCGCCGTACACGCGGTAGGGCGTAACCATATCCGTAATCACGTGGTAAAACTGCGCCGTCGGTTGATTGTCCTCCAGCGTCCAGTTCTTGCCTCCATCCAAAGTGACGGTCACTCCACCGTCGTTCGATGCGATCATCCGCCGCGTATCTCTGGGATCAATCCACAATCCGTGATTGTCCCCATGCGGAACATGGATTCGATTGAACAGGTGTCCGCCATCGGTCGACTTGTACGCCTCCACATCCATGATGTAGACAACGTTTTCGTCTCTCGGATCGGCGATGATGTGCATGTAATACCAGGGCCGTTGCCACAGGCTGTGGCTTGGATTCACGAAGTCCCAGCTTTCGCCGCCATCGTCGGAGCGATATAAGCCGCCATCCGGATTGTGCGCTTCGATCAGTGCATAAACGCGGTCGGAGTTGGCAGCCACTGCGATCCCGATGCGCCCATACGGTCCCTTGGGCAGGCCATGCTCTTCCAGTCGCTTCCAGGTCGTGCCGCCGTCATTCGAGCGATAGAGCCCGCTTCCCGGTCCGCCGCTGGTCATGCTCCACGAAGTGCGGCGCGCCTGCCACAGCGCGGCGAACAGAATATTCGGATTGTGCGGATCGAAAGCTACGTCGATGCCGCCGGTGTTCTCATCCTTATAGAGAACTTTCTCCCAAGTCTTACCGCCATCCATCGTGCGGAAAATCCCGCGTTCGGTATTCGGTCCGAAGGGATGGCCAAGCGCCGCCACGAAAACGATGTCCGGATTGCTCGGATTAATGATGACTCTCCCGATGGCCCGGCTATCGTGCAGCCCAACGTTCTTCCACGTCTTCCCGCCGTTCAGAGACTTGTAAACGCCATCGCCATGGGAAATGTTGCCGCGTATGCAAGCCTCGCCCGTGCCCACATAGATCGTATTGTGATCCGAATTGGCCACCGCCAGGCTGCCGATCGATCCACTTCCTTCCTTATCGAAAACGGACGTCCAGGTCATCGCGCCGTCGGTCGACTTCCAGACACCCCCGCCCGTCGCGCCGAAATAATAAGTCGTAGGATCGCCCGGGATTCCGGCCGCAGTCAGCGAACGCCCGCCGCGGAAGGGACCGATCATCCGATACTTCATTCCTTTGAATAGCTTTTCTTCCGGCTTTCCCGAATCGTTGTCCGCGGACTCGTCCGGGTTCGACGCGGTCGTGCTCGACGCCGCCGCAGATTCGGCGGACTTGGCCGCCTTCGATTGCCGCTCGGGTTTGGTCTGCGCCAAAACTACATAATCTGTGCCGAGTACCGTCAAAACGAGAATCAACGGTATCCACAGCATTGAATCCTTTAAAGATTTGCGACCACAAAATGTCCCTTGACTAGCCATGTTCGGATTGCTCCCCCAGGAGAATCGTACGGATCGTAACTACGGATGGTCTATCGTACTGCTGCCCGCGCAGAATGCAAAACGCCCCTGTCCGAGTGTCATCCCGAGCAAGCGCCTTTTGCGCCGCGAGGGATCTGGGCAAGCCGCCCGAAGCGTCGCAGTTTTAGCGACGCAATCATAGCGCGTTTGGCTCGCTTCCTCGTTCACCCCCCCAAATCCGCACAGCTTCACTTTTTCGACAGTATCCGGCGGGCGGCTTGAATTTCCTTCTCTTTCGCTGCGTCGACTTTCGGATAGGCAAGATCCAGTTCTTCCAGCGTCTCCACAATCGCGCCCGAAACTACCAGGTGCGTGAACCATTTGTTGTCCGCCGGCACCACATACCACGGAGCATGTTTGCTGGTGGTACGCCGGATCATGTCTTCGTAAGCACCCTGGTAATCATCCCAATAATCGCGCTCGTGAATATCTGCTTCGGAAAACTTCCAATGTTTTTCCGGTTCATCCAATCGCGCTAGAAATCTTTTCTTCTGCTCCTTCTTGGAAAGATGCAGAAAGAACTTCCGGATCACTGTCCCGTTCCGCGCCATGTGCCGCTCAAAGCAGTGAATATCTTCAAAGCGTTCCTTCCAGATGTCCTTCGTCACCAAAGAAGGCGGTACCTTCTGGCTCTTGAGTACTTGAGGATGCACTCGCACCACCAGCACCTCTTCATAATAAGAGCGGTTGAAAATCCCGATGTGTCCCCGCTCCGGAAGATGCTCGGTCGTCCGCCACAGAAAATCATGCTGTAGTTCGGTATCCGAGGGCGTCTTGAAGGAAGTGACCTGGCATCCTTCCGGATTCACTCCGGACATCACATGTTTGATGGTTCCATCCTTGCCCGCCGCATCCATGGCCTGAAAGATCAGCAGCAGCGCCCAGCGATCCTGCGCGTAAAGCTTGGCTTGTAACTCTTCCATGCGCGCAACATCCTTCTGCAACTGCTCTTCGGCTTGCTCGACGGAGTGCCAGCGCCCGGTGTCGGCCGGATCGTAGTCTTTTAGCTGGAAGTGCTTGCCCTCATCAATGCGGTAGGATTTCGCCAGTTTGGCAGTTTTCATTCGTGGTCGGCTCCGGATCAATCGCTGTAGAAAGTCTACACGCACTCCGGATCGCCAGCGGCGTTTCTGAGCTTCGCTTCCCGCCTACCATGCAGGGCAATTTCTCATACCCGCAGAATCATCACTTCGGTGGCTTTGATTAGAGCAGCCGCAGTCTGGCCCGGCTTCAGCTGCATTTCTCGTGCAGACCGTGACGTGATGATCGATGTAATTTGCTGATCGCCGATGGAAATCCTGATCTCCGCCATGAGTCCGCTAATGCGGACTTCTTCGATTCGCCCGATTAACTGGTTCCTGCCGCTGACGTGGCGAATGACTTCCTTGCGTTCCTTCTCCGTTCGCCCCCGCGTTCGGAAAAGCAGCCGGTCCAGCTCACTTTGCGGAATTCGGTGATGTCCTCCGGCGGTCTGGAGACTGCGAATCTTCTTCTTGTAAATCCACTGCTTGATCGTAGGAAAGCTGATCCCCAGTTGCAAAGCCGCGTCCCGCAGCTTCAGCAGTCCCTCAATATTCCGTTCGGATTTGCGGTCCTTCGGCATCGGGACGCAATCGTAGCGAGAACCAAGTTCGCGGTCAACTCGTCGCATCCGCATGAGTTCGCCCGCGAGCTCATTGCATAAATAGACCATATCGTACATTTCTGGACAGTAAAATCGTATCTCATGTACACTTTCGACTTCTGCCCCAAACGAGTGATTTTTTCGAGGTCGAAAATGCGCAAGACTTACCTGTTTATCGCAGCGATTGGTTTTTTGCTTTCGTCATTCTCGGCGGGGGCCCAAACGAGAGCGAGCCTTTCCGGCGTGGTGACGGACCAAACCGGCGCAGCCCTTCGCGATGTCTCGGTCACAATCAAAAACCTCGACACGGGTGCAACGCGCACGATCGCAACCGACGCCCGAGGGCACTTTCAGTCGTCCGGCCTGCCTGCGGGGCGCTTCGAGATTCGACCGGCAAAACCAGGGTTCGCCGATGAAACGCGCGCGGGAATCGGCTTGGCGGTCGGCCAGGAGACCAACGTCGACATTAAGATGCAGCGGAGCACCCCCGACGCCTGCGCGAGCGGCCACGAGTTCGCCACCACCGATTGCACGCTGACCTGGCACGGCATCACGGTGTACGGTGCCTATGACATCGGCGTCGGCTGGGTGAGCCACGGCTTACCGGAGAACGGCTACAACTATGAAGGCGCATCTCTGGTGAACCGGAACGGCTTTCAACATCGATTCCTCGTCGCGCCCAACAACCTGCAACAGACGGGTCTGGGCATCAGGGGCAAGGAAGAGTTTTTGCCTGGCTGGTCGGTTGTGTTCAACGCTTCCACTGGCATCAATCCGCAGTCCGGCCTGCTCGCCAACGCTTCAAAGACTGACATCATCAACAACGGCCTTCCCAGGAACAGCTATTCGTACGCCATTGACGGCGCGCGCGCGGGCCAACCCTTCAACGACGAATATTATGCCGGGGTATCGTCCAGGCATTTCGGCACGCTGACCTTCGGTCGTCAGCGCTCTCTCGGCACCGACGCGATGCTGCTTTACGATCCGGCTGGCGGCAGCTATGCCTTTTCCTACATCGGGTACAACGGCACCATGGCCGGCGGCGGCGACACCGAAAACAGCCGTTGGGATGACGCCGTGAAGTATCGCCTCGCCTATGGCCCGGTCCATTTCGGTGCGATGTATAAATTCGCCGACGGTTCTGCCGGCTGCTACTCGGCCTCTGCAACCTGGACTGCCACCACCTGCACGCCGGAATCCGCGCATAACAACGCCTATGGATTCGACCTCGGCGCAAACTACGGCAAGTTCTCCGCCGACATCGTCCCCCAACACTACAACCAGGCGATCAGCGTGCTGAACCCCTTGCTGGGGCCCCAGAGTCTGTCGGCGTCCTATCAGTCGACCACCGACAGTATCAATACCAACCCCATCAATGGCGGGGTCAATCTGATCGACCCGAACGACACCGTCTATGGCATCGTGACCGACAACTACGCAATTATGGTCGTAGCCAAGTATGCGTGGGATCCGTTCAAGTTTTTTGCCGGGTATGAATACATCTGGCAGAACAATCCGAAGAACCCGTTGGGCGTCGGAGCCGCGGATCAGGGCGGTTATTTCATGAGCGGGGTCGAAGACAACAATCTTGATTCTGAAAAGTTGGTGAATATCTGGTGGACGGGCGTGAAGTACACCTACCGCAGCAAAACCGACTTCACTTTCTCCTGGTATCAACAGCGGCAGAACGACTTCCGTGTTCCGCAGACCTGCTCGCCCTCAGCCGGTTTCCGCAGTTCCTGCGCGGGCACCCTCAACGTGGGCTCATTCTATGCGGATCATCACTTCACTAGGCGTTTCGACGGTTTTGCCGGAATTGCGTATTCCTGGGTGAGCGGCGGTCTGGCCATCGCCATCCCTCATAAGCCCGGCGTCCCCTATTTCAGCAACAACAACTGTGCTCCGACAGTCGGTGGCCGTTTCACCTTCTGATCGTTTCCGCGGCGGGCATTTCCCGTTCTGAGATTCGGTTCGGCCGGAGGTGCGATCATCCCTCCATCGTCGACACATCTCCGGCATCCACTCCGGCTTCCTTCGCCTTCAGAAAACGCCGCAGGATCTTTCCCGATCTCGTCTTGGGCAACGATGTCACAAACTCCAACGATGATGGAGTCGCGATCGGCCCCAGCTCTCTCCGTACATGTTCGATCAACGCCGCGGCCAGCGCATCGGAAGCCACGTGATCGCTGCGGACCTGCACGAACACTTTGATCGTTTCACCCTTCATCACATCCGGCACGCCGATCGCCGCAGCCTCCGCCACTGCCGGATGCGATACCAGCGCGCTTTCCACCTCGGCCGTGCCGATGCGGTGCCCAGCCACATTGAGCACATCATCGTATCGGCCCAGCACCGCGATGTATCCATCTTTATCTTTCATAGCAACATCGCCCGTGACATAGCAACCGGGAATCACCTGCCAGTCACGCTCGTAGCGTGCCGGATCGCGCCAAACCGTGCGTAGCATGTGAGGAAACGGCCGCTTCAGCACCAGTCGTCCTCCCACTCCCGGAGGCGCAGATTTTCCGTTTTCGTCCAGCACATCGGCCTCGGCTCCCGGCACAGCCACGCCAACTTTTCCCGGACGCATCGCCATCGACGGCGGCGTTCCCAGCGTCGGCCCGCCCAACTCAGTTTGCCACCAATTATCAATCACGTATCCCCACTTCCCGTCGCCGGCCAGATGCGTCTGCGCCCAACGCCAGGCCTCAGGATTCAACGGCTCTCCTGCACACGCGATCACACGCAGGCTGGTCAAGTCGTGCGCCGCCGGATAACTCTCTCCATAGCGCATGAACATTCTCAGCGCCGTGGGTGCGGTAAACATTTTGGTAACGCCGTAGCGCTCTACGATCTCCCACGCGGTTCCCGGATTCGGATAGTCGATTGCGCCTTCGCGAAACAGCGTGGTCACACCCGCGCACAGGGGAGCATAGACAATATAAGAATGACCGACCACCCAGCCGATATCCGATGTGCACCAAAAGATATCGCGGTCGCCTACGTCGAAATAATTTTCCAAATGGTAAGTGGTCCCCACCATATATCCGCCGTGTACATGAAGCACGCCCTTTGGCTTCCCGGTTGAGCCCGAGGTATAGAGCAAGAACAGCGGATCCTCCGCGTCCATTTCTTCAGCGGGACACTCCGGCGAAAATTTTAGCAACTCATTGAAGTCGATTTCGCGCGGGCCGGAAAGCTCAGCCTTGCTCCGCGAATACACCACAACTTTTTCAACGAATTCCAACTTCTCCACCGCTTCATCGACGATCGCCTTCAACGCCACGGTCTTTCCGCGCCGGAACCCTACATCGCCGACGATCACTACCTTGGCCTCGGCGTCAACGATCCGATCCTGCAAGGCCGTATGCCCCAATCCCGCATACACCACCGAATGGATCGCTCCGATTCGCGCGCACGCCAGCATGGCGACTGCACCTTCGATCGTCAATGGCATATATATGACCACGCGGTCGCCCTTCACCACGCCCAGCGATTTCAGGCCGTTCGCAAAGCGGCAAACCATACGGTGCAGTTGTCCATAGGTGACAATCCGTTCGCTGCCATCTTCGCCCAGCCAAATGAAAGCGGCGCGATTACGACGATCCGAGTTCGCATGCCGGTCCAGCGCGTTGATCGTGATGTTGGTCTTGGCGCCCGTGAACCACTTGTGATGTACGCCGTCCCACTCCAGCACCCGGTCCCACTTCTGCGACCACACAAAGCGACCGGCGTAGTCCGCCCAGAAGACTTCGGGGTATTTCTGTGCGCGCGCACATTCTCCCAGCCAGTTTTTCTGCACAACATTGCGGGCGACAATTTCCGGCACCGGGTATTCCTGGTCCAGAGCTAAAAGGTTGGAAATGTTTTCTGGCTTGTCAACGCTTAGAACGTTCATGCGGACCTCCGCGAAGGCAGTGATTGGTGACGGACTGCCGTGGATTCTGCTCTGGGGATGTACCCTCCGCAGTGACGCAGATCACAATAGCGCGTGTCTCAACGACGACAAACCGCGCCGCAAGATCGACTCAACTGCCTCGCAACTCGATCTACACCCGCCCCGCTTGATGTTTTAAATCACTTGGATCAGTGATCCTTATCACAGCGTCAACGGCTCGGACAACATAAGTTTGCGCACCATGTGCCCGGCCATTCTAAGCCGGGCGGAGCCGCCGTCCATGTTGACGATGACAAACTTGTTGCCGGACAGTCGTTCGGTTCTCTCCTGCTTCGTGAATTCAGGTTGCTCCCGTTTGCCTCACACAGCCTCTTGCCGATCACAATTTTTATTTACAACTAGGAATTTCTGTGGTAGCGTTCCGGCCCCAAGGGCTGATCCGAATATTTTAGAAACGTTGAGCCCCAATCAGGATCAGCCCAAATCGCGATCCCAGGTCGGAATGTTGTGCATCCCAGGCCCCTCGGCAAGCAGCGGTTTTGCTTGCCTATTTCAATGAAAGGCTCCCGGTTAGGAGAACAACACCGTCTATGACCCTGAAGAAATGGCTTTGCAGTTCTCTGCTAGCAGCCGTATCGGTCGCGCCCGTCTTCGTTTTTGCCGGAACGAATGATGCCGCAGACGCGAAAAATACCCCATTAGCGAATACCGACGCCGCAGCCACTCCTAACCCCAGCCCAAGTCCCACTCCTGCTGTTGGAAGCGCCAACGTCACAGCTTTGCTGGGCGTTCTGGTGATGAAAGGAGTGCTCAATCCCGCGGAAGCCAACTCTATTCGGAACGCCGCTCCCGATGCTGAATTTCAGCTCCTGGTGGAAGCGCTCACGCGTAAAGGCGTGGTGACCGCGGCCGACTTGTCCACTATCGTCAAGCCCTCGGCACGACTCTCCGCCAGTGCGGTGTCGGCTGAGGCCGTTCCAGTGATACAAACTTCTTCCGGTCAGGCTCGCCAGGAAGTGGCCCAGAATCCTCCCCAGAAAAAACCCGAAGCCCCCAACGTGGTGCCGGCGGTCGTTCCGCTGCGTGTCCTCCCCATTGATCCTCCGGTGAAGGAGGGATTGATTCCCAGCTTCAAGGTGGGCGCGGTAAAGGTCACGCCCTACGGCTTCATCAAAGCGACGGCCGTGCATGACACCAGCGATCCCAATGGTGACGATTTCCCGTTCCCCGGAATTTTCCTTAATTCCAGTTCGGTCCTGAGCACCGGTCCGACTCAGGACCCTTCGTTCCACTTGAAAGCCCGTTCCTCGCGCTTTGGATCGAGCTTTGAATGGCCTGATATTTCCAAGAATCTGACCCTGACCGGCAGGGTGGAAGGCGATTTCGAAGGAGGCTTCACGGAAGTCGATAACGCCGATGTCTCCTCCATTCGCAATCCGCAGCCACGCCTGCGTTTGGCCTATGCCCGGCTGGATTACGCCTCCGGCGAGGCAACCGACCTCTTTTTCGAGGGGGGCCAAAACTGGTCTCTCTTCGGATCGGCCGCTCTGCCCAACATTCTCGAAACCACGTTCCTCGGGGCTTTCTCCGGAGACGTTTGGGAACGAACTCCCCAATTTCGATTCGGCTTGGTACAGAAGCTCGGTGGCACAGCCAACTTCAAGTTCTCCCCGGAGTTCGCCATCATGATGCCGAGTTCGGGAGAAATCTACAAGTTGCAAGGCCCCACCGGCAGCGCCGTCTCGGGTTTTGAGGCGCAGATCGGTGAAGGCGAGCGCGAAGGCGCCGATTCCGGTCGCCCCGAGGTTGAAGGAAAAATCGCGTTGCAGTTCCAACTGGATAAGGCGCCGGCGGTCTCGCCTGCGCAGATATTCTGGAGCGGATACGAGGGCAAACGTACCTCCATCACCACCAGCGCCAACATTGCTAAGACAGACATACTGACCACGTTTCCAAATGGCTTCACCAACAGCAGCCACATGTTCGGCAACCAATTCGCCGTGCAATTGCCGACGCGGTGGTTCACCTTGGTGGCCAGCGCCTACCGCGGCGGGGACATGCGCTTCATGCTCGCCGGCCAGCTGAATACCTTCTTCACCGATACCACGGGCCTCTACAACGTCACCAACGTTGCGACCGTGGACAATGTCCAGGCCGCCACCGGAGGGATGGATGTTGGCTGCTCGGTGCCCGTCGCGACCGGCAGCACCTGTTCCGCCTCCGGCGGTCATTGGAAGATTGCTCCAGAGCGCCCCATCGGCGCCTTTGGCGGATTTGTCAATGTGGGCTTTCCTCTCTCCCGCTGGTTTAATGCCGATCCCAAGGGCCGTAACTCGGCCTGGAATCTCTACCTGCACATGGGGAAGGATCAAGTCGTCCACCACGACCTCGCTCATGCCAATGGTTTCGGCTGCGGCAGCGCGGATGGAAGCATGGCTTGCAATGGAGGGCTTCCGCTTTTACAGTCCAGGCTGTTGGCGGCGACCCTTTACTACAAGCTCAACGCGTGGGCGACGTTCGCATTCGAACAGTCGCAATATCAGACCACATTATTACCAGACCTGACCAACATCGGCGTGACCTACTCGATCGCAGGGCAGGCGGCGAATAAGTGGAAAGATCAGCGCACTGAGTTCGGGCCCATCTTTACTTTCTAAAAACGACGACCGCACGTAACCAACTTGGCGTTACAATGCGTGCGGCCCGAATATCGGAGATGCCATCGCAGAGTGCGGTTGCATCTCCGCCTCGGCCCACGCGGGCCAACGAACGCAAGTAATCCGGTATTTCGACAGCGAGTCCAACAAGGAGAAGCCCTATGGGAGAAGCGCTGAAGTCGATCGATACGCGTCCGGAAGAGCGCTACGAAGCGTCCCAGACAACTTGGGACAAGATTGCAGAGAGTCAGGATTTTAAAGATCTGATGGCGACGAAGAGGATCTTCATCGTACCCGCGTTTATTTTCTTCGTCGTTTATTATTTCGCGCTGCCGGTGCTGGTCGGCTACGCGCCGCAATTCATGTCGACGAGGGTGCTTGACGTAAATCTCGCCTACCTCTTCGCCTTGTCACAGTTCTTCGTGGCTTGGCTCATCGCCGGCCTTTATGTCAGGGCCGCCAACGACTTCGACAAGCTCGCCAAAGACATTGTGGAAAAGGCGGTTGATGCGAAAGCTCTAAGCGGCAAAGGAGGCCAGTAGCCATGGCGAACGTCCCACTTTTTATGTTTCTGCTGTTCATCGCGATCACACTGGGTATTACCTATTGGGCTTCGAAACGTTCCTCGGGCTCCAGCGCCTACTTCGCGGCCAGCCGCCAGATTAAAGGCTGGCAAAATGGAATCGCTGTAGCTGGCGACTACATGAGCGCTGCATCCTTCCTGGGAATTGCCGGCATCATCGCCTTCCAGGGCTATGACGGCTTCCTGTTTTCGGTGGGCTGGCTGGTCGCGTATCTCACAGTTTTATTAGTCATCGCGGAACCCCTGCGCAACGCCGGCAAATACACCATGGCAGACGTGCTCGCTTACCGCCTTAAGCCGCGCCCCGTGCGAGCCATGGCTTCGCTCAGCACTCTTACCGTCAGCACGTTCTACATGATCGCGCAAATGGTCGGCGCCGGAGCGTTGGTAAAGCTACTGCTCGGAGGCTACGTCACCTACAACCAAGCTGTGACCGGCGTGGGCATCTTGATGATTGTCTACGTCGTTTTCGGCGGCATGCTGGCCACCACCTGGGTGCAGATCGTCAAGGCGGTTCTGCTCATGGCAGGGACCATCCTCCTCAGCATCCTGGTCATGGCCCACTTCCATTTCAGTTTCGGCGAGTTTTTCGGAGCCATCGGGCACGTCACTTATCACGACGCCAAGGGAGGAGTAGTCGTCAAAGACTTCTTGCAACCCGGCCTCCGTTATAAGCCGCCGTATGGACCGCTCGACCTGATTTCCCTGGGATTGGCGCTGATCTTCGGCACCGCCGGATTACCTCACATTCTGGTTCGTTTCTACACCGTGCCCGACGCAAAGACTGCACGCAATAGCGTGGTTTGGGCGATGGTGCTCATCGGCAGTTTCTACATCATGACCACCTTCCTCGGCTTCGGCGCCGCGACCATCGTAGGCCCGGACTTTATCAAGGGCCACGGTGGCACAAACATGAGTGCGCCACTGCTGGCCAACTCTCTCGCCGGTCCCATCTTCTTCGCCTTCATCTCAGCGATTGCTTTCGCCACGATTTTAGCCGTGGTTGCAGGTCTCACCATTAGTGCGACCACCTCCTTTTCGCATGACTTCTGGACCAACGTCATCCACAACGGAGTCGAACGGAAACCCGGCGAGGAAGTGCTGGTCGCCCGAATCTCGGCCTTTGTTGTCGGTGCAGTCGCTATCCTCATTGCAATCGTTCTGGGCCCGACGGCGAACGTAGCCTTCCTGGTAGCGCTGGCATTCGCCGTGGCCGCCTCCGCGAATCTCCCGGTGATCGTTCTCTCGATTTTCTGGCGTAGATTCAATACCGCGGGAGCGGTCGCCGGACTCGGCGTCGGCTTGCTCGCTTCCATCGGCCTGATTCTTGTCAGTCCCAGCTTGATGGCGATCGATCCACCTACAGTCGTCGGAGCTGCCCGCCATCTGATTCAGGCAAAGGCCTGGTTCCCTCTGGAGAATCCCGGCATTCTCAGCATTCCGCTGGGATTTATCGGCGCTATTCTGGGAACGCTATTGAGTCACGAGCCGACTTCGCAGCACAAGTTCAATGAGTTGCTGGTCCGCTCCAACACCGGGCTCGGTGCGGAAAAGGCTGGCGCTCACTAGTCTCTTTCGGCAGACGATGCTTGCGCCACAGAAGTTGCGGCCAACACTTACTCTCCCAGCCAGAGTGCTGGCCGCATATTCTTTTTGCTTGCTCAGGGTTGGGTATGCGTGTGACTGCGGCGACTCATCCCATGGTTGCCCGCCAGTTCGCACCCTTTCTTCAGAAGCAGGTGCTACTCGTGCGGGCTTCGGAAAAGCTCTTGATACGTTATAAACTCAGTAACCAAAGGGGTAATTGATATGGCACAAATTCTTCAGAAGCCGGCAGTCAGTGAGACCACAGAAGCTCAGATCGCAGTCCATTGGCGCGAGGAAGAATACTATTATCCTTCCGCGAAGTTTGTCGGCCAAGCTAATCTCACAGATCCCAATGTCCTCGAACGCTTCAGCGAGAAAAATTTCCCGGAATGCTTTCGCGAGTACGCCGATCTATTGACTTGGGACCAGTACTGGCATACCACGCTCGATACCAGTGATCCGCCCTTCTGGAAATGGTTCGTCGGCGGCAAAATCAACGCCTCCTACAATTGCGTGGACCGTCACCTCGCCAAATACAAAAATAAAGCCGCGTTGATCTTTGTGCCCGAGCCGGAATCGGAAGCGCCCGTCTCCGTCACCTACCGCGAACTCTACGTCCGGGTAAACGAATTCGCCGCCCTGCTGCGCGATTTCTGCGGCCTGAAGAGCGGAGACCGCGTCACCATTCATATGCCCATGGTGCCCGAGCTGCCGGTCACCATGCTGGCCTGCGCGCGCCTCGGAGTCATCCACTCCGTTGTCTTCGGCGGCTTCAGCGGCGAAGCCTGCGGCATGCGCGCCGCCGATTCCGGCAGCCGCGTCCTCATCACCATGGACGGCTACTACCGTAATGGCAAAATGATCGACCACAAAGCGGGCGCTGACATCGCGCTGGACGTTGCCAAGAAGGAAGGACAGACCGTAGATAAAGTCCTGGTCTGGAGACGCCACCCAGGTAAGAATGCCTCCGCCTCGCCGTTTGTGAAAGAGCGCGACTTCTTCGTCGACGAGATTCTTCCCAACTATTCAGGCACCATGGTGCCTCCGGTCCCCATGGATGCGGAAGCGCCTCTCTTTCTTATGTACACCAGCGGCAGCACCGGAAAGCCCAAGGGCTGCCAACACCGCACCGGTGGCTATCTTTCTTATGTAGCAGGAACTTCCAAATACATACAGGACATTCACCCTGAGGATGTCTATTGGTGCATGGCCGATATCGGCTGGATCACCGGCCACTCCTATATTGTGTATGGTCCGCTGGCCCTGGCCGCCACCAGTGTCCTCTATGAGGGAGTTCCTACTTTCCCCGATGCCGGCAGAGTATGGAGAATCGCCGAACGTCTCGATGTGAATATCTTCCACACATCGCCCACAGCCATTCGCATGTTGCGCAAGTCCGGTCCCGATGAACCCGCCAAGTACAAATACCATTTCAAGCACATGACCACTGTCGGAGAGCCGATCGAGCCGGAGGTATGGCGCTGGTATCACGACATTGTGGGCAAAGGTGAGGCAGTCATTGTGGATACGTGGTGGCAAACCGAAAACGGTGGATTCCTATGCAGCACCAAGCCGGCGCTCGATCCCATGAAGCCGGGAAGCGCGGGCCCAGGCATGCCCGGAATCTATCCCACGATCATGGACGAAAACAACGAGCCGATTTCCGCTGGTTCCGGCAAGGCTGGCAACATCTGCATCCGCAATCCCTGGCCCGGAATCATGCAGACCATTTGGGGTGATCGCGAGCGCTTCGTCAACCAGTACTACAGCAAGTACTGCAAGGATCGTAATAGTAAGGACTGGCACGACTGGCCCTATTTTGCGGCAGATGGAGCAGTGCTGGCTGCGGACGGTTATTTCCGCATCCTGGGTCGTGTCGATGACGTCATCAACGTGGCCGGACACCGCCTGGGCACGAAAGAGATCGAGTCGGCGTGCCTTACCGTTCCCGAGGTGGCCGAAGCCGCGGTTGTGCCGGTCGTCGATGAGATCAAAGGCCGCGTCCCCGAGGTCTACATCGCTCTGCAGCCGGGCGTGCAAGCCAGTCCGGCAATTGTGGACAAGGTCAACAAAGCGATTGAAACCATGATTGGCAAGATTGCTCGTCCGCGTCGCATCCTTATTGTTCCGGATATGCCGAAGACCCGATCCGGAAAGTTGATGCGTCGTGTTCTCGCAGCCCTCTCCAATAACATGAGTACCGGCGATATCACTACCTTGGCCAATCCTGATGTGGTCGAAAAAGTCCGCGAACTGGTTCAGGGCAAAGAGGCCGTAGCCCTCGCCGATGGACCCGAGGATTTGAAGAAATTCGGAACGGAAGAGTAAGGCCTGCCATCAGGAGCAAACCTCGGCAGAGTTTGCCAGGTTTGAATTTGCCGGGTTTGCTCCTTGTTCCGTTCGCATAGGCGGAACGCCCAACGAACGGGCGCATTCAAGCCCCGAGCGTGCCTAGTTTTTACCTTTCTTTCTCTGGATTTAGAAGACTTCACTCATCTCAAACATGAGGATAGTGAGTCCCCGCGAAAGCTCCCCCTCCAGGGCACCAACCTCTCGATTGACGTTAGTAACTATTTTGTTATAGTTACTATCACATTTTTGACAGACTTGGTTTGACGCGCGGCTGTTGCATGAGGAAGGAATAAATGGCGAGTACGCTCGTGATACGGAAGTCGGCAGTAGAAAATATTGGAGAGCGCCCCGAGATTGGGCTGCGGCAGCGGAAGAAGGCTCGCTTGAAGCAGCAGATTATCGAAACCTCGATCAAACTATTTCGCAAGCACGGATACGAGCAAACCCGCATCGACGACATCGTGCAAGCCCTCGAAATCAGCCAGCCAACTTTCTTCCGATATTTTCCGGCCAAGGACGCAGTTCTACGCGAGGTAGGAGAGCGCGGCTATGCCTGTATCTGCGACCGACTGCGCTCGGAACTCTCGAGCAAAGCAGGCACGGAAGAGCGCTTGCGCCGGCTCTACGTCTCTATGGCAAAAGAGGTGGAAGCCGACAGAAGGCTCTGGCAAGCCGTGGTGCTTTCCGGTGCGATGGATCCCGTGAGATCAGCGGAATTAAGAGGTCATGAGGAAGCGGCTGCCAGCTTGTTGCGAGAGATTTTGACCCAAGGCCAGAAGCGAGGCGAAGTAACCCGCGCATTTCCGGTTGTACACCTAGCTGAGTTCATGGAAGGGCTTTACAACACAGTTGTGCGGCAATGGGCCGTAGATCTAACTGGACCGCACAAGCTCACGGAACGGGTACGAAGCGCCGTCGAGTTTTTCTTGCGCGGCATCCGGTCATAAGCGTTCTTCTCCGATCACCCCTATTTCTGGAAAGGAAAGCGTGATGAAGGCCGCTGTTTTGCACGAATTCAAGACGCCGTTAGCCTTGGAGGAAGTGCCTCGGCCGGAGCGTGCCGAGGACGAAGTCCTGATCGAAGTAGAGGTTTGCGGCGTCTGTCATTCCGATTTGCACGTGGCCGACGGCGATTGGCCGCAACTGGCCAGCATTGTAAAGAAGCCGCTGATCCTCGGCCACGAGATCGTAGGCCGGGTGGTAGAGCGAGGCTCGGCAGTCCAGAGTGTACAGGTAGGCGAGCGCGTCGGAGTGCCGTGGATCCAGTGGACATGCGGGCAGTGTGAGTTTTGCCGCGAAGGCAACGAGAATTTGTGTGTGCGTCAGCGCATCACCGGCGTCACGACGGATGGCGGATATGCCGAATTTGCCAAGGCCCCAGCCAGCCACGTAGTCAAGATTCCTGACGCGCTTCCCTCCGAGCAGGCTGCGCCGCTGCTTTGTGCCGGGGTCACCGTGCATCGCGCTCTCAAACGGGCCAGCATTCGAGCGGGACAACGATTGGCAGTTTTCGGCGTGGGCGGACTCGGCCACCTCGCCGTGCAAATTGGGAGAGCAGCGGGGGCGGAGGTGACCGCAATCGACATCGCCGAAGAAAAACTCTCGCTCGCGAAATCGCTGGGAGCCGCCCACATATTGAACGCGTCGAACACCGATGTCGTGAAGCGGTTGCGTGGCTCCGGCGGAGTGCACATTGCCCTGGTCACCTCGGCGGCCAAATCCGCATACGACATGGCGTTCTATTGCGTGCGACCCACCGGAACGCTGCTGGCGGTCGGCCTGCCCGCCCGCGAAATCTCGTTTCCAGCGATTCTGATGGCGGCCGGCGAGATCCAGATCAAGGCCTCTGCCGTCGGCACCCGGGAAGATCTGGGCGAGATCCTGGCGATGGGAGCAGCCGGGACCGTTCATTGCCAGGTATCCACACGCCCTCTCGCGGAGGTTGGTGAGGTTCTAGGGCAACTGAACCGCGGCGAGATCTCGGGGCGGATAGTGCTCCGTTTGCGGAACTAGTTTCCTTCCTTTTGCCGGTGCGAATCGGGGCTTACAAAAATGCTTGTTGATGTTGGTAACTATAATATGTTATTAACTATCACTTTTGTGGGATGCTTGCCAGAAAGGCCATCTCGGTGAATGTCAAACAGCTTTTCGATCTGACCGGCCGCGTGGCCATTGTTTCGGGCGGCTCGATCGGGCTGGGACGGCAGATGGCTGAGGGCTTAGCGGAGATGGGGGCGAACTTAGTTCTCTGCGCCCGCAAGAAGGAACGCTGCGAGCAAGCGGCGGAAGAATTACGCCCCCTCGGCGTGCAGGCTCTAGCGCTGGGCTGCGATGTCAGAGACCGTGCGGCGATTCAAGCAGTCGTTGACGCGACCCTCGCAAAGTTCGGCCGGATCGACATTCTAGTCAACAACGCCGGAGTGTCATGGGCAGCTCCCGTGGAAGAAATGACACTCGAACAGTGGGATAAAGTCCTCTCCACCAACTTGACCGGCACATTCCTTTTTTGTCAGGCAGCGGGAAAGGCCATGGTCACTCAACGCTCAGGCAAAATCATCAACCTCGCATCGGTAGCGGGATTGGGCGGAGCGTCGGCGGAACTGCAAGCCATCGGATACCACGCGAGCAAAGGCGGCGTAATTGCCTTCACCAAGGATCTGGCGTGCAAGTGGGCGCCGCACAACATCCAGGTGAACGCGATTGCCCCCGGATGGTTTCCCACGCACATGTCCGACTGGGTCATCCAGCATCGCAAAGATTCGCTCCTGCCCAAAATTCCTTTGGGCCGCTTTGGCGGGGATGACGATTTGAAAGGCGCTGCGGTTTTTCTGGCATCGGCCGCATCGGCCTACGTGACCGGGCATGTGCTGGTCGTCGACGGAGGCCAGTCTGCCTGGTAAGAGCGAATTCTTATGAACCTCCCATTGACGCCCGTACGCTTCCTCCGTTACTCGGTACAACAGTTTCCCCGCAAGACGGCAGTCGTGTGCCGCGAGCACCGGTTTACTTATGCCGAATTTGGCGATCGCGTAGCTCGTCTGGCCGGGGCGCTGCGCGGCGCTGGAGTGAAGCCCCGAATTCGCGTGGCATTTCTCAGCCTGAACTGCCATCGCCTGCTGGAAGCTTATTTCGGGGTTCTCGAAGCGCAGGCCATTTTGCTTCCCCTCAATATTCGGCTGGCAGCGCCAGAGCTTACCTACATTCTGAATGATTCCGGGGCGGAGGTGCTGTTCCTCGAAGAAGAGTTTGTCGGTCTGGTCGATTCCTTCCGCCGGGACTTGCGCACGGTGCGCTCGTTCATTCCACTCAGTGGAAAGCCCGACGTGCCCTGGGTCTGCGATCAAAACTACGAGCAGATGCTGGCTGCCGCGCTTCCCTACCGCGAAGAACTGCTGACGTTTGACGAGAACTCGGTGGCGGAAATGTTTTATACCAGCGGAACCAGCGCCCGCCCTAAAGGCGTGATGCTCACGCATCGCAATGTGTATCTGTATGCGATGAATATCGCGCTGCATTATCACATTGCTTACGACCACGTGGTGTTGCACACGATTCCGTTGTTTCACGCCAACGGCTGGGGAGCAGCACACACGGTCACCATAGTTGGCGGAACGCATGTCATGCTGCCGCGCTTTGTGCCGGAAGAGGTCTTCCGGTTGGTGGAGCGGGAGCGAGTACGCCAGCTCAGCCTTGTCCCGATTATGGCTGCGGCGATGATCAATTCACCGGCGCGCTCCAAGTATGACCTCAGCAGCGTTGATTGGGCCACGATCGGCGGTGCCGCATCGTCTCCAACTTTAATACGCGACGCGGAGCAGAGTTTCGGGTTCAAATGCTTTTCAGGATATGGGCTGACCGAGTGCGCCCCTTCGCTTTCCTCGGCCGAGTTGAAGCCGGATATGCAATGCACCCCAGAAGAACGGTATTCGATCCAGGCCATGACCGGCTGGGCCTTCCCTGGGTGCGAGCTTCGCGTAGTCGACGCCGAAGACAACGATGTTCCGCACGACGACATGACGATGGGAGAAATCATTGCCCGCAGCGACGGAGTGATGGCGGGTTACTGGCAGCAGCCGGAAGCCACAGCTGAAGCCTTGCGCGGCGGATGGTTTCGCACCGGAGACATGGCAGTGATCGCGCCGAACGGATATATCCGAATCGTGGATCGGAAGAAGGACATTATCGTGAGCGGCGGCGAAAACATTTCTTCGCTCGACGTCGAAAAGGTCCTGGCCGCACACCCTGGAGTCTTCGAAGCCGCTGTGATCCCGGTCGTCGACCAAAAATGGGGTGAGGTACCACGGGCGGTGGTAGTGGCCAAGCCGGGATGCAAGCCAAGCGAAGCCGAATTGATCGAGTTCTGCCGCGCTCGTCTCGCGCATTATAAGTGTCCGCAATCAATTGAATTTTCCGAGAGCTTGCCCAGGACCGCGACGGGGAAGGTTTTGAAGAGGGAGCTGCGAAAGAAATATCAGGAATTGCCCTATGAACCAGTTCGTGAAGATCACTCGAGATAGCGATGTCGCAGTCATCACCATCGACAACCCGCCGGTAAACGCTCTCAGTCCGGGCGTCCCCGAGGCCATCGGGACGGCGATCGATGAAATGAATGCTGACCCGGCAGTCAAAGCTGCCGTTGTCATCGGAGCGGGCCGCACTTTTGTTGCCGGAGCCGACATCAAGGAATTCGGCAAGATGACTTCCGGAGCGTCGCCCCGCAGAACCCTGCTTCCGTTTCTCCTTCGCATTGAAGACAGCCCCAAGCCGGTGGTGATGGCGATTCACGGTGCCGCGTTTGGCGGCGGACTGGAACTGGCTATGGCTGGCCACTACCGGGTCGCATCGCTAACCGCGCAGGTCGGCCAACCGGAAGTGAAGCTGGGAATCATTCCCGGAGCCGCGGGAACGGAGCGTCTGCCGCGTCTGGTGGGCGTTGCCAAAGCAGTGGAGATGTGTGCCGAGGGCAAGCCGGTTTCGGCCCCCGACGCTGCCGCTCTAGGACTGATCGATCGCGTGATCGACGGAGACCTGCTTACCGGAGCGGTAGCTTTTGCTCGCGAAATCGCCGGCAAGCCCGCGCCCAAGACGCGGGAACGCATGGCGAAGCTGGGAACCCTTGCGGAGAATGCGGTAATTTTTGCAGCGGCGCGCGACGCCGCTCGCAAAAAACAAAAAGGAATGAAGGCCCCCCTGGCGGCGATTGACGCCGTGGAAGCAGCCACCGCAATGCCGTTCGAAGAAGGCTGCCAGGCTGAGCAGAAACTTTTCACCGAGTGCCTTTTCTCCGATCAGTCGAAAGCGCTCATTCATATTTTCTTTGGCGAGCGCGAAGTGGCCAAGATTCCTGACGTTCCAAAAGAAACTCCCGTAATCCCTGTCAATCGTGTTGCGGTTGTTGGCTCCGGAACCATGGGCGGAGGTATCGCGATGGTGTTCGCCAACGCCGGCATTCCGGTGTTGCTGAAGGACGTGGATAAGGCAGCGCTCGACCTGGGCATGGAGAAGATCAGGAAAAACTATGCCAGTTCGGTGCAGCGCGGACGGTTCACGCAGGCGTTCGTGGACGAACGTCTGCAATTGATCACGCCAGCTCTCAGCTACGATGCGTTCTCCGATGTAGAAATGGTGGTGGAAGCGGTTTTCGAGGGGATGGCGTTGAAGAAGAGCGTGTTCGCCGAGTTGGACCGCGCCTGCAAACCGGGAGCAATTCTTGCCAGCAATACCTCGACGCTGAATATTGATGAAATCGCCGTATCCACTTCGCGGCCGGAAGCAGTGATCGGAACGCACTTTTTCAGCCCCGCCAATGTGATGCGCTTGCTCGAGATTGTGCGCGGAAAAAAGTCGAGCAAGGAGGTGATCGCCACTTGCATGCAACTATCCAAAAGGCTGGGCAAGATTGGCGTGCTGGTCGGAAATTGCCGCGGCTTTGTTGGGAACCGCATGTTTGGCCCGTATCGCCGCGAAGCTCAATTCCTCGTCGAGGAAGGAGCCGACGTCGAAGCCGTGGATCAAGCGCTGGTGGAATTCGGAAATGCCATGGGTCCGCTGGCGACCGGTGATCTGGCCGGCCTCGACGTTGGTTGGCGCATTCGCAAAGAGTACCGCCATCTTGAAAAACCGGGGATCCGGCAGCCGTTCGCCGAAGATCGGCTTTGCGAACTGGGGCGCTACGGCCAAAAAACTTTAAAGGGATGGTATCGATACGACGAAAATCGCCGTCCGAATCCGGATCCTGAAGTAACCGCCCTGGTGCGGAAGTGGAGTGCCGCAGCTGAAATCCCGCAGCGGCAAATCTCCGCCGAAGAGATTGTGGATCGTTGCATCTATGCGTTAGTCAACGAAGGCGCACGGATTTTGGAAGAAGGATTCGCGCTGCGTGCCGTCGATATTGACATCATTTATCTCAACGGCTACGGATTTCCCGCCTATCGCGGCGGACCAATGTGGCACGCCGACACGGTGGGATTGCCGAAGGTCTATCAGCGCATTTGCGAATTTCACCGTCTGCATGGAGAACTGTGGGCGCCGGCTCCTCTGCTAAAACGTCTCGCGGAATCGAACAAGACGTTTGCCGGGTTCGACAGAGAGCAGAGTGAGTCGGGATTGCTGGAGCGGGTGAATTCAGCATGAGGCACATCACGTTGGTGCGCCACGCGCAAGCGTCGTTTCTGGAGGCAAATTACGACAAGCTCTGTGCCAACGGCGAAGTTCAAGCCAGATTGTTGGGAGAGTATTGGTTGCGGCGAGGCATGATTTTTCACAACGCCTACTCGGGTCCGCGCATGCGGCAGCAAGAGACCGCCGGGATTGTGGCCGATGTCTATCGCGCTGCGGGTCGCAGTTTTCCCGAGATCGTGGTGACGAGTGAATTCGATGAATATCAAGCCGAGGCCGTGATGCGTACTAGCCTTCCACAACTCTTGCCAGTAAACACCGAGATTAGAGAAATGAGCACTGCTTATGAGAGCGCCCGAGCACCGGACGAGCGGCGGAGAACTTTCAAAAGCTGTTCGAAGCCGTGATCAGCAAATGGGTGGCAGGAGAGACCGCGGCGGATGGCATTGAGTCCTGGCACGAGTTTTGCTTGCGAGTGGAGCGTGAACTGCTGCAAGTAATTCGCGGCACCACGCCGGCGGCGGCCGCTGTGGTCTTCACTTCCTCGGGACCCATTGGAGCGGCGATGCGCCGGGCGCTGCATTTATCTGCCGAGGACGCACTGCAGCTTTCCTGGATGTCGCGCAATGCTTCGTTCACTGACTTTCGAGCGGCGGGTGAGCGCTTCACGCTAAGCGCGTTCAATGCATATCCGCATCTCGACGAAGATTCCCTGCTGACCTACTGGTAGCTGAGACAGGACTTGGGAGTATGGTGGCACTCTGCGATCAAGCCGGAACCGTAAGGACAGGCGAGGAACTCGATCTGGCCCGGCTGCAGTCATTTCTGTTCGCCCACTTCGGTCGAAGCGGATCGATTTCTGTGGAACAATTCCCCAGCGGCCACTCCAATCTGACCTATTTGGTGCGACTGGGGAGCCGGGAAGTCGTTCTCCGGCGTCCCCCTTTCGGAAGCAAAGTGCGGTCAGCCCATGACATGGCTCGCGAATATCGCGTGCTGTCAAGACTGCACACTGCGTTTCCCGCGGCGCCCAAGGCCCTCCTTTATTGTGACGATCTTTCGATTCTTGGAGCGCCCTTCTACCTGATGGAGCCGATTCGAGGAATGATCATTCGCCGCGAGCCGCCTTCGGATGTTCCCTTCCTGCCGGAGACGGCGCGGCGATTGAGCGAAGTTTTTATCGACACTCTTGCGCGTCTGCACCGGGTGGACTACGCGGCGATCGGCTTGGCTGACCTGGGCAAACCCCAAGGCTACCTTGAACGCCAGGTAAAGGGCTGGATCGACCGCTACCACAATTCAAGAACTCACGACCTGCCGGAAGTCGATGCCATTTCCGCATGGCTTATCGAACGAATGCCAAGCAGCCATCAAACCGCTCTGATCCACAACGACTACAAGTATGACAATCTCGTACTCGATCCCACGGATGCGACGAAGATCATCGGCGTGCTGGATTGGGAGATGTGCACGCTGGGGGATCCACTAGCCGACCTGGGAACAGCCCTGGCCTACTGGACCGATCCGCAAGACCCCGAAGAGCTCCGCGAAATTCGTCCTGCGCCCACGACGTTACCCGGAACCCTAAGCCGGGCGCAGTTGGTCGAGCGCTACGCCTCGATCACCGGCTTGAATCCCGGAGATATGAGCTTCTACCTGGCGTTTGCCCGCTTCAAAGTTGCCGTCATCATTCAGCAGATTTACTACCGCTACGCCCAGGGATTGACGCACGACGGGCGGTTCGCAGCCATGCCGAAGAGAATCAAGACTCTCCTGCGCGCTTCACTACAGTGCGCGCAAAGCGGGGCGGTATGAAACTGCGCTCACAGCCGGTAATACCGCACCAGCCACTCGGCCACGCAGCACGGCTTGTCGGCGGATTCACTCTCGACGTGAATGAGAAACGCAGCGTCAACAAACTTAGGCGATTCTTTCACCGACAGCAGAGTCACGCGAGCGCGAACCTTCGAACCGGCGCGAACTGCGGAGGGAAAACGAACTTTATTCAGGCCGTAGTTCACAGTCATTGCAATGCCAGAGCCAATATGAATCGCCTCTTTCAGGAAGTAACTCAGCAGCGAAAGTGTGAGAAAACCGTGGGCAACGCTTCCGCCGAAGGGCGATTCCCGTTGGGCGCGTTCCGGGTCCAGGTGAATCCACTGGCGGTCTTCGGTGGCGTCAGCAAATTTCTGGATGCGATCCTGCGTGACCACCAACCAGTCGATCGCTGGAAATTCGCGTCCCTCGAACTGTTTCAAAGAATTTAGATCCTGAATCTCAAAACGTGGCATAGGAGTTCTTTATGACGACCTTAACAGACGTCGCACGCAAGACGACTAAAGGAACGGGATTCTTGACCGAAGAGTCGGTGCCCCAAGACATTTTCACACCCGAAGACCTGAGCGAAGAACATCTCGCCGTAGGCCACATGGTGGACGAATTCTGGGCCAACGAAGTGGAACCGAACTTGCCCGCGATCCGCGAAAAAAAACCGGGCGTCGCTCTGTCCGTCCTGCGGAAGTCGGTAGAACTGGGTCTGACTGGAATGACGATCCCGGAAGAATATGGCGGCACGGGGATGGATCTGCCGTCGCTGGCGGTCACCGCCGAACGCATGGGACGAGACGGTTCTTACGGCGGGTGGCACTCGGCCCACACCGGAATCGGCACCCTGCCGGTCGTCTACTTTGGAACTCCGGAGCAGAAGCGAAAGTATTTGCCGAAGCTCGCCAAGGTCGAAATGCTGGCTGCCTATGCGCTCACCGAGCCGCTGGCGGGCTCGGATGCGCTGGCCGCGCGCACGCGCGCCGATCTCGCACCCGATGGCAAGCACTACATCCTGAATGGCCAGAAGATGTGGATCACCAACGGCGGCGCGGCCGATCTATTCACGGTGTTCGCCAAGGTTGGCGGCGAAAAGTTTACTGCGTTCCTGGTCGAGCGAAACTTTCCCGGCGTAACCAGCGGCGCCGAAGAGCACAAGATGGGGATCACCGGAAGTTCCACCACGGCGGTGTATCTCGATAACGTCCCGGTGCCGGTAGAAAACGTGCTGGGCGAAATCGGCCGCGGGCACGTAATCGCATTCAACATCCTTAATATTGGACGCTTGAAGCTGGGTCCTGCCGGGGTTGGCGCAGCGAAAAACGTTCTGGCAATTTGCCTGAAGTATGCCAAGCAGCGCAAAGCTTTTGGTTCGGCGATTGCCGAGTTTGGCGCGATTCAGCACAAGCTGGCGGAAATGGCGATCCGCATTTTCGCGGCGGAATCGATGACCTGGCGTGTCGTAGGACAGATTGAGAATCAAATGCATGTTGCGTCTCCGGGCTCTGCGGACGGCAATCAAGAACTGAAGGCGATCGAGGAGTTTGCCGCCGAGTGCTCGATGATCAAGGTGTACGTCAGCGAAATGCTGGACTATGTGGTCGACGAAGGAGTCCAGATTCACGGGGGCTACGGATACCATCAGGACTATGTGGTGGAGCGCGCCTATCGCGATTCGCGCATCAATCGTTTGTTTGAAGGCACCAGCGAGATTAACCGCTTGGTGATCACGGGCATGCCCCTGAAACGCGCAGCACGTGGGCTTATCCCTCTGCTCGATGCCGCACGGGCCGTTGTACAGAGCGACGCCCAAAGTGACGCGCAAAGTGACAACGCTCGACCCATTGTTGTGGCCGGCGATCCGGAACTAAGCCTGGTTCGCAATGCGAAACAAATTGCCCTGCTGACGCTCGGGCTCGCGTACGAGAAGCACGGCTCGAAACTCGAACAGCAGCAGGAGATCATCCTGAATATGTCTGACATCATCATGGAAGTGTTTGCCATGGAATCGAGCCTGTTACGCAGCCGAAAGCTCGCCGCCGCCAGCGGCGGAGCCAATGCTGCGGATGCCTGCGCCGTGTACTTGCGTGATGCCATCGGCAGGATCGAATTGTCATCAACGACAATACTAAGCGCCTGCGCGCAGGGCGACGAACTGCGGGAGAATCTCTCTCGCTTGCGCGCCTATGCCGCTCACGACCCGGTGAATTCGATCGAACTAAGGCGGCAGATTGCTCGACGCCTGTTGGCGAGGGAACGCTATACGCTGTGACGGAAGACTCCGATGTCGTTCATTGAGAATCAAGGAGCAAAACTCTATTGGGATGAACAGGGGCAAGGAGAACCGGTGCTCCTCATCATGGGCCTCGGCTATCCGTCGGCTCTGTGGCATCGCTCGCGCCCAGTGCTGTCGCAGCACTTTCGCACCGTCGCGTTCGATAATCGAGGCGTAGGCCTGAGCGATGTTCCTCCAGGTCCCTACGCAATCGCCACGATGGCGGCCGACGCGGGCGCGGTTCTTGACGCGGCCGGCGTTTCCCGTGCCCATATTTTTGGCGTTTCCATGGGAGGCATGATTGCGCAAGAATTCGCTCTGCAATATCCGGCGAGGACCTGTTCGCTGATTCTGGGTTGCACTTCGCCCGGCGGACCTGCTGCAGTTCGCGCCGAGCGAAACGTCTCGAACATTCTGATGGCCAGCGGCATGACTCTGGAGCAAGCTCGGGAGGCCATCCTTCCCTACATCTACGATGCGGATACGCCGCGAGAGAAGATCGAAGAGGATCTGAACCTGCGCCGGAAATGGCTTGCGTCAATGGAAGGCTACACCGCACAACTGCAGGCGATTCTGGCGTGGGAAGGCTACACTCGAATCGCTCAAATCACAGCGCCGACGCTGGTCATCCATGGAACGTCGGATGCCCTCGTTCCATGTGCCAATGGCGAACTGATTGCGAGCCTGATTCCAAATGCAAAACTGGTTTTGATCGAGCACGCCAGCCACCTGTTTCTCACGGACCAGACTCGCCTGGCTCACAAGGAAATACTGGAATTTCTTTTGTCGCATGTTGCGCAGGAGCTGCCAACCGGAACAACAGAGTCATGAGCCAACCGACAATCGCGCCAAGAAGCCTACATTAAATTCACGGCAAGCATAATGCATCATCAAAACAATTCATTTGATGAATTCTGCAAATGCGGATACGCTACGCGCCATCATGCAGAGACGGCGCCCTGAAGCCGGAGCGTGGGACTTTTTTTTCGTTTTCATTCAGCGAATTCAACACAGAACAAACAGCACGAAGGATCTTTGCTGGAAACAGTGAGAGTGCAGGAGCCCGCCCCGTCGCTGGCTAAGTGCTCGCAGGTCTTTGTTGTGATTCAACAAGCCTGGTTAGAGGGGGAGTATGAGTTTCGAACAGATCAACGTTGATCGTCGCGCGGCTTCACGTAATTTGGCCAATACCTGGAGCCGGATTTCCGTCTACCTCCCAATGAAATCTATCGCATGGATTCTTGCGTGCATCGTCTTCGCAACCTTGACGGCTCACGCTCAGGGCGTCGGTACGTCGGGAGAGGTCACCGGAACCGTGACCGACGCTGCCGGAAATGTTGTGCTCAACTCCACCGTTAAGGTTGTGGACACACAGACCGGTCTGACGCGCACAGCTGTCACGAATAGCACGGGGCAGTTCCGAATCGCGGGACTTTCGCCCGCCACTTACGACGTCAGTGCGGCCATGTCGGGTTTCGCAACCGATATCCGAAAAGGAGTGGTTGTCGCCATCGGACAGACGGTCATCTCGGATTTCAAACTGAATCCTTCACGCGTGGCGACGGTCGTGGAAGTGACGGATCAGCCGCCGGTGGTAGAGACGGAACGTGGAAGCCAGGCAGACAGGATCTCGCAGACCTACATTGCTGACCTGCCGATCGGCCGGCGCGATTATCTTACCTTCACCTTGCTCGCGCCTGGTGTATCCGATTCCACGCGGCTGGCGGGAGACCAGGATTTTAGAGTCGCGCAAACGCCGCAGAGCGGCCTATCCTTCTACGGCAGCAATGGCAGAGGTAATGACATCACAGTGGACGGCGGCGAGACTTCGGGCGATAGTGGTGGCGTGCGCTTGACGGTGAGCCAGGACGCTGTGCAGGAATTCCAAATTAACCGCAGCAACTACTCCGCGGACCTCGGAGCAGCTACCGGCGCTTCGATCAACATCGTCACCAAGTCCGGCACCAACCGTGTGCATGGCACACTGTACGGCTTTTTTCGCAACGATGCACTGGATGCCCGCGATCCTTTTTCGTTCACCCAGGCTCTGCAACCCGGCCAGACTTTCAATCCTGGCAATCCAGACACGGTAGGCTCGCCGATAAAGGATTCTCTGTCGCGTCAGCAATTCGGCGGAACGCTGGGCTTCCCGATCAAGAAAGATAAGACGTTTCTGTTTGTTGCGTTCGAAGGCTTACGGCAGGATGCGCAGAACGCGGTTCCAATCCTAACCAATACCGATATCTTCCGTCCCACTCCGGCGCAGAACGCCATCATTGGCGGACTCGCCGGCTCGACTGCGCCCCTGTCATGCCTTCCCGGCGTGACTTTGCCTTCGAATGTGTGCGCCTTTGCTCTGCAGAGCGTTTTGACATTGAATCCGAACCCCGGTACTAACCCTTTCATCACTCCCGGCCAGGCCGCGCTCAATGTCTTCCTGCAAAATCAGTTTGAAACCCAGGGCGGGCTTTTTCCTTACGACACGCGGGAATACTTGGCATCAGCGCGCCTCGATCACCGCTTCAACGCGGACAACGAGATTTCCGTCACCTACCGGTACGGCCACGATCTTGAGGAGTCGCCCGACGTTCAATCGCTAACCGCTTTTTCAGCGGGCAGCTCCACGCACACCTACGACAATGATTTTCAATTCGCCTGGTATCGCCAGTTTAGTGCAGCCACCCAGAACGAAGCTCGCGCGCAGTGGAATTATTACAGCTTTAACGTAATACCCAACGCGCCCGGACAGGTGGGGCTCCAGATTCCAAGTTTTATCAATAATCTCGGAACGAACATTTTCCTGCCCAACTTCACCATCCTTCGCCGGTATGAATTCGCCGACAATTTGACCGTAATTCGCGGCCGTCACAGTTTCAAATTCGGCGCCGACGAAATCCTCCGTGGCAATCACACCGAATCGCACACATTTTTCCCCGGCCGCTTTGTCTTCGGATCGCTCCCCGGCGCGGCGCTCAGCCCCGAGCTTGCCAGCACGACCATCAATCCGCTACAAGCAGCATCGTTGGGTCTGCCTGAGATTTACCAGCAGGGTTTTGGAGTCCCGACCTATCCTTATTACTCGCGTCCGTTGACAGGGATTTACGGTCAAGACTCTTGGCAGATCGCCAATAACTTTACCTTGAACTACGGCCTCCGCTACGAACTGGACACGCAATTCGCTCCCTTGACGACTTATAAAAAGGACTTCGCTCCGCGGGTTTCCTTCGCATGGGACCCCGGCAATAATCACAAGACGGTAATCCGCGGCGGCTATGGAATCTTTTATGGGCCCGTGGATGTTCAGATTCCCGACGTCGACTACAGCCTGGGGGCGTTGAATGCGAATAAGTCCGCGGTCGAGAACACTACAGGAGCCGGTCAAGTCGCGAACGTTAGCAGCATCTGCGGGGTCTCACAGTTCGGTATACCGATCATCCCCGGCGCCGGAGGCAGTCCTTGCAACCGGGAAATTTCCATCTATGCGGATGGCTTCGCCGGAGTTCCCGCCCTGGGCATTGCGGGATCGGCGACAATCTTCCAGACGCTCTTTGCCCAGGGATTGATTCAGTGCACCGCTCCCACCCCGGGGAATAAAGCTTGCATCACGCCGGCTGCCGTGGCCCCGTTGGGCATCGACGTCACCAATACCGGCCCTCTTTCTCCGCTGCAGGTGCTTTTCGTCAACCAGCCGAATTATCGCCCACCCATCGCACAACAGGCCTCGTTCGGAATCGAACGGGAGCTCGCGCCTGGATTGTCGATTTCTCTCTCTGGAGTTTACGTTCACACCCAGAGACTCCCGATCGCAATCGACACCAATCTCCTGCCCGCGCCCTTCAGCACGGTAACTCTGGCGAATGGCGAAACGGTTTCCTATCGCAATTGGAATACGAGCCCGGCGACGGACCCGCTCGGCGGAACCGAGGGCCTCCCCTGCGCCACAGCGAATTGCTTTGTAAATCCGCTGATTGTTCAAAACAACCAGTACAGCTCGGAGTCCTACGCTCTTTACGAGGGCGGCATCGCCGAAGTCAAGAAGCGTTTCGGCAACCATTTCAGCGTCTTCGGGAATTACACCTTCAGCAAAGGCTTCGATACATCCACCGATTACAACACCGACTACGGCCCGCAGGATCCCACGAACCTTAACGCGGATCGTGCCCTTTCCGAGTTTGATCAGCGGCACAAATTAGTCATCGCCGGCGTGATCGACAGCCCTTGGAAGAAGAGCATCTTGTCCGGTTTCCAACTGGCTCCTATCTTCTCTGCCCACAGTGGTCATCCCTTCAACTTGCTGGCCGGAGGCGAGGTGAATGGCAATAACCACACCACCAATGAACGTCCCATCGGAGCGCCCCGCGACACGGGTCTGGGCCCCGACTATTTCGACTTTGACATGCGCTTGACCTGGGCACACAAGCTGCGCGAGAACGCCAACCTGCAATTTACCGCGGAAGGATTCGACATCGCGAACCGCACCAACTATGCCAGCGTAAACAATGAGGTAAGTCCTCTCTTCGGATTCATCCCCGGATTTACAACCTTCAACGTGCGCGGCATTCAACCCGGCTCGGCTCTTGCCAGTGGGGGAAGTGCGACTTCAAGCACGCCGCTGGCCTTTACGTCCGCTTTCCCGAAGCGCCAGGTCCAGCTCGGCGTGCGCCTCACGTTCTGAGGCAGCGCTTAACGTAGGCGATCGCTCGCTTCCAACCCGTGACCCTCGAGTGGGGTCACGCCGAAGCTGCGCACTTGGGTTTGTATTTCCTCAGTTCCAGCTTGGCAATCAAAGCGCGATGCACTTCGTCGGGCCCATCTGCGATTCGTAGGGTGCGAATCGTAGCAAACAGTTCAGCTAGGGGGAAATCTGCAGAGACCCCCGCGGCTCCGTAGATCTGAATTGCCTGGTCGATAATCCGCAGGGCGATGTTGGGAACGGCGACCTTGATCTGCGAGATTTCGCTGCGCGCTCCTTTGGTGCCAACTTCATCGAGCATCCATGCAGCCTTAAGAGTCAGCAGCCGGGCTTGCTCGATCATGATTCGTGCGTTGGCAATGACATCGACGTTACCGCCGAGTTCCGCGAGCGGCTTCCCGAATGCTACCCGTCGCAATGAGCGGCAGCACAAGAGTTCCAGCGCGCGTTCGGCCGCTCCCAGCGTCCTCATGCAGTGGTGAATGCGCCCCGGACCAAGCCGCCCTTGCGCGATTTCGAAGCCTCGCCCCGGTCCGCCAATGATGTGATCGAGCGGCACCCGAACACCCGTGAAGCTGACTTCTCCGTGTCCGAACGGGGCGTCGTACGAACCAAACACCGGCACCATCCGCTCGACCTTGACCCCCGGAGTATCGATCGGCACCAACACCATGGTATGACGCTGGTACTTAGCAGCGGACCGATCGGTTAAGCCCATAAATATAAGCACACGGCAATGGGGATGACCGATGCCGGAACTCCACCACTTCCGTCCATCGAGGACGACATGATCGCTATCGATACGTGCCGTAGCTTTCATGTTCGTGGCATCCGAGGAGGCCACGTCAGGCTCTGTCATGCAGAATGCAGAACGAATCTCGCCCGCCAGCAGCGGCGTGAGCCAACGCTGCTTCTGCTCGGCCGACCCATATTTCACCAGAACTTCCATGTTTCCAGTATCAGGTGGGTTGCAGTTGAAGACCTCGGGAGCAATCGAGGAGCGGCCCGTGATCTCCGCCAGGGGAGCATAGTCCACATTCGTGAGCCCTGCGCCAAATTCCCCGTCGGGAAGAAATAGATTCCACAAACCCTCGGCCCGCGCCCGCGCCTTCAAACTCTCCATCGCGCGAGGCTGTTTCCAGTTACGCCAGTCGGGGAGGTTTTGCAATTGTGCGTAGTACTCGGGCTCTGCCGGCAACACGTGCTCTCGAACGAACGCCGAGAGGCGCTGGACATAGCTTTGGGCGCCCGGTGATAAGGCAAAGTCCATGATTTCGGCTCACAATAAAAGCACCTTAGCCTAACGATTCCTGAATAATTCTCCAAATGAATTCTATGAATCCTGTAATATACGCAGCGTGCATTTAAGTCAGGTTGATCTGAATCTGTTCGTGGTGCTCGAGGCCATCTATCGCGAGGGCAACATTACCCGCGCCGGCCAGCAGATGAACCTCACGCAACCGGCAATCAGCCACGCGCTGAAAAGATTACGCGACATGCTGCAGGACCCGCTGTTCGTCCGCCAGGGCGCGCACATGATGCCCACGCCGTTCACCCGCAACATGATCGAGCAGGTGAGAGAGGCGCTGCAAATCCTGGAAGTCAACATCAGCCAGACTCACAAGTTTGTTCCCGAGCACTCGCGGCGGAACTTTCACCTTTCCATGTGGGAATATCTCGAGGCCCTCATCCTTCCGCCGTTACTGAGTCGTTTGACCCGCGCTTCCCCCGGAATGTCGATCGCAACATCACGCGTCAAGCGCAGAGACCTTGAGACTGAGTTGGCCAGCGGTTCACTCGATTTGGCGATCGAGATTCCGATGACCGTGAGCGATCGCATTCGGCAGAAGTGGCTTTTGAATGAGCCCTTCGTGGTAATTGCTCGCAGGGGTCACCCCGCCATCGCCGGCACTCTCGACTTGGACACCTATCTCGCGCAGCGCCATATTCAGGTCTCTTCCCGTCGCCGCGGTCCCAGTCTGATTGACGTCGAGCTCAGCCGGCGAGGATTTCGCCGCCAGGTTTGTCTGCGCAGCCAACACAACTTCACCGCCTGCATGGTGGTCAGCCAGACAGACATGTTGTTGACCTTGCCGGAGCGCCATGCGCGCTTGCTGAACATGGCATCCATCAACCAGGTGTTCCCCTTCCCGCTCCCTGCCCCTCGTCTGGAAGCTCACCTGTATTGGCATGAGAGTGTCGAGAATGACCCGGCAAATCGCTGGCTGCGTGAACAAATCGAAAATGTCCTGACTCTGCCGGCCGGAGCATCGGAGACGTTGCGCACACCCGGCGATAAGCGCCCCCGAGCCATCCGTCGCCATTCGACCCGGTGACCTTGTCCCAGCCAGCGCCATCGTTTTCAGGCGAAAACATGCCCAGCAATTAGACCGGCCTTCTCACGGAAGGCGTTATCACGAAATGAAGCGTGCCCTAATCCGGCTTCGCGGTGAAGATCAGAAAATAATCCATGCCGTCGGCTTTCACAAAATCCTGCGAGTCGCGCAGTTCATATCCGGCTTGAGCGGCTTCGCGAACCACCACCTCCTTACTCACGCCATGATTTTCTCCATTGCCATTGCGATCAATGATGCCGATCTTGGCGCCTGGCCGAAGCGATGCGCGAAGGCGCCTGAGTAGCACGACTGGATGGGCTACCTCGTGGTAGGTCTTGAGCACCATCACGGCGTCGATACTGTCGGATGGGACCTGTGGATCGTCAGGTTTGCTGAGGATCGTCTTTATGTTCTGGAGCTGCTCTTTTTTCGCGCGCTGGTCAATGTAATGAATTGCTTCAGGGTTGATGTCCACAGCATAAACCGTGCCCGAGCCCGTGACGCGGCGGGCGGCGCGCACCGTGAACCATCCCGATCCGGCGCCGATGTCGGCAACACCCTTGCCGGGCTCAATGCCAAGCATGTCCATGACGCGGTTGATCTGCAGGCGCTCATCGCGCCCCGGAGCATCGAAAATGGAGAGATCGCCAGTATAGGGATTGCTGGTCTTGCGTTGTGTCGACGGCGTTGCCGAACCAGCCTGGGCGCGCACCGGTACCGGCCCCCACAGACCTGTCAACAACACCAAGATCGGCGCAATCCATCGGAGCGCTCTGTCACAAACTTTCCAGTTCATTGTTTCCCCAAGTGCATCCCCATGAACCATCAGTAACAGCGGGATTCTACGCCAACGATCCGATTAGGGTTTTTGCAACGGCCGTCATCATCAGGGGAGCGGGCAAAAAGTGTTTTCGAGCGATATGCAATCGTCTCTCAGGCCGACATCATCGAGGCTCTTGGAAGGCTAGAACTTCGCGAAGGGCATAGTTTCGGGCATAGTGAGCCCAGCCAAGAGAATTCCAACGAAGCCCCACTGTCTGATACTCGCTGAGCCTACAGCCTTTAGGCCTGGTGCCGGGAGGGGGAATCGAACTTCCCACAGTCCTTTCGGACCTGCGGATTTTAAGTTACTCTCGCACGAAGAACCAACAACTTGCACGGAGAGCGATGAATTGCGACCAAGTGCTACGAATCCCTTGTCCAGCAAGGGTTTTCGGCGATGCTCAGACAATCGGTAGCAGCGGGTAGGGTTTGGTGGTGGGCACAAAACTGGGCACAATGGGCACAGCGCTTTCCAGGCAAGCAACAGGCGGACGTAGCTCCTGACAGGAGTAGGCGCATTGCGATCCACATTTTCACACGAAGCGAGGCGATGGAAGTAAAGTGCAAGACAGCACGCACTACAACTATCCGGAGTGAAAGAGGAATGGAAGAAGTCTGGATCACAACAGCAGAAGTCCAAGTCGAGCCCGGCGATATGCCTTCCGGAGACGTTCTTGGCTTCATGAAGATTACTATGTGGGCATCTTCAGCGGAGGAATTCATAAACAAAATCAACCTGTATCTTTCCAAGTATAGATGGAAACTTTTATCGATGGAGAAGACACAACCGGTTGATCAGTCCCTCGACTATGGAAATGAAGTAAACGAGATGATCGACGAAACTCTAAAGGACAGAAATGCGGTGCGTCTTGGAACTTTCTTTAGCTACAAGCCCAACTGATGGGCGCAAAATCAGACCCTCAGCTCAAACGGACTGAAGTTCATCGAGAAACATGAGGGTTACAGCGGCACAGTGTACAAAGACAGCGCCGGGAACCCCACCATCGTTTACGGCCACTTGATCAAAGAGGGTGAGGACTTCAGCAAAGGAATCACGAAGGAAAAGGCCCATGGCTCGGATCGCTGGGCATTCAACTATCGCCGTGACGCAGCGGTACATCCACCCCCAAGCGGACGCTATTAGCCGAGTTTTCGCAGCAGCGCTGCCCAAGGTGGGCACAAAACTGGGCACAGTAGCCAAATCAGGTAAAAGGAGAGAACCGAAAGCAACGCAGCCGAAGCTTCTACAGTCAGCGTAAACATTGGGGCTTGTGGTGCCGGGAGGGGGAATCGAACCCCCACAGAGCTTTCGCCCCTGCGGATTTTAAGTCCGCTGCGTCTGCCAATTTCGCCATCCCGGCTCGCGATCATTTTAGCCTACCCGCCTGCTTCTTTTGCCGCGGACGGCCCTCCTTATCATGTGCCCGGAGTGTCATTTACTTGACCACTCTCACGGGCTACCCTTCTTAGTACGCCAGCATCTCAACAACGCCGTGGAGGTTCGCATGAACGTTCCGTTGAAGTCGTCGGGTGTGGTGTGTCTGCTCGCTCTTTTATTCTCTCTGTGGTTGGCTCCGCCCCTGCACGCCGGAAACGATGTGCTCGGTCAAATCGATCTCGAAGGCGCAACCAAAGTAGAGAAGGATGCCGGCGTCTGGCTTGACGGCCAATACGTCGGATATCTGCGCGAACTCAAGGGATCGAAAAAAATCCTGCTTCTTCCGGGCGAGCACGAAATCATCGTTCGCCAGGGCGGATACGTAGACTTCGTCCACAAGGTAACGGTGCGCGCGGGAGAAACCCAAAGCGTCGCCGTAAAGCTGGAGAAAGACACGCGGGTTCAACTACCTAAAATCACCGCTGAAATCAAGCTGGAGGTAAACCCCAATCGCGCCGCCGTATTTGTCGACGGCGTCTTCGTCGGCCACGTTGCCGAGTTCGGAGGGATGGGCCGGGCTTTGTTGGTCGCCCCAGGCAAGCGCAAGGTCACGATCAGCCTGCCGGGCTATCAAACTTTCGAGGCCGATATCGACCTGGTGGCCAATCAGAAATCAACGGTCAAGACTGATTTGGTAAAAGGTGGGCCGGCGGAAGGAGCGCCTCTTCCGCAATAGTCAGAAAGCAGCACCAAAGCTTCCCTATCCGGAGGCGGTGGCGCTGAGCCCGCGCTGCTTGCGCAGCATCTCCACAAACGGCTCGGCCGCCAGTTCGGCATGATTGCGGAAAAGACCGAGCAACGGGTCCTCTCCATCCCCAGCTTCGGAGGCGGCTTTCGATCTTTGACCGACCTCGTTTTCTAAACCTTCCGGCTCAACCAGAAGCTCCGGCATTGCATCAGGAGTTTCCGTCAGCCGGCTGAGAAATGCCTCCAGCAGGGCGCGGTGCTCCGCTGTGGTCTGGGTGAACTCCACACCCATTCCTTGATCGGGATGCATCACCCGCACTACACCTTCTGATCGCAACTCCACCCCGGCAGCTCGCATGGAGAGCGTCACTCGGGTGGAAACCGGAAATGGCGAACTGATCTCGAGGTAACAGCCACCCAAACTCAAATCCGTAAGCTGGCAACGGACCGGAGGATCGTCCTTTTCTGCGTCGGGAGTGTTGCGGCCAAGCCACTCGCGCAATTGACGCGCAACTTCCGGAGACGGATCCAGGAAACGCAATCCCACCTGCGTACCGCTCCCCTCCCACGCGAACTCCGCCGGCGTCTCCAGCTTCGTGGTCGAACCCGGAAGCGTAAATGACAAATCCCATTTGCCTTGTGGCTTACTGCGTTTGGGAAGCGTGATCGCCAAACCTCCCTCGCCCAAATCGGTCGTGTTCACCTTGAAGCGGCTCCCCGACTGCGCACTTACCATCTCCACTGGAAAGCGTACCGAGACCCTCGAATTGCGCCGGCGTTCCCTTTTCATCAAGGCTCGCGCAGCGCGAAAACTTGACTTGGCCCGCTCGGCGGAAACTGGCTTGTAAAGCGTAAAGTGCGCCCCAATCTCGAATGCCGATCGCAGCCCGATCTCCGGGTCCAGAATGGCCACGGCTACGGCGCGTTTGTTGCACGGAGCTGTCCGGGCGCCCCGCAGCACATCGGCCGCCCCCGGTCCTGCGCAATCCACAATAATTGCCTCGAACCGCTCACGGGTCAGATGTCGCAAAGCGGTCTCCGAGCTCGTGCAATGTTCAACCCCAATATCGAGGTCGCCCAGGGTGCGGCGCAGTACGCGCACGATCTTATCGTCCGAACACAGCAACAGTGACTTCAGAGTCATAGCCCGCTCTTAGAACGCTTCCAGTCCTGAGTATTCCGCCCCACACCTGCGAGGAATACCCTCAACTCTAAGCCCGCCCGCAAAGCTCAGGCAATCGATGTCTTAAGGCGGCAGGTTACTCTTGTCACCTGCGCCGATTCCCTGCTCCCCGCCTTCCGGACGCGATCTTGAAGCTTCCAAAGATCAGGCCCGAGTTCGGCGGCGGCTCGGAAATCTCCTGCCAAGTCGCAACTAGACAACCACTTAGAGGCGATTTGTAAAGTTAATCCCGCGCAAATCCTGTGTTGACTTTAATGGCATCTTGCCCTAATATACTCAGTCTCCGATTAGCTTTTTGGGCCCTTGGACTCTAGCTCTGTCTAGCAATGCTGAGACATTGTTTTGTTTCCTGAATCCACGGAGCTCTCGGAGAATCATATAGTTAGGCTACTTTTTAAGGGTTGATAGAATCCCCCATTTGTACGAAAGGCATTCGTTCATGGCGAAGCGACGCGGAAATCCAAACTGGGGCAAGCCGGAACCGATAGGGCCGGTCGTCCCGACCATTACAGAGTTTGAACAGGTGGTGCGCGAGTACAAGCTCACCCCCGACCAATATTTGCGCTCCACCCGTTTGCGGGAGTGGGCGCGCCGCAACAAGAATTCCAAGTACATCCCTGAGCCTCTTCTGGAAGCTTGGGGCTTCGAGATAGAGTCCACGCTCTAAGGCGTGAACTCGAGAATATTTTCCAGGGTCGCTGATCGCGGCCCTTCTTTTTTGTGCTCGACTGGTTGCACATCCCGCTCCCGGAACTATTCGCCGTGCTGGCCGCCGTCGCGTTTGCTGCTGGCCTGAATGTCTATGCCACGGTCGCAGCCCTGGGCTTGCTGGCCCGCTTCTCCCACATGCCTCTTCCGCCGTCCCTGCATTTACTGGAAAGCGGGCCGGTCATTGCCGCCAGCGCCGTCCTGTTCGTGATCGAATTTTTCGCCGACAAGATTCCAGCCTTCGACTTAATCTGGAGCGCTCTCCACACCTTCGTTCGCGTGCCCATCGCGGCTTTGCTCGCCTACGGAGCCACCGCGCAGCTCAGCCCCGCCCATCAACTTCTCGCAGCGCTGCTGGGAGCGGCCATCGCTCTCGCCGCCCATGGAGGCAAAACTGCACTGCGCGCCGCCGTAACGCCATCCCCTGAACCTGTCTCGAATATCACGTTGAGTTTAGGAGAAGACATTCTCGCCGTCGGCCTGACCTGGCTCGCTACTCGCCATCCCTACGCTGCTGCTACCATCGTCGCGATGTTGGTCGCAATCATTCTCTTGTTGGCCCGAATCGTCATCCGAGCTCTGCGAGCCTTATTCCGAGGCGCGGAGCAAGAGTTGACTGGCCGTCCCGCGTAAGATCGCTAATTTCCAAAATCTCTGAGCAGTTATCTCATCAATGGTTTCGGGAAGGGCACGACTAAGGGCGCGACTTCAGTTAAATGGTCTTGGGAAGGGCACGACTTCCGTTAAATGGTTTCGGGAAGGACGCAGCTTCAGTTAACTGGTTTCTGGAAAGCGCACAACTTCTGTTTAAACGGTCGTTAGGAAGGGCACGACTCCCGTTGAATGGTTCCGGGAAGGACGCAGCTTCAGTTAAGTGGTTTCTGGAAAAGGCCACAACTTCTGTTAAATGATTTCTGAAAACGGCACAACTTCAGTTAAATGGTTTCGGGAAGGGCACGACTTCAGTCGTGCCGCCCAGTCGCAATAAGGACGCGGGCTTTAGCCCCTGAGGAGCCCGAGGTTTACTTCTTCGGTTCACCATCTGGCTTCTAGTAACCACCGTATACCGTTTCCCGATATAGAACCTTCGATTGCATCCAACTGCAATTTCGTCGGCATCGCGCGACCGCCATCGAGCATCCAATGATCAACTCAGGAGCGCGGGGAACTATGTCCATTTTCGACGAAAAATATCGGGTGGTTGGCGTCGAGAATGATCGACTCCGCGTGCGCGGCGTTCACAGTGGCGATGTCTTAACCATTTTGAACCCAGAGCCTGAATTTCCCATTTCTCAGGAAGACTATCCCGTCGGCAAATTGATTTCCCTCACCGATCCCTCGAAAGCCCTGCCGAATTAATCTCCACCTACCCACGCTTCAAATGGAAGGTCTAACACTGATTTGAAGGTCAATGAGTGAAATGGATTTAACGTCAACACTCCTCGTCAGCCATCGAGCACCCCCGTCGTTTTCTCCCTGCAAAGAGAAGAACTGAGCAACGTGGGTCCGCCATTGGATTCCGTTATGATTGTTCGCCGAGATAAAATCGCTGTTGACGGTAACAAGCGATCACACACAACACCCCGTTCATCGGGTCAACGGGTGCAATGAGGATTTTTCACCAATTGCCTCGCCCTTGAATGCGGTATAAGTGAAGGCATCGCATCGAAGGGGTTTCATGATCCGACTCCCAAACGCCTGCCACCTTCCTCCCCATTTGCTCGCGATAGCTTTCTTCGTCACATCGCAGTGTGCTCCCTTGCTGGGCCAGTCATCGGAGACGGCGACAGCCCCTACGCTCGATGTGCTCGGCGCCCAATACAATCGGATAACGGACACAGTTAAATTTAAGTTAGTGAATAACGGCCAAAAGGCTGCGACTGCGTACTATGTCGCTTTTGGAGTGAGGGGCGAGAAGGAAGTCCTTTGGGAATCCGGCGCTGGAGAAGATTTACTGGATCTCATACTAACGTCCCAGTGTCGAAATGCGGGTGCGAATTCCCCGGAGGGGGATGACTCATGGGAAGGCGCGATCAAGCCGGGAGATGTGTATGTCCACTCAAATAGCGCGAATCTTCCAAAAAACCAACTGCCTGGTGTGGACCCGCCCGTCCAGGCGGCCGTGTCAGGAGTCGTCTGGTCCGATGGCAGCGTTGGACAAACGCGAACAATCCCGTGGGCGACGCCCTGGGTGACCCGAGCGATAAATCGCTTGCTCGACCAGCGAAAAGAGGATGCGGAAGAATCGAGCAAGGTCGTTGCGATTCTGAACGCACACCCGGAAGATGCGGACATCCAGCACCGGGTCGGCGAAGCCACCAAGAGCCTCCAATCTATGATGGATGACTATCGGCGCGCACGGCAGGCTCAAGCGTCCGGACAAACAGTGCACGTTGACAGCTCGTATCTGGTGAGCAGGGTTCTCAATAACCTGAACAACTTTGTGGCTTTGCGAAGGCCGGAAGTGCCCTTTAACACGTATAGGGCAGTCTTCGAGTGTCAATCCAAACGCCGGGTCGCGATGCTGCAGGCGATGCCTCCTGCAAGACCGGAACGGTGAAGTTCTGCCGCGAATAGGTGGGGGGAACTTTACTGAACTTGCCGTACAGTGGGCACTTGCGACCGGGCTCTTATCGGACACCTGACGCAAACAGTCGATTACTCTCAGCACCCCCAATTGAGCACCACCTAGACCTTCACTCCTCAGTGAGATGATTGCCGCGCCAATAAAAAAGCCACGGCCGCAGCCGTGGCTCCCGAGTGAGTAATCCCGATTAACCCGCCTTTCGATATTCGTCCTCGATCCCTCCCGTACCAATCACATCCTTCCGCCGCTCCCGCAAGCGATCCTGGAACGTGTCCCAGCGTGGCCCAATGCCAACCGCGCTCACGTCGATGTCCACCGTGCTCGTCCCCGCCGCATATCCGGGCTCAATCGATTCAGCGTCCTCCATCTCCGCCTCTTCCACGCTTTCGCTCCTCACCGCATCCGAAGCCCCCGCCGCTCGTGTCGAAGGCGAATTCCCCGGCATCTGCTGCGTCGTCGGCGTGATATTCCGATCAGTTCCATCCCGGTGCATCACTGGATCAGCCTCCCATTTCGATCGGTAGCGTCCTTCATAATCCAACCATTGGTCGTCCGATTCCAGGTCCGTCTCCACGTGCGGCGGAAAGCTCTCTACCTGTACCTTGGTCAAATCCACCGTAAAGTCGTCATCGTGTTTGGCCGACGCCCGCAGCCTCTCCGCCGGGACGATAAACTTCTTCGTCCTCAGCCATCCCCCGGTATCCACGACCACATAGCGAATCAAGCCGCTGGAGTAGTCGAAAATTACATCGTCGATCTTGCCCAGTTTCTCGTCATCCAAGCCATACAACTTCGCTCCCCGTATGTCTTCCGATTCATCCGTGAAGCGATAATCTCGAAGCATTCCGTAATTCGCCATAAATTCTTCCTCCCGGAAAATTCTAGCCACGCTTCTCTTGGATGTCGCTCCCGCGCCACAGGTATACGAGCAAAATTCACTTTGCGAACAGAAAATATAATCAAGCAAGACTTCGATTCGAAGCCGCGAGCCGCGCCAGAACCCTTCGCCCTCAACCTCCGAGGGTTATGATTAGGATACGTCTCGCCAAGTCCGCCTCTCGAATCATCTATAATCTCATCAAGGTATCCTCCAAAAGATGCAACTGCTCCCATACTCTGCCATTTTCGTCGGCGGCGAAATTCTCGACCTTATTTCGAGCACCGGTCCCGTCGCCAAGTTTGTCCTGATCACCTTGCTGGCTTTCAGCCTTATCTCCTGGGCCATCATCCTTACGAAGTGGAGCCTGCTGCGCCGCGCTCGGGTCCAAAGTGGACGCTTCCTGCGCGCCTTCCGCAAGGCTCAACGCATGCAGGATCTCGCCACCGTTGCCGATCAGTTCCGTCCCAGCCCGCTGGTCGGAGTCTTCGAAGGCGGCTACCAGGAATACAAGCGCCAGCTCTCCACTCCCAGTGCAACCCTGCGCAGCCTCACCGCCGTGCAGCGTGGCATGCAGATCGGCGCTTCCGAAGAGATCACGCGCCTCGAGCGCAACGTCCCCTGGCTTGCCATCACCGCCGCCGTCACCCCGTTCATCGGATTGTTCGGCACGGTCTGGGGCATCATCGACGCTTTCCATGGCCTCGGCACCGCTGGTGGCGCAACGCTTCGAGCCGTCGCCCCCGGTATCTCCGAAGCTCTCATCACCACCGCCGCCGGACTCGCCGCCGCCATCCCCGCCGTTATCGCCTACAACTTGATCGGCAACTCCATTCGCGTCTTTGCCGCCCGCGGCGATGATTTTTCTCTCGAAGTGCTGAATGCCATCGAGAGCATCCAGCCGCAAGCTGCAGCTGAAGTGAGGCGCTGATGGCTTTTACTTCCTCCAACGGCCGCACCCAGACCGCCCTCGCTGATATCAACATCACCCCCCTGGTCGACGTCGTCCTCGTCCTTCTTATCATCTTTATGGTGACCGCGCCCATTCTGCAGTCGGGCATCGAAGTCAACGTTCCCAAAACCCGCACCGTCAAAGAGATCACGGAAGAACGCACCGTCATCACTATTAATAAAGACCAGCGCGTCTTTCTGGGCAACGACGCCATCAACATCAATCAGATCGCCGCCCGACTCCGCCAGAAAATTCGCGACCCTCACAACCAGTTCATTTTCATCCGCGCCGATGAAAATGTTCCCTTCGGCGCATTCGCCACCGTCATGGACGCCGTAAAACAATCAGGCATCACCAACGTGAGCATCGTCACTCAGCCGATAGAACAAAATGGCGCAAAACGCTGAGATCTTTTTCGAACACGATAGTTGGGGACGCGCCCTCGCTTGGTCCGCCGGATTCCACATCGCCGTCACCGCCATTATTCTCATCTATCCATATGTCTTCGGAGGATCCAGCGGCCAAGGTTGGGGTACCGGCGGCGGTGGCGACGCCATGGGTGTGACTCTGGTCAGCTCGGTTCCCTTACCCACCCCTCCCGCCCAGACCCAGAATGTTCTCGCCAACGAATCCAAGGGCGTCACCAAATCTGAACCGAAGGTCGAAGAGAAAGAGCCCGACGCCATCGAGATCCAGGGCAAGAACACGAAGGTCAAACCGAAGAAGCCTCCCACCCCGTCCAAAGCCAAGCCTCAACCCGAGCCTGAAGAAGAAACGAATCAGGTTGCCTTCGGTGAAGGTGGCCCAGTCAGCGGACCCTATGGCAGTTTCGCCGCCGGAGGCGCCAAGGGCGGCTTCGGCGTTACTGGCAGCGGTGGCGACTTTGGCACCAAGTATGGCTGGTACGTGCAAGTGATTCAGCGGAAGGTTTCCGAGAACTGGTTGAAGTATGAAGTCGATCCCCGCATCAACAACGCGCAGCGCGTCTACATCACCTTCGACGTTGCCCGCGACGGTCATCCGCTCAACGTGCAGGTCGAGCAATCCAGCGGCGTGCCGTCGCTCGATCAATCCGCGATCCGCGCTTTGCAGCGTATCGACACTTTCGGTCCGCTTCCGCCCGACTATAGCGGCGGCAAAATTTCCGTGGAGTACTGGTTCGACTACAAGAGATAAATTTTCGTGCCCGCGTATCCACGAATCGGTCACAGCATCCATAGGTGAATGTCTTGAATTTCAATCCGAAGGACGGAAGCCGAGAGCGCATTCACCTGATTATTCTTCAGGTCCCAATGAATGACTATGATGGATCGTAACTTGCCAATGAGAACATATCGGAGTACGATATTGTCGTGTGCAGTATCCTTTTGTCCGGCCCTGCGTAACGGCTCCAAACGGATGGACGATAGCCATAGACAATCTCCGCCTTCAGTTCCCCGACCCAATCTTCTCGCCGGGTTGACTTCTCTCCTCGTGCTGGTTCTTTTGCTCGCTTCCCCATCGGTCGCTCAGGATTGGGTGCGCACCGGTTCCGGCCTCGGCGTCGAAAAAGTTCGCCTCGCGGTTCCCGATTTCAAACCCTCTTCCAGCGATTCGCAAAATACCGCGCTGCTCAAGACTTTCAACGATACTTTCTGGGGCGATCTCGATAACTCCTGCGTCGTCGAACTGATTTCCAAGAGTTTCTATCCCTTGGAGGTCCCCGGCCAGCCTCCCGAGGTCACCTTCGGTGTGTGGAACTCTCCGCCTCCCAACGCCGCCATGCTGGCCTTCGGCAATCTTGCCGTCGCCTCTGGCAAACTCACCGTCCAGGGCTGGCTCTACGACGTTAAGAACACCGCGTCCCCGCTGGTTCTCGGCAAGCAATACACCGACGTTCCCACCGATGACGCAGCCCGTCTCATCGCCCACAAATTCGCCGATGAGATCATCTTCCGTCTCGGCGGCGGCATCCCCGGAATCGCCGAAAGCAAGATTTATTTTGTCAGCGATCGCTCCGGCCACAAAGAAATCTGGGTCATGGATTACGACGGCTCCAACCAGCGTCAACTGACTCGCCAGAGCTCCATCTCGCTCTCGCCCCGCATCTCGCCCGATGGTTCCCGCCTCGCCTTCAGTTCTTTAACCAAGTCGGGTTGGGAAATCCTGATGTACTCCATCGATCTCAACCGCTTACTCAGCTTTCCGCACCTCGGCGGCACCAATCTTTCGCCGTCGTGGTCGCCCGATGGCGCTCGTCTGGCGCTCTCGTCGTCGCGCGGCGGTCATTCGCAAATTTATGTTTGTGACTCTTCCGGCGCCAACCTTCATCCCATGACCACCGGCCGAGGGCCCGACGTTTCTCCGGCGTGGAATCGCAAGACCGGCGCGCAAATCGCCTTCGTCGGCGGCGGCACTGGATTGCCTCAGGTCTACACCATGGAAGCCGATGGCACCAACCAGCAGCGCATGACCGATCAGGGTTACGCCGTCTCGCCGAACTGGTCGCCGAACGGTCAATTTCTCACCCTCGCCTGGATCCGCAAATATGGTCCCGGCGAGCCCGGCTCTTCCGATATTTATTTGATGGACATCGCCAGCAAGCAGTGGGTGCAACTCACCCACGACGGCGGCCGCAATGATTTCCCTTGGTGGTCTCCGGACGGCCGTCATATCGTCTTCCAATCCAGCCGCTCCGGTAAGGAAGAAATCTGGGAGATGCTGGCCGATGGCACCAAGCTCCATCAACTGACTTTTACAGGACGTAATTCGCAACCGAATTGGAGTTGGAAATAAAAAAACTTCGTCTGAACTCGAAACCGATTTCGGGCTCGCAGGAGGATTTAACGTGAAGGGGATCAACATGAAACGTCAACTTTTCAAGTCTGTCGCCACCGTCATCGCACTGAGCGCCATACTCATGCTCGGAGCTTGCAAGAAGAAAGCAGCTCCGCCACCGCCGCCGCCACCGCCACCGCCGCCTTCACCAACGGCCTCCATCTCGGTCAGTCCCGATACCATCCAGACGGGCCAATCCTCGACTCTTACCTGGCAAACCTCCAATGCCACCGACGTTTCCATCGATGGCATCGGCGCGGTTCAAGCCAGCGGATCGCAATCCGTCAGCCCGACTGCTTCCACCACGTATCACCTGACGGCCAAAGGTTCCGGCGGATCGCAAGACGCAACGACGCGCCTCACGGTCACTCAGGCGCCACCGCCGCTTGCCGCTACCCCATCACCCACGGACGAAGATCTCTTCGGCCAGAGCGTGAAGGATGTCTACTTCGATTACGACAAGTCTGACATTCGGGCCGATCAACAGGGTGATATTCAGGCCGATGCTCAGTTCCTCAACCAGCATCCCGGCATCAACTTCACCGTCGAGGGGCATTGCGATTCCCGCGGCTCAACTGAGTACAACCTGGCTCTGGGCGATCAGCGCGCATCCTCGGTAAAGAATGCGCTGGTAGCGGCCGGGGTCAGTGCCAGTCGGGTTAAAACCATCAGCTACGGCAAGGAAAAGCCGTTCTGCATGGAAGAAAACGAAGCCTGCTGGCAGCAGAACCGCCGCGGTCACTTCGTCTATCAGAAGTAGTTGGCCGTTCCCGGTCAGGGGCGGAGATACCTTCGCCCCTGACTTTCCTTGTTCCCGGCCAACTCTTCACAACCCACGCCACGCCCAATCCATCTAAAATGGTTTCAGGAAACCTTTGCTTATGAAACTACGACGCTGCTGCACTCGATTCGCCCTGCTCGCTACGCTCTCGCTCGCCACCATGCCGGCGTGGGGCGTCAGTAAAGAGATGGTTCAACTGCAAACCCAAGTCCAGCAACTGCAGGAGCAGATGACCGCCATGCAGCGCAGCTTCGACGAGCGCATGGGCGTCATGAACAATCTGGTCGAACGCGATACTGACGCCGTCAACAAGGTCGCCGCCGCCGTCACCCTGTTGCAAACCACTTTGCTGAAGCAGCAGGGTGATTCCGCCTCGCACGTCGATCAACTCTCCGGCCAGATCCAATCGCTCAACGACAGTCTCGACGAACTCAAGGCCCGCCTCGCCAAAGTCAGCAAGCAACTCGAGGACATGCAGTCCACGCAGCAAAGCACCGCCGCAACGGCCGCGCAGCAACAAGCGCAGCAGCAGGCTTTGGCCCAGGCGCCTCCACCCGACGTTCTCTACAACAACGCCTTGCGCGATTACAACGGCGCCAAGAACGATCTCGCCATCCAGGAGTTTTCCGACTACATCAAGTTCTATCCCAACACCGATCTCGCCGGAAATTGCTACTTCTATCTCGGCGAAATTCAATTCCGCCAGGGAAACTATCAACAAGCCGCGCAGAACTACGACCAGGTCTTGCAGAATTTTCCCACCGGAAGCAAGGTCGCTTCCGCTCAATTGAAAAAAGGTTTTTCGCTGATCGAACTCGGCAAACAGGATGATGGAGTCGCGGAACTCCGCCACGTCATCCAACGCTACCCGCGATCTCCGGAAGCTTTGCAAGCCCGCGAGCGCCTGCGCAAACTCGGCGTCTCTTCCACCGGTCGCACTGGCGAATAAGTCGCAATGCCATTCACCAGAAGGCGTCAAGACCCAGCCGTCTGGATTTTAGGTGGCAAGATCTTGGGTGGACAGACTTAGTGGCAGGATTTTGGGTGGCGCAGCGCTTCAGCGCTGCGATAAACGATCCACCTTCATGGCGGCTTTTGCCGCTGAGGCTAACGGCAATTTGATAAGGAGCAACCCATGACCAAAATTTCTGACAACGATCCCGACCGCGCCAAAGGCGCCACGGACGACGAACAGCACCATCACGACGGCAACACCGGCCTCGCCGATCAACTCGGTCACCGCGATCAAGATCCAATCCTGAAAGACGCGGACTCCGACTTCCCCGAGCCCGGCAGCAATCCCGAGCACTCCACCGGCCTTCCTCGGCCCACCTCAAAGAAACCAAAAGTCGCCTGACCGCGGCGTCTGAGAGCCCAGCCTTACCACTGTGCTCCCCCGTGCCCTCTGTGTTTACGCCTTTCCCACGCCATCAATACAAACTTTTTCCACCTGCGCCCAAGCCTCCGACCGCGGATCCACCACGTCAAAGTGCCCCGCACCCACAATCGCTATCAACCGCGCATCTTCCTTGCTCTTCACCTTCGCATCCACATAATTCTTGCTGAGAGCCGGCGGCACAATGTCATCCTCCGCACCATGCACCAGCCACTGCCGCGTGCGAATCACCACTTTCATCGGATCCGCCTCCCGATAATGCTCCGGCACCCCCGCTGGCTGCCCGCCCAGAAACTCGACCACCGCATCGTTACTCAAATGCAGCTCGTAAGCCCGCTGCAAATCCACCACTCCCGCTAGCGAAACCGCCGCGGCCAATCCCGACTCGTGCGCCGCCAAACACAGTGCCAGTTGACCTCCGGCCGAATGTCCCAGGACGATCACCCGCCGCGTATCGAACCCGTACCGCTGTGCACTCTGCAACAAAAATTGATACGCCTTCCGAATATCCTCGAACGTTCCCGGCCATCCTCCGCCCGCATTCCCCACTCGCCGGTATTCCAAATTCGCCGTCGCAATCCCCTTCGCCTTCAACGCCGCACACAAATGCCCCAAATACTCCAGATCGTACTTCGCTCGCCAGAACCCGCCATGAATGCAAATCGCCAGGGGATGCGCTCCACTCGCCTTAGGCATTCGCAAATCAATAAACTGATTCGCATCGCTCCCATAAGCCACGCGCGCGTCCGCCTTCGGCGGAGCCAAACTCAAAATGTCATCGCCCAATCTGATCTACCCCGTGCCGTCTGTGTTTAGCTCTTTTGCAATCGGTGTTAATCCGTGAAAATCCGTGGCAAATCTCTTCCCCGCTACTCGTACCGCAACGCCTCAATCGGATCCAATCCCGCTGCCCGCATTGCAGGCACCATCCCGCTGACCACGCCCACCACCGCCAAGATCCCAACCGCCACCAGCAGAATCATCGGCGACACGATCAGTCGTATGTCGCCCGCCTCCGCATGTTTCGCCATCGCGCTATAAAACGTGATCCGTCCCAGCGATACCGACACCACATACGACAGCGCAATGCCCAGCACCCCGCCCACCGCCGTAATCGCCATCGCCTCCGCCAGAAACTGAAACAGGATATCCCGCCGCCGCGCTCCCAGCGCCTTCTCCACTCCGATTTCGCGCGTCCGCTGGGTTACCGAAACCAGCATCATGTTCATCAGCCCCACCCCGCCAATCCCCAGCGTCAGCGAACCGATAAACCCCAGCAGCACCTTCAGTGCCAACGAAATGATTCCGAACTGCGAGAGCTGCTTTTGCGCGTCGAACACGGAAATCGCCCGCTGGTCATCCGCCTTGAAGTTGTGCGCCGCAGAGAGCGTATCCCGCACCGTCTTGTCCAGCCTGTCGTGATCCAGCCCCTGCGAATCCATCCAGATCCCATCCAGATAATGGTTGTCCTTCAGAACATTCATCGCGTTATACGGAATGTAGATTGTCCGATTATCGTCGTCGTCGCCCTCCTGCATGCGCGGCTTCACCACTCCCACCACCTGAAACTCCACCCCATTGATCCTTATATCGTCCCCCAACGCCGGCATTCCCGAGAACAATTTATCCTTCGCCTCCGACCCAATCACCGCCAGCAGTCGATGTCGATCATTGTCCTCATCGTCCAGAAAACGTCCCTCGGCCATGTCCAGATTCCAAATCTCCTCAATCGCCGCATCCAGCCCCATTACCGGCATCGTAAATGTCCGGTTGCCTTTCTGCACCGACGAATCCTTCTGCGACATCCGCACCACATGCTTGCACAGCGGCACATTGTTCCTCAGCAGCTCGATATCGTCGTTCGTAAAGCGCACCTGCACGCCCGCTTTATTGCCCCCGGCCTGTTGCGACGTCCGCCCCGGAAATATCCCCACCGCGGTCGCTCCGAAACTTTGAAAAATATTCTCAATCGCCCGCCCAAATCCGTTCCCATAGGCCAATAGCAACACCACCGTCGCAATCCCCCACGCCATCCCCGCCATGGTCAGCGTGGTCTTGCGCAAGTCATGCCGCATCGCCGCAAACGCCTGTCCCAACAAATCCCGATGCATAAATTCTCAGCTTCTAGCTGCTAGCCTCTAGCTAACCGCACGACGTCGTCTTCCAGCTTCAGGGTTTAGCTAGAAGCTAGAAGCTAGGAGCCAGAAGCTACTCTTTCCTCAACGCCTCCACCGGCTGCAACAAAGCCGCCCGCCGCGCCGGATACAGCCCCGCCGCCACGCCCGCAACCGCCAGCGACACCACCGCCAATGCCGCCGTCCGCGCCACCAGCTTTGGCGGATCGAATCCCTCCCCCAGCGACACCGACGACAACACCGCCATCACCCCCGCGGCCGCGGCAATTCCCGTGAGTCCACTCAGCAGCGTCAGAAACGCTCCCTCCACAAAAAACTGAAACATAATGCTCGCATTCGTCGCTCCCAGCGCCTTCCGCAGCCCAATCTCTTGCGTCCGGTCCGCCACCGCGACCAGCATAATATTGATAATCCCAATCGCTCCCAGCCCCAGCGTCACCAGCCCCACGCTTCCCAGGAAAACATTCATCGCGTCAAAAATCTTTCCCACCTGGTCCACCGTATTCACCGTGTCCCACTCGTCGAATGAATCCGGATTGTCAGGATCGAATCCATGATTCCGCGCAATCACCCGGTGCACTTCCTGCATCGCCGTTTCATGCAGCGCCCGCGACTTCGGCTGGTACTCGATCAGCGAGATCACACCTTCCCCCTCGCCCACATTCGTCGGCGGAAAATATTCACGCATCGTGTTGTAGGGCACAAAGGATTTCAGGTTCTGGTTATTGTTGTCCCCATGTCCAATGCGTTGCAGCGTCCCCACCACCTGAAACCGCACGCCGTTCAGCAGAATCGTGCTCCCCACCGCCGGCCGCCCGGAAAATAACGTCCGCCGTGCCTCGTCGCCCAGCACAATCACCGGCCGCTTCTGCGCATCGTCCATCGCATCCAGCCAGCGCCCATCCTGAATCGGCAGGTAACGGATCTGGTTAAACATCGCGAGCACGCCATTGATCTGTCCGCTAGCCTGGTAGAAATCGCTCACCGCCCGTATGTCGCTCCGCGAAATCACCGGCGCCGCCGCTCCCACGCTTCGGCACTCTCGCAGAATATCCAGGTAATCCTGGTACGTCAGGTAATACTGCCGCAGCGCCGTAAAGCTGCCTTGCACCGCCGGAGCCCGTCCCGACCAGATGAACATCACGTTCTCGCCCAGTGTGTCGAACTGTTTTTTGTTTCCCGATCGAAATCCTTCACCCAGCCCCACCAGCAACAACAACGAAAACACTCCCCAGGCAATTCCAAACATGGTCAGAAACGACCGTAGCTTGTGCCCCCACAGCGTTCTCAAGGTTTGCCCGAAGATGTCGAACAGCAGCCGCATGCCAACCGATTATACGATCTCCAAATCCAAGCCTAATATCACACTAAGTCCTCAACATGTATTAAGATTCCGTAAGTTACTAGCCCAAAACGCCGATGCAGATCGAGTCCGCCCACTTCCCCGCCACTCCCATCGCCCTGAAAATGGCTGTAGCCATCGGCATCGGCATGCTCGCCGGCATGGAGCGCGAATGGTCCAACAAGGACGTCGGCATTCGTAGCTTCGCCATCGTCTCCCTGCTCGGCATGCTCGCCTCCCTCATCGGACCAAACGTCGCTATCGCCGGCATGCTCGGCGTGTTCCTCCTCGTCGCGTCCATGAACACCCGCACCATTCTGACCGATCGCTCCCTGGAGATCGCCACCTCCGCCGCTTTAATGCTGACGTACCTTCTCGGAGTTCTGGTCGGACTGGGTCATATCTTCACTCCTGTCGCGGGCGCGATTGTCATGACCATGCTTCTCGCCTGGAAAACTGAACTGAGCCGCTTCGCCGGTGGTTTGCAGCCCTCTGAAATTCGCAGCGCCGTCCTGCTCGGTCTGATCGGCTTCGTCATCTATCCCGTCCTGCCCAAGCGCTACGTCGATCCCTGGCAACTGTTCAACCCCAGTGACGCCTGGATCAGCGTCATCGCCATCGCTGGTATCGGATTCGTAAATTACGTACTGCTCCGCGTCTACAGCACCCGCGGCCTCTATCTCGGCGCCATCTTTGGCGGCTTGGTGAATAGCAGCGCCACGGTCGCGGAGTTAGGCACCAGGCTCCGCGAAACCAAGATGGTCAATCGAGCCAGCACTCTCTGCCTGCTAACGACCATCGCCATGTTCGCCAGAAACCTGATTCTTGCCACCATTTTCTCGCCCAGTTCTTTGAGCGCTACCCTCGTCCCGCTCCTGGCCATGACTCTGGTCGCCGGCTTCTGGATCTGGCAGGATCGCCGCATTGAAGACCAGGTTCCCGGATCTCTCACCCTCACCTCTCCGATTTCCGTCACCAAAGTGATCTGGTTCGGAGCAATCTTCATTGCCATACAGATCGCCGGAACCTTGCTCACAAAATACTTTGGGAGCTATGGCATGCTTGCCACCGGCATCTTCGGTGGACTGGTCAGCAGCGCCAGCACCACCGCGGCAGCAGCCACCATGGCGATGCACGGCAAAATAACCGCCGCTCTCGCCGGCAGCACCACCGTACTCACATCCCTCGCCAGTGCGGCGGTGAACCTCCCGATCGTCTGGCGCACGACCAAAGACAAAGCCGCCGTGAAATCACTGACCGTCCGCATGGCCACCGTAATCGCTACCGGCATCGTTGCGGTCACCATCGACCGCGTCTTTCAGTTCTCCGAATTACTCGTACGAAGATGAAACCCTTCGGTCGCGCCTTCGCCCACCTCCCATGCTCGAAACCCTCTCGTCCCTTAAATCTTGGGATGGCCCGCTCCCAGTGAGCTATCATCGCACTATGAAATGCGCCGCCAAGGCCAGTCTCTTGCTGCTTTGGCTTTTGGACGGAGCGTACGGTCAAGTCGTCGCGCCGCCAGTCGCCTCCGCCGGCAACCAACCCTCCGAAACTTCTCCAACCGTCGTCGATCTCTCCTTGCCGCAACTTCTAAAATCCATTCCAGAACTGCAAGGCCTCGATCCCGCAAAGGACCAGGAAGAACTTCCCGCTCTGCTCGACAAAGTTGGCGCCACCGCCGAAGCTCTTTTTCACAAAATGCCCAACCTCATCGCGCATGAAGAAGTCCTTCAGGCGCGAGGCAACGCCAAGCCCACCCGGCAAACCTTCGAATATCTCATCCTCTCTCACCACACCGAAAAAGACGTTACTCTCGATGAGTATCGCGTCGATTTGCACACCGCAACACAAACGTCGGGTGATTCCTACAACCCTGCGGCGGTTATCTCCGGCGGGGTATCACTGGCCGACCTCGAACGCCTGAATATTGAGGCCAACACACACAACAAAGCAGCTCTTCCTCTGAGCCAGGGTTTCGCCAACGGCTGGGTGTATTTCTATCCTTCCAATCGCTCTCAAGCTGCCTTCCGCTACCTGGGACGACAGCGCGTCAACGGACATAACAACTTCGTAATTGCCTTTGCGCAAGTACCGGCTTCGGTGCAATCTCCCGGAGAACTTCGTTTTGAAGGGCAGACGCTTCCCATCTATTACCAGGGCATCGCCTGGGTCGAGGAGTCGAACTTCCACATTGTGCGCCTGCGCACCGATCTCCTCGCTCCCATTCCCGCCGTTCACCTGCAAAGGCTTACTGCCGCCATTGATTTTGGCGTGACCCAGGTCGCGCAGACTGAGCCTTTATGGCTGCCCCAAAAAGTGGTGATTAATGTCGATGTCAGCGGCCAGATGTTTCGGGAGCAACATCTCTATTCCGGCTATCGTACCTATCTCGTCAAAACGAAGCTTATCTACTGACTCCAGTTTTGGTAGGGGTGCAGTCCCTTGTTTGGCGTCATCCCGAAGTCCCGCGTTTTTTCCAGCGGGACGAGAGCCTGCCCTGAGCGGGAGCCGAAGGGGATCTCCCGAACCCTACAGCCGTTCCTGGGCAGCTGACCCGCGACCCCTTCTTTACACTCCTTGACGGATCCTGATGCAAACGTCTGATCACATTCAGCATCACAATTCGCAGGGCCGGATTCCAATCCACACAAAACCAGGACTTTGAATTGGTAGCCAAGCCATACCCCGCACCCCGAGGCAATTGTTCCAACGCCCAAAGTTCGGCAATCGATGATCTTCAGTAATTTGGTAATAAAGGTAATTAGGATAGAAAGTCCAGGAAGAGGATAAAGTTAAGTTTATTCATGTCGCTCCAATTCAAGTCTGCTCTCATAATTTGTGCGTTTGTCACGTTCGGATGGAGTTCGTCCTGCTTGGCGCAGTCCCCTCCACCTGCGCCCGGCCCGCAACGGCCCGCAACGTCAACCGACGGCATGCCGGCCCTGAACCCATCCCCGCCCGGAAACATCAGCGGAACGGTGGTCGATCAAAGTGGAGCTGTCGTCACCGGAGCTCATATAAAGCTTACCGGCGACAATCAATCCCTGAATCAAGAGGTTCTGTCCGGCACCAATGGGGAATTCTCCTTCGCCAACATCGCTCCGGGCGGTTTCCATCTAGCCATTTCGTCCCCCGGCTTCGCCCCCCAAACCTCCTCCGGAACCCTGCATTCCGGAGAAATGTTCCTGGTCCCGCAGATCGCATTGACGGTTGCCGCCAATCTGTCCGAGGTAGAGGTCGGACTATCCCGGATCGATGTGGCAGAAGAACAGATCAAGGTAGAAGAGACGCAGCGCGTGCTTGGCATCGTCCCGAATTTCTACGTCAGCTACGTCCCCAATGCGGCTCCTCTCACCCCTAAGCAAAAGTTCAAGCTCGCCTGGAAATCAAGTGTGGATCCAGTCACCTTCGTCATTGTGGGGGCCGCGGCCGGAGTTGAGCAGGCACAAAACCACTTCAACGGATACGGCCAAGGCGCCGAAGGTTACGCCAAGCGCTACGGGGCCGGCTATGCCGACACGTTTTCAGGCATATTCATCGGCGGCGCCATCCTGCCCTCGCTTCTGAAACAGGATCCCCGTTTCTTCTATAAGGCAACCGGCAGCTTCCGATCGCGGTTTCTATATGCGATTGCTGCTTCGGTGATTTGCAAGGGTGACAATGGGCACTGGCAGCCCAACTACTCGAATGTGCTGGGAAATCTGGCGTCGGGCGGTATCTCAAATCTCTATTATCCGGATCCGGATCGCAATGGTGCTGGGTTAACCTTCGAAAACGCGGGAATTGGCATCGCTTCCGGCGCGGTCGCAAATCTGTTGCAGGAATTTGTCATTCGGAAGTTGACCCCGAAGGCGCCCCCCACCGGCCCCGCCCAACCGTGAAAATTATTTCGCGCGCCGCCATAAATCATTTCTCTCTCCCGCAAAACTCCGTTATGCTCTACCCGGGATGAACACGCTGCCTCTTTCCGAACTTCTCGGCGCCATGGTGTATGACCCGTCCGGCGCGCCCTCCGGCCGCGTGCGCGAAGTCACTCTCGCCCCTCAGGAAGACCGGACCCGCATCGCTTCCCTCATTGTCAAAACCAAGTCCGGCAACCGCGTCCTTCCCTTCTCCGCCATCTCCTCCATCGACGCCGACATCCACACCTCCACCAACTCCGCGGATTGGCCCGCCGCCAACGGCTCGGAAGGCCTGTTCCTTCTCGAACGCGATCTCCTCGATCAGCAAGTGATCGATATCAACGGTCGCAAGGTCGTCCGCGTCAACGATGTCGAACTCCAGATCGACTCCGTCACCGAAGCCGGAAGCCCGCATGCCACCTTGCGTGTTACCTCCGTCGATATAGGCGCCCGTGGCGCGGTACGCCGCCTCCTGCGCGGCCTCGCCCCTCGAGCCGCTCTCCATGTTCTGCTGCAGAGAATTCCTCCCCGCACCATTCCCTGGACCTTCGTCGATCTCATCGAAACCGATCCTGCTCGCCGCATCAAACTCAAAATTTCTCACGACGGTCTCGCCAAGCTTCACCCCGCCGATATTGCCGACATCGTCGAGGATCTCGCCCCCGACGAACGTGAAGCCGTCTTTCGCACGCTCGACGAAGATGTTGCCGCCGAAACGCTCGAGGAAGTCGAGCCTAACATTCAGAAGTCGATCGTCGAATCCCTCGATTCCGAGCGCGCCGCCGAGATCGTCGAGGAGATGGATCCCGACGCCGCCGCCGACCTGCTCGGCGACTTATCCCAGGATCACACCGAGCAAATCCTCGTCGAGATGGAGCCCGAGGCCAGCCAGGAAGTCGTCGAACTTCTTGAACATCGTGAAGAAACCGCTGCCGGCCGCATGACCACCGAATTCCTCGCTCTCCCGGTCACGGCCACCGTCGAGAATGCGATCGGTGTACTCCGCGAATTCGAAGGCGGCGTCGAAACCGTCGGCACCATCTACCTCGTCGATTCCAAAGGCACGCTCGCCGGCGCCGTCCCCCTCGCCAAACTCGTTCTCGCCCAGCCCAATACTCCGCTCCTCTCTCTCACTTCCGAGCCCCTCATCTCCACTCACGAAGCCACCAGCGACAACGAAGTCGCCGAACTCTTCGACAAATACAATCTCGTCACCCTCCCCGTCATCGACGAACACAGCAAACTCGTCGGCGTCATCACCTCCGACGACGTAATCGCCATGCTGCGTAGCAAACTGTAAGGCACCATCGGCCAGATCGGGAAGGGCACGACTTCAGTCGTGCTGTCGGCGCGGATCGGGAAGGGCACGACTTCAGTCGTGCTGTCGGCGCGGATCGGGAAGGGCACGACTTCAGTCGTGCCGTCGGCGCGGATCGGGAAGGGCACGACTTCAGTCGTGCCGTCGGCGCGGATCGGGAAGGGCACGACTTCAGTCGTGCCGTCGGCCGGGAAAAATGATCGCGGCTTTAGCCGCTGGGGTGAGCTCGCGAGCGACCAACTCTCACCCGCGGAGCTCCTCGACCCGACAGTCATCCTCCAACTGTTTATAATCATTCGTTCCCAGGAGACTCCCTTTGCCCTTCGATGACCTTCGCCAGTGGATCGCCGCCCTCGACCGCGCCGGTGAACTCAAACGCATTCAAACCGAGGTCGACCCCATCCTCGAAATCACCGAAATCACCGACCGCGTCAGCAAGATGCACATGCAGAAAAAAGAAGAGGGTGCCCCGCCCTTCCCGCGTTCTTTGCGGGAGGGTGGGGATTTTGACTCCCCATCCTTCGCCACGAAAGAGGGTGCCCCTGGTCTCGCTTCTTCTGCGAGACCAGGGAACCACGCTCCCGGTGGCCCCGCTCTCCTCTTCCAAAACATAAGAAATCATCCCGGCTCCCAGGTTTTCATCAACCAATTCGGCTCCGAAACCCGCATGAAGCTTGCCCTCGGCGTGAACTCCTTCGACGAATTCGCCGACCGCATCCGCGTCTTCATGGACCTCAAATCCCCGCAAGGCTTCCTCGACAAACTCAAAATGCTCCCGCTCCTCACCGAAGCCGGAAAGTTTTTTCCCAAGACCGTTCCCACCGGCCCCTGCAAGGAAGTCATCAAGCGCGACAACTTTTCCCTCCTCGACTTCCCCATCCTGCAATGCTGGCCGCAAGACGCCGGACGTTTCATCACTCTCCCCTGCGTCGTCACTCGCGACCCCAAATCCGGCAAACGCAATGTCGGAATGTATCGCCTCCAGGTCTACGACCCCACCACGCTGGGCGCTCATTGGCAGCGCCAAAAAATCGCCGCCGAACACTACCGTCAACGCATGCGTGCGGGTGCCCCACCCTTCCCGCGTTCTTTGCGGGAGGGTGGGGATTCTGATCTTCCCTCCCCCATCAAAAAAGCGGGCGGGAACTCCTCCGCCGTCGACCTCATGGCCCGCACCTCCGGCGGCCAAGTCCTCTCCAACAATCCCTCCGGCCGCATGGAAGTCGCCGTCGCCATCGGCACCGATCCCGCCGTAACTTTCTCCGCCATCGTCCCCGCCCCTCCCGACGTCGAAGAATATCTGATCGCCGGATTCCTCCGCGCCGCCCCCGTCGAACTCGTCAAATGCGAAACCGTCGACCTGGAAGTTCCCGCCTCCAGCGAAATCGTCCTCGAAGGCTACGTCAACCTCGACGAACTCCGCACCGAGGGCCCCTTCGGCGATCACACGGGCTTTTACTCTCTCGCCGATCTCTACCCTGTCTTCCACGTTCAATGCATCACGCGCCGCAAAGATCCCATCTACGCCACCACCATCGTCGGCAAGCCTCCCATGGAAGATGCCTACATGGGCAAAGCCGTCGAGCGCGTTTTTCTCCCGCTCATGCGCCTCACCATTCCTGAATTGATCGACATCAATCTCCCCATCGAAGGCGTCTTCCACAATCTGATGATCGTCTCCATTCGCAAGTCTTATCCCGGACAGGCGCGCAAAGTGATGAACGCCATCTGGTCGCTCGGCCAGGCCATGTTCACCAAGGTCATTATCGTGGTCGATGAAGATGTCGACGTGCAGGATCTCGCCGACGTCACCCTGAAAGTTCTCAACCACATCGATCCCGAACGCGACATCCAATTCACTCTCGGCCCCATCGACTCGCTCGACCACGCCAGCCGATTGGCCAACTACGGCTCAAAGATGGGCATCGACGCCACCCGCAAATGGCCCACCGAAGGCTTCACCCGCCCCTGGCCCGATGAAATTGTGATGGACGCGAAGACGAAAGCCTTAGTCGATAGCAAGTGGAAAGCCTTGGCGAAAGAGTTAGGGATCGAGTGATCCGCTACAAGACGAACGTCAAAATCCCCGCGGCATATGTCGATCCCGGGTGCCCCACCCTTCCCGCGTTCTTTGCGGGAGGGTGGGGATTTTGACCTCCAATACCTTTTCCATTCCCGGAAAGGCGGGGCCTATTATTCCCAGACCTTCGCTGGGTATTGTTCACTCGGGCATACGATGATCCCGTATCCCTTGGAGTCTCCAACGCTTTCAGCAATCGCGCTGTCTGCACTTCATCACTTTCAGTTGCAGTAGTCGCGAGGCTCGTCTGGGCATCTCGTTTGAGGACATCCAGTACCATCTCTATGTCCTCGATAAGGTGCGCCACGGCCTGGAAGACGCGAAAGAGCACGGTACCATTTCGCAAGACGACGTAGAGAAGCGGATGAGCCACTGGCTTTAGCCACCCCTTTCACCCTCCGTCCATCCACCGCATCGTCATCAACCCCCAAGCCTCCCAATATTTCCCCATCGCCCCGCTCCTCGGATTCTCCCTCGCGCACATCTTCGCCGTCGTCCGCCCTGCAATCGCCTCCACCGGAATCACAAACCACGCCCGGCACGGCATCACATATCCCACCACAAAATCAATCTCCGTCGCGTCGTAAGGCACCACCACCCCATTTTCATTCCTCTGCAAATTCAGCATGTAGCTCCCATACTGCTTCGCGCTTGAGGACTTCACCTGCACCCTCCACAACCTCCTCCCCACATCCAGCACAAAGTCATACCGCCGGCTGTCTCCATAAGGCTTGGCCGTCGCAAATCCCTTCTGCGCCGCCTTCACCATAAACATCATCTCCGCCAGCTCTCCCCGCTGCTTGCTCGTCAACTTGGCGAAAATCAAATCTTCGCTGCACTGCGCAGAACACGCACGCCTGTTCGCCTCTGACTTTGATTCCACCCCCGAAGCGCCCGCCAACCGTTTCGCCCCGCTCCTGCTCACTTTCATTGCTCCCACCTACTTTTCTCATCGCTCAGCCACTCGGTTCCCGCCCAAAAACACGAATGGCACAAGACCCGGTAGGCCTGTGCCGCTTGTTTTTACCCTATATATTCAGAATACCAAACCGCAGGGGGTAAATGGGACATGAAACCCACATTTATATCTCCCAGCTAATCATGCACTTAAGCCAAAAAGCTCACATTTCCTCTCTTGACAAGATTTCGCCCCCGGGTGCCCCACCCTTCCCGCGTTCTTTGCGGGAGGGTGGGGATTTTGACCTCCAATACCTTTCCTATTCCCGGAAAACCGGAGAATATTATTCCCTCGACCTGAACCCGCGTCCTTCGACCCGGCATACGATGATCCCGTATGCCTTGGAGTCTCCAACGCTTTCAGCAAGCGCGCTGTCTGCACTTCATCACTTTCAGCTGTAGCCGCCGCGAGACTCATCTGGGCACTCCCCGCTCCCGTGACATCTTCGAGCACACCTTGGAAGACGTGCGCCAGTGGTACGGATTCTACGTCGCCGGATATGTGGTCATGCCCGAGCAACGTTCACCTTCTCATGACCGAACCCGAACAGGCCAAGCTCTCGGTCACGCTGCAAATGCTCAAGCAGAACGTCGCTCGGCAGCTGCGCGAGCCTGAGGGCGGATCGTTCTGGCTCCCTCGTTATTACGACTTCAATGTCTGGAGCGAATCGAAACGCACTGAGAAGCTTCGCTACATCCATCGCAATCCGGTCAGCAGAGGATTGGCGCAAAGCCCCGAGCAGTGGGCGTGGAGCAGCTTCCGTCACTATGTCTCGGGAGTCGAGGGCGTGGTGGAGATTGAATCGCAGTGGACGGCGCGCAGAAGAGAGCACCTCGGCATCGCACCGCAGTTGGTGCCTCAAGATCAAAGTCCCCGCCCTGTCCCTGCAAAAAACGCAGGGACAAGGACGGGGCGCCCTCATCGATAGACGCCCCGTGGGTGCCCCACCCTTCCCGCGTTCTTTGCGGGAGGGTGGGGATTTTGACCCCCAGTCCCGCTCGAGAAGAAGATGGACGAGGTATGCTCACTCCGCGAGAAGATAGCACTCCGGGCGTTACTATTCGGCTGCTTTATGCGATAGAAAAGACCGAAAAGCCGCTAGTCCTTCTTACTTTTCTTCGCCTTCAGGCTGATCGCAATCTTGATCACGGCTCCGTCCACAGGATCAACCTCGAACACAGCTTTGCTCGCATAAGCTGCGCTGTCCAGCCGGTAGGTGAACACGCTGTACCACTGAAAAATGTTGGTGTCATACGGAGCACCATACTTGGCCTGTAGTTGCGCAGCGGTATAGTTGCGGTCGGCGAGCTGAAGGATGAGGTAGGCGTCTTGCCGCTTCTCGCTTTTGAGAGCGGCAATTTCGGAGAACGGAAAAGGCTGGCCTTGCAGCGGGTAATCCACGCTCGCCGTCTTGTGGCCATGGACCATCCCTTCCCGCACAATTCCGTCGATCCTTTTGTCCACTTCTCCCTCCAGCGTAAAGCCTTCGCGCTTGGCGACGCAGCGGCCTTTATCCGGAAGGCACTCCCCGCGAATTTCATTCGCGACAAAGACGCGAAGCGCCTTCGAGTTCTCCAGCACTGCTTTGATGCCTTGCTCTTCAGGCAGTGCGGCGGCCGCGGAAAGATACGGAATCATCTCGCGCCAGTCGAAGTTGTCGGCAGAGAAGCGTGCTTGCGGGCCGACGTCGAGCGGCTGGTTGCCGCCGTCGGCCGCTCTCGACAACCGCGTTGCGAAAACCGAGAGCAACAGCAGCAGCACGACCGGCAGGGTGAAGGACTTCATGGACTCTATTTCAGCTTTACGAAGAGCAAAACGTAAATCGCCCATACTCCCACTGTGAGAGGAAACTGCACCACCGCCGCATCGCGCAACGCGCCACCTCTTGGGAGTGCAAACGTGAGCAACATCATCGCCAGAGCCGTCAGCACGCCAAGGGTCAGCTTGCTTTTCCAATTCATGGGTGTTGAACCTCACTTTCCTTTCGCTCGGACCTGTCTTCCCGCAGGCGGGGAGTATACGCCCGGAAGGCAGGCGGAACAAGTGTTTCGCGATGCTTCGTTCTGGATGCTTCGTTCTGGATTGTTCGTTCTGGATTGTTCGTTCGGGTTTGTTTCTGGTGCGGCAGGGCGGATGGTCTGCGTAGATTGGCGTTTGTTAGTGAACCAGGAACCGGCTTGCAGCTGGGAAGACGCCTCAATTTCACTCTTTCGGTATACTAGATAAGTATGCCGGTTCTGAAAAACATCGCTGCCATCGCCAAAGGAATGAGCATCACCTTCATGGAGATGTTCCAGCCCACGACGGTAGAAAATTATCCCGACGGCAAAGGTCCGCTGCGTGGCGCGCGCATCGAAGCCCGCTTCCGCGGCGCTCACGTTCTGCAGCGCGATGAAAACGGGCTGGAAAAATGTGTCGCCTGCTTTTTGTGCGCGGCAAATTGTCCCTCGAATTGCATCTACATCGAAGCCGCCGATAATACCGCCGAACACCGCGTGAGCGGCGCCGAACGCTACGCCAAGGTCTACAACATCGATTACAATAGGTGTATTTTTTGCGGGTATTGCGTGGAAGCGTGTCCGACGGACGCGATTACGCACGGGCACGGTTTTGAGCTGGCGACGTTTAATGCCAGCAATCTGGTTTACCGCAAGGAGCAAATGCTGGCCCCCCGGCCAGCACACATGGGAGCGAACGTTGTGTTCAATCAGGCCGACGTGGACGGTGGGGCTCCCAAGGAGATGGTTGCGGGG